>Ga0207808_100105_pt1 | contig 72083 bp, 63 predicted proteins | sample CeladaPassaB1F05_FD_187482 | JGI IMG/M metagenome (GOLD analysis project Ga0207808, IMG submission 187482) | Cellulose-adapted microbial communities from the Joint BioEnergy Institute, USA - Passage B1F05 (SPAdes) (version 2) | ecosystem: Engineered > Bioreactor > Continuous culture >... | reverse complement strand
CGAAAGATCCGCTTATCCGGTATTAGCATCCGTTTCCGGATGTTATCCCGGTCTTCCGGGCAGGTTGCCCACGTGTTACTCACCCGTCCGCCGCTAAGTTTCCGCGTCTTCCACCCGAAGGCTTCCGTCGCGAAAACTCCGCTCGACTTGCATGTATTAGGCACGCCGCCAGCGTTCGTCCTGAGCCAGGATCAAACTCTCCAATAAAGAAAGAGCTGTCTAGCTCGCATTTCGTACGTTCGCGCTTTGCTTTCGTTCCTCAAAAGAAGAACGGGCAACTCAAGCTCGTTGTTCAGTTTTCAAGGAGCCATCTTGCTCGCTTCGTCGTCCGCCTGTTCAGCGGCGACTTTTATAATATATCACATCGCGCCATCCCGATGCAAGCCCCAATTTTCGACTGCCGTTCCTTCCGGCCGCCGTCCGTCGGCGCTCTCCGTCAGGCGCGATTGATAATGTATCACACCCTATCGAATAAAGTCAATAGCCTGGATCCTGCAATTCGCAAATTCCCGCGCGATTCTCCGGATTCCGGGAGTCCGCCCGCCTTCGGCGGCGAAATCCGCTGAAATCCGCTAGATTAATACGGCTTGCAATCCCGCGATCAGCGCGATGCCCGGCACGCCGAGCGTTACGATCACCGCGGCCGTCACCGGGTTGAGCGGAATGTGCACGCCCGAAATCCAGCCGAACTCGTTCAGGCCGTAGATCAGCAACGCCGCCGCCGCCATGTGCAGGAAGAACCGACCCAGCCACGCCCGCGTCATGCGACGACGCACGAGGATGAACAGCAGCGCCGCCGTCGAGACGGCCAGCATGATCGCGAACACCGTTTTCATCCCGCGCCCGCCCCTTTCTCCCATTCGCTGCGCCAGTGGACGTTCAGCTTCTTCGCCTGACGGAGCAGCATCTCGTACCGCTTCTCCGCCGCCTCGATCGCGTAGATCGCGTAGTCGATCTGGTCGAATCCCGCCGCGTATTCGAAATGCCGGTGCGCATTGACCCAGTCCCGGTGCGCCTCGCGAATGTCGCGGATCAGCGTCTGCGCCGTCTTCGACTGTCCTTCCGCTTCCATCCGTGCTTCCCGCTTCACGGCCGGCGCGGCATCTTCGCTCCCTTCCCCGCTTTCCGCGCCGTTGTCCCACAATCCGCCGACCGCCTCGAGCACCGCGCGCATTTTTGCCCGAATGTCCGACCACCTTCGCCGGTTCACGGCCCGTCCCTCCCCAGGAAAAATAGAATCCGCCGCTACCATACCTATAACGGAAGGGACAAACTTAGAACCGGCGCGCGCCCGTGCAGCAATAAAAAAACCGCGCCGGTCGGACCGGCACGGCCTTCGTCTACAGTTCTCTTCGTCCTTCAAGCGCCTTCGACAGGGTGACCTCGTCCGCGTACTCCAGGTCGCCGCCGACCGGCAGCCCGTGCGCGATGCGCGTCACCTTGATGCCGAACGGCTTGACCAGGCGGGACAGATACATCGCCGTCGCCTCGCCCTCGATGTTCGGGTTCGTCGCCAGAATCAGCTCCTTCACCCGGTCGTCGGCCAGCCGCTTCAACAGCTCGGCGATGCGGATCTCGTCCGGACCGATGCCGTCCATCGGCGAGATGGCGCCCTGCAGCACGTGATACTGGCCGTCGTACTCCTTCGTCCGCTCCATCGCGACAAGATCCTTGGCCTCCTGGACGACGCAGATGACGGACGGGTCGCGCGTCTTGTCCTGGCAGATGCGGCAGGGATCGACGTCGGTGATGTTGCAGCAGATGGAGCAGTAGTGCAGGTTGCGCTTGACGCTGACCAGCGCCTTCGCGAACGCGACGACGTCATCCTCGCTCATGCGCAGCACGTGGAAGGCGAGGCGCGCGGCGGTCTTCGGACCGATGCCCGGCAGCCGGGAGAACGAATCGATCAGCTTCGCGATCGGTTCCGGATAGTACAAGGAAGGACGCTCCTCCCTAGAAAAGTCCCGGGATCTTCATTCCGCCCGTGAACCTGGCCATGTCCCGGTTCGCCATCTCTTCCGCCTTGTTCAGCGCGTCGTTCACGGCCGCGAGGACGAGGTCCTGGAGCATCTCGACGTCGTCGGGGTCGACGGCTTCCGGCTTGATCGTGACGCCGAGGATTTTCTTGTGCCCGTTCGCCCGCACCGTCACGACGCCGCCGCCGGCGGTGCCTTCGACTTCCTTGTTCCCGAGCTCTTCCTGGGCCTTGAGCATCTGCTCCTGCATTTTCTTCACTTGGCGCATCATCTGCTGCATGTTGTTCATACTCGCCAACTCTCCTTACCCTGAGATATCATTGCTTCTCGTCGTCCACGACGACGACCAGTTCCTCCCCGAACAGCTTCACCGCTTCTTCCACCCACGGCGGCCTGCCGCTTGCGTCGGGCTGATCCTCCTCGGGCGTCAGCTCCAGCGACTCCGGCTGCGGACGCTCGCTCCCGCCTTCCGCCTCCTGCCATTCCTTCGCCATGACCGTCTGAAAACGCATCGGCGCGCCGAACACTTCGGCCATGACGCCTTCGATGATCTGCCGGTTGGCGGGCTTCTCCGTCGTCTGGCGATGCATCGTGTTCCTGAACGCGATGAGCACCTGGCCGCCCGTCGCGGACACCGGCTCGCCGTCGATCAGCCAGGCGTGGACCGAAATGCGGACTTCCCTGACCCGCTGCAGCACCTCCGGCCAGCGCGCCTTCACCCGCCGCGTCTCGTCCGAGTCGCGCGCCGCAAGGTACGGCTCCAGCTTCACGCGGCCGATGGCGGGCGCCGCCGCGCCGGCTCGCGAGCCGAAGGCGCCGGCGGAACGGCCGGTCGGGCCGCCGGTCCGGGCGTCGCCCGGCGGGCCGGGAGGATCGGCCGGGCGCGCCGCGCCGGAGCGCAGCAACTGCTCGATGCGCTGCTCGAGCATTTCGACGCGCCGGCGAAGTTGGTGCAGCTCCGCCGCGTCCGGCGCCGGCTCGCGCGCTGCGGCTCCCCGGGCGTGCGCTTCGGCCGGCCGCGCGCCGGCTTCCGCCGCTTCGTCCTCGTCGGGCAGCGTGCAGATCTTGAGCAGCGCCACCTCGAACATCGTCTGCGGCTGCGCGGCGAAGCGCATGTCGTTCTGGTACCGGTTCAGGATGTCGATCATCCGGAACAGACGCTCGGCGGTGAACCCTTCCGCCGCGCTACGGAAGCGCTCCGCGTCGACGATCCGCTCGGTGGAAGCCGTCCTGTCCGGGGCCAGCTTCAGGAGCAGCAGGTCGCGGAAGAAGACGATCAGGTCTTCCATGCACTTGTCGGCGCTCTTGCCTGCCGCTGTCAGCGCTTCCGTGACGCGCATGACCGCCGCCGCGTCGCGTTGGCGAACGGCTTCCGCCAGCTCCTCGAACCGCTCGGCGGGAATGCCGCCCGTCACGTCGACCGCGCCGTCCAGCGTGATGCGGCCGTCGGTGAACGCCGCCGTCTGCTCGAGCAGGCCGATCGCGTCGCGCATCCCGCCTTCGGACAGGCGGGCGATGTACGCGAGCGCGTCGTCCTCGGCTTCGATGCCCTCTTTCTCGCAGATCCGCCTGAGGCGCCCGACCTGTTCCTCGAGCGGCACCGGCCGGAAGTCGAACCGTTGGCAGCGCGAGACGATCGTCGCGGGCAGCTTGTGCGGCTCGGTCGTCGCCAGGATGAAAATCACGTGCCCGGGCGGTTCCTCGAGCGTCTTCAGCAGGGCGTTGAACGCCTCGGTGGTGAGCATGTGCACTTCGTCGATGATGTACACTTTGTACCGGACTTCCGTCGGCGCGTAGCGCACCTTGTCCCGGATGTCGCGAATCTCGTCGATGCCGCGGTTGGAGGCCGCGTCGATCTCGATCACGTCGAGCACCGTGCCGGCGGCGATGCCTTCGCAAGCCGCGCAGGCGTTGCACGGATCCGGCGTCGGCCCGTGCAGGCAGTTGACGGCCTTCGCCATGATCTTGGCTGCGCTGGTCTTGCCCGTTCCGCGCGGACCATTGAACAGATACGCATGCGCGATCCGGTTTTCCCGGATCGCGTTCTGGAGCGTCTGGATGACATGATGCTGGCCGACCATGTCCTGGAACGTCTGCGGACGCCAGGCGCGGTACAAGGCGATATGGGACACGCGGACCGTTCCTTTCCATCGTCCGGCCGTGAGGCCGCATGATGCTCTATTATACACCAATCGGGCGGCGAGAGAAACGACGAGCCCGCCGCCGCGCGCATGACAAAAGCCGTCCCGGTCAAGCCGGGACGGCCGGATGCGTGTTATGATTGAGGACCGTGCACCTGCCTCCGATCGATGCGTTCCAAGCGGCATTCGCTTTCCCCGCTCGGGCCAGGCACTCCTCCGGCACATGAACGAACCTGCTTATGGCTGCTTCCTTCCGGACCTGACCAGGTTCACAAGGGGTTCATTGCGGAGGACCCGGCCGTCAACACGGTTCCAGGGCGCCAGCCTTGCAGCGCAAGACCTCGGGCAGGAATTCGACCTCGCTGCAGCGGATTGCGAGTTACAGGGCACCGCTACCTCCCCGTCTAGCACGGTAAGGATAAGTATATCCGATCCGGATGCCGATCGCAACCGGACAACAATGCCAGCGTCGCTGCGCGTGCAAGGGGCGGGCGGTCGTTCGACGCGCCGCCTGGCATCATGCTGATCCCGGCGCTCTCCATACCGGGTCTGCTCGCTTTCGGCATTCTGCTGACTGTTGTGACGCCTTCCCGGCTCATTGACGAGACAAACAAGACGTACCGGAACTTCTCCTTGCCGATGACCGCAACGTTCATGTTTGCCGGGGCGCTGTTCGAGGAATTGCTGTTCCGGGCCATCATTCAGAACATGCTGCTCGTCCTGACGGGAAGCGCGCTGATTGCGATCCTGATCACCGCGGCGTTGTTTGCGGCGATTCACGTCCAATATTTCAAGAAGCCGCTGATGCTGCTCAACATCACGGTCCCGGCGCTGGTATTCGGCTGGAGCCATGCGGCAACGGCCAATCTTCTCGTGCCGCTCGCCGTCCACTTCCTTGTCAATCCGGGCATGACGCTGCTGCTGAAATACGGCGTCATCAAGATGCGGGATTGAGAAAACCGATGCCCGCCTGCGGATGCACAGGCGGGCCATGACGCCGCTATTCCCGGTCCGTGTCGACCGTCACCCGGTAGCGGGGAAAATTCTCCTTCAGTATCGCCTCCGCCTTCGCGGCCAGCGCGGCGGCCTTCTCCCGGCTCAGCGACCGGTCGAGGTCGAGATGGACGCGCATGTTCGATCCGCCCGTCCGCGTGATGCGGATATGGCGGATGCCGTCCAGCCCGCGCAGCAGCTCGGCCGCGAACGCGTTGTCGCGCCGGTAGCTCCAGGCCGTGCCGGTAATCGGAAGATTCGGGTTCGACTTGCTGGTGCCCATGTAGCCGTCGTTGCCGTAGCTCCTGACCCCGCCTTCCGCATTGCGTTCCGCGTTCCCGCAGCCGGTAGCGGCGAGCGACACGACCATAAGCATCAGAAAAAATCCGGGCAGCGGAATGCGCCACCGCCGCCTGCGAAGGCGCGCGCCGATCCGTCCGATCAACCCGATGGACATGAAGAAACCTCCCTTCGCCATTAGGATGGCTGGGGGAGGCTCGGGTATGCATCCGGTCAGATGCCGTATTTCTTCTTGAAACGGTCGACACGGCCGCCGGTATCGACGAACTTCTGTCTGCCCGTGAAGAAAGGATGGCAGTTCGAGCAGATTTCGACCCGGAGGCTCGCCTTCACCGAACCGGTCTCGAACGTATTGCCGCACGCGCAGGTCACCGTCGTGACGTGATACGTCGGATGAATGTCCGGTTTCATCTCGTTCACCTCTTTCACGCCCTGGGTCCTCGACATCCCGACCCAGAGTAAATGACACATGAAGTGATTATAGCACGGATGCGCGAAATCGCGCAACAATCAAATCGGGCCGTCCATCGCCCATCAACCGATCAGCCCATCCCGTCCGTCAATCCCGGCCCGACGACGCCTTCCTCCGGCGAAACTCCGCGGGCGGCACATGCGTGTAGTTGCCGATGCGCACGTCCGGCAGCTCCTCCCGGAAGATCTCGATCATCTGCTTCATGCCGTAGATCTCGCCCCGCGCGGGCGGAATGAGCTCGAGATAGCTCTCCGGGTCGATGTTCAGGTTGCGCAGCTGGATCAGCTTCAGCCCCGTCCGCTTCGCGAACCCGATCATCGCCTCGATCTCCTCCTCGCGGTCCGTCACGCCGGGAAAGACGAGATAGTTGATCGACGTATACACGCCGCGATCCGACGCGTACTTGAGCGACTTCTCGACGTTCGCCAGCGTGTAGCCGCGCGGCCGGTAATAGGCGTTGTAATGTTCGTCGATCGCGCTGATCGTGCTGACGCGCATCAGATCGAGCCCGGCGTCGACGATCGCCCGGATGTGGTCGGTCAGACCCGCGTTCGTGTTGATGTTGATGTAGCCGAGATCCGTCCGTTCCCGCACGCGGCGGATCGCGTCGATGATCAGCTTCGCCTGGGTCGACGGCTCGCCCTCGCAGCCCTGGCCAAAACTGATGATCGCGTCCGGCGTCTTCAGATGCTCGAGCATGATCTCGACGAGCTCGTCCACCGTCGGCCGGAAGTTCATCCGCGTCTGCGGCGCGGGGAAGCCGCTTGTCTCGGGCTGCTCCGAAATGCAGCCGTAGCACCCGGCGTTGCAGCTGCAGGAGACCGGCACGGCCCCCTCCCAGCGGTTCAGGAACGTGTTCGACGCCGTCAGACACTCGTAGCCGAGCGCGCAATGCGACAGATGCTTGTAGACCCGGTTCTCCGGGTACCGCGCAAGCAGCGTTTCGACGCCCTTCTCCAGCTCGCCGCGGTCGCAATTCAGCGGATTCCACGGCTCCGGATCGTCGGTGCGCTGCGCCGCGACGTAGAACCGGTCGTCCTTCCAGACGACCGCCGTATAGCCGAACAGCGGCAGCTTGCGGGCGCGGTCCGTCTTGACATAGGCGGGTATGGCCAGCCGCGTGTACCCTTGCGGCAGCAGCGCGCCGACCGCCTGCGCGTCGCCGGGCAGCGGCCGCATCTCGCCCGTGTCGGGATCGATGCCGATCGGCCGCGTGTACGGCAGGCTGACCAGCGTCGCGCCCTCGGGCAGCGGTATCAGCTCGTCTTCCATCAGTTCGATGATCATGTCGGCGCTGCGGCCGAGTCCGCCCCAGTCGGGCGCGTCATAGACGCGGCCTTCCGCGTCGGCGTACACCAGGTTCATGCTGCGATCCCACCTTCCTGTCTCCCGGGAAGAAAAATCCCCCGCCGCACCGTCAGGTCGTCGATCGAACGGTCCGTCTCGCGGGACCGCCCCCGACGCCGCCGTCCGCCGCCAGCTTCGCGACGACGTCGATGAACTCCGCGTTCGACTTCGTATCCCGCAACTTCTTCAGGAACTGCTCCACGAACTCGGGGGTGTCGTTCATCATCTTGCGGATCGTCCAGGCGCACTCGAGCTCTTCCTTCGTCAGCAGCATCTCCTCGCGGCGCGTGCCGGAACGGCGGATGTCCAGCGCCGGGAAAATGCGGCGTTCCGCGAGCCTCCGGTCAAGCACGAGCTCCATGTTGCCGGTGCCCTTGAATTCCTCGTAAATGATGTCGTCCATCCGCGAACCGGTATCGATGAGCGCGGTGGCCAGAATCGTCAGGCTGCCGCCTTCCTCGACGTTGCGCGCCGAGCCGAAGAAGCGCTTCGGCCGGTGGAACGACGCCGGATCGATCCCGCCGGAGAGCGTCCGGCCGGACGGCGGCACGACGAGGTTGTAGGCGCGCGCGAGCCGCGTGATGCTGTCGAGCAGGATGACGACGTCCCGCTTGTGCTCGACCAGGCGCTGCGCCCGCTCCAGCACCATTTCCGCCACCTTGATGTGGTGCTCCGGCAGTTCGTCGAACGTCGACGCGAAGACTTCTCCCTTCACCGACCGCTGCATGTCGGTCACTTCCTCGGGCCGCTCGTCAATCAACAGCACGAACAGCTCGATCTCCGGATAATTGACCGAGATGCTGTTGGCGATTTCCTTCAGCAGCAGCGTCTTGCCCGCCTTCGGAGGCGCGACGATCAGTCCGCGCTGGCCGAGGCCGACCGGTGCGAGAATATCCATGATGCGAGTCGACAGATTGTTGGGGGAAGTCTCCAGAACGAGTTTCTTCTTCGGATAGAGGGGAGTCAGGGCGGGGAAGTGGAGCCGCTCCGCGGCAACTTCCGGACTCTCGCCGTTGACAGCGTTCACCTGCAGCAATCCGAAGTAGCGTTCGTTCTCCTTCGGCGCCCGGCATTTGCCGGACACGAGGTCGCCGGTGCGCAGGTCGAATTTCCGTATCTGCGACGCCGATATGTAGATGTCGTCCTTGCTCGGCAGGAAGAGCGGCCGCAGGAACCCGTAGCCCTCGGGCAGCACGTCGAGCACGCCTTCCATGAACATGAGGCCGCTTCTCTCGGCCTGGGCCCGGAGGATCGCGAAGATCAGCTCCTTCTTCCTCATCTGGCCGTAGTTCGGGATCTGGTACTCCTTCGCGAGCTTGTACAGCTCGGTCAGCTTCATCTCCTCCAGATCGGAGATTTGCAGATCGGCCATCTTGTCACCCCTTGCTATTCAGTTTTCCCGCATTCATTATTGCCCCGTGATCCGGGTTTTCTGCGCAATCGGATTGATCAAGGAAAAAGGTTCGGCAGAAATTGGGACGGGTGTGCGTTTTCTTTGCGTTTTCGGCGGTTTTTGGGCGGTTTTTCGGCGGGCTCAGCTTTCATCGGGCTCGCGCCAGACGTCGGCCCCGAGCCTGCGGAGATTGTCCACAAGATTATCATACCCGCGATCAATGTATTCGACACCGGCAATTTCCGTGACGCCGTCTTCGACCGTCAGCGCAGCCACGACGAGCGCCGCCCCGGCCCGGAGGTCCGACGCGCGCACCCTCGCGCTGTTCAGCTTGCCGCCCTCGATGATCGCCGACCGGCCTTCCACGCGGATCTTCGCGCCCATGCGCAAGAGCTCCGGCACATGCTTGAACCGGTTGCTGAACACATAATCCGTCAGGACGCTGACGCCTTCGGCCTGCGTGAGCAGACTGGTCATCGGCGACTGCATGTCCGTCGCGAATCCCGGATAGACGAGCGCCTTGACGTCGACGGCGGAATAGACGGGCTGGCCGACGACGCGGATCGATTCGTCCATTTCATAGACGTGAACGCCCATCTCCTGCAGCTTGGCCGTCACGGCCTCGAGATGCTTCGGAATGACGTTGTCCACGACGACGTCGCCGCGCGTCGCGGCGGCCGCGATCATGTACGTCGCCGCCTGGATCCGGTCGGGAATGATCGAATGCCGGCAGCCGTGCAGCCGGTCCACGCCCTCGATCCGGATCGTCTCGGTGCCCGCTCCCTTGATGCGGGCGCCCATTGCGTTGAGCAGCGTCGCGACGTCGATGATCTCGGGCTCCTTCGCCGCGTTCTCGATGATCGTGAGTCCCTCGGCGCGGGAGGCCGCCAGCATGATGTTGATCGTCGCGCCGACGCTGACGACGTCGAGATAGATCTTTGCGCCGCGCAGCTTCTTCGCCGACAGGCGGATCGCGCCGTGTTCGTTCGTGACGGTGGCGCCGAGCGCTTCGAAGCCTTTGATGTGCTGGTCAATCGGGCGGGGTTCGAAGTTGCAGCCGCCGGGCATCCCGATCACGGCTTCGCCGAACCGGCCGAGCAGCGCGCCCATCAGATAATAGGAAGCGCGCAGCAGCTTCACCTTGCCGTTCGGCATCGGCATGGAACGCATGCCGGAAGGGTCGATGATCATCGAATCCCCGATCCGCGTCACCCTGGCCCCGAGCTCTTCGAGAATCTCCGTATAGACGGCCACGTCGCTGAGCCGCGGCAGATTGTCCAGTCTGACTTCACCGTCGGCCAGTATGGAAGCCGGCAGCAGCGCGACGGCGCTGTTCTTCGCGCCGCTGATCGTCACCGTTCCGCGCAGCGGGCGGCCGCCGCGGACCATCAGTTTCCCCATGTCTCCCCATATCCTCCCGATGGCGCTGTTTGACCGTCATGCGGACGGATGCGCAGAAACCGCCGGCCAGACGCGGCGGTTCCTGCGAAGGTCACGCGTGCTTAAGCTTGGTTGCTGCTGCCGAACAGACGGATCTTCTCGACCACGACTTCGATCATCGCCTCGCGGGCGGGACCGAGGTATTTCCGCGGATCGTAGACCTTGCTGTCCTTGCCGAGCACTTCGCGGATCTTGTTCGTGCAGGCGACCTGGTTCTCCGTGTTGACATTAATCTTGCCGACGCCGCAACGGATCGCTTCCCGGATCGCTTCGTCCGGAACGCCCGAACCGCCGTGCAGGACGATCGGCACCGGCACCTTCTCGGCCACTTCGCGAATGATGTCGAAGCGGATCTTCGGCTCGCCCTTGTACATGCCGTGCGCGGTGCCGACCGCGATCGCGAGCGCGTCGACGCCCGTCTCCTCCCAGAAGCGGATCGCTTCTTCGGGCTTGGCCAGCGACGCTTCCTCCTCGTCGACGCTGATGTCGTCCTCGGTGCCGCCGATCGTGCCGAGCTCGCCTTCGACGGAGACGCCCATCGCGTGGGCGGCCTTGACGATCTCCTTCGTCAGGCGGATGTTCTCCTCGAGCGGATAGTGGGAACCGTCGAACATGACCGACGAGAAGCCGGCGCGAATGCATTTCATCGCGATTTCGAAGCTGCTGCCGTGGTCGAGATGGAGCGCGATCGGCAGCCCGGACTTCTTCGCCGCGGCTTCCGCGATGGCGACGGTGAACTCGATGCCCATGTATTTCAGGGCGCCCTCGCTGACGCCGTAGATAATCGGTGACTTCTCCCGGATCGCCGCCTCGACGATGGCCTGCGCGAACTCCAGGTTGTTCATGTTGAATTGGCCGACGGCGAACTTGTTCGCTTTCGCTTTCGGCAGGAATTCGTTCATGGACACAAGTGGCATGGGTTTCGTTCCTCCTAAAAGATGTGCGCTGGATGGTTCAAGCCGTGCAGACTTGTCATACTGTGTCATTATACCACAACGGTTTCCGTTGTGGTAATTCGTCACGAAGGATTCACGCCAGAAAAAAAGGATCCGTCTTTCAGGATCCGGTCGCATATCCGCGCGTCCCGCCGCCCCGCAGCTGCATGTTCACCACCGTCCGCATCTCGTCGATGTCGAACGGCTTCGTGAAGTGCATCAGCGCGCCGAGCTCGGTCGCTTCCTTGATCATGTCCAACTCGCCGTAGGCCGTCATCATGATGACCTTGATGTCGCGGTTGATTTCCTTGATGCGCTTCAGGATTTCGAGCCCGTCCATGCCCGGGATTTTCATGTCGAGCAACACCAGGTCAGGAGACTCGCTCTTCACGATCTCAAGCGCCATCTTGCCGTTGGAGGCCTGGAATGTCTGGTAACCTTCGCTGCCGAACACTTCCATGAGCAGTACGCGGATGCCGTTCTGATCATCCACGATCAGCACTTTCTTGTCATCCAACGCTCGATCCCTCCTCTGGAGCGAATGCCTGGACCGGAACAAACCGTCCGGCCTGTCCTCACCCGGGCTGAGGACACGCATGCCCAACAGGAGAGGTATTCGACGCCTGTTCCTCAATATCCTTCATGTATTGGTAAAAAGTATCTCGTACTCTACATTATTCCGCGTGTCGGATGGCCGCGCCCACGAACTCCCGGAACAGCGGCTGCGGACGGTTCGGCCGCGACGTGAATTCCGGGTGGAACTGGACGGCCAGGAACCACGGATGGTCGGGCAGCTCGATCATCTCGACCAGGCGGCCGTCCGGAGACGTGCCCGACACGCGCAGTCCGGCCGCTTCGATTTGCTCGCGGTACGTGTTGTTGAATTCGTAGCGGTGGCGGTGGCGTTCGTAGACCAGCTCCTCGCCGTACGCGCGGGCCGCCAGCGAACCCGGGGCGATTTTGCACGGATAGAGGCCGAGGCGCATCGTGCCCCCGAGGTCCTCGATGTCCTTCTGCTCCGGCAAGAGGTCGATGACCGGATACGGCGTGGACGGATCGATCTCCGAGCTGTTCGCGCCGGCCAGGCCGACGACGTGGCGGGCGAACTCGACGACGGCCACCTGCATGCCGAGGCAGATGCCGAAGAACGGCACGCGCTTCTCCCGCGCCCAGCGGATCGCGGTGATCTTCCCTTCGATGCCGCGGTCGCCGAAGCCGCCGGGCACGAGCACCCCGTGCACGCCGCGCAGGAGCTCGTCCACATTCTCGCTCGTGACGTCCTCGGCGTTCACCCAGCGGATCTTCACCTCGCGCTCGGCGTCGATGCCGGCGTGGCCCAGCGCCTCGACGATGCTGAGGTAGGCGTCGTGCAGCGCGACGTATTTCCCGACGATCGCGATCTCCACCGACCCGGTGATCGAGTGGATGCGGCGCACGAGGTTCTCCCACTCGGTCATGTCCGGCGCCGGCGCGTCCAGCTTCAGGTGGCTGACGACGATGTCGTCGAGACCCTCCTTCCGCAGGTTGAGCGGGATCTCGTACAGGTTCGACGCGTCGCGGCATTCGATGACCGCCTTCTGGTCGACGTCGCAGAACTGCGCGATCTTGCGCTTCAGGTCGTCGCCCATCGGATATTCCGTCCGGCAGACGATGACGTTCGGCTGGATGCCGATGCCGCGCAGCTCCTTCACGCTGTGCTGCGTCGGCTTCGTCTTCACCTCGCCGGCCGCCTTGATGTACGGAATGAGCGTGGCGTGGATGTACATGACGTTGTCGCGGCCGACGTCGCTTTTGATCTGGCGGATCGCTTCGAGGAAGGGCAGGCTCTCGATGTCGCCGACCGTGCCGCCGATCTCGGTGATGACGACGTCCGAGCCCGACTCGCGGCCCGCGCGGAAGACGCGCTCCTTGATCTCGTTCGTGATATGCGGAATGACCTGGACGGTGCCGCCGAGGTACTCGCCGCGCCGCTCCTTCGAGATGACGGACGAATAGATTTTGCCCGTCGTCACGTTGCTGTTCTTCGTGAGGTTGATGTCGATGAAGCGCTCATAATGACCGAGGTCGAGGTCGGTCTCCGCGCCGTCGTCGGTCACGAACACCTCTCCGTGCTGGTAGGGGCTCATCGTGCCGGGGTCGACGTTGATGTAGGGGTCGAACTTCTGGATCGTCACCTTCAGTCCCCGGTTCTTCAGCAGCCGGCCGAGCGATGCCGCGGTAATTCCCTTGCCGAGCGACGATACGACGCCGCCGGTTACGAAAATATACTTCGTCACTTGCAAATGCCCTCCAGATGAGTGGTAAAAACAAAAAAAGTGACACCCGCGCCGCGGGGCACTTTTTCATCCGTTTGCCTTGTATAGAGCAAATCTGTAGCCCGAACAATAGTTTACCCGTGCGCCCGGACCCGTGTCAAGGCGTCACAGGTCCTTGTCTTCGTCCTCGTCGTCGATTTCCGGCTCGTCGTCCTCGAACTCCTCCTCGGCTTCCTCCGACACGAGCTCCTCGTCATCGAGCACCGGCTCGTCGAGCTCCTCGTCGTCGAGCGGCACTTCCTCGTCCACATCCGCGTCGTCGGCGTCGTCGTACAGATCTTCGCCGTCCTCGTCGTAGAGGTCGTAATCCTCTTCGTCCGTGACGTACGCGTCTTCCTCTTCGCCGTACAGATCCTCTTCCTCTTCGTCGTCGTCGTTGATGATGCGCGGACGCGTCGCGCCGAGGGACGGGTCTTCGCTCCGGTCGACCGGATACCAGCGCTTCAGCCCCCAGACGTTGTTGCCGACGCAGGCGAAACGGCCGTCGATGTTGATCTCCGTATAGATCTGCGCGATGATTTCGTTGATTCTGTCCTCGGACATGCCGCGGACCCTGCCGACCTCGCGGATCAGGTCCCGGTAATACATCGGCTCGTTGGCCGCCTTCAGAATCTCGAACGCCAGATCGACCATCGGCATCTCTTCAATCCGCTCGGGATCGAGCTTCAATCGAATCTCGCCGCTCATCAAACACATCCTCTCGCGCGAACAATCTCAACCAGCATGATTCTATCCATTGTCAACCTATAGTAAACCTCATTTCATTTCAAAAAGCAAGGGAGCCGCTCAGGGAGTCCGCCGCCCGCGAAGGGCCCAATTCGGCGCGCCGGGACACCCGCTCATGCCGCTGTCCACGGGCCCTCATATCATAAGTCCAGCATGTTCCAGCCGGGAGGAGTGCGCCGATGGACTATAGCCCGGTTCTCAGATGGCTCGAGGAGAGGGCGCTGGCCGCCCCGGGCCGGCACGGCACCCGATGCATGCTCCGTTTCCGCAGCCCCGCCGATTACCGCCGCTTCGTCCGCGAATGGAAGGAGCGGCATCCTCCCGAAAGGCCGACGGCCGCGTCCATCCGGCTCCTTCCGCTTATTCGCGGCGTCAGCTTCACGCTTCCCCAGGGGCCGACGTCCGGTCCGCCTTGGGCGGGGTGCGCCCTCGAACCGGACGCCCGCATTTCCGTCCACGGCACCGTCCGCAGCGCGCCGGCCGTCGAGCAGGGCATCCCGTGGGGCGTGCGGCAGATCCGCGCCCCGATGGCCTGGCGGCAGACGACCGGCCACGGCATCAAGATCGGCGTCATCGACACCGGCATCGACTTCAGCCATCCCGATCTGCGCCATTCCATCTCGCGGGGGATCAACCTGCTCGCGCGCAGCATGCTGCCGCACGACGACAACGGCCACGGCACGCACATCGCCGCCACGATCGCGGCCGCGAACCAGCTTTACGGCATGGTCGGCGTCGCGCCCCGCGCGGTCATCCACCCGGTGAAGGCGTTCGACCACAACGGCTCGGCCTACGTCTCCGACATCATCCTCGGCATCGAATGGTGCATCCGCAACCGGATGGACATCATCAACATGAGCTTCGGCATGAAGACGCGCAGCCGCGCGCTGCTCGCCGCCGTGCGCAACGCCTGGCGCGCCGGCATCGTCGTCGTCGCCTCCTCCGGCAACGACGCGAAGCGCAAGGCGATCGACTATCCCGCCCGGTTCCCGCAGACCATCTCCGTCGGCGCCACGACGCGGATGCGGCGGATCGCGGCGTTCAGCAACCGGGGCAGCCTGATCGACATCTACGCGCCGGGAGACAAAATCTTCTCCGCCTGGCTGCGGGGAAAATACAACGAGATGAGCGGCACGTCGATGGCGACCTCCCACGTCAGCGGCGCGATCGCCCTGCTGCTCGCCTACCGGCCGGGCCTGACGCCGGCCGAGATCAAGGAGATTCTGCGCCGCTCGACGATGCCCCTGCGCGGCGCGTACAGGCCGAAGGGAACCGGCGAGATCGACGTGCCGCGCATGCTGGCGGCGGCGGACCGACTGTCCTAGTCCGCGGCGGCCTACATCCGCTCCGGCGCCGACACGCCGATCAGCCGCAGCACGTTCGCGATGACGATGCGGATCGCGGCCATCAGCGCGAGCCTTGCGCCGGTCTGCGCCGCGTCGTCCGTGATGACGCGCTCCGCCTTGTAGTAGCTGTGGAACATCGAAGCCAGCTCGTAAACATAGCGGATGATGCGGTGGGGAGCATGGCTTTCCGCCGCGTCCGCCACTTCCCGCGGCAGCTCGCCCAGCTTGCGCAGCAGCTCGAACTCGGCCTCGGCGGTCAGCCGGGTCAGGTCCGCCTTGTCATGGTCGACGGCGATGCCCTGCTCCGCCGCCTGCCGGAAAATGCTGCAGATCCGCGCGTGGGCGTACTGCACGTAATAGACCGGGTTGTCGTTCGACGTGGAGACGGCGAGGTCCATGTCGAAGTCGAGATGCGAATCCATGCTGCGCATCGTGAAGAAGTAGCGGATCGCGTCGACCCCGACCTCGTCCATCAGATCCTCCATCGTCACGGCCTTGCCGGTCCGCTTCGACATCTTCACCTTCTCGCCGTTCTGGTACAGGCTGACCATCTGGGCGATCAGGACGACGAGTCTGTCCGGATCGTGGCCGAGCGCGGCCATCGCGGCCTTCATCCGCGGGATGTACCCGTGGTGGTCGGCGCCCCAGATGTTGATCAGGAGATCGTAGCCGCGCCGGAACTTGTCCCGGTGGTAGGCGATGTCCGGCGTCAGGTACGTGTAGGTGCCGTCCTGCTTCACGAGCACGCGGTTCTTGTCGTCGCCGAAGCGGGTCGACTCGAGCCAGACCGCGCCGTCTTCCTCGTAGACCATGCCCCGCTCCCGCAGCGCCTCCACCGCGGCCTCGACCTGGCCGGTCTCGTAGAGCGACGTCTCGCTGAACCAGTTGTCGAACCGGACGCGGAACCGCCCGAGGTCGCGCCGGATCTTCTCAAGCTCGCGCGTCAGGCCGTATTCGCGGAAGAAGCGCAGCCGCTCGTCGTCCGGCAGCGAGAGCAGCCGGTCGCCTTCCCGCTCGGCCAGCTCCTTCGCGAAGCCGATGATGTCCTCGCCGTAGTAGCCGTCCTCGGGCATCTCCGCTTCGAGGCCGAGCTGCTGGCGGTAGCGCGCCTCGATCGATTTCGCGAGGTTCGTCACCTGCGCGCCCGCGTCATTAATGTAGTACTCGCGCGTCACGTCGTAGCCGGCGAAATCAAGCAGGTTGCACAGCGCGTCGCCGACCGCCGCGCCGCGCGCGTGGCCGAGATGGAGCGAGCCGGTCGGGTTCGCGCTGACGAACTCGACCTGCACCTTCCGGCCGCCGCCGATGTTGACCCGGCCGTAGTTCTCGCCCGCCCGCAGCACCTCGCCGATAGCGGGGTAGAGGTAGCTTTTGTCCAGGCGGAAATTAATGAACCCCGGGCCGGCAACCTCCGCCGATTCGATCATCGCGGACTTGCGGTCGAGATGCTCCAGGATCGCCTCCGCGATCTGGCGCGGGTTCCGCTTCGCCAGCCTCGTCAGCTGCATCGCCGCGTTCGTAGCGAGATCGCCGTGCGCCTTGTCCTTCGGCACTTCGACGACGAACGCCGGCAGCTCGTCGCGCGAAGCCGCGATCCCGGCGGCCACCGCCGCGTCCGCGATCGCGTCCTTCACGCGCTGATGGATGCGCTCCAGCACATGGTCACTCATGATCTTCTGCCTCCCGTATCGTCAGATTAATAGTGAATTCTCCGGCGTCCGCGCCGCCCGCTTCGAGCCGGTAAGCCCAGCTCCACACCATCGGCAGTCCGGGTCCTTCGGATTCGACCCGCACCCGGTGCGTCCGCGTCCGGAGGTCGAACCGGACGAGCGGCGTCCGGTAGTGGCCGACGGTCGCCGCGCCCGGCTCGAACGTCTGCGCGCTGTCAATGTCGCCCGCGCGGACAAGCCGCAGCGTCCGGCCGTCCCAGCGCAGCGTCGAGCGGACCCGGCCCTCCTCCTCCGCATAGCGGAGATACAGCGCGCCGTCCCTGGCGTAAAGCCTGCCCTCCAGCGCCGAGCGCGCGGGCTCTCCGCCGTCCTGCCTGCTCTCGAGCTCGATTCGCACCGGCAATCCTCCTTCCGGGATCGCCGCCCGCTCCCAGCCTTGCAATGTTCCGCACCTCCGCCCGACATCACAAAACCCCCGTCCCATGAAAGAGACGGAGGTTCATCCGCGGTGCCACTCTTCTGGAAGACGCGCCCGTTCCGCCCGCCGCGCGGTCACGCGCGCGCGGTCTTGCGCGGGACGATCGTCTTCCCCTCTGATGCGATAACGGCGGTCCGCCGTGTTCCCCTACGCGCGCGGAAGGTCCGCCGTGGCGTCCGCGGTTCAGGGAACCGACTCGCGGGTGCGCTTCCTCCGCTCCCGCCCCGCCGGCTTCCACCGTCCCGGCTCGCTGCGTGGGGCTTCTCAAGCGGAGTACTCTCCCGGTCATCGTCTTTGCAGATTTCCACCATTATACTGTGCGCGCCGCCGGCCGCGCAAGAGCTGGGAGAGGATATCCATTGACCGCCGGGAATACTGGTAGTACAATAACCATAACCAAGTGATCAAGTCGGATTTATGGCGACGTCACCCAAATCCAACAGCAAAGAAGGGAACCGACATGTCCTCACACGTCATTGACATGATCATGCTGCGCAACGTGTTCGGCACGGCCGAAATGCGCGCGGTCTGGTCGGACGAGAACCGGCTGCAGAAGCATCTCGACGTCGAGGCGGCGCTCGCGCTGGCCGAAGCGGAGCTCGGCCTGATCCCCGCGGACGCGGCGAAGGTGATCGCGGAGAACGCCCGGGTCGAGCTTCTGGATCTTCAGGCGATCGCGGACGAGGTGCAGAAGGCGAAGCACTCCCTGATGCCGACAATTCGGGCGCTGCAGGCGCTCTGCGGGCCGGAGGCCGGGGAGTACGTCCACTTCGGCGCCACGACGCAGGATATCGTGGACACCGGCATGATGCTTCAATTGAAAGAAGCGCACGCGATCATCGTGCGCGATCTCTCCGTCGTCGCCCGGCAGCTCGCCCGGCTCGCCCGCGAGTACAGGGACACGCCGATCGCCGGCCGGTCGCACGGCATGCAGGGGCTGCCGACGACGTTCGGCTTCAAGATCGCCGTCCTGCTCAGCGAGGTGCTCCGCCATCTCGACCGGCTGAAGGAGGCGGAAGCGCGGGTGTTCGCCGGGGTCATCGGCGGCGCGGTCGGCACGTACGCGGCGTTCGGCCCGCTCGGCCCCGAGGTGGAGGCGCTCGCGCTGCGCAAGCTCGGCCTCGCCGCGCCGGACATCTGCTGGCATTCGTCCCGCGACCGCCAGGCCGAATACGTCGGCATTCTCGGCATGATCAGCGCGACGCTGGGCAAGCTCGGGAACGAATTCTACAATCTGATGCGCACCGAGATCGACGAGCTGGAGGAACCGTTCACGTCGGGCAAGATCGGTTCGTCCACGATGCCGCACAAGCGCAATCCCGCGGCGCTCGAGGGGATCGTCAGCCTGTCGAAGCCGGTCCGCTACAACGTCGCGCTCGTCCAGGAAGCGATGATCGTCGAGCACGAGCGCGACGCGATGTCCTGGCGCGGCGAATGGATCGCGCTGCCGGAGACGTGCATCTACCTCTCCGCCCAGCTCGCTTCGACGAAGGCGGTGCTGGAAGGGCTCGTCGTCAAGCCGGACAACATGCGGCGCAACCTCGACAAGCTCGGCGGGCTGCTGCTCTCCGAGCGCGTCATGTTCGCGCTGGCGGACCGGATCGGCAAGCAGACCGCCCACCACGTCATCTACGAGCTGTCGATGAAGGCGGTCGAGGAGAACCGGCCGTTCAAGGACGTGCTGCTCGAGGACAAGCGGGTATCCGAAGCGCTCGACGAACGGACGCTGGAGGAGCTGCTCGATCCCGCCGCCTACCTCGGATCGGCGCCGCAGGTCGTCGACCGGGTGCTCGACCGGGCCCGGCTGTCGCCATGGCTGAAGGACGAATGACGGGAGGTTCGAACGATGCCGCTTGAAGCCTTGAAGAAAGCCGCCGAAGACCTGAAACCGCGCCTCGTCGCCATCCGCCGCGAGCTGCACATGAACCCCGAGCTGTCGATGGAGGAATTCGAGACGACCCGGCGCATCCGCGGCTGGCTGGAGGAGGCCGGCATGACCGTCGGGACGTACGGACTGCCGACCGGACTCGTCGCCGACATCGAAGGCGGCGCGCCCGGCCCGACGGTCGCTCTCCGCGCGGACATCGACGCGCTGCCGATCACGGAGGAGACCGGCCTGCCTTTCGCCTCTTGCGTGCCGGGCAAGATGCACGCGTGCGGCCACGATTTCCATACCGCCTCGATGATCGGCGCGGCGCTGCTGCTCCACCGGAACCGGGATCGGCTGAAGGGGCGCGTGCGGATGATTTTCCAGCCGGGCGAGGAGATCGCAGTCGGCGCGCGCGAGATGGTCAAGGCCGGCGTGCTCGAGGGCGTCGACGCGATTCTCGGCATGCACAACAAGCCGGAGCTGCCGGTCGGCACGGTCGGCGTCCGCGCGGGCGCGCTGATGGCGAGCGTCGACCGGTTTCGGATCCGGGTGACGGGCAAGGGCGGGCACGGCGCGATTCCGGACGCGGCCGTCGACCCGATCGTCGCCGCGAGCGCGATCGTCGGCGCCCTGCAGACCATTGTCAGCCGGAACACGAGCCCGCTGGACAGCGCGGTGGTCAGCATCTGTCGCTTCCATTCCGGTTCGACCTGGAACGTCATTCCGGACCAGGCCGAGCTGGAGGGAACCGTGCGCGCGTTCGACGCGGACGTGCGCCGGCGGCTTCCCGAACAGATCCGCCGGATTGCGGAAGGCGTCGCCGCGGGATACGGCGCGTCGGCCGAACTCGTCTGGATCGAAGGCCAGCACTTCGTGAACAACGATCCGAAGGCGGCCGCCCTGATGGAGCGGGCCGCCGGCGAGCTGGGCCTTACGGTGGTCGAGGCGCAGCCGACGACCGCGGGCGAAGATTTCTCCGTATATCAGGAACATGTGCCCGGTTGCTTCATCTGGATGGGCACGAGCGGGACAGAGGGATGGCACCACCCGCGCTTCACGTTGAACGAAGACGCGCTGCCGGTCAGCGCTGCGCTGTTCGCCCACGCGGCGGAACTGGCGCTCGAGGAACTGGCGTGACGGCCAAGGCGGTGTTTTTTTGACAACATGAACGAATGGATGAAGGTGAACCGCATGAACAGCTTCACGTACCGCCTCGCCGTCCGGGACGACGCGCCCGCGCTGCTCGATCTGACGCTGCGGGCCTACCGGCCGATCCGCGAGCTCGGCATCAACTTCGCGGCCGCAAACGCCGATCTGGCGCTTGTGGAGTACAACATCCGGAGCCACATGTGCTTCATCATGGAGGAGAACGGAAAGCCGCTGGCGACGCTGACGCTGCGCATGCCCTGGGGACCGCAGCCCGGACCGTTCGGCGTGCCGCACATCTGGTGGTTCGCCGTCGACCCCGACATCGGGCGCAAAGGGATCGGTTCGGCGATGCTCGCCTGGTGCGAGGAGACGATGGTGCGCGACACGCTGAAGAGTCCGGCCGTGTCGCTCGGCACCGCGAAGGAGCATCCGTGGCTCGGCGACATGTACGTGCGCCGGGGATATGTGCCGGTCATGGAGAAGGATCTGGGCAAGGGACATACGACGGTGTTCTACCGCAAGGAGCTTCTTCCGGCGGAAGGGGAGACGGACCGATGAGCGCGTCGCATGCCGACGTGCTGGTGATCGGCGCGGGGTCGGCCGGCATGAGCGCCGGCTATTATCTGGCGCGGCGCGGCGCGCGCGTGCTGCTGATCGACGCCTTCGACCCGCCCCACCGGGAGGGCAGCCACCACGGGGAGACGCGGCTCATCCGCCACGCGTACAAGAAGGGCTCCGCCTACATCCCGCTCGCGCTGCGGGCGGACGAGCTGTGGCGGGAGCTCGAGCGGGAGGCGGAGACGGAGCTGCTCGTCCGCTCCGGCGTGATCAACATCGCGGATCCGGAGCATTACAGCTTCCGCAATCGCCCGGACGACGCGCGCGCGTTCGGCGTTCCGGTCGAGATGCTGGACGCCGCCGAGATGCGCCGAAGGTGGCCGGGGCTCGCGCTGCCCGATCATTTCATCGGCATGTACGAGCCGGAGGCCGGCTATCTGTTCAGCGAGCGCGCGATTTCCGTCTTTCGCCGGCTGGCGGAGGCGGCGGGCGCGAAGCTCGTGACGAACGCGCCGGTGCTGCGCGTGACGGCGGACGGAGACGGCGTCGCGGCGGAGACCGCCGAAGGCGTGTTCCGCGCGGAGCAGGCGCTGATCAGCGTCGGCGCCGCGTTCGGACGGCTGTCGCCGTTCGTCTCCTTTCCGCTCCGGCCGCTGCGCATTCCGGTCGGCTGGTTCGAGACGTCGTCCGGGGACTACCGCGCCGGCCGGTTCCCGGGCTTCACGCTCCACACCGCGGAAGGCGGGTACTACGGCTTCCCCGACACGGGCGGCGGGCTGAAGATCGGCAAGCATGACGGCGGCCGGGACTGGACGCCCGGCGAGCCGCTGCGCCCGTTCGGGCATTACGACACGGACGAGCCTTCCCTGCGCGGGGTCGTCGCGAAGTACATGCCCGGCGCGGCGGGACGGCTGCTGCAGTCTTCCGTCTGCAAATACGAATTCACGCCGGACGAGGACTTCGTGATCGACCGGCATCCCGCGCATCCGCATGTGCTGGTGATCGGCGGCCTGTCCGGCCACGGGTTCAAGTTCGCGAGCGTGCTCGGCGAGATCGCCGCGGACCTGCTGCTGGACGGGCGGACGCGGTTCGAACTCGGCGCGTTCTCGCTGGATCGGTTTGACAGAAAAGCGTGAAGAGGGCTTGCCGCCATCGGGCGCGCCCTCTTTTTTTCATGCGTATATTGCCAGAATCGGCCGGTCTGTGAAAAAATGGTGGCAAAAAAGAGACAAAGGGGGTTTTCCGTCATGGAACGGGTGTCCTTCTTCGGTCCGGAGCTGGCTCCGTTCACGTTCTACTCGACGTCGCACGTGGTGTCCCTCGCCGCCATCGCGGCGGTCTGCGCGTTCACGCTCGGCTGGCGGGGACTCAGGGAACGGCCGCGGCTCGCGAACATCATCCGCCATGCGCTGGCCGCGCTTCTGCTGCTGCTCGACATCGCGCTGCATGTCTGGTATTTCGCGGCCGGCCAGTGGGATCCGTCCTGGACCCTGCCCTTGCATCTGTGCAGCCTGACGCTGATCCTCTCCTTCATCATGCTCTGGACGAAGAGCTACCGCCTGTTCGAGTTCAACTACTTCGCCGGCATCGGCGGGGCGCTGCAGGCGCTCCTGACGCCCGCCGCCATCCTGTCGGGTTATCCGCACTTTACCTTCTTCTACTTCTTCATCGCCCATGGCGGCATCATCGTCTCGAGCCTGTTCATGATCGCCGCGTACGGATTCCGGCCGCGCTGGTCGTCGATTTGGCGCACCATGCTCTGGCTCAACCTGCTGCTCATCCCGATCGGCCTCGTCAATTACCTGACCGGCGGCAACTACATGTTCATCGCGGGCAAGCCGGACGACCCGTCGCTCCTCGATTTTCTCGGCCCGTGGCCCTGGTACATCCTGTCGCTTGAAGGCGTGGCGTTCGTCATGTGCGCGATCCTGTATCTGCCCTTCGCCCTCCGCCGGCCGAACAAGCAAAAGCTCCAGGCCTGAACGGTTGGAGCTCCAATCGAAATCCCGGCCGCCTGGCCGGGATTCGCCATGATATGCATGATATGCGCATCATTCCGCCGCAGCGCCCAGCAGTTCGATGAATTCCCGCACATCCGACAGTTTGTCCAGCCGCAAAATCCGATCCCGGATCGCGGCGGCGTTCGGCGTTTGCACCACTTCGTCGTACTTGCGCAGCAGCTCTTCTTCGGTGACCGGATTGCCGGCGGAGCCCTTCGGCTTGTCGCCTGTGGCTTCAAGCGTCCCGCCGCCCTCAAGCCTCACCGTGATGCGCGTATACCGGACGCCCGGCGGCGCGTCCGTCACGTTGACGCGCCGCATCCGGTCCATGTAGGCCCGGATCTCGTCGTCGACCGGCACCCGCCGGAAGTCGCCCGCGCGGATGCCCCGCCCGCTCAGGACAAGCGCGGCGATGTACTCGATGCTGAACCGGCCTTCCTCGCCGTTTTCCGGGCGCCGGTGGATGAGCGCCGCGTCGCTCCGGCCGGTGAACGCGATCTCGATTCCGTCGATCCGCCCGAGCGGCACCGGGCCGATCTGCTCCGCCGCGTGCCAGCCGAAATACGCCGCCGAGCAGAACGGGTACAGCTTGTGCCACAGGCCGGGCTTCACGATGCGCGGGACGGCGTCCTCGCGCAGCAGTTCGGCGCGCGCCCGCTCCTCGCCCGCGCCGAACACGGCGAAGAAGCCGAGCTTCCCGTCCAGGCTGGCGCGGCTGGCCTGCACGCCCGCCTCCGCGAAGCGCAGCGACCGGACCGCCGCGGCGGCCGCCAGCCCGGCGTGGAGCGGCTTCGTCTCCGTGCCGAAGTGGACGCGCAGGCCGCCTGCCTGCGTCGCGGCCAGCCCGAGGGCCTGCGCGGCCTGCTCCACAGGCCAATCCAGGTAATACGCGCCCGCGATCGCCGCCGCGAGCGCTCCGGCCGTGGCGGTGTTGTGGAATCCCCGCTCGTAATGGTCGTTCGAGAGCGCCAGCGCGATGCGCGCCATCGCCTCGACGCCGACGATGTACGCTCCGAGGAAGCGCCGGCCGTCCCGCCGCCCGTCCCCGCCCTTGTCCGCGAGCGCGATCAGCGCCGGCAGGATGACGGCGCTTGGATGGCCGCGCACCTCGACATGCACGTCGTCGTAATCGAGCGCGTGCCCCATGAAGCCGTTGACGAGCGCCGACTGCTCCCGCGACACGCGGCGCCCGTGGAACAGCGCCGGCGCGAGCGGCCGGCCGCCCTCCTCCTCCGCCGCGCGGAGCAGCTTCAAAACGCCGGCATCCGCCCTCCCGGCGAAGGCGGATGCGATAAAATCCAAAATGCCGTATTTCGCCCTCTCCAGACTTTCCGCGGAGAGAGGCATCCCCAACATGTTGTCCAGAAACGCCGCCGTCAGACTGTCCGCCGCCATCATCACCGCTTCCTGTTCGCGTGAAATGTCCGCAGGAACTGCTTCGTCCGGTCCATCCGCGGGTTGTCGAGCACCTCGGCGGGCGGTCCCTGCTCCACGATGTTGCCATCCGCCATGAAAATGACATGATCGGACACATCCCGGGCGAAGTCCATCTCGTGCGTCACAATGATCATCGTCGTATCCAATTCGGCGATCTTCTTGATCGTCTGCAGCACTTCCGACACCAACTCCGGGTCGAGGGAAGACGTCGGCTCGTCCAGCAGGATCGCGTGCGGCCGCAGGGCGAGCGCCCTGGCGATGCTCACGCGCTGCTGCTGGCCGCCGGACAGCGTGGCGGGATAGTTGTCCCGCTTGTCCTCCAGGCCGACCTGGCGAAGCAGCTCCATGCCGAGCTCTTCCGCCTGCTTCTTCGGCATCTTCTTCACGACGATGAGCGATTCCGTCACGTTCTGCAGCGCGGTCTTGTTCTTGAACAGGTTGTAGTTCTGGAACACCATCGCGGTCTGCAGACGGAGCTCGCGGATCTCCCGGTTCGTGCATTTCTCCGCGTCCACCCGGACGCCGCCGATCTCGATCACGCCGGCATCCGGCCGCTCGAGGAAGTTCAGGCAGCGGACGAGCGTCGACTTCCCCGAACCGGACGGCCCGATGATCGACAGCACCTCGCCGTCCTTCACCTCGAAGTCGATGCCGTCCAGCACGACCAGGTCGCCGAATCGTTTCCTGAGGTTCGTCACTTTGATCATGGGCAATCAACCTTCATGTCCGGTATGGCCGGTCCAGGTAATTTTCAAGCTTCTGCTGCAGGTACGAATAGACGATGATCAGCAGCCAGTAGATCAGCGCGACCGCCAGATAGGCTTCGAAGAAGCGGAACGATTCCGCGGCCTGCATCTTCGCTTCGGCGAATATCTCGACCACCCCGAGCGTGAACGCAAGGGACGTCTCCTTGATCAGGCTGATGAAGATGTTGCCGGTGCCCGGCAGCGCGTTGCGCGCGGCCTGGGGCAGAATGATGCGCCTGTACGCCTGCACCTTCGTCATGCCGACGGTAAGGCTCGCCTCCATCTGCCCCTTGTCCACCGAGTTGAACGCCGCGCGGAAAATCTCCGCCAGGAACGCCGCCTGCTTGAACCCGAACCCGATGACGGCCGCCGTCACGGCATCCATCTTCGTAAAGATCGGGAACAGCTGCGGCAGACCGTAGTAGATCAGGAACAGCTGCACCAGCATCGGAATGGCGCGGAAGAATGAAATGTAGACGGCCGCCCCTGCGCTGAGCAGCCGGTTCTTGCTGTTGCGGGCGAGCGCCAGCACAAGCCCGACCGCGATCGCCAGGATCATGGCGAGCACCGCCATGAACAGCGTGATCGGGATGTACCCGATGATCCGCGGCAGCAATTCCAGGATGTAGGATGGATCGAAATTCACGCCTATCGCCCGCCCTCACGCGCCTCTCGCGCCTCTGAAATGACTCTTGTCGCTTACTCGCTCTTCGTCGTGATGTCTTCGCCGTAGAAATATTTCTCGGAGAGCTTCTTCAGCGTGCCGTCCGCCCGCAGCTTCTCGATCTCGGCGTTGATTTGCTCGATCAGCTTCTTGTTCTCCTCGGTCTTACGGAACGGGAACGCGACATCCTCGTAGTGGAACGGCTCGCCGACGAACTTGAGCGGCAGATTCTTCCGGTTGATCTCGGCGATCAGATTCGCCTTGGACTGGACATAGCCTTCGACGCGCCTGTTCAGAACGTCGTTCTGCGCGCCGTCGCGGTTTTCATACGTCCGGATGTTGACCTCGGGGCCGTATTTCTCCAGATTCTTCACGTTCTGCGAACCGAGCACGCCGGCGACCGTCTTGCCCTTCAGGTCATCCAGCGTGTTGATGTCCGTGTTGTCCACATGCGTCACGATCGTGACGGCGGCGTACGAATACGGCACGGTGAAGTCGAACTTCTCCTTGCGTTCTTCCGTCACCGCGACGACGTTCGCGACCGTGTCGATCTTGCCGGTCTCCAGTTGGCCCATCAGCCCGGAGAAATCGCTGTTAACCCATTCTACCGTATACCCGAGATTGGCGGCAACGGTTTCGAGCACCTCGACGTCGAAGCCGACCAGTTTGTCCCCATCCTTGTAGCTGTTCGGGAACGATTGGCCCGTCGAACCCGCGCGGAGCACCTTCTTGTCGCCTCCGGACGAGCCCGACGAGCAGGCCGCCGCGAACACGCTGAACAATAACAGAACCGCCAATGCGAAATGCCATTTTCTCATGCTGTCACTACCCCTTTGTTTATTGTTGAATTTTGTCGAATTTTGACTTGATCATAAGAATACGATTTCCGATTGGTTTAGTCAACATATTTTTTCCGCGCCTTTTCCGGATGAAAAAAACCCTGCCCGCGTCGCCGCGGCAGAGCCGAAGCCTTTGCCATAACCGTCTCCCTTGTCCCGGTTCAACCGTTGATCCGTCTCTTGTTCTCGCAGGCCAGCGACGCGAGCGCCACATAGAGGGGCTGGATGTTGAATTTCTTTGCGAACTCGAACTTGCAGCTGAACGTCTGAAGGTTGTTCGCCGCTCCCTCCCTGGCGATTTTATCCCCGCCGCCTTTATCATGCAATCCCCATCTGAACGGTATTCTTCCGCTGCTCGTCAATATGTGGCAAAGTTGCAAGGGCGGTGGGTTTTCTTAAAAACCTTCATTATTTTAGTGAGCCGCGTTTTAGTGAGCCGCGCGAGCCGCGCCTTCGTGCCGGAGGGCGGACGACTGCCGGCAACATGAAGCCCTCCCCGGGGCTGACTCGATTGACCGGATCACTTCACAAATCCGAGCAGCATCTCCCGCACGATCTTCGACGCCGCGATCTGCGTCTGCTCCGTCGGATCGTAAGCCGGCGCCACCTCCACGAGGTCGCAGCCGACGACCCGCGCGTCGGACCGCGCGATCGCGTGCACGGCGTCGAGCAGCTCCTTCGACGTGATGCCGCCCGCTTCCGCCGTGCCGGTGCCGGGCGCGCAGGACGGGTCGAGCACGTCGATGTCGATCGTCACGTACACGGGCCGTCCCGCCAGCTCGGGCAGCGCGCGCTTGAGCGGCTCCAGCACCTCGAACGGGTGGAAATTCACGTTCTCCCGTCCGTACTTCCACTCCTCGCGCGACCCGGAGCGGATGCCGAACTGGTACACGTTCTTCCCGCCGATCAGCTCCGCCACTTTACGGATCGGCGTCGAGTGCGACAGCGGCTCGCCCTCGTACTGCTCGCGCAGGTCCGCGTGCGCGTCGATGTGGATGACCGCGAGATCCGGATACTTCGCGTGGACCTCGCGGATGATCGGCCACGAGACGAGATGCTCGCCGCCGAGGCCGACCGGCAGCTTGCCGTCCGCCAGCACGCCGCGCACGAACTCGCCGATCATCTCGAGGCTGCGCGCCGCGTTGCCGAACGGCAGCAGCAGATCCCCCGCGTCAAAATAGACGATGTCCTCGAGGCTGCGGTCCAGATACGGACTGTACTCCTCGAGGCCGACCGACGCCTCGCGGATGCGCGGCGGGCCGAAGCGCGAGCCCGGACGGAACGAGACGGTGAAATCCATCGGCATGCCGTAGATGACCGCCTTCGCCGCTTCGTAGTCGTCGGAGCTCAGGATAAACACGTTGCCGGAATACTTCTGATCCAGCTTCACACCGATAATCCCCTTTCCATCAAGAACGCCGCCCCGCCAAGCGGGACGGCCGTCCAACCTCGCTTTATTTCACCAGTTCCTCGACGAACTTCGGCAGCACGAACGCCGCCTTGTGCAGCCGGGGCGAGTAATATTTCGTGTCGAGCTCGGGGATGGCCGTCTCGTCCACCGCGAGCGGGTCGTATTTCTTGCTGCCCATCGTGAACGTCCACAGCCCGCTCGGATAGGTCGGCACATTCGCCCAGTAGGTGCGCACGATCGGGAACACCGCCTTGACGTCGCGGTTCACATTGCGGATGAGATCCGCCTTGAACCACGGATTGTCCGTCTGCGCGACGAACAGGCCGTCCTCCTTCAGCGCGTCGTAGATGCCCTGGTAGAACCCGCGCGTGAACAGCTGCACCGCCGGCCCGACCGGCTCGGTCGAATCGACCATGATGACGTCGTACGTGTTCTTGTGATCGTGAATGTGCATGAAGCCGTCGTTCACGATCACCTCGACGCGGGGATCGTCCAGCCCGGACGCGATCTGCGGCAGGTACTTCTTCGAATACTCGATGACCTTGCCGTCGATGTCGACGAGAACGGCCCGCTTCACCTTCGGATGTTTCAGAATTTCGCGGATGACGCCGCCGTCTCCGCCGCCGACCACCAGCACATGCTCCGGATTCGGGTGCGTGAACAGCGCAGGATGCGCCACCATTTCGTGGTACACGAACTCGTCCCGGTCCGTCGTCATCACCATGCCGTCGAGGAGCAGCATCGTGCCCCATTCCTCGGTCTCCACCATGGCGAGATCCTGGAAGTCCGTCTGTTCGCGGACGTACGTTTCCTTCAGCTTCATCGTGATGCCGTAATGGTCAGTCTGTTTCTCGGTGAACCATATCTCCGTCACGAGGACGATCCCTTCTTCCTGTAGGATTTCATCCTGTATTATAGAGCTTCAAGTGGAAAAAGCAACATGCCCCCCGCTGAATAACGTCCCCTTCCGGTTTCCATACTAAGGAACATGAGAGATTGCGAGCGGAAAGGACGGTGGCGGGCGTGCGGGATCGGGCGAATGTTCCTCCGCTTACGCCGGAAGAGCGAGAGAAGCGGAAGAAAAAGCTGCTCCGGACCGAGCGGCGGGCGGTCCGCCTGGCCCGCCTGCGCGTCTGGGCCGCCGCGCTCGCCTTCCTGCTGCTGCTCGCCGCCGGCGGCCTGACGGCCGGCTGGTTCTGGCTGAACGCGCAGACGCTGCCCGCCGCCTTCATCAGCCAGACCTCCTACATCTACGACAGCCGGGGCGGCGTCATCGCCGCGCTGCACGCCGGCGGCCATCGCCGCTCCGTCGAACTGTCGGAAATCTCGCCGTACCTCGTGCAGGCGACGCTCGCCATCGAGGATCGCCGCTTCTTCGAGCACCACGGCATCGATCTGCGCGGACTCGCCCGCGCGGCCTTCGTCAACCTGCGCCATCTTTCCGCGAAGCAGGGCGCGAGCACGCTGACGCAGCAGCTTGCGCGCAACCTCTGGCTGTCCCACGAGCGCACCTGGTCCCGGAAGCTGCGCGAAGCCGTCTACGCGGCGCAGCTCGAGATGAAATACGACAAGACGGAAATTCTGACGATGTACCTGAACCAGATCTACTACGGGCACGGCGCGTACGGCATCGAAGCCGCGGCGGAGCGCTACTTCGGCAAGCGCGCGGCCGAGCTGACGCTGGCCGAGAGCGCGATGCTGGCCGGCGTGCCGAAGGGGCCGCGCTATTACTCGCCGTACCGGGACATGAAGAACGCGAAGGACCGGCAGCGGATCGTGCTGAACGCGATGGTCGAGCAGGGCGTCATCACGCGGGAGGAGGCCGACGCCGCGTACCGCGAGACGCTGAACTTCCGGCCGCTCGAGTCGGACGAAGGCGAAGGGTACGCGCCGTATTTCCGCGATTACGTGCGGTCGGTCGTCGTCGACCGGCTCGGCATCGACGAGCGGCTGCTCGCCGAAGGCGGCCTCCGCGTCTACACGACGCTTGACCCCGACATCCAGGCGGCCGCCGAAGAAGCGGTAAAGAACGGCATCCCGGCCGGCTCCGATCAACAGGCGGCGCTCATTGCGATCGACCCGCGGAACGGGCACATCAAGGCGATGGTCGGCGGCCGCGACTACGGCGCGAACCAGTACAACCGCGTCTTCGCGACGACGCGCCAGCCCGGCTCGTCCTTCAAGCCGTTCGTCTACCTGACGGCGCTCGAGCAGGGGATGACGCCGGTCACCCGCTTCCGCAGCGAACCGACCGTCTTCACGTACGACGAGGGACGCAAGACGTACGAGCCGCGCAACCACAACGACCGCTACTTCATGGACGAGATTGACATGCGGACGGCGATCGCGAGCTCGGACAACGTCTACGCCGTTCACACGATCATGGCGATCGGGCCGGAGAGCGTCGTCGCGACGGCGCGCCGTTTCGGCATCGAGAGCCCGATGCAGCCGGTGCCCTCGCTGGCGCTCGGCACGTTCCCGGTCAGTCCGTTCGAGATGGCGTCCGCGTTCGGCGCGCTGGCCGCCGGCGGCGTCCGGCACGAGCCGGTCGCGGTGCTGCGCGTCGAGGACCGCGCGGGGCGCGTGCTGTACGAGGCGCAGCCGTCGTCCGCGCGGGTGACGTCGCCCGCGCATGCGTACGTCATGACGCGGCTGCTCGAGAGCGTGTTCGAGCCGGGCGGCACGGCGCACCGCGTGTCGGCCGCCATCAAGCGGCCGGTGGCCGGCAAGACCGGCACGACCGCCCACGACGCCTGGCTCGTCGGCTACACGCCCGAGCTGTCGGCCGCCGTCTGGGTCGGCTACGACAAGGCGCGCGCGATCACACAGGCCGAGGCGCACCGCGCGGCGCCGATCTTCGCCGACTTCATCGAGCGGGCGCTCGCTGGCGTGCCGCCGAAGCTGTTCCCGATGCCGGAAGGCGTCGTGACGGTCTACATCGACCCCGCGACCGGCAAGCTTGCGGGCGGCGCGTGCCCGCTCCGGCGGCCGGAGACGTTCGTCCTCGGAACCGAGCCGACCGAAGTCTGCGACGCGCATGAAGCGCCCGAAGAAGTCGGGGAGCCGGACTCCGTGCGGGCGGACCACGAGATCCGCCGCTCGTGGTGGGAGGATCTGAAGCGCTGGTGGACCGGATAGCATGCGGCCGCGCGAAGGAGGAATATGCCGGGGCTTGTCGAAGTTATCCCCTGCAACGGGGTGATTGCCATCGCACGGGAACGCAAGTTTACGACCGACGATCTGTTTCGGGAGACCGGCCATGTATTGCTCGAACTGGGCTACGAGGGCTTCACGATCAGCGCGATCGCCGAACGCCTGCAGGTCTCGCGGAGCGCGCTGTACAAATACTACGACAACAAGGACGAGCTCATCTCCGATTTCATGATCCACGAGATGAACCGGTTCCTCGACGAGCTCCGGGAGATCGAGCGCGAGCCGGACTTCGAATCCCGGTTCCGGTTCCTGCTCGAGCTCATCTTCAGGCGGAGAATGATCCACGAGCTGCTCGACAGCGTCCGGCTGATTCCGAAGTCCGCGAACCCGAAGGTGCGGGCGAATCTCGAGCGGCTGGACCGGCTGCATCTCGACATGTACGCCTGTCTCGGCTCGTTCGTCGCGCTCGGCAGGCGGGAAGGCAAGCTGCGTTCCCATCTGCCCGACGGGCTGGTGCTCGGCTTCATTTTCCAGTCCATCATGATTCCCAACCACGAGGGCATCCCCCACGATCAGTGGGTGGCAGCCGTCGGGGACATCCTTCGCTCCGGCATCATGAACTGAAGCTTTTTCCGGTTTGACAGAACCGCCGCGCGCGGGCATAATGGACAATGGCGTGCGAATTTTCGCATCGCATTCTTTTTTATCAAAAGTGACACATGTGTAACTTTTGCGGAGAAACAGAAAGACAAGAAACGGGGAGGACCAGTACATGAAAACGTTGCTGCTGCGCATCACCGACTTCGTGTCGACGAAGCGGGGAATGTGGATCACGCTCGCCGTGTGGCTCGTGGCGACGATGCTGCTCGGCGGACTCGCGCCAGGCGCGAAGGATTACGAGGTAACCAGCATCGACTCGCTGCCGGCGGACGCGCAGTCCGTCATCGCTCGGGACAAGCTGGATCAATACTTCGAATCGGCGGACGGGATACCGGCCATTCTCGTGTTCCATGCCGGGGAAGGCGCGGTCGACCTCGAGGCGCTCGAACCGTTCTTCGGGCAGGCGAAGGAGACGGAAGGGCTGAAGTCGATCGTCCCGATCGCGTCGCTGCCGCCGCAGGCCCGGGAAGCGTTCCTGTCGGAGGATGGCGGCACCGTCATCGTCCCGGTTCTTTTTGACGCGTCGATGGAGACGAAGGAGCTGCGCGAGGCGCTGGAGCATCTGGACAGCCTGGCCGAACCGATCGCGGGCGCGGACTTCTACGTCACCGGCCCGGCGGGCATCGCGGTGGACAGCCTCAACCTGTTCTCGCGCGCCGACGTCGTGCTCATCCTGTCGACCGTGGGGCTGATCCTGATCCTGCTGGTCGTCATCTACCGCTCGCCGCTGCTCGCGCTCATTCCGCTGCTGGCCGCCGCCTTCGTCTATGAAGCGGTGAACCAGACGCTGGGCCTGATGGGCGCCGCCGGGCTCGTCATGAGCAACCAGTCGCTGTCGATCATGACGATCCTGCTGTTCGCGGCGGTCACCGACTATTCGCTGTTCGTGTTCTCGCGCTATCGCGACGAGCTCAAGGCGCACGAGAGCAAGTACGACGCGATGAAGCACGCCATGCGCGGCACCGGGGTGCCGGTGTTCTTCGCGGGCGGCACCGTGCTCGCCGCGATGCTGATGCTGTTCTTCGCCGAATACGGTGACTACCGCAACTTCGCGCCGATCTTCGGCACGACGATGGCGATCATCATGATCGCGTCGATCACGCTCGTGCCGGCGCTGTTCACGCTGTTCGGCCGCAAGTCGTTCTGGCCTGCGATCCCGAAGGTCGGCGATCCGGACCATTCGGATTCCTCGCTGTGGAGCCGGGTCGGCCGCCTGACCGCGAAGCGGCCGGCCGCGACCGCGATCGCCGTCGGCGTCCTGCTCGTCGTGTCGGCGCTCAACGTGCTGAACATCCGCTACGAATACGATCTGATGAAGTCGTTCCCGGAGGACATGCCGTCCCGCGCGGGGTACGAGATTGTGGCGCGAGAGTTCGGGAGCGGGCTCGTGGCGGAGACGACCGTCATCGTCGAGGCGAAGGAGACGCTCACCGACGAGCAGAAGGAGCGGTTTGCGGAGCTGCTTGAAGCGCAGCCGCTCGTCAGCCAAGTGCGCCCGAACGGAACCTCCGACGACGGCCGCGTCGCGCAGTTCAGCCTGACGTACGGCGCGAACCCGTACGCGGAGGAGACGATGGACGCGCTCGAAGCGCTGATCGCGGACGGCGGACGGCTGCTCGCGGAGAGCGGGATCGACGGCGGCGTGTATTTTGCCGGGGAGACGGCGACCAGCGTCGACGACCGGGCCGTGAACAGCTCCGACATCGTCCGCATCGTCATCCTGGAGACGGCGCTCATCCTGGCGCTGCTCATCTACCTGACGCGCTCGGTGAAGATGCCGCTCTACATGATGGCGACGATTCTGATCTCGTACGTGTCCGCGCTCGGGCTCGGCCTGTTCCTGACCGATCTTCTGTTCGGCATCGACACGTACAGCACGCGGATTCCGGTGTACGCGTTCGTCTTCCTGGTGGCGCTCGGCATCGACTACAACATCATCCTCGTGTCCCGGTTCCAGGAGGAGCGGCGCCGCCATCCGGTGCGGAAGGCGGTGGAGATCGCCGTCTCGAAGACCGGCGGGGTCATCTCCTCGGCCGGCGTCATTCTGGCCGCAACGTTCGCCGTGCTGATGACGCAGCCGGTGCAGGTGCTGTTCGTCTTCGGCTTCATCACCGCCGTCGGCATCCTGCTCGACACGTTCCTCATCCGCGGCTTCCTGCTGCCGTCGCTGATCGTGCTGTTTGAGAAGGACAAGCAGCCGGAAACGGGCGAACAGGCCATGTAATGCAAAAATGCAGCACATTCCGGACCTGAGCGGCGAACCGCCGGAATGTACTGCAAAAATGCAGCATACGCGAACCATAGGCGTCGAATCGGCGGAATGTACTGCAAAAATGCAGCATATTCCGGACCGGGGTGGCGAAACGGCCGAATGTACTGCAAAAATGCAGCATATTCCGGACCTGGGCGACCTGGGCGGCGAAACGGCCGTATGCGATCGCCGATCACGCCGGTTGCGACGCGGATTGGCATGAAATCCGGATACAAAAGGGGCTGCCCGCAAGCCGAAGCTTGCACGGGCAGCCCCTTCCCCTTCCCGTCACACATCCAGCGCCGCCTTGAGCTGCTCCGGCGAGCGCTCCCACCACTCCGCGTTGTGGCGGATCAGCAGATCCTTCAGCGCCTTCTTCTCCTCCGGCGACAGCTCATCCAGCATGAACCGCCGCTTGATCGCGTAGTCCAGCCGGTTCACGTGATCGGCGAGAATCTTCCACCCGCGCCGCGCCTCCGAGTCGATCAGCATCTCGCAGGCGGTCGCGCCGGCGTAGTACGCGCCTTCCCCGGTCCGGTCGACCGCGACCCAGACGATCCACACCTTGCGGCCGTTCGGCACGTCCTCCTTGTTCGGGCTGAACTTGATGCCGCGCTCCACCCGGCTCTTCGCGTGCATGGCGCCGATGTCGATATAGGCTTCGCCGCCGTCGATGATGACGGACGACACGTCGTTCAGGTTGATGCTTCCCGCGCCGAACCCTTTATGCGTCTGCGTGCTGACGACGTTGAACGCCAGCGCGCGCTTCTTCGTGCCGCTGTCCTTTTGCTCCACGTCAAATGCCCCCGCCTTCCTTGCTGGGTTTGTCAATCATTTTAGCTAATAATCCGCCCGGAGCCAACATATACATGCCGTAGATGCTTGTCAACGGGAGGTAATCGGTCCATGCAGTTCAGCGCCCGCACCCGAATCGCCCTTGCCGCGGCGGCTGCCGTGCTCGCGTTCGCCCTGATCGGACAAGATTTCCGCGGCGCCTGGCTTTCGCAATACATCTACGCGTCGGCCTCCTCGTCCGCCGATCCGAAGCCGCCCGGCCAGTCGGCCGCAAAACCGAATTCCGCCCCGGAGACGGCGCAGAAGGAGAAGCCGAAGCCGGCCGCGCTCGCGAGGCGCGTCGTCGAGTACCACATCGACGTCCGGCTCGACGCCGAATCCAAAACGCTGCGCGGCGAGCAGACCGTCACATGGACCAATCCCGGCGCGAAGACGGTGGCGGAGCTTTATTTCCACCTGTACCCGAACGCCTTCGAAAGCCCGCTCACCACGTTCATGCGCGAATCCGGCGGCAAGCTCCGGAATGACCGGGCGACGCCGGAGAGCGTCGGCGGCATCACGCTTCATTCCATCATCGCCGAAGACGGCGAGAACCTGCTTCCCCGCCTGCAGTACGTCAGCCCGGACGACGGCAACCCGAACGACCGGACGCTGGCGCGTCTCAGGCTGTCGCAGCCGGTTCCGCCCGGCGGCAGCGTCACGCTGCGCATGCGGTTCGACGTGAAGCTGCCGCGCGTGTTCGCCCGCATGGGCTACGCCGGCGATTTCGTCATGGCCGGCCAGTGGTATCCGAAGATCGCCGTCTACGAGACGCGGGGCACGCGCGGCCGGAAGCAGGAAGGCTGGAACGCGCACCAGTACCACGGCAACTCCGAGTTCTACGGCGACTTCGGCATCTTCAGCGTCAAGATCCGCGTGCCGGAAAACTACAAGACGGCGGCCACCGGGTTCCTCGCGGAGACGCCGAAGATCGAGGACGGCGTGAAAACCTACCATTACTACGCCGACGACGTGCACGATTTCGCGTGGGCGGCATCGCCGGATTTCCTGTACAGCGAGGAGTCGTATTCCGCGAAGGGCATTCCCGGCGTCCGGATCAAGCTGTACCTCGACCCGCTGCACGCCCACCTGCGCGAACGCTACATGCACGCCGCCAAGTCGTCGCTCGCGAAATACGCGGAATGGTACGGCGCCTACCCCTACACGACGCTGTCCATCGTCGTGCCGCCGAAGGGCGCGGGCGGCGCCGGCGGCATGGAGTATCCGACGCTCATTACCGCGGCGTCCGCAGAGGAGGAAAGCCCGGGCTTCGAACTGGAGCGGACCGTCGTGCACGAGATCGCCCACCAGTACTGGTACGGCATGGTCGCCTCGAACGAGTTCGAGGAGGCCTGGCTCGACGAAGGATTCACTTCCTACGCCGAGGACAAGGTGATGGACGCGATCTACGGCATCACCCCGAATCTGCCGGTCGAGGCGGTCTGGCTGACCGATCCCGCGCCGCTCGCCCAGGTGTCCTGGAAGTACCGCGACCACGAACATTACGCGGAAAATGTGTACCTCCGGGCGAAACTGGTGCTGCTCGGCATCGAACGGCGGGCGGGAGAACGGAAAATGCGGAGCATCCTGCGGACCTATTTTCAGACCTACAAATTCAAGCACCCGTCCACCCGGGACTTCCAGCGCGTCGTCGAAAAAGTGACCGGCGCCGACTGGGACGACTACTTCGACGCGTTCGTGTACGGCGGGCAGGCGGCGGACGTGGCGATCGAATCGATTCGGATCTCCCCCGTGGAATCGGACGACCGGCGCGCCTATGAATCGGTCGTCGCCCTGACCCGCACCGGCGCCTGGACCGGACCCGTGCCCGTCGTGCTGCAATTCGCCGACGGCACGACCAGCACGCACATCTGGGAGGGCGACAGCGCCTCGGGCGAGATCCGCGTCGTCCGCCCGCAGCCGGTCGCCTGGGCGGCGGCGGACCCGAACCGGACGAACCTGCTCGACAACCGGCTGTACAACAACTTCCTGAAAGCCGAGCTGCCCCGGACGACGCGGAACCGCTGGAACCTCGGCGCCGTGAAGGCGCTCGAGACGATCATCGCCCGGCTCGGCTGGTGAAGGAAGGAGGCCCGCCCGTGAAACAATACGTGATCAACGGCTGGAACCGCACCGTGCGGCACGCCGGCATCATCGTCCTCCTGTTCGTCTATCAGTTCCTGTGGGGGTTCTTCCTGTACCGCGCGATCGACGGCGTGCTGGTCCCGCTCCTGAAGCGGTACCCGGACCCGCTCGCCGCCAAGGGCGCCGTGGAGCTCTTCCTTGTCGAAGCGCAGTTCAGGATCATAAAGACCGATCTGCTCGTTCCCTACGGCCTGGCGCTGGCCGGCCTGCTCGCCGTCCGCATGCTGCTGACGCCGTTCATCAACGCCGGATTGTTCCACTCGCTGCAGCACGCGACGAAGGAGCGCGGTACCGCGTTCTTCGCCGGCATCCGCGCTGCCTGGAAGCGCGTCGCCCTCATTTATGCCGTCGAGATCGCCCTGATCCTCGCGCCGCTCGCCTGGCTGCTGCCCCTTGCGCGCCGCGCGTTCTTCGCAAGCTCCGGCTGGCTCGACTTCTTCATGGCGGTGCTGCCCGGCGCGGCCGTCTGGCTCCTCTGGTGCCTGTTCATCCGCCTGGTCTCGCTCGGCATGCAGTTCGGGGCGGCGGCGGGGGACGGCCTGCTGCCGTCGCTCTCCGTCACCTTCCGCAGCCTTCCGATCGCCGCCGCGGCGGCGCTTACGATCTGGGCGATCGGCGCGGCGGCCGGCCTCGCCTCAACCGCCGCGTCGATGATCTGGGCCGGGCTGTTCGCCATCATCCTGCACCAGATCCAGCAGTTTTTCCGCACCTGGTTCAAGGTATGGTCCTACGCCGCGCAGTATGAAGCGTGGCAGTCGAAACGTCAGCCGGCCGCCTGACGGTTCCCCTCCCGCCCCGTCGATTCGCCGCATCCTGTGCCGACATCTCCGGACTTCCGCCCGGAGGTGTCGGTTTTTTGTTATTTCGGTCACATTGTTCATGAGAATTAATCGCCCAATTCTCAAGGAATTTCGGCTTTTTATGAGAGAAAACCGGCTTTTTTATGAGAAGATTCTCATTTTCGATCTGGAGGAAAACCTTGCATGGAAGCGAATTCGATAGAGCGTTGTGAAAAATGCCGAATTCCCGTCGAACGGGAAGCGGGGGACCCACTCCGGGTGAACGGACTCTGCGCAGCCGGCCGCGATCGGGCGGACGCGCCGGAAGAGTCCCAGGGAGCCTTCGACCGAACCCCACAGCTAACCTCGCAGGCATCGGAAGGAGCCTACATCCGTGAAGAGACTGGCAGCAACCGTCATGGCGCTGATCGCGCTCTTGATGGCATACACGACGGCGCACGCTTCCGCCGAATCTCGGCTTGACGCGGTCATCAAGGGACTGCTCGGCACGCCGTACAAGTACGGAGGCACCACGACCAAAGGGTTCGACTGCTCCGGCTTTACGGCCTATGTATTCGCGAAGTTCGGCGTCGAACTGCCGCACAATTCCGCCGCCATGGCGAAGAAGGGCATCAAGGTGGCGAAGACGGATCTCCGCAAAGGCGATCTCGTCTTCTTCAACACGAGCGGCAAAGGCATCTCCCACGTCGGCATCTACATCGGCGACGGCAAGTTCGCGCACGCCTCCACGTCGAAGGGCGTCATCATCACCGAGATGTCGGACAAGTATTACGCGAAGCGGTACGTGACCGCGCGCCGCATCCTGAGCGACAGCGCCTACGAGAAGATCGCCGTGGCGCAACCGGCGCAACCGGCGGAACAGGCGCAGACGGAAGTCGTCGAAGTCGTGGATGACGCGCCGGATGCGGAAGACGCGGATCTTGACGAAGACGCGGATCTTGACGAAAACGCGGAACTTGCGGAAACCGCGGAAGTCGCGGATGCGGAAGCTGCGGAAGAAGCGGCAGAGCAGTAAGCGGACCGGGCCATCCGGTTTGAGGCGGAACCCGTCGGACCTCCTTTTGCGAGGTCCGGCGGGTTCTTTCTTTTCCGCGGACCCGGGGAACGGATTGTGCGGGCCTGGCGGATTGGGTATGCTGGGAATGCGGAAGCTTTTTCCTGTGATCACATAAAGTTCGGGGGAGGCGAAACGGCATGACGGCATTCGACAGCAAGACGCTGCCGCCGGAACTTGAGGCGTTCCATCCGGCGCTCGCGCGATGGTTCGCCGGCGCTTTCGGCGAGCCGACGCCCGTGCAGCGCGAGGCGTGGGAAGCCATCCGCACGGGGCACCACGTGCTGATCGCCGCGCCGACCGGCTCCGGGAAGACGCTGGCGGCCCTCCTGCCCTGCCTCGATCATTGCGTCAGGGCGAAAAGCCGGCCGGGCGCCGAGCCGGGCGTGAAGGTCGTCTATGTGACGCCGCTGAAGGCCCTGAACAACGACATCCATCATCATATCGTCGGGTTCGCCGAGGCGATCGACCGGCTGGCCGCGGAGTCCGGGGAGCCCTGGCCCGGCCTGCGCGCCGCCGTCCGCACCGGCGACACGACCGCGGCGCAGCGCGCCGCCATGCTGCGCAGGCCCCCCGACGTGCTCGTGACGACGCCGGAATCGCTGTATATTCTGCTCCTGTCGGAGAAGGGCCGGCGGATGTTGCGCACGGCGGAGCACGTGATCGTCGACGAGATCCACGATCTGGCCGCGGACCGGCGCGGCGCGCATCTGTCGCTGACGCTCGAGCGGCTTGCGGAACTCTGCCCGGCGCGGCTCCGCAGGATCGGCGTGTCGGCGACGCAGAAGCCGCTCGCGCGGGTCGCCCGCTTCCTGGCCGGCTGGGAGGAGCCGCGGGAGATGCTGCCCGATCCGGATGCCCGCGGGGAAGCGGCAGACGTCGCGGGCATGGCCGAAGATGCGGAAGCGGACGAAGCCTTCGAGCACCCGTACGGCTATCGGCCGCGGCCCGTCCGGATCGTGGAGAGCCGGATGGAGCGGAGGATCGAGCTGACGGTGACGATGCCCGACCAGCCGGCGGGCAGCCGCAAGATCGAGCTCGTCTGGAAGCCGATCGTTGAGCGCCTGCTAAAGCTGATGGAGGGCGCGCAGTCGGTGATTGTTTTCGTGAACTCGCGGCGTTTGGCGGAGCGGCTGACGCTCCACCTGAACGACCACGCGGGGTACGAGATGTCGATGTCGCACCACGGCAGCGTCAGCCGCGAGCGCCGGCTCGAGATCGAGCGCCGGCTGAAATCGGGCGATCTGCGCGTCATCGTCGCGACCTCGTCGCTCGAGCTCGGCATCGACGTCGGCCACGTCGATCTCGTCATCCAGCTCGACTCGCCGCTCTCGGCGGCCGGCGGCATCCAGCGGTTCGGCCGGGCGGGCCATGCGGTCGGCGGCGTGAGCCGCGGCGCGATTGTCGCGCGCGCCCGCGACCAGCTGCCCGAGATCGCCGTGCTGGCGAAGCGGATCGTCGAGCGGGACATCGAGCCGATCGAGCCGATTCGCGATCCGCTCGACGTGCTGTCCCAGCATGTCGTCGCGATGGCGGCCGCGTCGTCCGATCCGATCGACGCAGACACGCTGCACCGGCTGATCGTCCGCAGCGACAGCTTCCGGTCGTTTCCGCGGGAACGGCTGCACGCCGCGCTGCTCGTGCTCGGCGGCCACTACCCGTTCGCGCGGCCGCTGATCGAATACGACGGCCTGACCGGCCGGATCGCCCGGCGGGGAAGCGGCGCGATGGCCGCGCTGACCGGAGCGGGCACGATTCCGTCGAGCTCCGCCTACCCGGTGCACCATGCGGAGACCCGCGTCCGCCTCGGCGAACTGGACGAGGAATACATCGAGGAGAGCCGGGTCGGCGACGTCTTCCAGCTCGGCACCAGCTCCTGGCGCATCCAGAGCATCCGACAGGACCGGGTGTACGCGGTGGAGGCGGGCAACCGGTACAGCGAGATTCCGTTCTGGCGGAACGAGGGGCCCGGAAGGTCCTACGAGCTCGGACAGGCGGTCGGCCGGCTGTGGGCCGAGCTTGAGCGCCGGCTGGCGGCGGGCGGAGACGCGCCGGCCGCCGGAGACGCGGTTGACGCCGGAACAGCGCCGGGCACCGAAGACGTGTCGGACGCCGGGCCCGATGCCCGTACGCCGGCCGCCGTCGCCGACGGGACGGCCGCCTGTCCGGCTTCATCGGTACCCGCCGGCCGGAAGGACGCGGACGCGGACACCATGGATTGGCTGTCGCGCGCCTTCCATCTCGACGGCGGTTCAGCGGCCGGCCTGGTGGCGTTCTTCCGCGCCCAGCAGGCGCAGGGCGGCGTGCCGACCGACCGGCGGCTGATCATCGAATATTACCGCGACGTCACGGGCCGCTGGCACATCGCGCTGCTCAACCATTGGGGCAAGCGCGTCAACCGGACGTGGCTGCTCGCGATCCGGCACGTGCTGGAACGGACGCTCGGACAGCAGATCTACGCCCACGCCCGGGACGGCGGCATCGAGCTCGTGCTGCCGGAATGGGGGCCGGCCTGGCTGGAAGCCGTCCGGCAGGTGACGTCCGACAATGTTGAACGTCTGCTGACGGAGGCAATCCCCGGCTCGCCCCTGTTCGGCGCCAGCTTCCGGCGCATCGCGGAGACGTCGCTGCTGCTTCAGCGCAGCTTCCGGCGCACGCCGATGTGGCAGAAGCGCATCCGCAGCGAGGAGTTGTTGCGGGAGGCGCTGCCGTACGCGGATCGCTTCCCGTATCTGCAAGAGGCGATGCGCCGCACGCTGCGCGAGGAGCTGGACCTGCCGAATCTGCTGGACGCGCTGCGCGCCCTGGAGAACGGCGAGGTTCGCATCGTCATGCGCGAGACGGCGCATCCTTCGCCGCTCGCGGCGGCGTTCGTGTCGGACTACGCCATGAAGCAGCTCTATGAAGGCGACCAGCTCAGCGGCGACCTGCAGATGCAGCTCATCGGGATCAACCGGAAGCTGGCGGGCGAACTGTTCGGCGAGGACGCGCTGCGCCGCGCCGTGCGGCCGGAGGCGGTCGAGGACGAGCGGCGAAGGCTTGCGGAACCGGGGCCGGGCGGTCCGCCCGCGGACGCCGACGGGCTGTACGCGCTGCTCAAGCGGCGCGGCGACAGCTCGGCCGCCGAGCTCGCCGGATGGGCCGGCGTCCGGACGGAGGAATGGCTCGCGGCGCTGGAGCGGGACGGGCGCGCCGTTCCGCTGGATTTCGGCGGCGAGACGCGCTGGATCTGCGCGGACGAGCTCGACATGTACCGCGAATTTCCCGAGACTCCCGCTTCCATCGCGTTCGTCGCGGGACGCTGGACCGAGCGGGTGCTCTCCTTCACGCTCGAGGATCTCATCTCCCGCTACCCGCGGCTGTCGCCGGTGCAGGCGCGTGCCGTGGTGGACGAGCTGCTGTTGCGGGAGCGGATCGAGCCGTCGCCGATCGCGGGCGATGACGGCGCCGAATCGTGGATGAACAGCCGGACCGCCGCCCGCATTCTCCGCCGCTCCGTGCGGGAAGCGCGCCGGGAGGCCGAGCCGCTCGAACCGGAGCGGTGGCTGCTGGAGGCCGCGGCGCTCCAGCACGCGCTGCCGGGCACGCGGCTCGCCGGCGAGAGCGGACTGCTGGCGGTCATCCGCCGGCTGCAGGGGCTGTTCCTGCCGCTCGAACTCTGGGAGACGGCCGTCTTCCCGTCCCGGCTGAACGGCTATCGCGGGGAGTGGCTCGACGCGCTCTGCGGGGGCGGCGAAGTCTTCTGGATCGCGCGCGGGGATGCCGGCTCCGACCAGATGCTGGTCGCCTTCTTCCTCGCCGAATCCCGGGACCTCTGGCTGCCGGCGCTGCGGCAGAGCGCCGGCCGGCCGGTCATCCATCCGGAACTGCTCGACCGGCTCCGGGACGGGGGCGCCGCGTTCCTGACGAAGCTGGCGCGGGAGACCGACCGGTTGCCGTCCGAGCTGCTGTCCGACCTGCTGGATCTCGCGCGGGACGGGCATGTGTCGAACGATCAGTTCGCGCCGCTGCGCCTGGCGCTGTCCGCGAAGCCGCCGAAGTCCCCGCAGACCGGATCCGCCGGCGCATCGCGCGGTCTGCCGCGGACCGGTTCCGGCCAGGGACGCTGGTACGCGCTCTCCGATCTGCTGCGGGAGGCGGACGCGGAGCCGGCGAACGCCCCGCCGGAGACCGCCATCATGGCCTGGACGCGCCATCTGCTCGACGGGTTCGGCATCCTCGCGAAGGAGACGGCCGAACATTGGTCGCCCTTCGGCTGGGACGCGCTGCTGCCCGTCCTTCGGCAGCTCGAGGAGATGGGCGTCGTCACGCGCGGCCCGTTCGTCCGGGACGCGCAGACGATGCAGTTCGTTCCGCGCGACCGGATCGACGCGTTGCGCCGGCCGCCCGTCGCGGCGGGGGACGACGGCGGCGTGACGGTGCTGGCCGCCTCCGATCCGGCCAACCCGTTCGGCATGCTCGCGCCGTGGCCCGGGCGGCCGGGCGCCTCCTTCGCGCGCCGGAGCGGCAACTTCCTCGTCCTGCGCGGCGGCGACTGGCTGCTCTGGATCGAAGGGTACGGGAAGAACGTGTTCACGATGCGGCCGCCGGAGGCGATCGGCGCGGAGGCGCTGACCGACGCGATGCGCCGCGCGTTCCGCGCCATCATGCAGATGGCGCGGCGCAGCAAGATCCGGATCGCCTGCCTGAACGGCGAACCGGCCGCCGAGTCTGCGGAGGCCGCGCCCCTGCTTCGCGCGATCGGCGCCGAGCGCGACGCCCGCGCAATGACGGTCTGGCTGAGCTCGCTCGGCCGTTAGGACGGAAGAAGGGATCCCCCGCTCGCGGGAGATCCCTTTTTCCGTTCGCGCCTGTTCGCACCTGTTCACGTCTGGTTACGCCTGTTCACCGCCTGTTCACACCTGTTCACGCCGGTTCTCTCCGCTTCCTCAGTCGATCCGCCGGGGAGCCGATTCCATTAGTTTCGTGACCCGGTTCACCCACTCGTCCACATAATCGACGTGCGTCGCCCACTCCGTCATGACGACCGTCTCGCCCGGCTGAAGCGGAAGTTCGAGCATCTCCCGGTCCAGCTTGCCGTCCTTCATGCGGTAGAACACGATCTTGCGGTCCGTCAGAATGCCCGCCATGTTGCGGATCGGCGACGTCACGGCGTCGACGGCGGCGGGCTGCACTTCCCGGATGTCCGTCCAGTTCAGCGCCAGTTCGTTGTGGGCGACGAGCGACGCGTCGAACGCGAATCCCTGCGCCAGCCGAACCGCCGTCTTCGCCGTCCCGGCGGACGGGCCGCTCCTGAACGCCATCCACAGCCCCGCCCTGCGCGCGAAATTCCATTCGCCGGTGTTCGAGTACCCGGGTATTGCATCCGTATCGACGCCGATCTTGCCGCTCTCCTTCATCTCCAGCGGCACCTGCCGATCGCCGCCGGACAGGATCGCCGCCACATTCCGGGGCTGGGCCAGGTCGGTGATCTCCATCATGTGCTGCGTCCATTCGCCGCCCGTCCGGCGGGCGATCGCGATGTAGCGGTTGCCCGCGAACAGGACGCGCTCCTCGACCGAACCGACTTCTTCGGCCGGAATCGGCGAAGGCGGCGGCATGTCGCCGCGCGAAGCGTTCCACGCGCCGGCCAGCCGGAGCGTGAAATCCTTGCTCTCAAACTTCCGCACATCCAGCCGCCAGAAATCGATCCGGTAAGGCATGATGATGCCCTCGCCTTCCGCCGTCTGCCAATCGGACGGCTCGGGTCCGCCGGCGACGAGCAGCGTCCGGTAGGCGCTCGGCTCGCCGTCCGCCCCGTCCCGCCGGAGCCCGAGCAGCAGCACCGAACGGCGCGGCGCATCATCCGCGGACGCCGCGATCGTTACCGTGTCGGCGACAGCCTCAGGCTCCGGCTGCTCGGCCGCCTGCCGCGCCTCCTCCGTGTTCATCGGATGCAGCCGGACGAGCAGCACGGCCGCGACGATCATGACACACAGCGTCAGCCCCGCTCCGGCCAGCCGGTACGGCCGGAAGGGACGGCGGGACGGGCTCTCGTCCAGCCGCTCCTCGATCCGCCTGCGCAGCCGCTCGTCGAAGCCGCTCTTCTTCAGCGGTCCGCGGGCCAGTTCGCGCTTCAGCTTGTCATCCGTCGGCATCATCGCCGTCCCCTCCTTTGGCCGCCAATTTCCGTCGGGCATGGAACAGTCTCGACTTGACCGTCCCTTCGCTGACGCCGAGCATCTCCGCGATTTCCTTCATCGACAGTTGATGATGGGCGTACAGAATCACGACTTCCCGGTATTTGTAGGGGAGATCGAGCACCCGCTTCCACATCTCGTTCACCGCGAGCGCCTCGATCACTTCCCGTTCGGCGGATGAAGAGGAACTGTCGTCCCGGAACGCGTCCACCAGCACGACCCTGCGGAAGAACGCCTGCTTCCGGTAATCGAGCACCATGTTGCGGGTAATGGCCAGCAACCAGGTCTTTACGGACGACTGGCTGCGGAACGTGTGCAGATTCCGGTACGCCTTCAGGAACACTTCCTGCGCGATGTCGTCGGCCTGGTCCCATTTCCGCGTCATGCTGTAGGCGAAATTCCAGACGTCCTTGCCGTAGGCGTTCATCAGCTCGGTGAGCAGCGCCTTGCGGTCCGCCTGTTCGCCGATATATCGCAAATATTCGAAACCCGTATCGGTTCGCACATCGCCACCCCTGATCCCGACGCAATCGGCGTCCGGCGCCGCCGCCGATTCATGCGAAACCGCCGCGGAGCCTGTCGCGCCTGTTTCCATTATCCGGGAATTGGGAGCCGATTGCCAGAGGGATGCCAAAAAAATCGTTCCCTTCATCCGCCGTCACGCTCCAATTCCGATACGGTCGTCAGCTCAAACCCTCGCGCCAGCAATCCTTCGATGATCGCCGGCAGCGCTTCGATCGTCCCGCTCAGATCCGAGTTCTTCCCGCCGAAGCTGTGCAGCAGGATGACGGCGCCGTCCCGCGCGCGCTCCAGCACATGGGACGCTATGCTCTCGGCCGGCGTGCCGTCCCAGTCGCGGGGATCGACGTTCCAGCGGACGAGCGTCTTGCCCGCGTCCGACACGGCGGACTTCAGATCGTCCGATACCGATCCGTAAGGCGGCCGGAACAGCGTCGGGACGACGCCCGCCGCATTCCGGATCGCTTCGTCCGCCAGGAGCAGATCTTCCGCGGCTCCGGCGGCCGACATCCGGCCCATGTCCGCGTGGGCGTAGCCGTGGCTGCCGATCTCGTGCCCCTCGTCCCGGATGCGCGCCAGCACGTCGGGATAGCGCTCGGCCTGGACGCCGACAACGAAGAAGGTCGCGGTGACGCCGTATTCCGCCAGGATGTCCAGCACCATCGGCGTATACTTCCCGTCGGGTCCGTCGTCGAAGGTGAGCGCCACCCGCTCCCGCGGAGTCCATGCCGATTCCGGCGGAGAGATCGCGACCGCCGGCTCCGCCCGAGCCTCGCCCCCGGGGAGAGGCGGCGCATCGGCCGTACGCATGCCGCCGTAAGCCAACGTCGCCTCCGCTTGCCCCGACCCGTCAGGCCCCGGCGTGATGACAGCGGTTTCGACAACGGCAGATTCCATAGCGGCAGATTCGGTCGAAGCTTCGCCATCCGCGGCGATATCCGCTCCCGACTCCGGATCGCCTTCGTCCACCGCCTCGACCGGCGGCCGGATCATCATCCGCAGGAACAAGTCCGCTCCCGCGCCCGCCGCGTACAGGCAGAGCAGGCCGACTATGCCGTTCAGCAGAACAAACGCCGCCAGCGCCAACCCCCGATCCGTTCCGCCCCGAACTTCCGATCGCGCCCGTCCCGCCCGCATGCCGATTTCCTCCCCGATCCGTTTCCGGTTACCCAGTAGACGAGACGGAACGCCCCCGGGTTCAAAAGACAGCGGCTTCAGCCCGATCCGTTTCGGCCGGTGTCATTTTGAATCACGATTCCGGCTGTTTTTTGTTCCGATTAATGAAATTCTTCCGATATCCTTTACATTCGCCTGATTTGATTCTAATACAGAACTGACAAACATAAGGTAAACTCGTCTGACGTGACGTAATCCTTGATTGCGGGGAGGAATCGGGAAGATGAAGCGGTTGAGACAAGCCGGACGCCTGCTGCTTGCGATCCTGATCCTGCAGCTCCTGGTTCTGCCGTCGGCGGCATGGGCCGGCCAGGGGGAAACGACGGTCACGATCGTCCACGTGAACGACGTCCACTCCCGGGTCGAACAGACGGACGCGAACATCGGCTATGCGAAGCTGGCCGCCTTCGTGAAGCGGCTGAAAGCCGAAAACCCGAACACGCTGCTGCTTGACGCGGGCGACACGCTGCACGGACAGACGATCGCCAATCTGGAGCGCGGCGGGAGCATCGTCCGCATGATGAACGCGGTGGGCTTCGACGCGATGACGACGGGCAATCATGACTACAATTACGGCTATGAGCGGCTGCTCGAACTGGCCGGCGAGGCGTCGTTCCCGGTGCTCGCGGCCAACGTGTACGGACCGGACGGGACGAGGCTCTTCGAGCCGTACGCCGTGCTGGGCGCCGGCGGCGTGCGGGTCGCCGTCTTCGGGCTCGCGACGCCCGAGACGACCTACAAGACGCATCCGAACAATGTCGCGGGCCTGACGTTCGCCGATCCGGTCGAGGAGGCGAAACGAATCGTCGCCGAGCTCGACGGCAAGGCGGACGCCGTCATCGCGCTCGTCCATCTCGGCGTGGACGAGGCGAGCGTCGACACCAGCCTGAAGCTCGCCGAGGAAGTGCCGGGCATCGATCTGATCGTCGACGGACACAGCCATACGGCGCTGCCCGAAGGACTGGAAGCCGGCGGGACGCTGATTGTGCAGGCCGGAGAGTACGGCAAATATATCGGCGTCGTCGAACTGACCGTCGGACCGGCGGGCGCGAAGGCGAAAAACGCCCGGCTCATCCCCGCCGAAGACACGGCCGGCATCGAGCCGGACCCGGCCGTGCTCGAGGTGATCGAGGAAGTCAAGGCCGGCCAGGAGGCGGTGCTGTCCGAGGTCGTCGGCAGGACGCCGGTCGATCTCGACGGCGAGCGTGAGCATGTCCGCACGGGCGAGACGAATCTCGGCAATCTGATCGCCGACGCGATGCTGCTGGAGACCGGCGCGGACGTCGCGCTGACGAACGGCGGCGGCATCCGGGCGTCCATTCCGGCCGGCGACATTACGAAGGGGCAGGTCATCACCGTGCTGCCGTTCGGCAACTACATCCAGACGAAGAACGTCACCGGAGCGGTGCTGCTGGAGGCGCTCGAGCACGGCGTGTCCGCCTGGCCCGAACCGCTCGGCGGATTCCCGCACGTCGCCGGTCTCACGTTCAAGATCGACCCGGACAAACCGGCGGGAGAACGGGTCCACGACGTCCGGGTCGGCGGCGAACCGCTCGATCCCGAGGCCGTCTATTCGCTGGCGACGAACGATTTCCTCGCCGCGGGCGGCGACCAGTACACGATGCTCGCGGAAACACCGGTGACCGGCGATTTCGCTTCGCTCGAAGAAGCGGTGATCCGTTATCTTCAGGCGAAGGGCGAGGTGGCGCCCGGTAAGGAAGGCCGCATCCTGGTCGAGCCGGCGAGAGCCGCCGATCCGGCGCCCGACGCGGCTCAGGATCGGGAGCCCGGGCCCACGCCGCAACAAACCAAGCCGCAGCAGCCCGCGCCGCAACAGCCCGCGCCGCAACAGCCCGCGCCACAGCAAACCGCGCCGCAGCAGCCCGCGCCGCAACAGCCCGCGCAGCAGCAAACCGCGCCGCAGCAGCCCGCGCCTCAGAAACCGGCATCCGGGCAGCGCGTCCATATCGTGAAGAAAGGCGATACGCTCTGGGCCATCGCCCGCAAATACGGCACGACGTGGCAAAAGCTGGCCGAGATCAACCAATTGGAAAACCCCGACCTCATCTTCCCCGGTCAGCGCATTCTGCTGCCCTGACGCACGACAAAACCCCGCACGCGGAACGCGACGTTCCGCCGTGCGGGGTTCTCCGTTTCGCACTACAGTTCCTGGAACAGTTCGATGATTTCGCCGTCCGGTCCCTTGAAGAACGCGATCCGCGCCGGCACCGTCCCGAGCGAGACGTCCTTCGGCTCGACCGTCACTTCCATGCCCGCCTTGCGCGCAACCTCGATCGCCGCGTCGACGTTGTCGGTGCGCAGCGCCAGGTGCAGGAACGCCCCCTCCGGCTTCGGACCGGGCGCGCCGCCCGCGAAAATCTCGAGATAGTTGCCGTCGCCGGTATCGAGCAGGATGCCCCGCCCGTCGCCTTCGCCCCACCGCACCCGCTCGGTGAATCCGAGCACCTCGGTGTAGAACTTCACGGACGCGTCGAAATCATGCGCCCGCATCGCCACATGATGGAAACCGCCGCCGCCGATTGTCTTGTTTTTGCCCATGATGTGTTGCTCCCCTCTGTTCGTGGTGTATCGCCAACGCGTCGCGGTCCCGGCATGACGGACTACAGCGACCGCGCCCGGTCGAGCGCGATCTCCATCTTCCGGATATACGACGGATCGCCGCCGGTGCTCATGAACTTGACATCGCCGCAGCCGTCGCTCGCCGAGATGCCGTAGCGGGTCATCAGCGCCGCGAGCCGGCGGACCGTGCCGGCGTTGCCGTCGACGATCCCGATCGACTCCGGCAGCACGCGCCGCAGCGCTTCGCGGAAATAGATGAAATGCGTGCACCCGAGCACGACGATGCCGTACCGGTCCAGGTCGAACGGCTCCAGCTTCCGCCGGAAGAACTCCTCTATCTCCTCCCCGTCGAACACGAGTCGCTCGCAATAGTCGACCAGTTCGGGCAGCGGCAGCGAATCGACGATGCCGTTCTCGTCCACGCGGGAGACCAGCGCGTAATACTTCGGCATCGAGAGCGTGAGCGGCGTCGCGCACACGAGCACGCGCTTGCCCGTCGCCTGGTTCATCTCCACCGCCGGCTTGACGGCCGGTTCCATGCCGACGATCGGCATGCTGTAGATCTCCCGCAGCTCGTTGATCGCGATGCTCGTGGCCGTGTTGCAGGCGACGACCAGCGCGTCGATGCCATGGCCGACCATCGTCCCGACGGCGTCCAGAACGAAGCGCCTCACGTCGTCCTTCGTCTTCGTTCCGTACGGCACGTTCAGCGTGTCCGCCATGTACAGGTAATCTTTCGCCGGCAGCCGGCGAAGCGCTTCGGCGAGCACGGTCAGTCCGCCCAGCCCCGAGTCAAAAAATCCGATCCTCATCTGCACCCGATTCCCGTCTGATGTGGTAATGGCCGCGATTGCCCACCTTTTGGCCTTTTCATTTTAACCTATCCGACCGCCGTTTGAATACCGTCAAATGTCCCGCCCGCCTTCGCGCGACAAGACGATGGCGCTTTCCGCTCCGTTTTGCTATTGTGGGTAAGAGACCACCTTTCGGAAAATGGAGTTGAGCGCGATGTTGACGTATCAGGCGGAATGCGTCGTCGCCGCCGGGAACCGGCTCGGCGAGGGACCGGTGTGGGACGAGCGGCTCGGCGAACTGTTCTGGGTCGATATCGAAGGGCGCAAGCTGCAGCGCTTCCGGCCGCGGGACGGCCGCGTGGCCGGGCACGCCTTCGAACAGAAGATCGGCTGCGCGGTGCCGGCCGAGGACGGCTCGTGGATTCTCGGCCTTGCCGACGGTTTCTACCGGTTCGATCCGGAGACGGAAGCGACGCGGCTGATCGCGCATACGGACGAGCCGGACCCCGCCAACCGGGTGAACGACGGCAAGTGCGACGCGTCGGGCCGGTTCTGGGTCGGCACGATGAGCGGGAAATGGACGCGGAACGCCTCGCTCTATGTGCTGGAGGCGGGTGGAAGGCTCACGCGGAAACTGACGGAGGTCATCTGCTCGAACGGCCTGGCGTGGACCGCGGACGGCAAGACGATGTATTACATCGATTCGGCCGAGCGGATCGTCTGGGCGTTCGACTTCGATCCGGAGACCGGCGCGATCGCCAACCGCAGGGTCGCCATCGAATATCCGGCGGACGAGCCGGGCGGTCCCGACGGCATGTGCATCGACGCGGAGGGCAAGCTGTGGATCGGCCATTGGGGCGGCTGGCAGGCCGGCCGGTGGGATCCCGAGACGGGCAGGAAGCTGGCGTCGGTGCCGATCCCGGTCGAAAACGTGACGTCGTGCGCGTTCGGCGGGGAGCGTTTTGACGAACTGTACATCACGACGGCGGGTGGCGGAGACGAGCGGAACGCGGAGAAGCAGCCGCTGGCGGGCGGCCTGTTCCGCGTGAAGGTGGACGTGCCGGGTCTGCCGGTCGATCGCGCGCGCATCTAGCGGGTTGCCGCGCGCCGAACGCCGGAGGCGGCCCGACCCCGGCCATGAGCCGGGCGGGCCGTCCGTTTCTTCCGGCTTGCTCAAGGCGCCATCGGCGTCCAGTCGTCCGTCTTCTCCCGAATGATTTCCTCTTTCGTTGCGCCTTCTTCTCCACCCCCCTGCCCCGCTTTCCACGCCGTGAAGATCGTCAGGATGACGACGACCAGCGCGAGCAACACCAGAAATCCCCGGATTCTCCTCATGGCATTTACCTCCCGCTCCATTAAAGTTATACTGGTATTGATGAATCTACGGCCAATATAGCCATAACACCGTATAACAGTAAAGGCGCGATTATAACAGTTGGAGGCGACAAGCCGATGCACATCGAATTGAAACGCGACGCCGGCGCCCCATTGTCGAAACAGATCGCGCAGACGCTGGCCGACCGCATCCGTTCCGGCTTGCTGACGGCGGGCGCCCGGCTGCCTTCGGTGCGCGATCTGGCCAGGACGCTGAAGGTCAGCCAGGTGACGGTCAGCAAGGCGTACGCCGAGCTTGAACGGATGGAGCTGATCCATTGCGCGCAAGGCAAAGGCTGCTTCGTCGGCCCGGAGCCGGACGGCGGAGGGACGCCGGAATGGTCCGCGACATGGCAGCTGTCCGTCGTCGATTATTTGCCCCGGGCGCACACGTGGAGGCATTTTCAGGGGACGTCCTCGGACTGCCGGTATCGGCTTCACATGGCGGAGGTGGACGCCCGGCTGCTGCCCAACCGGGAGATCTGCAGGAACATCCATCAGCTTGTGGCGGAGGATCCGGAGATCATCGGGAATTACGGTCCGTTTCAGGGGGACGCGGAACTGCGGCGGGCCTTGTCCCGTTATTTCCGGGAACGCGGCATTGCCGCCGAGGCGGACGATGTGCTGATCACGAGCGGATCGCAGCAGGCGATCGACCTGGTCGCCCGCACCTTCGTCGGGCCGGGGGACACGGTGTATGTGGAAGGGCCGACCTACTCCGGAGCCATCGACGTCTTCGCGGCGCGGGGCGCGCGCATCATCACGGTGCCCGTCGACCATGAAGGGATGCGGATCGACATCCTGAGCCGGCTCTGCGATGTCAACCCGCCGAAGCTGATCTATACGGTTCCGACATTTCACAATCCGACCGGCACGGTGATGAGCGCCTCCCGCAGAGCCCGGCTGCTGGAGCTGGCCCGGAGCTACAACGCGCTCATCCTGGAGGACGACGCGTTCAGCGACGCCTGGTTCCGGACGGAACCGCCCCGGGCGATCAAATCGCTGGACCGGAACGGACATGTCATCCTGGCCAAGGGCTTCAGCAAAATTCTGTCGCCCGGCTGCCGCGTATCCGCGCTGGTGGCGTCCGGCTCCATCCTGGGCAGGCTGATCGCCGCCAAGACGATCGCGGATCTCGGGAGTCCCACGCTCAATCAGAGGGCCATCCTGCCGGTACTGCAAACCGGTCTGTTCCAGCGGCATCTGAAACGGCTGCGGTCGGCGCTGAAATCCCGCCGCGATCTCGTGCTGGAACTGCTGAAGCGGCACGCGCCGCGGGGGGTGACCTGGACGGAGCCGGAGGGCGGGTTCAATCTGTGGGTGACCATGCCGGAAGGGACCAGCGCGACCGATCTGTACGCGCTCGCGCAGCGCGCGGGGGTCGCGATCCTGCCCGGCATCGCCTGCTACGCCAACGAGCCCGAACACCATCGTTTCCGGCTCAGCTATTCGCTCATGGCCGAAGACGAGCTCCGTGAAGCGGTCGTCATCCTGTGCGATGTGCTGCGCGGGTACCTGGCCGGACCGGCGCCGAAGGAAACCCGCCGGCCGACGCTGTAAACGAATCGGGCCCGCTTCGGGCGGGCCCTGCCAATCGAGGTGAAGATCGCGATGAAGCTCATTTCGTGGAACGTCAACGGCCTGCGCTCCTGCGTGGGCAAAGGCTTCCTCGACTACTTCCGGAGCGCGGACGCCGACATCGTCTGCGTGCAGGAGACGAAGCTGCAGGAAGGCCAGCTCGAGCTGGATCTGCCGGACGGATACCGGCAATATTGGAACTGCGCCGAGAAGAAAGGCTACTCCGGCACCGCCGTGTTCACGCGGATCGAGCCGCTGTCGGTCCGGAAAGGCCTGTCCGACGGGGAAGACCCTGAAGGCCGCGTGCTGACGCTCGAGTTCCCCGCGTTCTTCCTCGTCAACGTCTATACGCCGAACGCGCGGCGCGACCTGTCGCGGCTCGATTACCGGATCGCGTGGGAAGGGGACTTTCGCGCGTATCTGAAGGAACTGGACGCGCGCAAGCCGGTCGTGGTCTGCGGCGACCTGAACGTCGCGCACAGGGAAATCGATCTCAAGAACGCCAGATCCAATCGCGGGAACGCGGGCTTCACCGACGAGGAGCGCGAGGCGATGACCCTGCTGCTCGAATCCGGTTTCATCGATACGTTCCGCCACTTCTACCCGGACCGGACGGACGCGTACACCTGGTGGTCGTTCATGCCGAAGGTGCGCGAGCGGAACATCGGCTGGCGCATCGACTACTTCCTCGTCTCCTCCAGGCTCGCGCCGTACCTGGAGGACGCGCTGATCGACAGCGCCGTCATGGGAAGCGACCATTGCCCGGTCGGGCTGCTGATGCGCGATCCCGGCGAATGAATATAAAGCGGCCGCATGCCGGCCTTCCCGCAAGAGAAGATGCCGGCATGCGGCCATCCCTTCGTCACCGCCCCAGCAAGGCCCCCGCCAGCCGCGCCCCGGCGCGCAGCCGGGATTCCCGGCCGTGCCGCCGCACGTGCCGGTAGTCGACCAACGTCACGCCCGCGTCGCGGATCGCGTACCGGAAATCGTCGTCCATCATGAGCCGGAACTCCCACACCCTTTTCTCCCAGTGCGGAATGCGCTCCCGCATCCACGGGTCGTCGACGCCGGGGTGGATGTATGTCTCGCAGATCCCTTCGGGGAGGCGGTACAGCTTGTCGATCAGCATCCGCTTGAACGAATCGTACGTCTCGCCTTCCAGCACCTCGAACGGATGCGAGAGCAGGTAGTCGGGCAGCGCGACGCCGAGCACGCCCGCCAGCGCCGACGCCTTCGCCGCCGCGCGCTCCACGCCCGGCATCGGGCCGAGCAGCGGGTCGGACGGATCGACCTTGCGGAACAGCCGGAACGGCAGGCCGCGCCTTGCGCACCAGCGCAGCGCCTGCGGAATGTGGCTGCGGCCGGTCGCCATGCCGTACAGGCTGCCCATGTGGTTGTCGGCGTGGGTGATCGCGACGCCGCTCTCCCGCACCGCCTCGTACTGCGCGGTCAGCTCGCGCATCACATCCTTCGTGTCCGCGCCGCGCTCGAATTCCTCCACCGTCCGGTACAGGTTCCCGCTCCCGTCGTGCAGCGACCTCGCGCCCGTCAGGCTCGGGAAGCGAAGCGCGTCGAATTCGCTCGTCAGCGTCAGATGGAGGCCGATGTTCGGCTGCTCCCGCTTCCGGCACCACTCGGCCGCCTCGCGGAAGCCCGGCGCCGGCGCCATGATCGTCGCCGACGAGACGAGCCCTTCCTCGAGCAGGTGCATGATCGCCGCGTTCATGGCCGGACTCTGGCCGAAATCGTCGCAGTTGATGATCAGGAACCTACCCGCCATGCCGCTCCTCCTTTCCCCCGTCCAGCCGCACGAACAGCGAGATCGCGAAGGCGACGGCGAGCAGGATGAACGGGACGTAGCTGCTCAGCCACACGAACGCCGCTTCCGGGTTCGGCCCCGGATTTTCCCCGCTCTCATAGTGGAAAAGGCTGCCCACAATCCAGAACGCCACCGCCGAGATGAGGCCGCTGGACCGCGTGATGAAGCCGGACACCGCCGTGTAGACGCCTTCGCGCCGCTGCCCGGTCGCTTCGAAGTCGAGGTCGATGATGCGGCTGCCGACGATCGGCGGCGTGACGAGGAAGCCGGACAGCCCGAAGCCGACGAGCACGCCCGCCGCGATGCCTCCGGCCAGATTGCCGGCGAGGCTGAGCGGCAGCACGCTCACCGCGTAGGCGGCGAGCGACAGCCGCCAGACTTTCACCGGATCCATGTTTCGCGCGACCCGGTACCAGACGAAGACGAGCGGTATGACCGACACGAAGATGGAGGCGAGCAGTACGGACACCTGCGCATCCGGGATGCGGAGCACATATTTCGCGTAGAACGGGATGATCGAGCTGATCAGGCCGTTGACGGTCTGGGCAAAAGAGTTCGCGATGTTGTGCAGCCAGAACGGAACGTTGCGCAGCGTCGTGCGGAACGATTCCTTCAGGCTCAGCTTCGGTCCCTGCCGCGCTTCCTCGCTTTCGCGGATGCCGGCAATGCAGACGAGCATCAGGACGCCGAAGACGAACGCGTAGATCAGCGCCATGTTGCCGTAGCCGAGCGACGCGTAGAGGAGCGGCGATCCGGCGGTGGCGATCAGAATGGCGGCGATCTGGAATCCCTGCTGGACGGCCGACGCCCGGGCGCGCAGCGGCCCGCCCCGGAACAGTTCGGGGAAGAGCGCCCCGTAGTTCACCCAGATGATCGTCGCGACCGACTCGATCAGGATGAGCGCGGCGAGGAACCAGACGAACAGGCCCGTCTCGCCCAGTCCGGACGGGACGGCGAACACCATGACGAACACCAGCATGTACGCGGGCACCGCGGCGAGCAGCCACGGTCGCCGCCTCCCGAGCCGCGTGGACGTCCGGTCGGACAGCCAGCCGGCAAGCGGATTGTTGACCGCGTCCCAGACGAGATAGATCGTGCGCGCGATCGTGGCCAGCCCGAGGGCGAGCCCCAGATGGTCCACGTAGTAGTAAAAATAAAACGAGCTGAACGCCTGCGTCGGAATCATCATCGCGAACATCCCGAGCGCGTACGCGGCGGGCGAGTTGATCCACCGGCTTCTCACGCGAACCCCCTCCTTTTCCATTATTTGTTCCCGTTGCATGTTACCGCTTACATCATAGCACGAACCGCCATCCGCGTCAGCTTTTTCGTGTCGTCCGGAGCCTTGCAAAAGCTTAATTTTTATGTATCCCCACTCGACGAAATCCATGATAATATAACATCGTAATTCACCCATCGGCAGAGTCGGACATCCCGGCTGTGCGCGGATTCGCGAAAATCGGCGGGAAGAAAGGGAGGGCATGATCAGTTGGCGGATGACGTGATCATACGGTTCGACCGCGTCACCAAACGTTACGAGGACGGCGTCACCGTCCTGGACGAGGTCAGCTTCGACATCGAGCGGGGCAAGTTCTACACGCTGCTCGGACCCTCGGGCTGCGGCAAGACGACCATTCTGCGGCTCATCGCGGGATTCATGGAGCCGACGGAGGGGAATATTTACATCAACGGGAAGCTGGTGAACCACGTTCCGGCGAACAAGCGCCAGGTCAACACCGTCTTCCAGGATTACGCGCTGTTTCCCCATCTGAACGTGTACGAGAACGTCGCGTTCGGCCTGCGGATCAAGAAGCTGGACCGCGCGACCATCGACGCCAGGGTGAAGGAAGCGCTGCGCTTCGTCAACCTCGAAGGCTACGAGAACCGCGACATCGCCGGCATGTCGGGCGGCCAGAAGCAGCGCGTCGCGATCGCCCGCGCGATCGTGAACGAACCGGAGGTTCTTCTGCTGGACGAGCCGCTGTCGGCGCTCGACCTCAAGCTGCGCACGGAGATGCAGTACGAGCTGCGCGAACTGCAGCGGCGGCTCGGCATCACGTTCGTCTTCGTGACGCACGACCAGGAAGAGGCGCTCGCGATGTCGGACGAGATCTTCGTCATCAACCGGGGCCGGATCCAGCAATCCGGAACGCCCACCGATATCTACGACGAACCGATCAACCGCTTCGTGGCGGATTTCATCGGCGAGTCGAACATCATCCCGGGCCGGATGATCCGCGACTACCTGGTCGAGTTCGCCGGCAAACCGTTCGACTGCGTCGACGGCGGCTTCCGGGAGGACGAGCCGGTCGAGATCGTCATCCGTCCGGAAGACCTCGAGATCACCGAACCGGAACGCGGCAAGCTGCGCATCCGCGTCGAGTCGCAGCTGTTCCGCGGCGTCCACTACGAGATCAAGGGCCGCGACGAATCCGGCAACGCGTGGCTGGTCCATTCGACGCGCAAGGCGGAGGTGGGCGAGCACATCGGCCTGACCTTCGGCCCGGAAGCCATCCACGTCATGCGTTTCGGCGAGACGGAGGAGGAATTCGACCGGCGTCTCGAGGCCTACGGAGAGGGCAGCCATGGCTAGGACGCGCAACTTCTATCTCATTCCGTATGTCGCGTGGATCGTCCTGTTCGTCGCCGCGCCGATCATCCTGATCGCGTACTATTCGTTCTTCGACGTGGAAGGCGAGTTCACGCTCGGCAACTACGCGAAGTTCTTTACGCCGATCTATCTGCGGATGACGCTCTATTCGTTCTGGTACGCCTTCCTGATCACGGTGTTCTCGCTGCTCGTGGCGTACCCGACGGCGCTCATCCTGACGAAGCTGAAGCACAAGCAGCTGTGGCTCCTGCTCATCATCCTGCCGAGCTGGATCAACCTGCTGCTGAAGGCGTACGCGTTCATCGGCCTGTTCGGCAAATACGGACTCGTGAACGCGGTGTTCGAGACGGTCGGCATCGGAAACCGGCAGCTCCTGTTCAACGACTTCAGCTTCGTGTTCGTGTCGGTGTACATTTTCATCCCGTTCATGATCCTGCCGATCTACAACTCGCTCGAGGAGCTGAACCCGGCCCTGATCGACGCGTCGCGCGATCTGGGCGCTTCGGCGTGGACGACGTTCCGGCGGGTCATCTTCCCGCTGACGCTGGACGGGGTCAAGGCCGGCTGCCAGGCCGTGTTCATTCCTTCGTTGTCGCTGTTCATGATCACCCGGCTCATCGCCGGCAACCGGGTCATCACGCTCGGCACGGCGATCGAGCAGCACTTCCTGGTGACGCAGGACTGGGGAATGGGCGCGACGATCGCCGTGTTCCTGATCATCGCGATGGCGGTCATCATGTTCATGACCGGCATCGGGAAGCGGGGTGCGCTCCGTGGATAGGAGATGGCGCTGGTCGAATCTGTATCTCGCGGCGGTGTTCGTCGTCCTGTATGCGCCCATCGCCTACCTGATCGTCTACTCGTTCAACAGCGGCGGGACGATGCAGGGATTCGAAGGGTTCACGCTCGAATGGTACGCCGAGGTGCTGCAGGATACGCGGCTGCTCATCATCGTGCTGAACACGATCATCATCGCGCTGCTGTCGGCCCTCGTCTCGACGATTCTCGGGACGATCGGCGCGCTCGCGATCTACGAGGTGAAGCGCCGCAGCCGGAAGAACGCGCTGCTGTCGCTGAACAACGTCCTGATCGTCAGCCCGGACGTCATCATCGGCGCGTCGTTCCTGATCCTGTTCACGATCATCGGCATCCGCCTCGGCTTCGTGTCGGTGCTGCTGTCGCACATCGCGTTCAGCGTGCCGATCGTCGTCCTGATGGTGCTGCCGAAGCTGCAGGAAATGCGGACGAGCATGCTCGACGCCGCGCGCGACCTCGGGGCGAACGCGTGGCAGGTGCTGACGCGGGTCGTCGTGCCGTACATGAAACCCGGCATCTTCGCGGGCTTCTTCATGGCGCTCACCTACTCGCTCGACGACTTCGCCGTGACGTTCTTCGTCACCGGCAACGGCTTCTCGACGCTGTCCGTCGAGATCTACTCGCGCGCGCGCCAGGGCATCTCGCTCTCGATCAACGCGCTCTCGACGCTGCTGTTCCTGTTCACCGTCGCGCTCGTGATCGGCTATTACTTCATCAACCGCCGCAACGCGCGGCTGGCGGAAGGCGGTGAGCGCCGATGAGACAGCTCGTGCAGCTGTTCGCGATCATCCTCGTCGCGTCGCTCGGCCTCATGGCGTGGACGAACGCGCTGAACCGGAGCGCGGGCTACGCGGGATCGGACACGATCACCGTCTTCAACTGGGGCGACTATATCGATCCGGAACTGCTCGAGGAATTCCAGGAGCAGACAGGCATCACCGTCATCTACGAGACGTTCGACTCGAACGAGGCGATGATGACGAAGATCGCCCAGGGCGGCACGACGTTCGACGTCGCGATGCCGTCGGAATACGCCGTCGAGCGGCTGATGGAAGACGACATGCTGGTGCCGCTGGACCATTCCAAGCTGCCGAACCTGGTTCACATCGATCCGCGGTTCCTGGACATGTCCTATGACCCGGGCAACCGCTATTCGGTGCCCTATTTCTGGGGAACGGTCGGCATCCTCTACAATCCCGAGGCGTTCGACGAGCCGCCGACCAGCTGGGACGCCCTCTGGGATCCGTCGCTGAAGAACGACATCCTGCTCGTCGACGGCGCCCGCGAGATCGTCGGCATGGGGCTGAACAGCCTGGGCTACTCGCTGAACGACACGGACGAGGAGCATCTGCAGGAGGCGCTCGCCAAGCTGAAGAAGCTCACCCCGAACGTGAAAGCGATCGTCGGCGACGAGATCAAGATGCTGATGATCGGGAACGAAGCGTCGGCGGCGGTCGTCTGGTCCGGCGACGCGGCGGAGGTCATGTGGGAGAACGAAGACCTCGACTACGTCGTGCCGGAGGAAGGGTCGAACGTCTGGTTCGACACGATGGTCATTCCGAAGACGGCGCGCAACATCGAAGGGGCGCATCAGTTCATCAACTTCATGCTCGATCCGGAGAACGCGGCGCGGAACGCCGAATATGTCGGCTACTCGACGCCCAACGCGACCGCGCTGGAGCTCCTGCCCGAGGAGATCCGGGATGACGAGCGATTCTATCCGGGCGACGAGCTGATCGCCCGGCTGGAGGTCTACGAGAACCTGGGCAAGCGGATGCTCGCCTACTACAACGACCTGTTCCTCGAATTCAAGATGCACGCGAAATGAATCAGGAAGCCGGGGGTTCCCGGCTTCCTGATTTTTCGGCAATAATGGAGGCGAACGCGATGGCGCGGCCCGCCTCGCTTCAAGACGTGAAATTCGGGTGAACGCGGATGAGGTTGAACCGGTTGTTCGAGATCGTGTACATCCTCCTGAACGGGGAGACGGTCACCGCGAAGCAGCTTGCCGAGCGGCTCGAAGTCTCGGTGCGGACCGTGTACCGGGACATCGAGCTGCTGAGCGCTGCGGGCATCCCGGTCTACATGAGCAAGGGCCGGGGCGGCGGTATCCGCCTGCTCGACGGCTTCGTGCTGGACAAGTCGGTGCTGTCCGAGCGCGAGCAGCAGGAGATCCTGACCGCGCTGCACGGCCTGAAGGCGGTGCGCGATCCGGACGCGGACGCGCTGCTGTCGCGGCTGGGCGCGCTGTTCGGCAAGCGCGATTATCGGTGGCTCGAGGCGGACTTCTCGGGCTGGGGCAACCGGCGGGAAGATGTCTTCACGCCGCTCAAGACGGCGGTGATCGAGCGCCGGATCGTCGAGTTCGACTATGTCAGCCCGAACGGGGAGAAGTCTGCCCGGGAAGCGGAGCCGATCCAGCTCTGGTTCAAGCGCCGTCACTGGTACCTCAAGGCCTGGTGCCGGACCCGGCGGGAACGGCGCATCTTCAAGCTCTCCCGCATGCGCAATGTGCGCGTGACCTCGCGAACCTTCGAGCGCGAATGGAACGAAGTCGAATGGCCGAACCCCGCGGACGCCTTCCCCCGGTCCGAAGTCGAGCTGACGCTGCGTCTGGAGCCCGCCGCCGCGCACCGCGTTTACGACGAATTCGACGAATCCGAGATCACGCGGCTCGGGGACGGCCGGTTCCTCGTCCGGGTGTCGTTTCCGGAGGACGAATGGGTGTACGGGTATGTGCTTTCCTTCGGCGACCTGGCGGAAGTGCTCGCCCCCGCGCGCGTCCGGGAACAGATTCGCGCGCGGCTGGAGCGGATGCTGGGGCGCTACCGGACGAATGGGCGCGAATGACGCGAAATCCTGACGCCGAAAAAATATGACGGACTGTTGGCATATTTGACCGGCTATGCTGGAGGTGAAAATCACAATCCCGGAACAAAGGAGGGAACGGCATTGCCGAAGACCGTCGACTACAAGAAGGATTTCAAGCACCTCTATCTCCCGCCCGCGGAGCCGGTGATCCTCGAAGTGCCGGAGGCGCCGTACATCATGCTCGACGGCTCCGGGGATCCGAACGGCCCGGCATTCGCAGGACGGACGGAGGCGCTGTACGCCGTCAGCTACGCGGTCAAGATGTCGTACCGGAGCGACGAGGTGCCCGCCGGCTACTATGATTACAAGGTGTTTCCGCTCGAAGGGGTGTGGGACCTTCTGGACCGCGCGAAGCCGGCGACGGACAAGAGCAACTTGAAATATACGATCATGATCCGCCAGCCGGATTTCCTGACCGAAGACCTGTTCCGGCACTTCCTTGAGAGAACGAAGCGGAAGAAACCCAATCCGTACCTTGACGGACTCCGGTTCGGTCGGATGGAGGACGGCTTGTGCTGCCAGATGGTGCACATCGGCAGCTATGACGACGAGCCCGCCAGCTTCGCGCGCATGGAAGCGTATTGCGCCGAACTGGGCTATGAGCGGAGCTCGAAGACGCACCGTGAAATCTACCTGACCGACCCGCGCAAAACCGTGCCGTCAAAGCTGAAGACGGTGCTGCGATTTCAGGTGCGGAAACGCTGAGCGAACGGGCCGGCCGCCCCTGCCGAACCAAGGGCGCCGGCCCGGATCTCGCGCGGCCTCGTCAGCAAGATTCCGCCGGCTGCACCCGGAAATGGTTCTTCCCTTCGCGCTTCACGGCGTACATCGCCTTGTCCGCCTGACTGAGCAGCGCGTCGATCGTCCTGCCGTGCTCCGGGAACAGGCTGATCCCGATGCTCAGGCTGACCGGGGACATGGACGGCTCGTTCTGCGCCTTCAGCTGCGCGAAGCGCTGCTGAAGCCGAACCACCCATTGCTCGACATGCCCGACATCCGGAATGCCGTCCAGATAGACGACGAACTCGTCGCCGCCGAGCCGGGCGGCCATTCCGTCCGTTCCCGCCATGCCGCGCAGCAGCAGCGCGATCTTCACCAGCGCGTCGTCTCCGGTCTGGTGCCCGAACCGGTCGTTCACGGCCTTGAAGTTGTCGGCGTCGACGAGCACGACCGCCAGCTTTCGGTCCTGCCCGTCCGGAGCTTCGAGCCTTTCCTGCAGCTTCTCCTGGAAATGGCGGCGGTTCGGCAGTCCGGTGAGCGGATCGTGGTAGGCGAGGTGGGCGATTTTTTTCTGCTGTTCGTTGAGCTCCGTGACATCCCGGAAGATGATGACCATGTGCGGCCGATGTCCGACGAGGACGTAACCCCCGTCGATCAGCACATCGATGCGCTCGTCCCCGCTCGTGATCGTCATCTCGTAGTTCTTGATCTCCTGCCTCCGCTCCACGAGCGCTCGGAAAGGCGCATCCACGATCGACCACAGGTTGTCCAGCTTCATCGCGATCGAACTGAACAGTTGCCGGGCGGCCGGGTTCGCCTCCTTGATCTGCCCGTTCATGTCCGCCAGCAGGATGGCCGCCGGGCTCAGGTGGAACAGCCGCTCGAACCGCCTGTCCGTGAAGTTGAGTAAGTCGTACCTCCTCATCGTGCGCCGCATGAAATGGCACCAGACCATGCCGCCGTAGAGATAGGGGTACGGGGGCAAGAGCCCGCCGAAATCTATCGTCCCGAAAATCGCGAACCAGACGGCGGCCAGCGTCGTCCCGAAGGCAAGTTGTTTGTATATCCCCTTCAGTTCCGGATTGTCGGCCCGCCGGATGCCGATGACGAGCGGAATCAGATACGCCAGGTTGTTGATCACGCACGCCACCATTGCAATGTAGTACGGGAGGTGGTAGACCGGGAGCTTCCATAGGCCTTCTTCATAGAATCGGGTGACGGCGATGGTCTCGTCGATCCGCAGGATGTTGATGACCACAATGACGACCGGCGCGTAGAAGATGTACGGGTACAGAAATTTCGGCATGCTGCGGTCGAGCTTCGTCACCTTGACGAAGAAATGGAAGCCGAGACCGGGAATCATGATGCCGGACGTGCTGAACCAGACCGCGGAAATGAGCGGACTGTACTCGATCGGCAACTGATGCCGGACATACTCCGCCAGAAACAGATTCAGGAAGAAGAACGAGGTCAGGGCGACCAGACGGTGCTCGACATTCCGCGCGTCGCGGATCAGCATATCCAGGCACATGTAGAAAAAGTACATGATCGGAAGGAAGTGGGTGAAAAGTGGCACAAACACTTGCGGCAAACTCACGAAAACTCACCGCTTTTTCTAGAACTGCCAAATCATTTCGTATTTCGACAATTTTCACCTGATTCCTTCATCTTCCGGATGCGACGAACGTCATATCTTTCGTCGGTTTCCGTTGAGCAAACGGACCAGCTGTTCGCCGGTGTAGCGGCCGTCCGCATTGAACCGGTTGATCAGCAGCTTCCCGTCGCGAACATTGGCGCCTTCCCGGATCGTGACATGCAGCTTGAATCCGGCCTGCCGGGCCAGATCGAGAACGGTCTGGTCGTAGATGCCGTACGGATAGGCCAGCGAGATCGACTCCTTGCCCAGATGCTCGCGAATGAGATCCCTGGAAGTCTTGAGATCTTCCAGGATTCTGCTCCTGTACGCCTTTTCGTCCTCCCCGTCCAGTCTGGCCAGAATGGCCGCCCCCGAGCGTCGGCCCGGCGTCTTGTAGTAGTGCAGATTGTGCGTGTGGCTTTCGATGTTGATCACGCCGGAATCGTACATTTCCCGGGCTTTTTCCCAACCGAAGTGGAGGTTTACCCCCGGTTTTTGGCCCCTGTAGCTTGTGATGACGTAGATGGTCGCCCGCAGACCTTTTTCTTTCAGGATCGGATAGGCGATCTCGTAGTTGTTTTCGTAACCGTCGTCGATGGTGATCAGCAGCGGTTTCCGGGGCAGTCTGTAGTCGGGATCGATCTTGAATTGATACAGATCTTCTTCCGTTATGGTCTCGTAGCCCGCCCTGATCAGCGCGTCCAGATGCTCGCGGAACCGGTCCGCCGTCACGGTCGTGGAATCGGAACGTTCCGTATGGAAATGATGATACATGAGGACGTGGATCTTTTTCGGCTGATACAGGTAAGCGCTTGTGATCGGCTTGACATGAACCAGCAGTTTCCGGTCGTCCAGCAAGAGCTCGAGCCTGTCCGGGTCGAGGCTCTTGAAATTCACGCCCAGCAATTTCGCGGCATCCCGGACCGGAACATAAATCTTGTCCTGAATGATTTTGAGCGGACGGGACAAGGCGACGGATTTCCCGTCCACATCCGCGGCATCGGATCGGAGTTCCAACGATACGGCGCCCTGGTCCGTGACGAAGCTCGCCTTCCGCTCCTTCGCGTCGAATGACAGCGGCCTTCCGAACTGGCGCCAGATCTCGCCGACGGGAATATAGATGCTGCCGTCCTCTGCATAGCCGTAAATGACTCTCGTGTTGTCGTATTGTTCGTAAACGCCGGTTCCTGCAGCATGGACCGGCGCGCTCATCGCGAGGATGAGCAGAATGCCGCAACAGAGTGTTGCCAATCGCCAACGAATTTTCACGTGTTTCCCGACCGTCCTTCCGGCATGAAGATTGTCCTATCATGTTATCGCAGAACGGGACGATTTTTTTGAGACCTCGGACATGGGCCGCGGGGTACGCCCCCAAGACCCGACCAAGGTCGGGCGGCCGATCCTTCCGCGGCCTGTGTTCGGACGGGAAAATCGGGTGTACACTGGGGTCGTTCACTACAGATCGGAAATGGAGTATTCGACAGTCATGAACCGGGGAGCCAGAATCGCGGTCGGCGGCATCCTCGTCCTGATCGGAATAGCCGCGCTGCTGCAATATGCGTTCGGATTCGGGAGCGACGAGGAGTACGAGCACACGGTGCCGCTCGGCGACGGGGTTCGGGAAATCAAAATCGACAGCGCCAGCCTGGATCTGGATATCCGCTTCACGGAGAGCGTGTCGGGGGAAAACACCGTCCATGTCAAGGGGAAGGCCGCGTCCCGGATCGTGAACCGGATCCGGTCGGCGGAAGTGACGGACGGTGTCCTTCACCTGGGGTTCGCGGAACCGTGGCAATGGAGTCTGAACGTTTCTCTCTTCCAGGCCATGAACGGGAAGCAGACCGTGACGGTCGAACTGACGGAAGACGCGATGTCCGCGCTCGAATCGTTCCGGGTGAACACCGGTTCCGGCTCGCTTCACGCAAGCGGCGCCGCCGCCCGCCTGATCGTCTTCACGTCCGATTCGGGCGGCATCCGGATCGACGGTCTCCGGAGCGACGCCGCGACGGTGCACTCCGATTCCGGTTCGATCCGGCTGGAGCGGTTCGAAGGCGGCAGCCTGAGGCTCCGGACCGACTCCGGCAGCATTCACGCAAACGAGGTGAGCGCCCTGCTGATCGCCTCCTCCGATTCCGGCAGCGTCACGATCGATCATCTGACCGGAACCGGCGAGATCCGGACCAATTCGGGGTCCATCCGCGTCGCGAAGGACGACGATACCGGACTCGACGTCGTCTCCGATTCCGGCAGCGTCCGGATCACGGTGCCCGCCTCGTTCGGCGGCGTCTATGACGCGGCTTCCGACTCCGGCTCGGTCAGCCACCCGGAGCCCGCCGGCGCGTCGGGCGAAGTCATCCGGGTTCGCACGGACAGCGGCAGCATCCGGATCGAGCATTAAATCGAGCATTAATACGACAAGGCTCGCAGCGCCGACGCACGGCATTGCGGACCTTGCCCGTTTATTCCCGTACCACGCTTTCCAACTTTTCGGCAAGGTCGTTCAGGCGCATGATGCTGCCCACGATATTGCTCACGCGCTGCAACTGCTCTTCGGCGGCGGCCAGCACTTCCTGGACCGAAGCCGCCGTCTGCTCCGAGATGGCCGCGGCCTTGCCGGTCTCGTCCGAAACTTGTCCGGACGCGGCCAGAAGCTGCTCGTTGCGGCGCCTGAGCTGCTCGGCCTGGCGCAAGACTTCGTCCGTATTTGCACGGATTTCGTCGAACAGCCGCTCCACCTGATCCGCGGTGTGTCTGCCCGAAATGGCCGCCTGCAGACCGGCCTGGGCCATGTTCGCCGCTTCCCCGATTCTGGCCCGGATCTGGCCCAGGATCCCCGCAATCTCTTCCGAAGCTTCTTTCGCGTTCTGCGCCAGCTTGCGGATTTCGGTCGCCACCGTCGTGAACCCTCTTCCGTGTTCGCCGGCGCGCGCCGCTTCTATGGAAGCGTTCAGGGAAAGCAGATTCGTCCGATTGGCGATATCGCCGATTACGGTGACGATATCCCCGATTTTCTCGTTTTCCCTGTTGACCTCCTGCATGACCTTCGCCGTTCTTTCGACAACCACGTTGATGCCCCGCATTTCTTCCGACAGCCTGGACATGCTGTCCCGGCCCCGCATTGTGATGTCCGATATGGATGCCGACGCATGGCTCATTTCGGCCGAAGCGGCCACCGTCTGCTCCGCCGTCTCTTTCACCTGATGCATCGAGTCGGAAATCCCCCGGATGCTGGAAGCCTGCGATTCGATCCCGACGGAGATTTCCTGGAAGGCGCGGACGACTTCCTGCGTAATCTGTCCGGTCGAGGCCGCGTCTTCCCGAATATCCGATGTCGACTGACCCAGCACCTCGACGGAGGTTTTGACTTCCTGCAAAATCTCCTCCGTTTTCCGTTTCGCCGTCTCGGACTGCTCCGCTTCGGCTTCCACTTTCCTCAGCATGCCCGCGCCGATCCGGCTTTGCGCCACCAGCGCCGCGAAGACGAGGACCAGGAAGGTGTTGACGCCGATCTTGTCCACGTCGGCATAGACGTCCTTGGTGAAGAGAAAGTAGTTCAGGAGGGCGACGGACAGCACACCGTTCAGTATCAGCGGTCGAAAGTCTGATAGATGGAGATGATCGCGAGGCACAGGAACAAGATGAAGAGGTCCGTGACGAGAACCGCTTCCTTAAGGAAGAAAAAGGAGACGATGCCGAGGCCAATGGTGATGACGTATTGAATATGCCTGACAGCGATTGCCCGCCAGGTCAGGAATGTGCACAGCAAGGCTATAGGCGTTCCGAATACGGCGATCGATCTGGCCATGACCGGCGTGTCGATGGCCGATCCTATGCCCAGCAACAGACAACCCCACAGAATCCCGACCAGGATCCGGTTTCGTCTTTGCAAATCCGACTCATGCGCATTCATGGACGTCACCTCCGATCAATTACCGTAATCATTTCGGACTGCATCGTCATTTTCCTTCACGAAATGATAAAAACCGACTCCCCCGGGCACTTGCTGTTCCCCACTTGCAACCGGATGCTCCGGATAGCTGATCCTCAGACACCTGGTAGGGCGAAATGACTGGACTGCTAAGAGGGAAGTCGCCATCCGGAGCATACATTTGGAAAGCACATCCGCATTTTTACAAAAGTCCGGCATTCAGTTTATGCTCCGCTAATACGGAAGCGTTACGCTGTATCCGTCGAATATGGCAGTTCTTTTCACGCAAGGGGCTGAGGGGGAAGCGCATATGGGCAAAGTCGAACACGAGCCGCTTGTCATTGCCCATCGCGGAGCCGCGGGACAGGCTCCGGAGAACACGCCGTCCGCTTTCCGGCTGGCGATCGGACAAGGGTGCGACATGATCGAGCTGGATGTGCAGTTGACCGCCGACGACGAAATCGTGGTCTGCCACGATGACACGGCGGACCGAACCACGAACGGGTCCGGACTGCTGCGGGACATGACGCTGGAACAGATTCGCCGGCTGGATGCGGGCGCATGGTATTCGCCGGAATATGCCGACGAACGGATCCCGACCTTGGGAGAAGTGTTCGAACTCGTCCCCTCCGACGTCGGCATCAACATCGAACTGAAATGCGCCGACAACCGGATCATCCGCCTGCTGCCCGCGCTGATCCGGGAGTACGGTCGGACGGAGTCGGTCGTCATCTCGTCTTTTCACCACCGGCTGCTTCACCGGCTGAAAACGGCTGCGCCGAATCTGCGCATCGGTCTGCTCTATACGGCTTTGCTGCGGGATCCCGTGAAGCTGGTGCGCGACTTCGGCCTTGACGTCTGGTCCGTGCATCCGCATCACGCCCTGATCGAACCGGAAGATATCGCGGCGCTGCGCGCCAACGGCCAACGGGTCTACCCCTGGACGGTCAATGATCCGGACGCCATGAAGCGGCTGCTGGCGCAAGGCGTCTCGGGCATCATCACCGACTATCCGGACCGGCTGCGGCAACTGGCCGGACAATCCGGAAGAGGGGAGTCTGCGGAATGGCCAATGCCCGCACCATGAGGGCGGTAAAGCGGCGGGACAACCTGCTGGGCTATCTGTTCCTGCTGCCCTGTCTCCTGTTCTTCGGAACGTTCCTGTTCTATCCGCTCTTCAAGTCCATCGCGCTCAGTTTCCAGTTGACGAATCCGAGGGGCGAGCCGGTGGCGTTCGCCGGTCTGGACAACTACGCAGGCTTGCTGATGTCCGGAACGTTCCTCTCGACACTGAAAGCGACGGCGCTCTTCACGCTGTACACCGTTCCGGCCGGCATTCTGATCGCTTTCGTGCTCGCCTGCATGACCAACGCCCGGCTTCCGGCAATGAAGACGTTTCAATTCGTCTTTTCGATGCCGGTCGCCATTTCGGCGGCCACCGGCGCGGTCATTTGGGCGCTTCTGTTCCATCCCAGCGCCGGCATGCTGAATTACTTTCTCGGCTTGCTCGGCTTCCGGCCGGTTCCCTGGCTGATCGATCCGAAATGGGCGCTCGCCTCGGTTTCGCTGATGACGGTGTGGATGAATCTGGGCTTCAACTTCATCGTGCTGGTCGCCGGCCTGCGGGGCATCTCGGAAGAGATTTACGACAGCATGAAAATCGACGGGGCCGGCCCGGTCCGAAGCGCCTTCAGCGTGCTCATCCCGCTGCTGTCGCCGACCCTGTTCTTCCTGCTCATCGTGTCGGTCATCAACGCGTTCCAGACGTTCGGGCAGATCCACATTCTGACGAAAGGCGGCCCCATGAACGCCACGAACGTGATGGTCTACCAGATTTACCAGGAAGCCTTCGTGAATTGGCGCTTCGGTTCGGCCAGCGCGCAGGCCCTGGTGCTGTTCACGATCATGCTGTTGCTGACGCTTCTGCAATTTAACTGGCTGGAGAAGAAGGTGCACTATCCATGATCCTCCGCGCAATCCGGCATCTTCCGCTGTATGCGGCGCTCGCGGCGTGTGCGCTGGCGGTGCTGTACCCGATCATCTACACGTTCTCGTACGCCCTGATGACGCCCGCGGAAGCGCAGGCGTATCCGCCGAACCTGCTGCCGTCCGGCTTGTACCTGAACAATTTCGCCGACGTGCTGGAGCTCGTGCCGATCGACCGGTTTCTGCTCAACAGCTTCATCGTCTCGGTCGCGGTCGTTGCCGGGCAGCTCATCACATCGAACCTGGCGGCTTACGCCTTCGCCTTCATCCCGTTCCGCGGCAAGCGCTTGGTGTTCTCGCTGTTCCTGTCCACGATGATGATTCCGTGGGAGGTGACGGTCATCCCCAACTACATCACCATTCGCAGCTGGGGATGGATGGACAGCTACGCCGGTCTCACCGTTCCGTTCATGGCGAGCGCCTTCGGCATCTTCCTGCTGCGGCAGCATTTCCTGCAGCTTCCGAAGGAACTGCTGGAAGCGGCGCGGATCGACGGCTGCGGCCACCTTCGCATCTTCGCCGCAATCGTGCTGCCGCTCGCGAGGCCGGCGCTGGCGACGCTGGCCGTCTACCAGTTCCTCAACACCTGGAACATGTACTTCTGGCCGCTGCTGATCACGAACCGGGATACGATGAGGACCGTGCAAATCGGCATCAGCATGCTGAAGTGGGAAGAAGCGATGTCCCACAACCTCGTGCTGGGGGGCGTCACACTCGTGCTGCTCCCGTCCCTGCTCATCCTGGTGTTCGGTCTCAAGCAGCTCGTACGGGGCATTACGGCGGGCGCCGTGAAAGGTTGAAATCCGTTTTGCCATTCCAAAAGGAGGGGTTATCATGCAACAGTCGGTCAACACAAGAAAATCCATCGCCATCGGGCTTCTTGCGCTGTTCCTCGCCTTCATGACGGCGTGCAGTTCCGGCGGGAATTCCGGCGGCAATCCGGGAGACGGTTCGTCTTCCAAAGCTTCCGCAAGCGCCGCTCCGTCTTCTTCCGGCGGCCGAAGCTCCGGTCCGATCAACGTGACGTTCTGGCACTCCATGGGCGGCGAAGTGGGCAAGGCGGTCGATCATCTGGTGGAGGAGTTCAACAAATCCCGCTCGGACATCCGGGTCGAAGCGATCTACCAAGGCACTTATGACGAAAGCCTGAGCAAAATGAAGACGGCCCTGGGCAGCGGCGCCGGTCCCACGATCGTCCAGGTCTACGAAATCGGCAGCCGGTTCATGATCGATTCCCATGCCGTCACGCCGATGCAGAAGTTTATCGACGCGGACAACTTCGATCTCAGTCAGCTGGAAGAAAACATTCTGGGGTACTACACGATTGACGGCCAGCTCTATTCGATGCCGTTCAACACGTCGAATCCGATCCTGTACTACAACAAGACGCTGTTCCGGGAGGCGGGTCTGGATCCGGACAATCCGCCAAGGACGTTCAGCGAGGTGAAGAAAGCGGCCGAAGCGCTGACGAAGAACGGCGTGTACGGCGCATCCTTCGCGATCTACGGATGGTTCATGGAGCAGCTGTTCGCCGTGCAGGGCCAGGAATACGTGGACAACGGCAACGGACGCGAAGAACTCGCCACCCGGTCGCGGCTCGCCGGCGAAGCCGGCGTCACAGTCATGAACTGGTGGAAAGACATGATCGACAGCAACGTGATGCTGAATCTGGGCCGCTCGACCGCGGATACGAAGACGGCCTTCTACTCGGGCCAGGTGGCGATGATCCTGGACTCGACGGCGGCGCTGCGCGGCATTGTGGACACGGTCGGCGACAGCTTCGAAGTCGGCACCGGATTCCTGCCCCGCCCGGACGGCGCCGAAGACGGAGGCGTCATCGTCGGCGGCGCGAGCCTGTACATTCTGAACGACCGTCCGGAGGAAGAACAGCGGGCGGCCTGGGAATTCATCAAATTCGTCGTATCTCCCGAGCAGCAGGCGTATTGGCATGTGAACTCCGGGTATTTTCCTGTGACCAAGGCCGCTTACGATCAGCAGCTGGTGAAGGAGAACATGGAGAACTTCCCGCAGTTCAAGACGGCCGTCGACCAACTGCACCAGTCGAAGCTGAACAACGCGACCAAAGGCGCCCTGATGGGCATTTTTCCGGAAGCCCGCCAGATCGTGGAACAGACGATGGAAGAGATTGTCAACGGGGCGAAACCGGTGGAACAGGCGCTGGCCGACGCCGAAAAAGAGATAACGGAGAAAATCCAGGCTTACAACAAGACCGTGCGGTAAGACCATGGAGTGCAAACCGGCCGCCAATCGAGTAGGAGGGGGCGGCTAGCCCCCGACCTCTCACACCACCGTACATGCGGGTCCGCATACGGCGGTTCCGTAAGGTTAACAAAGTTCCAGGTAACGAGAAAGCAGACTTTTCAGCCCTTTCG
>Ga0207808_100066_pt1 | contig 98789 bp, 85 predicted proteins | sample CeladaPassaB1F05_FD_187482 | JGI IMG/M metagenome (GOLD analysis project Ga0207808, IMG submission 187482) | Cellulose-adapted microbial communities from the Joint BioEnergy Institute, USA - Passage B1F05 (SPAdes) (version 2) | ecosystem: Engineered > Bioreactor > Continuous culture >... | reverse complement strand
GAGCGACATGCTGATGTTTCGCGATGTCGGTTCCGATGACCAGGGTCGTTTCCGAAATTCTCGAAATCCGTTGATTTTGCTTGCTCGATGGATTATGCTTCATGTAGAGCGTCCTCCTCTTAAGGGCCGTGAGTGTGTTACATTCCAAGACCCAGCATACAGGAGGCGCTCTTTCTTTTCAAACCGCAAATTCATTCACTACAGGAATGGCTCCTTTTGCCCATCACGCGCAAATTCGCTTTCAGCCAGGATTCCGGCGTACCCGCATCCGTCCACCAGCCGCGCAAAAACGCGTGCCCCAGCTCACCGCGTTCGGCGTAACGGTTATTGACATCTGTGATTTCAAGCTCGCCGCGCTCCGACGGTCGAATCGACCGGATCACGTCGAAAACGGAACGGTCGTACAAATAAATGCCGGTCACGCCGTAGTCCGACCGCGGGCGAACGGGTTTTTCCTCGACGGCGGCAATCCGCCCGTCGGCGCCAAACGAAGGAACGCCGTAGCGGCGCGGATCGCGGACTTTTTTCAGAAACACGAACGCTTTGTTCTTGCCTTCAGCGAACGAGCGGACGTATGGTTCCAGGTTGTCCTCGAACAGATTGTCGCCGAGCAGGACGAGCAGGCGGTCTTCCGGCGCGACGAACGGTTCGGCCGATGCAAGCGCCTGGGCGATTCCGCCCGGTTCGTCTTGAACGCAAAATGCCAAGCGAATGCCGTAACGGGCGCCGCTTCCGAGATACTCCGCAAACTTCCCGACCGCCGAAGGCCCCGTCACCACGATCACGTCGGCGATCCCGGCCTCTTTTATTTTGAAAAGCGGATAATGGATCATCGGAAACCGGCCGACCGGCAGCAAATGTTTGTTGAAAAGTTCCGTCAACGGTTTAAGCCGCGTTCCGGAGCCCCCGGCCAGCACCACGCCCTTCATATCGACGCCCCCTCCGGTTCGCTTCCCCATTTGCGGACGAACAGCCGGCGGTTCCGCTCGAGAAGTCGCCGCAACGCCTCGTCACCGAGCCGTCGAAAACTTAAACTGCCTTCATGATGAATGTGGGTATCCCCCGCCAGCATGAGCCGGTAACCGGCCGCCCGAACGCGGCGGCAGTAGTCGTCATCCTCGTAATGGCCGGGCGAAAACCGTTCGTCCAACAAGCCCACGCGTTCCAGCACCTCGCGGCGGATCAGCATGCAAAACCCGACGAGCTGGTTTACCGTTGCCCATCTGGACGGATCCGGTCGGTTCAACGTTTCCGCCAGCCGGTGAAACTCCTCGAGACTTTCGTAGCGGACACCCGACCGCTGCGCGCCGTCCGCAACATTCGCCATCGGCCCGACGACGCCGACATCCGGCGCCGAATACAAACAGTCGAGCATATTCTCGAGCCACCGGAAGGAAACGACGGTATCGTCGTTGAGCAGCAGTATCGCGTCTCCCCCGGCCGCCTTCATCCCCTGGTTGCAGGCGGCCGGATAACCGCGGTTTTTCGGGTTGGAAATGCACATCAACTGTTCGGCTAGGCAAAAATCCGTCGTCCCGTCGACCGAACCGTTGTCGACGACGATGATTTCGTACGGTGTTTTCGTAAAGGAACGGATCGAGGCGATACATGCCGCAAGTTGCGCTCTGCCGTTATGCGTCGGGATGATGATGCTCACCGACGGCATTCGACATCTCCTCCCCGTCCGAAATCGATCCGCTTGCTGCGGATCGGTTCCGGCCTCCGTCGCCGTGGCCGCAGCGCGGGCCGAGAAACGCGCACAGCTCGCCGAACGCTCCGGCCAGATCGTCGAGCGCCGCTTTTTCGGCAGAACTTGCTGCCGAAGCATTCTTCAGGCGCCCTCGTATGCGAGAACACATTCCGCGGACCATCCGAAGGCGAAGCCCGTTACGGACGGCGGCGAGAAACGCCCGGGAAGGCAAAACGAACGCGTCGGCCCCGAGTGCGCTGATCGCTCTTCTTCCCAACGCGTACGGCGGTTGCTGAAGCGTAGCGGCGTCGAGGTCGCGGCGCCCCACAGCCATATTCAGCCACTGCCGCACCCACCAGACAGGCGCCCGGCGGCAAAAAACGGGCAAACTCGTTCGAACGTCGCTCAGCGCAAGATCCGCCCCCCGCCGCACAGCCCTCGCGAAACGCCGCAGCACGGCTGGCCCGACGGGCGTCCGGGCGTCCGCGCAAAACACGACGTCCGACGCCGCAAGACGCGTCCCGAACGCCCGCAGCGTCCATTCGTCCGTCGGTTGGGGCAAAAATACGACCGTCGCTTTCGTCCGCCGGCGCGCCCGGCGAAAGTGCACCGGGTCATCGGTGACCACGTACAGTTCCCGGGCCGGCAGCCGATTCACCCACCCGAGAACCGCCGCTGCCGGACTCACAGTCCGGGAAAGCGACACGACCGCCGCGATCGTTACGGCCGCGACGCGCTTGCGCTTTCGTACCCGCCTTAACACCTGCCTCATGGCGGCGTTCCCCCGCCGGCCGAGAAGCCGTGCGCCATCGTCGGCCCGTTCGCCGACGATGCTGCCGACGTCGGCTCGGAGCCGAACCCGTCCCATTCACTGCGAACCAACCAGTCGACCGCCTCCAGATGGTCGCCGAGAATCAGCCGCCCGACGGGATCGCCGCGCCGGTGATGCGGCCGCCACGCGTTCAGCCGGCTGACATTGACACGGCAAACGGCGCGGACATTCAGGCCGGACGCAATCGCCACCGCCTGCGCCAACGGCGGTACGGCCAGACGCTCGGGTCCGATCGCCTCAAGCGCGCGGCGACTGAGCGCGTGCGGAACGGCGGTCATCGACGCGCCGCGCAAATCCGGGCGGCCGATCAGAGCGTTCAGCGCGTACTTGGCGACGGCGACGCGGTGAACGCGGTGCGACGGCTTGCACGCCGCTCCCGAATACCGGTTGAGCGCCACATCCGTTCCTTCCTCCACTGCCCGCACAAACTGTACAAGACGATTCGCCGAAACAGCGAAATCGGCGTCCACGAACAAGAGCGTTCTTCCTCGGGCGTACCGCGCGCCGACGGCGCGGCCGACATCGTGACCGAGCGGCTCCGGAATCGAAACGACGCGGGCGCCGCACCGCCTCGCGACCGCTTCCGTCCCGTCCGTCGAACCGTTGACGACCGCGATCACTTCGACCGTCGGACCGAGGCGAAGCGCCTCTCGGACGACGCGTGCGATCGTTTTTCTTTCGTTCATCGCCGGAACGACAACCGATACGTCGACTGCGGCGACCATGCCGTCACCCCCTCGTCCGTCCACCCGTTACAGCATATGCAGCTTTAAACACAGTCGGAAACGGCACTTGTCCGCGGCAAACGCCGCCGCATCGTCTCTAGCATCCGGTTCGCCGCGTGTTCCCACGTAAACCGTTCGAGCACCCGGCTCCGCCCGGCTTCGCCCATCATCCGTGCCTGAAGCGGACGGAGCAGAAGCTCCGATGTCTTTTCCGCCAATTGCCGGGAAACGTCCGTTCCGAGCGGAACAAGATATCCCGTCACGCCGTCGGCGACGATTTCCGGAATGCCGCCCGCAGCCGTCGCGACGACGGGAACACCCGAAGCCATCGCCTCGACGACGACGAGTCCGAACGCCTCGTTCCGCGACGACGGGACGACCGCGACGTCCGCGCATCGATACCATTCCGCCAGCCGTCGGTGCGGCACATAGGTAAGAAAACGAACATGTCCCGGCATGCTTCGGGCCATGCGGTGCAATCGCCGGACGTACGGCGTCGCCTTGTTGGAACCGTACGAAGCGCCTCCGGCTATGACGAGTACCGCCTCCGGTACCGCCCGCACGATGTGCGGCATCGCGGCGAGCAAACGGTGAACACCTTTGTAGCGGCGAAGCCTGCCGGCGAACAACACGACCTTGCGCCCTCCGAGCCCGGAGGCCGCAAGCATCCGCTCGCGCTCATCTGTCTGGTCCGCTTCCCAACGGGACGGAAACGCCGCCGGCTCGACGCCGGGAACATGCGTTTCGATTTTATGCGCCGCTTCTGGAATCAGCTCGATGAGCCGTGCGCGCAAAAATTCGCTGTTGGCCAAAATCAGGTCGACCGCCCGGAAACATTCGCGCAAACGCTTGCACCCGATGCGAGGCGGCGTGACGAACGTCAGCGAATGAAGCGCCAGCCAGACCGGCGTCGTCGAAAAACGGCGCTTTAGCCACAGAGCCAGCTTCGGACGGTTTTCAACGCGGATGACGTCCGGTTTCTGCCCCGCGATCTGCCGCGCGACTTCTCGAAAATACGACACAGGCCCGCGATACGGCACACGCCGATACCGAACTCCTTGCAAATACTCTTCGGCGGGGAATCCTTTTGCCCTTCGCCCGTACACGGTGATGTCTGCGGTGGCTGCCAGAAGACGCGCGAGATGTTCCACAACGCGCTCGACGGAGCTGCTTCGATCCGAAGGAACGGCGAACGGCCCAGGCGTCACCCAGGCCACTTTCAGTTTCCGCACGGGCTCCTCCCTCCCCGCTGCATTGTACGGAGGCCGGTCCGTTTTGCGTCGCGGCTCATACAATAGCGTGAAAGGAGGAAAATTCCGCCGTGAACGGTCCGTACGTGGGCATTTTGCTCGATTCCCGTGTTTACAGGGGTATCCCCAAGGGCAAAACCGGCCATGAAGTGCTTGAGCTGTACGAAAAGGCGGCGGAACGGTACGGTGTCGTGCCCTGTTATCTTCGCCTGGACGACTTGCGGCCAGAGGTCAGGGCGGTCAAGACGTACGTGCGCGGTCGGCAGGGGCGTTATCGGCGCGTCGCGGTGCCCTTGCCTTCGGTCGTCCACAACCGGGCGGCGACCGGTTCCGCGCAGGCAAGGCGCAAACTGAAACGTCTCGCCTCTTCCGGCATCATCCTGTTCAACCCGAAAAACGGCTTTGGAAAATGGAACGTTTATCGGATGCTGTCGAAAAACGCGTCGCTGGCTCCTCACCTGCCGGAAACGCATCCGGCTACGAACGCCTCGCTCCGTGATATGATACGCCGCCACGATTCGCTAATACTCAAACCGAACCGGGGCAGCCTCGGCGTCGGCGTCGTTCGTCTTGACGCCGTCGACCGCGCCGCCGGCCGATGGCGTGCTTCGATCGCGTACGGGCGCCGTCGGATCGCAATCCCGTTTTGTTCCGACGGCCGGTTGCCCGGTGCTGTAAGGCAAAAAATCGTCCGCGCTTTCTACCTCGTCCAGCAGCGCATTCCGTTGGCCGAACCGGAGGGACGCCCGTTCGACGTACGCGTGTCCGTCCAGCGCGGCGACGATGGAGCATGGCGCGTGACGGGCGTCGTCGGCAAATGGGCAGCGCCGGGTTCTTATTTGACCAATGTCGCGCAGGGCGCTCAAGTGTCTTCGCTCGACGCACTGCTCAGCAAATGCAGATTCGACGATCCGGTAGCCGTCGAACGCAGTGTTCACGCTCTCGCGCTCTCCGTCGCCGAACAACTCGGCGCGGAAGTGCCGCACCTGGCCGACCTCGGGCTCGACATCGGCGTCACGAAAGACGGCTTTCCGATGCTGATCGAATGCAACACGCGCGATTTGCGGTACAGTTTCAAACTGGCGGGGATGGACCGGGAATTCACGGCCTCCTACGCCCATCCGATCGGATATGCCGCCTATTTGCTTTCCGAACTTGCGCTCCGAAACCGAAGTGTGTCAAGATAAATGTGAGACCACTGAAATGGGGAGTTTCGCGCGATGACGCCTTTATACCGACTGTTGACGGAACTCGCCGCGCACAAGGCGGTTTCCCGCGTGGCAGGGTCGTTTGCGAAATCGCGCCTCAGCCGGAAGCTGATCCCTCTGTTCGTCAAGGCTTACAACATCGACGCGTCCGAATCGGAAAAACACCTGCAGGAATACGAATCGCTGAACGCGTTTTTCATCCGGAGGCTGAAACCGGGGATGCGCCCCGTCGACCCGGATCCCGCGGCGCTCGTTAGTCCGGTCGACGCGCGCGTCGTCGCGCTGGGCAGTGCGAAAGAGGGAGTCATACCGGAAGTTAAGGGGCAGGATTATCCGCTCGAGGAATTACTCCATCACAACCCGCGGGTCATCCACTACCGCGACGGATTCTACATCGTGCTGTACCTTGCACCGTCGGACTATCACCGCATCCACGCGCCGGCGACGGGCGAATGCGTCGAATCCGAACACGTGCCCGGCCGCACGTATCCCGTCAACGAGTTCGGCATGCGACGCATCCGCCGTGTCCTCAGCCGCAACGAGCGGCTGATCACATACATCCGGCATACTTTCGGCGAAATCGCCCTGGTCAAGGTTGGTGCGCTGAACGTCAGCGGCATCCGTTATGTCGGCGGCGAACCGGGGTTTGTCCGGGCGGGCGATGAACTAGCGTATTTCGAATTCGGGTCGACCGTCGTTGTGCTCACCGAAACCGGAACATTCACCCCGCGCCCCGATCTGGCCGTAGGACAAAAAGTCCGCGTCGGCGAGCGGCTCGGCACGCTGCATCTGCCGCAAGAAAAGATGACCGCCCAATGCGCTCCCGGTGAAGCGTCGAGTGGCACAGTGATGGTGAAGAATACCGTTTTATAACTTTGTGGAGTCAATAGAGCTTCAGAATCGGAAAGGCGGAACCAAGACGCACTTGCAAATGCGTTTTCCGGAACAGGTTCTGAAAAATGAACTCCGTCCTCTTCGATCGAATAATCCTGAACGTAAATGCGAAGTTTGGCAGATATATTCCCGCTGTTTTCCACCGTTACTTGACCTGTATATGTATAACCTCTCTTTACATTCAATTCAATTAATGGGGAACTTGTAATTTCTCTTCAGCAAGTACAACAGACATTGGGACATTCCCACATTAACACAACGCAACGTTATCTGCATACGGTGGAGGAAATTAAAAAAGCAGCACCGGACTTTGTTGAAGATTGTCTGAAAGAAGTTCTCTAAGACTTGACTCCAGTTTTCCGCTATGCTATATGTAAAAGTGGTCGCACAAGATGAATTAAGCGACAGGATGGAAGTTGACTGTCGCATATTCTTTTTATGTTACTTTTTTCTATGTAATAAGCAAAAATCGTCCATCATGTAACTGGCAAACGGTTTTAAATAAACAATCCTCCGCCACGAAGCGGAGGGACGTTTTTTCTCCCAAGCTACATCCATTCGTTCAGCGACAACGTCCACGCGCTACCGGCGAGCCGCCGTCCGGCACGACGCGCAAATCCGGCCGCCTCGCCAAAATCGCCTCCATAAACCGATCCGCGTCGTCCGGCGACACACGCCACACCCGGCGCTCAAACGCGATCTCCAGTCCCTCGAACGAACACGCCGCGTTCGGCCGCCGCCACCGGGCGGGGCGGACAGACCGGATTTCCCCCAGATCCGCGATCTTGCGGAACGGCCCAACCCGCATCAGCAACCACCGCTCGGCCACCACGTAATACGTCCCCGTCCACAGCCAGCTGACCGCTAAAAGCGCCGCGCACCCGACAAGAACGAACGGCCACGCCCGCGCGTCGCGCACCGCGGCGGCCACAGACAGGACGAACCCGCCGGCGGCCGCCGTCCAGAGCAACGCGCCCAACCGCGCATCCCGCTTCGGCTCGAACCGCATTGGTCCTACCGCAACACCGCCATGGGCACGGGATCCGCGTCCGCGTAATCGAGATTTTCCCCGCCCATGCCCCAGATAAAGGCGTAATGGCTCGTTCCGACGCCGCAATGAATCGACCACGGCGGCGACACGACGGCCTGCTCGTTGCGGACGACGAGGTGCCGCGTTTCCGACGGTTCCCCCATGAAATGGAATACCACCGCATCCTGCGGCAAATCGAAATAGAAATACACTTCCGCCCGACGGCTATGTAAATGGCAGGGCATCGTGTTCCACATATTGTTGGGCTTGAGGGCGGTCATGCCCATGACGAGCTGGCAGCTTTTTGCACCCTTGGCATGTATATATTTGTAAATGACGCGCTCGTTCGACTGAGCCGGGTTGCCGAGGTGCGTCGGTTCCGCTTCGTCCGGCGTGATTTTCACCGTCGGAAATTCGGCGTGCGCAGTCGTCGACAATAGATAAAATTTGGCCGGCCGGTTCGGGTCGGCGCTGCGGAAACGGACGTCGCGGCGGCCTTTTCCGACGTAAAGGCCGTCTTTCGCCCCGAGCGCGTATTCGGCGCCGTCGACCGTCACGACGCCGTCGCCCCCGACGTTGATGACGCCGAGTTCGCGCCGTTCGAGGAAAAAGTCGGTGCCCAGCACGGCCTTGTCGCCTTCAAGCCGAAGCTCGCCCGACGTCGGAACGGCGCCGCCGATGACGAACCGCTCGACGTGCGCGTACACGAGACGCAGCTCGCCGGGCGTCATCAAGTTCTCGACAAGGTACTCTCTGCGCAGACGGTCGGTATCCATCGTCTTCGTCTCGGCGGGGCTAAAGGCAAATCGGATCTCCATCGCACGTCCATCCCCTTTTTCGCAAATCGTGATTCCTCCTACATCCTACCATAAAGAGAAGCCGGTCCGCCACCCGCACAACCGGACGGAACGAATCGTTTTTCATTCACTATACACCAGAAAATCGTATAGGACTCCCCATGGTACCCATACCGTTCCGTTTCGGTTTTCGGGAGCGAATGGAAGCGTCGCCCGTTTACCGTCCACGATCGCGGTTTTTTGGCCGACCGTGAAGACGATCATGCGCGATCCTTTCGTTACGACGACTTCATGATTGCGGGAATCCCAAGCGACGTCCGCACCGAATGCCTCTGCCTTGGCACGGACCGGGACCGGTTTCGCTTCGTCCGTTTTAGCCGCAAGCATTTGCGCTTCGGTCGGCAATCCGGCGATATAGCCCACAATCCCCGATTTTTTGTTATTGAAGTTTTGATTGATCAACCGTTCGACTTCGCCTTTTAGGCTTTCGGCCACGATCATCTCGTCGCCCGGATGCTGGATGTTGCTCATAATATAGCTGAACCCGTTCAGGTTTTCGGCGACCGTAAGGCCGGTCGCTTCAGCTCCTGCCGGTGTGGACAAGATGCGCGACAACCGACGGGTGTCCACGTTGTAGGCCCATACGTAGTTGTTGACGTGCATGCCGCTGTCCTCACCGATAAACAGCGTTCGAAGCGATTCGGAGAAGAACAGATTGTCCGGATTGGCCACTTTGTCGTCCGCCGCTTTGTTTCCTTTGGAGTCGGGTTCGGCGAGATCTTCGCCCCAAACAAGTCCTTTCATGTCCGTCGGAACATAGGCGCTGTCGATTGCGGAGCCGCTCGTGTCTTTCTGTCCGCCCGACAGAGTCAACTCGTAAATGACGCCCGCGTTGATTTTGTTCACTTGGATGTCGTCGGCCGGATCGGTTCCGGCCGTGTCTTTCTCCATCGATTTCACCACAGAGGACATTGCGACATAAGCTTTTTTGTCCTTCACGTTGATCGTAACGCCTTCCATCTTGTTGAATTCGGAGGTCGCGCCCAAAATAGCGCCGTATCGGCGGGATTCGAGGAAAGCGGCCGCTTTTTCCATACCCGGCTTTACCTTCAAGTATTCCGTTTTTCCGGAAGGATAAGTCTTGATGGCTGTAAAACCGTCGGCCGGCTTATCCGATGCCTCGAAAATGTCGCTGAATTTGACGCCCTTTTCGATATACGCCTTGATTTCAGCGTCCGTGGCATGGCCCAGTCTGATCCACTTCAGATCGGCGGAGCCGCCGTTTTCGGCCGATTTTTGAACCCATTTCGCGGCATAGAGCGTTCCCGCCGATAAATCCTTCGGTTTGTCCGCCACGTACAGAAACAACATCGTATAGGGCCCGTCGTCTCCGAACAGCACCGTGCGCATGTCGGGAGCGACTTTTCCAAGCTCATGCGAAAAGCGGCCCATGCTGTAGTGCTTCACGACGGAGATCGTACGGTCGGCATGAACCGTCACTTCCGGCAAATAGCCGTAGGCGTAAGGGTTGGCGGTTCGGGTCGCGCCGTTGTAATAGTTTTGAACAAAAGCGCGAGTATACGTTTGTTTGGGATCCGCCTCGTAAGCCCGGGCGTCCGGTTCGTACTCTTCGCTGCCCAAATGCGTACCCCACGGCGTCAGCGAACCGTTGCACGGGATCCATAAACCGCCGACACCCGAAAAATCGATTTTGTCCAGGGCAACGGCGGTGAGCTCTCCTGTTTCTTTGTTTTGGTCGATCGTGGCTACACTCATGCTTCCGGGGACGACGCCGTAGGCCGATTTGCCGGCATTGTTCATGGTGACATATTCGTAGTGCGTGATGAGCGTCAAGGGATTGCCCCCTTTGCCGGTCGGCAAAGCCCCGGGCACTTCGAACAGACTGTTGGCATCCGGGCTGTCGGAAACGTAGGGAGTCGGGTTGCCCGGAATACTCGTATCGATAATCGGTTTGCCGTTTGCTCCCACGGCGACGCCCGCGACGGTCCCTCCCACTGAATCAGTCGATCTGAATAAGATTTTGTAGGATAACGGAAAAATCTTCACGGAACCGTCGGAGTACGTGACCTTGAACGAAGCTTTCGTGTAAAGCCGGGCCATTTCGCTCGTCGTCGCGGGCGCGGGCATGCCGACGAATTCGGTCGAGACGACGGTGATTCCCTCGGACGCTGGCGACGCCGCGGTCCACGTCGCGGGAACCGCGCCGGAAAAGACAGCAAGGCCGAGAGTAGACAATAGTACCTTTTTGCCCCATGCGATCTGGGTCCTCATTGGGATAACATCCTTTCTTTTCTTTATTGATTGATTTGATTCGGTTACTTCGATGATAAAAAGGAAATGTTATCCCTGTATCAGAAAAATACAAAATTTCAATAACACCCATGCCGGTCGTGCTGAAACGTTCCGGCCGCCATCACCACTCCAACACCCCTTTGATGACCCCGCTGCCGGGAACGGTCCACGCTTCGAACACGTCGGGCCACATTTCGAACGCGACCCTGTGGGTCACGTAACCCTCGTCCGTCACGATCCCGCTGCGCAATGCGTTCAGTACCCGCTCGAAATCCTCGTGCGTCGCGTTGCGGCTGGCCAGCAGCGTCAGTTCGCGGCGATGGAACTCCGCGTCCGAAAACGCGATGTCGTCCTTCACCAATCCGACGAACACCAGCCGTCCTCCGTGCGCGACATAGTCGAACGCCTGCCGCATCGAACGGGCGTTGCCGGTCGCGTCGAACACAACCGTCGGCCCGTCGCCGTCCGTCAGCTCGGCAAGCCGTCGCGCCGAATCGTCCCGGCCGACGCACACCGTCTCGTCTGCTTTTGCCCACGCCCGCGCGACAGTGAGGCGCTCCTCGCTCAAATCCATCGCGACGACCCTTGCGCCGAATGCTTTCGCGAACGCCATGACGCCGAGTCCGATCGGTCCGCCGCCGACGACCAGCGCCGTTTCGCCGGACTGAACGTCCGCGCGCCGCACCGCATGCGCGCCGATGGCCAGCGGTTCGATAATCACGGCCTGGTCGTACGTCAATCCGTCGGTTTTGATCAAATGATCGAGCGGAACCGCCAACCGTTCACACATACCGCCGTCGATGTGGACGCCGAGCACGTTCAGGCGGACGCAGCAGTTCGGTTTGCCGCCGCGGCAGGCCACGCACCGGCCGCATTCCAGATACGGAATCACCGCCACCGCGTCGCCCGGGCGGACGTTCCGACCGACGGCATCGGACGCCTCGCACCCGTCACCGGCGGGCACGACAGTTTCGACGACGCCGGCCAGTTCGTGCCCGAGTACGCGCGGATACGTGAAATACGGCTGTTCCCCGCGATAGGCATGAATGTCCGTGCCGCACACGCCGACCCTGCGGATGCGGACGATCGCCTCGCTCGGCCCGGCCGTCGGCTCCGGCGCCTCTTCCAGGCGCAATTTGCGCGGTTCCGCGCACACGATCCGTTTCATCCCCCGTCCCCTCCCCAATACTCCGGCCGACCGCTCGGCCACGTGCGGTCTCGAATCGGCGCGAGCATATCCAGCACCTCACGCAACAGTTCCTCGTCGACCGGTTCGTCCGTCCATTCGATGTTGCGCCGGATATGGTCCGGGTCGGCCGTGCTGACGAGTGTCGTCGGAATCCGCTCGTTCGCCGTCGAAAACTGGACGGCCAGCTTCGCCAGATCCGCGCCTTTTTGCGCACAATGTTCCGCCGCCCGTCGGCATACTCGCCGGATTTCCTCGTCGGCGGGATGCCAGTCCGGTGCCCCCCGCAACGTCAGAAGACCCATGGACAGAGGCGACGCGTTGACGACGCCGACGTTTTTCGCTTCCAGGCGCGGCAACAGACGAAGCAGCGTCGTGTCGTTCAGCGAATAATGGCAATAGGACAAGATGACGTCTGGATCGAACGCTTCCAGTGTTTTCTCGAAAACGGCCAGCGGTAGACCGGATACGCCCCAGAATCGGACCTTGCCCTGTTCTTTCAGGCGGCGTACCGCGGGGACAGCCTCGGCAATCTCCGCGAACGGAACGAACTCAATGTCGTGCAACAGCAAAATGTCGACGTAATCCGTCCGCAGCCGCCGCAAGCTTTCTTCGACGCTCCGGACGATCCGCTCCGGCGAAAAGTCGAACACGTCCGTCCCGTACCTGCCCGCTTTCGTCGACAGAATGTAACGGTCGCGCGGAATGCCTTCGAGCGCCCGGCCCAGGACGGATTCCGCCTTCGTCAGGCCGTAGTAGGGCGATACGTCGAAAAAATTGACGCCCATGTCGAACGCGACGCGGACGGAACGCACACCTTCCGTTTCGTCGATCGGCCGAAACACGGAGCCGAGCGACGATGCGCCGTAGCCGAGAACGGACACCCGCAGTCCTGTTTTCCCCAATATCCGGTATTTCAAGCGGGAACCCTCCTTTCATTCTCGATTCTACGACATCAAAAACCGTCAATAAATTTGCGTTTGTTGACGATTTCATCGCTTTTTTTGATATCATGATCATGGACTCGCATCGGGAGAGGAGGAAACGACGCTTGACCGTTCTGCGCAAACCGTTCGACCGCGGCGCCGTCTTTCCGTTCGTCTTCGTCCACCGCGATACGAAACAGCCGCACCAGGAGCTTCCCGACCACGTCCATGACTGGGAGGAAATCGTCTACGTCCATCGCGGGCGGGGGACGTTTTTGATCGACCATCGGCTCTATCCGATGCGGGAAGGCGACTTGTTCGTCATTCCCGGAAATACCGTACATCGCGCCAATCCCGATCCGGACGATCCCGTGACGTCCTCCGTCGTCTTTTTCGACCGCTCCCTGATCGGCGATCGGTCGCTCGGCGAATCGTTTTCGCTCTTCGCGGCGTTCGACCGCGCGAAATCGGAGCGCAACCACCGGATTTCGCTCCGTCCCGAAACGCGACGGACCGTGGAAAGATGGCTGGACGCCGTTCACGACGAAATCTCGCTGCTTCGACCTGGATACCGACACGCCGTCGCGATCGCGCTAGCACGGCTGTTGCTCGAACTCGGCCGCGAAACGGCCGCACGCGTTCCCGAGGACGGACGCGCGTCCGAACCGCCGGCTGCGCCGCCGTGGATCCGCGACGCGCTCGACCTGCTGGAACGCCGCCCCGGTGCTGCCGTAACGCTTGCGTCGCTTGCACGGAACGCCAACGTGACGCCCGCCCATTTCAGCCGCGTGTTCCGGAAGGCGACCGGCATGACGGTCACGTCGTACCGGATCATGAAACAAATCGTCCTCGCCAAGGAAGCGCTGATGAACACCGACGACAAGATCGCCGCGGTCGCCGAACGGTGCGGCTTCGAAAGCCTGCCCCATTTTTACCGGATGTTCAAACGGCACGTCGGCGTTTCACCGGCCGCTTTCCGCAAACGCCATCGCCCCCGGCGGCCGTGACGGGCATAAAAAAAAAGCCGCCCACGGTCGGATCGTCCGTTCTCCGGGACGACCGCGGCCGGAAGCGGCCGTTTTGTTCATAAGCACGGATGTTCGTGTTTCGCCTTCAGGATGTTCCACCGGCGCTCGACTTCCCGCTCGAACTCCCGCAGCGTCTCCTCGTACTCCGGTTTCAACAGGTGGCGCGTCTTACCCATCATCTTCAGCCACTCGGAAACGGGAATCTTTTTGTTCTTCTCCTCCGGATTGTAGGTGATCGTCGTCACGCCGCGCTCTACTTCGTACAGCGGGAAGAAACAGCAGTTGACCGCAGCCTCGACGATTTTCGTGCCGTCCTGGTCCTCGGACAACCAGTTCAGCGGACACGTGATCAGAATCTTGCCGTAGACAAGCCCCTCGTGTTGTGCGTACCATTGGGCTTTCGCCGCTTTTTTGAGCAGATCCTGCGGGAACGCCTCCGAACCGGTGAACACGTACGGAATATTCGTCGCCGCCATAATTTGCGGCGTATCCTTATGATGAAACAGCTTCCCGCCCTGCCGGGAGCCGACGTTCGACGTCGACGTCCGGTGACCCATCGGCGTCGAGTACGACAACTGCGCGCCGGTGTTCATGTAGCCTTCGTTGTCGTATTCCAGGATGATCATCTTGTGGTTGCGCAGCGCGGCGCCGATCGCCGCTCCCATGCCGATGTCCATGCCGCCGTCGCCCGTCACCATGACGAACGTGAAATCATCCGGCAGGTTCAGCTCGTCGAGTTCGCCGCGGCGTTTGCGCTCCCAGAACGTTTCCACGACGCCCGCCAGCGTCGCCGCGCCGTTCTGGAACAAGTTGTGGATGTACGTCTGCTTGTGTGCAGAATACGGATAGCCCGTCGTGACGACCATGGCGCAGCCGGTCTGAAACAGCGCGACGATGTCGCCCTCGATTCCCTTGAAAAACAGCTCCAAGCCGGAAAAGATGCCGCAGCCGGGACACGCGCTGTGGCCGGGCGCGATCCGCTTCGGTTTTTTGGTCAGCGACCGGAGAGGCGGAATGCGCACGTTCAGCTTGCCCGTCTGCTCGTCCGGCGTCACCGTGATCAGTCCGGTCTTCAGGTCTTCGTACTTGAGCGGCTCGAGGACGCGCTGCGGCGCTTTCGCCGGATCGCCGGGCGTGTGACCATAATAGTCGAACGGCTTTTCGACGTATCCTTTCTCGGCCGCCTCGATCGCAAGCCTAAACAGATTCAGTCCGTCTTCGGCGTAAAAATCTTTGCCGCCCAGGCCGTACACGCGGCTGATCACCAGCGTGTTCCGGTTGCCGTGCGTAAACAGCGCCGCTTTCACTTCCTGCGTCATGTTGCCGCCGTGGCCGCCGTATGAATCCGCCCGGTCGCCGACGGTGACCGCCTTGACGTTGCGCAGCGCCTCGGCGATTTCCTTGGCCGGGAACGGGCGGATGATGTTCGGCGAAATCGAGCCGGCCTTAATGCCTTGCCTGCGCAGATCGTCGACGACGTCCTTGACGATCTCGGCGGCGGAATTGAGCAGAAACACGGCGACTTCAGCGTCTTCCATCCGGTACAAGTCTACCGGCGGATAGTCGCGCCCCGTCAGCTCGGCGTATTCGCGTCGGATTTGGTCGTAAACTTCCCCGGCGCGGTACATCGCCTCGGACAATTGGTAGCGGTTGTTGATGAAATCCGGCTCGTTCATGTACGGGCCGACCGTGATCGGGTTGTTGCGGTCGAGCACGTCCGGGAACCCTTTCGGCGGCCGCTCGCCGATGAACTTCAGCACGTCCTCGCGGTGCGCGAACGTCTGCACGCGGCGTTTCTGGTGCGACGTGAAATATCCGTCGAACGCCACGAGCACGGGCAGCCGGACGTCCGGATGCTCCGCCAGCTTGATCGCCATAATGTTCATGTCGTAGACGGCCTGCGGCGTGCGGCAGAGCAGGATCGGCCAGCCGATGTTGAGCGCGAAATACAGATCGGAATGGTCGCCGTGAATGTCGAGCGGCCCCGACACCGACCGGCAGACAAGGTTCATCACCATCGGAAACCGCGTGCCCGACTGCACCGGCATCTGCTCCAGCATGTAGAGAAAACCGTTCGCGCTCGTCGCGTTGAACACGCGTCCGCCGGCGATCGACGCGCCATAGCAGACGCCCGCCGAGCTGTGCTCGCCGTCGGCGGGGATGAGCACGATGTCGTGCTGGCCGTTGGCTTTCATCAGATCCAGAAATTGCGCGACTTCGGTAGACGGGGAGATCGGGAAATACCCCATAATATGATAGTTGATCTGGTGAGCCGCATAAGCCGCCATTTCGTTGCCGGACTCGTAGACGACGCGCTGTTCGACTTTCCCGGTGCCGAGCTCGCGCTTCAGTTCGATCGCCATCGGCTTTTTCCCTCCTTCTTCCGTTTCTTCGATTCTCCGTCCGTTTCGGCTCTTTTTGTCGTCCGTCCGCCTACCGGCCGGCCCCTACGGCGGCCGGCTGCGGCATCGCCCAGTTGAACCGGTGCGGCACGCGATGGCGTTCGGCATAGCCGTCTTCCTCGCGCGCCGCCGTCAGCGCCTCGGTCGGACACGCCTGCACGCACTTCAGACAACCCTTGCAATACTGGTAATCGATTCCCTGCAGAAACATTTGCGGGCGGCCCTTCTTGTCGGGCAACTCCGCCCAGACGAAGCAAAAGTCCGGACACACCGTATCGCACGCGGCGCAATGAATGCATTTTTCCTCGTGAAAATGCGGCATCATGCCCGCGCGTGAAATGCTCAGGTCGCGCAGCACGCTGTTGCCGGGATTGATGATCGTGCCGCCGATCGGCTGCGTCGCGTAACCGAGAATCGGCGTGTCGTAGCGGACGTAGGGCGGCATTTCCTCGCCTTTCGGCAACGGAAACGTCTTGAACTTCACTTCCTCGTAGCCACGCTCGAACGTCCGGATCGCCGGCTGCACGGCATGCGGGTACTTTTTCTCCAATGATTTTCGGATAACCGCTTTCATTGCCTCCGGATCAAGAAATTCACACAACCTGAACAAGCCGCCGAGCATCGCCATGTTGACGCGGTTTTTCTCCTCCAGCGCGATGCCCGTCGCGTCGACGACCGCGATCGTTCCGCCTTTGAGCTTCAGCATCTCCTTCAGCCGGTCGGGATCCTTGGCGGAATTGACGAGCACGATGCTGTCTTCGTAAATGCCGCTGACGACGTTGACCGTCTTGTACAGCGCTTCGTGAAACACGCCGACGACGTGCGGCCGCTCGACGGGAGCGGTATCGCGGATCTCCATGTCGGGACGGCAGAAGCGGATGTGCGCCTTGACGGGCGATCCTTTCTTCTCCGACCCGTACGTCGAGAAGCTGACGCCGTTGAGTCCGGCCCCGACGACGCCGGCCTCCGCCAGCATCTTGCCGGCCAGGTTCGCACCCAGTCCTCCGATCGACTCCAGCCGGATTTCAAAAAAGCCGCGTTCGTTCGTTTTCGGCAACGTGGCCGCCATGAGAGCCGCCGCTCCTTTCTCTCGCCCGCGGACTGTCCGACCGCTTTGAAACCGGACGGCCGCGAGTCGCACGAAATCTCCGTCAAGACAAATCTATCATACTGTTTGCAATATTTATATATGCGCGACGGTCGTCCGGCGACGGACAGGGTATAAAATTTTCTGATAATTGTTATTAAGGAGGATTATGATAAGGGCTTCTCATCTGTTGCTTCCCGACGCAGACGCGCGATTTCTTCGGGCGACAGTCCCGTTACTTCCGCGATAAACCCGTCGTCCATCCCCTTCGCCATCAACCGTACCGCCGTCGCCTTCAGGCCTTTCTCCCAGCCTCGCCTCTCCGTCTTCTCCAACCACCGGTCCAACATCCGCTCGAAATTCGTCGCCACTTCTTCCGCCTCCTCCACGCTTCGCACTTCCTTCAGCCGCCCCAAAAGCGCCGGACCTTCCTCCGCCGGCAATCGCGACGCCAACACCGCACTCACCCAATCCAACAGCGGCCCCACCTGATCCTCCGGCACCCGCGAAAGCAGCCGCACCAGCCGCCTCAGCCGACGCGCCATCTCCGCTTCGTCCCGCGTCCCGTCCAGCCAAAACACCGCCGCCATCGCTCCCGACAACCCCAGCAGCTCCTCCTCCTTCAGCCGCCGCACGTCGATCAGCCAGTACTCAAAATCCACCAACCTTCCCGAAAACCACTCCGCCCCCTCGATCAGCTCCCGAAACCGCCGCGCCGCCGTCCACGGCCGCTTCCCGTTGTAAATCACAATCGGCACGATCGCCGGCAGCTTCCCCGTCGTCGCGTTCGGTCCTTGCGATCCCGTCGCCCGCTTCTCGGCTTCCTTCTGCCAGATCGCCGTCATGTACCCGAGCAGCCGGAGCGCCATCCTCGTCTCGACCGTCGACTGCACCTCGACCAGCACGACGACGACGATCTCGCGCCCGTCGGTGCGCAGCCGCCCGCGCCAGACGACGTCCGGCTCCCGCTTGCGGAGGTCCTGCAGGACGAGCGTCGACTCGACCTGGGTGAAACTGTCTTCGTCGAGGTCGCGCACCCAGTCGGCGGGCACGAACGAGCGCAGGAAGTCGAGAAACACCGCCTTGACCGACAGAAGGCCGCGGTAGGCGAGGTCGTGCACGTGATAGACCGGTACGGGCGGCGAAGGAACCGGCTCCGCCGACCCGGTTGTGTCGGGCGCCTGCGCCTGCGGCGGGACGCCGGCGACATCAACCGGTGAAGGCGCAGCCGGCAAGGCGGTCGACGTCGATCGCGAAGACCGTCCGCCCGTCGCCGGCGAGTCTCCGGGATGCACCGCCCTTTCGACGCCCGCCGCCGCTTCGGCAGCGGCGATCTCCGCCGGAGCATTCGCATTTTGCGGTTCGACCTGATCCCGATCACTGTCTGCGATCCGACCGTCATTTTCCATATCCCCGCCATTTCCCTGTTTTCGCCGTTCGACCAACACCCCTCGTCCTTTCGCTTACAAGTATTGTACCACAAAACAAAACCGCCCGGAGCCGGACGCCGGATGCGCGCGACACTGGCGCGCAACCGACGATCCGGTCCGGACGGTGCTTCCGTCCGAACGAAAAACGTCGCATCACCGCCGGATGCTCGTATCGAGACACCCGAGTCGGCGTTTACGATTATGGACGATTTTAATTATATCGCGGTCGCAATGGAATTGCAAGTCACAACCCCGCCGCCTCCGCCCGGATCCGGCGAGCGTCGTGTCGGTTGCGCCAGACTGACCGGATCATGCTGTAGACGACGCCCAACGTCAGCCAGATCGACCCGAACGCCAGCGTGGTGTGATCCATGCTCACAAGCAGCCAGGCGACATACGCCCCGCCGACGACCGGCACCAGCAAATACCGGACGAACGTCGCGAACGACCGATCGGACGCACGGAAAAAACAATGCGCGACGACGCAGACGTTGACCATCAGAAACGCCGTCAGCGCGCCGAAGCTGACGAACCGCACCGCGTCGTCCAGCGAGATCGCGAGCGCCAGAAGAGACACGACGGCGGTCACCAATACGTTCGCCGCCGGCGTCCGCCAACGCGGATGCAAATACCCGAACACCCGCTCCGGCAACACCGATTCCCGCCCCATGACGAACATCAGCCGCGACAGACTCGTGACGGACGTCAGCCCCTGCGTGAAAATCGCCATCAGCAGCACCGCCATGAACACCGACGCGAGCGCCGCGCCGCCGACCCGCCGGACGACTTCCAGACCGGCCGAATCGAGCTCTTCAAACGCCTGCACGGGAAACAGCCCTTGCGTCAGCACCGAGGGCACGGCGTAAACGACGCCGGCGATCAGCACGATCCACATGACGGCGCGCGGAATGTTTTTCCGCGGCTCCAGCGTCTCTTCCGACAGCGTCGTCGCCGTGTCGAACCCGAGAAAGGAAAAGCAGATGATCGCCGTTCCGGCGAGCAGCACGGACGGTCCCGCGTTAAAAAACATCTCCGTCGAAAAAGGCGCCCCTTCCGCAAGTCGATACGCCAGACACCCGCTGAACAGTGCGATAAACCCGATCTGGACGAGCACGAACAGCCGGCTGATCTGTGCCGACAGGCGGACGCCCAGAAGATTGATGACCGTCAGCACAGCGTTCAAGGCAACCATCCATACCTCGGCAGGCACTACCGGAAACCAGGCGTGGATGTAAATGCCGAACGTCAAATAGGCGATGATCGGCGAAAACAGATAGTCCAGCATGAGCGCCCAGCCGACCAGAAACCCGAGATACGGATGAAGCGTCTGTTTGGCGAACGTATAGGCCGACCCCGATTGCGGAAACCGCGCCGCCATGACGCCGTAGCTGCGGGCGGTAAACAAAATGGCGATCATCGCCATCAGATACGTTTCCGTCAAATGCCCGCGCGACGCTTCATACGCCACGCCGTATACCGAAAAATAGATCATTGGCGTCATCCAGGCCAGTCCCAGAAAAACGACCTGAAACATCGTCAGCGTCGGCCGAAGTGTCCGCCTCTCGCCTTCCGCGCCCGTGCGGACTTCCGCGCGGCCGTCGGTTATTCCCGATCGTTCCATGTCCGATCCCTCCTTCCGAGCGATTCGCAATAGGCGCGAAAGCCGCCGTACCGCGTAATGTCTTCGGCCGCCTCCGCAGCCCAGTGTTCGCACAGAAACCCGCATACATAACGGCCGTCTTCAAGCTCTACCTTGCCGACGACCAGCGGCGGCGGGACGGATTCGACCAGTCGGCCGAGCGATTCGACCGGCACCGACCAACGCTCCACGGCGACGGACGCCCCGCCGCCGGACACGCGCACGAGTCCCGGACGCGGCGGATCAAGCGGCAAGATCACCATGCGGTAAAACGGCGCCGTCCGCGATTCGCCGAGCCACGTCGCCCCGCATGCGAGCATTTGCCGCTCCAACGGGAACCCCCGCATGTGAAGGCCGCATACCGCCAGTTCCACCTCTTCGCCCACCGTGCCGTCCGGCCTTCTACCCGCATCGTCCGGCCATCCGGCAGCGCTGTCCGTTTCCTTTTCCGCGCCGCCGGTTTCGCCGCCCGCATCGTTCGTCCGGCCGCCCGCCTCACGACCGCGAAACATACGACCTCGAAACATCGCCTCCGCACCGAATAACAGCGACTCCTGTTCGGCCAGCGCATACCACGTCACGCCGAACGGCAGCCGTTCGCCCGCCTCGCCGGCGGGACAAGTCAAGGCGCTCAGATCGAGCAGATTGCAAAAATGCGTATACCGGCCGAGCGACCGGTTCGTCGCAAAAGGTTCGCGCCGCACCTCGTCGATCGTCCAAGTGCCGCCGCAAGTCGGCAAAAGAAGCACGGCGTTTTCCAACAACCTCCGCACGTCGCGGCGCAATTCGCGCAACCGGTGCATCGCCCGAAACAGATCGACGGCGTCGTACCGGCCCGGCGCACCGGTGGACAAAACGTCCCGCGTGACCGAAAAGACGGCCTCCGGCCGGCCTCCGACGAAATCGCCGAGCGCCGCCCATCGCTCCGCAACCCATGGACCGTCGTAAAGCAACGCCGACGCCTCATCGAACAGCGCCAAATCGATTTTCTCCACCGGCACTCCCATCCGCGCCGCGCGTTTCGCCGCCGCTTCCCACGCCGACGCGTATTCCTTCGCGAACGGCCCGAAAAAAACGGGCGTCCGATCGGGAATCAGGACGCGCGACGGCCCGGCCGGCACGGGAACCGACAACCGTCTCGCCCAAGCGTCGCCGGGATCGGGTCCGCGCACGACGCGGTCGACCGCGAGCGCGTCTTCGGCGGTCGCGGTGAACACGCCGACGCAGTCGAGACTCCGGCACGCAGGCACGACGCCGACCGTCGGCCAGGCGCCGCGCGCCGGTTTGAAGCCGTAAACGCCGTTCAGCGCCGCCGGCACGCGACCGGAACCCGCCGTGTCGGTCGAAAGCGCAAATACCGCGTGCCCGAGCGCCACCGCCGCCGCCGACCCGGAACTCGAACCGCCGCTGATCAGCTCGGGGCGAAGCGCGTTCCGGGTCTCCCCGTACGGGCTGCGCGTCCCGACGAGGCCGGTCGCGAACTGGTCGAGGTTCGTCTTGCCGAGCGGAACCGCGCCGGCGGCGACGAGCCGCTCCACGACGACGGCATTCCGCTCGGGGACATAGGAAAAAGCCGGACACGCCGCCGTCGTCGGCATCCCGGCGACGTCGATATTGTCCTTCACGGCGAACGGCACGCCCCAGAGCGGCGCCTCCGCCGGGTCCGTCGACTCCAAACGCCGCAAATAAGATTCCAGACGCTCCGGATCGGGCGGCGTAATCCAGACGTTCCAACCTCGGTCCGCCTCCGCTTTTTCCGCGAGCATGCGGACGACCTCACGGGGCGACAGCTCGCCGGCGAGATACCGGGCCCTCAGTTCGCAGATCGTCCAGCGCATCGCTCACTCTCCTCCGCCGAATTGCGCCGGAATAAGCCCGACGAGGACGCGCCCCGCCGGAACCGTCTCGCCCTGCCGGACGTGGACGGAAACGACCGTCCCGTCGCACGGCGCCTGCTGGATGAATTCCATTTTCATGCTTTCCAGCGCGACGAGCGGGTCGCCGCGACGAACCGCACGACCCGGTTCCACCAGAATTTTCCAAACACTTCCGGAAATCTGCGAGCGGACGGCGCTCGCCCCCGGCGGTAACGCAGCTTCTTCGCCGCTTTCCGCCGCGAAAACGGCCGCCTCGACCTCGGACCGGTACTCGGCAAGCCCCGATTCTTTCCATCTGCGCCGTTCTTCAGCAAACGCCGCCTGCTGCCTCGCCCGGAACGCCGCCGCCTCATCCGCGATCCGCTTCAGAAAACCGAAATATTCCCCGAGATCGAATTCGGCCTCCTCCACCTCGATCGAAAACCGCCCGCGCGGGAATTCCTCGCGGATTTGCGCCAACTCGCCGGCATCGACGGGATAAAAGCGGATCCGGTCGAAAAACCTCAGCAGCCACGGCTTTCCCGGCTCAAAAACCGGTATCTTCTGAAACGTATTCCATACCTGGACCGTTCTGCCCACCAACTGGTACCCGCCCGGTCCTTCCATGCCGTAAATGCACAGATACGCCCCGCCGATGCCGACCGCGTTTTCCGGCGTCCACGTCCGCGCGGGATTGTACTTCGTCGTCACGAGCCGGTGCCGCGGATCGAGCGGCACCGCCACCGGCGCGCCCAGGTAGACGTCGCCCAGCCCGAGCACCAGATATTCGGCGGAAAAGACGATGTAGCGGACGTCCTCCACGCGGTCGAGCCCGTTGATTCTCCGGATGAATTCCAGATTGTCCGGACACCAAGGCGCGTCGGGGCGGATGTTCCGGCAGTAACGCTCGACGGCCAGCCGGACCGCCGGATCGTCCCACGACAGCGGCAGCCGCACGACGCGCGAACGCACGCGCATCGACTCCAGCGGCGGCAATGCGCGGTCCAGTTCGAGAATTTTCGCGCACACGTCCCGGGAACTCATCCGGTCGGGATCGAACTGCACCTGAAGCGACCGGATGCCCGGCGTCAAGTTGATGTAAGGCAAGACGCCGCTTTCCCGGATCGCTTCCATCAGGGCGTGCACCTGAAAGCGGTAGCGCAGGTCGAGCTCGAGTCCGCCGTATTCGACGAGCACGTATTCGTCCCCGCTCGCCCGCACGGTGATCGGAAACCGCCGGCCCTCGGCCTCGCGGGCGAGAACCGGATATTCCGGATCGGGCAGTCTCACCGGCGGCGACTCCTGCGGCGTTTTCCGCACGAACATTGCCTGTAGTGGATCCGGCGAAAGGCTTTTTCCTTCGGCCGAACCCCCCGACGTTCCCGAAACGGCGTCCGAAACAGCATCGAGAAAACGTTCCAGGCTTTTTCGCAACTGTTCCGCCTCTTCGAGCGTCAGCAGCCGAAACACGACGGTATCGCCGGGGCGCAACTGGCCGAGTTTCCATCGCTCCGCGGCGGCCGTCGTCGCCGGACAGACGAATCCGCCGAGACTCGGCCCGTCCGGCCCGAGCAGAATCGGCATGTCTCCCGTCAGATCGAGCGCCCCGACCGCATAGGCGTTGTCGTGAATGTTCGACGGATGCAGTCCGGCGTCCCCGCCGTCTTCCCTCGCCCACGCCGGCGACGGCCCGACCAGCCGGACGCCGGTGCGCGAACTGTTGAAATGAACCTGCCACCGCGTTTCCGCGAGCTGCCGCAAATACGTCCCTTGCAAAAATTCCGCCGTGCAATGCGGGCCGGGGAGGACACCGATCGTCCATTCCCGTCCGATCGCGGGCCGCAGTTCGACCGGCAACTCCGCGTCGCGCGGCGCATTCCCGGCTTTCGCAAAACGGCCGTCCGCCGCACCGTTCATCTCGACGCCGCCCGAACCGCCGCCCGCACCACCGCCCGCACCGCCGTCCGCACGGCCGCCTGGACGGCCGCATGCCGCGGAGCCGCGCACCCGCAACACATCGCCCGCACGAAGCGCACGGCCGCCGTGACCGCCGAAACCGCCGAGCGTAAACGTCGACGAACTGCCCAACACCTGCGGAACGTCGAAGCCTCCTTCCACCAGCAGATACGTCCGCATGCCGGCGCGCGCCTCGCCGAATTCCAGCGTCTGCCAGCGCCCGGCCGACACCGGTGCATACATCGGCACCGGCCGGCCGTCCAGCTTCGCGTCCATATCGGCGCCGGTCAGGCAAAACCGGACGTCGCCGCGAAACCGGTACGTCCCGCCCCGCAGCGTCAGCTCAAGACCAGGCGCTGAATCCGGATTGCCGAGCAGCCGGTTGCCGATTCGGAACGACAACGCGTCCATCGGGCCGCTCGGCGGCACGCCGACGTCCCAGTAGCCGATTCTTCCCGGCCAGTCCTGAACGGTCGTCTGCACCCCGCCGTCGACGACTTCAATCGCCGCCTCGTCGGGGCAAAACCCTTCCAGCATTTTCGTGTGCACGCGCCCCTGCCGGAAATCAGGCCGCGCGAGCAACTCCTGCAAAAACGGTAAATTCGTCGTCACGCCGTATACGCGCGTTTCGTCCAGCGCCGCCGCAAGCTTCCGGACGGCGTCGTCGCGGTCGTCGCCGCACACGATGATTTTGGCCAGCATCGGATCGTACAAGGTCGAGACTTCCGCCCCGTCGCGAATCCACGTCTCCACGCGCACGCCGGCGGGAAAGCGCACGGCGTCGATCCGGCCCGCGCTCGGCCGAAACCCGGCGAAAGGGTCTTCCGCATACAGGCGCGCCTGGATGCTGTGACCGTTCGGCGAGCCGATCCGCGATTCCAGCCCGCGAAGATCGTCCGCCGCTTCCCGGACCATCCACTCGACCAGATCAATGCCGTACACTTCCTCAGTGACCCCGTGCTCCACCTGAAGCCGCGTATTGACTTCCAGAAAATAAAACCGCTCGGTCTCCGGATCGTACAAAAATTCGACCGTCCCCGCGCTGCGGTATTTCGCGAGCCGCGCGAGCCGGCGCGCCGCCTCCCACATGTCCGTCCTGACGCGCGGCGGAAGATGCGGGGCGGGCGTCTCCTCGATCACTTTCTGGTTGCGCCGCTGCACGGAACAGTCGCGCTCGCCGATCGCCGCAGCCTCGCCGAACCGGTTGCCGAAAATCTGGACTTCGACGTGCCGGGCGTAAGGGATATATTTTTCCAGGAAAACCGATCCGTCGCCGAAATACGTTTCCGCCAGCGCGCGCACCGATCCGAACGCCTCGCGCAGTTCGGCCTCGTGCCAGCAGACGCGCATGCCGATGCCCCCGCCGCCCGCCGCGCTTTTCAACATGATGGGATAGCCGATCTCCGCCGCGCTCCGGACCGCCGCCTCGATTTCCGAAACCGGCGGCGTCCCCGGCAACAGCGGCACGCCGGCCTGTCGAGCGAACGCCCGCGCGGCGTGCTTGAGACCGAACATGTCGATATGTTCCGGATCCGGACCGATAAACGCGATGTTCCGCTCCCGGCAGGCGCGGGCGAACGCGGCGTTTTCGCTCAGAAACCCGTAACCCGGATGAACGGCGTCCGCTCCCACGCGCTCGGCGACGTCCAAAATCCGCCCGGCGTCCAAATAACTGTCTTTCGCCGGTCCTTCCCCGATCAGCACCGCCTCGTCCGCCGCCTCGACGTGCAGGCTGTCGCGATCGGCCTTCGTATAGACGGCCGCGGAAGCGATCCCCATCCGGCGCAGCGTTCGGGCGATCCGGACGGCGATCGCACCGCGGTTGGCAATCAGTACTTTACGAAACACCGACGTTTCCCCCTATTCGTTCCAGACGAGCACCTCGATCGGCGTCGGATTGTAGGCATTGCACGGATTGTTCAGCTGCGGGCAATTGCTAATCAGCACGATCAGCCTGGTCAAGGCGCGCAGCTCGACGTAGCAGCCGGGCGCGGAAATGCCGTCGGCGAACGTCAGGTTTCCTTCCGGCGTCACCGGCACGTTCATGAAAAAGTTGACGTTCGGCGCCAGATCGCGCTTGGCCAGCCCCGCTTCCGGACGTTTGGCTAGCTGCAGCAAAAACGTGTCCCGGCAATTGTGCATGTAATGTTTTTCGTGCGCGTACCGCACCGTATTGCTTTGCGCGGAGCACGCTCCGCCCAATGTGTCGTGTCGGCCGCACGTGTCGGCGACGATCTCCGCGAGCGGCTTGCCGGACTCCGCCCGCAACACCGAGCCGGCGGTCAGGTAAAGGTTGCCCTGCGCCTGAATCGTCGCGATCGCGCTGTAATGGTCTTCCGGGCAGTCCGCATCATAAAACAGTGTGTCGACCGCCTGATTGCCCTCCAGATCGACGATGCGCAGCACCTGACCGGCCTCCAGCACGTGCAGCCAGCCCTCACCGGCCGGGATGACGAGATCGAGGATCGCGTCTTCCGGTTTTCTTGCGCTCTCCACTTTTTTTACCGGCGCGTTCATGTCGGCATCCCCTCCCGTTCTCCGTCAAGCCCGAGAAGCGCGCAGTATTCCCACGTGTTTTCGAACGCCCGACGGTTCTCCGGCCTGAACGCGACGCATTCGTCCGTCGGTCCGGCCGGCCGGCACGGGAACACGTCCATGCGGACCGGCACCGACGGGTACGGAACGCGCGGATCGAGCGGATGCGGCGTATTGGACAGGATCAGGAGCACGTCCATTTCCGTCCGCAGCGCGACCGACGCCCCCGCCGGACAATGATCGGCCGCGAAATGCATGCGCCCGTCTTCGCCATACCACAATTTGGAAAACAGGTTGATTGGAGGAATCATGTCCCGCACATGGAGACCGTTGCGCACGAGCTCGACGGCGACATTCTCCGTGGCGCACCTCAGCCAGTCGTTGCGGTCGCGCTGATAATTCGTCGTTCCGTACTTGTGGTCGACTCCTTCCCGCGTCGTGTAGCCGCCGATCGGATCGTGCCAGCCGAGGCTGTCCTCCACGATGCTGGCCAGCACGCGGCCGTTGTCGCTCATCAGGACGTGTCCCCGCGACAGACGGGCGGTATGCTGCGCCTTCAGCGTGTCCGGCATGTTGTAGCGCTCGCTCGGATCGCGGGCGTTGTACAGCACGAGCGCGACGTTCGCGCCGGCCGCCGTCGCCGTGAACCGGACGAGCCTGCCCCTCCGGACGACGCCGGACCACTTCTCTCCGGGACGAAACGTTTTGCTGACGATCGGTGTCATGTTTTTCCTCCCTTCCTTGTGAGAAAAGATTCAAGAAATGCAGCGAACGTTGCGGCGAACGCGGCACGAAAAAAAGGACAAAAGCCCGGACGATCATTTCGGAAAATGACCTCCCAGGCTTTTGTCCTTCCGTGCATACGGCACATCCGACGTCGGAAGCGCCGTACGTCGTCTCTCGGACCTGCCCCGAAACGGACGCCTACCCCGCAGACTTCCGCGCCCGTTCCGACGGAACCCTAGACGACCGCATTTCCCCGGCGGCGAGCCGCTGGGGCTTCCGTATTCGATTGTGGCTTCGTTTGTTATATTAACTCACATCGAGACGTGTTGTCAAGAGGTTTTTGTCATGTATTCTGACATAAACAGCGCCGGCCGTCGACCGTCAAACCGTAAACGCCGCCACTTTCCCGCCGAGCGCGTCGGCGCGGCTCTGCAATGCTTCCGACGACGCCGCCAGCTCCTCCAGAAACGCCGTCTGGTCCTGCACCGCCGCCGAAACGTCCCGCGTCTCGTCGGAAATGCGCCGCGCCGTTTCCGCGATCGCGCCGGCCTGTTTCAGCGCCTCGTCCATCCACTCGACCTGTTCCGCCACAGCCTCGACGATACGCCGGACGGCGTCCGCCGCCGTTTCCGCAGCGCGGTGGATTTTTTCCAATGCCTGACCGGCGGATTCGCCCGCCTCGCGCTGCCGGTTCGCCGTCTGCTCCTGGCCGACGATGCGTTCGACCGCATGCCGCAGCGACGCTTCCATTTCCTCGACCAGCCGCTCGATTTCCGTCACCGCTTCGGCGCTTTGCTCGGCCAACTTGCGGATTTCGCCGGCGATGACGGAAAAGCCCGCGCCGTCGCCGCCCGCCCGGGACGCCTCGATCGACGCGTTCAGCGCCAGAAGATGCGTCTGGTCGGCGATCTGCCGGACCGTCTGCGAAATCGTCCGGATGCCCTGCGCCTGCTCGTCGAGTCGGGCAACGACTTCGGCGGACTTGCGGCTCGACTCCGCCAGCTCGAGCATCCCCTCCAGCATCGCGCGCAGCGTCGCGACGCCCGTCTGGATCGTTTCGAGCATTTCGGCGGAAGCCTGACGCGCGTCGTTCGAGCGGCGACGGATGCTTTCTGCCGCTTCCGCCGTCTTTTCGACCGCCTGCAGCGTTCTTTCCGCGGCATCCGCCTGGGACGCCGCGCCTTCGGCGATGGACGCCGACGCTTCGGCGATCCGTTCCGCCCGCGTCGCCGCACGTCCGGCTCCTTCCCGGAGTGTGGCGACATGCTCCCGCGTATGGGCGACATGGTCCGAAATGTCCGACACCGCCTGCCGCAGACTGTCCAGCATCCGCCGGAACGCCTCGGCCAGGCGACGGATCTCGTCGTCGGAACGCGGCAAAGCGACGGGAACGTTCAATCGGCCTTTCGCCGCTTCCAAAGCGGCCTCCGTCAACCGGACGAGCGGCCGGCTCAGCCAGAGCGCGCCGATCCAGCCGAGAATGCCGGACCAGACGACGCCGAGCGCGAGAATGACGGCCGTATACACCCAGTCGCGGACACCGGGGGCCAGCCAGTCCTTCAGCACGAACAGGAAAAACGCGCTGCATCCGTACGTCGTCAGCGACACCGCCGCCACGCCGAGCACCATTTTGCGGGCCAGGTTCATGGCATTGATCCCCTCACCAGGTGACCCAAGGTTTGGAGCCGGGGTTCGGGCTGTTCAGCAACTCCGAAAGCGGCACCGCATAAGCGGCGACGATCAGCGCCGCCAGAACCCCCAGCCAGACGCCCCATCGTTCGAACAGCGCCGGAACCGGTTCCGCCGACTCCGCCTCGGCGACCGGATACTCGGTCTCGCCGCGCGGCGAACGCAGAAGCGCCGCGACGTTCCACACCATCATCAGCACGCCGACGAACAGAATCGTTCCGCCGACCGCCATGGCGACATGGTACGGCATCCAGGCGACGGCCTCCGGGTTGTCGCCGTACGTCGTATAGGCCGTCCGCCGCGGCGAGCCGAGCAGCCCCACCGCGTGCATCGCACCGGACATGATCGCCATCCCGACGACCCAGACGACCGTCTGCGCGATGCCAAGCCGATGCATCGCTGGCGTCAGCGTCCGGCCCGCAAGCGCCGGAATAAGCCAGTAGGCGATGCCGAAAAACGTCAGCGCCACCGTCGTCGCGACCGTCAGATGAAAATGCCCGGTCACCCAAAGCGTATTGTGGACGACCGCGTTCATCTCGTGGCTCGCGTTGATCAGTCCGCCCGCCCCCGCCGGGATGAAAATCAGCATCCCCATGAACGGGGCGAAAAACCGGACGTCGCGCCAGGGAAGCTTTTTCCACCAGCCGAACAGCCCGGTCGCGCCGAGCCGCCTGCCCGTCGTCTCGAACGTCGCGAACATCGCGAACGCCGTCATCAGCGACGGAACGACGACCATAAACGTCAGCACGACCTGGACGTATTTCCATGCCGACGAAATGCCGGGCTCCATCAGCTGGTGGTGAAAACCGACCGGCACCGAGAAGACAAGAAACAGAAGAAACGCAAGCCTTGCGAGCGAATCGCTGAACATCCGCCCGCCGATCACTTTCGGCACGACGACGTACCAGCACATGTACGCCGGCAGCAGCCAGAAATAGACGAGCGGGTGTCCGAAATACCAGAACAGCGTCCGGCTGACCATCACGTCGATCCGCTCGACCCACCCGAGCGACCAGGGCAAAAACTGCAGCGCGACCGTCGCGACGACGCCGAGCGTCGCCACCAGCCAAAGCAGCACCGTCACGACCGCCATAAACGTCAGAATCGGCGCAGATCCGCTGTTCAAACGCCTCCAATTCCTATACTGACACAAAACCCCGAAACTGTCCACCCAGCTGCCCAGCACGACGAGCGCCAAAGCCGCGTAAAAAAGCGGCGACGCCTTCATCGGCGCATAGAACGTATACAGCACCGTCGCCTTATTCAACAAAATCATGACGGTGCCGAGCAGCGTGCCGGCCGCCATCATCCAGAAGCCGATCCATCCCAGCCGCCGCGCGGCCGGCGTCAGCACGCCCCCCGCCGTTTTCGCCACCGCCGAAAACAAAAACCCGAAGATGAAAAACGTCGTAAACACGAGCGCCATCAGCACGCCGTGCGCGGTCAAAAGCTGGTAATACCCGATTCCCGCCGGCAACGTCACGACGCCGCCGCGCACCAGCCCCTGCAGCAGCCCGGCGACGCCGCCGACCAGCAGCGCCGCGAACGCAAACAGCACGTGCGCCAGCATCATGCGGGCGTCCCCGCGGTCGAAACGTTCCGACGTTTTCGCGGTCTCCATGCGGATTTCCTCCTTCCATCTCGGTATCGAACCCGGCACGAAGCACGGATACCGACCCCGGTTTGTCGGCCGATATTTACCGCACGACGACGGTTCCCGCCATCATCTCGTGCGCCGCCCCGCAATATTCGTTGCAGATCAGCAAATACGTACCGGGCTTGTCGAACGTATGCACGACGTGATTGACTTCCCCCGGCACCGCCATCAGGTTGACGTTCGTTCCCGGAATCGAAAACCCGTGCACCACGTCCGTCGATGTCACGTAAAAATGAACCGTCGCCCCCGCCGGAATCTCGAGCGTCGCCGGGCTGTAGCTGAACGCAAACGCGACGACGTACGCGTCGTACGACCCGTCCGCGTTCCGGACAAGGCCGGGCCGGTCGAACGGCGGCACCTCGGTCGCGCGCTCCGGCTCGACGCCGAGCGCATGCCCGGTCGGCGGATGCATGCCGAACGCGAACGCCGCCACACCGACGAGAGCAAGAAAAACGACCAGCAGCGCCAAGCCCATGCCGATCCAGATTTTCTCCAGGCGATGAATCGTCATCGCAGTCGCCTCCTTTTATCGCCTCTATTGCCTCGCCAAAAACAGACCGAACACGCCGAACCACGCCGCCGCCAGCACCGCACCCAATAGACAGACGGAGACGAACGTTCCGACAAGCGTGGTGCCGTGCCCCTTACTTCTGGCATGCTTGCGACCCTCCATGGTCGAACCCCTCCCAGTACAACCGGTTTTTTTGAAGCGTCCCATCAACGATTACATCACGCTGCGGCGGTTCTACTTGTGATTTTAATCACAAAAACGCGCAAAAGCTGTGGACGATGTTTTACAGAAGCGTGAAGAAAGTTTTAAAATCAGAAAAAACGAAGCGGCATCACGTCTTCTATGCCACCTCCACGCTTTCATCGCCGAACCTTACCGAACGGCGCACTCTGCCTCCGGATTGGCTAGGCATACCAAAAAAACGAAACGGCATCGAAAACACGATGCCGTTTTGATGAAGCTCGTTCAACTTACCGAAAGAGGGTCTGATGTCTCATGTTATTTTTCATCTTCATTTTGTTCATATTTCTCGATCATGGACGGTCGAAAACGAAAATGGTCATATAAAAAATACGAGACAACAGTAACTATTATTAAAACTATAGAAGATCCATGTTCTTCTTTCTAAAAAATTATAATACACTAATACTCTATAAAAAATTTCAAGAAGTATAAATAAAACAATTAAAATATCAAAGAAATTTTTTCTTATTATATTGTAAATCAATAAAATAAACCAACCTATTAAAACTACTAAATAAGGATCATCTATTAATTTATTAAAAAAACCATCTCAAATAAACCCCATATCTCCCATATAAAGAATATCCTTCCTTAAAACCTTTTGCAAAAGTTAAAATGTCAGGAATCCATCCTACCTATCCTATTCCTTTAGCCGCACCCTTAACAGCATAAGAAATCTGAATACGAATCGCTGCCTCTTGCGCTTCCCGCCGCGCTTTCCGCAAGCGGGCGAGCGGATGACGAAAGAGCTGGCGATTCAGGCGCTGGAGAAAGCGGTTCAGCGGCAGCGGCCGAAGGGCGAAGTGCCGCACCATTCGGACCGAGGCAGCCAATATGCCTCGCATGAGTATCAAAAGCGCCTGCTGGCGTATGGGATGAAAAGCAGCATGAGTCGCAAAGGCAACTGCTACGATAACGCATGTGTCGAGTCGTTTCACAGCCTCTTGAAGAAAGAGCTGGTGTATCAAGAAAAATTCAGGACACGCGAAGAAGCGAAACGCAGGCTGTTTGAATACATCGAGATTTTCTACAATCGCCAGCGGTTACATTCGGCGCTGGGATATCAGACGCCGGTGGAATACGAACATACGTTTGCAAAGCTCGCATCATTTTTCTCGACTTGATGTGTCTACTTTCTTGACAGAGGTCTACTTATTTTGTAGAATCGGAATCAAGTGACATCGCGGATGGGAAACAGGATCAGAAGCCCGGCAGGTTCGCGCTTCAGGCAGAATCTGCTTTTTCGGTCACTTGGATCGATGATGCTTCCCACCTCTTGTTCTTCGTGGAATTCCGGTTCCATTCACCGGTGCAGGTTAAATTACCGGGCGAAACCGTTTACTTACGTGAAGGTGATCGCCGTTCGGTGGGAGCAGCTAACGTGTCTGGCCGGATTTTTTATCCTTATTTGCCGGGTGATTTGATAAAAATATGCAAAAAGTGAACTTTGTATTTTTATTACTATATGTTATCCTATTGGAGGAATCGGAAGATAGTAGAAGAAAAGAAAGGCGAGGTGGTGCGGGTTAAAGCAGGCGATAGATTTTGCTTGTTAACTAAAGAGAAGAAAAAGAGGCAGGAAAGTTAAAATTCTAGAATGAGGGAGGTAAGCTTAATGGTGCAATATCGATACAGAAAAGTTGTTGCTGTGGCGGTGATGGTCAGCTTGTTGGTCGTTCAACCCTTCCTGGGTGTTTCTCAAGCTATGGCATCACCAAGTGCGGGTCTTGCCTGGGGGCCCGTTACCGTGGGTAACTTACAGTTCAAAGTCTCAAACGTTCACTACGGCTATGCTGGACCTAAGGTAGGAAATGCAGACCACTTTAATGTATACGTTGATAGGAAAGACAGCAGGGGACAGTACACCATCCATGTAGCTAATTATCATGTATCCACGTCGAACACGGGCAATTCGTGGTGCGTCTATGTTTGGGACTCAGTCAGTGAGAAAACCATTCTTGATGCTTGCTCAAATGATCCTATGACACTTGCTCAGCAAGCCGCTTCGGCTATTCGGTCCACCCTCCAGACTCTTCTGTCCAACGCAGATTGGATTGCAACGACAGCTATCATAGGAGTATTGACTCTCGTAATCATCGATCTGATCGTTCCCGGCGACCCCATACCGATCATTCCATTTAGTGTGCCAAAAATAAGTCTTTCTCCCTTCTCTGATTCCTTGACTCTGTTCAAGGGGGAGTGATGACGGTGTCTGGAGAACGAGAGTATTTTTACATTGGAGACAGGAACAACAGCACCAGTGGTATCAAGGGCATTAGCGGTATATGGAGGTCTTTTCTCAAATATGGTGTGCTCTCAGCTTCTCATTTTGAAGTTCGCTTTCCCGACGACCCTGCTCTGAGTGAGGGAAAAGAGGATTTCCTCCAACTTCCAAGGATTTCAGTGGAACCTTGGAGTGGAATGAAAGGGGCTATCGCTGTAAGAGGCGAGATGACACCAGAAGCGAAAGCATTGTTTTTGCGAATCATAGATAACGACGATATACGACTTTGGGATTTTATACTTTTTAGGGATGGGAAAAAGCTTCTATCGGTTTCGGATTACATTGATCGAATCGTGACAGAGCATTTCGCCAAGGAGTTTATGGAGAAACTTTTCCATAAATGGTTTGAGGTTATACCGGATCCGGAAATCAAATCCCAGGAAGGGGAAACCGGTGAATTCTTGGAGATGTTCCGCGAGATGACGCAAGAAATTGTATCAATGCTAGAAAAGGACAAGTCCATACATGGGTGACATCTCGAAAGGTCGGTCATTCCTCCCGCCCCGGCCGGCAAAAAACTTCAATCCTCGTAACCTCCAAATCCTTGCTTTTATTGCAGTTCTGATGCCAATTCAAACACAGTTAAGCATCATCTTTTTTCTTTCTATTTTTAATTATCTTATTTATCTTATATGTTAAATATAGAGCAGATATGACAAATAGTATAAGAGTCCATACCCACTCAAGCGAATAACTCTCCAAAACCCCTCTAAAAATACCTCTAAATATTGTTAATACTAAGGAACCTATTAAAGAATATATAAATGCTATTGTTGTAATAAAATAAACTAATGCTCTCCTCTTCATCCGCTTTATCTCCTTATACTTATAAAGTTTGTCTTAATAAATTTTTTACTATAATCATAACAAACAGAATTCACTATCCTAAATTCTTTTTTTAAATTAAAAGGTTTCACGATGAAACTCCATACTCCATATTTTTCACATTCAAGGAAGTTTAGGAGTTTCAATTCCATGAAACCCCAAAAATAACGAAAAGGCCGGCTGGAAGGTGTCTTTTTTAGACTTAAATCTATCGAAAAAACCATTACCCTACTCGGATTATACCATTCCATTTTTATTCGAGAATCTTCTTTTACTTTTTCTATTTTTCCCCATATTATTACATTATCATCTAAATCACAAAACAAACTCCTTTTATCGATCGGCTCAAACTCAGAACTTAAAGCCGAACAGGTGCATACTTCCACAAGATTAATAACTGCCACCCCCAATAGCTTTATGAAGCCAATTTTCTACTTTCCGTTATCAATCTTTCTTCCTATAAGTGTATTGTCAAACCATTTTTCTGTGCCTGCTATTTTGTTTGAAACTTCAGCAAGTACATTTCCGCCTATGTACCCTACTGCAAGCCCTTTCGTCGCTCCAACAGCAGTTTTTTGAGCAACACTTCTTGGTAACATGGTAAATCCATTGTAGCCGCTTTGTAAGCGGTATATCCCCCTCTTACAGCACCAAGAGGAATGGATATAGCATTCGTTAATGTATTCTCTCGTAGATCATTTGCAATTGAACTAACAACTCGATGCGCGACTTTCTGGAAGTAATTATCAACGCAAAGCACGCCAGCAAGCGTCGCGACCGGTAACGGAATTCCAACATCCCCTCCTCCGCCCACGCTCCGAGGTCCGCCCAACCGTTCTCATCCAAACTTATCGTTTCGTGACGTCCTTGACCGAGGCATACTTCCAAAGACTGCGCTGCAACCTGCGGAATCCAGATACGCGGAATGTCCCACACCCCTTCCCCTCTGATGTCATGAAGTTCAACAACTTGATCGAAAACCTCATCGTCTGCGGTGTTTGGGCTAGAACCCCCTTTCTCCGGCAAGTTTTGTGCGACAACTTCCGTCCCCCCGGCGTTGTGTCAAGCGGTCGCGACTCCGCAAAAAAAAAAAAAAAAAACCCCCCCCCCCCCCCCCCCCCCCCCCCCCCCCCCCCCCCCCCCACCCCCCCCCCGAAAAAAAAAAAAAAAAAAAAGCGGCGCCCTTCAACACCGCTCCGATCCATCCCTGCAACGCCCACATACTCCAATCCTCTAACGCCGCCCCCACATTACCGCCGCAACGCCCAATACGCGTCGCTCCAGCGAAGCTCCTGCGCCAGCCGCTCCGGCGTCGTCGAACGGTCGATCCGCACGAACTCGACGCCGGCCATGTCCGCCCAGTCCGCCAGCTGCTCGCTCGTCACCGCGTAGCTGAACACCGTGTGATGCGCGCCGCCGGCCATGATCCACGCCTCCGCCGACTCGGCGAGCGACGGATGCGGCTTCCACAGCACGCGCGCCACCGGCAACTTCGGCATCGGCCGCGGCGGCCGCACCGCCTCCACCTCGTTGACCACGAGACGGAATCGCGTGCCGAGATCGATCAGCGACGCGTTGACCGCCGCGCCTGGCCGGCCGTCGAACACGAGGCGCGCCGGATCCTCTTTTCCGCCGATCGACAGCGGATGCACCTCGATGCGCGGCCGCCCGTCGGCGATCGTCGGGCACACTTCGAGCATGTGCGCGCCGAGCACCAGCTCGTTGCCCGGTTCGAGATGGTAGGTATAATCCTCCATGAACGACGTGCCTTCGTAATCCGCCATGATTTTGACGATGCGCAAAAGCGCCGCCGTCTTCCAGTCGCCCTCGGCCCCGAAGCCGTAGCCGTCTTCCATCAGGCGCTGGACGGCCAGCCCCGGAAGCTGCCGGAGTCCGTGCAGGTCCTCGAACGTCGTCGTGAACGCGTCGAAACCGCCTTCCTCCAGAAACGACCTGAGCGCGATCTCGATGCGCGCCTGCTCGCGGATCGCCTCGCGCGTCGGCCCGGACTCGCGGCCCTCGGGCACAATGTCGTACCGCTCCTCATACTCGCGCAGCAGACGGTCCGTCTCCGCGTCCGTCACCTCTCGCACACGAGCCGCAAGGTCACCGACGCCGTAGCCGTTGACCGACCAGCCCAGTCGGATCTCTGCCGCGACCTTGTCACCCTCGGTCACCGCCACTTGCCGCATGTTGTCGCCGAACCGCGCGACTTTCAGTCGCCGCCCTTCCGTATAAGCGACGGCCGTCCGCATCCACGCCGCCAGACGCCGCCGCACCACCGGGTCTTCCCAGTGGCCGACGACGATTTTGCGCGCGAGGCCGAGACGCGCCCCGATATGGCCGAACTCGCGGTCGCCGTGGGCGGACTGGTTCAGGTTCATGAAATTCATGTCGATCGTGTCCCACGGAATATCGCGGTTGAACTGCGTGTGCAGGTGCAAAAGCGGCTTTTGGAGGCCGGACAGGCCGACGATCCACATTTTCGCCGGCGAAAACGTATGCATCCACGCGATTATGCCGGCGCACGTCTCGTCCGCGTTCGCCTCCGCGCACACGCGCCGGATGTCGTCCGGCGTCGTCAGCACCGTTTTCCAGACGACCGGATACGGCAGACGCTCGCCGGCGAATCCTTCGACGATCCGCCGCGAATGCGCCTCGACTTCGCGGATCGCCTCGGGACCGTACAAATGTTGGCTTCCCGTTACGAACCAGAACTGATAGGGTCTTGTTCTGCGCATGGTCGACTCGCTTCCTTTCTCTTCCAAAAAATGATATCATACCTGAAAACGGATCGGCCCGTCAGCACCGCCATCCGCCTCAGTCTCGCCCGGTCCGCACGCGCTCGCGGATCGCCTTCAACCGCTTCATCACGTCGTTTTCCCCGCGCCCGAAATAATCGTGCAGCCGCACGTATTCGCGGTAGAGTTCCGCATAGACCGCCGCGTTTTCCGGGATCGGCCGGTACGTCTCGCGGCGCACGCGGGCCATCCGGGACGCCGCCTCGACGATCGAGTCGTAACCGCCCGCCGCCTTCCCGGCGGCCACCGCGCCGAACATCGCCGCGCCGACGGCCGGCGTATGTTTCGATTCGGCCACCTTGATTTCCCGGTTCGTCACGTCCGCGTAAATCTGCATGAGCAGCCGGTTGCGCTGCGGCAGCCCGCCGCAGGCGTACAGCTCTTCCACCGGCACGCCGTTTTCTTCGAACGCGTCGATGATTTTCCGCGTGCCGAACGCCGTCGCTTCCAGAAGCGCGCGATAGATTTCCTCCGGCTTCGTCAGCAGCGTCATCCCGACGATCAGGCCGCTCAAGTCGGCGTCGACCAGCACGGACCGGTTGCCGTTCCACCAGTCGAGCGCAAGCAGCCCGATTTCTCCCGGCCGGTACGCCGAAGCGCGCCGCTCCAGCCATTCGTGGACGCCGACGCCCTCGCTCCGCGCCGCTTCCGCAACATAGGCCGGCACGCCCTGCTCCACATACCACGCGAAAATGTCGCCGACGGCCGACTGGCCCGCCTCATAGCCGAGATAGCCGGGGATGATGCCGTCCTCGACGACGCCGCACATGCCATCGACGTGCTTTTCCTCGGTTCCGAGCAACATGTGGCAGATCGACGTACCCATCACCATGACCATTTTGCCCGGCGTCACGACACCGACGCCCGGCACCGCCGCGTGCGCGTCGACGTTGCCGACCGCCACGGCCGTCCCAGGCAAAAGCCCCATGCGTTCGGCCATCTCCGGCAAAAGCCCGCCGGCCTTCGTGCCGAGCGGCACGACGTCGCCGCGCAGCTTCGTCTCGACCAGCCGCTCCAGCCGCGGGTCGAGCGCGCGGAAAAAGTCGCGGCTCGGGTAACCGTCGCGTTTGTGCCAGATCGCTTTGTAGCCGGCGGTGCAGCTGTTGCGCAGCAGATTACCGGTCATTTTGAAAACGACCCAGTCCGTCGCTTCGACGAACCGGTCGGCCGTTTCATAAATTTCCGGATCCTCGTTAAGAATTTGCCAAACTTTTGCAATCATCCACTCCGATGAAAGTTTCCCGCCGTACCTCGGCAAAAACGGCTCGCCGCGCTCCGCCGCGATCGCGTTCAACCGGTTCGCCTCGTCCTGCGCCGCATGGTGTTTCCACAGCTTCACCCAGGCGTGCGGACGGCGCTTCCACTCCGGCTTCAGGCACAGCGGCTCGCCGCGCTCGTCGATCGGCAGCATCGTGCAGGCCGTAAAATCGATGCCGATCCCGACGACGTCCGCGGGGGCGACGCCGGAGGCGCGCACGACTTCCGGTACCGACCGGAACAGCACCTCGAGATAATCGCCGGGATGCTGCAGCGCCCACTCGTCCTCGAGCCGGACGTCCGAGTCCGGCAGCCGTTCGTCGATGACGCCGTGCGGATACGGCGTGACGTGGTCGGCGACTTCCGTTCCGTCTTCCAGGTCGACCAGCACCGCCCGGCCGGATTCCGTGCCGAAATCAACGCCGATCGCATATTTTTTGCCCATGGCGCCCGCTCCTTTCCTTAACATACCGTTAGCAATACCGTTAGCACCTTTGCCGGTTTTACGCCCCGCGCCCGCGATTCAGACCGTCTCTTCACTCCGAGCCGGCTTTTGTCCGTAGTAAGCGTCTGCGCCGTGTTTGCGCAAATAATGCTTGTCCAAAAGCACGCGGTCGATCGGCCGCGCGTCCGGGTTCAGCCGCACCGTTCGGTACGCAAGTTTGGCCACTTCTTCCAGAACGACTGCATTGTGAACAGCATCGTGAGCGTCTTTCCCCCACGCGAACGGCCCGTGGCCATGGACGAGCACGCCGGGAACGTCCGCGGGGTTCCGGCCGCGAAACGTTTCGATGATCACATTTCCCGTCTCGAGCTCGTAAGCGCCGCGGATTTCCTCCTCCGTCATCCTGCGCGTGCACGGGATTTCGCCGTAAAAATAGTCCGCATGCGTCGTGCCGAACGGCGGAATCGGCCGGCCCGCCTGCGCCCAGATCGTCGCCCACGGCGAATGCGTGTGGACGACGCCGCCGATGTCGGCGAAAGCTCGGTATAACGCCAGATGGGTGGGCGTATCAGACGACGGTTTCAGCCGGCCGTCCACGACGCGGCCGTCGAGATCGACGACGACCATGTCTTCCGGCCGCAGCTCCTCATAAGGTACGCCGCTCGGTTTAATGACGACGAGTCCCCGATTCCGGTCGATGCCGCTTGCGTTGCCCCACGTAAACGTCACCAGCCGGTAACGGGGAAGATCGAGATTCGCCCTCCATACCGCCTCTTTCAGCTCGTCGAGCATGCCGTCCCCTCCGCTCTAAAGACGGTTTCGCCCGCCTGAGACATCTCCTCAACAAAATTATATACTTGTACGTACAATTTATCTACCCCTTCGGCGAAAATAACGCTTTCAAACCGACATTCCCTGGTAAATTGTACGAACAAGTCGAGTAAATCAGCGGACGGCATGGTCGGGAACCGACGGCTCCTCCAACCCCATCATCCGAGCGACGGCCTCCTTGCCGGCCATCCCCGGCCGAACGCCGAGCCGCTCCGCTTCCTTGGTCACCGCTTCAAGCGGTGCCTCGAGCAGCTCTTCCAGCGTTCGTACGCCGACGGCGCGCCCCGCGACGACGCGTCTGTCCTTCAGCCGCTCGTCGAGCAGCCGGACGTCGAGCGCCCCGCACATGATATAGCCGATCCCGGCGTCGATCGCCAAAAGCGTCGTTTTCGGCAGCCGGACCTCGACGCCGACGGCCGTTTTGCCGCCGATGCGGACGGGAACGATACGGACCACGAAAACCACCTCTTTTTTCGCCCGTTTGCCTCTACCCATGATATGTGCCCCGGTGTTCCGGCGACTGGACGGAAGCCCGCTTTTAGCCGGAACAAAGCAGCGACGGCGGCCCAGACGGAGTTTTTCCCCTGTTCTTGCGGCAAAAGACGTGGTATAGTATTCACGTGTCCATGACGCGGGAAGGGAGTCGGGCTTGCTTTGGGAAAAATACACCGCTTCACGGTCCAGATCATGATCCGCGACCAGAACGAATCGAAAGCGCTGGAAAAACTGTTCCAACTGCTTCGTTCGGCCGACATTGACGGATACAAAATCATCGTACCCTGGAACGCCGATCAGCGCCTGCGGGACGAAACCGCTCCCGGGCCGACCGACGCGCTGACCGACTTCGTGCAATCGGGGAAACTCGCGCGGCTTTTCGTGGTGAAAGAAAAAGGAGTCCGGCTGAATTTCCCGTGCCGCATTCTGAACGTCGACGCTTCCTCGCGTCTCGTGACGGTTTACCACGTCGACGAAAAAAAGGTTTATACATTTTCGTTCGGGGAAATCGAGAACGTCGAACCTGCGGTGTGACCCTTCCCAGGATGTCCGTCCAAACGCCGGCCGGCCCTGCGGCATACGCTGCGGTAGAGGCCGAAGGAGGTGGACGATTTGGAACGCGACATCCTGGCGCAGGCGCGGCGGTGGATCGGGCGGCCGGTTTATGCCGTCCGCAAGGACGGCACCGTCGTGACCGGCGTTCTTCACGCCGTCAAGAAAGACCGGCTCATTCTCTCCCAAGGCAAAAACGCCAAAAAAGCGCGGACAAGCGGCATTTTTACGCCGCTCGTCCTATATGACCTGTTGGCGATCGGGCTTTACACGCCGTTCGGATTCGGGCGTCCTTTTCCGCTCGTGCATGACGGTTTTTGGTGGTGGTAAAAAGATACAGATCCGGGGCGAATTGCCCGCCCCGCGTTTTACATAGCTCGTTGCGCCAAGAACAATGCTGGACATACCGGAGGATGACCATCGATGAACTTATTGCCGTCTTTTCCGCCGCACGCGTTCGACGGCCGACTAGAGGACGTGCGGCGCCGCCTGGAAGCAAAACTTTCGCGCATGCGCATCCGACTGCACGGGAAAACGCCCCATGCTGCACCGGACGGCGTTTACGACGACACCGCGCTCGACTGGTGGACGTCCGGTTTTTGGCCCGGCATACTGTGGATCATGTACGGCCTGACCGGCGACCAAGCGTGGCGCGATGAGGCCTGGCCGTGGGACGAACGGCTGGAAACGTGCTTTCTCGCTGAATCCGACCTCCACCACGACGTCGGATTCCAGTTCCTTCCTACCGCCGTGCTGAAATACAAACTGACCGGCGACCGCGACGCGCGGCGGCGCGGCCTGTTCGCCGCCCAGTTTCTCGCAGGACGGTTTAACCCGAAAGGCAAGTTCATCCGCGCCTGGAACGAACCGGACGAAAGCGTCGGCTGGTCCATTGTCGATTCGACGATGAACCTATCGCTACTGTACTGGGCGGCGGAAGAATCCGGCGATCCGCGCTTTCGGCACGTCGCCGACGCCCACGCCGGGACGATCGTCGAGCATTTCGTGCGACCGGACGGTTCCGTTCGGCACATCTGCGTGTTCGATCCGGCGACCGGGGAATGGCGCGGCGCGCTCGGCGGACAGGGTTTCGGCCCGGATTCCGCCTGGAGCCGCGGTACCGCTTGGGCGCTGTACGGCCTGGCCAACGTTTATCGATACACCGGCGACACGCGATTTCTCGATGCGTCGAAACGAGTCGCCCACTTTTTCATCAGCGCGCTCGAGCCCGACCGCGTGCCGCTCTGGGATTTTCGCGTCGTGCCGCGCGACGGCCAGCCGCGCGACTCGTCCGCTGCGGCGATTGCGGCGTCCGGCCTGATCGAGCTCGCCGCGCTTGTTCCGCCTGCCGAACGTCCGATCTACGCTAACGCGGCACGAGACATCCTCTTGTCGCTGACCGACCGCTACGCGGACTGGAACCCGGACCGCGACGGCGTCCTGCTGGCCGGCACCGGCCATATGCCGGAAAAGAAAAATATAAATGTTTCCCTCATCTACGGCGATTATTATTATGTGGAGGCCGTCGCCAAACTGCTCGGCTGGCCCCATCGCGTGTTCTGAATTTGAAAAAGGAGTGTCCGTCATGCCGAAACATTCCGGACTCGGAATCGCCTCGTTCGTGCTCGGCATCGCCGCGTTTATCATCGGCGTCGCCGGCATGGTGGTGTTTATCGGCGCCATCGCCGCCCAAATGCCGAACATCGCCACGGGAGGGCCGGAAGACACCGCGCAGTTCATCGAAAAGTTCACCTCGGAAAACCCGGCGATCATCGCGACGTTCGGCATCTGCTTCCTTCTGTCGGTGTTGCTCATCCTGATCGGGCTCGTCCTGGGGATTTCCGCCCTGTTCCAGCAAGATCGCAAAAAAGGATTCGCCATTGCCGGCGTCGCCGTCAACGGAAGTTTCCTCGCACTGTTCATCCTGCTGACGGTCATCGGCCTGCTGAGCGGCGCCGGCGCACCGGCCTGAAAAAACTTCCCGCCGCCCCTGCATATAATGAATCACACACCATGGTTCCCGAAAGCGGGGTGAGCGGCAATGTCGTCGTTCATCGTATCGCGTGAAGACTGGTCGCTTCACCGAAAAGGCTACCAGGACCAAGCCCGCCACCGGGAAAAAGTGCGGGAGGCGATCCGCGCCAACCTGCCGGAACTGATCGCCGAGGAAAGCCTCTTGTTCTCGGACGGCCGTCGTCTCGTCAAAGTGCCGATCCGCAGCTTAGAAGAATATCGTTTCCGCTTCAACGCGGCCAAAGCGAAACACGTCGGCCACGGCCGGGGAGCAACCCGCGTCGGCGACGTCGTCGCCGCGGACCCGTCCGGCTCCTCCGGTCGTCCGCCGGACGCCGACGGCGCCGGCGCGGGTGATATGCCCGGTGAAGACTACGTCGAGACGGAAGTCGGCCTGGACGAGATCGAATCCGCGCTGTTCGAAGAGCTTGAGCTGCCGTATCTCGAACGGAAAGAAGCCGACGCCGCCCAGTCGCCGGACATCGCATTCCGCGACATCCGTAAAACCGGGATTTCCGCCAATCTCGACAAAAAACGGACGATTCTCAGCCACCTTCTCCGCCGGGCGCGTCGCGGCGAACGCGGCCCCGGACGACTGTCGAACGACGATCTTCGCTTCAAAACGTGGACCGAAACCGACCGCCCGCATTCCAACGCCGTCGTCATCGCCATGATGGACACGTCGGGCTCGATGGGGCCGTTTGAGAAATACGCGGCGCGGACGTTCTTTTTCTGGATGACGCGTTTCCTGCGTACCCATTACGAACAGGTGGACGTCGCGTTCATCGCCCACCACGCGGAAGCCCGTGAAGTTACAGAAGAAGAATTTTTTTCAAAAGGAGAAAGCGGAGGAACGGTCTGTTCCTCCGCCTACCAGTACGCACTCGACATGATCGACCGCCGCTACTCGCCCTCGCGCTATAACGTCTACACGATCCATTTCTCCGACGGCGACAACCTGGCGTCGGACAACGACCGGTGCGTCCGGCTCGTCGGCGAACTGCTGGAGAGGTCCAACCTGTTCGGCTACGGGGAAATCAACCCTTACAACCGCACGAGCACGCTGATGACCGCCTTCCGCCACATTCGCCACGAACGGTTCCGCTGCTCAGTCATCCGCGAAAAGGGAGAAATTTATCAGGCGTTGAAAACGTTTTTCGGAAACCCGAAGCTTTAAGCCTGAAACTTTAAGACGGTATCGGCTCTTGCGGCGATGCACGCCCGTCGAACCGCACTTCGACGATTGCGGCGTCCTTGAGCACGAACCACACGACCCCTTCAGCCTCCTCCCCGATCTTGTCGTAAAGCCTGCCGGCGCTGTAACAGCCGCGCGGGACGGTGTCGACGCTGTTGGCGACATAGCCGATCCGGCCGAGCGTGCCCATCTCCACCCGGATCGCCTCGTCGTCGACGGGGTTGTCCGGATCTTTCACCAGCCGCACGGTCGCGCCGGGCCTCAGCATCGCCGAACCGAAATAATGCTTCATGCCGCAAATACCGACAAAGACGGCATCGTGTCTTTCTTCCTTTTTCTCCATCGCCCTCGTTCCTCCTTTTTCGTTTGTATCCCGACCGATCCCCGCCGACGCGTTTTCCGTGCCGTACGGGAACTCTGTATAAGCCATTTTACCGCGGCTTTTTGACCATGTTCGGTCAGCGAATACAGGTTCGCCCTAGAACATATGTTTTCTGACGGACGTCTGTCGAAGACTTGTGGTTTTTTGAAAATCAAAATCAAAACCAAGGACGTGAGAACGATGGCGACTCCGTCGCAAATAAACGGTTTGGTCCGGAAACTCGAAAAGAAGTTGGACCCGTTCGAACGGACGATCGCGGCGTACTGGAAGGACGTGAAACCCCAGACATACAAATGGGCGCTGCTTAGTGGAACCCTCCGCCAGCTGGCTGATTCGATGACCCGGGCGATGTGGATAACGAGGCAGCAGCTACTGGAGCGTGAGCCGCTCGACGAAAACGATCCCGTCAAGCGGGCGCAACAGTCGGTATGGGCGCAGATGACCGCGCGGGAGCTGGTCATGGCAGCCTACTTGGAAGTCTTACCAAGTCCGCCGGACGATTGGCGGGAACATCTGGACGAATGGTTCGAACAAGGAAAAAAACTTCTGGAATCCTATCAGGAAAACGAAGAATAACCCGGAACATACGTTTCATGACGGACGTCTGTCAAAATTTTGTGGTGAATTGGAAGACAGAAAGGGGGAGAGCGTTGTTTTACGCGCATCGAACCGATCGACCGGACAAAAGCGACTGGCAACTGCTGCGCGACCACTTGCGCCGCGTCGCGGAACTGAGCGGCTCGTTCGCGGACGCGTTCGGCGCGCGCGAATGGGGTGAGGCGGTCGGCCTCCTGCACGACCTCGGTAAATACAGCGCCGCTTTTCAAAAAAGATTGGAAGGATCCTCGGAACGAGTCGACCATTCGACGGCCGGCGCGCAAGTATTGGCGACCCGGTGGCGCGGACCGCTCGGGCGGCTGGCGGCCTACGTCGTCGCCGGCCATCACGCGGGACTCCCGGACTTCGGCACGGAAGCTGGCGAAGAATCGTGCCTCGCCCGTAGACTGACGAAACCGGTAGAACCTTTCGACGCCGGCTTCTCGGAGATCGCCGTCCCGCCACCGCCGACGCAAATCCCGATCCAGCCGGGGATTTCGCCCGGGCTTCAATTTTCGATGTTCGTGCGCATGCTGTTTTCGTGCCTGGTCGATGCCGATTCGCTCGACACGGAAGCGTTCTGCGACCCCGAACGCGCCGCCGTCCGGGCAAGCAGACCGTCCGGGCATGCGGCGATCGCCGGACTTTTGGAAAAATACGAAGCTTACATGCGGGAACGTTTCTCGCACATCCGGTTCGACATCGACCGGCTCCGCCGCGAGCTGCTGCAGGAATGTCTGGAGCAGGCGGACGATCGGCCGGGACTCTGGACGCTGACGATGCCGACGGGAAGCGGCAAAACACTGACGTCGCTCGGCTTCGCGCTCCGCCATGCGGCCGCCAACGGGCTTGCGCGCATCATCTACGTCATCCCGTACACGTCGATTATCGAGCAAACGGCGGCGGTGTTCCGCGACATTTTCGGCGCGGATCACGTGCTCGAACATCATTCGAACCTGCGCGAAGAGCGCGACGAGTCCGACGAAGGCCCGGCTGACCTGCGCATGCGGCTCGCGGAAGAAAACTGGGACGCACCGATCGTCGTGACGACGAACGTTCAGTTTTTCGAGTCACTGTTTTCCAACCGGCGTTCGAAATGCCGCAAGCTCCACAACATCGCGCGGAGCGTCGTCATTCTCGACGAGGCCCAGATGCTGAACGGCGGGTATTACCGGCCCTGTCTGTACGCGCTGGAAGAGCTTGTCCGCAATTACCGATGTTCCGTCGTCCTATGCACGGCGACGCAGCCGAAAATCGCCGGTTTGTTGCCCGAAAGCGTACGGGCGCGCGAGCTGACGCGCGACGTGGACAAGCGTTACGATCAGTTCCGCCGCGTCCGCGTCGAGTCGCTCGGCCGGAAAACGCTCGAGGACGTCGCTCGACTGCTCATCCGTCATGAGCAGGCGCTCTGCATCGTCAACACGCGCAACCGCGCGCGCTTGCTGTACGAAAAGTTGCTCGACTTGGCCGGCGAACGCGGCTTCGGAAGCATGTTCCATCTGAGCGCGCGCATGTGCGCCGAACATCGATCGCGACGCATTGCGGAGATCCGTCGCCTGCTCGACGAAGGCAAGCCGTGCCTTGTCGTCAGCACGCAGCTGATTGAAGCCGGCGTCGACGTCGATTTTCCCGTCGTCTACCGAGAACTGGCGGGACTCGATTCAATCGCGCAGGCCGCGGGCCGCTGCAACCGCAACGGCCGGCTGCCGACGGCGACCGCTTACGTTTTCGAACCCGACAAGGGGCTTCCGCCGGGCTGGTTCAGCCTGACCGCCTCCGTAGCGCTTAACGTGCTGGAGCGGCACGCCGATGACCCGCTGTCGCCGAAAGCGGTCAGCGATTACTTCGAGGAGCTGTTCGCCTACCAGACCGCCGGCGTGCGCGATCGGCTCGACGAAAAAGGCATTCTCGACATGCTGGCCGAGCGCGCCCGGGAAGCGGCGTTTCCGTTCGAGCGCGTCAGCCGGGAATTCCGGCTGATCGAGACCGAGGCGAAACCGGTACTCATCCCGTTCGACCGCACGGCATGCGAAGCGATCGACGCGCTGCGCTCAGGGGTTTATTCGCGCCGACTGCTCAGGCGCCTGCAACCGTACGTCGTTCAGATTTATTCGAAAGAATTCGAGGCGTTCCGGGAATCCGGCGAACTGGAACCTTGTCCGGCGGACATCTGGGTGCTCCGCCGCCCCGAACGCTGGTACGACGATGCGCTCGGGCTCAAGCCTTTTTCGCCGGATGATGCATCCGCCGACGTCCTGGAAGCGTGAAACTCACATCGAAAGGAGCGATCCCTCACGTGGGCTACGGCATCCGTCTGCACGTCTGGGGCGATTACGCCTGCTTCACCCGTCCTGAAATGAAAGCCGAACGCGTCAGCTACGACGTGATGACGCCTTCGGCAGCGCGCGGCATTCTGGAAGCTATTCACTGGAAACCCGCGATCAGGTGGGTGGTCGACCGGATTCACGTGCTGAACGAAATCCGGTTCGAAATGATCCGGAGAAATGAGGTGTCGAATAAAATCCCCGTGCGCAACATCAAAGATGCTATGTCGTCGGGCGAACCGTTGCGCCAGGTGGCGCCGGACGAACGCCAGCAGCGCGCCACGCTCATGCTGAAAGACGTCGCCTACGTCGTCGAGGCGCATTTCGAACTAACCGGCTTCGGCGAAGCGAGTGAAACGGAGGAGAAACATTACAATATCGTTCTGCGCCGCGCGCGCCACGGCCAATGCTTTCACAGGCCGTACCTCGGCTGCCGCGAATTCGCCGCGCATTTCCGGCTGATCGAGGAAGACGAACCGCTGCCGACGTCGTTTTACGCCGACGTCGAGGAGAAAGATCTCGGCTGGATGCTGCACGATATCGATTACGAGCACGACATGACGCCGAAATTTTTCCGCGCGGTCATGCGCCGCGGCGTCATCGACGTGCCGAGATTTTCGTCCGGAGGCATCGTGTCATGATTTTGCAGGCGCTCTACGAACGGTACGTTCAGTTGTCGTCGCGGCCCGATTCGGGGATTGCCCCGCCGTATTCGTCCTCGGCGAAAGTGTCGTTCGCGCTGGAAATTTCGCCGGACGGCGAGCTGCTTCGGGTCGTCGACGTCCGCGCCCAGCAGGGCAAAAAACTCGTCCCGGTCGAGATGATCGTCCCGGAACAGGGGGGCCGCTCCAGTAACATCAAGGCGCACTTCCTGTGCGACAAGTCCGACTATCTGCTCGGGTTCGCCGTCAAAAAAACCAGCTCGGCCGGTCAACCGCAAAAGATCGCGACGTCGGAACATTTCGACGCCAGCATGGAGCTGCATTTCAACGTGCTCGGCGACTGTTCCGACCCGGAAGCGCAGGCGGTCGTCCGGTTTTTCGAACGATGGGATCCCGACGCAGCGGCCGACCATCCCGCGCTTGCTGCCATACCCGACCTGTGGAAAGAAGGCGCCAACGCCCTGTTCGTCTTCCGCGTCCGCGGCCAGCCCGGCTTTGTTCATCAAAATCCGGCGATCCTGCAGGCGTGGAGTCGGTACAAATCGTCTTCCAACTTAGAAGGTGCTCGCTTCGGACAATGCCTGATTACCGGTTTACCGGACCAACCGATCGCCCGGACACATGAGATCAAGATCAAGGGAGTCCGAAACGCGCAAGCTGCTGGAGCAAGTCTCGTGTCGTTCAACAAAGATGCCTTTGTGTCATTCGGCAAGGAACAAAGCTACAACGCTCCGGTCAGCATCGACGCCGCGTTCGGCTATGCGACCGCACTGAACGCGCTGCTCGCCTCCGATCGGCACCGGATGACCGGCATCGGCGACATGACCGTCGTCTTTTGGGCGGGCCAGCGCCAAGGCGCCCCGACGGCGGAAGCGGAAGCCGTCGAAGCGTTGTTTCTCGCCTTTTTCCGCGATGCCGGAACAGACCGTGAAAACGAACCCGAACCTGAGCATGCGGCGACGACCGCGCTCGTTCGCGACCTTTTCGCCCGCATCCGCTCGGGACAGGCCGTTTCACCGGACATGTTGGGTAATGTCGACGCACCGTTCTACGTGCTCGGACTTGCCGCTCCCAGTCAGGCAAGGCTGACCGTCCGGCTCTGGTGGCAAGGCGAATTCGGCAGCCTCGTCGCCCGATTGATCCAGCACGCCGAAGACATGGCCATCCACGACGGAAAGGAGGTGTCCGGACCGCCGCCGCTGTCGAGGCTGCTGCGCGAGACGATCCCGCGCAACGCGCGTGAGCCCGACAAACATCTTTCGCCGGTCATGGCCGGGGAGCTGTTCCGCTCGATCCTGACCGGCGGGCTCTACCCGCAATCGTTCCTGAACGCGATGATCAACCGCATCCGCGCCGACGGCGACGTCAATACGATCCGCGTCGCCGCGATCAAGGCGTGGTTGTCCCGCTACGCGCGCATTCATCGCGCCGACACGTTGAAGGAGGTGATCACCGTGGCGCTGAACAAGGAAACGACGCATCCCGCCTATCGCCTCGGCCGACTGTTCGCCGTCCTGGAGAAAGCGCAGGCTGACGCCGCCGGCGGCTACGACAAGCTGAACGCGACGATCAAGGACCGGTACTTCGGCGCGGCTTCCGCCACGCCTGCCGCCGTCTTCCCGCTGCTCATCCGGCTCGCCCAGCACCATATGGCGAAATCCGAGTACGGCCGACTTCGGGACATGGAAATACAGGAAATTCTCGACGGAATCGAAACGTTCCCGGCTTACCTGGACCTGATCCAGCAGGGACTGTTCGTGCTGGGCTATTATCATCAGAAAAACGAATTCTTCACCAAAAAATCTTGATCGGAAAGGAGAGCTTGTGAACCATGCCGCTGTCGAAACGTTACGAGTTTACGCTCTTTTACGATGTCCAAAACGGCAACCCCAACGGCGATCCCGACGCCGGCAACCTGCCGCGCATCGACCCGGAGACCGGCCACGGCCTCGTCACCGACGTCTGCCTTAAGCGCAAAGTCCGCAATTACGTCGAAATCGTCAAGGCCGGCGCGCCGGGTTACCAGATTTACGTCACCGAAGGCGCGATCCTGAATGAGAAACATCGCCTCGCCTACAAGGCGGTACGGAACGATTCGAACGTCGAAACCGCCAAAGAACTGAACCCGGCCAACAAAAACGAAGCGGCTGAGCTGACACGTTGGATGTGCGCCAATTTCTACGACGTCCGCGCGTTCGGCGCCGTCATGTCGACCGGCATCAACTGCGGCCAGGTGCGCGGGCCGGTGCAGTTCACCTTTTCCCGTAGCGCCGACCCGATCGTCGCCCACGAAGTGACGATCACCCGCGTGGCCGTCACCCGCGAGGGCGAGTCGAAAGACCGCGAAATGGGCCGCAAACATATCGTCCCGTACGCGCTGTACCGGATGAACGGCTACGTGTCCGCGCTGCTCAGCGAGCAGACCGGCTTTTCCGAAGAAGATCTCGAACTGCTCTGGGAAGCGCTCACTCATCTGTTCGAACACGACCGGTCGGCGTCGCGCGGTCAGATGACCGTACGCAAACTGATCATCTTCGAACACTCGACGGCGCTCGGCAACGCCCCGGCACACGTCCTGTTCGAAAGTATCGGAGTCGAACGGCTCGCTGATCGACCGCCGCGAGACTTTTCCGATTACCGGATCCACCTCGACCGCGGGCGCATCCCGCCGGAGGTCCGCGTCATCGAGCGATGAGCGGCGGCGACGCCAAACCGATGCTGATGCTGTCCGGCGTGCAGCATTTCGCCTTTTGCCGGCGGCAGTGGGCGCTCATCCACATCGAACAAGAGTGGCGGGAAAACGTCCGCACGTTCGAAGGGCGTCTGCTCCACGAACGCGTCGACGACGGCCTGTTCGAAAGCCGCGGCGACGTGCTGATCGCCCGCTCCCTTCACGTCGCGTCCGAACGGCTCGGCGTCTACGGCATCGTGGACGTCGTCGAATTCCATGCCCTGGCCGAGGGAGAGCCGGCAGACGACGCCGTCCGGCTCCCCGGCCGGCGGGGCCTCTGGAAACCGCGCCCTGTCGAATACAAACGCGGCCGCCCGAAAGCCGACGACTGGGACCGCATCCAGTTGTGCGCGCAGGCGATGTGTCTGGAAGACATGTTCGGCGTCCGCGTGCCGGAAGGCTGGCTCTACTACGGCGAGACGCGGCACCGGCATCCGGTCCGGTTCGACGACGAATTGCGCCGCCGGGTCGTCGAACTGTTCTCCCTCATGCACGAATGGTTCGAGCGCGGCTACACCCCGCCGCCGGTCCGGACGCCGAAATGCCGCAACTGCTCGCTGAAGGACATCTGTCTGCCGAAACTCGACCGCGACCGCTCGAACGACTATCTTGAAAAACATCTTTCGGAAATCGAGGAGGATACGTGAATGCGGAAACTGCTCAACGTCCTGTACGTCACCTCTCCCGACAGCTACATCGCCTGCGAGCGGGAAAACGTCGTCGTGCGCGTCCAGGACCGCGAGGCGTTCCGCATTCCGGTCCACAACCTTGAAGGCATCGTCACGTTCGGATACGCCGGCGTCAGCCCCGCGCTCATTCATCTTTGTTGCGAACGCGGCGTCGCGATCTCGTTCCTGAAGGAAAACGGCGAATTTCTCGGCCGCATCCACGGCCCGGTGTCGGGCAACGTCCTGCTCCGCCGCAAACAGTACCGGGTCGCCGACGATGCGGCCGGCGTCAAACTCGCCAAACGGTTCATTTTCGCCAAAATCGCCAACTGCCGCGCCGTGCTGCATCGTGCACTGCGCGACCATGCCGACGAACTCGACGAACCGCTCGTGCGGCAGACCGTCCGCTCGCTGCAATCGCTCCTGCGGCTGACGCTCGGCGCCGGCGACTGCGACGAACTGCGCGGCCTCGAAGGCGACGCCGCCCGCAAATATTTTTCGGCGTTCCAGCAACTCATCCTGCACGAAAAAACGTTTTTCCGCATGAACGGCCGCTCGCGCCGCCCGCCGCTCGATCCGGTCAACGCGATGCTGTCGTTCTGTTATACCTTGTTGGTCCATGAAGTGCAGGCCGCCTTGGAGTCCGTCGGCCTCGACCCGGCCGTCGGCTTCCTGCACCGCGACAGGCCCGGCCGCCCCGGCCTCGCCCTCGATCTGATGGAAGAACTTCGGCCCTACCTGGCGGACCGGCTCGTACTCTCGCTCATCAACCGCCGCCAGGTCGCGCCGAACGGCTTCCGCACCCAGGAAAACGGCATGGTCGTCATGACCGCCGACACGCGCAAACAACTGATCACCGCCTGGCAAAAGCGAAAGCAGGAAGAAATCCGCCATCCGTATCTGAATGAAAAAATCCCGGTCGGCCTTCTTCCTTACGTCCAGGCGCTCTTGCTCGCACGCCACCTGCGCGGTGATCTGGCGGAATACCCGCCTTTTCTGTGGAAATGAGAGCTTCGTTGCGGCGAAAATTTACTCCGGACGTTAGCGACGAAAGGAAGATATCGACCATGATGATCGTCGTCACGTATGATGTCAGTACGGCGGATGAAGCAGGCAAACGCCGGCTCCGCAACGTCGCCAAACAATGCCAGGATTACGGTCAGCGCGTCCAGCATTCCGTGTTCGAGTGTGTCGTCGATCCGCTGCAGTACGAACAGTTGAAAGCTAAACTCGCCAAACTGATCGACCAGGAGCGCGACAGTCTCCGCTTTTACCGGCTCGGAAGCAGCTGGAAAAATCGCGTCGAGCATATCGGTGCCAAAGTTCCATATGACCCGGAAGGTCTTTTATTGTTGGAATAGTATGATGTTGGATTTTTGTTCAAATCGGTTCGTGCGAACGTGGAGCGAACATAAACGTCCGGGCAGGTTCGCATGTCGTTTCTGTTTCTGATTTCTCCGGAATACCGTTTGTGTGTGCTTTGTGGGCCCGAGGCCGGACGTTGCTTTCGCGATGGACGTTCGCACTCTGTCGGCCGGATGTCCGTTGCAGCAAAGGCTTGATTGGCAGCTGTCGCCCCCTGCGCGGGGGCGTGGATTGAAACATGTTCTACTCTCTTCCTTCCGCCCTATTATGGGCGGAAGGTCGCCCCCTGCGCGGGGGCGTGGATTGAAACAGTCATGAGGTCGCGGCGGCGCATGGTGGCGAAGAGTCGCCCCCTGCGCGGGGGCGTGGATTGAAACGCCACCCTCTCTTTTTGGGGGGGTACTTATGATGTCGCCCCCTGCGCGGGGGCGTGGATTGAAACAATCAAATCGTCAAACACAATCCTATAAGTACCTGTCGCCCCCTGCGCGGGGGCGTGGATTGAAACAAATCAAAAAGCTTGAGCAGCAGGTTGATTTGCTTGTCGCCCCCTGCGCGGGGGCGTGGATTGAAACTTCGACGGACAGTTGTTGGAGTTGTCCGCCGAAATGTCGCCCCCTGCGCGGGGGCGTGGATTGAAACTTAGAAAATCGCATTCCGGCCATTCACGTGAAAGCGTCGCCCCCTGCGCGGGGGCGTGGATTGAAACAACGTCGGAGACACGATTACCGACGTAAGGTTGTGTCGCCCCCTGCGCGGGGGCGTGGATTGAAACCCGGCAGGCGACACCACCGAACATGCGTTTGCTTCGTCGCCCCCCTGCGCGGGGGCGTGGATTGAAACCGTCAGAGTGTATCTATCTGATCGTAAAGTCGAGGTCGCCCCCTGCGCGGGGGCGTGGATTGAAACGTACATCCTCTGTTTCACCTCCTTCTTTTAATTTGTCGCCCCCTGCGCGGGGGCGTGGATTGAAACTTCCGGTTAGTGAGAAGGACTTCATCCCCAGGTCCTGTCGCCCCCTGCGCGGGGGCGTGGATTGAAACTTGTGCTTTGGGGCTCAGGAAGTGTACATTTTAGTCGCCCCCTGCGCGGGGGCGTGGATTGAAACAGTTGGCCGTCGATATCGCGGTTCAGCCGGCCGAACGTCGCCCCCTGCGCGGGGGCGTGGATTGAAACTTCGAACCGCTGGGACATCGAAGAAGCGCTGCAACGGTCGCCCCCTGCGCGGGGGCGTGGATTGAAACTTTCTGATTCAGCCGATACTCCTTCATGACGCGGATGTCGCCCCCTGCGCGGGGGCGTGGATTGAAACCCCTACCGGTTGGTGCTACTCACCGGAAGCCTGGAAGGTCGCCCCCTGCGCGGGGGCGTGGATTGAAACTTCGATGTCCGGTTCACGCGACAACCCGTAAGGCGTCGCCCCCTGCGCGGGGGCGTGGATTGAAACCGACCTGGACAAATCGGAAGGCTCTTTTATTTGGGTCGCCCCCTGCGCGGGGGCGTGGATTGAAACGCGAACAGTCTGCGAAGAAGCCAGCGGCGTCGCGGGTCGCCCCCTGCGCGGGGGCGTGGATTGAAACGCCGGCATGGCCAATTGTTGCTATGCCGACTGGGGGTCGCCCCCTGCGCGGGGGCGTGGATTGAAACCCGCATCGCGTAGGCCCGACGACGAGCATGTGTGTGTCGCCCCCTGCGCGGGGGCGTGGATTGAAACTACCACGCCGTTCGAGTAGGTTGCCCGGAACCGTCGCCCCCTGCGCGGGGGCGTGGATTGAAACGCCATCCCGGCGCGCCAGGCACGCCAGTTTCTCGGGTCGCCCCCTGCGCGGGGGCGTGGATTGAAACTGAGCATCTCCTAAAAGAGTCGTAAAAGCGATTCGGTCGCCCCCTGCGCGGGGGCGTGGATTGAAACATTTTTATCCCATCAAAAACAATAGTGGAATTGGGTCGCCCCCTGCGCGGGGGCGTGGATTGAAACGCGCAAACGGACGCAAAATTGTGCGACTTGCGCAAGTCGCCCCCTGCGCGGGGGCGTGGATTGAAACCACGTTTCAGAAACCACGTTGCCCCGCCGGGTCCTGTCGCCCCCTGCGCGGGGGCGTGGATTGAAACCCATGGCGTGTTTTCGGGAGCCAACTCACGAGAAAGTCGCCCCCTGCGCGGGGGCGTGGATTGAAACGCCGGCCGATGACGAAACGATCGAGGAACGTCGTGTCGCCCCCTGCGCGGGGGCGTGGATTGAAACGATCGGCGAAACCAGATCGAGCAGCTCCGACACTCGTCGCCCCCTGCGCGGGGGCGTGGATTGAAACCGAAAGAACCTAATACTCCGCTTATTTTCCATGCAGTCGCCCCCTGCGCGGGGGCGTGGATTGAAACTGGAGACATCGCGCCATATCGTCCAGGTATATACAGTCGCCCCCTGCGCGGGGGCGTGGATTGAAACTTTTCATGATCCGCTATCCTCCATTCTTTTTATGATGTCGCCCCCTGCGCGGGGGCGTGGATTGAAACCATCCATGGAAACCTCCTTTCCACCGCCCTATTTCTGTCGCCCCCTGCGCGGGGGCGTGGATTGAAACCGGCGGAACGGGTGCTGCATATCGCAGGCCTTGGCGTCGCCCCCTGCGCGGGGGCGTGGATTGAAACTACGAAGAACTGCGCAACGTCTGGCACGAACTGAGTCGCCCCCTGCGCGGGGGCGTGGATTGAAACAATCCGCGCGACATCGTCGACAGCGCGGAATGGTTGTCGCCCCCTGCGCGGGGGCGTGGATTGAAACTGCTATTGCGGCTATTTCCGGCATCATCCTCGGGTCGCCCCCTGCGCGGGGGCGTGGATTGAAACCGTCGTTCCCGGTTCTTGAGGCGGATCAGTTGATGTCGCCCCCTGCGCGGGGGCGTGGATTGAAACCGAATCCCATGCTGGAACTTGCCGACCAGTTGCTGTCGCCCCCTGCGCGGGGGCGTGGATTGAAACATCGCGCCGGAGGTAGAGATCCGACAGGGCGATCGTCGCCCCCTGCGCGGGGGCGTGGATTGAAACGCAGCGGGCACTAGCGACGAACAACCAAACCGAGGCGTCGCCCCCTGCGCGGGGGCGTGGATTGAAACCGGGTGCAACCAAGTACCCGCGCCACTACACTGTAGTCGCCCCCTGCGCGGGGGCGTGGATTGAAACGCCGGCCGATGACGAAACGATCGAGGAACGTCGTGTCGCCCCCTGCGCGGGGGCGTGGATTGAAACAAAGAATTCGTACGCATGCGGCGGAAGATGAGAGAGTCGCCCCCTGCGCGGGGGCGTGGATTGAAACAGCTTGGTATAAGGAGGATGGCGGCGAATTACCTGTCGCCCCCTGCGCGGGGGCGTGGATTGAAACACATACTGCCCATGCGGATCACTCGCCGCCACGTGTCGCCCCCTGCGCGGGGGCGTGGATTGAAACTGATAGACCACTTCGACCGGCGCGTCTTTCAGAAGTCGTCCCCTGCGCGGGGGCGTGGATTGAAACGTCGACGCTTGTATCCATGCCGTCGCAAACGATTCGGTCGCCCCCTGCGCGGGGGCGTGGATTGAAACCCAGGACTGGACCAGATAGTTCCAGATGGTCTGGGGTCGCCCCCCGCGCGGGGGCGTGGATTGAAACGTGTGCGAAGCGCACCAGCGGCGGACATTGCAGGAAGTCGCCCCCGCGCGGGGGCGTGGATTGAAACTTCCCGAAGTATGAAGACTGTCTTACGTCGCCCCCTACGCGAAACGTGAATGAAACACAACGCGGCCAGCAACGATCTACTTTCGCGACGCCTTCCCCACTTTCCATCTATATAATCCAAATATTTTCAATGTAATAAAGACGACTCCTTTTCTAGGAACCCCCATCGTCTCCATCGTCGGCGTCCTCATACATCGCCAGCCATTGTTTCAACCGCCGACGCATCAGCCGCCGGTACTTGGCCGGCTGAAGAATTTCCGCCGACGGCCCGTACTGCATGACCCAGTTCAGGAATTCGCGGTCGCGGTTGAGCGTAACTTCGAACAGCATGCCGCCATCCGGCAGGTCGGTCATACGCGGGCGAACGAACATTTCTTCCTCCTTGATGTACCGTGCGACGTCGCGACTGAATCGCACCTTGAAATGAATGACGTCGTTGCCGCGCTCGATCGACCACGTGTTTTTCAGGTATTGGCGAAGGTTGAACGAGCCTTTGTCGAACGTCCGGTCGGTAAGCTGGACGTCGCGGAATCGACTGAGCCGGAATGTCCGTACTTCACGAGCTTTATGGCAATAACCGATGACGTAAAATCGCTGCTCTCTCGGCACGAGGACGTAAGGATCGATGTCGCGCACGGTCAGTTCGTCGCGGCTTTGCGTGTGGTATACCGTATGAATAGTGCGGCTTTCGAGAATCGCCTGGATCATTTCTGCAAGAAAATTAGGCCCTTCCTCGCGGTAGGCGGGCGTTCCCATCTGGATGATTTCAGAAATCCGCTCCAGAATGTTCATCGCCCTTTCTTTCCGCTCGCGAACGTAAGTGGCCATCACTTTGTCGTAAGCGGTACGGAAACCGGGCGGCATTTTTGATTCATCGATCAGGGACGGCAACATGGAGAAAGCGAGAGCCTCCTGTTCCGTCCAGTTTAACGGCGTTATGTAAAACTGACCTCTGAATCTGTATCCTTTTCCATGACCTTCGTTGATGATTGGAGCAATGACGTACAACTGTTCCAGGTCGCGATAAATCGTTCGTTCCCGCACTTCGCATTTTTCGGCGAGTTCTTTGACCGTAATACCGGGTCTTGCCTGGATTGCATAGAGAATTCTCAGCCACCGTAAAAATTTTTCCACGCCGAATCCGTCCTTTCCCCCACCTTATTCGCGTCCGCAGGTACCGCTCGACCTCAGTTCGCCGTCAATGCCTGGCGGCCGAGCTGTTCCCAGGCCAGAATGAACGCGCTTTTTTCCGCTTTCGCCGCTTTTTGCGCGGTCAACGGGTCGTTCACGTAAACGAACCGTTCGTCATAGCCGACGACAAGGACGGCATGTATGGAAAAAGTAGCAATAATAGGTATACCATCTTTTGTTTTCCACATTGTCCAGTCGTCCGTCGGCGCATAGCTCGCGGTCGTCCAGACGACGACGGGGCGGCCTGCAGCGATCGACCGTTCGATTTCTGCAAACGACGCGCCGGTCAAATCGCGGGCGCCGGCCGGGTAAAGATTGTCCAGCACTTGCGCCAGCGGGCGACTGTAGATGGAGTAGCCTTTTTTGCGCCCGGTGACGTCGCCGACGAAGCCGCGGTTCGGGTCGCCCCAGACGGCGATGCCGCCCGAAGCGTCGTAGACGGGTTCGGTCGGATCGACCGGCATGCGCGCGACCAGATCGAATTTTGTATACGGCAGTCCGAGGAACCGCGTCAGCATGGCCAGGCTGGCGATTTCGCAGCCGTTGTAAAACTCGGGGAGTTGGGAAACGAGTGGAGCGTCCAGTCGGTACGACGCGGGCGGTGCAGTCGGACCGGACGGCGCGGTTGACGGTGCATCTGAAACGGTAGCCGCGGTTTCTCGGCCGGTTCCGACGGCCGCTCCGGGAACCGTGGAAGCAGCCGGAGGCAACCGCCCGGCGTTTTCCGCTCGTTCTGCCTCGTTCGGTTCCGCGTCGCGGCCGAACACCGTCACGCCGACGGCCATGCCGAACACGACCGCCGATGCGGCGAGAAGCGCCCATGCGGCTACCCAAGGCCACGGCGTTTTCAAAGGCGGTTTTGCCGTTTTCATCGGCGCGTCCCCTCCACGGCACATCTTCTTCCCGACTCCCTTTTTCGACGACTTTCCGGCAAATTCCTGCTTGGCGACGTAGCAATCCCGCCGTAGGCCTGTTAAAGTAGTGTTAAAGCGAGATTCGGGGGAGAGGCCGTATGCTGTATTCGCTCCGCAGTCGGCTGATCGCGGCGTTCGGCCTGTTGTTGCTTTGCTCCTCGGGAGCGATGTCGTACGCGCTGTTTTACCAGGCGCGAGACATGATCCGCGCCGACATCGAATCGTCGGCTCTCGAAAAAATGGAAGAATACCGTTTGTATGTCCGGATGGCGTTGATTCAGATTTACGATTTGTCTTCCATCATCTACAACAGCGACATGACGCGCCAATGGGATGCGGCGATGTCCGATCCGACGTTGACCGCTGCCGAAAAAACACTGGCGAGCTTGCGATTCAGTCAGTTTTTGACGCGGACGCTGTACAACTATTCGGGCGTCTCGTCGATTACGCTGTACCGGACGGACGGGCGCTGGGTCAGCGTCGAAAATATGATCGGAGAAGACCAATCGTTTTTGAATGAGGCCTGGTATCACGATTTCGTCCGGTCCGGCAACCATTGGGTGCCTGCGCACCTTGATCCGATCGAGGTGCGTCGCGCGAATCCGCACCAGGTCGTCAGCCTGCTGTTGCCGATCGGGACGTTTGAGCCGTCGCGCGCGGATACGGTGATGAAAGTCAACGTGAGCGCTACGTTTTTTTCCGAACCGTTGGAACATCTCCATCTCGGCGAAACCGGGGCGATCTTTCTGCTCGATGCGGAGCGTAGGTCGCTCATCACCCGCGAGGCATTCGAGGCTTTACCCGAGTCCGTACGCCGGGCGGTTCGGCCGGAAGCGCCGCTTCTAGGCGGTCAGGGCGTGTTGTCGCTGAAGGACGAAAACGGCGGCGCGCAAATGCTGGTGTATAAAACGTTGTCGCCGTACGACTGGCTGCTCGTCGGCGTCGTATCCGAACGAGAGTTGTTCGCAAAACTGACGCGTCTTCGCGACGCGATGCTCGTCTTGACGACTGTGCTCTTCGCGGCGTCGATCGCGGTGGCCTCGTGGTTGTCGCACGGCATCGCCCGGCCGCTGTCGCGACTGGCCTCGGCGATGCGGCACGTGCAGAAAGGCGACTTCGACAAAGCGGAAAGCCGAATTCCCGCGGCGGGCAGCGTCCGCAATGAGGTCGGTTTCGTGACGGAGACGTTCCGCAACATGGTCGCGCTGTTGCGCCATTACATCCGCACGGAATTCGAGCAGAACCTGCTGCGGCAGCAAGCGGAATATCGGGCGCTTTTGATGCAGATCAACCCGCATTTTCTGTTCAACACGCTGGAGTTGCTGAGCAGCCTTGCCGTTCAGCGCCGCATCGAAGACACGACGCGCGTCGTCGACGCACTGGGCAAGATGCTGCGATACGCCCTGCACGGCGAGGACCGCGTGCTGCTGGAAGAAGAGCTCGGCTATATCCGAAACTATATTTCGATCCTGGAAATCCGGTTCAAGGATCGGATGCGGGCGACGGTCCGCACGGAAGGATCGGTCGTCGGCGTCCGCATCCCGAAATTCGTGCTGCAGCCGCTGGTCGAAAACGCCGTCAAATTTTCCGTCGCTTCCGGACGCACCGCCGTCGTAGAGGTCGAAGTGCGGCGTGAGGGCGAGCAGCTGCGTCTGGCGGTGGCCGACAACGGCCCCGGCATGTCGGAGGAAACGGCGGCGAGGCTTACGTCCGAGCCGCTATCGGCCCGACTCGACTATGTTCTGCGCCGCCCGGCACAGCATATCGGGCTGCGCAACACCTTGGCGAGATGCGGACTGTTTTACGGGGAACGCTTCTCGTTCCGCATCGAAACCGAGCCCGGACGGGGGACGCGCATCGAATTGACGTTGCCCGTCGATGTCGACGAAGGGAGCGACGACGCATGTACCGCGTCATGATCGTGGACGACGAACCGGAAATCCGGCAAGGCCTGCGGCTGAAGGTCGACTGGGAATCGCTCGGCCTGACGGTCGCTGCGGAAGCGTCCGACGGCGAAGAAGCGCTTAAAATTTTGGAAAACGAAGATATCGACATCGTGTTGACCGACATGCTCATGCCGGTGATGGACGGCGTCTCGTTTCTCGACGCCTGCCGCAGCCGGTACCCGCACGTCCGTATTCTCGTGTTGACCGGATACGAAGATTTCCGTTACGCGCGCGCCGCCCTGCGCAATCGGGCGAAAGATTACATTTTGAAGCCGGTGTCCTCGGACGAGTTGTCGGCAGCGCTGCAGGCCGTCGTCCGCGAACTCGATGAAGAGTATCTCGACCGCGACGAGCGGGCCCGCATCGCCTGGCGTCTGTCCCAATACTACAAGGAGATGCGGGAGCAGATGCTCGTTCGGCTCGTTCGGGAACCGATCGGCGACGACAGGGCCGTCCGCGATCGGCTGACGACGTTCGAACTGTCCGACTGGGACGCGCGGACGATCCGTTTCGCAACCGCGGGGCTTCGCCGTTTTCGCGCCGATACCGCGGAAAAAACACCCAGGGGAGTCGCGGATGATCCAGACGACCGCAGCCCGGACACACTTCGCCTGCCGTTTGTCATGCTGAGCCGCGAATTCGCTGAGACGAAAAGGATTCCGGCTTTCGCCGACGGGCAGGCGCCGGGACTGTTTACGTTTCTGCTTCCGGACGATCCGGAGGCGATACGTCGATTGCTCGACGAATACGCCGATTGCGTCCGCCGTTACCTCCGTGCTGACGTCGCCGTCGGCCTCGGCGAGCCGGTCGCCGGTTACCGCGCTTGGAAAGAAGGTTACACCTCCGCGCTGCTCGCCTGGCATCTCGCCGCCGGCGGCCTCGGTGGGGGACAGTCCTTGGCGGAGGAGCCCGGGCGCAACGACCCGTCGGCCGCACCTCCGGCCGCCGTCGATTCGGAAAGCGCGATTTTGCGGCTGCTCGACGAAGGGAAGCTCGACGTCTTGGAACAGGCATTCCGTGAGGAGCTGTCGGCGGCGTTCGCCGATTCGCGCATCCGGTTCGTCAAGACGGTGTTCCGCCTCCATTTGCTTGTCGACGCCGTAGCGCGGACGTTCCGCGTGCCGCTTGGCCCCGAAGAGTCGCTCTGGCTGCGGCCGGAGCTGGCCGCCCAGATGGAAACGCCCGACCAGGCTGTCGAACGGCTCATGCAGTCGGTACAGCGGATCGAGCGGTCCGTGCGCGAACGCGCGGAAGACGCCGAACGCCTGCGCCTGCGCGCCGTCGAACAATTTATCCGGGAGCATTATATGGACGACTTGAATCTTACGGACCTTGCCGAAAAATTTCACTATCACCCGACGTATTTTTCCGAATTGTTTAAAGCCAAAATCGGAAAAACATTTACGCAGTACTTGACCGATGTAAGAATGGAAAACGCCGCGCGCCTGCTGAAAGAAACGTCGCTCAGCCTGTGGGACGTCGCGGAACTGAGCGGTTTTTCCAGCCCAAGTTACTTCAGCTCCAAGTTCAAGCGCATGTTCGGCGTCAGCCCGTCCGAATACCGGCAGTCTGTGCGCCGGCAAGAAACGTCCGAAAAATTTGACGGGGCGTAACCGAAAAAATTGCATTCCCTCCTTTCGCCCGCATCGTTTACGCTGAAACTGCGGGACGAACGCGGGCGCCGAGGAGGGATTTTTCATGCGGGCAAGACAGGAACGCATCGCCTACTTGTTCATGACACCGTGGCTGATCGGGTTTTTCGGGTTGACGCTCGGCCCGATGATCGCATCGCTCTACCTGTCGCTGACGCAATATTCGCTGCTCAACCGGCCGGTCTGGACGGGGTTCGGCAACTATGCGCAAATCTTCAACCAAGATCCCTTGTTTTCGCATTCGCTGCGGCTGACGTTTTCGTACGTGTTATTATCCGTGCCGCTGAAGCTCGCGTTCGCGCTGGCGATCGCGCTGGCGCTCAGCAAAGGGATCCGCGGGCTCGGTGTTTATCGGACGGTGTACTACATTCCGTCCCTGCTCGGCGGCAGTGTCGCCATTTCCGTCGTCTGGCGCAAAGTGTTCGACGCCGACGGCATTTTCAACCGATTTCTCAGGCTGTTCGGCATTCAGGGGCCGTCGTGGGTGTCGCATCCCGACTATATTTTGTATGCGATCGTCGCGCTGTCGGTCTGGCAGTTCGGATCGGCGATGATCATTTTTTTGGCAGGTCTCAAACAGATTCCCACAGAATTGTATGAAGCTGCTGAAGTCGACGGTGCAGGCAGGCTGGGGCGGTTCGTCAAGATTACGCTGCCGCTTTTGTCGCCGGTGATTTTCTTTAACCTCGTGATGGGGATCATCAACTCGTTCCAGGTCTTCACGTCGGCCTACGTGCTCGGCGACGGTCGGGGCGGGCCGATCAATTCGACGCTGTTTTACACGCTGTATCTGTACTTGAAAGGCTTCTCGTTCTTCGACATGGGCTATGCGTCGGCGCTGGCGTGGATCATGCTGGTCATCATCGCGGCGTTTACGGCGATCGTATTCGCGACACAGCGGTACTGGGTGTTCTATTACGGCGACGAATCCGGCGGAAGGGGGGCTGTGCGATGACGGAACGACTCGTCGCGGGCCGGCGGCTGCAACCGGGTCGGTGGCTGAAACATGCTGTCATCGCCGCCTTCGGTTTCGGCATGATCTATCCGGTGCTCTGGCTCGTCAGCAGTTCGTTCAAACCGGACGCCCTGATTTTTAGAGACGTCGGCTTATGGCCGGAACAAGTGACGCTCGATCATTATATTCGCGGGTGGAAAGGGTTGCTCGGCGTCTCGTTCGGCCGGTTTTTCGCCAATTCCGGGCTGATCGCGATCCTATCCGTTCTCGGCAACTTGGTCACCTGTTCGTTGACGGCATATGCGTTCGCGCGGCTCGAGTTTCGGCTGAAAAAGCTGTGGTTCGCGCTCATGTTGGTGACGATCATGCTGCCGTACCACGTGACGTTGATCCCGCAATACATCCTGTACCACCGGCTCGACTGGATCAACACGTACTGGCCGCTGATCGTGCCGAAATGGCTGGCCCACGACTCGTTTTTCATCCTGCTGATGGTGCAGTTCATCCGCGGCATTCCGCGCGAGCTGGACGAAAGCGCGATGATCGACGGCGCCGGACCGGCCGGCATTTACGCGCGCATCGTCGTGCCGCTTTTGGTACCGGCGATGATCACGACGTCGATTTTCACGTTCATCTGGACGTGGGACGACTTTTTCAGCCAGATGATCTATCTGAACGACGTCCGGCTGTTCACCGTCCCGCTCGGCATCCGGTCGCTGCTCGACCCGTCCGGCGACGCGAGCTGGGGGCCGCTTCTGGCGATGTCGACGCTGTCGCTTTTGCCGGTGACCGTCGTGTTTTTCGCCTTCCAGCGGTACATCATCGAAGGCATTACGACGACCGGTCTGAAAGGCTGACGGCGGGCCGCCGACGGACAAGACGGGCGATTGCGCACAACCGAAAAAAGTGACAACAATTTTCCGAAGAAATCGAATTCAAGGTGGATCATATTCGATTTAAAATGATTCTTGAAAAACTTAATCTATCTCTCAACAAAGGGGGATTTCGTATGCGGCATCGTTGGCTTGCATTCGCAGCGGCTGTGTCGATCGCGTTGTTGCCGGCCTGCGGCGGCGGATCGGACAAGACGTCCGGCGGCACCGCTTCCGGCGGCCAGACGGCCGCTTCGCCTTCGCCCAGCCCGCAACCCGTCGAGCTGCGCATCATGTGGTGGGGCGACCAGACGCGGGCGGACATCACGAACCAGGCGTTGCGGAAGTTTGAGGAGAAGTACCCGCACATCAAAGTCGTCGGCGAGTTCGCACCGAGCTCCAGCTATTTCGACAAGCTGAACACGCTTCTGGCGTCCGGCACCGCGCCCGACGTGTTTTTCCTCGGCGGCAACTATCCCGATTACGCCGACAAGGGCGTGCTGCTCGATCTCGGGCCCTATGTCGGCAAGCAGCTCGATCTGTCCGACATGGACAAAAGCCTGATCGAATACGGCACGTACAAGGGCAAGCTGTATCACATTTCGGCGGGCGCCAACTCGCGCGGTATCCTGGTTAACGCCAGCATGTTCGAAAAAGCCGGGATCCCTTTGCCGAACGAGAACTGGACATGGGACGATTTCGCAAACATCAGCATCGAGCTGTCCAAAAAGCTCGGCCAGGGATACTACGGCACGTACCAGTTCGGCGTCGAGGGCATGAAAGGCGTCTTCCTCGCCACAAGAGGAAAAGTGTTCTATGATACCGAAAACAGCAAAGTCGGTTTCGACCAGAAAGACGTCGAGGACTGGTTTACGTTCTGGGAAAGACTTTATAAGGAAGGCGGGGCGGTCACGCCCGAATTGCAGGTCGCCAATCCGCCGGACGATCCGAACAAATCGCTCGTCAGCGCGGGCAAAGTCGCGATGAACCTGATTCCGTCGAACCTGTTCGCCGCCCACCAGAAGCTGACGCAGGACAAACTCGCGCTCGTGCTGCCGCCGCAAGGCCCGAACGGCCACGGCGTCATTCTGGAATCGAGCCAAGGGCTGTCCGGTTACGCGAAGACGAAACACCCGGAAGAAGTCGCCCTGCTGATGAATTTCTGGATCAACGATCCAGACGCAACGAAAATTCTCGGCACGAACCGCGGCGTCCCCGGCACATCGAAAATGCGCGATCTGCTCAAGCAAAACGCGTCGCCGGAGGACAAACTGGTCTACGAGTATCTCGACCGCGTATCGGAAACGAGCAAAAACCTGCCGGTCAAGCTGAGTTTCAACCCGCCCGGATACACAGAGTGGAACAAGCTGCTCGAAACGAGCCTGCAAGAAATCGCGTTCGGCCGCAAGGACGCCAAAAAAGCCGCGGCGGACTTTTACAACGGCATCATGCAGATTGTCGCCAAGCAGCAGCAGGCGGCGCAGTCGTCGAAATGACGGCCTGACGGCTGCAACGCCCGATAAGCCGACGCGACGCGGCGCGATCCCCGAAAGACGGCGTTTCCGGGGGTCGCGCACCTTTTTGCACGGGAGGGTCGAGGTTCGAATGGAAGACTTACTCGAACGCCTGCGCAACTTTCCCGCTGTCGGTTTGCCGCAGACGGCGGACGGCGCGCTTCCGCATTCGGTCGAACAACCGCCGGCGCGTATCGCCTGGGAGGACTGGGCGGAAGCCGACGTCCGGTTTGTCGCGCGGCCGGAGCGGCTGGAACACGTCTGGAGGTCTGCCGTCTACCGGCTGATCCGCGAATGCGTCGTGCCGCTCGGCGGCCGGCCGGCGCTGATCGAGGGCGGCGTTTATCGCGGCTGCTGGCTGGAAAGCACAGGAACGATCAACGCCGAGGTGGCGTCGCGGTTTATGCCGCGCGTCGCGGAAAACACGTTCCGGCTGTTCGCTGATTTTCGCCGCGACGACGGCCTGTTGCCCTACAAGGTGACGGAAGACGGGCCGGTTTACCGGCAGGTGCAGATCGTGACGCCGCTTGCGCGGAGCGTCTACCGACACTGGCGGCTGCAAGGCGGACGCAGAGACTTCGCCGAACAGCCCGACCGAAGCCATCATTCAGACGATGGGCGCATCGGGCGCGGCGAGGGGGACGCTAGCGGGACGGACGATAAGGCGTTCTTACAAGACATGTACGAGGCGATCGTCCGCTTCGACGAATGGCTCACGACGCGGCGGAACACGCGCGGTACGGGATGCGTCGAGGCGTTCTGCTGTTTCGACACCGGACACGACATGTCGCCGCGGTTCTGGCATATGCCGGATACGCCCCATCTCGGCGATGCGGCGCGCTTTGACCCGGACTCGCCGTTTTTGCCGTTTCTTGCGCCGGACATGACGGCGCATACGTTTTGCCAGCGACGGTATTTGGCGAAAATCGCCGAAGCGCTCGGGCTGGCGGGCGAGGCGAGCGCGTGGGACCAGGCAGCCGCGCGGACGCTGGAGGCGCTCTGGCGACATTGTTACGACGAATGCGACGGCTTTTTCTACGATCGCGACCGCCACGGCCGGTTCGTCCGCGTGCAGTCCGACGTTTTGCTGCGGGTGCTGGCGTGCGAGGTCGGCGACCGCGCGTTTTTCGACGCGTGTCTGTCGCGGTACTTGCTCAACACGCGCAAGTTTTTCGCCAAATATCCGCCGACGTCGCTGGCGATGGACGACCCGCGGTTCGACCGGTTCGCCGACCGCAACAGCTGGGGGGGGCCGACGAATTTTTTGAGCCTTCTGCGCGCGCCGGACGCGTTCGACTTGCACGGCCGTCACGTCGAGTGGACGTGGATCGCCCGACCGACGCTGGCAGCGGCGGTGCGGATGACGAGGTTTTCGCAATGTCTCGATCCGTGGACGGGCGAGGAAGGCTTTACCGAGTCGTACGCCCCGGCGATGCTGTGCGTGCTCGACACGGTGGAGCGGACGTGCGGGGTGATGCCGACGCCGGAAGGCAAGCTGTGGTGGACAGGTGTTCTGCCGAATTCGCTCGAACGCGGCGAGACGATCGCCGAAGCGACGGCATACGGCCGAACAGTCGACGGTGCCAGGTTCGAACTTGTGGTCGGGCGAGACGTCTGTACGGCTTACCGCGACGGCGAGCGGCTGTTCGAGTTTTCGTACGGACTGCGCGTCGTCACGGACCGCTCCGGCGCCCCCGAAGCGATCGTCGGCATGGTTCCGCGCCGCATCGAAGGCATCGTGAGGCTATGGCCGCGGTCGCGGGAATACCGCGTGTCGGTCGGCGGCAACGAGGTGTGGCGGCTAGAAGGCGATCGGTTCGTTCGAGCGGAAGCTCCGGGCGTCGTCTGGCCGACTTTCGAGTGACCTTTACAGATGAAGGGAGGAACCGGCCTTGGGCCTGATCCGGACGGAAGACCTGCAAATCCGCGATCCGTTCGTCGTGCCGGTGCCGGAGGAAAGAAAATATTACCTGTTCGGCAGCACGGACCGGAACATTTGGGAAACCGGTGTCGGCTTCGACGTGTACGTCGGCGACGATCTCGAGCGTTGGGAAGGGCCGTATCCGGCGTTCCGGCCGGAGCCCGGCTTTTATGCGGAGAAAAATTTCTGGGCGCCGGAAGTTTATCGCGTCGGGGATCTCTATTACATGTTCGCGACGTTTCGGCGCAAATCAAACGGACTGCTCGGCACGGCGGTGCTCGTCGCCGATCGGCTGAGCGGGCCGTTTCGTCCCCACAGCGACGGGCCGGTGACGCCGGAAAGCTGGAGCTGTCTCGACGGGACGCTGTTTTTCGACCACGACGGCGCTCCGTGGATGGTGTTCTGCCACGAGTGGACGCAGGTCGGCGACGGCGAGATTTGCGCCATCCGGCTGTCGCCGGATTTCAAGCGGACCGTCGGCGAGCCGGTGACGCTGTTCCGCGCGTCGGAAGCGCCGTGGACGACGCCTTATGTCTGGGCGAAAGACCCGTCGCGGACGATTTACGTGACCGACGGCCCATTTCTGATTCGCCTGTCCGACGGCGGGCTCGTCATGCTCTGGTCCAGCTTCGTCCGCAACGTGTACGCGCTCGGCGTCGCGCGGTCCGCGTCCGGCAAGCTGGAAGGCCCGTGGATGCACGATCCGGAGCCGCTGTTTCGCGACGACGGCGGCCACGGGATGGTGTTCCGCGCGTTCGACGGCGGGCTGCGCCTTGCGCTGCATGCGCCGAACCGGACGCCGAACGAGCGGGCGCGTTTTTTGCCCGTGCGCGAAGCCGGCGGGACGTTGGTCGTCGTTACGGGCGGGCAGTCGAACGGATAGCCTCGCGCACCGCCTCATAAAACTCACGCCACGCCGGCGACATGGCGTCCCCGCCGGTCGGGCCGGCCGCTCCGTCCGCCGGCCGTTCACCCCATTTGTCCCGGCTATACGCCCGGTCGGGTTCTCCCGCCGGCGGGACCACGCGATCGCCCTTGTCCTCGTTCATACGCTCCCAACCTCCCTGCCAGCCGTCCGCGCAACGCAAACGCGCGCTGCGACGCGGCGCCTTTTTTCGCCTACCCCTCGTCCGCCCAGCGCCGGCGAAGCGCAAACAGCTCGCGCAGCTCGGCGACGGACAGCTCGGTCACCCACTGTTCGCCGCCGCCGACGACGCTCCGGACAAGGTCGGTCTTGCGCTCCATCATCTCGTCGATCCGCTCCTCAATCGTGCCGAGCGCGATCAGCCGATGCACCTGCACGTCTTTCGTCTGCCCGATCCGGTACGCGCGGTCGCTCGCCTGCTCTTCCACAGCGGGGTTCCACCAACGGTCATAATGAAACACCTGGCTGGCCGCCGTCAAATTGAGCCCGGTGCCGCCGGCGCGCAGCGACAACACGAACACGCCCGGCGAGCCGCGTTCGCTCGACTGGAACGCAGCGACCAGCCGATCGCGCTCGGCTTTCGGCACGCCGCCGTGCAAAAACGGCACCTCTTCCCCGATCAGGTGCGGCAATACCGCCTGCAACAACCGGCCCATATCGACGTATTGGGTAAAAATGAGGCATTTGTCGCCCTCGGCGCGCGCTTCGCGGACGAGCTCGGCCAAGCGGACGAGCTTGTTCGACCGCTCGGCGAACGCCTCGGCCTCGGCCCGATCGCGAAACGCCCCGGCGCGCGCAGTCTCCGTAGCTTCCGCCGCCTGCGCTTCCCATCCGCGTACGGTCGCCGGGTGGTTGCACACCTGTTTCAGCCGCGTCAGCGCCGCCAAAATGGCGCCGCGTCGCGCCATGCCGGTCGCCTGTTCCGCCGCTTCGAGCATGTCGCGCACGATCGCCTCGTACAGGACGGCCTGTTCCGCCGTCAGCGCGACGTACGTTTTCGTCTCGAACTTGTCCGGCAGCGACAGGCGGATCGCTGGATCCTTTTTAGTGCGGCGAAGCAGAAACGGGCGGACGAGTTTCTGCAGACGCTCCAGCGCCTCGCGCGCGGCCTCCGCTTCTTCCGAAGACGCCGGCTCCGCCGCCGACTGGGCCGCACGGCCGAACGTTCGCTCGAATTCGCGCAGGCTGCCGAGATAACCAGGGTTCAGGAAATCGAATAGCGCCCACAGCTCGGCAGGACGATTTTCCATCGGTGTGCCGGTCAGCGCGACGCGGTGACGCGCCTGCAGGCTGCGCGCCGCCTCCGATTGTTTCGTATAAGCGTTCTTGATATTCTGCGCCTCGTCGAGACAGACGGAATCCCAGTCGACCGACGCCAGTTCGTCGCGGTCGAGGTGGACGAGCGCGTACGTCGTCAGCACGACGTCGGCATTCGCCGCCGCCGCCGCGAACGTCTCGCCCTTCGGCCGGCGCGGGCCGTGGTGGACGTGAACGCGCAGCGTCGGAGCGAAGCGTTCGAGTTCTTTTTGCCAGTTGCCGACGACCGACGTCGGACAGACGAGAAGCGACGGACCGGCGTCCGGCTCGTTTTCCCGCACGTGCAGCAGATAGGCGATCCATTGGACGGTCTTGCCGAGCCCCATATCGTCGGCCAAACAGCCGCCCAGCCCGAACCGGCGCAAAAACAGAAGCCACGACACGCCGTCCAGTTGGTAATCGCGCAGTTCGCCGCAAAATCCCGCCGGTTTGCCGACGCGCGGCACCGACTGCGCCGCTTCGAGTCCGGCGACCATGCCGGCGAGCATGTCGTCGAGCTCGATTTCGAGCCGGAGTTTCCGCAGCAAGTCGGCTTCCGACCCGACGACCGCGGACGCAGCCGTATCGACCGGCGCGGTCGAATCGCCCGCTCCCCCTGCCGCCGCGACGGCGATCTCTTCGCCGCCGCCGAAATACAGCGCGAACGCCTCGCGCAACGTCATCCCGCGCTGTTTGGCGAACCGGCGCATCTGCTGGACGATCGCCGATACCGTCGCCGGGTCGAGCGCAACCCAGCGGCCGCCGTGGCGGATTAGCCGCCGGTTTTCCTCGACGAGCCGCAAAAACTCCGCCTCGCTCCATTCGACGTCGCCGACGGCGAGCTTCCAGTCGAACGCCAGCACGCGATCCATGGTAAAATAGCGAAGCCCGCTTCCCGGCGCCGATCGGACCTGCGCGCGCAGCCTGAGTTGCGCTTTTCGCGCCTCTTCCCACCACAGCGGCAACAGTACCGTATAGCCGTATTGCGCCAGCTTCAGGCTGTCTTCCGTGAGGAACGCCCACGCCTCCGCCTCGTCCAGCACGACCGGCCAGCCCTCCGCGGCGTCCGTACGTCCGCGCGCCGCCAGATATTCGGCGCATCCCCGGGCAAACGGTTCCGCCTTGGCCTTCGCCAGTCGACGCCAATCCGGCGGCCATCCCCATTCCGGAGGCGGATCGAACCGTCCCGGCGACAGCCCGGCACCTTCCAGCGCCGCGACGCGCGACGGATCCGATTTGTCCTGCAGCACGATCCGGAGCGTCCAGCCGTCATCCGGCGCCTCCGGCTCGACGAGCTGAAGCGCCGGGCGAAACGGTGCCTCATCCTTGCGCCAGCCGATCGCCGCCAGCCATTCGTCCTCGTAAAAACGCGGTGAGGCGGCATCCGCAGCTTCCGCGCCGTCCGAAGCCGAGGCCCGCTCCCCGGCACCGTCCGCCGTCCGCACGTCCGCGCCGTCGGCCGCGACGGGCGATCCGGGCGGCGATCCGGCCCCGGCCGCCGTTTTACCGTCGGGCTCACCCAATCTCGCCAGAAGCGGAGCCTCCTCGCACAGACGCCGCCACGCCCCGCCGACCCGCGCGTCGGTTTCGATCAGCTCCCAGACCGCTTCCGAAAACCATTCATCCCACAGTCGCACCTCTTGCGCCGGCCGCGAAACCGCCAGGCGCTCGAACGCTTCCGCTACCGTTCCCGTCGGACGCATCGCCCACCGGACCGGCCGGCGTCCGGAAGCGTCCGGCATCGGCATAAACATGCCGGCGGCGAGCACCTCCGCCATCAGCCGGGCGGCGGCGCGGAACGGCTCCGTTTTCTCGTCGAACCGGAAGGCGATGTGCGCGAGCGAATACGAACCGGCCAAAAAGTCGAGCGCCTGAAGCGGCGTCAGCAACAGCCCGGCGTCGCCTTCCTCCACCGCCGCGCCGTAAAACGATCGCGCATGCCAGCCGAACGCCGCCGTTTTCAGCCGAAACCGGTCGAGCCGCTTGCCGTCCGGAGTCTCGCCGACCAGGCGCCATTTGCCGCCGTCGGTCGGGACACAGCTGACCGCGACCCCCTCCGCCAACAGGTTCATGGAACGATCTTCCCTCTTTTCAGTTCCTCCTGAAACGCACGGAGCCGACCGTACCTGTCCGCCAGCCAGCCGCAAAAACGCCGCCATTCCTCGTCGCGGCCCAGCTTATGATAAAGCCGTCCAAGCCGTTTCAGCGCGCGCACCGCCTCGCGATAGGCCGTCCGGTTGCGCTGGCCGATCCAGTATTCGACCGTCTGATGAAAAAGCGGCAACAGCGCTTCCGGATCCTTTTTCTCGATGACGGACAGCCGGGAAGAATCGTGTAGATTGAAAACAAATCCCGCCGCCATCAGCAGGTCGGCCCATTCGCGATAGCGTCCCGCCGCCGACAGCGCCTCCGCGTAGTGCGGAAGACTGCGCGGCAAGAAGGAACGAAGCACTTGCAAAAACCGCTCCGTCCCAGCCGCGTCGCCGTCTTCGCCACACAGCCGTCTCCATGCGGCAAGATAGTCTCGCCAGTCCCCTTCGTCCATGGCCTCAATCGATTCGGCCAGCCGCTCCAGCCAGAACGCCGCCCGCTCCGGCTCTCGCCGGGCGACGAGTGTCTCCGCAATCAGCACGCCTGGCCCCACGGTACCGTGTATCGCGTACGGCCGCACTTTTTCCCAGGCTTCATCGTCGCGGCCGTCCATCACGAGAAAAAGCGCCTGGACCCACGCGGAATGCCGCGTCCGCGCGTAAACGTCCGGATCGGCCGTCCAGCCGCCGGCTCCCTCGCCGTCGACTTTCCGCCACAACCACGCAAGCAGCGAAAACCATCCGGGATGAAACGCCACACGCTGACCCGGCCGTGGCGTCCCCGCCTTTTCGGCCAGATGAACGGCAGCCTCGCGGCAAAACGATGCGAACGGTTCCTCCTTCGCCGGCAGCGACCGCACGCGGTCCACCAGCCGTTTTTCAGATAGACTTTCCCACTCGCGCCGGATGAAAGCCCAACTGCCGAGCCAGCTGTCGGAAAGGAGGCTCTCCACGTTTTCCATCGCCCAGACGACGGTCCAGAAACCGAACCAGGACCGCCACGGCTCGTCCCATGCGTCGGACGCCTTGTCAAGCGAGGCGAACGTCTCGCGGATCGCCATGACACCGCTGTCCAGCCGCCTGCGGCATTCCCGGAACGTTCGGTCGTAAAACGCTCGCCACGCCGCAAGCCCGGCATCCTGCGCGCATCCCGCGACATGATCCGCAGCGGCCGTCCATGCGGGAACGCGGTAATCGTTTTTCGGCCGCAAAGCGGCAAGCCGCGCAACCGTTTCCTGAAAAATTCCCCATTCCTCCGGGCGATCAGCGCCGAACTCGCGCAGCACGCGGAAGGCGACGGCCGCCAGATGTTTGCAAAACCCGCTTCCGTAAGGGCACGTGCAGGTGCTGATGCCGAAAAAATCGAGATCGAGGGCGACACGGTAGACGGATGTTCCCTCGACATGCGCCGAGACGACGCCGCCGTCGACCGACAGATCGAGAATGCGCCCCGTGAGCTCGTAAACAAGACCGCGCTCCAGAATGTGCGGCTCGAACTGTTCAAGTACGGCTTGGCGCAAGGCCTGGAGACGGTCGGAAGAAATGACGGCGGCAGACGGCATGATCGGGAAAACGCCTCCCATCCGGGCATCCGAGAGGATGATCGGTGATGTTTCGAAGTTCCTTCTGACCATTATACCATCGGGTTAGGAAAGGGGCCAGCACGACAAATTTTTAAAGCGGCGGAAGGATTTCTGGAGAGCGATGTCGAATTGGGAAGAATCGTTACGCGAACCTTTTGAAACAGGCGCCGAGTCGGAAGCAGAAGCCGTCGGCGCAAAACGGTCGTCCGGATACGGCATTTTTACAAATTAAGGAGGAGCGGCATGCATGAAAAGTGTTGCAATCCTACTTTCCCACCAACCGACGACTGAACAGCTTGCCCAGCTGGAAAACGAATGGGGCGTCGGCCGCATCGTCCCGCTGCCCGACGAATTCCGCACGCTCTGGACGTCCGTGCCGCCGGACGGACCGTTCCCGAAAGAGGCTTTCGCCCCCTTATTGGCGTGGTTGGAACAATCGACGGCCGAAGGCGACCTCGTCTGGGTGCAGGGCGAATTCGGTGCGACGTTTCTCGTCTCGAGCTGGTGTTTCGCCCATCGCCGCATTCCCGTTTACGCAACGACGAGACGCGAAAGCGAAGACCACGCTCAGCCCGACGGCTCCGTCGTCCGGCGCCAAGTGTTCCGGCATGTCCGGTTTCGGGAGTACCCGATATTTCCATAAATTTTGGTTATCCCAAAAAATACGGCCGTCTTCTCCGAATGAGCCGAGCCGGAGAAGAACAGCCGATTAATTTTAGATGGACAACTCCGAACTAGATCGAGGACACTTGAAATATTCGTAAGAAGGATGAAGTTGTTCAAGAAAACTTTTGATTTTCGACTTCAAAGCTTCCGGGTCGGAAGGATCGTCGTTCATACCGCCATGCATCATATCATTGCGAGAGGAGCGCAAAGAATCAAGAATTCCCACAATCGATTTTTCCAATTTCATTACATATTCGTAAATCGGATTCCATATATCTGGCGAATATTTGGTTGAAAGCGATGCAATTCCATCTTCTTTCTTTTGATTTACATGATTAATCAATGTTGTCACTAATGTTCTTGCTTTTTCATCATTTGTCTTTTCCTCTCCCAAAGCTTCAATGCAAATTTTGGAAACCACTCCTTCCAGCAAAAACGTATAGGCTTGCTGAATTCGGTTGTGACCAACGCACCATTGTGCAGCGGACCAGTAATGTTCCACTCTGTCGTCCGTCCTCAACTGCTCGATCAGATGACCGATCTTGCTGAATAACGAGGTAATCGGAGCAAGCTCGTTGTCGGAAGGTATCGCGTACTGATTCAGCTCTTCGAAAAGATCAGCCAAATTTTTAACACGAGCGAAAGTAGATTTGTCCTTTCTACCGTGCGCTTTATTATCCGCATTTTTTTCCGATGGAGGCGGTGTAGGAGCCGCCATTCGGCAAGTGGCCAAGGCATCTACTAAATTCCCCAATTCACTTATAATTTTTCTTATCTGCCGGACAGTACCGGATTCCATCGAAGGAGATCCGTACACCGATTTCCATGTCTCCCGCGTCAACTCCTCCAACATCGACAAATCACCCGCCCGGTCGAACAGCGTGACGGCATTCGCCCACTCGCCGAGTCGGACCATCGAAGTGATATCGACGAGAGGCGCGATCCGCTTACTCTGCCCATTGGATTGCGCGTCAGGCGCGTTCGACTGCCCGGCTTCATAAGCGCCGTAATACACCCCGCCCAATTTCACATCGCGGCGCAAAGTCCGCACGTAGGTCCATATCGCGGAAGCCATGACCGGCAAAAAACGAAACCCAAAACTGATGTCGAAATACACTTCGTCGCCGTCGTGAATTAATTCCGCGATCTGATTGAACAATTTCCATTGATCCGCCGCCGCCGTCGCATGTTCGCTTTCGATCAACCTGAACTCATACTTGAACGGAAACGTCTCACGACCGGATGTCAAGGCCGCCTCCAGGGTTTCATAGGGAACATTTTTGTCTCCCTGCTTTCTTTCCCTTGTGGTTTGATCCCAGTTGTCGGCTTTGGCCTTCGGCGTCGCGAAAACAATCAGGCGGTCGTCCGGTCCCCATGGCCCTGACTGTTGTTGTAGAATATCCAGAATCGCCAGGGAAGTGAAACGCCTTTCCTTAGATCGAAATGAGCCCATTTCATACGTGCAAGGCTGATAGACCGCAACTCCTAGAAAAGTGAACATTTTTCTTGCCATATGGATTTTTCCTCCTATTCCCCCAAAATCCGTTGAATCTGTTGGACTTTCTCCCGCTGCTTTGGAGAAAGCTTCGATCCTTCCCATTCACCGACGCTCTGCCAATACGCCTTCAGCGCCGCGGCAAGCTTTTTTTGCGCTTCTCCTGATAATTGATTGATAAATTGGTTAAATAATTCTTTGCTCCGCTGGATGTCCTGCCCTCCCTTGCCCAGCCCGGCGATCTCCTCGCATAACCGATCTTCCAGCGGCATCGCTTCGAGACGGCGACGGCGTTCTTCTTCAAGACGCTTCCGCTCTTCCTCCAGGCGTCGCTGTTCCTCTTCACGGCGGTGCCGCTCTGCTTCCGCCCGTCTTCGCTCGGTTTCCTGCTTGAATCGCTCGACCCATTCCTCGGTTTCGTCCCGCCAATCGTCGAAGCGGCCGTAACCGGACGACGTTTTCGAACCGATTCCCCATTCCATTAACGCCCGGCTCAACGCGGTACAGGCAACTTTTAGCCAATCCTGCCCGTCTCGCCCCGGCCCGGTGGCCGACAGCATGAAAAGCATTCTCGCCGGTTTCGTTGGAGCATCCCCGCTTTTTTCCTCGGCCGCATCCGCCACGGTCCAAAACTCGACCGGATTCGGCTCCTGATCGTCGGTCGCCGCCTTTTGGCCTGTATAATAGTCGGGAAAATGTACCGTCAACACGTCCGGCTGAAGTTCCCACTCCGTAGCCGGATCGGGAAACGCATCGTAAAAACGCACACACCCCTCGCGGTTTTCATCGCCGAGCATGACGCGGATCCACTCCGCCTCCATGCCGAATTGAGCCGTCAGCCAGTGGCGGACGAGCCCCTTCAGGCTGCTTGCAGGGATATACGGCACGCCGTAAAGGGGATGCAGCGTCAAGGCCGTTTCCCGGCAATGCGCGCCGCCGAGGCCGTGGACGAGCCGTCCGTTCGGGCGCATGCTGGCGATGCGGATGCAACCGGGCAGCGCGGACGACAACAAGGCGTAGACGCGGAGATTCACGGCCTCCTGCAGCACTGCGAGCGTATTCTGAAGCGGCAGCTTGGATTCCAAATCCTTACATATGGATTTTTTGTCCTTTTTATGTCGAACGACTTGAAAATAATGTATTCTATACCATAAATTTTCAATTTGCTGCTTATTCTGCCGAAAAACTTCCACCGTATCCCGCGGATGGTAGCGCGCCGTCTCCGTCACGACCCGGACGCCCCTTTCGCGCCGTCGCCGTCGGACGCCGACTTGATTTTCCCCGCCGCGATTCGGGCCATCCATTGAACGAGCGCCAGCGTCTCGACCGTCATCATGCGGTATTCCCGGCTGTCGCATTTCAGCAGATGACGGATCCATCCGTCGTCGTCTTTCGCGTCACGACCGCTGTTTTTGCCGGACGGGCGATCGTCGCGACGGCCGCCGGGCGCAGCTTCCAAACGTTCCGTCTCTTCTTCCCACGGTCCAAACAGACTTTCCATCCACTTCTGAATTTGCTCATAAATTTTTCGATAAGTACCGCCCTTACTGTAATAAAACGCCATCGCCTGCGCGAGCCCGTTCGTCTGGATCATCGCCGAAAGTTTCAACATATAAGAACGATAGTTGTGCAATTCTTTTTCATTTTTCGGATCGTTGACAAAACCGACCACCGCGTCGTAAGCATATGCGGCGCGGCCGTTTTCGATCTGTTCCCGCTTGATGCCTTGCGCCATCCGGTTCACGCCCTTTCCCCGTCGCTTAAAACCACGTTTTCCTCAGCATGCCGCGCCCGACGGAGTTGTTGCCGCCGAGCTGGAAAACGTCGGGCACCCGCTTTGGATCTTTCAGATACCGCATAACTTCTTCCGCCGACATAGAAACCTCGCGCTTCTCACCGCCCGCGTCCTTGAAGGCTGCCTTGACCGAATCAAAGGCGAACAGGTAGGCGTAAAACACGGTCTCCGGCGGCACGTGTTCCTCGTACCACAGGCCCCCGTCGGCGACAGTTCCTCTTTCATAATTGATCCGGATGCGCGCCTGCACTTCGGTCGCCAGCTGGACGAAATCGGCGAAATCTTCGTCGGAGACGACCGCAAGACGCGCGACGACCCGGCCTTTTTGGTCTTCACCGAGCCATTGCTCCAGCCGTTCCGCCAATCTTTTCGCCTGTTCGTCGACGCGACAGTCGGAAAACGTATATTCCGCCAGGACCAGACGTCCCTTGTCGCTCAGCTCGGCGCTCGGACCGACCAGCATGTCGGCAGACGAGACACAGCCCGGCTCCGGTACCGGCAACGTCGACACTTCCCGCCCGTAAGCATCGCGGTATGCCGCCGCCTCGCGGTTGAACCGCTCGAGCACGAACGGACACGTGATCCAGACGAATACCCGCCGCATCGACCGGACAGGAAACAGAAGCACGCGCGCGTCGGTCAGCGTGACGGCACCCGCGCTCGGTTCCTCCCTGCCCCCGGGTTCCCCGCCGAAGACCAGTTCAAGTTTCCGCTTCTCTTCATCGGAGTCCCCCGTCGCTTCACGCGCGGCCGCCCGGATCGCGCCCTTGAGCGACGAACCTTCGATTTTCGGAAACCGCGTATGCTTTTCGCGCTGAATCGGCAAATCGACGAAACCGACTTCGCTGCCGCTGCCCGGATGGACCGACGTCACCGCGTACAACAACATGCCTTGCGTTTGCGTTTTCACCATCTTCACCCCGTTTTTCTTTATCACGAAAAAGTTATCGCGCCTCGACGCCCACGCCGCCGACGGCTTCCGCGGCGCCGACGACGGCGCGGCCGTAGCCTTCCTCGCTGAGCTCGTCGGACAACGAACGGCGGAACGCCGTTTCCACGAACGTCTCGGCGAGCGACGGCTTCACTTCGACGTACACGACCGCGCCTGCCGGCAACGCGTTGCGCCTCGGCTTCGGACGGTTGCGCGCCATATCCCAGCCGCCGATCACGACCGGACGCCCGAGCGCCGCGGTAAGGATGCGGACTTCCAGTCCGTCGTCGATCCGCCAGACGCCTGTTTCGGAATCGAAACGTTCCGGCCGATTGCCGCGTTTCCAGATCGCCGGTGTCAGGAACACAACGCGCGCGATACCCGTTTCTCGGATCCGCCGGGAAACTTCCGCCCGTTCTGTAGCCGTCAGCACCTCGAGCGAACCGCGCAGCTGCCGAAGCGTCCACGGCCGGTTTTCACCGCCGAGCCGCAACATCGGGATATCCGCAAAATCCGGTGCGTCATCGTCGTCGGCCTCCGCGACCAGGCTGACGGCGCGGCCCTCCTCTTCATGGAAGCGCCCCATCTCGACGCGGTACAGCATTTCGTCGCGGGCGCGGCGGGTGGCCGGATCGAGCGCGATGCCGATTTTCGGCTCGCGGACGACCAGGCGGCCGTACACCTGAACAGCCGGCATCGGCTCATCGCCGCCGAACAGGTGTCGTTTCCAATCATTCAGGCGGACATACATCCCCGCCGCCGATTCCGTCTTCTCCCGGCTGTTGCTGTAAAGCCGCCAGGCGGACTCATCCGACGCCCACCCAGCCCGTTCCGGCTCGTACACCAGCTTGAGCCGCCGGGCGGAATCGCCTGTCTTGCCGACGACGACACAGTCAAACGGGACCGGCAACAGCAAGTCGTCGCCGACTTTCAGAAAAACGCCGCGCAACCGGAACCGACCTTTTTCCGAAGGCGTGCCCATCCAGGCGCGGACGGCCTCGTCCCGTCCCGCGTAGAACGTCTCCAGGTCCGAATGCCGCAGCACATACGCCGTGCGCAAAGCGCCGTACACCGTCCCAGGCCGCGGGGGGAACAGCCCGGCGGCCGCCGAATCCTCTCCGACCGCAAACGGCCGATGGTCGCGGAAAAAGAAAGTGTCGGCGGGCCGCAACTCAAACAACATGTTCGGCCGAACCCCCTTTTTGCTTTTTCCTGATACGGCGAATAAAGGTCAAAATACTGATCAAATGAAGCCACTCGATGGTCGAACTCATGTCGGCATGCAGTTCAACCAGTTCTTCCGCATACCGGCCCGCATCGACGGACGTCTCGCCGGTTTTCAGCGACCGGCGAATCAGCCGTTCGAGCTCGGTGCGCATCAGGTCGTCGTCGCGCACGCGGTCGCCCGTCGGCCGGATTCGCCCGGCGCCCGCGCTTTTCCTGAACATGCCCGATACACTCGAACCGACGAGCGGCATAAACGCTTCAGCGAACCGGTAGTAAAACGTATCCGACAAATGCCGCTCCAGATCGTCCACCCACCGGTTCAACCGATCGACGGTCCAGTCGCCGGACTCCAGCCGCCACGGCACGACCGCCTCGTGGATTTCACCGCTGCGCGCCATGACTGCGATCGCGAGCGCGTCTTTGTGTCTTCGTCCGTCGGGACTCCGATACGCTTTCGCCCGCTTCTCCAGCTGACGCAAATATTTGAGGACGTGCGACAACGGCGCCTTTTCATGCGCGATCACAAGCGCGATCGACGAAGTCGCCGAAGGGTCGAGGCCGTCGGCGCTTCCGAACGTCTTGCGCAACTCTCCCGCGACCTGGAGCACTCGCTCCGGCGGCAAAATCGCCAGCACGTCGTCGCCGCCAGCGTATACCGTTTTCGCCCGCTCCCCGCCGAACCTGCGCACGATCAGATCGACGCGTTGCCGCGAATAACGCGCAAGCCGGTCGCTAACCCACGTCTGCCACCTGATCGGCGACATCGGTTCGGGATGCCGGCTTCGCCGCTCGCCGGAAAACCAGCCGCCCATATCGTCGCCATCCATCATTAGAAAGGCGACATACGTCCCGCCACCCGCTATATCGAGCGTCGAAGGAAACGATGGAAACGCAAAGCCGGGAATTTCTCTTTTGTAAAAATTTCTGGCCATCCGCTTGCCGAGACAGACACCGCACAGACATTCGCCTTCGCGGATGCGGCTGACCCGACGAACGCTTCCGGAAACGTCCCGCTCTTCACGGTCGACGGGATCGCCGAAACATTCCCGTTTGCCGTATTGCTCTAGCTGCTTCGACCAGGATCCGCCCCTGCCCCAGAGCGCCTCGCGTTCACCGCAGACAGTGCAGATCGCGCCGTTTTGTTCATCCGGTCCGAAAACACGATCGTTCTTCGCCGACGCCAGCCGTCGCTCCAACACCGCTTTGGCCCGGTCGAAGCCGTCTTCGCCGTGGAACGGCTCGATTGCCCAGAACACCTCGATCGCCGCAGCCGCTTGGTGCTTGGCTTTCTGCTTAAATTCATCAAAAAAAGGAGCAGAACGCTCGAATGCCTCCTCGACGGCCGACGCACAAATCCGCTCGAACTGAAACCGGACGTATTTGGCGACGGTCCGCATCTTTTGCGCGAGCTGCTCGGCGGTGAAAGTAGACTCGGGTTGCGTCACAAGCAGGATCCGGTTCGGCAAGGATGCGATGTCGGTCGCTCCGTCGTTTGGGCGTTTCGGCGACACCGCCTGAAACTCGTCTTCCGGAAACGACTTCAGCGCTTCAGCAGCGAGATGAGACAAGATGTAGCTGCCGGCCCACAGATCTTCGGTCTTGCGAGAAGCTGCGATAAACGACTGCACCGGCCCGATGCTCATCACCGCCATCCACCGGTTGGTCGACCCGTTCATACGACGTTCACTCCGAGATGTCGAAGAAATTGTAATTTTGCATCCTCGTATCTTTTCGACTTGTGGTCGAAATCATCGGTATGAACTTCGGCGACGACGGGGATGTATTTGTCGCCGATCTTTTTGACGGTGCAGTGAAGCGGGGAAGCGAGCCTTCCGCTTCCGCCTTTGCCGAGCACTCCGCCACCCGGATTGGCGTGATGGGAGGCTTCGCCGATGGCTCTTACCGCTCCGCGCCAGTCATCCAACGGTTTTCCCACCCATACCGACCGCAGCGTCGGATGACTCGTCGGGCCGTGGCGCGTCTCTAACACACAGCCGACATGACGGTCGGTATAGACCGTACATCCGCCTGCAAAGCCCGCTCCGACGGTTCGCCAGGCCTGGATCACGCGGGACAATTCTTGAACGTAATCGGCGACCGTTCGCCAAGCCCATTCCTTCCGGGCAAGCGAACCGTATCCGCGTCTTGATCGTAAACCGAGCCCTCCAAGCAGAATCCACCAATCAAGTAAAACAGAGTAATTTCGCAAAGAACCGAGTCTATCAAGCTTGGATCTCGGCTGAAACGCCAACTTGAGGACGGATCCCGGCTGAAATCCGATCGATGTCCCCCGTTTTTCTTGTCGATGAAGCAACAGATCAAATGCTTTTTGCACAGCTCTGTTGTCATATGTCAATACATCCACCGGCGAACGACTGCTCTCCTTTTCGCCAGCCGATCCACCGAACCAGGTCATTTCTTCTTTCAATAACTCTTTCGGCGCCGGCCCGGACTTTCCCCCCGCGCCCGGAACGCCGTCCCAACGCGCCGCCCGCCACCAGTACCGCAACATCCCGCGCACCGACGGAGACCGCCATTCGGCAGTTCCCTTATTCGCTCCATGCACCAACACGGGCGTCACCGCCACCAGCTCGAACTTTTGATCGATGACGGATGTCCGACTTTGAATCTCCTCCAATGCTTGTTTTACATCCACGCTCATAAATCCCCCTTGCACGTGTCTTCTTTCAAAATTCGACAAAGCCTTCGAATTTCCTTCTTGTCCCATCCACAACATCAGGAAAAACAAAACAACCGTCCCTCAAGCCCGAGCCGTCGTCCGTGAATCGGTCCGGTTTCAAACCGGTACGATGCTACGAAATGTTTTAATACAAACCGACGCAACGATCACCGCAGAAGGAGGGAGCGCCGTGCAATTCCTCACTGCCGAACAACTTCGCCCCGGAGTCCGGCTGCGCAGCCGCTTGTATGGCCCCGACGGCCGGCTGCTCGTCCGCGAAGGCGTCATCCTGACCGAATCGATGCTTCCCCTCGTCATGCGGCTGCGCCCGAACGGCGTCTACGTCGACATCCCGCCGGCCGGTGACTGCACGACGCAGCCGGCACACGCCGCGACGGTAACCGTAGCGACAGACGCCACGGCAAACGCACCAGCCGGCGCGAATGCAGCAACCGAAGCCGATCCGTCCTCCGAACAGGCCGACGGACTCGGGCGCGACTTCCGGGCCGCGGCCGCCGGCGTCGTGCGCAACGCCTATCGCGAGGCAAAGCGGACCGGCACGTTCACATTTCGCCCCGTTTCGGAACTGGCCAACCGGATCGTCGACACCGCGCTGGCCAAACCGGACTTCCGCCTGCGCTACAAGGACGTCCGGCTGCCGGAAACCGAACCGTACTAACGTCTGCTTTCTAGCCGCGCTTCTGGGAGCCCGGCTGAGCCTCAACATGCTTCAGCTCAAGCAACTGGCGCTCGGCGCCCTTCTTCACGACATCGGCTACGCATTGGCCGACGAACGCGGAACGGAAACGCACGTCTGGAATGGCTTTCATCTTCTCCGGAAACATCCCGAATTTCCGCTGTTCAGTGCGCACGTAGCACTTCAGCATCACGAACGAGTCGACGGCAGCGGCTATCCGAAACGGTTCGACGGTCAGAACATTCACCTGTTCGCCCGCATTTGCGCGATCGCCGACGATTTCGACCATCTCGTCAACGACCGGACGTCGCCGTACCATCCGGCCGACGCAGCCAGCATCCTTCGGGAAAAAGCGGGTCGCGAACACGATCCACAGCTCGTCGCCGCGTTCGTCCGGCTCACGGAAACTGATTTCCCAACGGCCGAAGCTCGCTGAGAACATCCGCCGAAAAGCCGGGCGGCCTTTCGCGGACTGTCGTCCGTGAAAGGCCGCCCGAAAGCCTTTTTCTCAAACCTGCCCCACTGCTCGCAACATCGCGAAAAACGCCGGCTTCGGCCGATGCGCCTCATCAAACGGAAGCGGCCAGTTTTTGCGCCCAGGTACCGGAAAATGATCGAGCCACGTCGCATCGTCGGCGACGCCCCAGAACGTTACGCCGTCGATGACGTCGCGATACTCGTGGAAAAGGCGGAAAATCTCCTCGTACCGCGCCGCCTGGCGTTCGAGCAGCGCCGGATCGGGCATCGCCGGCCACGAATCGCGATCCCGGTCCCGCCAGCCGTATACCGACACGTCCAGCTCCGTAATCTGCACCCGCAACCCGAGCGAAGCGTACCGCTCGATCGCTGAACGAATCTCGTCCGCTGTAGGATGTTCCAGATCCCAATGCCCCTGCATGCCGACGCCGTGCACGGGAACGCCGCGATCGAGCAGCAACCGAAGAAGCCGGACGATTTTTTCCCTCTTTTCCGGATTGCACTCGTTGTAATCATTATAAAACAAAAGCGCATCCGGATCCGCCTCATGAGCGTACCGGAACGCCTGCTCCACATAATCCGGACCGACCAGCTCCAACCACTTCGACCGGCGCAGCAGTTCCGTTCCTTCGTCGGCAACCGCCTCGTTGACGACGTCCCAGCAGTAGACGGCCGACCGATAGCGGCCGACGACCGTCTCGATGTGTGCCCGCATCCTCGCCAGCACGACCTGCCTGTCCGCCGGACGGCCGTCCTGCTCGAACACCCAGTCCGGCGTCTGGTTGTGCCAGACGAGCGTATGACCGCGGACGCGAAGTCCGTATTCCTTCGCGAACATGACGATTCGGTCGGCCTCCTCGAACGTATACAACCCTTCAGCAGGCTGCAAACGCTCGAACTTCATTTCGTTTTCCGGCGTCACCGAGACGAAATGCTCCACCACGAAATCGCGATGCGACCGAATTGTTCGCGCGTTAACCGCCGCGCCGATCACAAAATCGCCTGCGAACGCCCGCGAAAGCGACGGCACCGTCACTCTTTGACGCCCCCCAGCGTCATTCCTTTGACGAAATATTTTTGCAAGAAAGGATAAACCATAATGATCGGCACACTGGCGACAATCGTCATCGTCGCTCGGATCGACGTCGGCGTTACAAAATTGTTTTCAAGAGCCTGAGAACTCGCAAAAGCGTCCGACGCCGTCCGTGACGTCATCGTCGCGTTCGTGTTCTGTAACACCTTCATCAATTCATATTGCAACGTGCTCAACTTCGGATTAGACGAATTGTACAGAAAAACATCGAACCACGAGTTCCACTGGTACACACCGGAAAACAGCGCCACCGTCGCCAGAACGGGGACGATCAGCGGCAGCGCGATCCGGATAAAAATCGTGAAGTCGCCCGCCCCGTCCATCTTCGCGGACTCGATGATGCCTTCCGGCAGCCCTTCGATAAACGAACGGATGATGATCAGGTTAAAGACGCCGATAATGCCCGGCAAAATATAAATCCAGAACGTATTGATCAGATGCAGGTCGCGCATCAGCAAGTACGTCGGGATCAGCCCACCGCTGAAATACATCGTCAGCACGAACGCAATGCTGACGAACTTGCGCAGCACGAACTCCGGCCGGCTGATCGTATAACCGACCATCGCCGAGCAAAACACCGTCACGACCGTCCCGACTAGCGTGCGTAGCGCTGAAATCAGCGTCGCGTGCGCGATGTTCGCTTCATTGAACACGTATTGATAATTTTTCCACGTAAATACACGCGGCCACAAGGTAATGCCGCCGCGCATCGAGTCGTTCGCGTCGTTCAGCGACACGGCCAGTGTATTCCAAAACGGGTACAGCGTGACGATGATCAGCATCAGCATGATCAAAACGTTGCAAGTATCGAACACCCAGTCTTTCCACGGAATATAGCGTTTGCGCGCATAGCTCGCGAACATACCGCGTCCCCTCGCTTTTCGCCTGATCAGAACAGCCGGGCCTGCCCGAGCCGTTTCGCCAGATAGTTCGCCGAAAACAACAGGATGAAGCTGACCACCGTCTTAAAAATGCCCGCCGCCGTCGCGAACGAGAAATTAAACAGATTGATCCCGTAGCGCAGAACGAAAATGTCCAGCGACTCCGCGTAATCGATATTCATCGGATTCATGAGCAAATATTGCGGCTCAAACCCGAATTCGAGCAAATGGCCGACGTTCATGATCAGAAGCAGAATGATGACCGGCCGAATGCCCGGCAGCGTAATATGCCACATCTTCCGGAACCGCCCCGCGCCGTCGATTTCCGCCGCCTCATACAGCGACGGGTCGATCATCGCGATCGCGGCCAGATAGACGATCGTGTTCCAACCGAGGTTTTTCCATATTTCAGAAAGACCATAGATCCACCAAAAATATTCGCCTTTCCCAAGCCAAAGCACCGGTTTGTCGATGACGCCCAGCCAGACGAGTAATTCGTTGACGATTCCGCCTTCCGGGTGAAGCGCCGACATAATGATGCTCGATGCGACGACCCAAGAAATGAAATGCGGCAAATAGCTGATCGTCTGAACGATGCGTTTGAACAACAAGTTTTTCAACTCGTTCAGCAACAGCGCCAGCGTGATCGCGGTCGTAAACCCGAGCACGAGGTTAATGACGCTCATGGCCAGCGTGTTGCGCATGACGCGATAAAATCCAGGATCGTTAAACAGAAACGCGAAATGTTTAAACCCAACCCAGGTCTGCTCCCAAATGCTTTTTCCCGGACGAAAATCTTGAAACGCCATCAACCAACCCCAAAGCGGGACATAACGGAAAATAAACAGCCAGATGACGAAGGGAACGGACATCAACACGAGCGCCCGCTGTTTGACGAGCAGCCGCATAAAATGGCGAACGCCCCTGATTTCGTGTCGTCGGGACGGCGCGGAGACCGATGTCGTCGCGAGCCCCCGGATCGTCGTTTCCTGCATGGTTCTCTCGCCTCCCTGCCGGCCGGGCGGTCGAGCGCCCGGAGAAACGGCGAAAGGAAGGGCGCCGAAAGACGCCGCTTCCTTCCGCCCGTCTGTCCTGTCGTTATTGCACTTCGCCTTTGACTTTCGCCGCTTTTTCCTTGATCTTCTGCGTCATCGTGTCCTCGTACGCCTTCACGTCCAGTTTGCGGAACTCGGTGACGAATTCGTTCCAGATCTTTTCGAATTCTCCTTGTTTCGCCATGACCATGCGCGGGACGTAACGGCGCAACAGCTGGTCTTTTTTCTGCGTGAAGATCTGCGCCGGCGAACCTTGCTCCAGCGAAATGCTCCACGCCGGGTACCACGGCCGTTCGTCCGGCGGCGAGAACATTTCGGAGAACGTTTTGACGCCGTATTTGCTCAAAAATTCCTTGTCCGAATCGCTGAACATCATCTGCGCGACTTCCGGCTGACGGCCGGGCGACACCGCGTTGCCGTCCGACAGCGTCGACGATTGTCCGTACATCGGCCAGAAGTATTCGAAATAGGTTAGACCGATCTTCGCCCTATATTCGTTGTCTTGCAGCTTTTCGATTTGTTCTTTCGTGCGATAGAAGCGGCCGTTGGAATCGACCTCGTACGTGACGCCCTTGATCCCCCACTGGTTGAGAATCTGGTTTTCCTCGTTCAACATGAAATCGAAGAACTTGATGATGCGCACCGGATCCTTCGCGCTGACCGTGATGCCGATGCCGCGGTTGTTGACGAACGTCGGCGGATCGAGATACTGGTCCTTGATGTTCGCGTCGTACACGATCGGCAGCGGGAAATATTCGAGATCCGGATTGCCTGCCTTCTTGATGTTCTGAAACGCTTGGTTGACCTGCCAGCCGTAGTCGAAGAACCCGAGCACTTTACCCGACGTCAGCTTGGCCAGATACTGGTCGTAGTTGTTGACGAACGACGTCTCGTCGAACAGCCCTTCCAGATACAGCTGGTTGAGCGTCTGGAACCAGCGCTTCGATACGTCGTCGTCGGTATAGTCGTTGGCCTGCATCGTCTTCATGTCGACCATCACGCCGCCGTCGTTCGGATAGCCGGCCAGATGGTTCGGCGGGTTTGTGATGACGAAGAACCGCCAGTCGTGCGTAAGCGCCGTGAATCCGATCAGACCTTCATTCGGATGCTTTTTGATATATTCGCGGATCAGGTTCAGATACTCATCCAACGTTTTGACTTTCGGATAGTTGAATTCCTTCAGCACCCGCTTCTGGATCCAGAACGCGCCCTGGTCGATCGTCGGGCTCGGTTTGAATTCGCCGACCTGCGGGCTAAACGGCAGGAAATAGATGTGACCGTCTTTTGCCCTCATCAGCGGATAATACTTGCCGTACACCCGTTTGATGTTCGGCGCGTACTTCTCAATCAGATCCTCCAATGGAATGAATGCCCCTGCTTCGACAACCTTGTCGATCTCCGTGTCGGGCAGCAGCACGTCGGGATACTGGCCGCTGGCGATCATCGTGCCGATCTTCGTCTTCAGGTCGCCGACGAGATGCTCGATTTTCCACGTGACCCCTGTTTTCTCCGCGTAAATTTTTCCGATTTCCGTGTCGGTCGACAACACGTCTTTGCCGGAAAACGCATTGAAGTAGGTGAACGTGACCGGTTGCGGCTTTTCCTCCTTCGTCGCGGCCGCCGAGCTCGCTCCAGGCGACGACGCGGCCTGATCTCCTCCGCTATCCTTCTTCGCACAGCCGGCGAGCGCCGAAGCCACTAGCAGCAGCACCGCGAGCCACTTGCCGAATCTCATGCTTTCGTCGTAACCCCTTTCTTCTAGAAGTGGTTTGCGAGTCAACTCCAGTATAGAAGAGCGGGCGAACCTCCGGTGACCCGTCAGATTAAAGGAGTTACTCCAAAAACTTAAGGTCTTCCGCCGCGAAGCCTACGCCGAGGGTTAACGTCCGTTATCCTCGCCGAAATCGACAGGAATCCGGACGCTCACCTCAGTCCCTTCACCCGGCCTGCTGTCGATGCGGAACTCCGCCGCCTCGCCGTAATACATTTTCAGCCGGTAGACGACATTGCGGATGCCGACGCGCTCTTCGACCGCGTATTCTTTCTCCAGATCGGCCAACAGCGCCTCCAGAACCTTCGGATCGAATCCGACGCCGTTGTCGCGCACGGCGCACGCCAGCCGATCGCCTTCCAGCCGGGCGCACACTTCGATCAACCCCGGCCCGTTCAGCGGTTCGATGCCGTGTATGCTCGCATTTTCGACGAGCGGCTGCAACATCATTTTCGGCACGCGGCATTTCAGCGCTTCGTCGGAAACGTCGATCCGGTACGACAGTTTGTCGCCGAACCGATATTTCTGAATTTCAAGAAAACTGACGACGAGATCGATTTCTTCCTTGAGCGAGACCCAGTCACTTTTCCACGACAACGAACGACGCAGCAGCTTCGCCATATTGTGAATGATGCGCGCCGTCTCCATCTCCTGCTTCATCAGACTGCGCATGCGGATCGTCTCCAGCGCGTTGAACAGAAAATGCGGGTTGATCTGGCTTTGCAACGCGTGCAGCTGGGCGTTTCGCCTCTGAATTTCCAGTTCTTTGTTGCGAATGTCGGCCAAATATACCTCGTCGATCAAATGCTTGATCTGCAGCGTCATCCGGTTAAACTCGGCAGTCAGCTGGCCGATCTCATCCGCCGACTCCCCGCCGGCGATCGTTTCGAAATTCTGGTTGCGGACCTTTTTCATATGCTTCAGAATGCGGCCAAGCCGAGCGTTAAGCGAACGCATGAACAGCACGATGATCGCCGTCGGGATCAACATGTTCAGGCTCGCCATCCAAAACACAAAATCCCGCGACTTCCGCACTTCCGAAAACACTTCGTCGCTGGGCACGAACGAAACGATCCGCCAACCGTCCAAATAGCGGATATTCCGGTAATCCACTTCAAAACGATAGGCATCTTTCGGGACGAGTACCGCCGCGAAGGGCACCGGCCCGTTCTCCCAGACGACAGGTGCATTCGAGGCGTAGACGACTTCATCGCGCTCGTTCAGTAAATAAAGCTGACCACGTAAATTGAGATTAGAGAAAATTTGATCAATATTCGACATTCGCAAATCGATTTTAATGATTTTTTCCTTTTCGTTCAGTGCCGTGTTGCCGTCCAACCTCCGCACGACACTGAAGCCCGGCTCCCGTCCGCCCAGCGAATCGGCCGTATCGAACCGCAAAAAAAGCGGCTGCGAAGTCCGCCGCTTAGCCAGCAGTTTGTACCATTCGGTGGAACGCACGGCGTCGGTCAGCCGCGCGACGCCGCTTGAAGGCAACACTGTCGGATTGTCGACGTACAGCGTAATCGACTGGACGCCGTAATACACCGGCCCGTAATTGCTCAAGATATGGCGCAGATAATTGTCGTACGCCAGGATGTAATCAATCGAACCCGCATAGTTCTGCTCTAGAATTTCGTAAACTCTAAAATCGGTATAAAAAATTGTGGAAATTTCGACTGCCTTCTCAATCTCTGCACGAAAATCGTTCCTTACCTGTTCGATCGCTCGGCCGATGTCTTGGATGCGCTGGTTGCGGACGTTTTCCACCGTAATCCGGTAAAACGCGACGTTAGTCAGGACGATCGGCAGAAACACCGAGAAAAAATACATCAGCAGCATTTTGTTGCGCAACCGCACGTTGGACAAACGCCAGGTAAACCGCATGTCGGATCGGCGCCGCTCCTTCCCGTCTCATTTCTTCAAAAAACCGGCGCGATATTCCGAGGGCGTCATGCCTTCGACCTTTTCGAACTGGGTGACGAAGTAGTCGGGATCGTTGAATCCCACTTTTTCCGCGATCTCGTAGATGCGCAAGTCGGTCTGCCGGAGCAGCCGCTTCGCCTCCTCGACGCGCAGCCGCAGCACATAGTCGTTAAAATAGGTGCCGTACGTCTTCCTGAACAACTGGCCGAGATAGACCGGGTTCATATAGAATTTCGCCGCAAGACTCTTCAGACTGATGTTTTCGTGAAAATGCGCGTCGATGTAGCTTTTGACCTTGTGGATGCTGCCCTTGGCTTTTTCCTTGCGCAGCGACGATACATATTCGGCGGCCTCCGCGCCGAACCGCTCCAGCAACCGTCTCAGCTCCCTCGGCGTCACGTTCAGGTCGTGCCAGCCGAGCATCGGTTCCAGCGACGCCAGTTCGCGCTCATCGCCGCCGAGTTCTCGAATGAGCCGCACAACGTCGAGCACACATCGATTGACTGATGTTTTGACCGCCTCGACAGCGAGCACCTGCTCGCGGAACGCCGCAAACAGCCGGTCGACCGCCGCGCGGATCCGCTCCACATCGCCGCTTTCCACACTTTCCGTCCATTCCTGAAAAATTTTCGAGTCCGGCTCAAGATACTGAAGCGCAAGGCCGCACACTTCCCGATATAGGATCGGCCCCTCCTGCCGGACGAACTTATATTGCAACGCCTGCTTCGCCGTCGCATACGCCTCGCGCAGCCGCGCAAGCCCGCGCACCGGCGCCCCGACGTAGACGACGACCGTTTCCCCCGTCCCACGCGTCAGGCGCGCCTGCAAGGTCTCCGCAAAACGGGCCTCGTTGCCCGCAAATCCAGCCAGCATCGCCGACGTCGCAATCATCCCGTACTGGTTGCGGTGTTCGTACAGGAACATCGGCTCCTTGCGGCCGACGACGTCGGCGGCAATCCGCGCCAGCCGATCGCGCAGCGGCTCTTCCGACGGCGCATCCGGCAGAACAGTCCGGTTACCCCCGTTCGCATTTTCTCCTTTTTCCTTCCAGGAATGCCGATCGTTGATCTCGATCAGTACATAATACACCGAATCTTCCCGCCGTATGCCGAACGCACGCTCCCACTCGCCGATCTGCCGCTCGTCCGCCTCGCCCTTGATCAACGCTTCCACGATCGCCGCTGTCCAAAGCTCTTCCTCTTTTCCGGCGATCCACCGGTCCTTCGCGATGCGCGGCCCGAGCTTCAGTAAAATCTCTTGCAGTTCGTCCTGATCCACCGGCTTTAACAAAAAGTCACACACACCGTATCGCATCGCTTGTTGAGCATATTTGAAATCGTCGTAGCCGCTGACGATGATGAACTTCGGCGCGGCGGCGCCGGAACTGCTTACGCGCCGGATCAGCTCCAGCCCGTCCAGGACCGGCATCCGGATATCGGTGATGACGAGCTCCGGCCGAAGCTCCTGAATCAGGCGGAGTGCCTCCTCTCCGTTGTCGGCCTCGCCGATCACTTCATAACCGCACGCCCTCCAGTCGATCAAATTGCGCAGTCCCTGTCGGGCAAACTGTTCGTCGTCCACGAGCAACACACCGATCATTTTCTGTAATCAACCCCCGCTCTTGCACCGCCCGTGGTTTGTAATTCGAAGCAAGCGCTTTCACCACGCCTCATTTTTGATTTTATCGCAAATGGCGGCGGCGAAGGGCAGGAATTTTTGACCTTATTCTTTGAGAAATGTACGATACAGCCTGCGGACTGTACGCCGTGCTCAGAGATCGCCACCGTCGCGCTGCAGCCGTTGCCGCTTTGGCTTTTTTTCTTGTACTGCCGCTGACCTTGCTTTGAACATCCGCGCACGCCTCTTCGGTGCAGTGAGCAGCATCGCGCCGTCGTCGGTCGTGAGATGGAGACGAATAATCCTGGTTTCCATACCTTCAAGGTACGATCCAAACACCAAATTGCTGAAGTGCCATATTTTTCATCTGATTCAGTTTCAATCCCTTGAAGGGATTGAAACAGGTTCAAATCTTTCTACGCAAGAAAAATGTTCATCGTTTGGATCGTACCTTGAAGGGATTGAAACCGTCACAATCGCCTCAAAATCCGCTCAACCAAGCCACGTTTGGATCGTACCTTGAAGGGATTGAAACACAATAAATATCCATGGAAACCGGAATCACCAACGCCGGCGTTTGGGTCGTACCTTCAAGGTACGATCCAAACACGCTCGAAGTCGGCGCTTCCGCTGTCGTCCGCACTTGTTTCAATCCCTTCAAGGTACGATCCAAACCCCGCGAACAGTACCAGCGTAGCCAGGAGCAGATGAGGGTTTCAATCCCTTCAAGGTACGATCCAAACTTTCAAAAACCTCTTGATTTTTCTTGTAAAGTATATTAGTTTCAATCCCTTCAAGGTACGATCCAAACCCGCCGCAGCTGCTACCAGAAACCCGTTCGCAACGGCGTTTCAATCCCTTCAAGGTACGATCCAAACACGGTACGGAGGCGCTTCGTGAGGCTCGAATGATCGGTGTTTCAATCCCTTCAAGGTACGATCCAAACGGTTTCGCGCATGCCCTTGCGTACTTCCCGCGCTAAATGTTTCAATCCCTTCAAGGTACGATCCAAACACTGATGCACTTCCGGCGAACGCAAAAAAGCTCCAGTTTCAATCCCTTCAAGGTACGATCCAAACAAACAGAAATTGAAGGAAATGGGATTCATCCGAAAAAGTGGTTTCAATCCCTTCAAGGTACGATCCAAACAGCTTGGGAGCGGTGGCGACGCTCGCAAGCCGCTCAGGTTTCAATCCCTTCAAGGTACGATCCAAACATCTGCACGGTGCCCTGTACTTCCACCTGCTGGCGCTGTTTCAATCCCTTCAAGGTACGATCCAAACTCCTCATCCATATCTAGATGAAAACCAATCATATCTGGTTTCAATCCCTTCAAGGTACGATCCAAACTTTTATAATTTAAAGGAATAAAATGCCGATAACGATGTTTCAATCCCTTCAAGGTACGATCCAAACCGGGCGACCACCTGAAGGTGAAGGTGGTCGAACTGGAGTTTCAATCCCTTCAAGGTACGATCCAAACTACAAATCAACACGATCCCGCGGATTTATCCTATATTCGTTTCAATCCCTTCAAGGTACGATCCAAACGCAGGGGATTGACTACGATGTCATTCCCGGAACGCCGTTTCAATCCCTTCAAGGTACGATCCAAACGGCCGGTGTACGCGAAAAAATCGGAGCGCGGGCATTGGAGTTTCAATCCCTTCAAGGTACGATCCAAACCTGACTGATTTACCGCGCCCCGCGGAGGGGCGCGGTCGTTTCAATCCCTTCAAGGTACGATCCAAACCTTTTTACAGAGATTATTCGATGTTGGGGAGGATGATGTTTCAATCCCTTCAAGGTACGATCCAAACTGTCGCTCGGCGTCTTGCCGACCGCTGCCGAATGGTCGGTTTCAATCCCTTCAAGGTACGATCCAAACCGGCCCTGACGTCAAAATCATCCCGATCCTCTCGCTGTTTCAATCCCTTCAAGGTACGATCCAAACAAACGATCACCGGCGATCATAGCGACCAAAATCAGAGTTTCAATCCCTTCAAGGTACGATCCAAACGCATGCCACGCGATATGCCATTACTGCGCTATGAGGTTTCAATCCCTTCAAGGTACGATCCAAACCTCAACACAACAGCTATACGATTTGACCGTACCTCGTTTCAATCCCTTCAAGGTACGATCCAAACACCTGGACAATCTTACCATTTCTATATGCACGTATTTGTTTCAATCCCTTCAAGGTACGATCCAAACCAGCCCTATATTGTATCGGTATACCGGCCATGTAAACGTTTCAATCCCTTCAAGGTACGATCCAAACGCCGCAAAGGAACCTCATCCATGGACGATTTCAAACTGGTTTCAATCCCTTCAAGGTACGATCCAAACCTGTAATTTTGGGGAAGGTGAAGCTCACGCTTTTGCATGTTTCAATCCCTTCAAGGTACGATCCAAACACGATGCGGGCGAAAGCCGAGTACGTCATCGACCGGGATGTTTCAATCCCTTCAAGGTACGATCCAAACCGAACAAAATAAAATGCGGATCATCACGGTATACGACCGTTTCAATCCCTTCAAGGTACGATCCAAACCGGATACACCGTGGGTGGTTTGAAACTTCAGGACCGGGTTTCAATCCCTTCAAGGTACGATCCAAACTTCGTTCCAGTTAAATTACAATAACGATTAGGCATGGTTTCAATCCCTTCAAGGTACGATCCAAACTTTATATTTTCAATGCAATCCACTTTATGAAAGACCGTTTCAATCCCTTCAAGGTACGATCCAAACGCGGGTTTATGACGAACCAGAAAGAAGCGGAGCTGCGTTTCAATCCCTTCAAGGTACGATCCAAACTCTCAACAAGCCAATCGTATCGCGCAATCTGTGGCCGTTTCAATCCCTTCAAGGTACGATCCAAACGGGCGGGGAGAAATACAGGCGGAGAAAAGGAGGATGCGTTTCAATCCCTTCAAGGTACGATCCAAACCTTCGTCAACCTGTACAATTCGGCCGCATCTACGGAAGTTTCAATCCCTTCAAGGTACGATCCAAACGCAGACCCTTGTTTACGTTGGAAATTTTACGCACTTACCGTTTCAATCCCTTCAAGGTACGATCCAAACCTGCCTCGGTAATCGAGACAGCGATGAACCGCATGCATGTTTCAATCCCTTCAAGGTACGATCCAAACTGGGCGGATAAGGATCGTTGCCGTGACTGTCGAAGGGGTTTCAATCCCTTCAAGGTACGATCCAAACTGCATGTTTTTCTTGCGCCGTCTGAAACTTTTACTGCAATGTTTCAATCCCTTCAAGGTACGATCCAAACGTATCGCCGCGCTGAAGGAGGAGAAAACATGAAGAAAAAGTTTCAATCCCTTCAAGGTACGATCCAAACGGTTGACCGCTTGACAACCATTTAGGGTGGTGATATATTGTTTCAATCCCTTCAAGGTACGATCCAAACCATGTACGGTGTTTCGTGGAATGGTCGGATTGATATTTTGTTTCAATCCCTTCAAGGTACGATCCAAACTTTTGACAACAATTGGTTTTCCGTCTTTGTCCATCGTTTCAATCCCTTCAAGGTACGATCCAAACGATTGAGTTGGTCCTTAATCAGGCGGACGTTCCGTAGTTTCAATCCCTTCAAGGTACGATCCAAACGCGCGCGTATAGTAGCAGCAGCAGAAGTATTTGAAGGTGTTTCAATCCCTTCAAGGTACGATCCAAACTCCAGGAGCGACAATGCGAGATCATCGTCGAAATAAGTTTCAATCCCTTCAAGGTACGATCCAAACAAACAGCGAGATGAGGCTATCCAGGCGGCGGAGGCGGTTTCAATCCCTTCAAGGTACGATCCAAACACAATGATTTGAGCAGAGCGACGCACACCAATATCGAGGTTTCAATCCCTTCAAGGTACGATCCAAACACGGCACCGTACGTCGCTCTTGGGTTCCGTTCCCTGTTTCAATCCCTTCAAGGTACGATCCAAACACCAACGTTGCTGCCGACGCCGCCAGGCCATCCACAGTTTCAATCCCTTCAAGGTACGATCCAAACGCGCTTCGCGCGGGATATATCCCGGAACATGGTCCCGTTTCAATCCCTTCAAGGTACGATCCAAACACACCTGCGCATCGCCGGCGGCACACCGATCGAAATCGTTTCAATCCCTTCAAGGTACGATCCAAACGTCCCGTCGCAACGATCACATGGGACGCCTTCCGATGTGTTTCAATCCCTTCAAGGTACGATCCAAACGATCATGGGCGATGCGGGCGACGTCCGCCTGGTGCGGGTTTCAATCCCTTCAAGGTACGATCCAAACTCACTTTGTTCTGGCTCATTTTCTCACGCTCCAATGTTTCAATCCCTTCAAGGTACGATCCAAACGCATCCGTCAGTAGGAGGATTAATCGATTCGAGATAAAGTTTCAATCCCTTCAAGGTACGATCCAAACACGGGGGGAAGGTTCGGCGCGGAACGTGGCATGAAAGTTTCAATCCCTTCAAGGTACGATCCAAACGCCGATACGCTCAACCATCAGCTTTCCCCGGCCATCGTTTCAATCCCTTCAAGGTACGATCCAAACGAGGCCACCCGATTAAAGGGCAACCGATTGAACGCGCGTTTCAATCCCTTCAAGGTACGATCCAAACGCACCTTCCGCTCCGCCGTCAGGTCCTTCGTGCTGGTATAGTTTCAATCCCTTCAAGGTACGATCCAAACAAACAACCGATCTGGCGGCTTGCCATCGACGCACTTTGTTTCAATCCCTTCAAGGTACGATCCAAACCACGCTCATTTGAATTTCAACCTCCGCCTGAACGCCTGTTTCAATCCCTTCAAGGTACGATCCAAACAGATTGGAATGAGGATATAATCGCCGCTATCAACCTCGTTTCAATCCCTTCAAGGTACGATCCAAACGCCGCGGGCGTGCCACCACACAGCATTCTCCAGCTCGGTTTCAATCCCTTCAAGGTACGATCCAAACGCGACTCTGAACCTGTTTGATAATCATTTTAACAAGTTTCAATCCCTTCAAGGTACGATCCAAACAATCAAATCGTCCATTTTTTAAGGTCGCAAAAGCTTGAGTTTCAATCCCTTCAAGGTACGATCCAAACGAGCAAATTTCTGACTCGCGACGCAATCCTGAAAGCTGTTTCAATCCCTTCAAGGTACGATCCAAACTTCCGGCAGCCGTTCGACCACACTCTCAATCGCCTGTTTCAATCCCTTCAAGGTACGATCCAAACTTCGTCGCCCGCCATTGCGATGATGGACGCCGCAGAGTTTCAATCCCTTCAAGGTACGATCCAAACATCGCCGCTACCACCGTATCCGCCCCCCGCGCCGTAGTTTCAATCCCTTCAAGGTACGATCCAAACATGCCTTACAAAATCAGCCAAAACAGCCTCGAGCTCAGTTTCAATCCCTTCAAGGTACGATCCAAACGCCTCCCTTATTGATGGTTTTTCGTTCTACGAGCTCGTTTCAATCCCTTCAAGGTACGATCCAAACTTTGGCAGGTTTACGCCTGCCGAAGCACTCGAGTTTTGGTTTCAATCCCTTCAAGGTACGATCCAAACAATGGGCGGAGTACTAGAGAATTTCGATGAATTGTGTTTCAATCCCTTCAAGGTACGATCCAAACATGGGGGAACCTTTGGGGACCGGACGGAGACCCGGTCCCCAGTTTCAATCCCTTCAAGGTACGATCCAAACCAGATACACGTCCTGTTCGCCGTCATACGAAACCACCTTGTTTCAATCCCTTCAAGGTACGATCCAAACACTTCCCTAACAGCCTTCTCCGCGATCTCCGACTGCCGTTTCAATCCCTTCAAGGTACGATCCAAACGCAGGGTCAAGGGTACAGCATCGGAAACAGAGACGAGTTTCAATCCCTTCAAGGTACGATCCAAACCGGATATAGACGAAACTCTGTTGTCAGCCCTATATTGGTTTCAATCCCTTCAAGGTACGATCCAAACCGTTTTCAAACCTTTCGTACTTGAGCAAAGAGTCGTGTTTCAATCCCTTCAAGGTACGATCCAAACGTTTTTGGCGATAGTCCAATATATTGGTCTCAGGAAGTGTTTCAATCCCTTCAAGGTACGATCCAAACCGGATACCACACTCGGATCGTGTGGTATCCCTCCGCGAGTTTCAATCCCTTCAAGGTACGATCCAAACTGAGGATCACTTCCAAGAGCGAGTCTCCGGTCGCCCATGTTTCAATCCCTTCAAGGTACGATCCAAACCCTCATGGCTGTGAAGGACAAAATCACTCAGACCCGTGTTTCAATCCCTTCAAGGTACGATCCAAACCGTCATCCGCCCTCACCGACCGGCGGCGTTTTCTGCTCGGGTTTCAATCCCTTCAAGGTACGATCCAAACTGGCTACTCCTTTCAAGTGATTTGGCGGCTGGGTATTGTTTCAATCCCTTCAAGGTACGATCCAAACATAAAATCGCGAAATCGCGCTTTGTTGAGCGAAAGAGTTTCAATCCCTTCAAGGTACGATCCAAACGCCCTAAAAGTATTCTATCAAAAACCTCTAAAAAATGTTTCAATCCCTTCAAGGTACGATCCAAACGTTCATCTCGTAACTGTATTTCAAATCTATTCCAAGAAGGTTTCAATCCCTTCAAGGTACGATCCAAACCTCCCCACACTTCATCCGGCAGCAGCATTACGACAACGTTTCAATCCCTTCAAGGTACGATCCAAACAAAAAACCACACAAGGCATGTTACAATCCTCCCTCAATAAATTAATGTTTTCTTCGTTTTTCTCGCGTTTTCGCATGATTTCATCTTCGACACCCGAAGCGCCCTTGGATAGAACTTAATGAGAAGTGAATATCTGGGATCCACCCGTGTCACG
>Ga0207808_100065_pt1 | contig 99128 bp, 77 predicted proteins | sample CeladaPassaB1F05_FD_187482 | JGI IMG/M metagenome (GOLD analysis project Ga0207808, IMG submission 187482) | Cellulose-adapted microbial communities from the Joint BioEnergy Institute, USA - Passage B1F05 (SPAdes) (version 2) | ecosystem: Engineered > Bioreactor > Continuous culture >... | reverse complement strand
CGGAGACGCCTCCGCCGCGGACGTCGCCGTGGTGTATTCGCAAAACACCCTGTTCAATTACGACAGGCAGGAGCCCGAACGGTACGTCGACTCGATCCGCGGCGTGGAGCAGGCGCTGGCCGAACACCATATTCCCTTCGACGTGATTTCCGACCGTCTGCTGATTCCGGAACGTCTGGCGAAATACCGGACGATCGTGTTGCCGTCCACCGCCTGCATGACGGAAGAAGCGGCGGAAAGCCTCAAGAAGTACGTGGAAAACGGCGGAAGCGTCGTCGCCACGTTTGAAACCTCGCTGTACGACCCGGACGGCCGGAAAAGGGACGATTTCCTCCTGGCGGATCTGCTGGGCGTTTCCCACGCGGACACCCTGCAGGTCACCGGCAGGGAGGACGGCGTCTACAAACAGGCCTATCTGAATGTCCGGCTTGGCGACCATCCCCTGTTGTCGGATCTGGGGGACACCACGGTGATCCCCGCGGCGAACCGTTATTGCCGGGTGCGCCTGCGCGGGGAAAAGGCGGCGGTTCCGCTGACGCTTTCAGCCGCCTTCCGCGTGTTTCCGGAAGGCATGTCCTACACGCTCGAACCCGATCCCGGCGATCCCATGCTGGTCGCGAGGGAACATCCTTCCGGAGGGAGAACGGTTTATTTTGCCGGTCAGCCGGATCTGGCGTTTTTGCGGTTTGGCTATCCCGATTGGGGTTTGCTGCTGACCAATGCCGTCCGGTGGGCGTCCGGCGGGCGGTTGCCGCTGGAAGCGGAAGCTCCGCCTACCCTGCTCGTGACGCTCCGGAAACAGGAAAATTGCCGGCTCGTCCATCTGGTGAACCTCAACGGTGGAAGGCGAATGTTCCGGCAAATGATTCCCGCCCGCGACATAAAAATCCTCCTGCGAAGCGAACCGGCGTTTCGGCCGCGCCGCGCGTTCCTGCTCTCGAACCTTCACTCCCTGCCGCTGGCGGAAGAAAAAGACGGCGTTTCGGTCCGGGTTTCCCGGGTGGAGGATTACGACGTGCTGGTGTTCGAGGGTGATGCGGACAGCCGTTGATCCTGCCGGTTTTCAAGGAGTTGGACGACATGAGGATGCGGGTCCGGAAATGGGTGGGCCACTGGAAAAAGGAGGATCGGCGCAAGTACCTTTATAAACTTGTCATCATCGGATGCCTGGCGGTGACCATTCCGATCGTATTTGCCGGCTGGGTCTATTACACGATGTCGGTGGAGCGGGTACGCAACACGATCGCCGAGGAAAGCCAGTCCGCGCTGTTCAGCATCCGGGATCGGGCCGAGCTTGTGCTGCAGCGAATCGAGGAAGAATCGCTGCAGCTCGCCAACGATCCCCTGGTGAATGAACTGTTTTTCAGCATGGACGATAACGATGCGCGGAAAGAAATTCTGGTGCGCAAGAGTCTGCTGGACAAAATTTCCATCCTGAAAAACATGAACAGAGCGGCCAGGGAAATCTTCCTGTACGACGCGGAGGAACAACTGGTCATTTCCAACGATTACGGAGTGATCCCGCTCGCCGACTACCGGTATCGGAACGAAATCGAGCAATGGATGGCGGAAGGATACCGGGCCCAGTGGCTGGCCGTTCCCGATCACACCGGCAGCGGCCGCGACCTGTTCGTGCACGTGCGCATGCTCCCGGCCATCGGGGACCGGACGGCGCAAGGCATGCTGGTATACGAAATGGACGTCGACATGTTCCATCGGCTGACGGACGGCTTTTTGCTTCCGGATGACCAGGAACTGTTCATCATTCATTACCAGCATTGGACCGAGCTGGACCGCGACCTTCGGGACTGGCTGTTCAACCGCCAGGACGAGCTGCAGGGCATCCAGATGATCCGGACCGCGGAGCAAACTTCCGGACAGTTTTCGGCACAAGGGATCGACGGCAAGTCGGCGCAGTACTTCTATTTCAAAAACATTTACGGCAGGACCTACGTTTCCGTGGTTCCGGAACAGCTCATCACGCAGAGGTTGAGCTGGATTCGCGAAGTCACGGTGCTGGTGGTCTTCGTGTTCATCGGGGTCGGCATCGCGCTGGCGTTCGTGGCGTCCCGGCTCATGTATTCCCCGATCGACAAGCTGATCCAGTACAGCCGCTCGCTGCGCGTGGGACAGGTGGACGGGCGGGCCCGGGACGAGCTCGAATATCTCAGGGGTTGCCTGCAATATCTCAGCCACGAGGCGAACAAGCTGGGTTCCTATATCGAGCGGATCCAGCCGACCTTGCGGGAAAAATTTTTGCAACATGTGCTGGCCGGCGATTACGGCGTCCGGGAAACGCTGGCCCAGGAGTGCGGAAAGTTCGGCATTGCCCTGAAAGCGACCAACGTCGTCCTTGTGGCAGAAGTGTGGAACATCTACCGGGAAAAACGGTTTCTGCCCGAGGAAAGAGGAACGGTGGCCTTCGTGCTGGCCAACGTCATGCAGGAAATTCTCCAGAACGAAGCGCTGCAGGGATGGGTGATCCCGTTCCACGGGAAAGGCGTGGCCTGGCTGCAATTTGCCGGGGACACGCCGCATGAGGACCTGGAACGGCTCACGGAACGGTTCGCCCGTCTGGTCGTGGATGCGCTCAAGAAATATCTGGAATTTGACGCCACGGTGGGCATCGGCCGGTTTTATCCGCACGTGGCGGACGTGCCGGTTTCCTGCCAGGAAGCGGAGCAGGCGCTGCAATACCGGATGTTCAGGGAAACGGAAAACGTCCTGTTCATCGATTGCCTGGAGCAGGAAAAAAAGCGGAAGCGCCAACGCTACCCGCGGGAACTGGAGGAGGCGATCGTCCATGCGCTCGAACGGGGCGATTCCGACACGGCCGGACTTCGGCTGCGGGACTTCTCCAACAGCATCCGGAAATCGCAGTCGTTTTCCTTCATCCATCAAAGCTATCATCTGCTGCTCTCTTCCATTCTCGTCACCCTGGAAAAGAAAGGCGCTCCCGTATGGGATCTGGCGGAGCACAATCTGTTTGGACAATTGAGAAACATCCGGACGCCGGAAGACGTGCAGGCGTGGTTTTCGGAAACGGTGTTTCCCCTGTATAAATCCATCGTCCGGGAGGCGTCCGAGCCGGAGAGGGATTCCGTCATCGCCTACGTCTGCCAGTACATCCGGGATCATTGCGAAAGCGACCTGTCCCTGGTGCATTGCGCGGAACTGGTGGAGATGAGTCCTTCGCATCTGAGCCGTTTGTTCAAGAAAGAGACGGGCAAAAACTTCCTGGAGTTCGTCGTGGAGTGCAAGATGGACCTGGCCAAACGGCTTTTGCGGGAAACCGACATGCGCGTCGGCGACATTGCCGCCCATATCGGATATTCCGAACGGAACCTGAACCGACTGTTCCGGCGTTATGTCCACATGTCCCCCGGAAATTACCGGGCCAAATTTCGCGCTTCTTTGTATACGGATCTGAAGGCGAGGTTGTCTCGGAGGATGTGGCGCTACAAGTGGCTTTATCTTCTGGCATTGCCCGGATTTGCCTATTTTCTGGTGTTCAAGATCGCTCCGATGTGGGGATTGATTCTCGCGTTCATGGAATACAATCCCTACGCCGGCCTGTGGGCCAGCGATTGGGTCGGGCTCAAGAACTTCCAGGATCTTTTCGTCGGAGAAAAATTTTTCATCATGCTTCGCAATACGCTGGCGATCAATATCCTGGCCCTGATCTTCATGTTCCCCGTCCCGATTCTGCTGGCCTTGATGCTCAACGAAGTGAGGCACGGGATCTTCAAACGGATCAACCAGTCCATCGTCTATTTGCCGCACTTTTTGTCCTGGGTGGTCGTGGCGAGCCTGACGTTTTTCCTGCTGTCCGCGGACATCGGCGTCGTCAACAAGATTCTGGTCACCCTGGGATATGAATCGAAGACGTTCCTGACCAACCCGGATTATTTCTGGTTTATCATTACCGTCCAGAACATCTGGAAAGAAGCCGGCTGGGGAACGATCATTTTCCTGGCGGCCCTGGCGGGCGTCGATCCGCAGCTTTACGAGGCCGCGGTCATGGACGGCGCCTCCCGTTTCCGGCAAATCTGGCACATTACGCTGCCGGCCATCCGGTCCACGATCATCGTGCTGCTCATCCTGCGGCTCGGCAATATGGCCGACGTGGGCTTTGAACAAATCCTTTTGATGATGAACCCGCTCGTGATCTCCGTCGCCGAAGTGTTCGACACCTATGCCTACAACGTGGGGATCCTGAGGGGACAGATCACCTTCGGCGTCGCGGTGGGCATGTTCAAGGGTGTGGTCGGTCTGGTGCTCGTGCTCATTTCCAACTACATTGTCAAGAAAATGGGCCATGATGGCATCTATTGAGGAGGTGGGCCCGTGAGCTTCGTTTCAACAAAACGCATGACGCTGTTCGACTATGTCAACTACACGCTGCTGGGGCTGTTTTCCCTGCTTTGCGTGCTGCCGTTCATTTACGTCTTCAGCGTGTCCTTCACGGACCCCCAGGTCTATGTACCGTTCAAGTTCTATTTCTTCCCGGAAAAATGGTCGCTGGCCGCCTATGAATATGTCCTGCAGACCAACGCCTATATCAACGCGCTGAAAAGCACCGTGTTCATCACCGTGGTCGGTACGGTCATCGGTATCGCGGTCTCGTTCACGTTCGCCTACGCCCTGACGAAAAAGCACATGCCGGGGCGCAATCTGATGCTGGGCATCGTCATTTTCGCCCTGCTCTTCCATGCGGGCATTCTGCCCAACTACCTCCTGGTCAAGGAGTTCGGGCTGCTCAATTCCCACTGGTCGCTGATCTGGATGGGGCTGACCAATTCCTGGAGCATGATTCTGATCAAAAGTTTCATGGACTCCCTTCCGCCGGAGCTGGAGGATGCGGCCAAGATCGACGGGTGTACCGATTTCTCCGTGTTCTGGTGCATCATCATTCCCCTGTCCATGCCGGCCATTGCCGCCTTTACGCTGTTTTTCGCCGTGCAGCACTGGAACACGTATTTCAACGCCCTGATTTACCTGTCGGACTCGGAAAAATGGACGCTGCAGGTGTTCATCAAATCGCTGGTCATCGATTCGGACTCCAACTCCCAGATCGTCGGCGCGGACTCCTGGCTCGTGCCGCAGGAAACCATCCGGATGGCGTCCATCATCCTGGCCATGGTCCCGATTCTGGTCGTCTATCCGTTCCTGCAGAAATATTTTGCCAAGGGCGTCATGCTGGGCTCGATCAAGGGATGAGGGTATTTGCCGGAAAGCGGGGATGAGCGGTGAACCTGATTTACGACCATACGGATCCCGTCGTCTCGTTCGGCGTCGAACAGATCAAAAGCAGTCTGAAACGAAAAGGCGTTTACTTCGTGGAGCGGTTTCTGGAGCACGGTGCGGTTCCGTTGCCGCAAAAGGGCATCGTGGTGCGGAAAACGGACGGGCGCGGCGGTGCCCCGGCGGAAGCGGAATCGTTCCGCATCCGGCGGAGCGGCGGGCGGATTCACATCGAGGGTCCGGATTCCCGCGGCTTGATGTACGGGTGCCTGGAGTGGGCGGAACGCCTTGCGCGCGGCAGGGATCTGCGGGACGGCGAAGAGGTGGTCCAAAAGCCGGCCCTGGCGATCCGCGGCATCAAGTTCAACCTGCCGTTTGTCCCGTTCGATGAGGGCGATCCGTTTGCATTGAACGAGGAAACCTGTCTGGATCCGGAGTACTGGAAATCCTTCATCGACATGATGGCCCTGAACCGCTACAATTGCCTGAGCCTGTGGTCCGAACACCCGTTCCACCTCATGGTCGTGTCGCCCAGGTATCGGGCGGCCAACCCATACAGCGACGCGGAAATCGAAAGGAACATCCGTTTTTTCCGGGAGATCTTCCGCCATGCGCAAAACCGCGGCATCGACATCATCCTTTTCACCTGGAACATCCGGCTGATCCCGGAGGTGGCCCGGGGGCTCGGCTTGCCGGAAAGCGTCGGCGATTACGGCAACATGCGCGATGTGTTCTATCACCGGGTCGGCAAGCCGCTCAACCGGTTCCGCATGCAGTCGGACATCATCCGGGACTATTTCCGGGAAATGGTGCTCCAGCTGCTCATTACCTATCCCGAGCTGAAGGGACTGGGGACGTCCGCCAGCGAATGGATGGACGGCGACGGGTACGAGCGGGAACAGTGGATTGTCGACACGTATGTGGAAGCGATTCGGCAATCGGGACGGGACATCTGGTTTATCCACCGCACCAACATGCAAAGCGCGGGCCGGGAAATCCGGGAGCTCGTGCAGCACCGGTTCGATCCGCAAAAATTTTTCATCAGCTGGAAGTATTCGAACGCCCACGGCTACTCCCACCCCCGCCCGCAATTTGAAACGCTCTGGAAAGCCTGGGAAGGCATCGATCTGGAAAAGACGCAGGTGCTGTACACGGTCCGCAACGATGATGTGTTCACCCTGCGGTGGGCGGATCCGGACTACGTGCGGGAGTATGTCCGGGGCATGATGAAGCCTTACGTCAAAGGATTCTATTGGGGTGCGGACGGCTATTTGTGGGGCCGGGATTTCCAGCACGTCGATCACGGCCACAAGACCTGGCGGTATGATTTCGAGCGCCATCTCCTGCAGTTCCAGCTGTGGGGACGGCTGTCCTACGACCCGGCGGCCGGTGATCCGGTGTGGATTCATCTGATGGAGGAGCAATACGGTCCCGACCATGCTCCGATGTTCCTGGATGGTCTGAAGCGCGCTTCCCGGATGGTGTGCGCCGTGAACCGGCTCTACTGGGAGGATTACGACTTCCAGTGGTATCCCGAAGGCTGCCTGTCCCAGACCACCGGGTTCAAGACGATTCTGAAGTTCGTGGACGGTGTGCCCATGCCCGGCGTCGGGGTCATGGGCATCGCCGAGTATGCGCGGGCGGAACGGGACGGGATTCTGGAGCAGGCGGCTGCCGCTTATGAAGAAACGCCCCCCGACATCATCCGGCTCCTGCGCCGGATGTCCGCCGAAACGGAGAAGATCGCGGACCGCATCGACGCTTCGCTGGGCGAGCTGCGGGGCAGCCACGCCGAGTGCACGCTGCTGGATCTGCGAGCCTATGTCGAATGGGGACGTTATTATGCCTGCAAATTTTCCGCTGCGCTGGAGCTGAACCGGTATCGGCTCAGCGGCGCGGAACGGCACCGGCGGCAGGCCGTCCGGCTGCTGGAAGACGCCGCCCGCCATTGGGAGATGCTCGGGCACTATTGGAGTCTGCACAATACTTCCTATTTTATGGCGAGGGTGAAGCGGACCTTCGGATATCCGCTTTATATGCAGGACGTGCGGAATGACATCGAGCTGGCGCGGCAATTTGAAGCCGGTGATGGAACCGGCCGCAAGAACATGAGGAAAAAGGCGCAGAAAGGGGACCCATCATAACCATGGCGAAATCCCAAGGGCAAAATCGGCTTGTGGTCGTCCGGTACGCGGACGATCCGGTGGCCGGTCACGAATCGGTGCTATGGGCGCTGGAATATTTGACGGAAGTGTGCCGCGGGAAAAGCATCGAAGTGACCGCGGAAGACGCCGCGGGCGCGCCGAAGATTTGGGTGTCGGGACCGGATCATGTCCCGGCGCAGGAGCTGAAGAGCAACGGCGCGACGTTGCCCGCGGAAGCGGAATCGTTCTGCCTCTTCTGGAACCGGAACGAACAAAGCCCCGCGCTGATCGCGGCGGGCCGCGACGAACGGGGCTTGCTCTATGCCCTGCTGGAAGTGGCGGATGCCGTCCGGCATGCGGCGGATCCGATGGCCGAACTGGCCCGGTTCCGGCTCTTGTCGGAAAAGCCGGCCGTTGCCGTGCGCGCCGTGGGCCGCCTGTTTGTCAGCGAAGCCGAGGACAAGGCCTGGTTCTACAACCGGACGTTCTGGGATGAATATTTGACCGAATTGGCCACGCACCGGATCAACCGGCTGCACTTGGCTTTGGGGATGGGTTACGATTACGGGCACGACCCGCTGGCTTCGGACAATTATTTCAGTTTCAGCTACCCGTTCCTGATCCGGGTGCCCGGTTACGACGTGCGCGTGGCAGGATTGCCGGACGAGGAAAGGGAGCGGAATCTGGAAACGCTCCGCTTCATCAGCCGGGAAGCCAAGCGCAGGGGGATCCATTTTCAGCTCGGCCTCTGGAACCACGCTCCCGATCTGGGAGCGCAGCAGTCCAGGTACCGCGTGGAAGGGATCCATCCGGGCAATCAAACCGCCTATTGCCGCGATGCCATCCGCCTGCTGCTTCAGGAGTGCCCGGACATTGACGGCGTGACGATCCGCACGCATTACGAAGGCGGGGTTCCGGAGCCGGCCGAGGAATTCTGGAGCGAACTCTTCCGCGGTGTCGGGGAGTGCGGCCGAAAGGTGCAAATCGACCTGCACGCCAAGGGGGTGGATTTCGACCGCATCGAAGCGGCCGTTGCCACGGGCCAGCCCGTCGTGGTTTCGCCGAAATACTGGGCGGAACACATGGGGCCGCCTTACCACCAGGCGGCCATCCGGGCCACCGAGCTGCCGGTGGAATCCACCGACCGGCCCGATCTGATGTCGATTACCGCCACGCATCGGCGGTTTACCCGTTACGGATATGCGGACTTTTTCCGGGCGGACCGCTCGTACGACGTGTTGTTCCGCATCTGGCCGGGAACCCAGCGGGTGCTGCTGTGGGGCGATCCCGCCATGGCCGCCGGCTACGGAAGACTGGGGAGTTTCTGCGGCGCTTCGGGGGTCGAGTGGTGCGAACCGCTGACGTTCAAAGGCCGGAAAGGTTCCGGAGTGCCGGGCGGGCGCGAACTGCACGCCGATCCGGCCCTCCGTGAGGCGGAAGGACACGAGTGGCGCAAGTACAAGTACAGTTACCGCCTGTGGGGCCGGCTGCTCTACAATCCGGATGCGGACCCCGAAAGCTGGCGCCGCTGGCTGCGGGCCGAATTCGGGGAAGCCGCCCGCGCCTGCGAAGAAGCGCTGGCGCACGCCAGCCGCATCCTGCCGCTCCTCACCGCGGCGCATAACCCATCCGCGGCCAACAACGCGTTCTGGCCGGAAATGTACACCAACATGTCCATCGTCAAGCCGCCCCGGCCTTCGCCCTACGACTTCGATACGGTGGAACCGAAGACGTTCGGCTCGGTCCAGCCGCTTGATCCGGCGTTGTTCTACCGCATCGACGATTTTGTGCAGGATGTGCTGCGGGGCGAGCGCAGCGGGAAATATTCGCCGCTGTTTGTGGCGGACCGGCTGGAAGAACTGGCGGAAGCCGCCGAACGGCATCTGGCGGAAGCCGCCGCGAAGGCCGGCCATCCCGGATCGCCCTCCTTCCGCCGCTGGGAGGCGGATGTGGCCATTCTGGCCGGGCTGGGACGCTTCTTCGCGGAAAAACTGCGCGCCGGCGTGGCCTACGCGTGGTTCGAACAGACGGGAGACGCGGAGTCGCTGGCCCAAGGGGTGGCGCACTACCGGAAGGCGAAGGAAAACTGGGTCCGGCTGGCGGAGCGCGCCGACGGCGTCTACCGGGAAGACATCACGTTCGGTTACGCCCGGCACATGCGCGGCCACTGGAAAAACCGGCTGGTGGAAATTGACGAAGATCTGCAGGCCATGGAGCAGCAGCTGGAAGAAGTCCGCCGGAACGCGTCCGGAGCCGATGCCGGGGAAGGCGGGAAAAAATGGAATCCTGCCTTGTTGCAGCAGGATGCCGCAAAGCCCGCGTTCCGGCATGAAGCGCCGGACGGCTTCCGGCCGGGGGAACCGGTCCGGATTGCCGCCGTCCTGCCCGACGATGCCGCCGGCGTGCGCGTCACGCTGTTTTACCGGCACGCCAACCAGGTGGAAAGTTACCGGCAGGCCGAGATGGCGCGGGAAGGACAGGAGTTTGCGGCCGTCATTCCCGGCGACTACACGGACTCCCTTTATCCGATCATTTACTTCTTCGAATTGCGCGACGGCCGGGGGAACGCCTGGATCGTCCCCGGATTGAACGATCAATTTTCCAATTCGCCCTACTATGTGATTCAACAGAAGAAATAACGGCATGCTTGCGCGAATCAAAGGAGCGGAAGAGAAATGGAAGGAAGCCTGACACCCGAACGCGCCGTCGTCGGATTCATCGGTCTGGGCGTCATGGGAGGAAGCATGGCGCGGAATTTGCACCGCGCCGGATACAAGCTGCACGTGTACAACCGTTCGCGGGACAAGGCGGAGGAACTGGTCCGGCTCGGCGCCGTCTGGCACGACTCGCCGGGCGACCTTGCGCCTCACGCCAATGTCATCATCACCATGGTCGGGTTTCCCCAGGACGTGGCGGAAGTCTACCTGGGGGAAGACGGCTTGCTGGCCCGCGCGAAACCGGGGACGCTGCTGATCGACATGACGACGTCCAGCCCCAACCTGGCGCAAATCATTTACCGGGAAGCGAAAAAGCGGTCCCTTCGCGCGCTGGACGCTCCCGTTTCCGGAGGGGACGTCGGAGCGAGGGAAGGCAGGCTTTCCATCATGGTCGGGGGAGAAGCGGCGGACTTTGAAGCCGCCCTCCCCGTATTTCAGGCCATGGGCACCAACATCGTCTATCACGGCGGAGCCGGCGCGGGGCAGAATGCGAAAATGTGCAACCAGATCGCCATCGCGTCCAACATGATGGGCGTCTGCGAAGCCATCGCGTACGCGCGGAAGGCCGGCCTCGACCCGGAAAAGGTGCTCCAGAGCATCGGAAGCGGGGCGGCGGGCAGCTGGTCGCTGAACAACCTGGGTCCGCGGATCGTGCGGGGCGACTTCGAGCCGGGCTTTTACGTGAAACATTTCATCAAGGACATGAAAATCGCCCTCGAGACGGCCAACGAGATCGGACTTCAGGCACACGGGCTGAAGCTGGCCAGCGAACTCTATGAAAAACTGGCGGAGATGGGGGAAGGGAACCGGGGCACGCAGGCTTTGTACAAGCTGTACGAATGATGGCGGCGATTTTTTCGGATCTCTCCGCTTGCCCCGCTCTTTCCGTATGCCGTATGATGGATTCAGGATAGTTTAGCGGACAAACAAAGATTTCAGGCTGCATGGATTCCAAACCACGAGGGGGGGGTTGATCATGGCTGTGATCCGCAATCCCGTGTTGCGGGGCTTCAATCCGGACCCTTCCATCCTTCGGGTGGGGGACGATTATTACATCGCCACGTCCACTTTCGAGTGGTTCCCCGGCGTGCAGATTCACCACTCCCGGGACCTTCGCCACTGGCGCCTGATCGCCCGGCCGTTGACCCGCAGGAGCCAGCTGGATATGCTCGGCGACCCCGACTCCGGGGGTATCTGGGCTCCCTGTCTGAGCTACTCGAACGGGACGTTCTATCTGGTGTACACCGATGTGAAAACCCACACCGGTCCTTTCAAGGATACCCACAACTATCTGGTGACCGCCAAGAACATCGAGGGTCCGTGGTCCGAACCGATCTATCTCAACAGCAGCGGCTTTGATCCGTCCCTTTTCCACGACGACGACGGGCGCAAATGGCTGGTCAACATGGTCTGGGATCACCGGAAAGGGAAAAACCATTTCGGCGGCATCCTGCTGCAAGAGTATTCGGAAAAGGAACAGCGGCTCGTCGGCCCGGTGTACAACATTTTTCGGGGCACGCCGCTGGGCCTGACCGAAGGACCGCACATTTACAAGCGAAACGGCTACTACTATCTCATGACCGCCGAGGGCGGCACCCGCTACGAACACGCGGTGACCGTCGCGCGTTCGAAATCGCTGTTCGGTCCGTACGAAGTCGATCCGCAAAATCCGATGCTCACCTCTTTCGACAAGCCGGAGCTTCCCCTGCAGCGGGCGGGCCACGCCAGCCTGGTGGAAACGCAGAACGGCGAATGGTATCTCGCCCACCTGTGCGGCCGTCCGCTGAGACCTTCGATGCGCTGCACCCTGGGCCGCGAAACGGCCCTGCAGCGTGTGGAGTGGACCGAAGACGGCTGGCTCCGTGTGGCCGGCGGCGGCAACGGGCCGCATCTCGAGGTGCCGGCCCCCGCGCTGCCGGAACACAAGTTTGCGCCGGAACCGGAAACGGACCATTTCGACGGGGATACGATCAGCCTGCATTTCCAGACACTGCGGGAACCGCTCAGCGAGGAATGGGCGTCCCTGAAGCAGCGCCCCGGCTACCTGCGGCTGAAGGGCAGGGAGTCGCCGGTGTCCCAGCACCGGCAGAGCCTCATCGCCCGCCGGCTGCAGGCCTTCGAGGCGGAGGCGGAAACGGCGCTGGAGTTCGAGCCGGAGACGTTCCAGCAGATGGCGGGGCTGATTTGCTACTACAACACGAAAAATTTCTATTATCTGTGCGTCAGCCGCGACGAAGAACTCGGCAAGTGCGTCTACATCATGTCCCGAGACCAGGGAGAATACGACGAACCGCTGGCCCCCGTTTCCATCGAAGGCTGGGGGCGGGTGCACCTCAAAGCCACGTTCTCTTACGACCGGCTCCGGTTCTGGATTTCGCGGGACGGCGAGACGTGGCTGCATGTCGGTCCGGAACTGGACGCCAGCATTTTGTCCGATGAATACGCAGAGATTTCCCGCGGCAGATTGCGGATCGACCAGGGCTTTACCGGCGCCTTTGTCGGCATCTGCGCGCAGGACCTGAGCGGACGGGGGATCTGGGCCGATTTCGATTACTTCACCTATCGCGAGACGGGCCGGGATTGACAAATCCCATGGACTGCTATAATTAGGAGGGGAATCGAATGGCAGAAAGACTCATGGATGCCGCCGTGCTCAACAAGCCGCTGGACATCGAAGTGAGGAAGGTTCCCGTACCCGTGTCGAAGGAAAACGAGGCGCTGGTCAAGGTCCGCTGCATCGGCATTTGCGGTTCGGACGTGCACTACTACGAACATGGCAGAATCGGCCGTTTCGTGGTGGAGGCGCCCCTCATCCTGGGTCACGAGCTGGCGGGAGAAGTGGTGGAAGTCGGCGCGAAGGTCAAAAACGTCGCCGTCGGGGACCGCGTGGCGGTGGAGCCCGGCGTCACGTGCGGGACTTGCGCGTATTGCAAGTCGGGCCGGTACAACCTCTGCCCCGACGTGGTGTTCCTTGCGACCCCGCCGGTGGACGGCGCGTGGGCGGAATATGTGGCCATCCGCAGCGATTTCCTGTTCAAGCTGCCCGACGGGATGAGCTTTGAGGAGGGGGCGTTGCTGGAGCCGCTGTCGGTGGGCATTCACGCGATGAAGCGGGGCGGCGTGACCCCCGCCGACCGTGTGCTTGTGACCGGACTCGGGCCGATCGGGCTTCTCGCGGCGCAGGCGGCCCGGCTGTTCGGCGTGACGGAAATCTACGGCACGGACGTGGTGCCGTTCCGCCGCGAGCTGGCGCTGGACATGGGGGTCACCGCCGCCATCGATCCCTCGCGGGAGAACGTGGCCGAACGGCTCATGGAGCTGACCGGCGGCGAAGGCGTGGACGTGATCATCGAGACGTCCGGCAACGCACGGGCCATCCGGGACGCGGTGCATACGGTCAAGCGGGGCGGCCGCATCGTGCAGGTGGGCTTGTCCGCCGAAGGCGAAGTGCCCATCGACATGAACCGGCTGGCGGACTTCGAGTTGAACGTGTACGGGGTGTTCCGCTACGCCAACACCTATCCCGCCGCCATCCAGGCGCTCAGCCGGTCGGACATCGATCTGGAGAAAGTGATCACCCACCGGTACGCCCTGAAGGACATCCGCGAAGCGGTGGAAATGGCGCGCACCCAGAAGGACAGAAGCATCAAGATCATGATTTATCCGCACGAAATGAGCTGAAATTCCAAAACTTCCTTTATCATAAGGTTGGGCTGAGAGAACGTTGAAGCTGATTCTGGCTCCGGATTCGTTCAAGGAAAGCCTCACCGCCGTGGAAGCCGCGGAAGCGATGGCGCGCGGCGTTCGCCGCGCCCTGCCGGACGCGGAGGCGGTTCCGCTGCCCGTCGGCGACGGCGGAGAAGGCACGATGGATGTTTTGCTGCACGCCCTCGGGGGACGGGTGTACCGGGCGGAGGTCACCTATCCGCTAGGAGAACGGGGGATGGCGGAATACGCGGTGCTGGGCGACGGCCGGACGGCGGTCGTGGAGCTGGCCCGGGCCAGCGGCCTCCATCTCGTTCCCCGCGATCGGCGCGACCCCTTGCGGACAACCACTTTCGGCACGGGGGAACTGATTCGCGAGGCGTTGTCGCATCCTGTCGAGCGGCTCATCGTGACCATCGGCGGCAGCGCCACCAACGACGCGGGAGCCGGCCTGCTGCAGGCCCTCGGCGCCCGCATCCTTGACGGTTCCGGCCGACCCGTCGGCTTCGGCGGCGGCAGTCTCGGCGACGTGGATCGGGTCGACCTGTCTTCGCTGCATCCGCGGCTGCGGGAGGTCGAGCTGCTCGTGGCGTGCGACGTCACCAACCCTCTGGTGGGCCCGCGCGGAGCAAGCCGCGTGTTCGGCCCGCAGAAGGGAGCGGACGCGGAAACGGTGGAGCGGCTCGAGGCGAATTTGACGCGCTTCGCCGACGTCGTGCGCCGCGACACCGGCCGCCCGCTGCACGACGAACCGGGAGCGGGCGCGGCCGGCGGCACGGGCTACGCACTGATGCTTTGCGGCGGCCGGCTCGTCTCCGGCATCGATCTGGTGCTGGACACGCTGGGGTTCGACGAACGCCTGCGGGGCGCGGATTACGTGCTCACCGGGGAAGGCAAAATCGACGACCAGACGCCGGGCGGCAAGGTCATCGCGGGCATCGTCCGGCGGGCACGGAAAGCCGGCGTTCCCGTCATCGCCTTTGCCGGCGCGGTTCGGCCGGGTTACGAGCCTTTGTACGGGGAAGGCCTCCTTGCCGTGTTCGGCATTACGCCGCACCCCTGCAGCCTGGAACAGGCCCTGCGGGAAAGCGGCGCGAACCTGTCTGTCGCCGTGGAAAACGCCGTCCGGCTGCTCGGCCGATCCCGCGCCGGGTCCTGAGCCGCGGCATTGTTGCCATACATTTCACCTTTGGGTTTGGTCAATCATGGTCAGGTAATATTACCTGGCAATTTTTTTTATTAAAATCTTTTTTTTATTTGAAAAGAGTATTACACAAGGTTCCCGCCCGGGTGTTATACTTAAGTGTGCTGTTTCCCATGGGATGAGCGAATTCGAATTCGGGGGGTTCGATCATTCAATAAATTGAAAGGGATGGGTCATGATGCTTGCCAAGAAAATGGTCCGATTGCTTCTCGCTTTGACTCTCGTGTTTTCGGTCCTTCCTGCCGCGTGGGCCCAGGCGGAGCAATCCGACCACTCCGGCCACTGGGCCGCGGAAATCATTGACAAGTGGCTGGAGGAAGGATTGGTCTCGGGCTTTCCGGACGGAACGTTTCGGCCGAATGAGGGCGTGACCAGAGCCCAAATCGCCCGTCTGGTCAACACCGTATTCGGGTTTGGCGAAGCGGCGGAGATCGCTTACGACGACGTGCCGTCCAATGCATGGTACGCCAAAGACATCGCCATCGCCGTGAAGGCGGGATACCTGAAAGGCTATTCCGAGCGCGTCATGCGCCCCGAACAGCCCATCACCCGCCAGGAAGCGGCGACGGTCCTCGCGCGCCTGCTCAACCTGCCCCCCGACGAAAGCGCAGCAGACGTGTACAAGGATCCCACCCCCGCTTGGAGCAAGGGCAGCGTGGGCGCGGTGACGAAGGCCGGTCTCCTCCAAGGATATCCCGACGGCACTTTCCGTCCTTCGCGCATCGTCAGCCGGGCAGAGGCGCTCGTCATTCTGGACCGCGTCATGGACCGGCTGGCCGTGTTGTTTGACAAGGCGGGCGTATACGGCCCGGCGACGGGCACGGAGACGATCAGCGGCAACGTGGTCGTCACCGCGGCGGATGTTACGCTGCGGAACATGGTCATCACCGGCGACCTGACCATCGCCGAATCCGTCGGCGACGGCGACGTGTACCTGAACGGGGTGACCGTGGAAGGGAAAACCACCATCCTGGGCGGCGGCGAAGACAGCATTCATATTCAAAATTCCCGCCTGGCCGTGGTGGAGGTCAACAAGGCTGACGGTCCCGTGCGCATCGTGGTCAGCGGCAACTCTTCCGTCGCCACCGTGACCGTGCAATCCGGAGCGAAGATCGAAACCTTCGAGCTCACGGGGGAAGGCGTGGCCAACCTCGTGATCGAGGCGCCGGAAGGGACTGAAATCGTCCTGGACGGCGAGTTCGCGAACGTCACCATCGCCAGCGAAAACGTCATGGTGGAAGTGACGGAAAACACCACCATCAAGGAAATGATGCTGGAAAAAGCCGCGGAAGTAAAAGGCCAGGGGAAGATCGAAAAAGCGGTGGTGCAGGCGAGCGGGGTCGTTTTCGAACAGCCGCCGGAAATCATTGAAACCGCTCCCGAAGTCGAGGCGCCGGTCATCGCGCCGCCTCAGCCCCAGCCGCCGCAACCTGCGCCGACTCCGTCCACTCCGCCTCCGCCGCCGGTGACGCCCTCCATCTCCGTATCCGGCGTAACGGTCGTGAACGCGACGACGGTGGAAGTGACCATGTCCCAGCTTCCGGGCGCGACGTTCACCTGGAACGGCAAGCCGGTGATCAGCTCCGTCTACAGCGGCGGCAAGTACGTGCTGACCGTGCCTTACATGACCTCGGGCGCATCCAACACGCTGGTCATCTCCGCGACCGGCTACCAAAACTATCAAAGAACGAACCTCGTCTGGACGGATCCGCTGACCTACGAAGAAGGCAAACTGGGCGATTGGGTGACGGACCGGACAGAACCGGGCGAATGGAGCGTTTCGGAGGACGGCTGGATTACGCTGGCCACCAAAGAAGAGCCCAACAACAACTGGTACGCCTGGCAGGGCCGGAAAGCGGCAATCGACATGCCCGTGACCAGCGACTGGAAAGTCGAGACGGAAATCCGACTGACGGAGGAACTGCTAAGCCGGGACGGCGTCAGAACGTCCGTGTGGCTGAACGTCGTCGATCCCGCCGGCAAAAACATCGACTGGGCGATCCTGCAATTCCGCCTGGACAGCGCGACCGGGACGAAAGGCTGGCAATGGTGGGACAGCAAAGGCCAAGGCTCGTGGATCGACATCCCGAATCTCCCGGCGGAAGCGGGTACCTACAAACTGGCCATTCACTTTTCGAACGGAATGGTGACCCAATACATCAACGGCGTAAAGGTGAACCAATATACGGTAGACGACGATCTGTCGTCGGTCAGGGAAGTCATCTTCAACTCCTACAGCTTCGGCAATGCCTACACTGTCAAGTGGAAAGTGCCCACAGTTCTTTATTATCAGAAGTTTCCGGCGGGCGCAAAAATCATCTCGAATGCGGATCAGCTCAAAGCGGCGATCGAGAACCAAAAGGACGGCGAAACGTGGGTCATTCTGGACGGGATCTACAACCTCGGACGTTTCGACAACATCGAGCGTGGCGGGCAAACGGGCTGGTATTTCCCGATCACGGCCAATGGCCTGACGATCATCGGGGAAAGCAAGGAAGGCACCGTCATCACCTCCGATGTGTACTCCCCGAATGGCGCGTGGGCTTCCCAGGATCACGTTTCCGTATGGGGCGACAACGTCACCATCCGCAATCTGACCATCAAGCCGAAGGCGAAGACCAACAAGGCCATCGAAGTAATGGGGAAAGACTTCCGGCTGATTGACGTGAACTTTTTCCGAAATGAAAAAAATCTTGAGGAATTTGCAGGTTCCCTGTTCTTTAACCCGCAAAATGAGGCCAAGGATATCGGAGACGCCCTGGTGGAAAACGTCCTGATTCACGACGCGTGGATTTCCGCCAGCCCGATGTTTGTGGAAAAGGGAACATTGACCCTGAAAAACACGACCATCGACTTCAGGGGCAGCGCCTACGCCAACGACGACAGGTATGGCGTCATCAGCAACAACAGCGTGATCCGGGTGGCGGATGGAAGCTCGTTCACCGTATGGGCAGACAGCACGCTCGCGAATTTGCAAACGCAGGTGCTGGATCGGGTGCCGGCGGGCACCACGGTCAAACTGGAACCCGGCACCTACTACGTGCCGACCGCTTTGAATGTGCCGGAAGGCGTCCACGTCGAATACAACGACGCACAAATCGTCGTCGGCACCGTGGCGGATACGGAAGCGGAACTGAAGGCGGCACTGGCAGACGGCAGCATTGACACCATTTACGTCCGGGGAACCATTCCGCTGTCGTCCACGCTGAAAATCACCCGGCCGATCCGGATCACAGGCACCGGCAGCGGAGCCACGATCACGAGAGCTGACAACTGGACCGTCATCGGCGATCCGACCTCGAAAGGCAACGCGATGCTGATCAGCGTGGAAAACGTCGCGGGAGAGGTCGTGCTGGAGAACCTCACCGTGACCGGCGCCAAACACAGGGACATTGACCCCGGGAAAAAAGACTACGGCAGCGGCATCAACGTCTACGAATCGGGCAATGTCACGCTGAAAGACGTCACGTCCACCAAAAACGAGGGAGCGGGCCTCATCGTGAACGGATCGAAGGTCGTTGCGAACAGTCTGACCACCAGCGAAAACGGCTGGTACGGCGTCAACGTCGCAAAAGGAAGCAACGTCACGGCGGAAACGTCCTTTGCCATCGACGCCGGCAGCATGCTGAACGAGGATCTGGAAATCGTGGCCGAAGGGGACGTGACAGTCGACGCACCCGGTTATACGGCGTTTGTCCAAGGCGCCCAAACGATTTACAGCCGAAAACCCGTGGTCATCAACCTTGCGAAAGACGTGACGGAGTTCCGGCTCGCGGTCAATGCATTCAAGGACGAACTCGGGCTTTCCGATCAAAGTCTGGCCCAATTCAATGAGATGCCGGCGGATCAGGGACGGCATCAAGCGGTCTGGTTCGCGATCAACTGGTTCATCCCCTATCAGAACAAAGAAGATTTCAGGGCCGTTTTCGAATATGTGGTAGACAAAGAGCACACCAAGATGCGGTTCATCAGCGCCGTGGACGGCGCGGCGGACGCGGAGGCCATGCAGGCGGCGCTCATGCAGTATGTTCCCGTCCTGCACGCGAAACGGCAGGATCTGATCGCCAGGCTGTACGCAATTGAACAAGACTCCTTGGCGGCCATGCTGGAAACCACGAATTACACCAAGGCGATAGCAAGAGTGACTGCCATAAAGGACGACGACGACAAAATCAACAACCTGGCGGAGAATTTGCTGGTCGAGCGCAACAACCGGGAAAACAGCAAATTTTTCGGGGTGGAGGCCATCGCCGATGCGATTTTGAATATTCTGGGTCCCGAGGACAGCGAGTAAGCGCGTCCCGGGCGCGGAAAAAGACAGCCGCAATAACAGCCGCTTCCGCCAAGCCATGCGGCGGAAGCGGCTGTGCCGTCACAGTTTCGAAAGATCCAACGGCTATGCCGGGGCGTGAGGTTTCATGATACCGGGGGCGACGTTACAACCTCGATGGTGGCGGCGTATTGGATGTGTCCTTCCGTCCAGTAGGCATCAATGACCAGCACATAGGTGCCCTCTTCCGACGGCAGCGTCACCTTGCCGTCCCGGGACGGAAGCGTCTCGGACCGTTCCCACAGGCTCGCATGAATGGTATGCGGGTCTTTTTTCGTAAAATGCAGGGTCATTTCCGCTCCCGGCCGCACGGGGTGGACCGGTTCATTTTCCACCATCTGGTCCGGTGCCGGAGCATCGGTGGTCGCCAGCCTTCCACCCGGGAAGCGCCATGTAAAGCCTCCCCGGAGCAGCGGAATCTTCCGCCCGTCCACCATGCCATATGCTTCGGGAAGCTCTTTCAAGGGAGGTTCCTTCGCGAGGTATGAGCACCTCTGGATGGAAACGGCCGCAAGAAACATGAGCAGCACGGACGGAATCAGAAACCGGCGGGTCACGGACAACGACCTTCCCTTCGTTGATCCTTGATTGCTCTGACGAGTCTGAACCGTGAAAAGTTTGATTCCGGATGAAGCCGGCTAAGAGGAAGGCTTGCATGAGCCGGTGAATGACTTGATGATTTCTGCGAAAGACTATATAGAGAATCCCGAAGATATTTTTCACCTAAAATATCCCAGGAAAAGGGGGAGCGGCATGGCAAGAGCGAAGACGTCCACCCGGACGCTGGCCGACATTCTTAACGCGCAGATCGCCAACTTGGCCGTGCTTTATTTCAAGCTGCACAGCTATCACTGGTACGTGAAGGGCGACAAGTTCTTCGAATTGCACGAGAAGTTCGAGCAGCTGTATAACGAAGCGGCGAAGCACATCGACGTGCTGGCGGAAAGGCTCCTGGCCCTCCAGGGAAAACCGGCAAGCACCATGCGGGATTTCCTGGCGCTGGCCTCCGTGGCGGAAGCCTCCGGCAATGAAACGGCGGAACAGATGGTGGGAACCATCCTGCAGGATTTCACCGCCATGAAGGCGGATCTGAAGGAAGGCATTCGGTTGGCCGAAAGCCAGGACGATTCTTCCACCGTGGACATTCTGACCGACATCCTGACCAGCCTGGACAAGCACATCTGGATGCTGTCCGCCTATCTGGGCAGGTAACCGGCTGTGAACCGCCGGTTTCGGGGTGGTTACCAATTTCCGTGGTAAATCGTGCCAAGCTGGTTCCGACCACCGTCCTTGTCCATGATCAAAGCGGCTTCGAGCCGTGGTCATCCACGGTTCGAAGCCGCTTTTTCATGTTCGCATCGTATTCGTCATCAAAGCCAGCTGTCATCCGTTTCGCCGTAATAGGAGCCAAAGAAGAGTTCGAGAAATTGCGCCAGGACCTCGGATTTGGAGTTCACGTGCCACGCCAGCGACACCTCAAGCGAAAGATCGACGCCGTCGAGGGGTTTTGCACCAGCCCGTGGACGGGCCGGTAAGGCGACGGGCTCAGCGTGACGCCCATTCCCCCTATTTGACCAGGAGCATGACGGTATGGAGATCCTGCGCTTCCATTATCGTGCGAGAAGTCAGTCAGTCCGGCGTGGCCGGAACAGGCCCATGATCATGTCATAATAAATGGGCCCGGCCGATTGCGGCGTAATGATAAAGGTCTCATCCTTAAGATCGTAGACTGATATGGACGGCTTAACGGTCAGTGGATGGTCCACCGGCAAGGCCGCCATGAAGGGGATGCGGATCAAGGGGCGGGTGCGAATCTTGTTGCTGTTCATATGCTTGAGGATGATGCCGACATGGGGGAAGCGGGATTGGTAAGCCTTCAGCGTCGGGATCAGATCGACCACGGTTCCGCTGAAGTCGATGCGCAGCTCTCCCTTCCGTCCCATTGAGGTGAGCCGTGCGCCGATCCTCGTTTGCTCCACCCGATCAAGAATTTCGTAGGCGCGGGGCAGCAGCCATTTGCCGGCCGGGGTGAGCTCGAATTGCCGGCTGGTGCGGTGAAACAGCTTGATCCCGATTTCCTCTTCGAGCTCCCGGATTTGCCGGCTCAGCGGCGGCTGCGCAATATGCAATCTTTCGGCGGCCCGGTTGAAATTGAGTTCTTCGGCCAACGCCACAAAATAGCGGAGATGTCGAAGTTCCAAACCCCTTCACCCCGGGCTGAGGTTTGCGGAGACGAATTTCTCCAGAAATTTGTTTTTTTCATCGTAACAAGGAAATGTCCGGATGTGAACGAGTTTTTAGAGGTGCTGGAAATGACTTTCGGCATGCTTCGCTGTCCGGGCGGTCGACCTCGGCTGGCCGGTTTGTGACCGGTGCCACTGCGACTGGGTCGGGGCCAACGCCGGCTGGTATGTCTATTCTTGATCAACATGAGAATAAGCATCTTCAAGGCCTTTGTTAACACCAAAAGCCATTGGATTCAGGATCATGCAGTTCCCCATGCCCCTCTATCCAGAACACATATTCGCTGACAACATCTTGTCAAATCTCCAGTGTAAAATACGTTTATGATAGAATGGAATTACGACAAAAGTCGCGGGCGTGATCGGATTGGCATCGTTTTTGAAGTTCAGGGAGCTGGGAGAAACCTATGAAGTTTCACCGAAATTGTTCATTGCGTGCTTGAACAGGGACCGGCTCCTTTCATATTTCCATCATTATGTATGGATCAATGTCGGTCTGGAGTTGTCAAAGGCTTTGCTTGACGAACCACAAGACGATTATAAACTGACGGTTCCCAGGCTGCTGCGGAAGTTGGTTTCCGAGGCCCCCGGGAACCAAGTTGTGCTGGACCGGATCGACATTCTTTTTTTGCCCGCGTTTCAGTTGGATGTAATAAACCTTCTCAGGCAGCTGGACCGAAACAAGAGCGTGGTCGTCATCTGGCCCGGATTCCTGGAAGGTAAGAAGCTGATCTATTCGAAGCCGGACTATCCGGACTATCACACCTATGATTTATCTTTTTACAATGATGTCATTTGCATAACGGACTAAGGTTGAGGAGGACAACCGACATGAAGTACGGGGAACTGATCCAATTCGACCCGATTGAGACCGTCATTCAGATCCGTGATGCCGATGAAGCCGAAAAGGCGCGGAAATTGGTGCAAACTTACGTCATGTCCGACGACATGGCGGACATGATCAAAGAAAAAATCCTGTCCCAGCTTTCTCTGGACGAAGTGATTGATAACAAGGGCGTGCTTTTGGTCGGCAATTACGGGACGGGGAAATCGCACCTCATGTCCGTCATTTCCAGCGTGGCACTTGACGCCTCCTTGCTCCCGGACCTTCGCAATGAAAAGTTTGCGGAGTACATACGACCCATCGCGGGACGGTTCGAAGTGTTGCGCATCGAAATCGGCGCGGTCAAAACCCCGCTTCGGGAAATCGTGGTTCAAGAACTGGAGCGGGATCTGGCCAAACGCGGCATTTCCTATCAATTTCCTCCTGCAGACGCCATCACGAGCAACAAGGAAGCTCTTGCCGCCATGATGGTGAAATTCGAGGAGAAGTACGGTGACAAAGGCTACCTCCTGGTCATCGATGAGCTTCTCGATTATCTGAAAAGCCGTACGCAAATGGATCTCATGCTGGATTTGGGCTTTTTGCGGGAGTTGGGCGAGTTCATCAAAAATTCCCGTTTCCGGCTCATTTGCGGCGTTCAAGAAGCCCTGTTCGACAATCCCGCCTTCTCTTTTGTTGCGACAACCCTGCTGAAAGTCAAAGACCGGTTCGAACAGGCCATCATCCGGCGCGAAGACATTGCGTATGTCGTTGCCGAGCGCATTTTGAAGAAGACACCGGAGCAGAAGGCAAAAATCCGGGAACACCTGCAGCCATTTTGCCATCTGTACCGCAACATGGCCGAGCGACTGGATGAATTTGTGGATCTCTACCCCATTCATCCGTCCTACATCGAAACGTTCCAGAAGGTGTATCTTGCCGAAAAGCGGGAAGTGCTGAAAACGATTTCAGCCACCGTGAAGGAGCTGATTCACGTCGACGTTCCGGAGCGTGAGCCGGGAATCAAATCTTTTGACACCTATTGGAAATACATCAAAGAGAACATGGCCAAGAAAGCCGAGCCGGAAATCAAGGAAGTACTCACGAAAAGCGGGGTCTTGGAGGACATCATTAACCGTTCTTTTCCAAAGCCGCTCTATAAACCCATTGCGCTCCAAATCATTTGCGCCCTTAGCGTCCATCGGTTGACCACGGGCAGCCTGGACGTCAAGGCCGGCATGACCGCCCAGAACCTTAAGGATGATTTGTGCCTCTTCATCGAAATGCCGGTCATGGAAGCGGACTTTTTGCTGTCCACCGTACATACCGTGCTGAAAGACATCATGCAAACGGTAAGCGGCCAGTTCATCGAATACAACAAAGACAACGAGCAGTACTATCTTGATCTGAAGAAGGACATTGATTACGACGCCAAAATCGAACAAAAGGCGGCGGTGCTGCACGACTCGCAGCTGAACATTTATTTCTACTCCGTGCTCTATGATCTGCTTGAGTGGAATGCTCCCGAATACGTCACCGGACACAAAATCTATGAGTACGACCTGAACTGGGAAGAGAAAAACATTTTCCGCTCCGGATATCTGTTCATGGGGGAATCCAACGAGCGGCCGACGGCCCAGCCCCCGAGGGATTTCTACGTGTATTTCTTGCCGCCTTACGGTCCGCTGACAGCCAAAGACGAAAAGAAAGAGGATGAGGTCTTCTTCCGGTTTTCGGGAGACGAAGAATTCAAGGAGACGCTGAAGCGTTTTGCCGCGGCCAATGAAATGGAGCTGCTTGCCGCCCAAAGCGAGACCAAAAAAGTATACCGTTCCAAGGCGGATAACGAGAAAAAGGCCCTTCTCAAGTGGTTTGACAACCATAAGGTTCATTGTTTTTCTGTCATTTACAAAGGTGTCAAGCGCCAGCTTGTGGAAGTGTTGCATGGAAGGCAGATCCACGACCGGACGTTCAAGGAACTGGTCGATGCCGCCGCTTCGGCCTGTCTGTCCGAATGTTTCCGGAAGCTGTACCCGGATTATCCCAAGTTTCTCGTCAAGATTACGCCGTCAAACCGTGCGGACTTGTTACGGCGGGGGTTAGAAGCGATCGCCGGCAAGCCGACGCAGGACGGACTCAAGTTGCTGGAAAGTTTCGGACTTCTTCACAACGGAAAAATCAAGCCGGAGAATTCCCAATACGCGGCGCATTTCATCAAACGGCTGGAAAACCTGCCAGGCCATCAGGTGATCAATGCGTCGGACATTCTCGAGTTTCGGTACGAAGATGTGGCCTGCGATAAGGAATTTAAACTTGGCGTCGAATGGATCGTCTTGATTCTGGCCGCTCTCGTTTACACCGGTCATGCCACGTTGACGGCCGAAAACAACATCCGCTATGACGCATCCAATCTGGACGCCTTGGCCAAAGAGAATTTGAGCGTCCTTTACGGGTTCAAGCACATTGGAAAACCGAAATCCGCCGCAATGGCTGAGCTCAGACGTTTGTTCGGCATTTTGGGGTTGCCGGAAGGATTGATCGTCAATCTGAATCAGTGGGATGAAGCCGTTCAGAGACTGCTGGCCAGAGGCAAAGAACTTTTTGAAAAAGCGTCGAGAAGCTTGAGCGTGTTGAACGGCAATCCCGCGCTGTGGGGAGAGCTGCTCATTCCCGACAACTTGCTGGATACGTACAAAAAAGACATCCAGAGTGTCCACGAGCTTTGGAGCGCTTTGAGCAGCCGGTTTAATACACCCGCAAAACTTGTGCATTTTGATTACACGGGCGACCAACTGGATCGGCTGGAAAACGGCCTGAAGGCGATGGGCGTCGTTGAACGCTGCGAAGAAATGAGGAATCTGTGTTCCGGGGTGATTGATTACATCGGCAAAATCGAACTGCTTTCCCTGGAAGAGTCGCTTAAGGAAAGAATTCGCCAGGCAAAGGATCAATTTTTCACCATTCGGGACCAAATCCGCGATACAGACGAAGATGTCGCAGGCCTCTGCATGCCGCTGAAAAAAGAACTGGAAGGCATCAAAGAGGCATACATCACTTGGTACGTGGACCAACATGCCAAATACCGCTTGGGCCTGCAGGATAGCAAACGGAAGGGAGAAATCCAGGAAGGCCGGGATCTGGCAAATCTCAACAGACTTTCCGGCATTCGCGGCATCTTGTCCGTTGGCAAGCTGCAGGAACTGAAGACTGAACTCGCGGAATTGAAAACCTGCTATGAGCTGCAGGCCACTGAGCTGCAAAAGCATCACATCTGTACGCATTGCCATTTCAAACCAGGTGAACAGGAGAAGCTGGTCAAAGGACGACTGGATCGGATCGAAGAAAAAATCGAATCGTTGCTTAAGGAATGGACAAATGCCATTGTCAGCAGCGTGGAAGATCCAATGGTGTTGCATGATGTGGCTTTGCTGAGGCCTGATCAAAAGGAACAAATCGAAAAATTGCTCCAGGATCGCAGGCTGCCTGACATTGTCGACGGCGCATTCGTCGATGCCGTCAATACGCTGTTAGCGGGCTTGGACAAAGTGGAAGTGGATGTTCAACAACTGGTGGGTTCAATGACCAGTTGGGGGCCCTGCACGGTGGATGACATGAAAAGCAGGTTCGAATCGTTGGTGAACCAATGGACAAGCGGCAGGGATAAAAGCAGAGTTCGCATCATCATCAAGCAATGAATGGGGTGCCAACCGTGAAACTGACCAAAGAGCATATCGATCGCGTGCGTCATCTGGAAGGCTTTCCGATCGGCAAAGACGAAGATATCATGGCCTTATCCGCGCCGCCGTACTACACAGCTTGCCCGAACCCGTTTCTCGAAGACTTTATCCGTGAACACGGTAAAACGTACGATGAAGCAAACGACAATTACCATCGGGAACCCTTTGCGGCAGATGTCAGCGAGGGCAAAAACGATCCGGTATACAACGCGCACAGCTATCATACGAAAGTTCCGCATAAGGCGATCATGCGTTATATTTTACACTATACCGAACCCGGGGACATCGTTTTCGACGGTTTCTGTGGTACGGGCATGACCGGTGTCGCCGCCCAGTTGTGCGGAAACCCCGACCCGGAGTTCAAAGCACTAATCGAGCGGGAGATGCCCGGTGTAAAATGGGGAGCTCGCAAAGCGGTGTTAAACGACCTTTCCCCGGCGGCGACCTTTATTGCCTACAATTACAACACACCAGTGGATGTTCCTGATCTTACGGAGGAAGCGAAACGGATATTGGCGGTGTGTGAACGAGAATGCGGCTGGATGTACGAGACGCCTCATACTGATCAGCAAGGGCAACCGTTGTACGGGTTGGACGGCGGAATGATCATGGGGAGGATCAACTATGTCATTTGGTCCGACGTGTTGATTTGCCCGTATTGCACCAAGGAAATTGTCTTTTGGGACGTGGCGGTGGACAAGGACAGCGGTTCGGTGAAGGACCGGTTCCGCTGCAGCCATTGCGGCAGCGAGTTGAGAAAATCGGAATGCGAGCGCGCGCAAACTTCATTTTATGACCGGGCGTTGAAAGAGCACATCGCGTTGGCAAAGCAAGTGCCGGTATGGATTAATTACTCCGTCGGAAAGCGGCGTTATGAACGCCCACCGGTACCCTATGACCTCGTATTGCTCCAAAAAATTGAGGATTGGGACATACCGTACTGGTATCCGACCGACAAAATGCCGGAAGGGTACAATACGGAGCAGCCCAAGCGTTCCCACGGCTTGACGCATGTGCATCATTTTTTCAAAAAACGCGCCTGTGCGGTCTTGGCCACGTTTTTAAATCAAATCAAGCCGGGGCAACAAAGGTTGAAATGGTTCTTGACGGCCGTGATGGAAGGCTCCTCCCTGCTGAATCGGGAACGTCCATCCGGTTTGCCGAGCAAATTGAACGGAACTTTGTATGTCAGTTCGATGATCCGCGAGATCAACGTCCTGGATTTTATCCGACGAAAGATCGAGAAATATCCGAAACTGCCCATGTCCCATCATTCGATCATTTCCTGCCAGTCGGCCACTAAAATAGGACTTCCCGACAATTCGATCGATTATATCTTTACCGATCCGCCGTTCGGTAGCAATCTCAATTACTCAGAACTCAACTTTCTCTGGGAAGCCTGGTTAAAGGTCATCACCAACAGCGAGCCGGAAGCGATCGTCAACGACGTGCAGAACAAGGGGCTGCTGGAATATCAGGAGTTAATGGAGCGCTGTTTTGCCGAATGCTACCGCATCCTCAAACCGGGCCGATGGATGACGGTCGAATTTCACAACTCGCATAATGCCGTCTGGAATGCGATCCAGGAGGCACTGCTTCGCGCCGGGTTTATCGTGGCTGACGTACGGACGCTGGACAAAAAACAGGGCAGTTTCAAACAGGTGACTACGACCACGGCGGTGAAACAGGATTTGGTCATTTCCGCTTACAAACCGAAGGAAAGTTTCAAGCGCCGTTTTTTGGAACGGGCAGGCAGTGAAGAAGCGGTTTGGGATTTTGTCCGCCAGCATTTGGAGAAACTTCCTGTTGTGGTTGAAAGCAAATCTGGAAAACTGGAAATCATCGCGGAGCGGCAGGCTTATCTCCTGTTTGACCGCATGGTGGCGTTTCATGTGCAAAACGGCATTGCGGTTCCGATCGATGCCGGGGATTTTTATAAAGGATTAAAAGAACGATTCATCGAGCGGGACGGCATGTACTTCCTGCCCGATCAAGTCAATATCTATGATGAGAAGCGGATCCGGATGGATGTGGAAAACGTCCAACTTTCATTTCTTGTGACGGATGAAAAGTCGGCCATTCAGTGGCTGTACATGGAGTTGCGGGAACCGCAAACGTATCAAGAGTTGCAACCGAAATTTCTGCGCGAATTTCACAAGTCAAGGCACGAAAAGATGCCGGAGTTGGGCACGATCCTGGAGGAAAATTTCCTGCAAGACGAACAAGGGCGCTGGTATATTCCCGACGTAAACAAAGCCTCAGACTTGGCCAAGTTGCGTGAAAAGCGGCTGGTGCGGGAATTTGAAGAATATGCCCAAGGCACGGGGAAACTGAAAGTGTTCCGGACGGAAGCGGTTCGGGCCGGTTTCGATCATTGCTGGAAAAAGCGTGACTTTGAAACCATAGTGCGGGTGGCGAAAAGGCTTCCGGAAAGCGTCATTCAGGAAGATCCGGCTTTGCTCATGTATGTGGACAACGCCACGAACATGCTTGACCGGTGAGAAACATGCGAAATATCGGTGACTGGGCCTACGATCCGGTTCGCAAATGCCAGGTACGTATCTTGGAACGGACCGAACTTTGGGGATATGTCACCTGCACTGTTTTTGCTCCCGCATTGAACGGAACTTACGCCGTTCCGGAAGAACGGCTGATTGATCCGGCAGAGGCAACCCGTCAGGAGGATTACATTCGATTCATTGCGCTTCACGCCCGGATTCGAAACGAATGGGCGGAAGGCATCGTATCTCCGATCGGCGGCAAAATCTTGCCTCTGCCGCATCAGCTTTATGCTTTGCAGCGCGTGCTGGACAGCAGCCGGGTCCGTTTTCTGTTTGCCGATGAGGTGGGACTCGGCAAAACCATCGAGGCGGGTCTGGTCATTCGGGAACTGAAGGCCAGAGCGCTCGTTAAACGGATCCTGATCGTCTGCCCGAAGAGTTTGATTACCCAGTGGCATGCGGAGATGAAAGACAAGTTCGGGGAGACTTTTCATATTATCCTGCCGGAGGATGCGGATACGATCCGGCGTTTGTACGGAGACGGAGAAGTGTACGGCCGTTTCCATCAGGTGATTTGTTCATTGGATGCCATAAAGCCCCTGGAAAAACGCGCCGGATGGAGCCGGGAGAAGATCGAACAATACAACCGGGAACGAATCGAAGCGGTGCTGGAAGCGGGATGGGATCTGGTGATCATTGACGAAGCCCATCGCGTGGCAGGAAGTTCACCGCAAGTGGCCCGATATAAACTGGGAGCCCGGCTCGCCAAAGCGGCGCCCTATTTGCTTCTGCTCACCGCAACTCCGCATTCGGGGAAGTCGGAACCTTTCCTGCGGCTGATGCGGATGCTGGACGAGAAGGCATTTCCTGATGCTCGCGCCATCGTCAGGGAGCAGGTGGCTCCTTACCTGGTCCGCACCGAGAAACGTGCGGCGGTCGACCATGAAGGAAACCGTCTGTTTAAAGACCGTACAACCAAAGTGCTGGAAATTGAATGGGAAGAGCGTCACAGCCTGCAAAAAAAGCTGTATGAACAGGTGACCCGTTACGTCAAAGCCGGCTATCAGCTGGCGCAGCGCGAGAAAAAAACGCATATCGGGTTTTTGATGGTTTTGATGCAGCGTATGGCCACCAGCAGCACGGCTGCAATTCGCGACAGCCTGGAAAGACGGATTGCTGTTTTGGAAAGCAAGGAAGAAACACAGCCCGCCTTCGGCGAAACAGCCGGGTTGGATCCGTGGCTGGACATGGAAGCTGAAGAAGCGTTGGAAGAAGCGATCAGGTTGAAACCCGCGGGTTGGAAAAACGAACTGGAAGAGCTGAGACGCATTCTGGCGACAGCCAAACAAGCGGAGTTTCAGTATACCGACGCGAAAGCTGAAAGGTTGCTTGAGGAACTGGACCGTCTGCGCTCTTCGAAAACAGCGGACAAAGCCATCATCTTTACCGAATTTGTGGCCACTCAAATGTACTTGCGCGATTTTCTTGAAAAGCACGGCTACACCGTATCCATCCTCAATGGTTCCATGGACCTGGAAGAGCGAAATGAGGTGTTGCGGGAATTCAAAGATTCGAGGGATGTGCTGATTTCCACCGACGCCGGCGGTGAAGGTCTGAACCTGCAATTTGCCAATGTGGTGATCAACTATGACCTGCCCTGGAATCCCATGAAAATAGAGCAGCGCATCGGACGCGTGGACCGCATCGGACAAACCCGGGATGTGCTGGTGTACAACTTCATTCTTTCCGATACGGTTGAAAATCGTGTACGCAAAGTACTGGAAGAGAAGTTGATCAACATATTCAGGGAACTCGGCATTCAAAAACTTCATGATGTGCTGGACAGCGAATGGGCGGAGATTGACTTTACGGATGCCTATATCCGGTCGGTGGCTGACCCGGGGCGCATGGAGGAATATGTCAAGCGGGTGGAACGGGATCTCCGGGAACAGGCGGAACAGGCCTTGAAAATCAGGGACATCATGATGGATGACCGTTCATTGGATGTAGAACAAGCACTGCAGATGGCCAAGAAGGATGTGGCTGATCTGGCGGTACGAATGTTGGTCTCTTATCAGAAATGGAATGAAACAGAAGAATTGCCGTTGCCCGAATCCCGCGATTTGAACGATCCGCAAATCCGTTTCTTGCTTGAGCAGGATTTTTATGCGAATGACCGGGAATCGCTGATTTCCGTCCACCTTCCCGGGCTTCCCTATGAACCGGGCATATGGTCCTTGTGGGAGCTTAAACTGACCGACGAATCGAAAGATCGCCGTGTTTTCCCTCTTTTCATGACTCATCAAGGCGTGTTCCGCCCTGCTTCCGCCATGCGGATTTGGGACGAATTGTTGGTTCCAGACCGGGAGATTCGTCTGGGCGATTCGGTGCGCTTGTCGACAGAACAACGTGAGAAACTGCATGAAGGAGCCCAAGCCGCGGCATATGATCTATTTTTGGAACTGAAGTCCGTCAGGGAACAGCGCATCCGGGAGGAGGAGAACCGGGCGTTCTTCGCCCTGCGTCTTCGCATGGAGGCCGTCGAGCAAATTGGTCTTGAAACGGTCAAGCGTAAAAGAAAACAGGAATTGCTCGAGGAAGAAGCGAAATTAAAAACGGAGTTTGCCGAAAAACAAGTGCTGACTCCCGTGCTCAAGCCGGTTTTCCTCATCAACTTGGAGTGAAGAATATGTTTGCCGACTGGTTGTGGTCAAGGCTGGCCGCAGAATATGAAAAGAACATTCTGGCCTTTGACCCTGACGATGTGATTGTACGAAGCGGCTTGGAGGAAAAACTAATAAACGATGGTTTTGTCATCATCCGGATGGATTCCATGGACCCCATCCGTTTCCGATACGAATACGAATCCGATTATCGCAACCGGGACCAAAAAATGCTCTACCTGGTCCGAAGCGATTCCACGTATGTGCCATATGACCTTCGGAGTCAATGTTACGAGGTCCGTCTGGACTTTGCATCCCTGTTCCCAAAGCTTGACCCATCCGTTGTCAGGCGTGTTAAATCGCTGGACTTGACGCAGCTTTACATCGCCTGTCGGAATGATTTCGGCGGCTACCGGGGAGAAGAGGAAACGTGGCGGTTTCTGAATCGGGAAATGTACGACCGGCAAAACGCCGACGAATATGCCGGATGGCTGGAAGAAACGATCCGCCAGCGGCTGAAGGAAATTCGGCATTATGCCGACTGGTTTAATCTTGCCGAACTCTGGGGTTCGCTTCGCATTTTGCAGGATGGCGGGCATGCGCAGCTGTCAATGGGCCAGCTTTCCATTGAGCTGGATACTCGTTTTCGGGAATGGATGATTGATCATTACAAGAAATTGTCCGCCAGCTTCCGTCCAGACAGTCCAGTTCTCCTGCACAAAACTAACGAATATATCCGCACGAAAGGCAACAAACTGGCCCTCATTGTCGTGGACGGAATGTCACTCGCAAACTGGCTGGCATTTGTCCGTGCGGATAGGGTTTCAGGATTTTCCTATCAATGGTCTTATGCGTTTGCCTTGATCCCAACCATAACCTCGGTTTCCCGTTTGGCAATTTTTTCAGGGAAGCTTCCGGCGGAGATGTCCAAACCGTTTGCCCTGTCTCAGGAAGAAAAAGAGTGGCGGGCCTATTGGAGCCGGGCCGGGTACAAAGAATCAGAAATTGTTTATCGGCGTGGTCCGACCGGAGAACTGCCCCCGGGTGCCAAAGTGGTTGGAATCGTGATCAATACGATCGACGACATCATGCACGGGCAAATACAGGGACGGGCCGGGATGTTCAGGGATGTCGTTTCCTGGTCGGAGTCGGGTGAATTGCAATCGCTGATCCTGCGGCTTTTGGAACAGGATTTCCGCATTTTTATCACTTCCGATCACGGCAACGTGGAAGCTATCGGACAAGGGCGCCCGCCCAATGAAGGCGTGTTTGCAGAGATGGCGGGGCAGCGATGCCGCATCTATCGCGATTATGCCGACCCGGCTTCGTTGGAACAGCCGTTTCGTTCTTTTTTGTTCCCGCCTATGTACTTGCCCAAAAATTATCAGTATGTTCTTTGCGAAGAAGGACTTTCCTTTCAATCTCGAGGCAAAAAATCCGTATGCCACGGAGGCATGGGCCTGGAAGAAGTCATCGTGCCCTTTATTCAAGTCAAAGGAGCGGATTCGCGTTGAGCAAAGCGGTGATCTTGTCCCGCTATATTAAACCCGAGTGGCTCGACCTTACAGTGGAATACTGGGCGGAACATCAGGACCCCAAGCAAACACGGGAACGGTTGAATCGTTATCTGGCGGAAAGAATCGAAAGCCCGGATACGTTAAGCAAAACAAGAGAAATCTTGATTCACACTTGGGTAGAGGTGGAAGATTCCCTTGTACCGCTTAGGGATTTGGGAATCTCGGTTTATTTGGCGTGTCCCGTCGGAGAAAGAGTGGCTGTGCACTGGACAATGATGCTGGCTGTGTTTCCTCTGTTTCGGGATATATGCGGGGTCGTGGGGAAATTGTCCAGCATTCAGGAGGAATTTTCCGCCTCTCAAATTCGACGACGCATATTTGAGTTGTGGGGGGAGCGGGCCACACTCTTTTATGCACTGGAAAAAAACATAAGGACATTGAAAGAATTCGGCGCCATTCGCTCGATTAAGCCGGGGATTTATCAGCGTGGCAACATTCCGATCCGTGACAATCGCGTGGTCGAATTCATGTTGTGCGGGACGATCGTGGGCGGACAGAAACTGTATCAAAGCATTGCTGAGTTTGAGCGGCAAAAAGAACTGTTTCCCTTCGAATTTACGGCCAACTTGGAAGGACTGATCCATTCAAAGCGAATCAAGCTCGACAGGGTTGGCGGCGAGCTGGTCGCCAGTTTGTAAGAGAATACAAGAAAGAAACGAATACGACATGCATCAACACGTGCGAACGATTACCGATTTGTTGCTGAAGACGGGGCGGTACGCTGTTGTGGCGATCGTTTTTATATATGGATTGGTTTTTTTGCTAAATGTGTTCCCGGATCAAGTCCAAATTTGTGTGTAAATTCCCTCAGTTAGAAAGGGCAGATTACATAATTCGTGTCACTTTTGACACTGGTTTTGGTTGACTGGCACGCCACTCCAGATACTCGCTCATATCGAGATACTTCTTGCCGGAAGCCCATTTCTCGTCTTGCTCCATGAGCAAAGCGCCGATCAACCGAAGCACGGACTCCCGGTTCGGGAATATGCGTATGACACGTTCCCGGCGGCGGACTTCCTCGTTCAGACGCTCGACGCTGTTCGTCGTTCTCAAGCGCTTGCGGTACTTCTCTGGCAAGCTCAAAACAGCCGTCACATCGTCAAAACCGGCTTCCAGGATCCGCATGGCCTTCGGTGCCTTCTCTTCGTAAGCCGCCAGCGTCTGCTGCAAAAGCAGCCGGGCAGCCTCCGGATTCGGCGCCTCCAGGATCGCTCGTACATGCGTGTGAATGTCGTCTTTCAGAGCTTTCGGAGAGGCATCCAGTACATTGCGCATAAAATGCGTTTGACACCGCTGCCAGGTCACACCTTGCCATTGTTGGCGAATCGCACGTACCAGCCCGCCATGATCATCCGACACGATCAGGTCGACACCCCGGAGTCCACGAGACTTGAGCCAACCGAAGAACTCCGTCCAACTCTCCTCGGATTCCGTGTCTCCCAGCATCAGGCCCAACACTTCCCGGTAGCCGTCGGTGTTGATGCCAATGGCAAGCATCACGCCACGATTGCGAACCCGTCCGTCCTCCCTCACTTTCAAATACAGCGCGTCCAGCAGGACAAAGGGAAAGCGGCTGTCGGACAACGGACGGTTGTTCCAGGCCGTGACAATCGGATCCAGACGCTTGCACAGATCGGAAACGGTGGATTTGGAGAACTCAGTACCACACAGTTCTTCTGTGATCTGCGAGACTTTGCGGGTGGAGACGCCGTTTACGACCATCTCCATCATGGTCAGAATAAGGGCTTGTTCACTGCGCTGATAACGGGCGAACAATTCCGTGGTGAACTTACCGCCACGGATACGGGGCACACTCAAGGTAAGGGTACCAATCCGCGTATGCAGTTGATGAGGGTAGTAACCGTTGCGATATCCCTGGCGATGTTCGGTCCGCTCATAACGCTCTGCTTCCAATTGTTCCGTCACCTGTGCTTGCAAGATTTGGTTCAGTACCGATTCCAGCAACTTGGCGACACCGGAATCTTGGGCATTGCCCAAAAAAAGTTGATGCAAAAGTTGCGAATCTAAGGTAATCTGGTATTGAGCCATATTCGATCTCCTCCTGAAGAATGTTGTTTCGACACCACCATTCTAACTGAGGGATTTGAATATGGCTCCCCTTATTTTTGGGAGTATAGCATTTTTACACAATTATACGGACTCAACTCGGATTCGGGTTAACTATTATAAATACTTGCATCTCCTTTTCGTTCGTTTTTTATAAATAAAAGATATATTGCTAATTTGTTCCATATCATGGCGCGAAAAAACGCCTCCATTTTCCCAAGCTGCCCATTCCCGCGGGAAAATGGAGGCAAACGGCAAATATCGGTACGATTCCCATGCCCGGATCAGCTTCCGGCGCCTTCTTCCGCCAGCAGCATCTCGCCGATGGCCATCGCTTCCGCGTCGAACAGCACCAGATACACGTCAAGATCGCGCTCCCTCAGGAACTCCCGGATGGCGCCGATCGCCACCCGCACGGCTTCCTCCTTCGGGTAGCCATAGATGCCGGCGGAGATGAGCGGAAACGCGACGGACGCGCATCCGTTCTCCTCGGCGAGCCTCAGGCTGTTCAGATAGCACGACCGCAGCAGTTCCTCTTCGCCGTGCCTTCCGTCCTGATAGACCGGTCCTGCGGTGTGGATCACGTATTTCGCCGGAAGCCTAAATCCCGGCGTGATCACCGCCTCGCCCGTGCGAATGGGCGCCAGCCTGTCGCAGGCGGCCTGCATCTCCTCCGGCCCGGCCGCCCGGAAAATGGCACCGCACACCCCGCCGCCCATCTTCAGCTGCGTGTTCGCCGCGTTCACGATGGCGTCCGTCTGCATTTGCGTGATGTCCTGCCGGATCAGGGTGAGGGGCACTGCCATCCCTCCTCTGATAGGCTTGTATATCTTCCAACCGCCGCCGGGAACCGCGGGCTCCCGCTAGGACCCGCCCCCCGGGTTGAACCGGTAGCCGACGCCGCGGACGGTGACGATGAACTGCGGTTTCGTCGGGTCCGCTTCGATTTTTTTGCGCAGATTGCTGATGTGCACGATGAGCGTCCGCGTGTCGCCCAGGCTGTGTTCGCCCCAGACGAGTTCGAACAGCTCCTCCACCTGGTAGACGCGGTTCGGGTTCCGGGCCATGAGCGCCAGCAAATCGAACTCCTTGGCCGAAAGGACGGCCCGCTCGCCCCGGACGACCACCGTCCGGCTGAGCAGATCGATGGTCAGTTCGGGAAATTGCAGCACGTGGGCGTCCGCGGGCGCCGCGGCCGGCTGCCGCCGGCGGAACTGCACCTTGACCCGGGCCACCAGCTCCCGCGGCCGGAACGGCTTCGTGATGTAATCGTCTCCGCCCGCCATGAGACCGACGATGATATCGGTTTCATCCTTCTTGCCGCTCAGGAACAGGATCGGAGCGTCGGTAAACCGCCGCAAATCCCGGCAAATTTCCACACCGTCATATCCCGGCAGCATGACGTCGAGGATGATCAGGTCGGGGTTCATCTGCCGTGCCAAAGGCACGGCCTCGTCGCCGCGGGGAGTATATTCCACCTCGTAGCCTTCATTCCGCAGGTAAAGTCCGACCAGTTGGCCGACGTCCTGGTCATCGTCGATGATCAGGACCTTTTTTTTCGTGGTCGTCATGGCGGCGAAACTCCTCATCCCATCATTACACCTACATGATACCACATCTTATCATACAATCTGTTTTCCCGGGACACCGGCCTCGTGGACGGGCAGGGCGAAGGAAAAGGTGCTTCCCTTGCCCGGCTGGCTCTGCGCCCAGATGCGCCCGCCGTGGGCCTGGACGATTTCCTTGCAAATGGCCAGGCCGAGCCCGAGCCCCTTCTTCTTGCCCCGTACCTTTTCCGTGGTGAAAAACCGGTCGAACACCTGCGGAAGCACGTCTTCCTCGATGCCAGCCCCCGTGTCCGTGACGGAGACGACCAGCTCGCGGCCCTGCCGGGCGCACTCCACGCGGATGGCGCCCCCCGGCGGCGTGTGCTCGATGGCGTTGAGGACCAGGTTGACCAGCACCTGCTTCACTTTGCCCGGATCGGCCAGCACCTGGGTTCCGCCCGTCCCGATCGCCAGGGAAAAGTCGAGGCCCGCGTTCCGCACGTCCGCCTCCAGCGGCCGGCACAATTCGGCCAGCCACGAAGCAAATTCCACAGGCCTGAGGTCAAAGAACACCGCCTTGTTTTCCAGCTGGGACAAAAGGAACAGCTGTTCCACCAGCTCGCTCAAGTCCGTGGTCTTGTTGAAGATCAATTGCAAAAACTCGTTGCGCCGCGCGGGTTCCAGGTCGTCCATGACCGCTTCGGCGTAACCCTGGATGGAGGACAGGGGCGTCCGCAGGTCGTGAACGATGTTGGCCAGCATCCGGCGCCGGGCCTGCTCGATGGTTTTGATTTCATGGTAGGCTTCCGTCAGCTTGCGGTTCGTTTGTTCCAGGCTGGCCGTCCGTTCGGCCACCTTGTCTTCCAGGAGCCGGTTGGATTCTTCCAGCTGCCGCGACATGACTTCCACCGCCGTAAAGGCACGGGAAAAACGCGCGGACAAAATATACGAATTGGCGAAGAACTCCAGCAGCAAGCCGTGCGAGATCAGGCCGCCGAAGAGAATGAATCTTTCACTGTAGTACAGGTAATCGTTGATTAGCGTGGCGAACAGGATCAGGGTGGTCACCGTCACGATGCGCGCCCCGTCCCGGCCGTTGCGCCAGGCCCGGATGAAGGCGAACACGGCGGCCCCCATCCAGACGAGGCTGATGAGCTCATAGGCCAGCAGCGTATGCGTATAGATCCGCCCCGGCGCAACCAGCACGACCAGCGCAAAGGCGATCCCGATCCACGTGCTCAGCCTCGGGAACCATTTGGAAAGCTCATTCGGGTAGAGGTGGCGCACATACATCATGAACAGCGGAAAGCCCAAATAGAAGCACCAATATTCCATCTTGAGGGCGAGCTCCCAGGGAAAATCGGGAAACATCTTCGTCCAGATCGTCTCGCCGACCAGGAGCGTGCGGATGCCCACGTCCAGCGCAAGCAGGCCGAAATAGAGAGGCGTGCGGTCCTTGCGGCGGAAGGAATACAGGCCCAGGTGGTACCAGCCCATGATGATGAGGCTTCCGGCGAGGAACAGTTCCATGCCCAGCTTGAGGTCGGATTTGCGGCTCATTTCGCCCAGGGTGCCCATTTCCAGCTTCTTGAGCATGCCGCCCCGGATATGATGGAAGTTGGCCACCTGCAAAACGAGTTCGTTGTCGCCCGGACGAGGGGTGAAGGAAACCAGCTTCGTCTGGAATCGGGGCGTCGTCGAGGAACGGTCGGTGCCCACCTTGCCGGTTTCCGCCAGCAGGGTTCCGTTGATCCAGAGCTTGTAGGAGGTATAGACCAGCGGCATTTTCAGGGCGAGCGGGCCGATGGAATCCGCCGTCCCGGAGAGCAGGAAGCGCAGGCGGAAGGTCGCGTAACCCTCGCCGCCGATGGACCGCCCGTCGATCTCGCTGCCGTTCCAGGAATGGGGCAGCACGATCCAGGCCGGCGCGGGCTGCGGGGTCCCCCTTTCGAAATCGGCGGGTTCCAGGAGCTGCCCCCAGTAAAACTCCCACTCCCCGTCCAAAGGATGGGCGCCTTGCCGGGCGAAGTCCCATTCCCGCAGGTCAAGGCTTCCCCGGACGGCTTTCGCCGCGGGATACGGCCTGGGCAGGCTGCTGTCCAGCCAGACAAGCAGAAAAACCGCCACCGCGATCAGGCCGATGATGACGATGATTTTCGATTTTGGGGTTGCCGCAGGGATGGTAGTCATGGGCAATCCTTTCATTTTTGGGACTTCATTCGGATGCTTTCAACGCAATTATAAAATTTTTTTTGAAAAGATATAACTAAAGATATAAGACGGATGGACTTTCAAGTGATATGATACCTTGCCGTGAAGGACTTTCATAAGGAGACAGGACCATGGAAAAGACCACAAAAAAGCGCTTCAAATGGGCTTATCTGCTCCTGATCATACCGCTCTTCGCCCTGCTGTGGGTCCCGCTCTACGCCGGCGAGGAACCGTCATGGATGGGCATTCCGTTCTTCTATTGGCATCAGACGCTGTGGATTGTCCTTTCCACGGTGATCATGGGCGTCGTCTATTGGCTGTTGCATCGACATCGGCGATAATCCATGCATTTGCCTGCAGAAGGAGATGTGGGAATTGGAACTGAACTGGGCGGCGCTGATCGTTTTTGCGCTATTTTTTGCGCTTGTGACCGTCATGGGCTTCTACGCTTCCCGCTGGAAGCGGGGAGACCTGACCTTGCTGGATGAATGGGGACTGGCGGGGCGCCGCTTCGGAACGGTGATCACCTGGTTCCTGCTGGGCGGCGACCTGTACACCGCCTACACGTTCATTGCCGTACCGGCGCTCATCTTCGGCGCGGGGGCGCTGGGCTTCTACGCCATCCCCTATTCCCTTGTGGCCTTTATTCTTGGCTTTGTGTTTTTGCCGCGGCTTTGGGCGGTGTCCAAAAAGCACGACTTCGTGACCGCGGCCGACTTTGTGAAAGCCCGCTACGGCAGCAGCACGCTGGCCATTCTGATCGCCTTCACCGGGCTGCTCGCCACCATGCCCTACACCGCGCTGCAGCTCGTCGGCATGGAAGTGGTGTTCAAGGCGATGGGCTTCGCCGGCGGCGGATGGGTCGGCGAGATCCCGCTCATCATCGCCTTCGTCATCCTCGCCCTGTACACCTACTCCAGCGGCATGCGCGCGCCGGCGCTGATCGCCGTGGTCAAGGACATCATGGTCTATGTCACCGTCTTTGTCGTCGTCGTGGTTCTTCCCGTGAAGCTGGGCAGTTGGGGACACATTTTTGAAACCTCCTCCGACGCGTTGGCAAGCAAAACGCCGCGCGGCGAGATCGTCCCTTCCGAAACGGGAATCCTGCCGTACGCATCCCTGGCCCTGGGTTCCGCCTTCGCCCTGTTCATGTATCCGCACGCCATCACCGGCGTGTTGTGCGCAAAGAACGGCCGGGTCGTCCGCCGCAACATGATGCTGATTCCCCTGTTTTCTTTGCCGCTGGTCGTCATCGCGCTGATGGGGTACATGGCCTACGCGGCCGGAATCCAGCCGGACAACCCGAACGACGTGGTGCCGCTCTTGTTCCTGGAGATGTTCCCCGACGGGTTCGCCGGCTTTGCCTTCGCCGCGATCTCCATCGGGGCGCTGGTGCCGGCCGCGGTCATGTCCATCGCCGCGGCCAGCCTGTTCACCCGCAACATTTACAAGGAATACATTAATCCGAACTGCACGCCCAAACAGGAATCGGACATGGCCAAGCTGGTATCCCTGATCGTGAAATTCGGCGCCCTCGGCTTCGTCCTGTTCCTGCCGCTGGAATACGCGATCAGCCTGCAGCAGCTCGGCGGCGTCTGGATCGTGCAGACGCTCCCGGCCATCGTCTTCGGCCTTTACACCAACTGGTTCAACCGCTGGGCGCTGTCGCTGGGCTGGCTCGCGGGAATGGCCGCCGGCACCTGGATGGTCTCCGCCACCGGCTTCAAGGGGACGATGTATACGCTCACCCTGTTTGGCCAATCGTTTACCGTTTACGCGGCCATTTACGCCCTCATGGTCAACATCGCGGTCGCTGTCGCTCTGACCCTTGTGTTCCGCGCGCTGCGCGTGTCGAACGGGCGGGATCGGACCAAGGCGGAAGACTATGTGACCGCGTAAGTCCTGCCCGATTTGCCGCGCAAGCGCCAAAATCCCTATCGTTGTTGCCAGCCATCCAAGCCAAACCGTCAAAGGAATTCTAAAGAAAATTTAAAGTGTCCTTGATGTTCTTTTTACCTTCGCCTTTTACAATCGGGCATGAGGGGTCTCCCCGCCGGCCCGATCGCGAGGCGGAGCGCATGATTCAGCGCAACAACGGCCGGCCGTCGGGCCGGCTTTTTCGTTCCGGGCGGCGGCGACATTGCCGTACACCTGTACCCGGTATACGGCCCCTGCTGACCGGAAACCGAACGGTGAACGCCGAAAGGATGAACAAGGTCCATGTTTGCGTTGTCCCGTCTGTCGCCCGGGGAACTTTCCGCTTTCTGCAAAATGCTGTTTTCAAATTATCCCGCACCGGAACCGACCGCCGAGGCCGGGGCCAACGCCGCTGAGCGGCGCCTCGTGGCACTCGGCATCCGTCTCCTGCACGTGCCGGTCGGGGTGGTCTCGGGCTTTCACGTCGGCAACGGCACGGGCCAGCTTCGGTTTTTCTACATCGCGCGGAAATACCGCCGCCGGGGACTGGGAACCCGTTTGCTGGAAGAATGGGAAAAGGAGATGCGCGGGCTCGGATGTACCCGGCTGGAATTCCGTTATTCCGACGGCGGGGGGAATGGCGAATGGGAAGCCTGGCTGCGAAAAAGAGGATGGAGCGAGCCCGTCCTCTATTCGACCGTCTACGTCATCGGGAATTGTCCGGCGCTAGCCCCGCTGTACGAAGACCAATGCGTCCCTCCGCCTTTTTCGGTCGTTTCCTGGGACGAAATCGCGAAGGAAAAGCGGGATCAGCTGACCAGCGAGAAGGCGGAGTGGATTCCGTTGAAATACAGTCCGCACGTGTACCGATTTGATGAACGGTTTAGCGTTGGGCTTTTGTATCACGACGAAGTCGTGGGCTGGATGTTGCTCACCGATGTGTCGAAACCGTCCGCGACCATCGTCTGCATGTTCGTGCGGCCGCCATTCCAGGCCGTGGGCCGCGCCAGACATCTGATGACCTCCGTGTTGACCAGGTTGAACAAAGCCGGATTCGAACGGATCAAATTTGAAGTGGCGGCGAATAACGGACCCATGCGGGCTCTTGTCAGAAAGCGCGTGCCCCCTGCATTGATCGAGACAAAAAACTTCAATCTCATGAAAAAACAACGGGATGTTTGAATTTTTTCAAGGAGGAATGAGGCCATGGAATTCTGGACTCCCGAACAAGTGAAAAAAACGTGGGCCGAATTGTACAAGAAAGCCGCCACCGATGAGGAATTCCGCAATCTGTGCCTGCGGGATTCGCGTGCGGCGATTCGGCAAATCACCGGACAGGAATTGCCGGCAGGGTTCAACCTCCGCTTCGTGGACAATGCCGGCGCGGATCTGACGGTCGTCTTGCCCGATTTGCGCCAGAACGATGAATTGGACGAGAGACAGCTGGAGGCCGTTTCCGGCGGGGATGGGTACGATCCGGCCACCGGATACTGCACCAAAATTTGCGGCGGGGTAGAGAATGCACAATGAAACGGTGACAAGACCGGGACCGGTGATGGCGGATCCCGTAACTTCCATTGTGGAAAAGGCAAGCACAATGGAAGAAAGATTGAGCGGCCCCTTCAATCCCCTGGAATCAGCCGGGGATGAGCACACCTTGCGCGCCAGATTCAGGACATGGCAAAACAACGCGGCGAAGGGCGACGAGCGCCGGTTTGTCGAGCGATTGGCGCTGTCGGGTTGGACCGTGGAGGATGCGCTGCGTTCCCTCAGGCCGGTGCGGCTTGCCGAAGGCGCCGCCCTGCCTCCCTGGGCGGACACGTTGCAGCGCATGATCAGAAGCATCCAATCCCGGCGGGATGCGACATCGGCGGAAAAACCCGCTTTCCTTGACGCCGCGAAGCCCGAGCCGTTCGAGGAATTGCTGGTGCCGTTCGTGCGTGTTGCATGGGAAATGCTGGCCGAAGCCGAAGGCGAACGTCTGTCATGGCTGGGCGAACGGGCGCGACGGGATCTGCAGCGATACTGTCTCAAACGGTTGTCCAGATTGAGTTGGCAGGCCCTGGAGCTGGAATATTCCGCCTTTCGCGCCCTGGACAGCGACATCGCCCGCCTGTTTGCCAGCCGGCTGCGGGCGCATGTCGGCTCGGAGAGCGGACGTTCCGTTTATCTCCGGTTCGTGGAGAACATGTTCGGCGGCAAGTATCTCGAATTTTTGAACGAATACAGCGTGCTCGCCCGGCTGCTCGCCCAGGCGGTCGACAATTGGGTGGCGACATGCAGCGAGTTTCTCCGCAGATATGTCCAGGATCGGGAAGCCATCGGCTCGGAGATACTGGACGGCCTGGCCGCGGGGCGAATCGGTTCGCTGCGGATCGGGCTTTCCGATCATCACAACGGCGGCCGATCGGTCATGATCGTCGAATTGGAAGACGGTCGCAAGATGGTCTACAAGCCGAAGTCTTTGCAAATCGCGGCGGCCTTCCATCGCTTGCTGGACTGGCTGAACGAGCGGACGGAATTTCCGCTCGAACTCAAAAGGATGAAATTGCTCGACCGCGGCCCCTACGGGTGGGAAGAATACGTCGAACAAACCCCGTGCGCGGATCGCGCCGCCGTGCGGCGGTACTACTATCGGGCGGGGGCGATTCTCTGTCTCGTCTATGCTTTGGACGGTACGGATTTTCACGGAGAAAACGTGATCGCCTGCGGGGAACATCCGGTCCTGGTGGATCTGGAAACCCTTCTTCATCCCCGGATCACGATCCCGTACGCCGAAGAAAAAGACGACAGCGCCCAAAGGCTGGCCTTCGAGAAGGTGCAACGCTCGGTACTGAGCACGCTGCTTTTGCCCGTTTGGAAACAAGCGCCCAACGGCGGCTATGAGCTCGGCGGAATTTTCGTCAACGAAGATCTCGGGAAAGTGCGGTCCCGGCGGTTCAAGGCGATCAACTCGGACGCCATGTCCTTCGGGGAGCAGGAGCTCGTCGTGGAACCCGAACACAACGCTCCCGTGCTGGACGGCGGGAAAGTCACGATTGACGCCTATTTGCCCGACTTTTACCAGGGATTTCAGCGCATGTACGAAACCTTGCTGCGGCATCGCGACAGCCTGGGCGATCCGGCGGGGCCGCTGGCCGGTTTCCGGGGCGCGCCGGTTCGGCTGGTGTTTCGCGCAACCAGCGTTTACGCCCGGTTGTTGACCCAAGGTCTGAACCCGAAATTTTTGCGCGACGGAACCGACTTTGCCCTCCATTTCGAGCTGCTTTGCCGCCCGGTTCTGGACCATGCGGGACGCAAACGGCTGTGGCCGCTGGTTCGGAAGGAACTGCACGATTTGCTGTGCATGGATATCCCCTATTTCACGATGCTGACGGACCGGAAGGAGGTGAAAACGGCGGCCGGCGAGTGGAGCGGGGCCTTGTGCGAAACCTCGTCTTTTGAACGGTTGCTGGAGAAAATTCGCGGATTCAGCATGGAAGACTGCCGGTTTCAACTGTCACTGATTCGCGGATCGATGCACGCCAGATTGGCGGGTGTCGCCCATACGGCGGTCAGGGTGGCGAATGCGGACGGAGAAGCGGCCCCCGACCGGCGGCGAACCGGGAAATTCGGGGACGCCGCCGGACTGGAAATCGCCAGGGAGATCGCAGAACGGCTCAAGGCGGAGATGATCGAAGCGGGCGACGGGACGCGCACCTGGATTGCCTCGCGCCTGATCCATGACCGCTATCATTATTCACCCGTCGGTTACGATCTTTACAGCGGGCTCAGCGGCATTGCGCTGTTCTTTGCCGCTCTGGCCAGGGTAAGCGGCGACCCGCGGTATCGGCGGGATGCCCTGGCCACGTTGCGGATGATCAGGCAGGACGTGCGGCGGAACGGACGGAAAACGCTGGAGCAAATGGGCATCGGCGGCGTTGCCGGATTTTCCTCCGCCGTCTACGCCTTCGTCGCCATCCACCGTCTGATCGGCGCGCCGGAACTGCTCGAAGACGCGCTGGAAATGGCCGCGCTCATCACGGACGAGGCGATCGGGGAAGACCGTCATTTCGACGTGATGCATGGCGCGGCGGGAGCGATTTTCGCCCTCGTCGCCCTGTATGACGCCACGCGGTCCGAAACCGCCCTGCGCCAGGCGGCCGCCTGCGCCGCCCATTTGCTGCGGCATCGCGTCGCCGCGGCGGACGGCCTGCGCGTCTGGAAATCCGAATCGTTCGCCAAGCCCCTCTGCGGCTTCTCCCACGGCGTCTCCGGGATCGCGGCCGCGCTGTTCCGCCTTTACGCGCGGACGGGCGATCCCGCTTTGCCGGCGGCGGCCCATGAGGCGCTGGCTTACGAACGCGGTCTCTTCCAACCGGACAAAGGCAGATGGCCGGACTTGCGCTTTCCGGACAAAAACGGGGAAGGACTGATCGATGCGTGGTGCCATGGCGCCGCCGGCATCGGCATGGCCCGCCTGGAGGCGCTGCGCCGCATTCCCCCGGACACGCAGGAAGCCGAATTGTATGGCGCATACCGGAACGACCTGGAAACGGCGGTTTCCATCGTCCGCAACGCGCAATGGTCGGCAGTTACGGATACGGTATGCTGCGGCAACATGGGGCGGCTTGATTTTCTGCTGACCGTTTCCGGTCAGTATCCCGGGTCCGAGGCATTTCCTTCGTTCGCCGACCTTCCCGGGGTGGTGCGCGAGCATGCGGATGCCATCTTCGCTTATTACCGGAACCAGGGATCGTTCCGATTCGCTTCGCATGCGGAAAGCGAACCGCCCGGTTTCTTCCAGGGACTTGCCGGCATCGGCTATCAATTGCTCAGGATGCTCCATCCCGGTCAACTGCCTTCGGTGTTGCTGCTTGAAATATAGCAAAATCCCCAAATAAATAGAGTTTTGAAGGAGTAGATCCAATCATGGAGTTCTGGAATGCCGAACAAGTGAAAAAAACCTGGGCCGAACTGTACAAGAAGGCCGCCACCGACGAGGAATTCCGCAACCTGTGCCTGCAAAATCCGCGCGAAGCGGTGAAGCAAATCTCCGGCCACGACCTGCCGGAAGGATTCAACCTCCGCTTCGTGGACAACGCCGGCGCCGATCTGACCGTCGTCCTGCCCGATCTGCGCCAGGGCGAAGAGCTGGATGAGCAACAACTGGAAATGGTGGCGGGAGGCGAAGCTGGACATACCTCCATGATTACCGACTGGAAGGGTTGCGAGGCCACCGCGGTAGATGGCTACGGAGCCAGTTGCTAGCGGCCCCGATCTTTGACCGGTTGGCCAAAGCCTTACATTGTCTTTGATCCATTGCATCCATCACGGGAGAAAGGAAATGGACGACGCCATGAAACAAAATGGGACTGGGAAATACCTGAAACTGTTCCTGGCGGCGGTCATCGTTATTGCCCTGATGCCGGCGCCGGCCTTGGCGGAGGAAATCGCCGTTTCCGCCGATGAGGTGGAACGGGCGCTGGCGCAAGGGGAGCCGGGCGCGGAAAAGACGATCCGGCTTGCGGTGCTGGCGGATGACGATGCGGAACAACTTGTCGTGCGGCTGCATGCGGAACAGATTCTGGCCATTCAAGGCGATCACCTGCGAAATCTCGTCGTGTACGATACGCCCCTCGGCGAATTCGCCTTCATCCCGGCTTGGGATATGGAGGCACTGTCCCAAGCCTTCGGCGTACCGGCCGAAGATATCCGGTTCGAAGCGACCATGGCCAAACCGAACGAGGAACAGCTGGAACAAATCCGCCAGGCGGCCGAATCGCAAGGACTTGCCCTTCTCACCGAACCGGTGGCCGTCGATATGGAATTTTGGGCGAACGACGAATTCCTGACGGACGAAGGGGTCATCGGGTACTTCACGCAATGGCTGCCCGCGGAACCGGCCGTGGACTGGGAACACTCCGCCGGGATGTATTACGTTCCGGAGACGGGCAAAATCCATTTCACCCCCGCGACATCGTCCATCCGGGATGACCGCCAGATGCTGACCACCATGACCTGCGGGTGCGGCTATTACTATGCCATCGTCAGGAACGAAAAAACGAAAACGTTCACCGACGTCTTGGACGACGCCCTGCGGCAGGCAGCGAACCGGCTGGCCGCGTGGGGTGTCATCCAGGGCACGGGCGGCGGCGTGTTCCAGCCCGACAGGCTGCTCACCCGGGCCGAGCTGGCGGCCATGGTCGCACGCTTCTTCGATATGGTGATGGACGGGGACGCCGAACTGGCCGCGGAAGCCTTCGAAGATGTGGATGCAGACGATTGGTTCGCGGGCTATGCCGGCGCTTTGCACCGGACCGGCGTCCTGGAGGATGGCGCGTTCAATCCGGATGGCCATGTGACGGCGGAAGACATCTACAACGCTTTCCTTGTCGTTCCGGATATCCGATTCATGCTCTCCTTCATGGATGGGCCGGTCCAAACGGGGGGGCCCCATGTCACCAGGGCGGAAGCGGTCCTGATCCTGGACCAGGTGCTCCGGGCTTACGAACTTTCCATTGAAAGAGCCCAGCAGCGCAGCCTGCAAGATTGACGATGGGCGCGGTGCGGTCCCCGCGTCGGGTGCCGGAGGTGACGGGAAATGCCGGAACATCCGCAGCTGTGGAGCGAAGCATGGAGAGAACGTCTGATCAAAAAGTCGTGGGAAGACTCCGCCTTTCGCCGCAAACTTCTTGCTTCGCCGAAGGAAGCGATGGAAGAAGCGTTTGGCCTGATCATCCCTCCCGACGTGACGGTACATGTCCATGAAGAAACGGACCGCGTCATCCATCTGGTTCTGCCCGATCATCCCGAGATCGGAACGGAAGCATCGGCCGCCTTCCACGCCCCCGAAACGCGCAGACAGCTGGAGCATCAGCTTCGGCTGAAGTCTCTGCGGGACGAACGGTTCCGATCACTCCTTTTTTCCGATCCAAAAAAAGCGATGGAAGAAGAATACGGCGAAGCCATTCACCCGTCCCTCCGGATCCACGTCCACGAACAATCGGACCGCCATCTGCACATCGTCCTTCCCTGGAACCCGGTGGTCATGGCGGACGGGAGTCTGGAAGATCTGGAGCTGGAGAACATCGCCGGGGGAGTGTTCAACTGCCACATGGCGTTGAACACCAACGCTTGCACAGGGGCATGAAGTGGTAACGTATGCTAAAATGAATGGGCACGCACGATATGGGCAAACCCGATTGGCGTTGGGAGGATGGCGCAGTGGAGAGGGAAAAAAGGAGATTCATGGATCTGGCAATCCGCATTGCCCAGGAGAATGTGGCCGCCTCGAAAGGCGGGCCGTTTGGCGCGGTGGTGGTCAAAGAAGGCGAAGTGATCGGCAGCGCGGGGAATGAAGTGACTTCCCTGAACGACCCGACCGCCCACGCGGAAATCCTGGCAATCCGCAGGGCCTGCCAGCGTCTGGGCAGCTTCCAGCTGACGGATTGCGAAATCTATACGAGCTGCGAACCGTGCCCGATGTGCATCGGCGCCATCTATTGGGCGAGACCCAAAGCCGTCTACTATGCCTGCACCAGGGAAGATGCCGCCAGGGCCGGATTCGACGACCAGTTCATCTACGAACAATTGGACCTGCCCGCCGAGCAGCGCCGGATTCCCATGGTGAGGCTGGCCGTCGAGGACGGCGATGCGCCGTTTCAGGCCTGGATGCGTTCAACGGACAAGATTAGGTATTAGCACAGCCGAAAGCCGGGCTTGCGGGGATGCGGGCAAGTCCGGCTTTGGTCGTCTTTACAAATTTTTAAAAATATAATAATCAGCAATAAAACCGATTTCGTCAAAGAATTTTATAAAATCCAGGCCTTCCGTTTCCTGGGGTCCGGAATGGGCGCCTTCTCCCGTTCCTCCGGTAACCGGCAGGAGTTCTTCTTCGGAAAGAGCCTCTTCCGCCCGTCTCTCTGCGTGAGCCCGGACGAGCCGGCCCAGCGCATGAAGGTCCTCATCGGAGAGGAGGTATCCATGCGCTTCCGCGATATTCAGAAATTCTTCCCTGGTTGCGGTTTCCCGCAACCGCTGTTTCAACGGTTCGTTCGTCATGACCTCGTTCAGGAAACGCTAGTCGTGCCTCCCGTTTTGATGGATCAAGCTTTCAGGGCCGGTTGAATTCGAAATCGGAGGACGAGAAAAGAAATCGGATGAAATCCCCGAAATCTTCCGTTTCCTGAGGACCGGACCGGAAGCTTCCTTCCGTTCCTCCCGCAACCATCAGGAGTTCTTCCTCGGAAAGATCCCCGTTCGCCAGCCCCCGTGCACGAACCATGACGAGATCGCCCAGTGCATGGAGGTCTTCTTCCGAAAAGTCGTATCCTTGCGCTTCGGCGATGTTCAAAAAATCTTCCTTGGTCGATGTTTCCCGCAGCCGCTGTGCCAACGCTTCATTCTTCATGACCTCGTCCAAAAACCGTTTTGCCTTCTCCATGGTTGCAACCTCCATTTTTAATCCATCAAGTTCGATTTCTGCAAGAGCCGCCGCACGATCACCGCGGTCTCCGCCCGGGTGATATTCGCCTGGGGAGCGAGGGTGCCGTCGCTTCTTCCGGTGACAATGCCGGCCGCCACGGCGTCGGCGACGCCTTCCGCCGCCCGGCCGGAGACATCCCCGGCATCCGCGAAGGACGCAAGGATCGCTTCCGCCGTTTGTTCGCCGACTCCGGGCAAGCCGGTGATTTTCATCGCCCGGGCGATCATCACCATGGCCTGTTCCCGCGTGATCCTGTCATGGGGCCGGAACGTGCCGTCGTCAAAGCCCCGGATGAGCTGCCAGGCATTAGCCGTGTATACCGGGCTGCCGTACCAGGCCGACGCTTCCACATCCGTGAAGTTCCCTTTCCCTTCCGCCGGTTTCAATCCCAGCGCACGCGCCAGAATGGCGGCAAACTCGGCGCGGGTGATCCCGCGGTCCGGATCGAATTTCCGATCGCCCGTCCCGTTTACGATCAGCCGCGCACCCATGTTAAGAATGGCCTCCCTGGCCCAATGGGTTTCCACGTCCTCAAACCCGGCTTCGTTCCGGATCAGGCTGTAAACGCTGTTGGTCAGGCTGCTGGCCTGGGCATAGTACCTGCCGTTCATGCTGATGATTTTGGTCGGCACGTGGCGGATCCGGCCGTCCTCCTCCACCACGACCGCCGTCGTGATTTGGCCTGGATCCACTCCGGCCGGGATCGCGATGGCGCGTTCCACATAGGCGCTGAATTCCGCCGCTTCGACGGTCTGATCCCCATAAACGGCGACAACCCTGAATTGCACCGGCGGCACGACCGGCACCAATCCCTTTCCGCTGATGGTGTCTTCGACGACCCTCACCGTCTCCGGAACCGGTTCCGATATCTCGATGCGGATCCGGATCTCCTCCAGCGGCGGGTTCCCTTCCAATTTCCCCGCGAGCTCGTCGATCCGGATCTGCTCCGCGGGCAGGACATAAACGGCTCGGCCGGGAACGATGATCTCGATGACGGCCGACAGGCTCTCCATCTGTTTGACCATCCGGCCGTTGAGCACGCCCGCGACGATGGGGCTGTCCGCGGTCACCGGCATGGTGACCACCGTCTGCTCGCCTTCCGTCTCCAGCTCTTGCCACAGCCTTTCCTCGTCCACTTCCACGTAGGTCGCTTGCCGGCCGTCCACCTCTTCGGTGGTGGCGAACCCGATGTTGACGACCCTGTTGTTCACCAGGATCGGGGTGTCGTTTTTTTGTTGGCCTTCGGTTTCCTGACCGGTCTCCCCGGCCGGCGCCGGCGGCGGCACCGGCGAAGACGGCGGCGGGCCGGAATTGACGATCCACCTGGCATACAGCGTCAGGTCCGTCGTCACGGTGTCGACGTCAAAATTCCATTTCGCGTTGTAACTTGCATCCTTGTACCATCCTCCAAACACGTATCCGGCGCGCGCGGGTTCCGCCGGCGGGCCAATGCGGGACCCGGCCGCCGCTTCGACGGAATCCACCGGGCTGCCGCCCATGGAATCGAACTGCACGGTGTAGACCGGAATCCTTTGATAAACCATGTTGGTGCCATCCCAACCGTCCAGCTGGGCAATGATCACCGGCGAACCGCCAAACATCTCCAGATCATACAGGGCAAAAAGAATCCGGTTCCCGGACGGATTCCCCAGATCCGCCCATCCCTGGCCATCGTCGTATCGCATGGCCGCAAATGTCTCGTTGTCAACGTCGTAAAACACAATATGGACCCTGCCATCCAAAAAACGCACCCGGGGATCGATGGCCATGCCCGAAAACGGAACGTCCCCGACGGGGGTCCATCCGTTCACGGCATCTTCGAACTTATGAACGCGGATGGAGAAACTCGCGGTATGAGGATCGTACTCCCCATGCGCGTAATACACCACGCCGTCCCGGATCGCGAGGTCCCACTCATCCGGATTCCCCGTGTGCACGGCCAGATTCGGAAGTCCGTTCCAGTCCTGGCCGTCAAAAGCGGCCGCTTCCAGCGTGGGGTAGCCGGGATCATTGAAGGAAGCGTAAGGCGTGCCGTTCACCCGGTCCAGGTCGACGTCAATCAGCTTGGAATCCCACCCGGGAGCTCCGGACAAATCGAGTTCCCCAAGAACCTTCCAGTTTGCGCCGTCCCATTCCCAAATGTCGATGATCGGTTCGTTGTCGAACAGGGAGATGACGCGGGGCTTGCCGTTTACGACGGCAAAATCAAACCGCAGCACCTCGTCGCCGGTAAACCCCCGGTCTCCGAGGAATTGCCATTCGCCGTCGTCTTCGTTGTACCGCAGAACCGAAACCCCGTTGTAACATCCGGAGACGCACTGATCGATGACGGCCAGATAGGGAACGCCCTGATCGACGACCAGAATCGGATCATAACCGTTGATTTCTAAAATTTTCCTTTCCCCCAGCACTTCCCATGCAGAGCCGTCAAAGCGCCGGACGGTAATATCCCCGTCATCCCGGTAGGCGACATACAAGTAATCTTCCGTGGCATCCACGCTGGCGAACAGCGTCTCGTTCGGAAAAGTATCCTCTTCCGCGATCTCCACCCATTGAAAACCGGCAGCCTCGGCGGTGTCCGTTTCCCGGCCCGGCCAGAACAAACCGATGAGAATCCATAGCGCGAACCATTTGCTGTGTACCCTGCGCATATCACCTTGCTCCTTTGGAATTCTTGCGGCCTGTACAGCCAGTATAGGGTGAGACGCGGCCATCGCGCATTGACCAAAAGTTATAGACCAAAAAAAATCGCCGGAATTGCCATCACCGCAATTCCGGCGTCGGCACGATGGTTGCCATCGCTTTGACGTCATCGGACGCCGGTTTGCTTTCATTTTGCCGATTTCCCGCTTTTACCGGAAAGAAAATTCCTCATAATGGATGGCATGCGGCGGAACCCCGATCCTGCGGAACTCTTTTTTGAACGCCTCCAGCATGGCCAGCGGTCCGCACATGTAGATGTGTTTGCCGGCGATGTTGCCCGGAACCGTCCTTGCGATGTCGTCGATCGTCAGCCTGCCCCGCTCGGTCACCAATCCCGCCGCTTCCAGCCGCTGCAAATGCAGATACAGCAGAGGCCGGCTCAACCGGACTTCTCTCGCCAGCTCGCTGACATACTTTCGTTGTTCCGCCAAAGCCGCCACGATCCGCAGGCGATGCGGATTCGCCAACGCTTCGAACACCCGCAGGAGCTCATTGCCGTTTGCTTTCATAAGCACCTTTGCTTTTGAAGGGAAAGCCTTACATGTGGAAAAAGGACACCCATTCGGGTGTCCCTGTGTCGGTGATGGCTTTACGCGCCCGGGTACATTTTCTGCCAGGTGGCCACCGTATACCGGATCAAGTCCTTTAGCACGTCGATATTGATATCGTCCAGCTTGTTGATATAGATGCATGCCTTGCTCTTCGTGTGCTTGCCGAAGTTCTGCAGCATTTTTTCCCTTTCCTCGCTCTCATAGGCCAGATACAGGCTGAACTTCCCCTTTCTCGGCGAAAAACCGGCCAGAGGCGCCTCTCCTTCATGTCCCGACGCATACTTGTAGTGGTATTTTCCAAAACCGATGATGCTGGAACCCCACATTTTCGCCTTGCAGCCGGTGGTCTCCTCGAAGATTTCCAGCAGCCTGTAGGCGTCCGCCTTCTTTTTCCCGTTTTCCACGCTTTCGATAAACTCGATGACGCTGTTGTCGTTTTCTTTCATCTTGTTTTCGTACATCCGGAAGTCCTCCTGTTTATTGGTTCCGTTCCGCCATCATGCGTTTGTCCAGCTGTTCCAGCACATACGGCCATGCCTGCTCGTGCGCGTTCTTCGATTCCTCGTCCGGAAACCCCTCATGGGTCAGCACCAATCGGGAACCTTGGCCTTGGGGTCCCCATTGCACGGTCACCACGGTCTCCGCCCCTTTCGTGGCTCCCGTGACCCATGTGATTTTCACCAGCCGGTCCCGCTCTAGCTGCAGAAACCTTCCGTAATGGGGATGACGGGTCGAGCCGTGCGCGGTTTCAAAAAAGAACGCCGTGTTCACCTCTCCCCGCATGATGACGCTTCCGGGCACGGCGAACCACCGGTCCAGCCGGTTTGTCCACGCCTGGTACAAGACTTCCGGGGGCGTCTCCATGATCCGTTCGACTTGAAGACGAAAAGGTCTTTCGGAAAGATCCGGAATGCGAACAGGCTGCAATCGAACTCCTCCTTCGGTTTCACCCTGATACGCCGGCCACCGGTGCCGCGGGCCGTCCATCCCGACCGGCCGGCCTGTAAAAAACATCCCCGTGCATATGCTGGATGCGGTCCCAGTTGGCGGGGTTGGTCGTGTCCGGCGAACGGCCTTTCAGAATGGCCTGATACAGCGCCGTTTTCTCCTCCAGATGGGCAACGTGACGTTTCGCTTCCTCCAGCCGGGCCAACGCCTCTTCCTTGTGCTTCATCATGAGCGCGTAGCGCTGCGGAATCGTCGAATCCCCCTGAAGGCACAAATCGACGTACTCCTTGATGGCTTTGATCGGCATCCCCGATTGCTTGAGGCATTTGACGCCGTGCAGCCAGTTGATCGCTTCCTCATCGAACAGCCGGATGTTATTCCCGTCGCGCCGCAAGCCCGGCACCAGGCCCTTGTCCGTGTAGAAGCGCACGGCGTGCTCGGTCAGGCCCGTGATTTGGGCAGCCTCTTTGACCGTGTACATCGGCAAATCTCCTTACAAAGTCTTTTTGGGAAAAGATTTGACTTCGTGTAACACGAAGGTTCTAGACTGATTGTAACGCAAATCGGCCGCCATGCGGAAATCTTCCGCCGCATCCATCCCCGGGGATGCGCGCCGTTTGCCGAAACTTGATCCCTAAGGGAGTGGAAACGCCATGCAAACCGTCACGCTGAACAACGGAGTGCAAATGCCGATCATCGGCATCGGGCTTTGGCAGGTGTCCGATGCCACGGAAGCCGAAAACGCGGTATATGAGGCGCTGAAAGCCGGCTACCGCCTGATCGACACCGCCGCCGGCTACCTGAACGAAGAAGCGGTAGGCCGGGCGATCAAGCGCAGCAGCGTACCGCGCGAGGAAATCTTCGTGACGACCAAGATCTGGGTTCAGGATGCCGGTTGCGAGAGCGCCAAACGGGCGTTTGAAAAATCCCTGAAAAAACTGCAGCTCGACTACATCGACCTGTACCTGATCCACCAGCCGTTCGGCGATTACTACGGTACCTGGCGCGCGATGGAGGAGCTGTACCGGGAAGGCAAAATCCGGGCCATCGGCGTCAGCAACTTCCTGCCGGACCGGCTGATGGACCTCATCGTGCACAATGACATCGTGCCCGCCATCAACCAGATCGAGACGCACCCGTTCTGCCAGCAAACGGAGACGAACGCCTTCCTGAAATCGCTGGGCGTCCAGCACCAGTCGTGGGCGCCGTTTGCCGAAGGGCGGAACAACCTGTTCGGCAATGAGGTGCTGGCCTCGATCGGGGCCAAATACAACAAGTCCATCGCACAGGTCGTGTTGCGATGGCTTGTTCAGCGGGGCATCGTCGTCATTCCGAAATCGGTGCGCAGGGAGCGCATCATCGAGAATTTCAACATTTTCGATTTTGAATTGAGCGGGGACGACATGGAGCGGATTGCGGCCCTCGATACGGGCAAAACGCTCTTTCTGTCCTACCACGACCCGGAAGTGGCCAAAATGATGGGCACCTGGAAAGTCGATCTGTGAGCTGCGCTTCATTCAAACAACCAGGGAGGGGCCATGGCTTGACCCCTCCCTGGTGCCCCTCCTGACCATAACCCGCCTCGTACCAGCTCCTACGTGAAACTCATCGCAAGCAGCACCCAGCCGATGATGAACGAAAGACCGCCAAGCGGAGTGACCGGGCCGAGCCAACGGATTTTTTTTGACACTCAGCACGTACAAACTCCCGGAGAACAGAATGATCCCCGCGAGAATCAGCCAGCCGGCCGCCGGAATCATTATTGCAAAAAGCTTTACGTTAACGAAATAATTGCCTTTATCCGAATTCCTCAAGCAAACCGGCTAACCGGCTTCAATGTTCCGACCCGGCGTCGTCGACGTGCTTCAAATGGGGATAAGACAACGCGATAAACAGCACCGAAACAAGCACAAACCCCGCCCCGGTGAAAAACGGAACGCCGGGATTGAACATCTCCGCCAATTTCCCCGCCGTATAGGGCGCGATCGCCCCTCCGATGAACCGCAAGAAGCTGTACGCGGCCGACGCGGTCGAGCGTTCCACCGGCGCGGCGTTCATGACCGCCGTGGTGATCAGCGTATTGTTGTTGCCAAGCAAAGCGCCCGCGACCACGACCGCCGCGATCACCACCCATTGCGTCGACGTCCAGATCCCCATCGCCAGCAGGACCAACGCGAACATCAGCAGCATCGCGCACATCGATTTGATCGTTCCGAACCGCTTTTGCAGCTTCGGCGCCATGAACACGGAAGTGATGGCCAGGAGGATTCCCCAACCCAGAAACACCATGCCCAATCCGTGCTCATCCAGATCCATGACAAAAGGAGCATAGGCCAGCAGGGAGAAAAATCCGAAATTGTAGAGCGCTGCGGCGATGCCGAACACCAGGAGGGACCGATATCTGAGGGCGCGGAACGGATCAAGCAGGGAAGTTTTCGATTTCACGGCGGTTCCGCCGGCGGATGTCGGCATCAGCAGGAGGATCGCCAGGAAAGCGATGAGCATCAGCACGGCGACACCCAGAAAAGGCCCCCTCCATGAAATGCCGCCAAGCCAGCCGCCCAGCAGAGGTCCGACCGAGATGCCAAGGCCGATCGCGGCTTCATACAGGATGATGGCTTTTGCGGGACCGTTCTTGGACAGGGTGACGATTGCGGCCAGCGCCGTGGCGACAAACAGGGAGTTGCCCAACCCCCACCCGGCTCTGAGTCCCACCAATGTCCAGATCCCGTTTGAAAAACCGCACCACCCCGCAAACAAGGCGATAAAAACGACTCCGGAAAGCAACGTCCATTTGATGCCGATCCTGGAAGAAACCGCGCCGGTAATCAGCATCGCAAGCGCCATGATCGCGTTGTAGCTGGTAAACAGCAACGTCACTTCACTTTCGGAAGCGTCCAGGCTTTCCGCGATCGCCGGCAAAATGGGGTCCACCAGGCCGAGACCCATAAACGCGATAATGCAGGCAAAAAAAACCGCCCATACTCCCCGCGGCTGCTTCAAAATGTTGACCCGAGCGGATGAAGACGTCATGGAAAGACTCCCGTCCCGATGATGGAATTGATGATGACGATCATTTCATTAAAACAAGTTGTATTATACAACTATCATCCCCCGTGTCAAGATTGCATCCATCGAGGCGGCCGGTACTCTGTGCCGGCAGACCGGCTGGAACGCGTTTTACGAATCCGACTGTGCAATACGCGTTGCCTGCCGGTCCGCTTTGTGGCGGAACAGGGTTCCGAGCATGCGGCTTTGCGGCCGCTCCGGTCAGGGCGATGAACGCGCCGGCATAGGCCCATTCCTTGAGCCGGGGAAAGCCTTGCAACTAATTTTCGTCGCAATTTCGCCGGGATGTGTTCTATGGTACGATGGAGTTGGCATGAATCGGAATTCGCGAGGTCGTCGTATCGTGGACAAACAGCGCGCCCTGGAAACCATCGAACTGGAGATGGCCATTCTCATCCGGCGGGTGACTTCCAACATTACAAGCAGCAAATTCGGAACGCTCGACCGCTCGGCGTATCTTTTGCTTCATCAAATCCACGCCCACGGATCTGCCGGCGTGCGGGCGCTGGCGGACGAGTTTCATCTGGACATCTCGACCGTGAGCAGGCAGGCCGCTGCCCTCGAGCAAAAAGGGTATGTCATCCGGTCGCCGGACCCTTCGGACAAGAGAGCCTTTGCGCTGCAAATCACGGAATTGGGCATCAGGGAGCTGCAGGCGACCAAACAGGCACGACTGGAACGGGTGACGGAGCTTCTGAAGGATTGGTCCGAAGAGGAATGCGTTTTGTTCGGGGAACTGTTGAAAAAGTTTAATCGCGCCGCATCCTCCTCATCCGGACAAACGGACCGATGAATTTCGCCGCCGGATTTCGTCTTGCGTCATGAGCAACAAAATCCAGACGATGAAAGAGATGTCCTTTCCCATGAAATATGGCTATCCCGTCCAGGTTACGGCGCAAGCCGTCATTCAGGCGCCGGTGGAAAAAGTGTGGGAGTATTGGACGCATTCCGCGGGGGAATGCAACGGAGGTCGTTGAAACGTTGGACGCGGAAAGCATGCACCCCGTGGAGTACCAGCGGGCGGGATGCAGGCGATCATGGACAATTTCATGAAATATGCGGAATCCCGCTAATGATGGAAAGACAGACGCCGGGCCTTGTCCCGGCGTCTCATTGTCCGATGGATTGGCGCTGCGTACTGGCCTCTGAGCCTTGCGCGGACGCTCCCGGGTATGCCTGCGATAGGCGGTTTTTCCGTCTTTCGGAGTCGCGGAATCGTCCGCATCACACTTGAAAGACGATTTTTCCGTCTCTCGGTGTCATACCGACATCGTCGCCACACTTGAAAGACGGATTTCCCGTCTCTCAACGCGATGCGGACATTTCCGATACGTTTGAGAGACGGTTTTCCAGTCTCTCATCATGATCGATTCTTCACTGATACGCCCGCACGTATTGCTTCGGAATATCCGTCTGCTGTTTCAAAGCGATCGCCGCATTCAGCGCCCAGTACGGGTTCCGCAGCAAGCCGCGGGCGATCGCCACGAGGTCGGCGTCTCCGTTGCGGACGACGGCGTCGGCCAGCACCGGATTCTCCAGCATGCCCACCGCAACGACGGGGACGCCGACAGCCTCCTTGATTTTGCGGGCAAAGGGCACCTGATAGCCGGGATAGTTGCCGGGCTTTCTTCGCCCGGCCGGCCCTTCCCCGCCCGAGGTAATATGGAATACATCCACGCCGGCATCCCGGTAGACTTCGCACAGACGGATGGCATGATCGAGGTCATAGCCGCCGTGTGCGTATTCGACAGCCGAAATCCGGAAAAACAGCGGCATGTCCTGCGGCAGCTCTTTTTTCACGGCCTGGATGACCCGGGCGCCGAAGAGAGCCAGGTCTTTCCCGTATTCATCGTCCCGCTTGTTGGTCAGCGGTGAGTGGAACTGGTGAATCAAATACCCGTGAGCTCCGTGAAGCTCGACCATGTCCACCCCCGCCCAGACGGCGCGGCGCGCCGCGTCGGCGAAGAGCTGCACGATCCGTTCGATTTCGCCGGCCGTCAGGGCATGGGGCACCCGATAGCCGGGGCCCGGGTACGCAATCGCCGAAGGCGCGACCGGTCTGGCCGCATCCTCCGCCTTGCGGCCGGCATGGGCGATCTGGATCCCGATTTTCGCGCCGTGGTCGTGAACCCCGTCGATGATTTTGGCAAAAGCCGGAATGTGCTCGTCCGACCAGAGCCCCAGGTCGGCATCCGTGATGCGGCCGTCCGGCTCCACATCCGTCATTTCCATGATGATCAGGCCGACTCCCCCGATCGCCCGGCTGAGATAATGGACATAATGCCATTCGTTCGGCTTGCCGTTCTTGGCCGTGACGGAGTTTTGAACCATGGGCGCCATGACGACGCGGTTTTTGAGCTGCAATCCTTTCACGCGAAAAGGGGAAAACAAATGGCGGTCCAAATTGAACACCTCCGGTTGAGCGTTGCGGGTTGCCTTTTTTTCCCGTCTGACCGCTAAACGTGGTAAAATGAAGCACAACGGGGTTTTGGCTTCATTTTACGGCCGGCTGGCCACCGGAAGAAGGACTGCAATCGTTCTCGTATTCCCGATGGTGCCAGTGCCAAACCCATGACCGGCGACACTATTGTTGCCACTATCAGTTTGAGGGGAGGCCGCCGATATGAACGAGGAACAACGGCGGATGGAGCTCGGCCGGTTTTTGCGGTCCCGCAGGCTGCGGATGACGCCCCAGAGTGCCGGTTTGCCGCATGCCGATTTCAGCCGGCGGAGAACGAAGGGATTGCGGCGGGAAGAAGTGGCCGCGCTCGCCGGCATTTCGCTTCCCTGGTACACTTCTCTCGAACAAGGCAGGGCGATCAACGTTTCCGACCAGGTGCTGGACAGCCTGGCCCGGGTGCTCCGGCTGAGCGAAGACGAGCGCAAACACCTTTATACCCTGGCCGGCCGGTCCCGCACCTCCGGCAACAGGTCCAGTGATCCGTCGGCCGTATCGGATGCGCTGCAATATTTGTTGGACCAGATGCCGCTGTGTCCGGCCTATATTTCCGACCGGAGAATGAACGTCATCGCCTGGAACCGGTTGGCCGAGTCCGTCTTCGGCGCTTTCGGGCCGGCGGACAGCCGCGAGCGCAACATGGTTTGGCGCATGTTCATGCTCCCGTCGTACCGGACGATGTTCATCGGCTGGGAGGATCTTGCCCGCTCGCTGATCGGCCATTTCCGATCCCTGTATACCCGGCATATCGAGGATCCCTGGTATACCGAATTCATTCGGGAGATGAAGGAAGGCAGCGCCGAGTTCGCAGCCTTGTGGGAAAATTACGTGGTGGAATGCAAGAGCCTGAACCCCCGTGTGATGGAGCATCCCCGGGCAGGCTACCTCCATTTGTCAACCCATCTCTTCCCGATTGACGATCAATCCTGTCAGTTCCTGTGCGTGTTTACCCCCGATTTGCAGAACGGCTCGGCGGAGCGGCTGGCGCGGTTGGCAAAAGAGTCGGTTTCCGCGGAAACCGCAACGGTTTGAAATGGAGGCGGCTTATGAACTTCGAAAAAGCGGCAAATTTCATCTGGGAAAATGGAAGATTGCTGGAAAGAAGGCTTTTTGAATATTTCTTTCTGGGTGGCTCAAAGGACGGCGTATTGCAGGCGATCAAGGCGTATCAGAATGAGGATGGCGGATTCGGGCACGCCCTTGAACCGGACCTTCGCACGCCTGACAGCCAACCCCTGTATGTGGAATTTGCGCTGAGAACGCTGTATGAAGCGAAAATCCGGGATGCCGAATTGGCAACCCGGGTTTGCGAATATGTTTCACGGGTTGCGGACCTAAGCGAAGGCATTGTGACGATTACCGCTTCGTCAAGGAATTACCCCCGAGCCTGGCACTGGAATAATCCGGCATCGGAACAGCCGTCCATGTACCGCCTGACGAGTATCGTTGGACTATTGAACTGGCAAGGCATTCAGCACCCTTGGCTGGACCAGGCGATCGAGGTTTGTTTGAAACATATTTCCGACACAAGGTACGAGGAAGCGCACATCATCCAGAATGCCTTTTGCCTGCTGGAAAGCTTGCCGCAAACGGATGAAATCCAAAAACTTTACGCCAAATTGGCGGACGAGCTTTATCGGGCAAGGTTTTTCCGCCTGGAAGCTCCGCCCCGGGAATATGGGCTCACGCCGCTGGATTTCGCGCCGGTCCCGGATTCGTACTGCCGAAAGATCTTCTCGGACACGGCCATTCAAGATCATTTGAAGGTGTTGGAGACCCAGCAGGAGGAAGACGGCGGTTGGCCGCTTTCCTGGGAACCGCCCGGCGAAATGGCGAGACTGGAATGGAAAGCTTATCGAACGCTAAAGTGTCTCATCACATTGGAATCGTACAGGACGGATGGATGGGATCGATGAATTCCCGGATCGGCGTCAGGATCCTGGCGATTTCCTCATACTTCTCTTTTCCGCTCATCGGCCTATTTCAACGGCCTCACTTCGACGGCGCCGCTCGACGCGGCGGGCGCGAGGGATGCCCAATGGAGGGCTTCGTCGGCGTCGGCCACGTCCAGGATAAAAAAGCCGCTGAGCGCATGCCGATCTTCCGATCCGTACGCCCCTTCCTCCGTTTCCTTTTTTCCGTCTACCGGCCTCACCGTCCGGGCCGTATGGGCGGGCAGCAGCACGTGTCCCGGATAAAAGAGCACGCCGGCGTCTTTCATGGATTAAATGAACGCCCGCCATTCCGACCAATACCGCTCCATCCGGGCTTCATCGGTCCTGGCGGCGAAGTCGTCCTCCGTCTCGTAGGTCAGCATGATATCCTTCATAAAATCTTCCTGCAAATCCATCACGACAATGCTGGACCCCGGCGGGCACGAATCCGAACCCACCCATCCCCAGGTGAAAACGACCCTTTCGTGCGGTTTCACTTCCAGGTAATGTCCGGCCACCACATCGGTTTCATTGAACCGGATCCGCAAAGCCCCGCCCTCAACGGGTTCCAGGAGCACCTGCCTTCCCATCCACCGAACCATCTTCTGCGGATCGATCAAAAAGGAAAACAGGGTTTCCCGTCGGCAATCGATAAAAATTTCCTTCGCGACCGCCTCTTGTTCATTCCCGTTCCTGTTCACGCCGCCGCTCCTCTTCCTCCGCCGCCGTTTTCAACCGCCACAGCGCATCGTCCCAGAAACCGTCAATCCACGCCTTGATATCGATCAAACCCTCCCTTCGAAGGCGATAGTACCTTTTGGTTCCCTGACGGCGCACGGTGACCAGTCCCGAATCGTGAAGAACCCTGAGATGCTGGGAAACGGCGGAAGCCGTGATGTCAAAATGGGCTGCGATTTCGCCCGCGGTCATTTCCCGCATCTGGACAAGCGCAAGGATCTCGCGACGCCGGGGTTCCGAAAGTGCCAACAACGTTTTCTGGATCATGTCTTTATTTTAGCATTTACTTAATTAAGTGTAAACTAAATTATTAGGCAAACAAAAAAAAAGGAGCAGCGTCTTGCCGCTCCTGTCCTTCACCCGCTTCGTGCCGGCTCCTACAGGAAACTCACCGCAAGCAGCACCCAGCCGATGATGAACGAAAGACCGCCAAGCGGCGTGACCGGGCCAAGCCAGCGGATTTTTCTGACGCTCAGGACGTACAAGCTTCCGGAGAACAGAAGGATCCCCGCCAGAAGCAGCCAGCCGGACGCCGGGATCAATCCTTCCTCCGGATATTGACCGGCCAGGATGCCGATCGCGATCATGCCCAGCGCATGGACGAGATGGTACTGCACGCCGGTTCGGAAGGTGGCCATCTTCTCCGGCAGGAGCCTGTCCTTCAACGCATGCGCGCCAAACGCCCCCATCGCCACTCCGATCGCCATCAATAGGCCGCCAAGAGCCAGAAAGGTTTGCATGGATGGACCTTCTCCCCTCTGTCCGTTTTTCCGCCGCCGGATCATACGGTTGTTAGGAATCCCGCTGAAATCCGCAGGCGTTGAACCGCTTGCCGCCACGGCGGCCTGCGTCTCGGTCACAGACAAATAGGAAAAGGACACCCTCCGGGGTGTCCTTATTTGTCTATACGGGAACCCTGTCCACGATTCAGGAATTGGACTTCGACCCGTTCTGTTTCGCCTTGATCACCGCGTTGACAATGCTGGCGGCCAACCCGCCCCAAATGATCACGATGCCGATAATCATCATCGCAATCGCGCTGCCTTCCATTACCGGGACACCTCCTTGGCATCACTTGCCGCAATTTCCGGAGCTTTATTTCTGAACAACGAGAACACGATGCCCAGAAGGATGGCGATGGCGGCGACAGCCCATCCATATACGCTCACGAACCAGGTTTCGTATCCGCCGTAATTTTCCCTGACGTTCGTGATGATGTTGTCAACCATCATGTAGCCGAGCACGAGCGGCGTAATGACGGCCAGGCAAACTTTCCACCACAGTCCGATCTTGATATCCGAAATGGCGTTCGCGTGCTCCTGAAGCTTGCCCAGCTCTCTCGCGATCCAGGCGACGGCGATCACTTCGATCAGGCCGGCCAGCGCTACGCCGAAGTTGTTGATGAAATAGTCCACGACGTCCAGGAAGAACAGCCCGCCTTTGGAGGAGAAGACGATCGAGATGATCGCCGTGAGACCGCCGCCGTACAGGACGGCTTTCGCGCGGGAAATATTGAACTTCTCCTGGAGGCCGGCGACATACGTCTCCACGATCGAGATCAGCGAGGTCAGGCCAGCGAGCACCAGCGATGCGAAGAACAGGAACCCGAAGAACCCGTTGAGCGCCGGCAGCGTGTTGATGATTTGCGGGAACACCACAAAGGCCAGACCGACGCCGCCGCTGACGACTTCATCGACTCCGACGCCTTGCTGCGCCGCCATGAAGCCCAGGATGCTGAACACGCCGATGCCGGCGAGCAGCTCAAATCCGGAGTTTGCAAAGCCGGTGATAAACGCGCTGTTCGTGATATCCGATTTTTTCGAAAGGTAGCTGGAATAGGTCACCATGATGGCGAAACCGATGGACAGGCTGAAGAAGATCTGACCGTATGCGGCCACCCAGACTTTGCCGTTCAAGATCGTGTCCCAATTCGGCTTGAAGAAAGCGTTCAGGCCTTCTGCCGCACCATCCAGGGTCAAAGCGCGGATGACCAGAATCGTGAACAGCACGAAAAGGGCAGGCAGCATGATTTTGTTCGCGACTTCAATGCCTTTTTTGACGCCGCTGTACAGGACGAACAACGTCACCAGCCAGACGATGAGCAGCGGGATGAGTACGCCCGGCACAATGCCGCCGAATTGCCCCGGCGTTTCGGCCAATTTCAAATACTGGCCGTACAGGAATCCTTCGGTGTCATCTCCCCAGCGCAGATTGATCGAGAATACCGCATAGGACAGCGCCCAGGTAATGACCGCCGCGTAGTAGACTGCGATGACAAAGCAAATGACCAGTTGCCACCAGCCGATTCCCTGGAACCTTTTGTTGATCTTTGCAAAAGCTCCGGGAGCCGCAGCCCTGTTCCTGTGGCCGATCGCAAATTCCAGGATGAGAAGTGGAATACCCGCTGTCAGAAGCGCAAACAGGTATGGGAGGAAGAATGCTCCGCCGCCGTTTTCATAAGCCACGGCCGGAAATCGCCAGATATTCCCCAAACCTATGGCCGAACCCGCGGCAGCCATGATAAAGCCGAGGCGAGTGCCCCATTGAGGACGATTTTCCATATCATTTCCTCCATAAAATGATTAAATGTTTAAAAAATGCGCTTACATAAAGCGCTTACAGAGGTTATCTTACAACATTTTTTTTCGCCAGAAAAGATCGTTTTTTTGTCAAAATACGGTTCCCCGTGCTGCCGGTATCCCACCTTCCTTCAACAGGAAACGTTTTTAACCCGCAATCCGGCTTCTTTGCCCGGCGGGTTCCGATGTTGAAGCAAGCGCCTGGTCCAGCGCCTGCAAAAAGTGCGAAAAAATGGTTCGGGCGAATCCCGGAAACTCCGGCTCCCTCAACCCAATCTTATTATATTCTTTAATTTCACTTGCATGCGTACAGCGTCGTCTTTTCCCGGTTCTATTGTGAAGCGATCCGATCTTGAAATTGATTTTCCCCGTCTTCCCACCGGACGATGATCAATACCTTGTCCTTTATGGAATCCAATGTATCATGACCGGACTCTGCTTCCTGAAAAGCATACTCGAGTTTGAAGACGTTCGTTTTTCTGTTTACTATATCCTCGATGATGATCCCGTACCGATCTTCGTATTCTTCCTGATACCCGCCGGTTTTCACCAATTTTTCTTTGTAACTGGGGTCATACACGTTGATGGTTTGCGTACCCAGTGCCGTTCCCAGCGCGAAGGAGATACGTTCTACCTCTTTCAGCTCTTCCGGATTCCCTTTATAGCGAAAAGTCGATGTAAAATATTTTCGTCCATTTCTCGAAATGACTTCGTTGGGGATCGAGACTTCCCATTTCTCCCCTTCTCCCTGGAAAACCGTCACGTCAGAGGGTTTATTTTCGGATGTATGCGAGCATCCGATCAAGAAACCAATTAAAGCCGTGACAACAAAAAGAGTGACGGGTCTTTGTGGAAACGATGTGTACATAAATAAAGATACCTCCGGCACTAACAGGGATTATTAATTATTATACTCATCGGTTTCCATGAAAGGGAACATATAATTTTACAGCACTAAACAGCCGCAACATAAGAAATGGAAAGGGGCGAATATGTATATTCGCCCTTTCGTGTCCCAAGTTCTTTAAGCCTGTTTGATGAACAACAGCCTTCCGTCCTTGATTCCCCACACTTCATCGGCAACGGACGTCACCTTGCTGGAATGGATCACGATGATGACGTACTTGCCTTCATCGCGGGCGAGGGAGGCAAAAATCCGCAAAATCTCCGCTTCGGTGTCGCTGTCCAGATTCCCCGTCGGCTCTTATGGACGGTTGTGTAACGATAATGATCAGGGCCAACCTCTGACAGGTTGGCCCTTCCCAATAACAACTTTTTATGAACTCTGATTTTCTGCTTGAGTCAAAAACCGGCACGACGGGGCCCTAGTATTTCTCGGTGAAATACAGGTCGACATGATGGATCATGGATTTATGGTCGGTTACGCCATTGGCCGCCCGGATTCCAAGGAAGGCAAGCCGTTCCTTCCACTCCTGGCGGGTTTTCTCGATCTCTTGGTCGACAAAAGGATAGATACTAAACACGCCGTTCAGGAACGACAAACTGATTTTGCTTTTGCCGTCCTCAAAACAAATCCATTCCTTCGGCATGACGACCTGGTGGACGTCCGGCGTGAAACTTCCGCTCCCGAAATTGAGAATCAGTTCCTTGCCTTGATTGCGAATGAAGGCAATTTTTCGTTTGTTGTCCCAGTCTATGGATTCGACCTCGGGGCCGAAGAGGTCGCGGACGGGGTAGCAATTCCCCTCGAACGCGAATCCCTCCTGGGTGCCATCACGGCGCATGATGCTGCCTTTGGTGCGTGTTACTCTTGTCAAAGATCCATACTCTCCGTCGATTGCAGCAAAAAAGGCTTTATCAGCCTCCGTAAGAGTGGTATCTTCCGTAAGAGCGGTATCTTCCGCCCTTGCGGCATTCCCGGCAGGCAACAAAAGACCGATACAAAGCAGGCCTGCGATCAAGCCGGTTCCGGCGCGTTTCATGAACAACCACCCCATCACCATTTTCAATTTTAAACGCGTTTTTCCAAATAAAGTTGCTTAGTACATCGAGTCAATGGGTTGGGGCCGGGTGGAAATGTCCCCGCTGCGCCGTGATCGTGAAAGACTCCCGTCTTATTTGTGATACGGTTCCCCGCGCATGATCCGGAATGCCCGGTACAGCTGTTCCAGCAGCATGATCCGCACCAGCTGGTGCGGATAGGTCAGACGGCCGAAGGAGAGGCGCTTGTCGCTGCGCTTGAGCACTTCGGGCGAGAGGCCCAGTGATCCGCCGATGACGAACGCCACCGAACCGCCGCCGTATACGGCTTGCCGCTCCAGGTGTGCGGCCAGCTGCTCGCTGGTCCACAGTTCGCCTTCCACATCCAGCGCCACGACATGGACGTCCTGTCCGAGCGCCGCGAGAATGCGCTCGCCTTCCCGCGCCTTCACCTGCGCTTCCTCCGCCGGGCTGAGCGATTCCGGGGCCTTCTCGTCGGGCAGCTCCCGAATCTCCAGCCGCGCGTAGGGACGCAGCCGTTTCTCGTATTCCTTCGACGCTTCGGTCCAGTATTTCTCTTTCAGTTTGCCGACCGCGACGATCCGGATGTTCATTCTTTCGTTCCCCCGTGTCCGAATTGCGCCAGGGTCTTCCCGCCCCGCAAAAACAGCACCGCCGCGACAACCGCCGCAAGGATTACACTCGTGACGGCCGGGTCGTAGTGGGAACCGTCCACGGGGAAAAGCACATACGTGATGGAAAAGCACCGCCACCGGCACCTGCCGCCCGCTGCCCATGTACAGCCAGACGATCAGCATGCGGACAAGAATGGTAAAAACGCATTGCCAGAAAATCCATGCGGCGGAACGGCCCGCCTGAATATAGGGGATCACGTGCCAGACCGCCCACACCGCGCCCAGGATGAGGGATGCCGCCCAAGCGCTCCGCCGCTTCAGCAGCGGATCGGCGGCATACCCCATCCAGCCCGATTCTTCGGCCACGGCGCCGACGAGAAACACGGCAAATGCCGCCAGCGCGGACAACAAGGAAAACTCCGGTTCAGGCACCGGCCTTCCCAGCATGCGCAGCGCCGCATAGGACAGCAGCATGACCACGGGCATCGTCAAAAAGCCGAGCAGATACCAGATCCGGAACCCCGCCAGACGCAACGCAAATGTCCGTCTGAACAGCTCCCGGACTCCGCCGCGTCCTTCCCGCAAGCCGGCCAGCATGGCCGCCGCCAGCAGCGGACAGACGGCCTGGAGCGCGCTGACCGGAATTTGCGCAAAAACGGGGTTTTGTTTCCAAAATCCCAGCAGCCAAAACGGAATCGAAAGCGCGAAAAGCAGAAGAAAAAAGGCATTCGCCGCTTTTTCGCCAGAACCGGAGGAATGGATCGGAAGCCCCTCCTCTTTCCGATGCCCGGGTGCCAACCCCAAGCTTTTCCATAAAAATTCTACCGCAGGGTTGGCCTTTTTCATCCCGCCGATCCGACCCGCTGCCCGCTGAACTGGCTTTCGTAAAGTTCGGCGTAAAACCCCTTTTTGGCCAGCAGCTGTTCGTGGGTGCCCTGCTCGATCACGGTCCCGTCGCGCATGACCAGAATCAGGTCGGCATCCCGGATCGTGGACAGGCGGTGCGCGATGACGAAGCTCGTGCGTCCTTTCATCAGCCGGCTCATGGCGCGCTGGATCTGCAACTCCGTCCGCGTATCGACATTGCTGGTCGCCTCGTCCAGGATGAGCATGGGCGGATCGGCCAGAAATGCCCGCGCGATCGTGAGCAGCTGTTTCTGTCCCTGCGACAGGTTGGACGCTTCTTCGTTCAGCACGGTGTCGTACCCGTCCGGCAGCGTGCGGATGAAGCGGTCGGCATACGCCGCCTTCGCCGCGGCCACCACTTCCTCGTCGGTGGCGCCCTCCTTGCCGTAGGCGATATTGTCGCGAATCGTGCCGTGGAACAGCCAGGTATCCTGCAGCACCATCCCGAACATGCCGCGCACATCGCCCCGCGCCAGTTCGGCGATGTCCCGCCCGTCGATCGTGATGCGGCCGCCTTTCAAATCGTAAAACCGCATCAGCAGATTGACCAGCGTCGTTTTGCCGGCGCCGGTCGGCCCGACGATGGCGACGGTCTGGCCCGCTTTGACGTCGATGTTCATGTCCTCGATCAGCGGTGTGTCGTCCCGGTACGAAAAGCGCACATGCTCGAAGCGGACGTTCCCCGCGGGCTTGCCGGACGAGGCCGCGTGTACAGGATCCGGCGTCTCCTCTTCCTCATCCAGGAGTTCAAACACCCGCTCCGCCGCCGCGATCGTGGCCTGGATGATGTTGGCGATTTGCGCCGTCTGGGTGATCGGCATGGTGAACTGCCGGGAATACGAAATGAACGCCTGCACGTCCCCGATCTCGATCGCCCGGCGCATGACGAAAATGCCGCCGAGCACGCTGATGAACACGTAGCCGATATTGCCGATGAACCCCATGACGGGCATGATCACGCCGGACAGAAACTGCGCGCGCCAGCCGGCCTCGTACCATTTGGCGTTGATTTCCTCGAAGCGGGCGATCGACCGCTTCTCCCGGCCGAACGCCTTGACCACGGGATGCCCGGTGAACATTTCCTCCACATGGCCGTTCAGTTCCCCGAGCGAACGCTGCATGTCCCGGAAATGCTTCTGCGAGCGCTTCGTGATGAATCCGATCGCCACAAAACTGAGCGGCAGCGTCACCAGCGCGATCAGCGTCAGCAGCGGGCTGATCGTCAGCATCATGACCACTGCGCCGACCAGCATCACAATGGAAGTGATGAACTGGGTCAGGCTTTGCTGGAACGTGTTGCTGATCGTGTCGATGTCGTTCACCACGCGGCTGAGCGTGTCCCCGTGCGGACGTCCGTCATAAAACTTCAGCGGCAGGCGGGCGAGCTTGCGGTTGACCGCTTCGCGCAGGTCATAGACCATCTTCTGCACGACGCCGGCCATCACGTATTGCTGGAGATAGGCAAACAACGCGCTGGCGGCGTAGAGGGCCGCAAGCGTCAGCAAAATTTCCCCGATCCGCCCAAAATCGATGCCCGTCCCGGTCCCCCTGATCATCCCGAGCAATCCCTCGAACATCACGGTCGTCGCCTGGCCCAGAATCTTGGGGCTGAAAATGGTGAACACCGCGCTGAGCGCCGCGGTCAGAAACACAAAGGCCAAAGCGGGGGCGTGCGGCCGGAGAAAGGCCGCAAGGCGCCGCAGCGTCGCCTTGAAATTTTTCGGCTTTTGATGAGGCATGCCCATCATGCCCGGTCCGTGATGGGGTCCGGGAACGGGTCTTGGGTGCCGTGCCTGCCCGCTCATGCGATTTCCTCCTCCGAGAGCTGCGAAGCCACGATTTCACGATAGACTTCGCATGTCTCCAAAAGTTCGCGGTGCGTGCCGATGCCGGCCACTTCCCCTTGATCGAGCACGACGATCCGGTCGGCGTCCATCACCGTGCTGACCCGCTGGGCCACGACGATGACCGTCGCGTGGCCGATCTCCTCCCGCAGTGCCCGGCGCAGCGCGGCATCGGTCTTGTAATCGAGGGCCGAAAAACTGTCGTCGAACAGATAAATCCCCGCTTTGCGCACCAGGGCGCGGGCGATGGTCAGCCGCTGCTTCTGCCCGCCGGACAGATTGGCGCCGCCCTGCTCGATGAACGTATCGTACCCGTCCTTCATTCCGCCGATGAACGACGCGGCCTGGGCCACTTCCGCCGCTCTGCGGACTTCCTCGTCCGTCGCGTCTTCCTTGCCGTAACGGATATTTTCGGCGACCGTGCCGCTGAACAAAATCGCCTTCTGCGGTACCAGGCCGATCTGCTCGCGAAGCCGCGCCAGGGGAAGTTCCCGGACATCCGTGCCTCCCACCAGCACCTGCCCTTCGTCCGGATCGAAAAACCGGGGAATCAGGTGGATCAGCGTCGACTTGCCTGAACCCGTGCCGCCGATGACGGCCGTCACCTCGCCGGGCCTTGCCGTGAACGACACGTTGCGCAGCGCCGGCATTTCCGCCCCGGGATACCGGAAGGTCACCTGGCGAAACTCCACGGCAAGCGGGGCATGATCCCGGTCATCCGCCGACTCCCCGCGGCCGTGCCCTTCCCGCAGCGCCGGTTTCGTGTCCAGCACCTCGTTGATCCGGACGGCGGACGCCTGCGCGCGGGGCAGCAAAATGAACATCATGGAGGCAAACATCAGCGAAAACATGATCTGCCACGCATACTGTATAAAAGCCATCAAGTCCCCGACGCCCAGATGTCCGGCTTCGATCCGGAATCCGCCGAACCAGACAATCGCCATGACCGCCAGATTGACCGTCAGCGTCATGAGCGGCATCGTCAGCGCCATCATCCGGTTGATCCGGATGGCGGTGCCGGTCAGGTCGCGATTCGCCTGTTCGAACCGCCGCTGTTCATGTTCGAGCCGATTGAAGGCGCGAATGACGCGAACGCCGGTCAGGTGTTCGCGAAGCACGCGGTTCAGGTTGTCCAGCCGAACCTGCAGCGCCCGGAACAGCGGTCCTGCTTTCCGGAACAGAAACAGGATGATCAGCGCCAAAACCGGAATAATGGCCACGATCGTGAGCGCCAGCGTGGCGTCGATGGATACCGCCATGATCACCCCGCCGATGCACATCATCGGCGCCATGACCATCACGCGCATCAGAACGGTGAGCACCTGATACACCTGTTGGATGTCGTTGGTCGTCCGCGTGATCAGCGAGGCGGTGCCGAGCCGGTCGAATTCGTGCAGCGAAAAAGACTCCGCGTGCGAAAACACGCGACTGCGCAAATCCCGCGCGAACCCGCCCGCCGACTTGGCCGACCAGAGGCTGGCCCCCACCGAGCAAGCCCCTCCGAGCCCGGCCACCAATAGCATGAGGCCGCCGATGCGCCAGATGTATGCGAGGTCCTCCCGCACCACGCCTTTGTTGACGATATCCGCCATCAGCGTCGGCAATACCAGCTCGGCCAGCGACTGCAAAAACACGAACGCCAGCGCCGCCGCGACTTGCCAACGGTACGGTTTCAAAAAAGTAAGCAACCTGATCACGTCCGGCTCCCCTCGCCAAAAGCGGCATGGCCCCCATGCGGCCTGCACGCCCCGTGTTTTTCCTCGAAATATTGAATGACCTCACCGAGCAGCTCCACCAGCAATCGGGTCCGTTCTTCGCCCAGCCGTTCGATGAGCCCTTCCATCTCCTTCCGCATGGAACCTTCCGCCCCACGCGTAACCCGCAAGCCTTCGTCGGTCAAGCGGACGCGCACGACACGCCGGTCCTCCGGATCCGGTTCCCGCTCCACCAGCCCTCTCGCTTCCAGGCCGTTGATCATCTGTGTCACCGACGGCGTCCTGACCCGGAGCAGGCTTCCCAGCTCGGACACCTTCGGCCCGCGCTGATGCATGCGCAAATGCCGCAGGATGACATAGAGCAGAATCGATTCGCCGTATGTGCAACCCTCCACCATCCGGCCATACATCTGCACGCGTCCGATGTGACGCAACACGCGGATCAGTGTCTGAGACAGCGTTTCTTCCACCGCCCCCACCCTTTGCGCAAAAATATTTAGTTAAGTAACCTAAATATATAAAAGGAATCCTCCCACGTCAAGCAGACGCCCGGGCCGCGGACGGCGATGCGCCTTACGCGCCCACCGCCGTCGACTCCTGCTGCGAACGGTACATCGCGTAATATTTGCCGCGCAGCGCCATCAGCTCGTCGTGCGTGCCGCGCTCCACGATCTGCCCGCGATCCAGCACCAGAATCTGGTCGGCTGACCGGATCGTCGACAGCCGGTGCGCGATTATGAACGTCGTGCGTCCACGCTTGAGCACATCGAGCGCGCGCTGGATGATCGTCTCCGTCTCGGTATCGACGCTGGAAGTCGCCTCGTCCAGAATGAGAATCGCCGGATCGAACGCCAGCGCCCGGGCGAATGAAATGAGCTGCCGCTGTCCGGCCGAAAGCGTCGCGCCCTTTTCCATGATCGGCTCGTCGATGCCGCCCGGCAAATTCGCGAACATGTCGTAGGCGCCCACGTCCCGCAGCGCCTGTTCCACCCGTTCCCGCGAAATGCCCGGATCCTCCAGGCTGACGTTGGACGCGATTGTGCCCGTGAACAGAAACGGATCCTGCAGCACGATGCCCATGTGGCGCCGCAAATGTTGCCTGGACCACTCCCGGATGTCCTTGCCGTCGATCAGGATGGACCCCTGCTGAATGTCGTAAAACCGGAACAAGAGATTCATGATGGTGCTCTTGCCCGATCCGGTATGCCCGACCAGCGCCACGGTCTCGCCAGGCCGGGCGTGGAAAGAAATGTTGTGCAGCACCGTTTCGCCGTCCTTGTACGCGAACGACACGTTGCGAAACTCCACATCGCCCCGGTACCGCGGCATATCGCCTTCCGACACATCCACCCCCGGTTCATCCAGCAATTCGAACACCCGCTCCGCCGACACCCGGGCCGTTTCCAGATTGGGCAGCTGGTTGACGATGCCCACAACCGGGTTCATCATCCGGTTGATCAGCTCGATGGCCGCGTAAAGCACCCCCACCGTCACGGACGGGCCCAGCAGATCGCCGGCAAACAGCAGCACCATCACCAGAAGCATCATGTTCCGCAACAAGTGGACCAGGTTGTAGGACGTCAAGGCGTTCAGCATGATCAGCTTGTTCTGATAGGCGAAATACGAGCGGTTCAGTTCGTCGAACTCCCGGTTCGTCCGCTCCTCGCGGCGGAACGCCCGGATGATCGGCATCCCCTGGATCGACTCGTTGATCATCGCATTGATGTCGCTCAGTCTGGCCCGCAGAAAACGGTTGATCCTGCCGGCCACCCGGCGGTAAAGCAGGATCCACGCCGCCAGGATCGGAATCATCGGCAACGCGAACAACGCCAGACGCACATCCAGCAAAAACAGCGCCACGAGCACCGCAGAGATGGTAAGGATGCCCGAGAAAAAGTTGGCCAGCACGTTCACGAACAGCTCGCGCACCGCCTCGGTGTCGTTCGTGATCCGCGAAACGATTTTCCCTGCCGGCATGTTGTCATAGTACCCGACCGGCAGGCGCTGCGTGTGCGTGAACACGTCCTCCCGCATTTTCTGCATGATCCGGTTGGCCGAGATTTGCAGCATGAGCCGCTGGCCGTACGTGAACAAGGAACCGCAAAGGAGCAGGCCCAGATACAGCGCGCACAGCCGGATCATCTCGCCCAATTCCGGGCGGAAGAACGCCCACATCTCCCGTACCGGAATGGGGATCGCCGGATAATGCCGCAAGCCGTCCCCCGTCTCCACCGTCAGCACGCCGCCTTCCACGGAGCGCTTGCCGTCCGCGGCCACATCGCCTTCCACGAAGTAGTAGCTGCGCCCGACCTGCAGCACCCTCGCGGGAGGGCCCATGGGTTCACCGGGTTCGAAGCGGTCCTCCCGTTTGTACCACTTGCCGCGGAAAGGCACCGCCTTCGCCTGCTCGCCGGGCACCTCGCGCCACACCTTTTCGATACCGAGAATGTTGTCGTCGATGACCCGCCTGGCCAGAAATGGCGCCGTCATGTCGACGATCAGCGCAAGCACCAGGAGGACCAGCGCGATCCAGATCGTTTTTTTGTATATGAGCACATATTGAAGCAAACGTTTCCCCGTCGAACGCATACGATCGATTCCTTTCCCGTCAAATGCGCCGCCGCGGTCTCCGCCGCCGACGAAACCCGTCTCGCGCTCATCGTGCTTCCGCGGCCGCTTCCAGCTGCTGGCGCTCAAACTGCTCGCGGTACCAACCGCCCTTTGCCAGCAGCTCTTCGTGCGTGCCGCGCTCTACGATGCGCCCTTCGTCGAGCACGAGGATCAGATCGGCGTGCATCACCGCCGACAGCCGATGGGTTGCGATGATCGTCGTCTTCCCGGCCCGCTCCTTGCGGATGCCGTCGATGATTTCCGCTTCCGTCCTGCCGTCCACGGCGGACAGGGCGTCGTCGAGGATGAGAATCTCGGGATCGGCGATCAGCGCCCGCGCAATGCTAACCCGCTGCTTCTGGCCGCCGGACAGCGTCACGCCTTTTTCCCCGACCATCGTGTCCAGCCCGTCCGGCAGGAACGCCACGTCCTTCGCGAACGCCGCCCGCTCCAGCGCCCGCTCCAGCGCGGCTTCATCCGCTTCCGGCCCGACGCCGAACAGGATGTTTTCGCGGACCGTGCGGGAGAACAGCAGCGGCTCCTGCGGCACGTAACCGATCCAGCCGAGCAGCCGGTCAAGCGGCAGCCGTTCGATCGGCACGCCGCCGATCAGGATTTCCCCTTGCCCGCACGGGTACTCCCTTAGCAGCTGGCGCAGAAGCGTCGTTTTGCCGCTGCCCGTCCGCCCGACGATGCCAAGGGTCTGCCCCCGTTCCAGGCGGAACGACACGTCGACCAGATTGTCGACCGCCGAACTCGGATATCGGAAAGTCACGTTCCGGAATTCGATCCACGCCGGGCGGACAACGGTGAGGGGGTCTTTGGGTTCGGTGACGTCCGGCTTGTAGGCCAGCGTCTCGTTCACCCGGTCCAGCGAGGCGTTGCCGCGTTGCATGACGTTGATCAGCTCGCCGATCGCGAACATCGGCCAGATCAGCATGCCGAGGAACACATGGAACGACACCATTTCCCCGAGCGTGATCTCGCCGTGAAAGACAAGATAGCCACCGTAGCAGATGCCGATCAGGTAGCAGAGGTTGACAAGCACTTTGGCGGTGGGCTCGAACAGCGCGTCGATCCGGGCCACGGCGATGTTCTTGCGCAAGACGTCCTGCGTCTTCTCCCGGAAGCGGGCTTCGCTTGCTCTCTCCTGCACGAACGCGCGGATGACGCGCACGCCGGACACGGACTCCAGCACCTGGTTGTTCAGCTCGCCGAACGCGTCCTGCGCCCGCATGAACCGCTCGTGGATCATCTTTCCGAATCGCTGCATGAGCAGCGCCATCACCGGCATCGGGAGCAGCGAAGCCAGCGTCAGTTTCCAGCTGATCATCGCAAACATGATGACCAGCACCGTCAGCATGAAGAACGTGGAATCCACGAGCGTCAGGATGCCGTAGCCCGCCGTGATGGACACCGCCCGCAGGTCGTTGGTCGACCGCGCCATCAGATCCCCCGTGTGGTTGCGCTCATAAAACGTCGGGGTCATCCGCAGAAAATGGCGCATGAGCCGTCTCCGCAACGTCAGTTCCAGCACGTTCGAGCCGCCGAACAGCCCGCGCTGCCAGATGATCGTAAGCAGATAGCTGGCCGCGGCAATGCCGGCCCAAAGGGACATCCAAAAAGCAAACGCCCCGCCCGTCAGCGTGCCTAGGTGCACGCCGTCGACCAGCACCCCGATCAGCCAGGGCGGGATGACATCCAGAAAGCCGACGAAGATGAGCAGCGACACGGCCGCCGTATACCGTTTCCAATGTTCCCGGAAAAACCACCACAATTTCCCCAATACCGCAAACATGATGATCCCTCGACCCGTTGCGAACACGTGTTCTGTCTGATCCGTATCAAAAAGGCGCATGATTACGGAGAACGTAACCATGCGCCCGTTCCATCAACGGAAAGACTAATGCTTCAAGCGCAATGGATGACGCCCCGTGCCGTATGGTTGATCCCCCGCAGGTTGTGCGCAAACCGTCGTTCTTGCCATCAGCACGGGCGTCTCCCCCTTCCAGAAATCTATTAGCAACTTTACCATCGCGCGGAAATGCTGTCAATGTTCTTTTCGCTATTCGTTATCGTCTTCCTTTTCCGCAAGCTGCAGCACCGTCGTGCGCCGCTCCCCGTCCCGGTAATACGTCACCTTGAGTTTGTCTCCGATTTGCTTGTGATGGTACAAATATTTCCGCAGCTCCAGCGTGCTGCCGATGGGCGTGTCGTCGAGCTGCACGATGATGTCGGGGAACCGGAGACCCGCCGTCTTGGCCGGACCGTACGTTTCCAGCACGACGACCCCTTCGGTGACGCCTTCGGGGATGACCGGCCCGGCGGCTTCTTCCCCCTGGTCCCCGTCGCTTTTCCGTCCGTCGCCGGCGTCGTCCTCGTCTTCCCGCCCGGCGTCTTGCAGATATACGGAAAGATTGACGGAAGCGACGCCCATGTAGGGGCGCTTCACCTTGCCGTACTGGATCAGCGACTCCATGACGGGCAATGCGTTGTGCATCGGGATGGCAAAGCCGATTCCCTCGACGCCCATAAACGCCACTTTCATGCTGTTGATGCCGACCACTTCGCCGTTCAGGTTGGCCAGGGCGCCTCCGCTGTTGCCCTGGTTGATGGCGGCGTCGATCTGGATGACTTCCTGTTCCCAGTCATACTCGCCGTCCTGGTCCAGCGACACCGGAATGACCCGGTCCGCGTACGAGACGATGCCCATCGACAACGAGTCGCCGAAGCCGAGGGGGTTACCCACCGCAATGACCATTTCGGCGACGCGCAGCTTGCGCGAATCGCCGATGACGGCGACATCCTGGATGTCGCTGCCGTCCACCTCGAGCACCGCCAGGTCGGTGATCGTGTCCTTTCCGACGATGGACGCCGCCAGCTCCTTTCCGTTGTTGAGCACCGCCCGGATCTCGGCGGCGTTCTGCACCACGTGCGCGTTGGTGACAATGAACGCCTTGTTGCCTTTTTTATCGAAAATGATGCCGGAACCCAGCATCGTGTTTTCCACGCGGAATCTTCTTCCGTCGGCCCGCTGCCCTTCCCGTTCCGCATGGTTGATGATGCTGACCACGACCGGGCGCACCTTGGCGGCGGCCTGAATGATCCGTTCGGACGGATCCACGAACGGCGCAAGGCCTGCGAACGCCGGAACGTCTCCCCGGTAATCCGCCCCCCGGAACGCGCCGAAAAGGGCGAACAGGAGCGCTACCGCGAGGGAACTGACGAGGGAAGAAACCAAGGCCACCCGCAAGGTGTGATGGTCGCGGAACGTCCCCCGCGGAAAGCCGAAATTTCGGCCGCGAAAGCGCCATCCGGAACGCCGGGGAACTTTCGTGGAATAGAAATTGTCGCGAAACAGGCCCATGGCCGCATCATCCTTCCAGAATCGGAAGCGCGCCTTTCTCAAACGGATGGCTGAATCTCCGGAAGAAGGCATATGGCGAGGTGATTTGACTAAAATAGTAATAGAATCGGAGAACGGAAGCAAGGGCGCGCGCCCGGGAGATTCCCTTCTCCGCGCGCGCCGGGGACGCTTCGAACGTCCGGTGGGGAAAGGAAGGAATCGCGATGGAGAACGAACGGGACAGCGTGCTTCTGGCGGTGTGCACGCTCGTCGAGCTCCTGGTCGCCAAGGGTTTGATCACCCCGGAGGAAATTCGCCGGACAGCCGCGGAGATGGAAGAAGCGCTGGCGCTTCGCCATTGGGGCGGCCCGCGTCGTCCCACGGAGTCGGACGGTCGGGATATGTTTCGCACAGCATGAACTCGCCCGGCCGATACGTGACCCCGTTTTCCTCCAGTATTCTATTCACCGTAAGCTTGGCCAAATCCATCAGATTGTGCTCCAGGCTGAGGTGGGCCAGATAGACCCTGCGCGTTCCTCCGGAAAGGAGCCGGAGCAGCGCCTCGCCCGCCGCGTCGTTGGACAGGTGGCCCGTGTCGCCCAGGATGCGGCGCTTGACGTTCCACGGATAGCGGCCCATTCTCAGCATCTCCACGTCGTGATTGGCTTCCAGCACCAGCACGTCGGCGTTCTCCAGCCGTCGGATCACCTTGTCGCTGACGTAGCCGAGGTCGGTGGCCATGGCGAGCTTCGTTCCCCCGGCAAAGAAGCAGTACCCGACGGGTTCCGCCGCATCGTGCGACACCGCGTAGGATTCCACCCGCAGATCGGCGATTTCCAGCACGCCGCCCGTCGGCAGCACCCTGCGCAGGGAGGCGTCGAGGCCCTCCAGTTCCCTGCGGATGGCGCCCAGGGTTTTCTCGTTGGCGTAGACCGGCACGTTGTATTTGCGCACAAACGCCCCCAGCCCGCGGATGTGATCGGTGTGTTCGTGCGTGACCAAAACGGCGTCGATGTCGGCCCCCGAAACGCTCCGTTCCGCCATCAACGCTTCGATTCTTTTCAGGCTCAGCCCGGCGTCGACCAGCACGGTCGCTTCTTTCGTGGCCACGACGGCGGCGTTGCCGGTGGATCCGCTGGCCAGAATGGTAAACGATAACGACATGTTCTCCTCCGGTTTCTCTCCCGATGATCGAATCGGCCAAGGCGCCGGACGGCAACCGCCGGCGCGCTCAAGCCTGCGGCGTATCGACAGAGTCGGCGACGGATTTCTCCGCGCTCACCTCGCCGCTGATGGCGTGGATATAGTAAACTTCGCCATCCTCCAGCAAAACCCTCCACGTCGGCGCCGTCACCTGCGTTTCCGTGTCGTCGAAAATGTGCCCGTGGTAACCCAGGCGGATTTCCCGGATCACCGCGCCGGACGGCAGGTATTTCTCGATCAGATTGGCCACCGCCTGGGCCGCGGGCAACACTTTGCGCGCAGGCATCCCCTCGGACGGCAGAATCGCGATCCGGTCCTGACGATAGGCCGTAATTTTCTGGTCCCGATGGTGCAGTTCCAGCTGCACTCCGAACATCGGCCAGCCGTTCGCCATCCGGTGGAACACGAACACGCCGTCCCGGCTGGCGGCCGGATCGAGCTCGTACGCCTCCAGCTCCGGAATGACCCCGCCGAGTTCCTTCCGAAGTTCCTTCTCCAGAAACACGATCCGGCTGTCCCGCGGGGGATCGACGGGAATCGGTTCGCCTTCCTCCCGCCTCGCGAGATAGGAAAACGCCAGTTCCGAAAGCTGCGGGGTATGGGTCGGTATGGGTGCGTCGACGCGAATCTGCTTCTGCCGCATCGCCTGCTGCGTCTCCGGCGGAAGCGACGTCCAGCCGGCGGCCGCGTTGATCCGCTGGCTCCAGTCCCGCCACAATTGGTAGCCCAAAACGATATTCAACGCCAGAAAGGCGAAGATCAGCACCGTTTTCGCCTGCCGCCAGTTCATCGCTTCACCTCCGCTTCCCGGCTCTTTCCGGAATGGCGTCTGTCACCCGTCCAGCAGCCGCCACTCGCCGCTCGCCAGGCGGATCGCCCACACGGGGACCAGGCGGATGTGGTCCTCGTGCAGCACGGCGCGGTACGCCGGAACCAGCGATTCGATCCTTTGCCCCTGCGCCCTGGCGCGAATCTGCCGAAGCAGATCATCGCCGTAGGGCAGGTCGAGGGCGATGCCCGGCCGGGCACTTCCCGTTCCCGCGTCTGCGTTGGGCTGTGTCACCGTTTCTGTTCCCCCCGCCGGTATCGCACCACCGCCGGGCGCCGTCCCCGGCGCATTTTCCGTCGCCGCGTCTTCTCCGCCATCCGTCGCCCCGGGGGGACCGCCGTCCGTCTGTCCTCCTGCGGACGATCCCGCTCCCGCGGAGGGATCGGCCACAGCCCCTTTTCCTTGCGCGTCGGCCGGCTCGCCGGCGTTTTCGCCCTGCGCGCCGTCCGGTCCGCTTCCCCGGCCGGCGCCGTTTTCGCTTCCATCCGCGCTTTCCGAAGCGTCCTTGCCTTCAGCGCCGTTCCCTTCCGCTTGGGGAGCGCCGGATTCCCGGGCTTCTCCGGTGGGAACGCCGGTTTCCAATGCGCCCGAACCGGACATCCCCGCCGAACCGGCGGAGTCCGCCGGCGTCCGGCTTTCCTCGTCCGCTCCCGCGCCTTCCATCACGATCAGCGGACGTTCGTACTGCGCCACTTCCCCTTGCCGCACGGTCAGCTGCATATGGCCGAACCGCACGCCGTCCAATCCCGGCAAGACGGGCAATCCCCGGAAATATTGCTGGAAGCGGATCGTCTCTCCTTCGTCGCCTTCAGCCGACGGAACGAGCAAATGGACGCCGTCCCAGCCGCCGTGCCGGTTCACGAATTCCACCGCGACGAGCAGCTGCTCCAGCGGATCGGAAACGTCTCCGTTGACGGCCACCGGATCGGTGTAAACCAGCCAGGCGCCGTTCTGCTCCACCTTCAGGCCGCGCTTGCCGTCGGTAAAAATCTGCGAACCGTCCTTGCTGCTGTATGTCATGCGCGTGGCGCCCGGATTGAAAAAGAGACTGCCTTCCATTTGCTCCGGGCGGTATTTGCGAATCGGCACGGTCCAGGTGGGGTAGGTGAGCGCCCTTTCCGGAATGTACAGATCGTCGTCGATGAAACGGTATTCCGGCCAGTACTCCCCGAAGCCGACGAACTGCCGCACGTCGCCGGCCGTCATGTCGACGCGCAGCACCTCGTACACGTTTTCCCCGTCGCCGCCGAACAGGAACGCCCGCACATCGTCGCGCCCTTCGGGGGCAAAGATCCAGATTTTTTCGATGTTGTCCCGCGAAAACAGGAAGTCGCCTTCCAGCTTGAAGACGCGCTGCAGAAGTTCAAACGGAACCGCCTTGGCAAAGCGCAGCTCGACGCCGGCTTCTTCGGCGCGCACCCGCGCCCAGTCGACGCTGGCGGCGGAGATCCGCTGGAACCCCCGGAACACCCTTCCTTTCAGCTTTTCATAGATCAGTTCGTAGAAAAGATGATCGGGGAAAAAGACGGTGTGCCGCTGCCCGCCCATGTGCAGGATGATCCGCTCGGGAAACACGAGCTGTTCCACCGACCGCCGGGAGCCCGGCACCTCCGCGCTCGGATAATATCCTTCCGCTTGCGATTCCGCACCCAGGCTGGGCAGCCCGTACATCAAAAAATAGCTCTGTACCAGACTGAGCGCGACCAGCAAAGCCAAAGCCGCCGACTTCGCCTTTTCCATCACGGCAGCTCACTTCCTTCCCGCAGGGACGCCGCCGGAGCCTGCGCTTCCGAAGCCGCGGCCGTCGCCCTCGGGGCAGCCGAAGCCGGGGGTTCCATCACCGAATCGCCGCCCCGCTGCCGGCGGTCCCCCTCCGGCCGGATCGCCGGGTTCCCGTCATCCGCCGCCGGCGGATGTTCGGCTCCCGCCCTGGTTCCGGCCCCGGACTGGACGCTCCGGACCAGCGGGAGCCTTACCGTCACCGTCGTACCTGTGCCCACTTCCGAGTCGATGGCGATGACGCCGCCATGGGCGCGGACGATTTCCCGGGCAATAGACAGGCCGAGCCCCGTGCCGCCCATGCTGCGGGAACGGGCTTTGTCCACGCGGTAGAAACGCTCGAAAATGCGGCCCAGATCTTTCTTGGGGATGCCGATGCCCGTGTCGCGAACGGTGAGCACCAGGTGGCGCTCGCCCCTGCGGGCGCCGGACGCGCCCCGGCGCCCGTCGCGCCCGGGTTCGCGCCTTCCCCCGGAAGGCGCCCCGGTCGCGGGGCCGTCGGCCAGTTCCGCCGCAATTTCGATTTCGCCGCCGTCAGGCGTATATTTGATCGCGTTGGAGACCAGATTGTCGAGCACCTGGTCGATGCCGTCCCGATCCAGCAGGACCGGCTCCCATTCCCCTTCCGCCCGCACCCGGGCCGTGATCGATTTTTGCCGCAGCTGGAGCGAAAACCGGTCCGCGACGTCCTCGAGCATGTCCGGAATGTCGATGGGCTCCAGGTGCAGTTCCGCCTGCTGGGAATCGAACCGCGACAGGTGCAACAGGTCGCTCACCAGGCGGATCATCCGTTCCGTCTCATTGCGGATCACCCCGACGAAACGGCCGGCCAGGGGCGGTTCGTTCAGCGCGCCGTCCTCCAGCGCTTCGGCGTAGGACTTGATGGTGGTAAGCGGCGTCCGCAGCTCGTGGGACACGTTGGCGACGAATTCGCGCCGGGCCTGCTCCAGCTTTTCCATCTCCGTCACGTCGTGCAGCACCGCAATGACGCCCACCGTGCCCTTGTCCCGGCTGCGGATCGGGGTCAGCGTGATGCGCAGGGTCAGGTCTTCCTCGCCGTCCTCATCCCTCGTCCGCACCAGCAGGATCGATTCGTGCCCCTTGAGCGCTTCGGACACCGGTTCATCCCCGATGCGCAGCACTTCCGCGATCATGTGCCCCTCGAGCTCCTCGACGCCGAGCAGCGTACGCGCCCGGCGGTTGGCCACGATCACGCGGCCGTGCTCGTCGGCGGCGAGCACCCCGTCGCTCATGTTGGCCAGGATCGAAGCGAGCTTTTCCTTCTCTTCCTCATGCATCGCAAGGGCCTGGCTCAGCCGGTCGGTCATCTCGTTGAAGGCGGCGCTGAGCCGGCTGATCTCGTCATCGCCCAGCACCGGCACCCGCCCGCCGAAGCGCCCTTCGGCCACCGCCACTGCCTGCCGGGTGAGCGCCATGACCGGCCGGGTGATGGTGCCGGCCAGCAGCACGCCGAGCACGGCCGTAAGTCCGAGCGCCAGCAGGACGCCGGAGACGAAAATGCGGTTGACCCGCTCCATCGTTTCGTATAGCTCGGCCATCGAACGGACCACGTATACCGCGCCCACAACCCGGTCGCCGCTCATGACCGGCTTGACGACGACCTTTTTGCGCAGGCCGTTTTCGTCGATGAACTCTTCCATGTTGTCCCGGATCCCCTGCAGCGCGCGGCTGACGAGCAGCGAGGTGTTCTTGCGGCCGACGATGGACTGCCGGGACGGATCGGAAGTGGCCAGCACCTGCCCGTTGGCGTCGATGATCTGGATTTCCGTGCCGCTGCCCGCGAACAGGTTGCGTACGAACTGGCCGAGATCGTCCGTTCCGCCGTCTTCCCCCGCATCCGGCATATCCGTGCGGGACAGGGCCGGCGCGACGAATCCGGCCAGCAGCGTGGCCTGGGCGTCCAGGTTTTCCGTGAAAGTGCCGGTCAGCGAATTTTTCATCGTGCTGATGAAATACACCCCGATGAGCTGCACCGCGATGAGGATGAGGAGCAGCACCATCGTGATGAATTTGGCCTGGATGGACTTCAGCAGCCGGATCCGCCGCATCACCCGAACCCGCCCGCCATCCGGTGACTGCGCACCATGTAACCCAGACCGCGGCGGGTCAGGATGATTTCCGGACGGCTGGGATCATCCTCGATTTTCTCCCTCAGCCGCCGGATGGTGACATCCACGGTGCGCACGTCGCCGAAGTATTCGTACCCCCATACCGCCTGCAACAGATGTTCCCGCGTCATCACCTTGCCGCTGTTTTTCGCCATGTAATGGATCAGCTCGAACTCCCGGTGGGTGAGATCCAGCGGCTGGCCGTTTTTGTAGACGACGTACATGTCCGTATCGATGAACAGGTTGAACAGCTGCAGCCCCTGCCGTTCTTCCGGTTTGGCCGCTTCTTCCGCTTCCGCCTGCGAAGCGTTCAGGCTTCGCTGGCGCCGAAGCTGAGCCTTCACCCTCGCCAGCAGCTCCCGCGTCCCGAACGGTTTCGTGACGTAATCGTCCGCGCCCAGCTCCAGGCCCAGCACCTTGTCCAGTTCGGTGTCCTTGGCCGTCAGCATGATGATCGGCACGGACAGCTTGGCGCGCACTTCGCGGCAGACGTCCATGCCGTCTTTCCCCGGCAGCATCAGATCGAGCAGGATCAGATCGGGATTGGTTTCGAACGCGAGCCGGACGGCGGTCACGCCGTCAAAGGCGCAGACGACTTCGTAGCCTTCCTTCTCCAGGTTGAATTTCAAAATGTCCGCAATCGGCCGTTCATCGTCGACCACCAGAATTTTTCCCGGCATCCGTCTCGCCTCCCGTTCCCGAAATGCGCGTGCGTCCAATTCCCATATTACCACAACCTCAGCGCGGTCCCAAAGCCGGGAGCGGCCGGAAACGGCCGGGGTTTGCAGCGTCTTCCGGCATTGGTTGGTTTCGGAAGGAACCCCATGTTACAATAAAAGCGTTCCGAAATATCGCGCAGAGGTACCGGTCATGAAAATTGCGGCGCTGTTCGCCCTGCTCTGGCTCATTCTCGGCAATCCCATCGTGGCGGTGATCATCCTCCTTTTGCTTCTTTACATCCTGGACCGCCGCTTCGTCGGGCTTCTGCCCAGCATCGCGCGGCCGCTGCAGCGGGCGCGCCAGCTGTCCCAGCTGCGCGCGCAGCTGGAGGTCAACCCCCACGACCTTTCTTCCAAAATGCAGGCCGTCCGTCTTCTGATGGAAATGAAGCGCTACCGGAGCGCCCGGGAGCTGCTTCTCGAGATGCAGCCCGGCATGGAGCATTCCGCCGAATTCTGGAGCGAACTCGGCGCCTGCGAGCTGGCCCTCGGCAATCCGGACGAAGGGGAACGGCACATGGAACGGGCACTGGACATCAACCCCCGCGTCAAATACGGCGAGCCCTATCTTCGCCTGGCGGAAACCTTCGCTTCCCGCGATCCGGCCAAAGCCCTCGGGTTTCTGCAACGTTTCCGCGACATCCATTCCTCTTCCTGCGAGGCGCTGTACCGGCTCGGCCAGCTGTACCTGACCCTCGGCAAAAAAGAAGAAGCGGCGCAGGCTTTCCGGGAATGCGTCGACATCTACCGGGCCTTGCCCCGCTACATGAAACGCCGCGAACGGAAATGGGCCTTGCTCGCCCGCTTCCGCGCGTGATGCGGCGCGGACGGAAATGCGACGGCCGATTGCCGCGCTACGCCGTCCCCGACCGTGCGGAGTCGCAGCAGTATGCCGTTGCAGCGGCACGCTTCATCAGCAGTTCACAGCCGCAACAGCACACCGTTGCAACACGACGGATCCGCACCGGTGCAACGACGCAGCAATACGCCGTCACGGCAAAGTGCAGCCCGGCAGGCAACCGCATCAGAACGCAACCACAGCAGTGTACAGCCAATAATTACGCCGCCGCGGCCCCTTCCGCAAACTCAACGGACATATGGTCCGTTAGAAGCCCGGAATCGGTCTTGGTGCAATTTTTGCGGACATATGGTCCGTTAGAACGCGTTTGACCGTCGATTAAAACGGATTCAACAGTCTGATTTACGTGCTAACGGACTGTATGTCCGCAAACATTTGATGAATCCGCTTTGGGTCCTGTCTAAAGGACTGTATGTCCGCAAGCAAAACCGGCATGTTCCCGATAGGAACATGCCGGTTCGTTTGTTCTTCCCCATCCGCCACTCACAGGTAATCCAGCGGATTTTTCGCCTTGCCGTTCTTGAGGATTTCAAAATGCAGATGCACGCCCGTCGAGTTGCCGGTGCTGCCCATGATGCCGATCACGTCGCCTTTTTCCACGGCCTGGCCCTTCTTGACGCTGATCTTGCTCAGGTGGCCGTACACCGTCTTGTAGCCGTTTTTGTGATCGATGATGATCGCGTTGCCGAGGCCGTTTTTCTTTCCGGCGAACTCCACGACCCCGCTGTCGGCGGCCATGATGTTCTTGTTGCCGACGATGTCGATGCCCTCGTGCAGACGACCCCAACGCTGGCCGAATTTGCTGGTGATGCGGTAATTCAGCACCGGCCACGCGAATTTCCCCGTTCCGACGCCGCGGACGATCTTCGTTCCCCGCATGATGATCTTCGGTTCGGCCGGGACGAGCACCTGGACGTTCAGCTGCTCCTTTTCCACCGGCTCCCCGTTCAGCTTGACCACCCGGTACGTCACCAGCTGCTCTCCAGGTTTGCCCTGGCTGACCACCTTGGTCTGGCCTTTGGTCATCTGATTGTTGTCCTGGTAGATCACCTGGGGCATGATCGTTTCCGTCCGGGTGACCAGTTCCTCGGTCTCCACGTTGAGCAGGGGCTTCTCCTGCGTCAGGTCGAGCACGTCGCCCACGCGGATCAGGTCGTTCTCGATCCACGGGTTGTTGCGGTAAATCAGTTCCTTTGACACGTTCAGCTTCTGGGCGATGCAGCTGATGCAGTCGCCCTGCTGCACGGTGTACTTGACGGGCGTCGGATTGCCGGTCACCAGCTTTTCGTAAAGCTCCTCGGGATCCTGCACATCGTCGGGCGAAATTTCCGCCGGCACGACGGACACCGTTTCCACGAACCCCACCGACAGGAGCTGCCGGCCGGGTGACGGCTCCGCCTCCCCCTCGGAGGCATCGCTTCCGGCGTTCGCCTGGAAGGAAAGGGTCTTGACTTCCGGCTCGCCGGCGGGTTCCAGCCCGCCCGCATACCGATCCTTCACCCGCTCCAGGAGCGTTTGGGCGGTCATTTCATCCCGGACGACCCCCACCAGCTTCCCGTCGATCACCAGCTTGACACCGACGGGATAGGTTTCCAGGCTTGCGGCGACGCGCTGCAGCGTCCCCTCGTCGTCGGGTTGCGCTTTGTAAGCCCTTTCAGCCCGGAAGGTGACCTCGGGTTCGCGCAGGGCGTAGCGAACTTTTGTATGTAGATTGTTTTCTTCCAGCCGTCTCCAGGCATCTTCGATGAGATCCGCGACCAGCTGCTGGCTGGATATTTCACCGACAAACTGTCCGTCAATCAGGACCTTATAATAAGTCCGCGTTTGTGCCGACACATATTGTTCGGCTGCCATGAAGGTCCCCGCCACCGCCGCGACGGCTGCCAGCGTGGCTGCAAGCGGCACCCGGAAGTCCCACAGGACCCGCGGGAATCGGCCGCCGAGCCGCCGGAATCGGCCGCGGAGCGCCAGCGTCCGTCGGACCCGGGTAATGCTCGCGACGAGTTTCTCCCGAATCCGACCCGATTCAGGGGCAAAAGCCATGACCTTCTCCTTTTTTTCCCAATTTAGTGCCGTCTTCACAGGCTGTGTCTAAATTTATCACAGCCCCCTTTCTGCCATCAACCGAACACGCGGACGCCCCGCTTTTTCTGAGAACAAAAAAACCCGCATGGCAAAAGCGATTGCGGGCTTTCTATTATAATTTTCTAATATGCGTCAAAAGTCTCAGTAAACGCGAAAACGGTCGTCCAAAGGTTCTAAAATTTGCAAAATTTGTTGCAGTTCTTCTTCGGTGAACAGCTCCCGCAGCATCGCCTCCAGCTCCGTCGCCTCCTCTTCGGTCAGGCCGTCCCGCAGCCACGCCGACAGCCGGTCAAGCTGCTCCGCGGACAGTCTGCCGAGCAGGAGATCATACGCCTTCTGGCGCTGGTCCGCTCCGGCGTCTTCCGCCCCGCCGGAACCCTGCAGCGGGTCTTCCCCCGGCTCCTCCTGTTCCCGGCCCGCATCCCCGCCCGGCACTTCCCCCGTTTCCCGGGCGGATTCCGCCTCGGTTCCATGCCCGGGGGGAACGGCCTCGTTGCTTTCCTCCGAAAGATTGGTTCCGTTCTCCGGGTTTTCGCCGCCGCCGGTCTCCGCGTGGGCCGGCGCATCCATGGGTTTTATATTAAGCGGAATGTCCCAGATGGAATTCCAGATCTCCGCCGCGGAAAAAGGATTCTCTTCCAGCCGGATGCCGTACTCCCGCAGCAGCGCCTTGATGTAACCGTTGACGATGTAGGCGGTGGTCCCGACGCACAGCAGGCAGACAAACGTCACGAAAACGGCGGTCCGCCCCAACCGGCCGAGCCAGTACCGCCAAATCCAGTTCTTCCACACGGCCTTTGTCCTCCCGATTCGACTCTCGCTTTCGCTCCCCTCTAGTATTGTCAATCCTTGTAGCTTCTAATCTTCTTCGTCGCTTCCGGCGTGTCGCGCACAAAAAAAAGAAGACCCGGCCTCGCCGGGAAAAACACCCGACCGCCGGGCCATCAACACAAAAACCCGCCTCCCGCAGCGACGGCGGAAGACGGGCGCAAACTGGGACGCAGACAGACTTCGGACGCAAAAAGGTCTCAGACGTAGACGGGCATGACCTGCCGGGTTTGCTCGCGGTTGCGTCCCACCGAGAATATCGCGATGGGGATGCCCGTCAGCTCCGCGACGCGCTGGACGAACCGCCGGGTATTCGCCGGCAGATCCTCCAGCGTCCGGGCTTCGGAAATGTCCTCGTTCCACCCCGGCAGCTCCTCGTATACCGCTTCGCATTGCGACAGCACGCCCAGGCTGGCCGGGTAATGTTCGACGAGCTCCCCTCCGGGAAGCCGGTAGGCCACGCAGATTTTGACCGTCTCCAGCCCGGACAGCACGTCCAGCGAGTTGAGGGACAGGCCGGTCAGGCCGCTGACGCGCCGGGCGTGACGCACCACGACACTGTCGAACCAGCCCACGCGGCGCGGCCGTCCGGTGACGGTGCCGTATTCGTTGCCGCGATTGCGGATCCAGTCGGCCAGTTCCCCGGTGATTTCGGTGGGGAAGGGGCCGTCGCCGACGCGGGTGGTGTACGCCTTGGCGACGCCGATGATTTGGCGGATCTTGGAGGGGCCCACGCCGGAGCCGATGCAGACGCCCCCCGCCGACGGATTGGAGCTGGTGACATAGGGATAGGTGCCGTGATCGATGTCCAGCATGACGCCCTGGGCGCCTTCGAACAGCACCTTTTTGCCGTCGTCGATGGCGTCGTTCAGCACGACGGAGGTGTCCGTCACGTAGGGACGCAGCGCTTCCGCGTATTCGAGATATTCGCGGATGATCCGGTCGGCGTCCAGCGGCTCCCCGTCGTACAGCTTCACGATGATCCGGTTCTTTTCCTCGATCAGCCGCCGCGCCTTGGCCGTGAACGTCTCCGGTTCCATCAGGTCGGCCATGCGGATGCCGCTGCGGGCCGCCTTGTCCGCGTAGCACGGGCCGATGCCCTTGCGCGTCGTGCCGATCTTCATGTCGGCCTTGCGGTCCTCTTCCAATTCATCCAGAACGATGTGATAGGGCATGATCACGTGGGCGCGGTCGCTGATCCGCAAATTGTCCGTGGAAAAGCCGCTCTGCCGGATATATTCGATTTCCTCCACCAGAGCCGCCGGATTGATGACCATGCCATTGCCGATGACGCACAGCTTGTTTCCGCTGAAAATGCCCGAGGGGATCATGGTCAGCTTATACTTTTTCCCCTGGATCAAAATGGTATGGCCGGCGTTGTTGCCGCCTTGGTACCGGGCCACAACGTCGGCCTGTTCGGCGAGAAAATCGGTGATTTTGCCCTTTCCTTCGTCTCCCCATTGCGCCCCAACCACGACCACGGTAGACAACGCGAAATCCCTCCGTCCGACCTTGCCGGCGCCGGGCCGGTCCAGGCCGGCTTGATGGCGCATGAACCACGGTGCAAGCATGGCTCGCGCAGTTGGCATGAATAGTGTAGCAACTGCACCCGGGCAAGTCAACAAAAACGAACGATAGCCCGGGCACATTTAAATATTGTTCGGAAAAAAGAATCCGCCGCCCCGTCACGCGATGTCCGCGTCGAGCGAATCGCCGTGTTTCCGGTCGAGGCTGACGAACTTGTTGTAGTTTTTCAGGAACACCAGCTCCACCGTTCCCGTCGGACCGTTGCGGTGCTTGGCGATGATCACTTCGATGATGTTCTTTTTCTCGCTTTCCTGGTTGTAGTAGTCGTCCCGGTAAAGGAAGGCGACCACGTCGGCGTCCTGCTCGATGGAACCCGACTCGCGCAGGTCGGACAGCATCGGCCGCTTGTCCTGGCGCTGCTCCACGCCGCGGGACAGCTGCGACAGCGCGATGACCGGCACTTCCAGCTCGCGGGCCATCTGCTTGAGCGCGCGGGAAATCTCCGACACTTCCTGCTGGCGGTTTTCGTGCGGCCGGCCGCGCGACTGGATCAACTGCAGGTAGTCGATCACCACGAGGCCCAGTCCCTTTTCCTTCTTCAGGCGGCGGCACTTGGCGCGGATGTCGGTGACGCTGATGCCGGGGGTGTCGTCGATGTAGATTTGCGCCTCCGACAGCACCCCGATGGCCATCGTCAGCTTCTCCCAGTCGTCGCCTTCCAGAAAGCCGCTGCGCAGCCGGCTGGAATCCACGTTGGCCTCGGCGCAGATCATCCGCTGCACCAGCTGGTAGGCCGACATCTCCAGGCTGAACACGGCCACCGTTTCCCGGGCGCGCAAAGCCGCGTTCTGCGCGATGTTGAGGGCGAAGGACGTCTTGCCCACCGACGGGCGGGCGGCGACGATGATGAGATCGCTGCGCTGGAAGCCCGAGGTCACCCGGTCGAGATCCGGATAGCCGGAAGGAACGCCGGTCACGCCGCCCTTGTGGTGGTACAGGTGTTCCACCCGGTCGAACACTTCCAGGAGCACGTCGCGGATGCTGACAAACCCGTGCCGCGTGTGGCGGCCGGAGATGTCCAGAATCCGCTGTTCCGCTTCGTTGAGCAGCGAGGCGACGTCGCCTTCCGCTTCGTAGCCGCTGGCCGCGATCTGCGTGGCGGTGCGGATCAGGCGGCGAAGCAGCGCCTTCTCCCCGACAATCCGCGCGTAATATTCCACGTTCGCCGCCGTCGGCACGGACCCGGCCAGGCGCGCCAGGTAGCTGACGCCGCCGACTTCCTCCAGCTGGTCCCGGTCCTTGAGGCGCGCGGTGAGCGTCACCAGGTCGATCACGCCGCCCGACTCGTTCAGCTCCAGCATCGCTTCGAAAATGCGCTGGTGGGCGACGCTGTAGAAATCTTCCGGCCGCAGGAGTTCCGTCGCCGTGATCAGGGCTTCCGTCTCCAGCAGGATCGAGCCCAGGACCGCCTGTTCCGCTTCGAGATTTTGCGGGGGCACGCGCCCCTCCAGTAACGGTTCCCCGTTTTCCAGCATCGCTTACGCCTCCGTGACCTGGACGTTCAGCTCCGCCTTGATTTCCGGGTACAGGCGCAGCGTCACCCGCGTCGTTCCCAGCTCGCGGATCGGTTCGTCCAATTCCACCTGCCGCTTGTCCAGCTTGATGCCTTCTTTCTCCAGGGCTTCGGCGATCTGCTTGCCGGTGACGGCGCCGAAAAGACGGCCGTTCTGTCCCGCCTTGGCCTTGATGACAACGGTCATCTGCGACAGTCTCGCCGCCAGCGCGCGGGCCTTTTCCCGCTCCTGCTCCCTGCGCCGGTCTTCCGCCGCCTTCATCTGTCCCAGCGATTTCAGCGCGCTGTCGGTGGCGGCCTGCGCCAGCCCCCGCGGGATGAGGAAATTGCGCGCGTAACCCTCGGCGACTTCCTTGACTTCGCCTTTTTTGCCGTGGCCTTTGACGTCCTGCAGAAAGATCACTTTCATTCCGCCAGCCCCTCTTTCTCATTTAGGAGTTCCTGCAGCACTTCCTTGAGCCGCGCCGTCGCCTCCCGGACGGAAGTCTTCAGCTGCGCGGCGGCGTCGTTGAGGTGGCCGCCTCCGCCCAGCCGCTCCATCACGACCTGGGCATTGATTTTGCCGTGGGAACGGGCGCTGATGCCGACCAGGCCGTCCGGGCGCCTGGCGACGACGAAGGAAGCGGAAATGCCCGACATGTTGACCAGCATGTCCGCCGCCTGGGCGATGATGAGCTGCGGCACGGGTTCGCCCCGCTCCACGGCGGCGATGGCGATGTCGTCGCCCCAGATTTCCGCGTGGCGGACGATCTCCGCCTTGCGGACGTATTCGTCGAGCTTCTCCTGCATCATGCGCTGCACCGCGGTGCCGTCCGCCCCGTTCCGCCGGAGGTAGGAAGCGGCCTCGAACGTCCGGGCGCCCGTGCGCACGGAGAAGCTTTTCGTATCCATGGTGATGCCGGCCAGAAGCGCCGTCGCCTCGCGGGGCTCCAGCTCGATGTCCTCGTGCACGTATTGCAGAAGCTCGGTCACCAGCTCGCACGTGGAGGATGCATACGGTTCCATGTAGACGAGCACCGCGTCCTGGATGATCTCTTCGCTGCGGCGGTGATGGTCGATGATCACCACCCGGTCCGTCTGCTCAAAGAGGCGCGGTTCCGGCACCATCGATGCGCGGTGGGTGTCCACCACCACCGCAAGGGTTCTTTTCGTCGCCAGCATGAGCGCCTGTTCGGTCGTCACGAATCCGGCGTAAAGCTGCTCGTCTTCCTGCAGCAGATTCATCATGCGCTCGATGGACGGGTTGACGTCTTCCAGGACGATGAAGCTTTCCTTGCCCAGATGCCGCGCCATTTTCCACACGCCCACCGACGCGCCGATGGCGTCCATGTCCGGCTGGACGTGGCCCATGATGATGACGTTATCGCTGTCGCGGATCAAATCCCGGAGCGCGTGGGCGATCACACGGGCGCGGACGCGGGTGCGCTTTTCCACGGCGCTGCTCTTGCCGCCGTAGAAGCTTTGCCGCTGGCCGACGCGGACCACCGCCTGGTCGCCGCCCCGGCCGAGGGCGATGTCGAGGCTGCTTTGCGCCTGCTGGCCGATTTCCAGGATGCTGTCAAACCCGGCGGCGAAGCCGATGCTGAGCGTCAGCGGCAGCTTCAGGTCCGCCGTCATTTCCCGGGCTTCGTCCAGGAGGTCGAAGCGGGTCTGCTCCAGCTGCCGGAGCGTCTGCTTGTTCGTGACGATCAAATAGCGGTCCGCGGACATGCGCCTGAGCAGCATGCCGTATTCCTGCGCCCACTCGCTCATCCGCCCGGTTACCCGGGACAGCACGAGGGCGCGCTGCTGCTCGTCCATGCCCTGCGCGACTTCTTCGAAGTTGTCCATCATGACGATGCCGAGGGCGACTTTCTCGTCTTCGTACCTTTTGGCCAGACTCCAGTGTTCGGTGATGTCGATGATGTAGACCAGCCGTTCCTGCCCGCGAAACAAAAGCTCAAACACCCGGTCTCCGAGCTTGGTCACGACCTTGCCCGGTTCCGCCTCATCCCGCGTCGGGTTCCGCAGTTCCGGGAACAATTCGTCCAGCGGCACGCCGACGACGGACGCCCTGCCGGTCACCGCCGACACGAACGGATTGTGCCATTCCACTTCCCGGTCTTCGTTGTACAAAATGATGCCGAACGGCAAATGGGCGATGACGTCGTTGCCCACGTTCCGGATGCGGCGGGTCAGCGTCAGCACGTAGTCCTGCAAATCCCGCCGAAACGCGCGTTCCGCCAGGATGAAATAGACGCAGACCACCCCGCCGAGCAGCAGCCCGACCAGCCCGAGCAGCCACTCGTACCAGGCCAGCGCCACCGTAAGCAGGAATATCAGCGCCAGGGCCCAAAGCACATGCATGCCGTGCCAACGCCGGATGAGAAATTTGGGCATGTCGCACTTCTCTCCCGTCTATTTGGCGAAATACTTCCGAAGCGGGAACGCCGTATCCAGCAACCCGACCAGATATAACGGCGGAAACAGCAGAACGGGGGCGGACATGATCACGGGGAGCGCACGCGGCCAACGCTTCGCATCGGCGACGAAGAACAGGAAGCCGATGGCCTGGATCGTGAAAGCCATCCTGAGCAGCGGCAGCAAATTGTTCACCGCGCCTCCCCAGAAGCCTTCCAAGGGAAACAAGCCGGCGATCAGGGCGATCAGGTACACGAACACGAGATGGCGCGGCAGGCGCCACGTCTTCAGCGGTGGAAGCCCGGGCACGGCCTTGCCGGCCCATCCCAGAACGCGCCTGCCCAAATACTGGTTGACGACCGTCATCAAGAATGCGGTAAGCAAAAGCAGGGTTGGAAGCATGGCGACCGTTCCTTCGGCGATGTCGCGAACGGTCTCCTCCCAGTTTCCCGGCACCAGCGAGGGGTCCGCATCGCTCCACCGGGCCGCGAGGCTTTCCAGGTACGCACGAATTTCGGCGGCCGGGTCGAAGCGGAACATGGTCAGGGCCAGCGCCATTTGCACAAGAAGCATCGCCAAAACCGCCAGAAAACCGGCGACGACCGCCTTTCCGGCGTTCGTGCCCCGGCGGTAGAGATATCCCATCACCGCGGCGGGCGCCAGGAAAAACACTCCCACGGCCAGCGCCGGCGGGCCGCCGTCTCCAAGCAGGAAATAGGCCGCCGCGAAGCCGAGGGCGACGTGCAGGACCGCGGCGACAGGAGGCAGCAGGGCGATCAGGGCCGTGATCAGCGGCATGATGAAGAGCGACGCCACCACGCCGGCGGGCGTCAGCGCTCCGGCCAGCGCCAGCCCCAGGGCCGCCGTCAGCAGCAGGGGCTTCCATCCCGTGTTCAACCGCGTCACCTCGGAATTCGCAGATTGCCGTAAATTTGATTATAACACAAAAAGGGCCATTCCGCGGCAAGCGCGAAATAACCCGTTTTTGGCCGATATTCGTTTGGCACGCTCACACGCCGGCGGGCGGATTCGCCCGCGCGCCCCCGGATTCCGCCGCCACATCCCAGCCGAGCGCCTCCAGAAGCGCCAGCGGGGCATAGGCCCGCTCGCCTATGGAGATGAGCTCGACGGCGGACGTCTTCCCGCCGCTTGGCCAGACCGCCCGGTAGCCGCGTTCCAGCATCAGTTCTCCCCGCTTCGGGGCGGGAATGTCCGCGCCGCTTCCGGCACCGGTTCCCGCGGCCGCGCTGCCGGTGATGCTCCAGGTGCGGTCCGTCCGGTTCCAGGTCAGGCCGTATCCGTAAAGCTTCAACGCCTCCAGATCGAAGTACCGCTCGCCGCGATACTCGACGAGGGGAACCGTCGATTCGTCCAGGAACAGCTTTCCGGTCGTTTCCCCCACGCGCACGAACTCGCTGCGGATCGGCTGACCCGCGCGCACGTTTTTGTTCACGCCGTTTTCGTCCAGGGCCACCTGCCCGCCGATCAGCACGTACCGGATGCCTTCGGACGGCAGATCGGGCCGTTCCACCGTGGAGCGGTCGCGGATCGCTTCGTAATCGAAAATGACGATGTCCGCGTCCATCCCCTTGGCGATGCGGCCTTTCTTTCGCAGGGCGGGCGCCTGCTTCTCCAGCCGCTGCGCGGGCATGAGCGTCATCTTGGCGATGGCGTCCATGAGATCGATGACGCCTTTTTCCCGCACGTACATCCCGACGGTGCGGGCGAACGTGCCCGAAGCCCGCGGGTGGTTGTTGTTTCCCGGCTCCAGAATGGCGTCGCTGCCGATCATGACGAAATCGGCCTTCAGCGCGTCAACCACGTCTTCCTCGGGAATGGCGTAAGCGACGGCCAGCTTGCCTTCCCGGCGATATTTCCGGAAGGTCTCCTCCGTCAGCCGCTCCGACGTTCCCGCGATCTGCAGGTCTTCATAGCTGATGCGGAACCGCTCCTGCCAGCCTTCGTCAAACCGGGCGGAGTTCAGATACGTCCCCCAGAAATCGTAAGGATACACGCAAGCGGTGATGTCCAGCCCTTCCGCCCGCGCCTCCTCGATCATCTGCAGCGATTGTTTCATGGAAAACGTGCCGCCGGTGCTGTGGATGTGGTCGATATGGACCGCCGCCCCGGTAGCCCGCGCGTAGCCGATGATCTCGTTCAGCGCGTCGATGTTGGTTCCCGGCTCCTCCATGTCGGAGTAGCGCGCGTGGAAATAGACCGGCACGTTGTACTTGTGCGCCAGCTCCATGAGCGGCAGGATCTCCTCCGAACTGATCCCCGGCACGTATTCGAGGCTGAAGGAGATGCCGAGCGCCCCGTTGTTCAGCGCTTCCTCCGCGTCCCTGACCAGCTTCTCGATCTGCGCCTTGCTGGCCGACGCATATCGGCTCAGGCTGAACTGGTTGCGGGCCTGCGTGTAGAAAAACGAAGCGCCGAAATGCACGGGCGTGCGGTTCCGCTCGTAATAGGCGTACCAATTCTTTGGCGACGACGTGCCTCCGTGCATGGCGATGTTGGCGGTGACGCCGTCGGCGATCTTGTTCCACACGCCGTAAAAGTTGGGATCATAGGAAAGGTTGTCGATAAAGCCGGGCGCCACCACCAGCCCCGTCGCGTCGATGACCCGCTTTCCCTTCAGCGGGTGCGACGTGACGACGCCGATCGTTCCGCCGAGGATGCCGACGTTCAGGCCCTCCCGGTCCAGCTTCGTTTCCGGATTGATGACCCTGCCGTTCCGGATCACGATATCGTATTCGACGTCCAGGTCCGCCTGCGTGACGAAGGCGTCCGGATCGTATTCGGCTTCGTCCGCGTCTCCGGCGGCCCCGCCGTCCGTTCCGCCGCCCGGCTCCGCGCCGCCCGATCCGCCGTCCGCCGGCGCCTGACCGTCCTGTCCAGGTACTCCGGACGCGCCGGGGGGCTCCGGCTGCGCGGACGGTGCCGCTTCGAACCCCGGCAGACGCGGCGGCCAATCCTGCGCCGCCCATATCCCGATCACCGCTGCCGCGGCCACGATCGCGGCCAGAACGGTCCACATGATCCGCGCGCGGCGGCGCCTCCTCCGGCGCCTTCCGCCGCTCAGCCGTTCCATCGATCTACCTCCCGCCGTTCAGATGGCCGCCGGCGATTTTCCGCCGCTTGAGCCCGTTTCACTTTCATTATCGTCATTTTGGCCGCCCGTTTCATCCTTTCCCGGCTTCGGCAGTTCGTCCAGGCTCTTCGCCGGATCGAGCCAGGCCTGCAGCCACTCCGTCGCCCGGGCGACGTCCTCCTCGTCCAGGACATAATACCACAGGGAGTTGATCATCCGGCCTTTCCCGGTCAGCGTATGGCTGTAGATAAGGCGGGTGTCGGCAGTCAGCATCCACTTCGCCTGCTCGATCAGCTCGGCGGGCGCGATGTCGGTCCGGAAATTGTCGCCCATGATATCAATCAGTTCCGGAATTTTCGTCCACTGGTCCATTCGTGTCGCCTTGGCGAGCACGGCTTCCAGGAACTGCTTCTGGCGCTGCGTCCGGCTGATGTCGCCGCCGGCGTCTTCCCGGAACCGCACGAAATTGAGCGCTTCCTCCCCGTTGTAGACCGGCTTGCCCGCCTTGACGACGAATTTTTCGTGGCCCGGATCGTTGTTGACCAGATCCCGTTCCACCGGCAGCTCGACGCCGCCGATGGCGTCCACCGCGTCGCGGAAGCCCTGGAAGTTGACGGCGGCGTAGTGCTCCACCGGAACGCCGAACAGCGTTTCCACCGTTTCCATGGCCAGTTTGGCTTCCCCGTAGGCGTAGGCGTGGGCCATTTTGTCCTTGCCGCGGCCCGGAAGTTCCACGTAGGCGTCCCGCGGCACCGAGATCATGAGCGCGGCGCCGTCCGCCGGGCGGACCACCGTCATGATCACCGTGTCGGACCGTCCGCGTTCCTTGCCGCGTTGATCCACGCCGAGCAGCAGCAGGGTATACGGTTTTTTCGCTTCCTGTTTCAATTCCTGCCCGGCCGTCTCTTCTTTTTGGGTCCTTCCGTCAATCGGCTGGTAGGACTTCTCCAGCTTCCTCTCCACGGATTTGGCGAAAAAAAGATCAAAGCCCCACAGGGCGAGCGCCGTCCGTTGCCAATAACCGATCGCTCCCAGCAAAAGGACGGCCATAAGCACGCCGGCTGTCCATCGCCTTTTGCGCGACCATCGCATGCGAGTGCCTCCCCTGTTCCCGATAGGAAAAATCATTCCCGTGTTAATATGGACGACGCAACCCGCGATTTTGTTTTCAATTCCCCGAAAAAAATCAAACCGCCCCGCCGCTCGAGGCGGAAGGGCGGGCTGGTCGCGGACCGACGTCAGTCCGTCGTGTAGGGCAGGAGCGCCATTTGGCGGGCCCGCTTGATGGCAACGGTCAGCATCCGCTGGTATTTCGCTTTCGTCCCGGTCACGCGGCGCGGCAGGATTTTGCCCCGCTCGCTGATGAACTTGCGCAGCAATTCGACGTCCTTGTAGTCAATGTACTCGATCTTGTTGACGGTGAAATAGCAAACCTTGCGCCGCTTGTTGCGGCCGCGGCGGTACTTCTTCGGCTCGCGCTGTTCGCGGGTTTCGGGGCTTTTCTCCCGCGTCTCGCGGGCGGCGGCTTCCTTCGCCGGCGCCTGGGCCTGTTGTTCGCTCATGGTTTCTCCTCCTTTTCGTCAAAATTGCCTCAAAACGGCAAATCGTCGTCTGAAATGTCCACCGGCTTGCCGGCGTCCGCGAAGGGGTCGTCGTCGAACGCGTCCCGTTTTCCGCCGCCCGGGCGTCCGCCGGAAAACCCGGCTTGTCCGCCGGCGAACGGATCCGGCGGGAATTCCTCCCGCGCGGACGACGCGTCGTCCCGGTTCGGCGACTCCAGAAAACGGACGTTGTCGGCCACGACTTCCGTCACGTAAACCCGCCGGCCTTCGTTGTTGTCGTAATGGCGCACCTGGATGCGCCCTTCCACGGCGGCGAGCCTTCCCTTGCGCAAATAGTTCGCGCACGTCTCGGCGAGCTGCCGCCATACGACGATCGGGATGAAATCGGCCTCGCGTTCCCCCCTGCTGTTGGCAAACGGCCGATCCACGGCCAGCGTGAACTGGGCGACCGCCACGCCGGAAGGCGTGTAGCGGAGCTCGGGATCCCGGGTCAGTCGGCCGATCAGTATGACCCTGTTCAGCACGGCTTCCATCCTCCCCTTTGCAAACAGGCGGGGGAACCGCCGGCAGGTGCGCGCCCCGGGGCGCGTCTCCCCGTCGGTCTCCGCGTCATGCCACGACGTCGCGGATCACGAGATGCCGGACCACTTCGTCGGTAATGCGCAAGACCCGTTCCAGTTCGGCCACGAGCGACGGTTCCGCCGAAAACAGCACCAGCACGTAGATGCCCTCGCGGAACTTGCCGATCTCATAGGCGAGCCGGCGCTTGCCCATCACTTCGTGTTTGCGGATTTCACCACCGCCGTTTCGGATGACGTCCTGAATCTTCTCCGCAACAGCCTGAACGGTGTCCGTTTCCACGTCCGGACGGATGATGTACATCAACTCGTAGTTGCGCATCTTCCGTTCACCTCCCTTTGGACTGCCGGCCCTCCGCATGCCGGGCGGCCTGCCCGGACGGAGAGCAAGGAGTATGCATTGGCATTACATACCGTATTATAATATCACACGCGCCCAGCCGCGACAAGCCGCCTGCACGGATCCGGTCCGCCCCCCGGAATCTTCCGGACCACCCGAGACCGGCAAAACGGACGAAAAAAACGGCTCTTCCGTATCGCGGAGCCGCTTGCCTGAACGCGTGGCGCGAATGGTTGCGAAAACTGGCGGAAAGGGTGGGATTCGAACCCACGCACGCCTTGCGGCGCCTAGTTGATTTCGAGTCAACCCCCTTGGACCACTTGGGTACCTTTCCGCGCAGCACGAAATATGATAGCACATGCGGCCGCGAACCGCAACCCGTTGCCATCCGTCGTCTGAGTCAAGCTAGTGTGGGCACCTTTTTTAGATTCTGGATGCGAACTTGAAAAGAACCTTTCCCTTGTAAGCGCTTTTGGTGTTCTTCCTTATGGGATTGGCGTTTCATTTTTCTGGTATTAGTATCCTCTAAGCCCTTTCAATGCCATGCCCGTT
>Ga0207808_100042_pt1 | contig 127377 bp, 109 predicted proteins | sample CeladaPassaB1F05_FD_187482 | JGI IMG/M metagenome (GOLD analysis project Ga0207808, IMG submission 187482) | Cellulose-adapted microbial communities from the Joint BioEnergy Institute, USA - Passage B1F05 (SPAdes) (version 2) | ecosystem: Engineered > Bioreactor > Continuous culture >... | reverse complement strand
TTGTCCCGATTCGCGGCCAGTTGTTCATCCAGGCTTTCCAAAGCGCCGGCAAGCAGACCGCAAGCACACGTGCGGACCGCTGCCGCGATTTTCTTCTCCAGCGTGGCGAAGTCTTGCGCCTCCGACAAAGCTTGATGAAGGTCGACGAGCAGTTGCAGGAATCCGTCCAAGGCTTGTCGAATTGGAATCATGGAGACCTCACACTCCTTTGGAGCCGCGAGGCTACGCGGCTTCCTTTTGGGATTTGGGGATTTGGATTGTGAGGTCTCTTCGCTTTCCGCCCCCGAAAATCCTGCCAAGGGGATCCCCTACTTAAACTTTACACGCTCTAATATCGAATAGAAATTAGTGGAGAAATTAAAGACGAAAAACGTATTGCCATTATTCATCTAATAATGTTATATAATAAGCGTACTCTTCTTAATGGAAATAAATAAATTTAACATTTTAGAGTCCGCTTCCTCTTGAAAATCCATTGGCTCAAACAGTCCTCGACGATAAGCCCATTCCGCCGCCGCACGGCTTGATGGAAACCCTCGTCTTTTCAACAAACGGTGAACGCGATTGCGCACCGTCAGCTTTGCAAGATGAAGTTCCTTGGCAACCTCATGATAAGAAAGGCCCTTCCAAATCAAAAATATTCTTGTCTTCCTCCGTCAGCAGCGAACCATCCCGCTCGGCGCGTTCCACCGCTGTAACGTTTGTCGTACTCTTTCTCCCATTTATAGCTGGCCCGGTCGATCGGCGTGAAGATTCTCCGGTCCTCATTGCTTGGCCGGACAGAGCTTCTTCAACGTATTCCGATCCTTCTCAAATCCGCCGACCAACATCTCTGGCCGTGTTCCGGTTGCCGGACAAAAACCAGTACACATGGCCTTCGTAGTCGTAGACGACGTTCGCCTTGCCGGTTAGCACGCGCGTTTCTTCCCCGTCCTTCCAGCAATTGCGGATGTCGATCACGGGTTTGATTTTATACTCGTCCCAGCATTTGACGATCAGCTTGGTGTCGTCGTAACCTTTGTCCCCGGCCAGCGTTTCCGCCGTCTCCAACAGGTCCGGTTGCCTCCGTTTCATCCGTTCCAACAACGCGTGCGCTTCGTTGATGTCCGGTTGAGAGGCTTTGGTGACGGAATACGCCACCGGCAGTTCATATGTCGCATCCACGATCAGATGCAACTTGTAACCGAACCACCGGACGACCTTCTCCCACCATGTACCGCCTTCCCGCTGTCCTCGATACGTTTTACAGCCGTAGTCCGCATCGGTGTCCCGTCGTCCGTCCGCCTGCCCCCTTGGATTCTTACGCTTGGCAAACGACGAGATCGCCTTGCTGTCGATCGCCAAATACTTTCCAAACTCCGGCAACGCTTCGGATAACTGCTTCACGAGCTTGTCGAACAGGTCCTCCAGCAAACACTCGTGCTTCATCAGGTTTTTCAGAAATCGCGTGTAGGCCCACGGCGGCGGGACTTGATGTAAGCGTCAAATCCGCCCCACCTTTTCAAGGGCCGACGTTCATGCGATGCTAAAGGCAACCGGATCGAAACAAGGAGGTTGCCTGCCATGAACGATCCCCGAAAAGACCGCGAACAACTGCGCCAACTGTGGGCTGCCCGCATCGCCGACTATCGCTCAAGCGGCCTGACCATGGCCGCCTGGTGCGCCCGCCATCACATCCGCGTCGACCAGCTGAAATACTGGCTCTATCGCCGTAAGCTCCAGAACCCTTCCCCCAGAGCGGCCGGTCCTCGCTTCCTCCCATTGACCGTGACGGAACCGTCGCCTACGCTGACCGTTCGGGTCGGATCCGTCCACATCGACCTCAAGCCCGGCTTTGATCCCCAACTGCTCAAAGCCGTCGTGCGTGCCCTGGAGGAAGCGCCATGCTCGCCTTAAGCGCCTGGCCCCGCGTCTATCTGGCCTGCGGACCGACCGATCTGCGCAAGTCCACCGACGCGCTGGCCGCCATCGTGCAGCAACACTTCCGCCTGGACCCGTTCTCACCGGCGCTGTTCGTGTTTTGCAACCGCCAGCGCAACAAACTGAAGATCCTCTACTGGGAACACAATGGGTTCTGGTTGCTCTATCGTCGGCTGGAACGCGGCACGTTCGCCTGGCCTTCGGATCGCGCAGGAACGCTGGCCATCTCGGCCCGTCAGCTCCGCTGGCTGCTGGACGGACTGGAGCTGAGCCAGCGACGGGCCCATCCGCAGGTCGTCGCTCAAACGGTGATCTGACGCAAATGTTCACGATTTCGCCACTTTTAGCAGCAGGTAGAGAGGACCGACTCGTCGAATCTGTTAAGTATGAACACACAAGCGGAGATGCACCCCCTCATGGAAGCATGGACTCGGCAAGTGGCCGAGCTGGCTCAGCAAAATACCGAGTTGGCTCAGCAAAATACCGAGCTGGCTCAGCAGAATGCCGGGCTGGAGCACCAAATCGCGGAACTGTCGGCCAAACTGAAGTGGTACGAAGAACAGTTCCGCCTGGCGCAACAAAAACGTTTCGGCGCCTCCAGCGAAAAGACGCCACCGGAGCAGCTGGCGTTCGATTTGTTCAACGAAGCGGAAGTGCTCGCCACCCCCCAAGGTGAAGAGCCGCCGATGGAGAAAATCACGTACGAGCGCCGCAAACGCTCCGGCAAGCGCGAACCGAAGCTGGAGGAGCTGCCGATCGAGACCGTGACGTACGAGCTGGGCGAAAGCGAGCGGGTCTGCTCGTGCTGCGGTGGCGCGCTTCATGAGATGAGCACCGAAACGCGAAACGAACTCGCGATCATCCCGCCGCAGGTCAAAGTCGTGCGGCATGTGCGCAAGGTGTATGCCTGCCGCCGCTGCGAGCGCGAGGAGATCCGCACGCCGATCGTGACCGCGCCGATGCCTAAACCGGTGTGCCCGGGCAGTCTGGCGTCGCCCTCGAGCCTGGCATATGTGATGACGCAAAAATATGTCGACAGCCAGCCGCTGTACCGGCAGGAGCAGCAGTTCGCCCGTCTGGGCCTGACGATTTCCCGACAGACGTTGGCCAACTGGATGATCCGCGGCGCCGAGTGGTTGGCGCTGCTCTACGACCGCATGCGCGAACATTTGCTCAAGCAGGACATCCTGCATGCGGACGAGACGACGCTGCAGGTGTTGCGCGAGCCCGGCAAGGCGGCCGAACCCCCCTCGTACCTGTGGCTGTATCGGACCGGGCGAACGGGTCCGCCGATCGTGCTCTACGAGTACCAGCCGACGCGAAACGGGGACCACGCGCGGAAGTTTCTTTCCGGCTTTACGGGCTACCTGCACGTCGACGGCTATGCCGGCTACCACAAAGTGCCGGGCGTCACGCTCGTCGGCTGCTGGGCGCATGCGCGGCGCAAGTTCGACGAAGCGCTGAAAGCGTTGCCCGCCGGAGCCTCCAACACCGAAACGGCAGCCCATCAGGGACGGGCGTTCTGCAACGAGCTGTTTGCCATCGAGCGCGAGCTCAAAGACGCCTCGCCGGAAGAACGTTATGCCGTCCGCCTGGAGCGAAGCAAGCCCGTGGTGGAGGCTTACTTGGCATGGCTTCGAAAGCAGCGGTCCCGGACCCTCCCGAAAAGTCTACTGGGACAGGCAATCGCGTACAGCCTCAGCCAATGGGACAAGCTGACGGCTTTTCTGCAAGACGGACGGCTGGAGCTGGACAACAACCGCAGCGAGCGGTCGATCAAGCCGTTCGTGATCGGGCGCAAGAACTGGCTGTTCGCCAACACGCCGCGTGGGGCCAAGGCCAGCGCAACGATCTACAGTGTGATCGAGACGGCGAAAGAGAATGGGCTGAATCCGTTCGAGTATCTGAAGTACCTGTTCGAGCAGCTGCCCCAGCTGGAGGATCCGAAAGATCCGGAGGCGTTGGACCGACGGTTGCCCTGGTCGTCCGAGTTGCCATCGATCTGCCGGGCGTCTGGATCGTAAACCCTCTTATACCTTACCCCAGCCCCCATCTGATGAATAGGTGGGGGCTATTTGACGCTTACCGAAATGGGGAGTTTTACATGATCCACGAGATGAGAAAACGGGGAATGAACATCACACAAATCGCCCACGAGTTGGGCCGAGACCGGAAAACGATCCGCAAATGGCTGAAGCAATCCGAACCGGCCTCTTACCAACGACAGGTCAAGCGCCCGAGCAAATTGGATCCTTTCAAGGACTATATCCGGCGGCGAATGGAGGAGGGCTGCTTAAACGCGAACGTCATCTTCGATGAGATCAAGGCCAAAGGGTATTCCGGCCGTAAAACCATTTTGCGATCCTTCATGCAACCTCTTCGTCCAGCCGCCATTGCGAAAGCGACCGTACGGTACGAAACGTCGCCCGGCTATCAGGCTCAGGTCGACTGGGGCCGGTTTCGGGTCGACTGGAATAGAGAGCCGAAACGACTGTATGCCTTTGTCATGGTCTTGGGCTACTCCCGCATGATGTATGTCGAATTCACGGAGGACGAAAAACTCGACACGCTCATCGGCTGCCATCTGCGGGCATTCGCATACTTCGGCGGGCGTCCGGAAGTGCTTCTGTACGACAATATGAAAACCGTCGTCACCGACTTCGACGAACGCGGACACGCCGTTTGGAATGAACGATTTGCACGCTTTGCGGCCCATCACGGCTTTCTTCCACGCAATTGTCGCCCCTACCGGGCGAGAACGAAAGGCAAGGTGGAAAACGGCATCGGCTATGTCCGCAAAAACTTCTGGCCTCGGGTCAAAACCTTTACCAGCCTGGATGATCTCAATCGGCAAGTTCGCCACTGGCTGGATACGGTCGCGAACATCCGGGTGCACGGGACGACGCATGAACAGCCCCGTCAACGTCTGGCCCAGGAGGGGCTCAAACCGATCAACCCGATCCCGTTCGAGGAAGTGGACCGACATGCGCGGAAAGTATCGCTCGACGCATGCCACTTGCCGTTTCACAAAACGTTGGATCAATTCGACTTCAGCTTTCAGCCGTCGATCGACGAGCGGAAGATCCGGGAGTTGGCCACGCTCCGGTTCCTGGAGCACCGGGAGAATCTGATCTTTCTGGGGCCGCCGGGAGTCGGAAAAACCCACCTGGCCGTGGCGATTGCGCTGGAAGCCATCAAACAGCGGTATACGGTCTATTTTACGACCGCTCACGATCTGGTGGAAACGCTGCAACAAGCGCACCACAACAATACAATGCGGCAAAAAATCAAAACATTCACCAAGCCGAATTTGCTTATTATCGACGAAATCGGCTACAGACGGATGGAGGATACCGCCGCACACTTCTTCTTCCAGATCATATCTGAACGGTACGAGACCGGATCGATTATTTTGACTTCCAACAAGACATACGGGGCATGGGGCGAGATTTTTGGCGATTCGGTATTGGCGACGGCCATCCTGGACCGACTGCTGCATCATTCGACCACAATCAATATCAAGGGGGAGAGTTATCGCATCAAGGAAAAGAAGAAAGCCGGTTTCTTTCGGCCAGAAGGAAACAGCGATAAATCGGAATCGTTGATATGATTGGACGCCCAGCATCCCCCCTAGGGAGGCGCATTGAATCGTACTTACTGGGGAATTTTCAACCGATTATTTTGAGGATTTTTCAATTGGTCTTGACAGATGACCAAGGAACTGGTCTTGCAAGCTCTCGATCAGGCTTACAGCCGTCAGCGGCCCCAAGGTCAGGTTCTGCATCATTCCGATCGGGGCAGCCAATACGCTTCCCATGAATACCAACAACGGCTGCTCAAATACGGGATGCAGGGCAGCATGAGCCGCAAGGGCAACTGCTACGACAACGCCTGCATCGAATCGTTTCACAGCGTACTCAAAAAGGAACTCGTTTATCTGGAAAAGTTCAAGACCCGTAAGGAAGCGCAAAGTAAGATCTAAGATCTTTGAATATATCGAGTTGTTCTACAATCGCAAACGCGTCCATTCGGCGATCGGGTATCTTACACCCGTCCAATACGAACAAATGTACGATCGCGCTGCGTAATTTTCTCGATTCCATGTGTCCAATCTATTGACAGAGGTCCACGACGAGGCTACCGCCTCTTTTCGTTTAGCCGGGGTGGTCAACTTTTCGCCTGTCACAGTGGTCAACTTTTCCCTTGACAAACACAGCGATTGGTGATAGAATTGAGGAAGATCTTCTTTCGTTTTACAAACGGAAGGGAGAGAAACTGTGATGAACAAAAAGCTCGTCATTGGTTCTCTTGTTACAACTCTTATCTTTACCTGCATCTCACCTACTTTCGCTGCCTCAAGTCAACGAGTTGCTCCATCTTCCTCGGCTGTCTACGTTGTCCAAGAGATATCAATCAAAGACCTTAATAATGTAAACAAGCAGACGTCAACACCAGTGAAAAACGGAGAAGTTAAAGCTGAGGGGATTAGGGGACAGCTTGTACAACAGGCAACAAGACTTTTGGCTATCACCATCCGTAAAGGCGGTGAAGAGGTCAGCTGGATTCTTAAATACGTTGATGCTGATACAGCGAAGGCGTTTTATAAATACTCAGAAAGAATAGCCAGTCAACTTGATGTTATTGCTGGAATTCCCGACCTAACTGTTTCCATCGTGAAAGAGAAGATTTTCTATTTTTGTTTGAATACCTTAAAATTAGATGGAGGTATATCTCTGCAAATCGCCGATGGGATAGCTCGCGCACTGAACCTGTTGCTATTTTAGGAGGGGTTCATTTTGGAGAACGATGAGAAGCTGAAACAATTAGAACTCGAAATTCAAAAGCTTAAAGAGGAAATTCAATCTCTTAAAGAGGCTGTGTTCAATTTGGCCTATTCTAAAACAACAGACCCTAAATTTGCTTTTTTTGACTGGCTAGTTAGATATGGCGTAGTATTTAATGGGAAAAGAGAGCGATTAGATTGGGTGATGCACGTTCTTGAATGCAGACTCGAACAAAAACCGCTATCTAAGCAAAAGTCTATACCAGGGGTTTCCTATGAACTGCTGTATAAGGAATCTGTTCCGACATATGAAGAAACCAAGACACTTCTGATGCAAGTTTTAGAAACCAACAATGAAGAAATCGTAAAAGATCTTATTGACTCACTAATAAAACAAGGTATTCGAAATAAATTAGTAGAGTACCTACAACAGCACAGGTAAATAACTCTGGATCTTGAAACGAATATCTACCACAACTTGGATAGACCCCTTGGTTGGATGTGTACCAGAGCTTCTTCTCTTGGTTTTCCCTGGCTGGTGTAACCGGGCAGTGCACTATGGGGTTAAGATTTTGCCGCTTTTGGCGCTTTTTCTTGTGGTGCTCTTTGTTTGGTCTGATGCGGCATTGGCGGCAAGCGCGTTGGACAAGGCCGTCCGCCTGCCCGGCGCTTACGACCAGATTTTGCAATCCATTGACGATCTCTTTCTCCAAACGCAGCGGTTAAGCGCGCAATTTCCGTCGCTGGCAGCATTCGATCGAGTGGGAAGACGAATACAAATGTCCTCGCCCCACCGATGGGGCGGTTCGCTTAGCGGAAATGTGGTCAAAATGACCACATTTTCAGGCCGGCCAAGGCCTTCTTCTCCCGTGTCCTAATCGGGTTCGGGATCGGTGTTGCGCTGTTGCTTTTAGGCGCGATCCCTTATGACACTATTCACGAGGTGATTTCCACCATGCGTTCGACCGTGACGGAGTCGTTGAAACCGCTCAACAAATATTTCTTTCCGCTCTGCGCGGGTTTCGTTCTCGTCGTATCGGCCGTTTGGGATCGGTTTCCCGCCGTCGATGTTTTTTTCCTGGCGGCTGGAATCTTTTTGATGTTTCTTCCCTATGAAATCAAATTTTTGCTGCGCGCTTTGCAACCTTCACAGCGCAGGCCGTTCGACTTCAAATGGTTTTCGGCCGCTTGTCTGGGCATTGCGATGATCGGTGTTGCTTCGATCGGACAGATGGACGGCGTTTCTATCGCCATGCTGACGGTAGGGCTGTTTTTGGGAATTTTCCCTTTTTCTTGATCGATTCGCGTCATGGCGGCTCTCATCCGAAATTTCTATATTCACATAAAATTTACATAAGAGATATAGTAGTGGTTGCCCTCGGTTACTCCTTTGTTTTTACAAGTTTTATGGATGTATTGTCTGTTTACCGCACAATAGGCATTCTCTTAGGCTTCATGCTGATCATAGCGGTTTTGGGAAAAATGACGACGAGGTCGTAAAACCGCAAAAACGAACAACGCCGCGCGCGGGCTCGCTCTTGTGATGCGACGGCTGCCGGAACCGTCGGGCCGCCAACGGTCATACCGGAACGGCACGGGCGGCGCAGGCGGTCAGTCCGCCGCCTCCGTCAGGCATTTCCGCACGACGCGGGTCAAGTCCCGCAGATCCGTCTTGGAGCGGATCGACGCTTCAAGCACGGCTTCCGGGCGTTCCCGCGACCAGTCGAGGCCGAAGCCGGCGTTTTGCGCGAGCTGGCGGACGAATTCGCGCAGCGTCCGGCCGTTGCCTTCGCGGAACGGATGCAGCACGTTCAGTTCCGCGAGATAGTGGGCGGCCCGTTCGGCGAACGCGTCGGCGGACAGCCCGACCAGCCGTTTTTCCCGGGCGAGCGCCGCCAGCGTTTCGGCAAGGCTCTGCTCCAGGAACCGGACCGGCGCGAACGCGAAGCCACCTTTGGCGATGTTTTCCCTGCGGAATTCCCCGGCAAACGGATAGACGTCGCGAAACACGTGCCGATGGATCGTCTTCAGGTGTTCGGCGTCGAACGCGCCGGACACCGGCCGCATGATCAGCTCCGCCAGCCGGGCGGTCGTGACGACGGCTTCGTACCTTTCCAGCCGGTCGGCCTCGCGGATATCCGGAATGTTGATCAGCACGTCCGTGCCGGGGTAGCAATACAGCGATTGTTCAGTCACGGCCGGCCAGCTCCAGCGCTCGCCGGAGAAAGTCCCGCTCGGACATCCGCCCAAGCAGCCGGTCGGCGATCAGCTGTTCCGCTCCGTCCGGCAACCGCATGTTTTCGATTTCAAGGCTCGCCTTCGCCTGCCGCAACGCCTGCAACGCCCGCTCCACCGTTTCGACTTTCGGCTGTCTTTTTCCCCGCGCCACTGGTCGTTCCCTCCTCTTCCCGAAATCCATCATACCAAAACGCCGTCGCGCAGGAAACGGCCGGGAAAAACACAAAACGCGGCCCCGACGAACCGGCGCCGGCGCCCGACGTCGTTACGCCATGAGCGCCTCGACCAAGCCGGCCCATCAGAGCCGCAAAAACACCCGCACCGCCGTTTTCGATGAAACGGCCGCAAACCTCATTCCGTCCCGACCGCAGCGCGCGCGTCCCGCCACCGCCGCAGCCGCCCGACCGCCTTCAGCCCGCGCAGCCAGCGCGGTCCCGCGGCGGCGTACACCGCATTGGCCGCCGTGCACGCGACGACATGGGGTACGCGACAGAGCGGACGCCGAAACACCGCCCGAACACCCGACCGGACGCCCGACCGGGCGCCGGACGCATCGGCGACGTCGAAGCCGGTCTCCGCCTTCGCGCGCTCGAACTCGGCGAGCGCCGCCCGTTTCGCCTTGAACAGCATCATCTGCACGCGGCTGTAGACGTTGACCGCGCCGTCGCCCGTCGTCTCGATCGGCAGAAAAATCGCTTCCGGATATTTTTCGGTGATCAGCGACTGCACCCCGTCGGACACGCCGGACGACGGCATGCATCCGAACGGCTTCACCGAAATCGTCATGTTCGCCTTGCGCTCGGCCACGTTCAGGATCAGTTTGCCGACCTCCATATGCCCCTCGCCGCCGCGCAGTTGGTTGTTGTAATGCTCGTGCGCGACTGCAGCGATTTTGTCCATGTCGGGCAAATGATAGCCGTACAGCCCCATCGCGCGCGCGTACGTCTGAAACAGCAGCCGAAGCGCCCGGTCGGCGACCCACAGCAGGCGCAGGCGCATCACCGGGTTGACGTCGGCGAGTCCCTTGCGGCCGCCGTCGGCGCGGCGCAGCCCCATGCGCAGTTTCGTGTCGTACCGGCCGGCCCAGATCAGGTACAGAATCCAGTTCGTCACCGGCTGGATGTCGACTTCCGCGCCTTCTTCCTCCAGAAAACGTTGCAGACGGTAATTGCCGTCCCCTTCGGTCGTCATCGCCCAAAATTCGCCGATCACCGCCACTTTCGGCTTCACCCGCATGCGGTCGACGCGGATGCCGCCGAGAACGCGCCGGCACCGGAGCAACGCGGGCAAAAGCGGTTTCCGACGGCTGAGCGCGTCGTAGAGCAGCCGCTTGCACCGCTCGATCGCGGCGTCGGTCGCGCCGGGCTCGACTTCGTACGGCCGCAACCGGTATCCGATCACGTTCAAAATGTCGCCGAGCACGACCGCCTTCAGAAACGCGACGAAAAACGGCGGGTCGAGCTTCAGCGCGGAGTCGTCGCCGGTCGCCTGCTTGAGCCCGTCCGTCTGCTGAAAAAGCAGCACGCGAAACCCTTCAAACCCCGCGTCGCGCAGCGCCTTGCGGTATTCCGTCACGTACGTGCCGAACCGGCACGGCCCGCACGAACCGCTCGTGACGAACACGTAATTTCGGACGATCTCCTCGACGGATTTTCCCTCGACGTCGCGCAGGTGATGCAAATATTTTAACAGATTGCCGACCGTAAAATACGTCGGGTTGCACTGGCCGCGGTTGCCGAACTCCTTGCCGTACCGCAGCGATTCGTTGTCGGGGCAGTCGAGATGCTTGACCCGGTAGCCGAGCCCTTTGAGCGCGCCCTCGACCAGGTAATCGTGCGCGAGCGTCAGCCCGCCGAACAGAATGGTCACCGCATCGCGCTCCCGCGCGGTAAACCGCCTCGGCACCGGATCGAACCAGTGGGATGTTTTTCGTTCAGGAGACGACGGCATCGGTCATCCGCTCCTTTTCACGGGATTGTTCCTGAAGTCGTTCCTCGTGCAGACGCAGCGTGTGGGCGTACGTTTTCACGCGGATTTGGATCGAGCCGCCCGGCTTATTGGCGTCGATGTCGTGTAACGCCGAATACGGGGTGCCGGCCGCCGTGATGATCGCGTCGATCAGCCCGTACGTCGGCGCGTCGTGCCCGCACTTGAAACTGGACAGATCGAGCACCGCGACGTTCGGGTGGCGCGCGGCGAATTTGGCGGCCCACACTTTCTGCACGCTGTTGGCGCTGAAATTTTCCGGCCAGACGTCCGACACTTCGAGCGCGTACGCGGTCCGGCCGCTTTCGAGGTCTTCCCGGAAAAAGCGCCGCAGCCACGCTTCGTCTTTCGGAATCGACCGCATCGACAAAATCGGGTAGCCGAGCGCCTGGAATTCGTCCGGAATGCCGTGGTGAAGCCCCGGGTCGGAATGGTACGGACGGCCGATCATGAGCAGGACGATCCGGTTCTCCCGTTCGGCCTGTTCGAGCAGTTCGCGGCCTTTTTGCTGCATCTCTGCCTCGAACATCTCCAGCGCCTTCCACCCCTGATCGACGGCGAAGTCGCTTTCGTCCTCCGTCACCCGCAAAGGTTCGCCGAACGCCTCGAACATCTGGCGTTTCAACAGGTTCGGCTCGGCGAAATTGACCGCGGGGTCCAGGTACGTCACGCCCCGGCTCGCGAAAAAGTCGGTTTCCTTGGTAAACGCGGCTTTGACGACGTTCGGCGCCCCCTGGACGATCGGGCAGCTCGTCGAATCCATCACGTTGTGCAGATACGTCGGAATGTGGGTGATGCACGGAAACACGATGTAATCGAGCGGCTGCCGCGCGTGGTGTTTGAACAGCAGGTTGTGGACGTGCGCCTGCGCCACTTTCGACGGGTAGCACGGGTCGATCGATCCGTACTTGCCGCCTTCCAGCCACAGCTCCTCGCTCGTGTAGTCGCTGAACACGACGTTTTTCGGATCGACGCCGAGCGTCTCGAAATACGTCCGCCAAAACGGCGCCGTCGACCACATGTTGAGCACGCGCGGGATGCCGATTCGAAGGCGGCTTCGGCGCTCGGCGGCTTCCGCCGGCGACCGGGCGAACGGACGCCGGTACGTTTTGCGCCGGACGCCGAACAGCCCTTTCGTCACGCGGACGTCCTCGACGATCGTCTCCGGCCCGGGCAGCGGCTCCGGATCGTAAAAATGCTGGAACATCCGGCGCGCCTCGTACTCGACGAGGTTCGGGCACCGTTTTTTGAGCTCCTGGCGCTCCCGAACGATGCGCATCATCGCTTCCTTGTCCTCGACCGTGCCCTTTTCGCAACTGAAGCCGGAAATGTACCGGGCGGTCGCGCCGTCCGGCGTTTTCGCGTCGATGAACGTCCTGCTGCAATGGTTCGGGCAGAACGAACAGCGCGTCGTTTCGTCGTTGCGGGTCGTGTAGGTGAGGCCGATCGCGGCGTCCAGGCCGACGAACGTCGAATAGCCCCGACGCCCGACGACGCGCAGCGCCTCCATCGCCGCGCCGATCGCGCCGGCTTCGCCGGGATGGGGATGCACGAAAATTTCGGCGTCCGGCACGCGCTCGCGGATGTAGTCGACCTGCGCCTTGACCGCGGCCAGGTTGTACTGCGTGCCGCCCTGCAGGACGAACCTGCGTCCGAGCTCGGCCAGCCGCGGAATCTGGACGACGTATTGCCAGACGTTTTTCGGCAGCACGAGCGCGAGACCGGCCAGCATTTCTTCTTTGGAGAAACCTTCCTTTTGGAAATTGACGCGGTCGGCGTCAAGAAAAACGGCGCAGCCGTACGAAAATTTCGGCGACAGCTCCGCCCTGAACGCGGCCTCGGCGTATTCGCGCACCGGAATGCCGAACTGGTCGGCCATCGCCTGCAGCAGCATGCCGTTGCCGGCGGAACATTGGTTGGACAGGCGGAAATTGCGGATTTCGCCGTTTTTCAAAAACAGCACCTTGATGTCCTGCCCGCCGATGTCGCAGATGACGTCGACGTCGCCGAACCGGCTGACGGCGCTCATCATGTGCGCGACCGTCTCGACGATGTTGACGTCGGCTTTCAGCGTTTTTTCGAGAATCTCCGCCGCGTAGCCGGTCGCGCCGAAGCCGACGACGTCGAGCCGGGCGCCACGGCTTTCGACGCGGTCGCGGATGCGGCGCAACATTTCTTTGGTGTCTTCCAGCGGATTACCTTTGGAGAGCTGGTACTCCTTCAGCAGCACGCGGCCGGATTCGTCGAGCAGCACCGCCTTCGACGACGTCGAACCGCCGTCGACGCCGATCGCCGCGCGGACGACCTCGCCGCGCCGGAATTCGGCAGGCGTAAACGGCGGCACGGTATAGCGGCGGCGGAACTCCTCCAGCTCTTCGGCGCTGCGGACGAGCGGCGGGCCGGCTTTTTCCCCGAGGCGCGCCTTGCGGCCGTAGGCGATGAACGCTTTCAGCTCTTCCGTCCCCTTGTAGCGCCCCGCTTCCGCCGGCTCGTGCAGGCCGTAGACGACGGCTCCATAGGCGGCGTAATACTGGGAATGTTCGGGCACGAAAATGAGCTCTTCGACCGGCACGTCGCGCGGATAGTCGTAGCCGCGGTCGCGCCACGTTTCGGGAATGCGCTTGCGCCAGCAGTCCTGGAGAAACGGCAGGTACGTGTTCGGCCCGCCGAGCAACAGGACGCGATGGCGCAGCGTATGGCCGCGCGTGAGCACCGACAGGTTCTGCATCACGATCGCGTCGGCGAGCGAGCACATGATTTCGGGGGCGGGAATGCCGCTTTTGACCAGGTTGACGATGTCGGTCTCGGCGAACACACCGCATTTGGCGGCCACGTGGTGGAGGCGGCGGTCGTCGAACCGGAGGCGCGCGACTTCCTCGGCGGGCATGCCGACCTTGATCATGCACTTGTCGATCGTGGCGCCCGTGCCGGAGGCGCATTTGTCGTTCATCGAAGTGATCGCTTGCTTGTCGCCGGTTTTGTCGTTCGGCTTGAAAATGATGATTTTCGCGTCCTGGCCGCCGAGCTCGACAACGCTGCCGACGTCGGGATGCAGCCGTTCGACCGCCATCGTGACGGCGTTGACTTCTTGAACAAACTTGGCGCCGATCGCGTCGGCCAGCGGACCGCCGCCCGAACCGGTGATGAACACGCGGATGCGGTCGCGCGGGATGTCGGGAAACCGCGCTTCGATCGTTTCCAGAAATTCGAGCGTCTTTTCCGCCTGTTTCGTGTGGTGGCGCTGGTAGTCGGACCAGCGGATCTCCAGCGTGTCCGGGTCGACCGCCGTCGCCTTGACTGTCGTCGATCCGACGTCGATGCCGATGATCAGCGAACGCATGGGAAGAGGATCTCCTTTTCGGGAAGGATCGGGTAAACTGTTCCCGAAAAGGGGAGGAATTATGCAGGCAAAATAAAAAGACTTCCTTTTGGGCTTTCAATCACCTTTGTAACGACTGAACCATGCCTGTTGGTTATTTGTCGCTCTTCCCCCACTTCTTGAATATGTAAATGAGATTCCTTTTTGTGATAACTCTTTTACAATCGGGGCTAACTCCATTCCTTCTATAATCCACAGTGTACCTCCTTTCAAACGATTATCTAAATTTAACAGTATCTTCTGCCGATTTAAATTTCTCTTGCTCTGAGCTTATCCCACTTCATTTCATTCCCGCCCATTTTCTACGCAATTCATCCGCTTTTCTAATGATTCTCTCTTTAAGTTCTTCTCCATCAATAGATTTATTGTTCTGAATCCCAAATCCTTCTGGCGGGATATCTAACTTCTTCAATTTCTCAAAAACAGGTTGCATTGCTTTTTCTGGATTTCTAAAAAATTCACTTCCGCGAATCCGAACAAACCTCCATCCCAATCGTTCTAATAGAGCTTGCCGGGCCATATCATATCCAATTTGGTCGAAGGTATGCCACTTGTCACCGTCACATTCTACTGCAAGTCGCTTACCTCCTCCTTCGACCACCATATCAATTCTGTAGGCTCCCACCCGCCATTGTGGAATAACACGATATCCGGCCTGAACTAAACGCTGCATTACCAATTTCTCAAATTCGGATTCTGCTTGTTTTTCCAGTTCAGATATAATTTCCGATAATGCATAAGGGTTCTTAGCATGTAAAATTAACTTTCTTCGCAAGTCGTCTTCTTTAAGATCAAGCTCCGGATCCAACGAGTAGACAACCCACATTTGATCGCGCGCCCGACTGGCGGCCACATTGAATCTTTTCTTAAATCTGTCATCCACACGCTTGACCAGAGGGCCATCCCCTTTGGGGGTATCGACGATGCTCAGAAAAATGACATCCCGCTCATCCCCCTGAAACTGGGCGGAGGTGCCGCATCGAATAGCCCGACGTTTGAATTCAGTAGGACTCATGTGCTTACGCAACAGTGCTTCGATGCGAAGCGCCTGTTCTTCACCAACCATCGAGATAACTCCAAAAGTAGCATCCGCATATTCAGGCTGCATCGAAGCCGCTACCAACAAAGAGGCGACGTGCAAAGCTTCCTGTTCGTTTACCTTTGAGTCAGATACCGCCGATTCGATGCGGTATGCAACGGTAAACGGTCTTCGTTTCACATTACTGGGGTCACGAAGAGGAAGAATTCTTCCGTCATAAGACAAATAATTACTAAACTGGATGATCTCAGGAACACAACGAAAATGCTCACGCAATTGAACTATTCCTGGGAAAAACACCTTGGCCAGATCGTATACTGAGTTTATAGGATCGAACAATGCGGAATGAGGTATTCCTTTCAGATGAATTTCTATTAATTGTCTAATTTGATCATAATTTTGACCTATCGCTTCCGGACTGACTTGCTGATCGTCTCCAACGACCACAACTTGTTTTGCAAGATAAAATACGGTCAACGCCATGACATCCGACTGGCTGGCCTCGTCAATAATAAGCACATCAAATTGGTTTCTTCTGGGATCAAAATTTTCCACCACCCTGCTTATAGGCATAATCCAGACAGGAACTGCAGTCTGGCAAATAGGCATTAATCTCCTAGCTTCCGCTAAAAGATAAGGAACCCTCTTTCCAGTTCCTTTTCCTATTTTCTTTGTTATACTTTTCCAACCTTGTAAAGCTTGTCGTTGCTCCAGGGATGTTTTTCGAATTTGGGCGGTCCATGCTTTCTTTTCCACCAAAATTCCCGTAAGCTGTCGTAACTTCTCACTCAAATAGACAATTTTATCTTGCAATTCTTCCATAGAAACTTTTGACCTACGTTCTAACTCATCATGAAGTTGTCTCCAAAGCCAAGCTGAATCCGGGTTTCCAGGAAGATTCCCTCTTCCATGAATTCCTTCACGGTTTCTAATTTGCTCAGCCCATACAGGCGCAGATCTTTCTAATATTTCTATTAACTTTTTTCTTCTCTCAAATAAAGGAACTTTATTCAATAATGCTATAAGATTTTCGTAAGCGGTCCGATAACCTTCAACATCAAGCTCCTTAACCGCTTCATACAATCGATTCACAACGTCCGACTCGCCGGCACGGGACAATGCAGTCTTCAGCGTTTCCCGTAAATCGTTTAGTTGTTTTTCAATTGAAGACCATTTCAATCTGTTACATTGGGATTGAACAATAAGCGGGAGTTTATCTAAAACAATCTCTCTAATTCTGATCAACTCTGAATGAGCAACCATTTTGAGAGGGATTTCCTGAATTAAAACATCCCATTGTAACCCAAACCGTCTCATTTCAGATTCTAAGGGGATCCAGATTTTTTGGTACCAATTCAAACATTGCGAAATTTGTTCAGCAAAATAACGTCCCACTTCTTCGGGCTCACGCCCCAATTCATTTACAGCAGGCCCTCCTATGGAAGTTATTTGCCTTTCCCACCTTGATATTAATTTTGTTCGAGCAACCTCTAAACGGATGTAATCTGATAATGCCTCAAAATGTTCCTTCTTAGCAGGACTCGCCCCATCCACTTTTACATTTTTTATAATTTTCTTCCATGATGGATTAACTAGGAGCTTTAGTAATCCCAATTTCCCTCTTTTTTCTAGGTATGAAATAATTTTATCAAACAAATAGATTGTCTCTTCATTACACAACATATAGGAAATATCAATATTATATCTCAATAGTTTTGACTTAATTTTTTTATGAAAATTATAAGTTTCATTTATCTCCTCGATTAATTCCTCCCATATCTTTTGTTCAGTTCCTCCTTCGAATCCCGCAAAAAAAACTCTCATCCGCCACTCCGATTCATCGAGCAAGGGTTGAACAGCTTGTTTCAAACGATTCATTAAATCTAAAAGATGATCCGGCAGAACGTCCAGAGGCATCTCTTGCCATAAATCCGTCCGATAACCTAGATTTTGCTCTGCTAGTCTTGCTCTTTCCTGAACTAATCTTTCAAAATCAGATGGATGAAGCAATTCTTGCGTGTTTGGAAAAGTATTCCCAAGTTCCCTTTCTTCTTCCCCAGTCCATGCGGTGTTTGTATAATAAAGTTCAACCAATTCTTCATGGCTTAATGGAAGAGGTTCACCAAACGCCACCGGTGACGGAATCCAAGAATCCTTTTCTTGATTCTCCACAACATACCGTGCCGCTTGGGATGGATCATATTCTTCTCCTGCGAGAATGATCTTCCGATATTCATCCTGTCTTGCTTGTTTTAGCTTTTCTCTGGTTTCCCTCAATTCTCTTAGAAGATCTTTTCGCTGTTTCATCAAACTGTTCGCTTCGCGCTCCAAATTATCGGCATCGAGAGACGAAAGCCGCTCGGTGATGGCATCCACCGAACTTTCCAACTGCCGCTGACTCTCCGTGTCGTTGTCCAAAACACTTACGCAAAGAGGTTGAAGCGGTTCTATCACTTTATCCCTCAAAACTCTCAGCGCTTTGGAGGTATGGCTAGTAACTAGCACGCTTTTCCCTTGAGCAAGCAAATGCCCCAACAAGTTAGCAATCGTGTGCGTTTTGCCTGTACCGGGAGGTCCCTGCACCAATACGGATCCGTATTTTTCCAATCTCCGTGCAATTTCAAGTTGTTCAGCATTGGCCTCTTTACACAACAGCACATGCTCATCTTCACCGTTTACATCAAATGAATAAGAGTTTTCTTTTTGGGAACCATGATCCCTTTCGGTATTGATCCCAATCATATTGACTAAAGATTCTGGAAAAATATTCCTTTCCTGTATATCTTTGAGAATTGCTTCTAACGCCGCTGCAAATCCGAGATTACGCTTACGCAAAAAAATCACAGGATCCCGTCTAATGGTAGGAGCCATTAGTGATATCGAATCATCTTTCTTCTCGATAAACTTTCCATGGATAGGGGACAAACGCAGTACGAACTCCTTTAAGAATTGGGTGGTTTCCTCTCCTCCTAAAGGATGATATTGATTTTTTTCTAAATCCTGGATTGACTCCGATAGTAACTGGCCGGGTACTTCATTAATGGAGCGAAACAAAGCACTATACAGTTCAGGAGGATTTCCTGTGTTCATAATCGTAAATTCCGGTATAGATGGGTCAAACAATAACTGTACTCGTTGCAGAAGTATAGGATGATATATGTCCGTTCCGTCCTTTCTCGGCCAGTTAAGTATCCCTTCTCCAATGACCAGCTCCACCTGCTCCGATTCTCTTTCGATCCAAGAATGAAGCGCATAAAGTCTTTCAAAGATATCCATCGCCTGACGGGCAGGTTTTTCTGATTCCACCCACCGATTCCGCTTTTCCACCCATTTCTGGTAAACTTTTACTCGCTCTGTATCATCCTGAAACCGAATCATTACATCTTTTCCTTCATCATCTTTCAAAATGCGTTCTTCACGAATCCTCACTACCCCATCCACTTTTTCCCATCCATCTTCTAGCCACTCAAATAGTTCCTGGGGAGGACGGGGCGCTTCCGTCAACCTCGGCCTTCGTACTTTTAGAAGATAATCCTCGCTTTCCTCTGAGTTAGAAGAAACCATTCCCCTTTGAACTGCGGGGTGATTTGGAAGATCCCGCAACCACAGTTTCCAGAGCTGATCCTCAATATTCCTTTCAACAGGATTTCGCAACTGATCTAGGGCCTGAAGATAACGGAAAATAGCGGTCAGTTTCAATTTGATGATGTCCTGCTGTTCAGAACTCTGATGCGACAATCTTTTTGTCCCTCCCGGCCAAAATATGTATGTGTTTCGAACCATTAACGTTGTAGACCGACTTCAAAAAGCAAGGAAAATGCCTTCTAACCGCTTCACGCGCTGAAGATTCTTGACGATAAATTGCTCTGATTTTTTCTGTGCTTTGATTTGAACCATATCCACTCGAATTAGAGAAAAGTTTGCTGAATGGTCATGATCATCACCATTCGACGCGTACCCGCATTTTTCCTGCCAGATCGGCAAAAAATCTGTCCAGTTCATTCGCCGACCTGCCACCCGCACATCGTGCAGGCTTCGGTCAGCATTTGCAGTCCTCCTCGCAACAGGACAAATCGCAGAGCATCATCCCCCGCTTCCGGTATTCCTCCAGAACGGCCGTATCTCGTCCCAACCGCTCCGCAATCGTTTCGGCGATGATGGCGAAACGTTGCCGGAATTTACAAATGAAACAGAACTTCTGATTTTCATGCGTGACGCCCGGCCCCGAAACGAACAATCCCGGAGTAACGGTCGACTCGTCGCGTTCATTGAGCAGAATCTCGCCCCGGGACCCTTGTTCAAACAGGTGCCGAACCAGTTCGAGGCTACCTTTGAATCCGGTCGCGAGAATCGGCGGATGCCTCGTCACGATGCGTCGTCGTACCCCGGATGTGTTCTTGCAGTAGACGAGATACCCTTCTTTTACGGAAACTTTGACTTTATAAACCTCGTAACCGGCCAGCCAACAAATGCGTCCCCGGGCGATTTCCCTTAAGCGGTCTTTCGTAAACGGAGACAATTCGACGCTCGGATCACTGCTTCTCTTGTTCGTCCATCGATCGACGCGATCGATGACGGTGACTTTTTTCCCGAGTCTGCTCAAATGGAAGGCCGCGTCCGCTCCGCTTTCAAAACCGCCGATCACGACCCTTTCTTCACCTTCAAGTTCGCTCCATTCCCGGACCAGGCTGCTGTGAACGCAATACTCCGCTCCCGGAAATCCGTCCATCTTCGGATACTGAAACTCTCCGGCGGCCCAGACGACGAAACGGCTGAACCATGTTCCGCGCGACGTTTCCAGTTCGAAACCGTCTTTCACGGGTCGAACGGCCGTCACGTCGATTCCCGTTTGCACCGGAAGTTTTCTGTAATCGGCTACCGCCTGCAAATAACGGGCATATTCTTCACCGGAAGGATGCTCCGTTCCCAACGTATAAGCGGGAGACGTCTGCAGGGCGATCGCGTTCAGATCCAACATGCCGAAAGCGTTGCTTGTGAAAGAAGGCGTGATCATGCGCATTTCCTTGGGCCATAACAGGAAAGAAGTTCCTATTTCTCCTCTTTCCAGTATACTGAAATCGACATTCAGGTCCTGAAGTACGCACCCCATGCCGATACCTGCGGCGCCGCCTCCGACAATCAGGCAATCGAAGGTTTGCCTCACCCGCGTTCACCCGCCTTGTCCTTAATCGTAATTATTACGATTAAGAAGTATATTATTGTGTTTTTTTATTCGTCAAGCACAGCCGCAAAGGCCGACCGCCTGTGCGCTTGTTGCGCTTCGCATCGCCCTGGAAATAGAACCCGATCAGTTCGTCGTCTGCATGATCGCCGACGGCGGCGAACGCTACGTCCACACGCTGTTCAACGACGGCTGGATGAAAGGACCAGTATTTCCATACGACGCCGGAATCGACGACGTCCGCGCCATGGCCCAGCGCTTGCGCCCGTGGTCGGAACGTCCGCGCGACGTCGCCAACTATCAGCCGGATTTGATCAACTCGCTGGGAGTACCGGAATCGACTCTTGCCGTCAACGCCGAAATCATCAGAGAAGAGGCAAAGATGACGAAAGGTGTGGCGGACATGCATCATCGTCAGGGGGCGTCGTCTTGAAGTCGGACCGGCTGGAACCGAGATCATTCAAACTTCTTTATCTGCTGACGTTTCTGTTTTTCAGCGCCAATGCGGTCACCCATGTGACGGTCCCTTTACAGACGGCCTCGACGGGAGCGAGCAACGCGACGACCGGCATCGTGACGGGCGCCTACATGCTCGCCTGTATGGTCGCCCGTCCCTGGGCCGGATATCTCGTGCGGCGGTACGGCGCCGGGCCGCTTTTGCGCGCGACGCTGATCGCCTATATGCCGGTGATGGCGGTGTTTCCGTTCGCAGATCCGGCCGGCCTGCTGGCCGTCCGGCTGCTGCAAGGCGGCTGCACGGCCTGTTTTTCCATGGCGCTGCAAATCGGCATGATCGACGCGCTTCCGGAACACCGGAGGGCGCACGGCGTATCGCTCTATTCGCTGAGCACGTACGCGCCCGCCGTCGTGATGCCGGTCGCCGGAATCCGCATCTGGGAAATCGGTGAAACATTCCTTTACGCCGGCGTGATGTTCGCGCTTATGGCCGCCGTCGGAACGGTCGGTTATGTGGCCGTCCCGCATTTGCAAGGCGCCGGGGAAACGCTTTCGCGCGACGACGGGACGAATCATCGGTCGCAACGGTTGCGCGCTTTGGGGAATCCGGATTTTCTCGTTTGCAGCTTTTCGATGCTCGCAGCCTCTGTCGCATTCGGAGCGGTGTCCGCCTTTATTCCGCTTTACGCAGCGCAGTTAGGCGAATACGACGCAGGAATATTTTTGGCGCTACAGGCCGCTACGGTCGTGACGGTCCGATTTGTTTGGCGAAAACGGATTCCTTCCGGCGGACGATGGCCGGGGCGGCTGATCGCCGGACTGCTCTCGCTGGTCGCCGCAGCGTCTTGTCTTTTGGCGCTTGCGGGCTGGACGGGGCCGTTCGGTTTCTATTCAGCCGCCGTTTTGATGGGGATCGCACAAGCGCTTTTGTATCCGACGCTGATGACACATCTGACGTTTGAGCTTCCGAACACTGCGCGCAACGTGCTGCTCGGACTGTTCATCGCCTCCGCGGACCTCGGCGTCGCCCTGGGCGGCATCGCGATGGGACCGGTGGCCGATCTGGGATCGTATCCGACCGTGTATGCGACGTGTGCGGGAGGCGCACTGCTGGCGGCATGTCTAGCAGTGGGACGCGAGGATTTGAGTAAAAACCAAAAGGCGTCCCCCTGAAACAAAGAAAAGGAGGACCGCCTCTCGGTTTTCGACGTTCCCGATTCAACAACGCTTGATCGTCAAGACGATCGTCGCACCGACCGCAATGCCGACGCCTACACCGGCGCAAGCAGCGGAACTGGCGGCAACCGTGGCGGCGATTGCACAAATGGGCGTTGTTTCCGCCTGCACGTCGCCCGCACCATAGATGCGCGCCAATTCGTCGTCGTCGACTCCCATCAGCGCTTCACCCGCCGGGTGATCGACCGCTGCCCCCCGGGTAGCCCGATACGACGGATTTTTCCACGCAAGAATGATTTGTTCACTTTCCACGAGAATCCCTCCTTAAATAGAAATAGATCGAGTCATTTAACACTTTACAACGGATAAAACGACGCCGATGCTCAATCCTACCGCAAAGCCCACGCAAAAGGGGGTTGTCTCCGCCTGAACGTCTCCGCGCCCGATGATTTCCTGCAAAGTCTCGTCTCCAAGCTCGACCAAAGCAGGTCCTGCAGGGTGAGCCGGCAGTTCTGTCGCAGCCGCACGGGCCTCCGGATTCTTCCAGGCTTGAACAACGGCTTCTCGGGTCACTTCCAATCGCCTCCTTTCCGAATACGTTGTGCAGGTTCGGGGTCGCCCCCCTCCCCTACCTTAATCGTAGCGAGGCCGCTCACCCGGCGGTACTTCGCAAAATAGCGGATTTTAGGATGCAAGACCTATCGCGTGAGCCAAACAAGGACGGCGATCGTGATCACAAGTCCGACCATAAAGCCTACAACGAAACGACTCCATTGATTTTTCCAGTCCCGTTTCAAATTTAAATGATTGTTGGGCACATCCTTTGTCTCTCCGACGAATTCGGTCCGACCCGGGAGCGTTCCACTCACTGCTTCTCGATCAACAAGTTTCCTCTTTTCTATTAAAATATTGCTTATAATAACAAGTAAAACATTGTATAGAAAATGCCCCCAAACCGACGCCCAAATATTACCTGTGTACCAAAAAAGAAAACCTGTAGATAATCCAACCATAAAACCTGACAACAAAAGACCAGGTGTCTTGAAAAATCGAACATGCAACGCTGTAAAGACTGCTGCGGCTCCCCCTATTCCCAGCGGAACCGAAGACCACCATTGAATCAATAGCGTTTGGATGAACGCACGGAAAAAAATTTCTTCTGCTAAGGAAGTCAATGACATGAGAGAAAAGAGATGGACATGACTCAGTTGAGTTAAATAAACGGCAAGAGTTTGGTTTTCCTCATCGAGATTCACAAAAATTTTTGGAAATAATTTATATATTAACCATAAAAATGATATGTTTGTAAACGCCGCAATCGTTCCAAGACCAAATATTTTCCATGGACTTCCCACATCCAAAAGCGCGCTCCATGGAATATGAAACGCCCACATCAGGACGAGTCCCGCGATACCTTGAAGACATGCTGCAAGGTAATCAAAAAAAAGCTTATGACCTTTCCGCTTCATGTTTCCTCTCCTCTTCCCACCCTAATTGGATCCCTGCACGCTCTAAAGACATGACCGACGGAATTCGATCCGGATGAGCCAAACGAAGGAATTGGTATCCGATCCCGGCCTCCCCCAACCACATACCCGCACTGGGGAGTCCCTGAGGCGTTCCTAAACGATAGTTTCCCGTCCTCTTTTTTTCTTCCATTACCTGAATCCCGATCCGCTTTGCCTTCGCCACTAAGTCGGGATTGCCCAATCGGCGACCGGCCTGAAGGAGGAACTCCGCTTGGCCCAAATCTCCGTGACATAGGCAATGGCTGCGGCCCAGCCCCCGACTGAGGACAGCGGATACCGCGGTCTGAATCTCTTCCGCCATCATCGCTCGTCGGGAAGGAGGAACGTAATCCCAGGACAGAAGGCGGCTAAGGCCAATCCCTGGGGCTCCGTGACACCAAGCCATTGAAGAGAAAGCTTTTTCTCCTGCGAATCGCCGATCTTCCCAATTGCCTTTTTCGGGATGAAACAAGGAGCGTTCATATGCTAGTCCTTCTTCCGCCGCTCGCCGGTATTCCTCTTTTCCGGTAGCCGCCGCCAAACGCAAGAGTGCCCAAGCAATTCCCGCAACGCCATGAGCCATTCCCGCCAATCCTCGATCAGTTTTTCCCTCTCCGAACCATGCGGCTCCTTCTCCGCTCGCCCGACGATTTTTGGACAAATGGTCGCCGTAAGCAGAGGCCACTTCGAGGGCTGCAGGCAGACCGAATTGCTCATACACGTTCAACAGGACGTGGATCACCCCCGCACCGCCGGAAAGGAGGTCGTAATACCGGTCTTCTTCGACCGCCCGGCCCATCAAGCGAACGATCTCCTCCATCCCCCCCAGCCATTGCGGTTCGCCGAGAATCGGGCCCAGGTGAGAGAGGACATACAGCACCGATCCCAAACCAAAAAAGGCGGAAGGAAATTTGGTAAGAAAGACTGCTTTTTGCAGAGCGGTTTCCATTGCCGCCCGGGCAGTCTGTCGAAAGGTTTCGTTATCGGTCACCCACCCGAGATAGCCGAGGAAAAGGGCAACACCGGCCACCCCGTTATATAACCCGGCATCCATGGAAGCCACACTCCACTGCCCACGGTGATTGACACCCGCCCCGATCCAGGTGCAATCTCTCCGATCCGGCCCCCAGATCGCTCTCTCCACCAGATAACGGCCGATCGTAGAGGCCTCCTCGACAAACACCCCGGTATCGACGGAAACATGTTGAATCTCCTCCGGCAGTCCACGGCCGGCCGAAACCGACTCCTCCCGATCACGGAGGGCAACGAGGGAAAAACGAATCCAATCGCTCTGCAGGTTGACTTCCTGGATGGTGAGATTCCGGAGCCGTTCCTCGACTTGTTCAAATCCTGACTTGGCAAATACGTCCGGAATTCTTCTTCCCCGCCCGTCCGATACGTCCTTCGATATTGGCATAGTTGTAAAATACGGGACATCCCCCTCCATTATATCGTCCCGTTCAGCGAGTACAAACCTGGAGTCCACCGGCGCATACCATAGCCGGTCTACGAGCTTTTCCCGATCTAAGGCATCCCTCAGATAATCCGGATGCCAAGATTCCAATAGAAAGTTCGCGTAATGTTGCGTGGCCCGGACCAAAACCCTTACCGGTACTTCTCGGAACCCTGCCAGCAGCCCATTTAGAGCTAGCAGCTCCTCTCGATGGGTGATCAAAATTTCACAGGTCTCTCGAAACCCGGCGACGATTTCCTCCGCAAAATCGATCGCCTCCATGTACACCGGCCCTTCAGGCCCTATTATCCAAGGACGGTTCACGGCCGCTTCCATGCTTTTGGGCTTGCGGACAAAACGCATTTCGTCCGTCCCTTCATTTTCTACTTGAAGGACTGGACGAGGTAACATCTGTTCCCGGCCCCCCAACCCGCTCAACTCCACCCCGGCCCCGTCGACCGTCTGAACCAACAGGAGAGGGAGGAGGCCAGTGCCCAGCACAGAATCTACTATTTGTTGTTTTGCCCGAACTTCAGCGGTATCGGTGAACGAATAAGGCGGCCGGTTCACGAAGATCGCTTCCCAGTCCACGAGAACCGGATGTTCTCCGCAGGCAATGAGATTTTCAAAGTGAAAGTCTTGGCCACGTATGGCGTAGACCACCGCCGTCAAGGCGCCGATCCGTCGGTAAAACCGCCGTATTTCCTCCTCACCGGCGCAAGGACTCGCTTCGATGAACGGTTCCCATCCATACAGCCCCCTGTCTACAATAGGGAGGGTCATCAAGGCGGGTTTAAATCCCTTGCCGTTGACCCAGGTGAGCAGACGCTGAACCTGAACTGCCCCCGCCAAGGACCGGGGTTTATACAGGATCACCCTCCCCGATGCAAATCGGAGACGGGTTACTGTCCGCCCTTGCAGGTGGGAATCCCCTAGCCCCGGGCGAATCTCAACTAGCGGCGAGCGATCCAGATTCAACGCATCCAACAAAATTTCTCGGTCCGCCAAAAACCGTTCCAAAACTTCGGTCACGTGACGAATATAAAATTTGGTACGCACTGTCAACAGTCTGGCCAACACGACGTATTCGTCGTAAAAACCGGACAGCCACCGGGGATCTTGAAGCAGCCGGAGGAAGGACCGGTAGCGCTCCTGAGGCGTCCCGCCTTCTAACTGTTCCCGCAGCCGGCAGACGTTTAACTCCAAAACCAAAGCTCGGGCAGCGATTTGAACCAATTGCGCGGCCATCGTTTCCAAAGCTGATTGAATCACCGCATCCCAACGAATCCAGGGGTTTTCAGAATCCGAAAAGAAACGCTCCCGCCACCGCCGGAAAGCTAAAAGCAAAAAAGGGCGAACAGCTTTGTCCAAGCCCTGACACTGGACGGCGTCCGATTCTTCTTGCTCGAGAAGCCCCATCGCTTCACGAAAGACCACCGCCCACTCGGGATCGGCCGCATTCCCAAACAGAGTTTTCCTCACCGGAGAGGATCGCAATCCATCGCCGGATCCCTTCTTCGAAAGAAACAGCAAAGAGGCCATTGTTTCTACATCCAGGCCGTCTGCTTCTAGACGCTTTTGGAATAATTCCTCCTGTTTCAAAAGGGCCTGCTTCCGCCACTGTTCCACCAATTCCCGTTCCCCCTGCTCCAAAGCTGAAAGAAGGCCCAAATTCGCAAGAAGATCCCGTCGCTCCCGCAGCGAACAAGCCCGCCACCACCAAGGCGGCGTAATGCCGTCTGTTTCCCATGATACGGACATATTTATCCTCCTTTGCTGTCTGAAAATTCAGCGCACGGCTTGCAGAGCTCTGACTACATCCAGAAGTCCTACGCCAAACTGTGAATCTCGGCCAGTGGGACCGATGTCTACCGCCGATTTTTCAAGGATGTCCCGCACCCGCAGAGCGTTTCTCAGCTTCACCCCGGCAGGATAACCTACTTTCTTCCATTTCTCCTTCTCTTGTGCAATGACCAGCGCAGCCGCCGCTGCCACCTTCGGCGCCGCCAAACTGGTACCAATCATCCATTCATATCCTTTTGGAAGCCCGGCCCACTGACTCAGAGGGGTTTGGGGCAGATTCGTCGGGTAAGTCACCAAACACATGTAACGGACATCCGCGATGAGTTGTTGCTCCCATAAGGGGCCAAAATCCCCGCCTGGTGCAGCGATGTCGACATTCCATCCGTAGTTCGAGTAAAAAGCCCGACCCTGATCCCGGTTCGTGGCCGCCACGGTGAGAACACCGGGCAACCCTCCCGGAGCATGAACTTGAAGGTCGCCGGGCTGCCCCCGCTGAGCGGCCAGAACGGCCGGATTGCCGATATCCAACCCGTCGGTGCCCGAGGAGGCGACCACCATGACTCCGTTGGCGAGAGCGTAGGCCACAGCTTTTTCATAAGCCAAGAGGACAGCCTTGTCCGACGGATTTTTCAGGGATTTATAAGTGCCCAGGCTGAGGTTAATCACGTCGACTCCGTCTTTGACCGCCTGAATGATCGCCTGAATCACCCAATTCGAATCAGCATCACCGTTCTGAAAGACCCGGTACGGAATCAGGCCCAGACGGGGTCCCACGCCGAGAAGCAGGCCGTTGGCAGCGATGGTTCCTGCCACCATCGTGCCGTGGCCAAAATCATCGGCGGTGCTGGGGTCGCCCGGCACAAAAGAGCGACCAGTAGACACCAAATTGTTTTTGAGATCGGGGTGGTTGGGATCAATGCCGCTGTCGATTACTGCTACTTTGACTTGGGGGTTGCCCGGTTGGATTTCGAAGCTCTTTCCGTTTCCGGTCACTTGCCGGATATCCCATCCCCATTGTTGGTAAAGAACTGCCTTCGAGACGTCTACCGCCGGAGCAGCGGCGACATCGCTTTCATCGGTCTTTGCACCCGCTTTTTTAGCGACATCTTCAAGCGCAAACCTCACCGACGATAGAGATAACATTTCCCCCACCGGCCGGTTGAGATCATGTTTCAGGGTTAGGACAAAATCCTCCCCCACGACTTCGATGTCCCGGCCGAACCGCGAAAAAAGAAATTCTTTTATTGACTCTCCTTTCCCAGGTGTTTCCGATTTCACCGCCACAACCCCAATGTCCGGGATTGCCGTCACCTTGACGCCTGAACGGGCCAAAAGAGCCTCGACTACGCCGTTGGGGATGCGGCCGGATTTAAAAACGACCAAAGAGCGATCGCTCACCGCAGATTGCGTCTGCTCGGCTCCCGCCGGTATCTCAAAAGTCCCCCACATCACTACCGCTGCGAGCAAACCTGTCAAAAGCGGGTTCACGAACGGTTTTTTCTTCTTCGAATTCAATTTCATCATCCTTCCATCCGCATCTCATCTAAGACCAGCCAACCGAGACGATAGACCATAATGCCGATCTCCACCCTGGACCGGACTTGCCATTTGTTTTTGATGGCGTAAATGATTTCGCCGACTCTCCGCCGACTGATGTACAGAGTTTTGGAGATTTCTTCGTCTTTATACCCTCGGGCGATCAACAGGGCTACTTCTTTTTCCCTGGGACTCAACGATTTGACGTGGGCCATCTCTTCCAACTCATTTCTACCCTCCTTAACCCTATTGTTACGGTTCTGTGTCTATGCATCTACATTGAATTATAATTTTGATCCTCACAATTCTATTAAATCCTACACAATCAAATTAAATCTTTACCTGAATCCTTGAGCTCGTCAGCTTGTCGACTGGAAAAAAATCCGACCGGCCATCCGGCGGCCCGCACGTGCGAAACAACATCCGGATCGACCGGTCGGATCTTTTCGGAAAGACTCACGAAACCCACCTAGAGAGAACAGGAATAGAACCAAACACCTTCCCGAAACTCTTTTTCGACCAACCGATGAAACTCCAGATAATCCAACAATCCCACCACTTCCGACATCACGGCGAAAAATTGAGTCTCGTATTGCGCCGGATAAAGCCTGAGCGCGATCTCGTTCGCCGTCGCAATCCCTTGCGCCACCAACGAACGGACGGCCTCCGCCTTTTCGCCGATCCGTCGAAGCCGGTAGAGCGCCAACTCGCGCGGATTTTCGACCGGCTCGCCGTGCCCGGGTTCGACGCGCAACACGTCGAGTGCAACGCACGCTTCCAGCGACCGAACATATTCGACCAGCGATAAAATCCGGTTGCCGTTGGCGTCGGGTTCGACGAACGCGTTACTCGAGACGCGGGGAAGCAGCAGATCGCCGGCAATGAGCCTCCGCGACTCCGCCAGCCGGAACGCGACGTGATCGGGCGCATGGCCGGGCGTTTCCAATAACTCGACACTCGGCGAAAGCCGACCGTCCGGAAACGGCCGTACCCGATCCTTCGGCACCCGAGACTCCTTCAGGCGTCGCTTCAACGTCTCTTCCATCCGCCCGACCTGCCGCTTGCCCGCCTCCCCGCAGCCCATCTCACGATACAGACGCTCAAAAAAGCGGATCCGCATCCGGTGAAACGCTTCGTCCCACGTCAAAGACGGAATACCTTTCGGATGAACGAAAACAGGAATATCGCGGACGGCCGTCAGCCTGCCGATCAGGCCGACGTGGTCGGGATGCGTGTGCGTCAGCCAAACCTGCGAAATGTCGGACGGCACAAACCCGAATCCTGCGAGCGCCCGGACGAACGCATCCCAGCATTCGTCCGTGTCGGCGCCCGCGTCGATCAGCGTCAGCCGTCCGTTCTCTTCGAGCAGATAAACGTTCGCGTCGCCGACGGCGTACGGCGTCGGAAGCGCAATCCGATACAGCGCGACGTTCTGCGTCGTTCCGCCCAACGTTCAGATGACCCCTTCGCGTCGCAAAGCTTCGAGCTCCCGGTCATCGAGACCAAGCATGTCTCGATAAATTTCCTCGTTATGCTGCCCCAATAGCGGCGCCGGCTCGATCGGCACGAACGACGCCGACAGACGGATGGAATTGCCGGGAAACGTCAACTCCCCGCGCACCGGATGGCGGATCGTTACGATCGTGCCGCGTTTGCGCAAATACTCGTCGTTCGTTAGGTCGAGCGTGCTGAACACCGCGCCCGCCGGAACGCCTGCGGAGCCGAGCAGTTCCATCGCCTCCCGCTTGGTTCGTTCGCGCGTCCAAGCGCTGATGATCTCGTCGATTTCGCGGCGATGCTCGTAGCGCGACTCCGGCGTCGCAAACCGCGGATCGTCCGCCAGATCCGTCCGCCCGATGACTTCGAGCAGTTTCCGCCACTGCGGACTGCCCGGCCAGCGCGACGTGTAGATGAAGACGTAATCGTTTTTGCCGCCCGGTTTACAAGGATAGACATTGCAGGGCGCGACGGGCGCCATCGGCATTTCGTTGCCGACGCGCGGCGCTTCCTCGCCAGTCATGAGCTGCCGCGCCCACGCCGAACGGTTGAAATTGATCATAACGTCCTGCATCGCTACCTCGACGCGTTGACCCTCGCCGGTGACGGTCCGCTGGTAGAGCGCCGCCAAAATGCCGATCGCACAGTGATAACCGGCGCCGCTGTCGGCGATGTTCGTGCCGGCGTGCAGCGGCGGGCCGTCCGGTTCGCCGGTGATGCTGAGCGTCCCGCCCGTCGCCTGGCCAATCGCGTCGAACGCCGGAAAATGCGCGTACGGCCCGTCGCTGCCAAATCCCTTGATCTGGGCATAAATGATGCGCGGATTGCGGGCGCGCACGGCGTCGTAGCCGAATCCGAGCCGTTCGATGACGCCCGGCGAAAAATTTTCGACGAACACGTCCGCTTTCTCGATCAGGCGGTAAGCGATCCGCTTGCCTTCGGGATGTTTGACGTCGAGGGTGATCGATTTTTTGTTGCAGTTGAGCAAAATGAAACCGTAGGAATCCTCCCCGGGCTTGTCGGCGGATGAACCGCGCCCCTGTTCCCCAATTTTCGGTCGTTCGACCTTGATCACCGTCGCGCCGAGCCAGGCGAGCGTCTGCGTGCACACCGTCCCGGATTCAAACTGGGTGAAATCGACGACAATGATGCCTTCCAGCGCCGAACGCGTCATAGCGGTTTGACCCCCAATCGCTGCTCCAAGAACTGTTCCATGGCCGACACCGCCTCCGATTCGTCCCATGCCCGTGCGTCGACGGGATCAGCGCGCAACTGGAGAACCGGGACTCCAGCTTCTTCCAGAGCTTTCCGGATGAAATACGTCCCGCCCGCGCCTTGCGTGCAACTGTCCGAAATAAGGTGCACCGCTCCCGAAATGCGGTGGTGCTTCGCCTCCTTAACGATCCAATCGCTGTTCCAGGGCGGCATGTGCAACATGTCCTCAAGCCCCGCGAACCGGCTGGCCAGCGCGCGAAGCGGATCGCCGCCGTACCGCGCGTATCCGTCGGCCGCAATCGCCAGATAGATGGACCAGACGAACACCGCGCCGTATTTTTCCTCAAAATGCTGGTAAAATCCAAGATTAAACCAGAGCCCACGACCTAGCCACATCAGGCGGGCCTGTTCTTTCGGACAGACCGACTCTCCGCGGTCAACCCGGCCGCGCACTTCCTCATATAACGACTTGGCCGTCTCGACCGCCCAGTCCGTCCCGCGTTGCCACTGCGAAATCATGACCGTCTGCATCGTGTCGGTCACCGCGACGGGCGCCGGAACAGTTTCGGCGATCAGGTCGCGCGTCTTGCGGAAGTATTCGGCCATTTCGTTGACGCGGCGCATGATCGCTCGGAATTGCGTCTCGCGGAACGTCCGGCCCGTGTGCCATTCGAGAAAACGGATGAGCCCTCGATAATCTTCTTCCGCGACGTCCAGGCGATGTCGGTCGAAACATTCCTCCCAATCGTAAGGAACAAGTTCCCACCATTTCGACGGAACGCGGATCGGCACCGTGTTTTCCAGCGCATAGAACGGTATGCCGAACGTCTGCGCCCACAGTTCGAAAATTTTCGCTTGGGAATCGCACGTAATCCGCGTGACCGCCAGCGACGGGCGCGGAAGCCCACCCCACGGTCCTTTTTCCGGCTCCGGGTCGAACGCCGAGGCGAGCGACAGCGAACAGTACCTGCACAAGTCGCGCCTGTAACCGCGTTCGTTGAGCAGCCCGAGATAGTAGGGAGCCATTTGTTTGGCGGCGCAGACCGACGACCACCACTGGTTGACGACGTACGGAATGTCCATCGCCCGGAAAATTTCCTGCGGAACGTCTGCGTTCACGAACGCGAGCGGTTCTCCTCGCGCGACCCGATCTTTCAGTCCCATGAACCATTCTTTCTGATAGGCCGTCGCCCGTACGGACGTCTGCAGCCGTTTGACGCTCGCCTTGCCGCGGAACGCTTCGCTCATCGACGGTCACCCCCGTTTTCCGCGCGTTTTCGGACTGAGGCGAGAAATTCGGCGATTCGCCCCCGCAATTCGTCCTCATCCGGCAAACCCGGCGGCCTGCGGTCGAGGACGAGCATCGGGACGCCGGCGGACGCCAACGCTTTCGCTTGTTCCGGCGCGTCCCACGACGGTGCGTCGTCGGCCGCATGGATGTAGGCGACGACCGCTTGCGCCCGACACCGCCGGACTTGTTCGACCAGCGCCGCCACCCGCTCGGACACGGTCGCCCTGGTCGATTCGGGAGACCGCAAATGATACCGGTCGACGATCGCGTCGATCGGATCGGCGTCTTCGGCGACGAGTCCCTCGAAATACCGGTTGCCGGTTTCATGATCTTCTCCGACGACGACGGCGCCGCAGGATTCGATCAGTTCGTAGACGTCCGGACCGTCGTGCGCGCTACCCGTCACGAACACCCGAACGCCTGAAAGCGGCGGAAACGACGGCGCTTCTTCCAGAACGACGCGCAAAAGCCGACTGTGTTCTTCTTTCGGCATGGCGGCCGCCGCTCCGATGACGCAAAGAGCCGTCGCGCCGCCGATCCGCGGCGGGTCGGCCGTCCGCCATTCGGTCAGCTTCGCCAGCAGGCGGCGGTTTTCATTGCAGACGGCGACGGCGCGCGCAAGGTCGTCGGCGGAAACGGTTTTGCCGGTCCACGATTCGACCGCTTTTTTCAGCTCGACGGCGCGTGCCCGGTTATACAGCGCCGCCATGCGGGAACGCGAATGCATAAAATCGTAAAAATACGGTTCGGGCACTCGGACCTCCGGTTCCGTCGCCCGGAGGGCACGCAAATAATAGAACACGCGGACGAGCGCGTCGGACGAGTTGGACAACACGATCCGGTCCAGATACGCGTATTCGCCGCCGGCGAGGCGTTCGAACCGGGCGCGGACGAGCACGTCGAAGCCGCGTTCCAGATACTTGTCTGCCGACGGGAAACCGACTTTCCCCGAATCGCGGACGCCGCGGATCCGGACCGGCAGACAGCCCGCCGCGACAAGCAGTTCCTCGGGAACGTCCTCTCCCCACCAGCCAACGACGACGCCGCCGTTTTGTTTCCAGGAAACGTCGGGTCGTTCTTCCCCGAGATATACGCTCTTCAGTCGTTCAAGCGCCCGGACGGCGGACACGTTCGGTTCGGTCATGCGGAATGCCTCCTTTTCGCACGGCTTTTCGCGCGGCGAACGACGGCGATCGAAGCGATCAGCCCGACAAGCGAACACGTCGACGCCAACAGGAACATCGCCGGGTACCCCGCCCGGCTCACCGCCGTCCCGCCGAGCGCCGGGCCGAGGCCGGCCGCCAGGTCGAGCCCGAGATAAAACGTGCTGACCGCCGCCCCGCGCCGGTTGCCGTCGACACCGAGCACCGCCATCGTCTGCAGAGCGTTTATCGCCGCACCGTGGCCGACACCGAGCAAAACGGCGATCGCAAGAAACAGCGCGAGTCGGTCGGCCGCAGCCATCGCCGCCGTCGCCGCAACCACCGCGACGAGCCCGGGAATGAGCGCGGCAAAAACCCCTTTGCGGTCCGCGATTTTGCCCGCAATCGGCCGCGACAGCACGACGGCAAACGCGAACACGGTGAAAAAAACGCCGATATGTTCGACACCACGGCTTTCGGCGTAGAGTGCCGCGAACGCCGTCACCGCGCTGTGCGAGACGCCCGCGCAGAAGGCGACGGCCGCCGGCAACGCCGCGGACCGTTCGAGCAACGCCGACGGCGGCACGGAGCGCCCCGCGCCCAACCGACGCGCATACCGGACCGCGAGACCGAACGCCGCTCCGAACGCCATCATGCAGGCCGACGCGGCAAACACGGCGGCGAACCCGAACGTGTCCGCGACATACAACCCCAATGCGGGAGCAACGGCCATTGCGACGAACGAGCCGAGCCCGAAATACCCGATGCCTTCGGCCAGGCGGTCTTTCGGAACGAACTCGGTCACGATCGTCTGGGCCGACGTCGTCGTCACGCCAATGCCGACGCCGTGCAGCAACCGGAACGCCAGCAAGCCCGCCGTTGACGGGACGATCGGATACGCCAAGATCGACACAAGCGAGACGAGCTGGCCGAACAAATACGTGCGGCGGAACAATCCCGCGTCGAGCGCGCGGCCGGCGACCGGCCGGGCCATCATCGCCGTCAGGGTGAACACGCCGGTCAGCCAGCCGACGACGTCTTCGCGGTTGCCAAGCGACCGCACGTAAAGCGGAAAGGTCGGCATCAACATCAGGTAACTGCAAACGACGCACGTGTTGGCGGCCATCAGCAGCACGAAATTGCGGTTCCACAGCCTCAACGCCGGTCCGCCGGCACGAACGTCATCGGCGCCGACAGAACGCCCCATTCCGCCCACTTCGTCATCTTCACTTCACCGGCGAGCGAAATGTCCTTCGTTCGCGCCAGCCCCTCCTCGAGCGAGACGGTCAGCATCATGCGCGCAAGCGGCGCTCCAGGGCACTTATGCGGGCCTTCGCCGAACGCGATGTGGCGATGGATGTTCGGACGGTTCAGGATGAATCGGTCGCCGTCCGGAAAGATCGCCTCGTCGCGGTTGGCCGACGTGTAGACAAGCGCGATCGGCTCGTCTTTCTTGATCAGGCGGCCGCCGATGACGACGTCGCGTTTCGGCGTGCGCGCCATACCGCGATACGGCGTCAAAAGCCGCAAATACTCCTCCGTCGCGGCCGGAATGAGCGACGGATTTTCGCGCAGCTCGCGCTGAATGTCCTTGTGTGTCGCCAGATGGACGAAAATACTGCCGAGAATGACGCTCGGCGCCACCATGCCAGTGACGAGCAGCTGGCGCACGCAGCCGAGCACCATGTCTTCCGGCAGTGGCCTGCCCTCGTACGTCGCCTCGAGCAAAGCGGCGGTCAGATCGTCGTCGGGACTCATCGGGTTCGCCTTGCGCTCTGCAATAATCGTGCGGGCGATGTCGTAAAGCTTCAGGCTGAGCGACTTGACGGTTTCGTCGTCCATTTCCTGGATCGCTTTGACGTAGGCCGCGCTGATTTCCTTAATGTTTACTGACAACGACTTCGGCACATTGAAAAATTCAGCGAACACATACGGTGGAAACCGGTTGGCGTATTCCAGCGAAAAGTCGCCCTCGCCCTTGTCGACGAGCGCTTGCATCAATTCCGCCGCGTCGCGCCGCACTTTCGGCGCAAGCGCCGCCATTTTCTCGTCCGTGAAAAACCGATTGATGACGCGCCGGTAGGCGGAATGTTCCGGCGGATCGAAATGAAGCGGCGGCCTGCGCCCCGTGAACGCGAATTTCGGAACGGTGTTCTGCACCGATGTCGTGAACGTCTGGTAGTCTTTCAGCACGTTTACGACGTCTTCATAGCGGAACAGCGCCCAAAAACCGTTGTAGGCACGGCTGTGCGCCACCGGACATTCGGCGCGCAGCCGCCTGTATTCTTCATGCGCGCTCGTGAACGTCTCCGGCACGGTCGGGTCGAAATCGTGCGTCAACCGTTCGTCATCCGTCGTGCGTTCCATGGCGCGTGTCCCTCCTTCATCTGGCGTTTGCCGCAAGGCGACGGTCGTGCGACCGAGAACGGCTTGGATCGGAAAACGGCCGTGCGACGGCCACCGGCCCGTGCGGTTCGTCGCCGACGCGGCTCATCGCGTCATACGAGCGTTTTCCGGCGTCCAATACACCATGAACGTGCGGTGGAACCCGTCGTCCGCGACGTTTTTGCGTTTGACGGTCGTCGCGATGCCGACGAAAAGCGGCGCCGCCAGCGCGTATTCGTCGAACGCCTTTTTTTGCAGCCGCAAGGTGACGTCGCGTTTCGCCGCGAAATCCGGAACGGAGCGCGATGCTTTCAACAGCTCGTCGAATTCCGGCACTCGGGCCGTGCTGCGCGTATTGGTCCCCCACGACGAAAAGTTGCGCACCATGTTCCACGACGGGTCGGAGTCGATGCGCAGGGCGTAAAGGATCAGCCCGTCCCAACTTCCTTGAGCGCCCGTCATTTCGCGGTGTTTGGCGGCGTCGACGACGTTCAGCTTGGCGTCGATGCCGACTTTCGCCAGATACGATTGAATCGCGGTAGCCAACTGGACATCATTGGGATTGTTCGACGTGTTGAGCGTCGTGGCGAATCCACCGCCGAACCCCGCGGTGGCCAGCAGCTCTTTCGCTTTTTGCGGATCATAGCCGATTTTGACGTCGTCGTTGTACGCCCACGAGCCGGGAACGGCATACTGGTTGGTCGGAATGCCGTAGCCGAACAGAAGTGAATCGACGATCGCCTTGCGGTCGATCGCGTAGCCGAGCGCGCGCCGGACGTCGACGTTCGCCCACGGCGACTTCGGATCGTTGCCGGCGATGTAGAGAGCCGCACCGGCGGCGCCGTTTGCCGCTTCGAACCGGACGACCTCGAACCCGGATTCGGACGCGAAATCGCGCGCCACCTTGGCGGACGTGTTGTAGTAGACGTCCGCCTCACCCGCTTGGAGGGCGGCCTGCGCTGTCGCGGGATCTTGGACGACCCGCCATTCGATGGCGTCCAAATACGGTTTTCCTTTTTGCCAATAGTTTTCATTCTTTTTAAAACGGACCGACACGCCTTTTTGCCAGCTTTCGAGCACGAACGGCCCGGTGCCGATCGGATGGTCGGCCGCCCATTCTTTGCCGTGCTGCTGGACGGCGGTCGGCGAAACCATCTCGACGGTCGCGATAACGTCCATCAGGCCGATGTCCCATGTTTTCAGGCGGATGCGGACGGTCGACTTGTCGACGGCCTCGATCGACTCGGTGTCCTTTTCGTTGAAGATCGGCTTTTTCGCCAGGCGGATTTGCTCCAGATTCCACCGCACGGCTTCGGCATCGAAATCCGTGCCGTCGTGAAACTTGATGCCGGATTTCAGCCGAATCTCGATCTGCCGGTTTTGCGGGTCGACGCGCCAGCTTTCCGCGAGAAACGGCTCGAGCTCGCCTTTTTCGTTGTAACGGCCGAGCATCTCCAGCGTCGTCGTGCTCACGATCAGATCGCTGATCGAACGGATGTCAGGCGGATAGCCGAGCACGGTCGCGTCGGTTCCGATCAGCACTCTTAACGTCCCGCCCGATGCGGTCGTCGGCGACGAACCGGCATCGGACGCGTTTTCCTGCCGCGACGACGGCGAACAGCCGGCCAGCGCTGCGGCCGTAGCCAGCAGCACGGCACACGCCGCGCCGCACCAACGGATGTTCCGCATGCGAAATCCCCCTTCGTGTTCATGGGTTGAAGGATGTTTTCATACTTTCCAGCACGCGACGTGGTGTCCCGAATCGACTTCCCGCAGTTCCGGATCGATCTCCCCGCATTCTTTCGTCGCCAGCGGACAGCGATTGACGAACCCGCATCCTTTCGGACGGCGGAGCAAGCTCGGCACTTCGCCGCGGATTTCGATGCGCTCGCGTTTTTGCTCCGCGACGGGATCCGGAATCGGCACCGCCGACAGCAACATTTTCGTGTAAGGATGGCGAGGATCGTCGTACAACTGCCGCCAGTCGGCGATCTCCACGATTTTCCCGAGATACATCACGGCGACGCGGTCGCTGATGTGACGGACGACCGACAAGTCGTGCGCGATGAACAGATACGTCAAGCCGAGTTTTTCTTGCAACTCTTCCAACAAGTTGATGATTTGCGCCTGGATCGACACATCGAGCGCGGATATCGGTTCGTCGCAGACGATAAACTCGGGCTGGCTCGCCAACGCGCGCGCGATGCCGACGCGTTGGCGTTGGCCGCCGCTGAATTCGTGCGGCATCCGGTTGCGCAGGTCGGGATCGAGGCCGACGAGCCGGAACAGTTCGGCAAGCCGGTCTTCGTATTCGCTGCGGCTTCGGACGAGCTTGTGGATTTTCAGCGGCTCTCCGACGATGTTGCCGACCGTCTGGCGCGGATCGAGCGATCCGAATGGGTCCTGGAAAATCATCGACATGTGCCTGCGCAAGGGGCGCAGCCTGCCGACGGGCGTGCGCGTGATGTCGCTGCCGCGAAACAAGACGGCGCCGCCGGTCGGCTCGTACATCCGCAGCACGCATCGCGCGACGGTCGTTTTGCCGCAGCCGCTCTCGCCGACGAGCCCGAGCGTTTCACCCTTGCGAATGCGAAAACTGACGCCGTCGACAGCCTTCAGCTCGGCGACTTTCCGCTGCAACAATCCGCGCCGAACGGGAAAATACATACGCAGGTCGCGGACTTCGACCAGCGGGACGGGCTCAGGCAACATCTCTCCGTCAATCATGAAACGGCCGTCGCCCTCCTGCCGATCGCGGACCTCAATCCGCCAGCCACCGTCCGCTCCGCCGGTTCGCGCCGAAACGGAGGTCTGCGCTGAACGGCCGTCGGTCCAGATCGCCTCGGCCGGAAGCACGTAACAGGCCGCGTAATGCCCCGCTCCCACTTCCTTCAGCCGCGGCGCCGGGCGAACGCGGCATTCATCGGTCGCGAACGGACAACGCGGCAAGAACGCACAAACTTCAGGTTTGCGCGACAAATCCGGCGGGAGCCCGTCGATCGTAGCCAGCTTCCGGTCTTTCGGGTCGTCGAGCCGCGGTACCGCTTTCAATAGGCCAATTGTGTACGGATGGCGAGGACGGCCGAAAATGTCGCGCGTCGGGCCCGATTCCACGATCTCGCCGGCATACATCACATAGACGCGCTCCGCATACCGCGCGACGATGCCGAGGTTGTGCGTGACGATCACGAGCGCCGTCTGCGTCTTTTTGACGACGTCGCGAAGCAGCTCCAGCACTTGGGCCTGCGTCGTCACGTCGAGCGCCGTCGTCGCCTCGTCCGCAATCAAGAGCTTCGGATGGCAGGACAGCGCCATCGCGATCATGATCCGCTGGCGCATGCCGCCGCTGAACTGGTGCGGATAGTCGTCGACGCGTTGTTCGGCGTCGGGAATTCCGACCAGCTTCATCAGCTCAACGGCGCGTCGGCGCGCTTCTTTTTTGGACAGGCCGAGATGGAGCGTCACCGCTTCGGCGATTTGGTTGCCGACCGTCAAAACCGGATTGAGCGACGTCATCGGCTCCTGAAAAACGATGCCGATTTTGCCGCCGCGGACGGCGCGCATTTCGCGGCTGTCGGCGGAATACCGCAGCAGGTCGGTCCCGTCGAACCATACCTCGCCGGCGACGATCTCTCCCGGAGGTCTCGGGATCAGTTGCAACACCGAATATTGGGTTACCGACTTACCGCAGCCGCTTTCGCCGACAAACGCGACGATTTCGCCCTCATCGACGTAATAGGAGACGCCGTCGACCGCCCGGATCGTCGCACCGTCGACGCGAAACCGGACACTCAAGTTTTTAACTTCCAATAGGCGGCCCACCCGAATGATCCTCCCGTAGCTTTTCGTTTGGACACCCAACTTGCCGACGTTCAGTTGCGAAGTCTCGGATCCAGAGCGTCGCGCAGCGCGTCGCCGATGATGTTGCACGACAGAACGACGGCCATGATGGCGACGCCGGGCGCAAGCGAAATCAGCGGGTTCGACAGCAGATACCGGTAGCCGTCGTTGACCATCGACCCCCACGAAGGGTCCGGCGGATCGATGCCCAGCCCGAGAAAACTGAGCCCCGCCTCGGCTAAAATCGCCGTGCCCAGGTTCATCGTCATCAGCACGATAAGCGGCGACACGCAGTTCGGAAAAACATGAACCAGCATATTGCGCAAAGCGCTTGCGCCGATCAGTGTGCCGGCTACGACGAAGTCGGAATGCTTGACCGCCAGCACTTGCCCGCGCATGAGCCGGGCATAGGTCGGCACGATGGCTATGCCAAGCGACAGGATGACGTTGACGATGCCTCCGCCCAGCACCGCACCGAGCGCCATCGCCAGCACGATCATCGGCACGGCGATCATCGCATCCATGACGCGCATCAGCACCGTATCCACCCATCCGCCGACGTATCCGGACAAAAGACCGAGCGACATGCCGAGGACGCCGGCGATAAACACGACGACGAATCCGACCGCCAGCGAGATGCGCGTACCGTACACGACCCGGCTCAACACGTCGCGGCCGAGCATGTCGGTCCCGAGCCAATGTTCGGCGGACGGCTGCTTGAGCGACTCGGCTAAGTTTTGTTCGTTCGGGTCATAAGGCGCAATCAGCGGTGCGAAAATCGCCGTAACGACCGCTACCGCCAAGACCGCGACGCACACAAGTACGACGGGACGAGAGAAAAACGCTTTCACGAATCGCCGCAAACCGCTTTTCCGCACGGGCAATTGCTCTGCGGAGACGGCAAGGCGGACGTCCGCCTCCCAGACGGCCATCGGGATCCCTCCTTCACCTCGTTACATGCTCCGACTCTGCCGGATGCGCGGGTCGATCAAGCCGTAGGCGATGTCGACCGCCAAGTTGCAAAGTGCGACGACAGTCGCGATGATCAGCACGAGGCTTTGAACGACGATGTAGTCTTTACCGAAAATCGATTGGACCATCAGTCGGCCCATGCCGGGCAGATTGAACACTTGCTCGATGAACACCGAACCGCCGACCACATGCGCGAGGCTGAGGCCGAGCAATGTGACCACGGGAATGAGCGCGTTGCGCAACGCATGCCCGACGATGACCCTGCTTTCTTTCAGTCCTTTGGCGCGCGCGGTCCGGATATAGTCCTGGCGCAACACTTCAAGCATGGCCGAACGGGTCTGGCGCGCCAGCTGCGCCAGCGTGATCAGCGACAAAAACACAACGGGCATCAGGCTTTGCCGCAGACTCTGCCCGAAGTCCTCAAACGGCGACGTGTACCCCTGCACGGGCAGCCATCCGAGTTTCAGGCTGAATAGGTAAATGCCCAGAATGGCCAGCCAGAACACCGGAACGGCGATGCCGGCGTTGGCGAGCACCGTAATCAGCGAATCGATCCAACTGCCGCGTTTCAGCGCCGCGAAAATACCGGCCGGCACGCCGACGGCGACCGCAAGGACGAACGCGGACAACCCGATGTGCAGAGACACGGGCAAACGCGTCCTGACCAGGTCAGCGACGTCTTCGTTGTAGACGATCGAACGGCCGAGATCGCCGCGGAACAGGCCGAACAGCCAGTCGAGGTACTGGACGGGTACCGGCCTGTCGAGCCCGAGTTCGCTTCGCAGCCGGTTGATCTCCTCGACGGACGCCTGGTCGCCCAGCATGATCGCCACCGGATCGCCGGGCAAAAGATGCATGATCGAGAACACCAGGATGCTGAGCAGAAACAGAATGACGACGGTCTGGATCAATCTGCGCGCGATAAACGTCGCCATGGGCGCGACCACCTTCGCAAGCGGTTGGTGTATTTTCATCTTATAAGAACCCCGGCGCCGAAAAAAACGTACGTTTTGGAGGAAACCCGACCTCCGCTTTCCTTCACCGTGGACGAATCACGCCCACAACCTCCGCTCGTCGCTGTCGGGATCGACCTCGATGCGGCATGCGACGTCGAACGCCATCACGGCACGCCGTTCGGGCGTATAAGGCGGCCATGGCGGCAGACCGGCGGCCTCCGGCTTTCCCGTCTTGGCAAAAGCGGCCCAGACGTCCTGCATCCGAGCGGCCAGCGCCTGTTCCTCGGGCGTCAATGCATAACCGAAACGACCGCGTGCAGCTGCCAGCCGATTGAACACGAACGGCACCTCGACGCCGTGCGGCGCAAATCCGATCTCCGCCGGCGCGTAATCGAACCGATAGACCCAGCACGGCGCGCCATGCGACGACTGAATTTCGGCCAGCCGGAAAGCGGGAAACGCAAAATCGCGAAAGGTCAGCAGTTTCGCCATCCGGTCAAGATCCGTCGGCAAGGCGGCGTACTTCTCCGCGACGAACGCCCAGGCCCGCCGCCAGAAAAGGCCGTAACGCCGCTCGAGATGCGCCGCAATGTCCTCCATGCCCCATCCGTTCCAGGTCGGATCAAAAAACGGCGTGATTTCGTCGCGCGCCCAGCCGATCATAACGGGAATGTCGCAGGCGCTCTCCGCCGCCAACACCTCCAGCGGCAAACGCGGAAACAACCCGTCCCCGACCGTCGGTTCGAAACCGATGTCCGGCCGAAGCGGCGGAGACGCGGCCATCAGCCGCGCGGCGTCCGCCTCCAGCAAAAACTGCCACCGGCTCGCGTCGATGCCGAGCGCGGCAAGGAAATCGTCCGTCATCCGTCTCGCCTGTTCGGGACGCCGATACTCTTCCAACCTTGCGCCCATCGCGATTGCCCGGTGGAACAACCCGCGCGCTTCCGGCAGCGCAAGCAACAGGCCGACGCTGCGCCCGCCGGCCGACTGGCCGAAAATCGTCACGCAATCCGGATCTCCGCCGAAAGCTGCGATGTTGTCCCGCACCCACCTGAGCGCAGCCAACTGGTCGAGCATGCCGAGCTGTCCGGACAGTTCATAGCCGGCGCCGGCGACATGCCGTAAATCGAGAAACCCCATTACGCCGAGGCGATAATTGAACGTCACGAGCACAACGCCGCACCGCTCCGCGAACGACGCGCCGTCGAACACGGGATCGGAACCGGAACCGACCATGAATCCGCCGCCGTGAATCCACACCATCACCGGCCGCGGCGACCCGGAAACACCGGGCGACCAGACGTTGAGATACAAACAGTCCTCGTCCGTATACCGGTAGCGTCCGCCGGGCTGAAGCGCCGCCGGCGCGAAATCGAGCGCGTCCCGGACGCCCGTCCACGGCTCGGGCGGTTCCGGCGGGCGGAAACGGAGATGGCCGACCGGAGGCCGGGCGTACGGAACGCCTTTCCAGATCAGAACTGCCCCTTGTCTGCGCCCGCGCACCCGACCGTATCGCGTCTCCACGACCGCGTCGTCCATCCGCGATCACCCTCCCTCCAGGCAGACGACGAACTCGTCCGACGCCCACGCGAACCGCGCGTTCAGACCGGCCTTTCGGGTGATGTCCTCGACGTAGGCAAATACGGTCTTTCCGCCGTCTTTTCGAGAAACGGGTACCGGTTTTCCCGCCTTGTTCACGATGCAGGGTTTGTAGCCCGTTCGGACGATCCGGCCGTCCTCGATCTCGGCGACGGCGATCATCGTATAGATCGCCTCGGGGTGGAACGGATACGTCGGATATTCCGGGTCGGGCCGGAACCCGAACAGCTCGATCCGCCGCATCGCCCACGAATCGGGATCGCTGTCGGGCGAGGGGGCAAGAAACGGGGCCCATGTCACGAAATTGCCGAGTCCGTGAAAAATCGTCTTTCCTTTGTAGATCTCGATACCTTTCAAAATATGCGCATGATGCGCCACGACGAGATCCGCACCGGCGTCGATCGCCGCGTGCGCGACTTGGCGCTCGTATTGGGCGATTTTGACCGGAGTATGGGCGATTCCCTTGTGAAACGCAACTACCAGCACGTCGCATCGTCCGCGCAGGGCGCGGATGTCGTCCGTCATCGCCTCCGTGGTCTCCGACGTCGCCCACGTGTAGACGACCGGAGGTCCGCCGGGCGTGTCGTGATCAAGCTCGTAATGGGTGATCACGTGCACGTAAGCGTTGCCGGGACGCCGTTCGGACGCCCACGTTTTTTTCGGGCCGACGCAGTTGTAGTCGAGATAGCCGATCCGCGTCCCGTTCCGCTCCAGCACGACGGGACGCCGCGCCTCCGCAAGATTCATCCCCGCGCCGACGTGAGCGATGCCGTGAACGTCCAGCCAAGCGATCGTGTCTTCCACGCCGGCCGGCCCCGCGTCCATCAGATGATTGCCCGCCATCGTGACGAGATCGAATCCGTTCGTCACAAGCGGCGACAGGTTGTCCGGGTGCCGCCCGAGCGCCATCGCCTCCGCGTCGCGGGTCGTATATGGCACTTCCAACTGGCCGACGAGAACGTCGGCTTCCTCCAGCACTTTTCGAACCTCGGAAAAAAGCGGCTCGGGGTCGGGACCGAGAATGATGTCGCCGACGTTGTACAGTGTGATCCGGTCTGCCTTCAACCGTCGTTCACCCTTTCCTCGTTCAGTTCCCGGAGAAACAGCGCGACTTCCGCCGCGAGCCGCTCCGGCGCCTCGGAAGCGAGCGTGTGGCTGTGGTCCTGGAAAAAGACCGCTTTGGCGCCGGGCACCGATTTCGCCGCCAACAACGACGCCTCCGCGGTCGCCAGCTCGTCCTGGATGCCGCACAGCAAAAGCGTCGGCACCCGGATGCCGCGCAGCGTTTCGACCAGGGCTTCATCGGTTTTCGCCTGCGGAAAAATGACGCCGGGATGAATCGCCCGCTCCTCCGGCGCCATGGACGCGACGCGCCGCGCGTATTCTTCCGCCGCAGCCTTTCTCCGTTCGAGGCGGCGCGGGTCGGACGTCGGCACCAAATACACGTGCGGTCCGCCTTTCAGCGCTTCCGGATCGCGCACCGACTCGTTCAAACGCCGCATCGGTTCCGACGTCACGCCGCCGACGCGCTCGCGCGGATGCGGCGCGCCGACGACGGATACGAACGCCTTCAGCGCTTCTGGATGCGAAGCGGCCAGATGCCATCCGACGCCCGCCCCGTGGGAAACGCCGGTATAGACGAACCGGCCGAGCCCGAGCGCCCGCGCGAACCAATACACGTCTTCCGCCCACGTCGGGTACCAATTTTCGCCGAGATCTTCGAATACGTGCGTCGACTTGCCGTAGCCGCGCAGCGTGACGGCGAACACACGGCAATTCGCCGGAGGCCGGGTGAGCGCCAGCAGATAAGGCGACCCTTCCGGCGGGAAAAAAGCCTGGGCGGAGACGACGACTTCGTTGCCGTCTCCGAATTCTTCATAGTAAAGCTCGACGCCGTTTACGCCGACGACCGGCATAGAACGTCACCCCCGGCGGCCGCGTTTATTTGTCCAGCCATGCGTTCTCGGGCGTAAACATCGTCATATACGTCTGGTTGATGCCGGTGTCTTTTACATACGGTTTGAGCGCGGCCGGAGACGTATAGACGAACATCGGGTAGGCGAGCGCGAATTCGTCGAATACCGCCTTTTGCAAGTCGAAACTGATCTTGCGCTTCGTCTCGAAGTCCGGCGCGCTGCGGGCGGCGGCAAGCAACTGCGTCACCTTGTCCGGATGCTGGATGTTGCGCGCATACAGCGGTCCGTTCGGCGCGAAATTGCGCGGCATGTACAGCGCCAGATCGGCGTCGCCGCGATGGTTATAGGTAATGATGCCGTTCCAGCTGCCCTTGTTGCCGGTCATCTGCTGGAACGCGCCCGAATCGACGATGTCGACTTTGGCGTTGATGCCGACTTTCTGCAAATATTGCTGAATGGCGGCCATGAATTGTTCTTGCCCTTGTGTCCCGATCAGCGTCGTCTGAAAGCCGTTAGGATACCCAGCCTCGGCGAGCAGCTGTTTCGCCTTGTCCGGATCGTACGGCGTGCCCTGGACGTCCGGGTTGTACGACCAGCTCGTCGGCAGCCCCCACTGGTTGGTCGGAATGACCCATTCGCCGAACAGGCTTTTGATGATCGCGTTTTTGTCGATTGCGTGCCCCATCGCTTTGCGTACGCGGACGTCCGCGAACGGCGAATTCGGGTCGGCGCTGTTCGCGATCAGCCCCTGGGCGGCCGCGCCGAGACCGGATTCCAGTCGAATCAGCTGCGACGACGATTTCAGCTGGTTCGCCACTTCGGCCGGAACGTTGAGATATACGTCGGCCTCGCCGGCCTGGAAGGCGCTCGCCGCCGTCGTCGCGTCGAGAATGAAGCGGAATTCGATACCGTCGAGATACGGTTTACCCTTTTGCCAATACCCGTCGAACCGCTTGTACTTGACCGACACGTCCTGTTCGAAACTGACGAATTCGAACGGTCCGGTGCCGACCGGATGTTTCGCCAGGCCGTCGCGGCCGAGTTTTTCGAACGCGGCGGGCGACATGATCCGCATGAAAATCGACAGCGCCTCGATCATGGTGCTGTTCCAGTTTTTCAGCCGGACCCGCACGGTCGCGTCGTCCACGACCTCGACCGACTCGACGTCGGCGAATTCGCTGCGCCCCGCCGTGACCATCTGCTCGATGTTCCATTTGACCGCTTGGGCGTTGAAGTCGGTGCCGTCGTGAAACTTGATGCCGCGTTTCAACTTGATCGTGATCGTTTTGGCCGACGCGTCCTCCTGCCAGCTCTCGGCGAGGTATGGAACTATCTTCCCGTTTTGATCGAACCGCCCGAGCGTTTCATAGGCGGGAACGGACGTCAAAAGTTCCTGAACCGTCTGAGACTGAGGCACATATCCCAGATTGATCGGCCCTTTGTTCAGGATGAGACGCAACGTTCCGCCACGTTTCGGGCCGGAGCCGGATTCCGTCCCGGACGGCTTGGGCGATTCCGCCTGCTGTCCGCCGGACGGCTTCGACGAACATCCTGCCAAAAGCGACATCGCCAGTGCGAATATGGCCGTCCACAACCACACCTTTTTCATAGCCAAACGACCTCCTTCAGAATTTTCATCCGATCGTCTTTCACACGTTTCATACCGTCTGCGACACCCAGCCTTCGTTCAACTCGCGGACGAAAAGCCGGATTTCGTGCGCGACGCGTTCCGGCGCCTCCGTCGCCAATGAATGACTGTGATCCTGGAAAAAGACCGCTTTAGCACCGGGAACCGTTTTGGCCGCGAGAAACGACATTTCTGCGGACACGATGTCGTCCTGGACGCCGCAAAGAAGCAGCGTCGGCACGCGGATGCGCCGGAAAACAAGTTCGACCAGCTCTTCATTTGTTTTCGCTTCCGGAAAGGGCTTTCGCGGATTAAGCCGCAGCTCTTCCGGCGTCATGGAAGCGAAACGTTCCGCCGCTTCCTCCGCGGCTGCCCGGCGGCGTTCGAGCCTGCGCGGGTCGGTCGTCGGCACTTGGTACACCAGCGGACGCTCGCGCAGCGAAGCCGCAAACGCCTTCGGATCGGACGCGCCTTCCACTGTCCTGCGCCGCGCTTCGGACGTATCACCCCCTTCGCGGTCGTGGGGTACGCCGACGATCGAGACAAAAGCTTTCAGCATGTACGGATAATCAAGCGCCAGTTTCCACCCGACACCCGCTCCATGGGAAACGCCTGTATAAATAAATCGCTCAATCCCCATTGCCCTGGCGAACTGGGCGACATCGCTCGCCCAGATCGGATAAAGCGCCGGCCCCAAATCTTCCGGAAGATGCGTCGACCGTCCATAGCCGCGCAGCGTCAGCTCGAACACGCGGAAACCGTCAGGCGGTTCGGCCAGCATTTTCGTGTACGATCCCCGTCCGAAGTGCATTTGGGCGGATATGACGACTTCCCCTCCGCTGCCATATTCGTCGTAATAAAGCTCGACCCCGTTGACGGGAACGGTCGGCATGGCGATCACTCCTTTCGGACCGGCAACACAAGACGGGACGGATGGTTCCGGTCGTGAAACACGGTCTGGTCGGCCGGCACGCCTTCGGCGTCTTCCCCGACGGCCCGTCCGGTGTTCATATTGCGGTCGTATAATGGAAAATTGCTGCTTGTGACGTGTAGCCGGATGCGGTGACCTTTTCGAAACACATAGCTCGTGTTGCCGAGATGAATGTCGTATTCGTACACCCGGTGCGGTTCGATCGGTTCCGGCACAAGGTCGCGCCTGCGATACCGCGCGCGTTGGATGCCTTCGGCGACAAGCATCGAACGACCGTCGGGAAAGACGTCGGTCAACTTCGCCGCGAAATCGGTGTCGACGGCCGAAGTCGCCGCAAACAGCCGGAGCACGACCGGGCCGGTCACTTCCAGATCGCGCGGCAGCTCCGCCGAAGTATAGCACAGCACGTCGTTTCGCCGCTCGATCCGCCCCTGATCTCTCGGTCCCGGCACTTCCCCGCGCATGCCCCAGAACCGGCCGCCGACGGTCGGCACCGGATCCGACGGGTCGTACACGTACGTGTCGGAAGGTTCGTCGTCCGGCTCCTCGCGCGACAGCGTCCCGTCGCCGTCGGCCGTGTTGGCGCGCCCGCGGCTGTGCAGATACCAATCCGTCGGCCGCACGTCCGGAGGCGGCCACGAATCGGCCGTTCTCCATTCGTTCGCCGTCATGACGAAATACCGGACGGCCGGAATCCGCACATCGCGCCCCCGCAAAAACCGGTCGTAAAAATCGAGCACGAACCGGCGCAAAAGTCGTTCGTCGCCCGCCGCCGGACCGAAATCCGCTTCACCGATCGCACTCCGCGGCGACCCGTGGTCCCATGGGCCGATTAGCAAGTACTGGTTGGCCCTTGCAAACTCCGAAGCCGCTTCGCGCTTCAGACGGCTGCAATTGGCGAACACCGCGGATTCCATCTGGTCGAACCATCCGCCGATATGCAGCCCCGGAACGTTCACCCGATCGTAACGCCGCCGCTGCCTCCACGCATCGGCCGTCGGCAGTTCCAACCGCTGTTCCAGCATAAGGCGGATCGGCTCGAACCGAAAGATCGGCAGACCGCGAAACGGCAAATGACGCAGCACGACGTCGGGATCGCGCATCATCCGCTCCAGTTCCCGCCGCAGCTCGATCACGTCTTGCCCCGCCGCCTCCAGCCGGTCGATATGGTCGAGCGCCGTCACGGGCAAAGCGTTCGCCGCAGCGTAAAAGGCGACGACCCCGCTTTCCGGCGGCGGTGCGATGCCGGGCGCGATGTCGCCGTTACACGGCGCAAACGCTTTCAAATGCGGCGGAGCTTCCATTGCCGTGATCCACTGCAGCGTCGCCAGGTACGAGGCGCCGGCGGTCGCGACGTTGCCGTCGCACCATGGTTCCGCGGCAATCCATTCGACCGAATCGTAGCCGTCCGGGCCTTCGACTTCAAACATCCTGTGCCGCTCCCAGACGCCGTCCGAGGCGAACCGCCCGCGAATGTCCTGCACGACGACGGCGTATCCCTCGCGCGCAAACGCCACAGGATGCACGAGCTGCGAAAACGCTCTGTCCTTACCGTACGGCGTCCTGATCAACACGGCGGGATATTTCCCCGGGGCGTCCGGGCGATAGATGTCGGCCCTTAGCACCGTGCCGTCGCGCATACGCATCGGCACGTCGAAATCGATCCGAATACCCGCCGGCATTCGCTCTCTCCCTTCCTTAAGCCGTTTTTGTAGGGCAGTCACGCCGGCACGAACCGCGTCGGCACCGAAATCGTCCCCCACTCCGGCCAGCGCGTCATCCGGATTTCCCCGGCCACTTCGAAATGTTTCGTCCTGGCCAGAAGCTCCCGCAGCGTGTCGGCCAACATCATTCGGGCCAGCGGAGCGCCCGGACATTGGTGCGGACCGAGGCCGAACGCGACGTGCTGTTTGATGTTCGGGCGGTTCAAAATAAATTTGTCGCCCTCCGGAAAAACGTCCTCGTCGCGGTTGGCCGAGGCGAACACGACGGCGATCGGTTCGTCCTTGCGGATCAGGCGGCCGCGGATGACGACATCATGCTTCGCCGTCCGCGCGAACCCGCGATACGGCGTAAACAGCCGCAAATACTCCTCAACGGCGGCCGGTACCAGTGCGGGATCACGCCGGAGCTGTTCCTGTAAATCGGGATGCTCCGATAGATGGACGACCATGTTACCGATAAAAACACTCGGCGCAATCATGCCGACGACGATCAGCTGGCGGACCGTGCCCAGCACCATATCCTCAGGAAGCGGCCTGCCTTCGTGCGTCGCGGCCAGAAGCGCGGAGGTCACGTCTTCCGCGGGATCCATCGGCTCCGCTTTGCGCATCTCGATAATTTTCCGCGCGATATCGTAAAGCTGGAGGCTCGTCTCTTTGACGCGCTCGTCGTCGAAATCTTGAAGCGCCCGGTTATAGAGCCGGGTAACCCGCTTAATCTCCATCGACAGGTCGGTCGGCAGGTTGAAAAACCGCGCGAACACGTATCCGGGCAGTTTCTGGGCGTAATCTTCGCTGATGTCGCCGAATCCGGCGTCGATGAGCGGCTGAAGCAGCTCGACAACGATGTTGCGCACGTCGGGCGCGAGCCGGTCCATTTTTTCCTTGGTGAAGAACGGATTGAGCGCCTGCCGGTACGGCGTATGTTCCGGCGGATCGAGATGAAGCGGGGGCCGCCGGCCGGTGAACGCGACTTTCGGAACGACGTTTTGCACCGTCGTCGTAAAGGTATGGTAATCTTTAACGACTCTGACGACGTCTTCATACTTGAACAGCGCCCAAAAGCCGTTGAACGCGTTGCTGTGCGCTACCGGGCATTCCGCCCTTAGCCGCTTGTACTCTTCGTGCGCGCTGGTGAACGTTTCCGGTGCCGTCGGATCGAAGTCGTTCGTCCCGAACGACATGCGGATCCCCCTTCCCAAAACGGTTACAACCTTTCCCAGATCGCCGCGATCCCTTGTCCGCCGCCGATACAGATCGCCGTCGCACCGTATTTCCGATTGCGCCGCCTTAACTCGTACAGCAGCGTCAACACAAGGCGTGCGCCGGAAGCGGCCAGCGGATGGCCGAGCGCGACGGCGCCGCCGTTGACGTTGCCGATGTCGGGGTTATATCCGAGCAACCGCTGGCACGCCAAATATTGGCACGAAAACGCCTCGTTGATTTCGATAAGATCGAGATCTTCCAATTTCAGGCCGGCTTTTCGCAGCGCGCCGCGAATCGCCTCGACCGGGCCGATCCCCATCAACTCCGGCTCCACGCCGACCGTGTGCCAGGCCACGAGTCGGGCAAGCGGCTTCAACCCCTTTTTCTCCGCGTACCGCTCCGACGTCACGACGACCGCACCGGCGCCGTCGTTCAGACCGCTGGCGTTACCCGCCGTGACGACACCGTTTTCTTTAAAGCGCGGTTTCAGCCGGCTCAGACTTTCCGCCGTCGTGTCCGGGCGAGGATGTTCGTCGGTATCGACGATCACCGCCTTCTTGCCGTCCGACACTTCGACCGGAACGATCTCATCGCGCAGCCGGCCGCTTCGGATCGCCTCTACGGCCAGGCGATGGCTGCGAAGGGCATGTTCATCCGCCTGCTCGCGCGTAATGCCGTATCGCTCGGCCACCCGTTCGGCCGTGTCGGACATCGTGCAGCGGCCGTACGTGTCGTACAGCGCTTCCCACAAATAATCGCGCATCGGCGTCGCACCGAGCGGCAACCCCCAGCGCGCGCCGCGGACGACGAACGGGATTTGGCTCATGTTTTCCGCGCCGCCGGCCAGCGCCGTCTCGGCCTCGCCCGACCGGATCAGCCGGGCCGCGGTCACGATCGCCTCTAGTCCGGAACCGCAGAGCCGGTTGACGGTCAAAGCCGGCACGCCGACGGGTACGCCCGTTTTAAGCCCGATGTGGCGGGCGATGAAAATCGCATCGGGGCTGGACTGAATGACATTGCCGAACACCACATGTTCGATGTCCCCCGCTTCGAGGTTCGAACGCTGAAGCGCAGCTTTGGCCGCCGCAACGCCGAGATCAGTCGCCGATACGTCTTTCAGCGATCCGCCGAATTTACCGAACGGCGTCCGCGCACCGTCGATAATCACCGCATCGGTCATGCCCATGCCCCCTCGCCCGATCGTGTTTTGGTTTCATTCTAAAACCAGCGGTTCGAACGCGAAACGTCCGCGCCGAGTGAAAAAGAGACGCGCAAATCGTCCATTGCAGACGAATCGCCGTCTCTTCAGCGGTCATCCTGTCCATCGCCGTCGTCCTCGCCGTTCAGATCACGCGGAATCCGTTTCGCCACCCCCGTCTCGATCGCCGCGCGGATGACGTGAAGGCGGACTTGCTCGACGACTTTCCGGTTGAAGACACTCGGAATGATGTATTGCTCGTGCAGCTCGCGGTCGGTGATGATCGACGCGATGGCATGCGCCGCCGCAAGCTTCATTTCTTCGTTGATTTCCGTCGCCCGACAGTCGAGCGCGCCCCGAAAAATACCCGGAAAACAGAGCGCGTTGTTGATCTGGTTCGGATAATCGGACCGCCCGGTCGCCATGATGCGGACGTAAGGAGCGGCCTCTTCCGGCATAATTTCCGGTACCGGATTGGCCATCGCGAACACGATCGGATCGCGCGCCATTTTCTGGATGTCCTCCGGACGAAGTACGCCCGGCCCCGACACACCGATGAACACGTCCGCTCCCTCGATGACGTCCGACAGCGTTCCCCGACGTCCTTCCGGATTCGTATTCTGCGCGTACCAGGCGTAAATGGGGTTGTCATACTTTTCACCGCCGTGGATCGCGCCCGACCGCGTCACACCGACGATGTTGCGGACGCCGGCCGCCTGCAAAATTTTTGTGCACGCCACGCCTGCCGCGCCGACGCCGCAGACGACGACGCGGAGATCTTCCATTTTTTTGCCGACAATTTTCAACGCGTTGATGAGACCGGCCAACATGACGACGGCCGTACCGTGCTGGTCGTCGTGGAAAACCGGAATGTCCAGTTCGCGCTTAAGCCGCTCCTCGATCTCGAAACAGCGCGGCGACGAAATGTCCTCCAGATTGATGCCGCCGAACGCCGGGGCGATCGCTTTGACGATCCTGACGATCTCGTCGGGATCTTTCGTATCGAGACAGATCGGAAACGCGTCGACGTCCGCCATCTGTTTGAAGATCATCGCCTTGCCTTCCATGACCGGCATGGCGGCCAGCGGCCCGATGTCGCCGAGTCCGAGCACGGCCGTTCCGTCGGTCACGACGGCGACGGTGTTGCGTTTGATCGTCAGCGTATATGCCTTGGCCGGATCGTCGCGAATCGCCAGACAGACGCGAGCAACGCCCGGCGTGTAGACGCGCGACAGATCGTCGCGGTTTTTGATCGGCACCTTCAGCTTCGTCTCAATTTTACCGCCGAGATGAAGCAGGAATACCTGGTCGGACACCTGCAGCAGCTTGACGCCCGGGCAGTCGGACAGCCGGCGTGCCAACCGCTCCTGATGAGTTTCGTCGGCCAGGTCGACGGTAATGTCGCGTACGGTGGCGTCGCGCGAGGAACGAATCATGTCGACCGCCACGACGTCCGCTCCCGCCTCGTGAAGCACTGACACGACTTCGTAAAACGAAACGCCTTGATCGATCTCCAGTCGGAAAATGGCGCGGTGTCCAGCCTTGTGCGTCGCCGGCACGGTCCTCCCCCCTTCGCGCGGGTCTCACACGAGGTAAAGACAATCTCCGATCATGCCGACCGGCCAATGGCCGCATGCAAAGATGTCCATCGCCGGTTCAACAGGATTCGGCTCCGCGTCGCCGACGGCTTCCTCCCACGCCGTCGCCAGCGCGGCGAAATAAAGCGCCGCACCGACGGCCAGACGGACCGCCTCGTCGCCGTACGGCGCGAAAACCGTATAGGCGCCGTCGAACACGGCGTGAAACCATTCCGCCGCGCCGTCTTCCAAAATCCCGATCAGCGTTTCGAACCGGCCGGACGCGTCCGCCGCCTGCCGGATCCGGTTCGGAACGCCGGACAGGAAGGCCCAGAGCGGACTTTCCATCATTGCAACATCTTTCACCAAATCGACGACAGCCGCGGCCGCCGCCCATTCAAGGCGAACTTCCTTCACGCCGGCCCTTGCGGCGAATTCACGCGCGGACCGCTCCGCCTCCTTACGCCGCAAGACGCTGCCGACGGACGAAAACCACCGGATCGACGCCCATTTGTCGGTCGTTTCATTCGTCGGATGCACGGATGGTTCCCCCTTCGCCCAGAAGTGCTCGGCGGATTTCGTCCGGAATCGGTTCCGACGCGATTTGTCCGCCGATGCCGCGGATCCACGCCCGCACCTCGTATCCTTCCGCAACGAGTTCCCCTTCCCGATAAAAAGCGTGTGAAACGCGCATCGACTTGTTGCGCACTTCTTCCACGCGCGACACGAGGCGAATGCGGTCGCCGAACGAAAGCGGGCGGCGGAAACGGCAAAGCGCCTCGACGAGCGGAAAACCGGCGCGTTCATTTAGCAGCCGGCGCGTCGGAAAACCGGCTTTTTCCATCAAGGCATGCGTGCCTTCGTCCATCCATTTGTAATAGTTCGGGTAAAACACAATGCCGGCCGCATCCGTTTCCCCGAACCGAACGCGGAATTCCAAAACGTATTCGAGCATGGTTCCCATCCCTTTTTTACGGACCGTCTCCGAACAAATCGTGGAGTTTGTATGCAAGCATCAAGTTGAACCTCTGCTCCGCGTCGTCGATATCGCGGTCGAGTACCTCGCGGATTTTTTCCAAGCGGTATTTGAGCGAACTGCGATGAATGAACAGCCGCTCGGCCGTCTCCTTGATATTGCCGTTCGTCTGTAGATAAACGCGAAGCGTTTCAAACAGATCGGTACTTTTTCCTTTTCCGTAATTCAAAAGAGGATCCAGATACGATTTTATAAACAAGGAAGCAAGACCGGGATCGTCGAGCCGGTACAACACCGCATAGGCGCCGAGCTCGTCAAACGCCATATGCCGGCGTTCACGGAATCGGTTACGCAACAAAGCCAGAGTCTGGTGAGCCTGCCGGTAACAAAGCGGATAATCTTCGATGCGGCGCGCTTCCTGGCTGACGCCGAGATAGACGCGGAAGCCGGTGAGCTCTTCGCGGGCGAACCGTTCCGCGCGGTCGCAAAACTTGTCGCGGAACGATTCCTTTGCCCGGTCCGCCGGAACGATCACGACGAAATTGGCGTCCTTTCGCGTCAAAAGCACCCCGGGCTCCCGTCGGCGCAAATAATCGCGCAGCCGGTCCCAAATCCGGTTCCGCGCCTCTTCAATCTCGAACAAATTGTCGCCTTCCCCGTCAGGCCCCCCCGCGGGCTCGAACGCCAGCGCGCCGACGACGTGCGGCTGCGACACGTCCCAGTCGAACAAATGCGCGTACCGCAAAATCTCGTCGCCGGCCGTCCGCCCGCCTTCAAGCCACTGACTGAAAAAACTGTCCTTGACTTGTTCCCGGACGTCGAGCACGAGCCGCTGTTTGATGAACTGGACGGCGAACACGTTCAGCGCGTGGTGGACGGTCATCCGCAGCACGACGTCCAGCCGGTCTTTCGGAAGCAGAATCGCAAGATACCCCAGCGTGTCCGGGCCGGCCGTAATGCGGAAGACGCCGATCTCGCCGTTGCCGTCAACGGCCAGCCAATATTCGGTCTGCAACCCCTCGCGAAGCCGTCGCCTTTGGCCGACCACCGCCTGGACGACTGACCGGCGGATGCCGTCGTCCGCTCCGTGGCAGAACAGTAGATGGAAAAACCGGTCGAACAGCCATACCGGAGCGCCCAGCATGCGGGACAGCATACCGGCGATGTTGTCGAACCCTTCGTTTTCCACCGTCTGTTTGACGAGCTCCTGTTGGCGGGCCATCAACTGTTCGAGCCGCTCCTTGCCCTCTCGCTCGTCGCGGTAAAGCTTCGCGTTTTCGATCAACGCCGACACGTAGCTTGAGATAAACTGCAAAAAATCGAGTTGGTCTTTCGCGAACGCGGCGCCGTCGCGGGCGACCGCATGCAGGACGCCGATCATTTTCAGGTTGACCATAAGCGGGATCGTCGTTTCGCGTCCGCCCGGCTTTTCGAGATACGGAAAAAACGCCCGCAAGTCGTATTCGTCCTTCAGGTCGATCCGCTCCGGCGCGTCGTTTTCCCCGAAAACCGGCGGATGCAGCACGAGACAGTTCGTCCGTTCGTCGTACAGGTACAAAAACACCGCCTTGGCGTTAGTTCCCCTGCCGGCCCGCTCCACGGCGTTGGCGACGATCTGCTCCAACGACGCGCCGCCGACATAGACGTTTTCTTTCAGCCATTCCAAGCCGCGAATTTTGTTCAGTTCCTGTTCTTTGCGGCGGACGAGCGTCAGCGCGGTCGCAATATCCTTGCCGTATTCCTCGAACAGTTTGCCCGCTTCCAGAACGAGCGGCACGAACGTGCGGAAGCCGATGACGCACAGTCCGAGATCGGCGTCGTTTTCGGAGCGGATTGGAACGGTAAACCATGTCTGGAATTTCTCTTCTTCCAACCTCGACAAAAACGCGCATCGCTCCTTGCCGTCCACGGCGTCGAACGAACAGAGCGGCTCTTCCAGCACGCGCGGCAGCACGCGGTCGATCGCAATCGGGAACTGCCCGTCGAGACGCTCGGCCTTGCCGCGCACGGCGACGGGCGCGAGCGTCCCTTCGTTTTTGAGACAGATGGCGACGTAATCGCAAGGGAACTGGTTGCAGAACGAATCGATCAAATACTGCACTGTTTCGTCCAGCGAATCGAACTGGACCATCCGCCGCGCCGTCTTGCGCAGATGGGATTCGATTTTGTCCATCAGCTGCCGTTCCTTCAGCGCGTCCATCGCGCCTCGCCCCACTTCGGTGGTTTTAATCCCATCATACTTGTCCGTCGGAACGCGGCAACGGAAAAGTGTTTCACAAAATGGACCGATATGGCTGCTGAAGCAGGTCCGGATTCGCTGCAACCAAGTCCGCGATTTCCTGTTCCGTCCAGCTTTCGCCGCGTGCTTCGGCTTCGAACGCAGGTTGCGCGAACCGCCACACGGAGAGACGATTACCGCCGATAAAAAAGCATTGGCCGCTTACACCGCGCGCTTCGCCGGAGATCAAGTACGCGACGAGCGGCGCGACTTGTTCCGGCCTTCTGCGCCGCATGAACGCCGCATGTTCCTCGCCGACGAGCTTCACCAGCACGTGCGGCGGAATGCGTTCCGACATGGCGGTCCAGGCGGCGGGAATCACGGCGTTGACCGCGATGCCGTACTTTTTCAGTTCTGCGCTCCATGTCAGCGTCATCGCGACGAGTCCGCCCTTGGCGGCGGCGTAGTTCGTCTGCCCGGGATTGCCGGTAAGCCCGGACGCCGCGACCATGTTGACGATACTTCCGCCGCCGCGGGCGATCATGTGCGGAACGGCCGCCCGCGCGCAGAAGAACGCGCCTTTTAAGTTCGTGTCGATCACTTCGTCGAACGCCTCGTCCGTCATTCGGACGAGCCAGTCGTCGCGCACGACGGCCGCATTGTTGACCAGGGCGTCTACCGCACCGAACCGGGCGACGGTCTCTTCGACGATTCGCCGTGCCCCGAGCGGCGTCGCGACTGTTTCTTTCATTGCGAGAAGCCGCCCGTCGTAGGCGGCAAGCGACGTCCGAGCCGCTTCAAGCCGCTCTGCATCGATGTCTGCAATCGTCACGCACGCGCCGCGAACGAGTAAATATTCCGCCGTCGCCCGCCCGATCCCGCCGGCGCCGCCGGTGATCACGACAACGCGGCCCGCCAGATCCGTCCGCGCCATGGCCGGCCCCCTGCCTTCGGACGTTCGGAATTACGGCAAAATCGGCTGAAAAACGTCTTTGACGGTCTGATGTCCTCCGTCGGCCTCATATCGCTCCTGGCGTTCCAGATTGAGCTTTTCCATAATCGGCAGGTCGCTCGCCGAAAACAGATAAGCGTCTTCCGATCCGGTGTTGGCATGTTCGTGCCACGTCCACGCCGGAACGACGAACAGGTCGCCGCGGCTCCAGTCGAACCGGACGCCGCCAATAACGGTATACCCACTGCCGCGGAACACGTGGTAAATCGTCGAGTGAGTATGACGATGCGCCTTGCCGTGAAAACCGACCGGCAATTTCTGCATCCAGGCCGCGATGTTCGGAGTCGGGTTTTGCGCCGTGGACGGGTTGATGTATTCGACCGCGACGCCGTCGCATTCGTCGATTTCCAATTCCTGAAGCGACTCGATGGCTTCCGCCGTACGCTGCCACTTGAATAATCCCAGCGGCGCCGTCTTCGGCGTCCGGTCGGAAATCGGCCGCACCATGCCGCCGGCGTACCGTCTGGCCGAGTAGTTGTCGGGACGCTCCGGCTGTTGCAGCTGGTCGGGATACGGCTCGAAAAATGTTCCGTCGACCGCATAGATGAACGGAATGTCGAGACAGTCGATCCAGAACATCGGCTCGTCGCCGGGATGCGAATGCCCGTGCCAAAGTCCGGCCGGCGTCGTCAGAAAATCGCCTTCCTCCATGAACAGCCGCTCGCCTTGTACGATCGTATAGGCGCCTTTTCCGCGGGAAATGAACCGCATCGCGCTTTGTGAATGACGATGCGACGGCGCCGTCTCACCAGGCAAAATGAGCTGGACGGCCGCGTACAGCGTCGGCGTCGCCGAAGCCCATCCCCACGGTTTTTTCCAAGCGAGTCCCGGATTCTGGATATAAATCGCCCGCCGCTCCCCGCCGCGCTCTGGCGTAAAAATCTGCGTCGCCTCCATCAGCTTCTTGTGTAAAAGCTCCCATTTCCATAAATACGGGACCGCCTGCGGCTTCGGTTCGCGGGGCATCAACTCCGGAATCGCGTGCCAGAGCGGGCCGAGGTTCAGCCGTTCGAGCTCTCGGGAAAACTCCATCACTTCTCGGCTTTGGAAAAACGCTTGCATTTCCATGGGTCGCTCTCCTCCATTCTTCGCGCCTCCGGCCTTCGGCGTCAGGCGTCGAGCGCCCGCCGGATTTGCCGGATGTGGATGTCGAGATGTTCCACGACGAAATGGTCGAGCAAGAACGACATCGGCTTGACGCCGAACTTCGGATTGACGTGCGGAGCCTCCAGTTCGAGATCCGCGTCGGAAAGCGTAAGCAACGCTTCGCTCGTCGCCCGAGCCTCCGTGCGGATGCCGTCGATCACCTCCCCGGGGCGGCGGTTGTCGGCTTCGGCGACCGCGCGCAGACGCCCTTCGTGCTGCAGCGTCCGTCCCCACGTTCCGCCTCCCGCACGCACGACGCGAAGCAGTTCCTCGCGCCAGTACCGAAGCGCTTCCTCGACGTGGCACAGGACTTCCATCGCCGACCACGAATCGGGGGCAGGCTTCTTTCGCAGCCGATCTTCCGGAATGCCGCACACGAGGGCGATCATCTGTTCCGCCTTGTCCGCCACTTGCTCCGCATACGACCGAACCCGGTCTTTTCCGCTCACGTCCGATCACCTCCCCCCTCCGGTCGCGGAAGTCACGCGATTTTCCAGCGTGCCGATGCGCTCGATGTCGATACGAACCACGTCGCCTGGCTTTAAAAACACCGGCGGGTTCATCGCCGCTCCGACGCCGCCCGGCGTGCCCGTACAGACGAGGTCGCCGGGCTCGAGCGTCATGAGGCCGGACAGAAATTCGACGAGAAACGGCACGTCGAAAACCAGGTTGGCCGTGTTCGATTTCTGCCGCAGCTCGCCGTTGACCCGAAGCTCGATGTCGAGCCCGGACGGATCGGGAATCTCGTCCGCCGTCACCAGCCACGGTCCCGTCGGCAGCGTGCCGTCGACCGTCTTGCCCTGCAGCCATTGGATCGTCCGGCGCTGCAGATCGCGGCAGGAAACATCGTTGGCGATCGTATAACCGGCTACATATGCCAAAGCGTCCTCGCGCCGGACGCCCGTCGCCTTTTTCCCGATCACGAAGGCGAATTCCGCTTCATAGTCGAGTTCGGCGGTCGCGGCGGGGTACGGAATGTCGTCCTGCGGCCCGCGCACAGTATTTGAAAATTTAGCAAAAATTACGGGATATTTTGGTATTTCTCTTTTCATTTCTAAAATGTGTTCCCGGTAATTGTGACCGACGCAAATGATTTTTCCCGGCTTTGGAATCGGCGCCTCCAGCCGCACTTCGTCGAGCCGATAGACGAGCCGGCGCCCGTCGCCCGTTTCGGGACGGGCCAAGGCGAACTCCGCCGCCCGTTCGGCCGCTTCGAGGCTTTCCGCGCCGCCTTCCAGGAGGCCGATCATGTCGGCCGGCACGTAAGCTTCGGCCAGCTGCCGGTAACGAACTTTCCCCTGCTCGCGGAACATCGCCGCGCACGCCTCGTGCAGATCGACGACGCGGTCGCCGAAAACGCTTCCGACGCGGTTGAAACCCGCCTGCTGAAACGTCACCAGTTTCATTCCGAACGCCCACCTGCCATGATCAGCTCGCGGAGCTGCGTTTTTTGGATTTTCCCGCTCGCCGTCGCCGGAAATTCGTCGACGAACACCACTTTCGACGGCAGCTTGTAATCGGCGACTTGCCCTTTCAGATAGTCGACCAGTTCATCTTCCGTCGCCGACTCGCCCGGGCGCAGCCGCACGGCGGCGCACACGATTTCGCCCATTACCGGATCGGGTAGACCGACGACGGCGCATTCCAGGACTTTCGGATGCTGCATGAGCAGCCCTTCGAGTTCCTGCGGATAAATGTTGTAGCCGCCGCGGATGATCAGTTCTTTTTTCCGCCCCATGTAATACACGTAGCCGTCTTCATCCATTCGGCCGAGATCGCCGGTGTAATACCAGCCCGCTTCGTCCAGCACTTCGCGCGTCTGCTCCGGCATGCCGTCGTATCCTTTCATGACGCCGAAGCCGCGGCAGGCGATTTCCCCGACCTCGCCCAGCGCAACCGGCCGGCGCGCGTCGTCCACGATCCGCACTTCCACGCCTTCGACCGCTTTGCCGACCGAGTTGTAAAGCCGGTCTTCGCGCTCGTCGTATTCCGTGATCGTCACCGTGCCGGTCTCGGTCGTGCCGTACGAAATCAGGAGGCGCATGCCCATTTTTTCCGTCACGCCGCGGATCGTCTCCGGCGGGCAGGGGGAGGCGCCGGTCATGCCGACGCGCAAGGAAGACAAATCGAACGAATCGAACTCCGGACACTTCAACTCCAGGTTAAGCATCGTCGGCACGGCGTGCTGGACGGTGACGCGCTCCTGTTCGATCAGCCGCAAAGCGTCGATCGCCTTGAATCGGTCGAGCAGCACCATTTTCGCCCGACAGGCGACGGCGGCCATCAAATTGCACGCCATCCCGAAAACGTGAAAAATCGGAGCGACGATCAAAAACACGTCGTCTTCCCCGCATCGCGTCGCCGCCGCGATCGTCCGTCCGGACCGGACGACGCACCGATGCGTCACGAGCGCACCTTTCGGCACGCCCGTCGTGCCAGACGTATACAGCATGCAGAAGACGTCGTCCTCCGACGCCGGCACGGGCTCCGGCTCCGGCACGCGACGGGAATCCGCGAGCAAGCCGTCGTATGACGCCAGCCCGTTCTGCCGAAAGCGGACGGTCACCGTCTCCAAGCCGGGCGGCGCCGATTCGAGCGCGACGGCGGCGTTTTCTTCGCAGACGAACAGGACGCGGACGCCGGAATGCCGCAAAATGTGCCGCACCTCGTTCGTCCTGTACCGCGGATTAAACGGCACAAGCACGGCGCCGATGCGAGAAACGGCGAAATACAGAGCGACCGCCTCGCTCCAGTTCGGCAGCGCGACGCCGACGCGATCGCCCTGTCGGACGCCGAGCGTGCGCAGCGCCGCCGCGGCATGCCCGACTTCTTCGCCCAACTCGCGATAGGACAGCCGTCTCGTCCGGTCATACAGTGCCTCTTTGTCCGGGACGGCGCGCACGGCGAGTTCCAGCAGCTCGTGGGCGTTCAAGGCGCCTCCCTCCATCCGTCAATATTTGGTCGACACGTTAGCCGGACCCTGTCTCGGGCCGTACGGCCCTTCGTCGAGCCACCGACCGAGTTTCGGGACAAGAAACGACAGCGACGCCGCCAGTTCGCGTTTCAGTTTCGTATAGGGATTGTCGTTGCGCATATGTTCGAGAGCGATGCCGGCCGCGTCCCGGTTGTAGCAGGCGGCCGCCCGCCGCTCTTCGGCCGCGGCTTCGATCGCGCGCGCCCGCTCCGCAGCGTCCCGGGCTTCCAGCGCCGCGCGGATGCCCCTGGCGGCCAAAAGCGCGTCGGGAACACCGGAATTCAGGCCGCGCGCGCCGAACGGTGCGAACAGGTGAGCCGCTTCGCCCGCCAGCAGCACGCGGCGGTGTCGGTCCGTAAACGAGGATGCAACCACTTGGTAAAACTGATAAACAGACACCCATGTGATGCGCTCCGCGTACTTCCGGTGAAGCACGTTCGGAAGCCATCCCTTCACGCCTTCGACCGTGCCGAACTGTTCGGGATCGTCGCCGTCAAGAAGCTGTAGGTCGATCCGCCATCCTCCGGCGAACGGCACATACAAGACGTTGCGGCCGCCCATCGCGGGGTGTTCGTAATGGAACACCCGTTCGATCGGCATCGGGTCCGCCTCGTCTTCGGCGACATCGACGACGATGAAAAAGTCGCGCGACCGCGGCCCCTCCAGCTCGATCCCGACCGAGCGACGGACGGTCGACCGTGCGCCGTCGGCACCGATCACATAATCAGCCGTCCACACGTCGCCCGACGAAGTCGCCAGTTCGACGCCGGCTTCATCCGATCGGACGTCGACGACCGGTGCGTTCCAGACGAACTGAACGCCGGCGTTTCGGCACGCCTCGTACATCAGCCGCTCGATCTCGACCTGCGACAGGCTCGCAAACGCCGGCAGCTCGTCCGGATTCGGCGCGGGATAGCGGCGGACGTAAACTTCTTTCCCACGGTAAAACGTTCGCTTCACCTGCCACGTCACGCCGCGCCGCGCCATCGCGAACCCGAGGCCGGGTGAAATTTGTTCGAGCAGCGAAAGCGTCGCGTTGTGGATGTAGATCGCCCGGCTGCCGGGCCGCTGTCTTCCTTCCGGCTCCGCTTCCAGGACGACGGCGGGCAGACCGACACTGCGGAGCGCCAGCGCCGCGGTCATGCCGACGGGACCGGCCCCGACGACCAGTACCGGCTGGTGCGGTTGACGGCTCATTGTACGTTCCCCCATTTCTTGCGTTTTGGACGCGCCCGTCAACGATCGGCGAAGACGGGCTTGCGTTTTTCGACGAACGCCGCCATGCCTTCTTTCCGGTCTTCAGTTGCGAAAACGTTTCCGAAACAGGCCGATTCAAACGTCAGCGCACTGCATAAGTCGAGGTTCGCGCCAGCGTTGACCGACCGCTTGATCATGCGGAGTGCGACGGCCGGCTTGGCGGCAAGTTTTTCTGCCCATTCGACACACGTTTCCAAAAGCTTTTCGGGCGGAACGACGCGGTTGACCAGCCCGATCCGGTACGCCTCGTCGGCGGACACGGCGTCTCCGAAATAGAGCATTTCTTTCGCTTTCGCCTGACCGATCAGTCTTTGCAGTCGCTGGGTTCCGCCGCCGCCCGGCATGATGGCCAGCGTCACTTCCGGCAGGCCGATCTTGGCGTGCTCGGAACAGATGCGAAAATCGCAACACAGCGCCAGTTCGCAACCGCCGCCGAGCGCAAGGCCGTTAATTCCGGCGACGACAGGCTTGGATAAGTTCTCCAGCATGTCGAACGTCCGCCTGGACAGCCGGTTCATCTGTTCCATGCCGCGCGCGTCGAGATCGGCCATTTCGCGGATGTCCGCACCGGCCGCGAACGCGCGGTCGCCTTTTGCCGTTAGGATGACGGCTTTGACCTCGTCGTTCGACTCGATCTGTTCGAGCAGTTCGTACAGTTCCTCGAACAATCTTCGGTTGAGCGCGTTGACGGGCGGACGGTTCAGATATATCGTCGCCACGCGGTTCTCAAGACTCCATTCCAAGGTTTCCATATCTGCATCTCTCTCCTGTTACTTGTCTTGTGTCCCGTAATCATACCATCCGGCGCCGGTTTTCCTGCCGAGCCGTCCTGCGCGGACGAGCCGCCTGAGCGACAGCGGAGCCGCAAACCGGTCGTCGCGGAATTCCTGGTAGAAATAGTCCATCACGTACAGGCCGATGTCCACACCCGCGAAATCCTGCAGCTCGAACGGGCCCATCGGATAATTCAGACCGAGCCGGACCGCCTTGTCGACGTCTTCCGGCGTCGCCACCCCTTCTTCGACAAGCCGGATCGCTTCGATGAACTGCGGAATCATGACGCGGTTGACAATAAATCCCGGCGAATCTTTCTTCACCTCGATCGGTTCCTTGCCGAGCTCGCGCGCAAGCGCCATGAGCGCCTCGACCGTCGAGTCGCTCGTCTTAAGGCCTCGTACGACCTCGACCAGCTTCATCACGGGAGCCGGATTGAAAAAATGCATACCGGCGAACCGGTCCTGCCGGGTCGTCGCTTCCGCCAGTTCCGTAATCGACAGCGACGACGTATTCGTTGCGAACAGCGTTTCCGGCCGCGCAATCCGGTCTAGCCGGGCGAACACGTCTTTTTTGACGTCCATTTTTTCTACAACTGCCTCGATGATGACGTCGGCCTGCTGGAACCGATCCAGTTCCGTCGTCGTCTGAACGCGGGCCAGCGCCATTTCCTTTTCGGTTTCGGCCATTCGGCCTTTTTGCACGTTTCGTTCCAGAAACGATTCCATTCGCTTAAACGCTTTCTCCAGCTGCGATTTGTCCACGTCGAACAGCAACACCTGAAACCCGCGTTCCGCCGCAAGCTGAGCGATGCCGCTGCCCATTGTGCCGGCGCCGACGACGCCGATCGTTCGTTTGCCCATCTCCATCCGACTCTCCTTCATCCCTGCGTTTCGCCTCCATTATAAGCCCGCGCGTCGCCGCGCCTGAACGTTCACGGTGCACGAAAAAAGATCCGGATTTTCGTCTTCCATATCGGAAAACGGGCCGGATCAAACCGCAATGTCGATTCAATCGTTTATAATAAATGGAGATCGTCACCGTTTCTCAGAAAGGAGCACGGGGCATGAAAACGAAATTCGGAATGTCGGTCGTCGTCTTCCTGATCGCCGCTTTTGCCTTTTTGTCCGCAGCGGTGTTTTCGGCGGTCGTTCCCGCAGCCGACGGCGGCGTTCGGATCGTATCCGACCGCCAGCTCGTCGCGGAAGCCGGCGTGTTGCAGGGCGACGAAAACGGGCTGACCGCCGCCTACTGGGAGAAAGAAACGACGCGTCTTCAGGCGGCCATCCTGTTTTTGCGGCTGAAAGGACTTGAACAGGAAGCGCTTTCATTCCGCAGCACCGACAATTTCGCCGACGCCGGTCTCGTCTGGCCGGGCGGTCGGGCGATTCTGGCCTATCTGAAAGCGCATCCCGAACTCGGCTGGGCCGGAGTCGGCGGCAACCGGTTCGACCCGCTCGCGGTCATCACCGGACAACAGCTGTACAAAGTGTTGTTGGAAACGCTCGGCTACAAGCAGGACGTCGACTTCCGCTATGAAGACGTGCCGGCGTTCGCGCGGTCGCTCGGCATCGGCGCGAGGGTCGGCCTGACAAAAGTGCGGAATAAGCATTTGGCTGGAGCGCTCGTGGAGTTGTTGAGCGCCAAGCCAAAAGGGGGAATGAAAACGGTCGGCGAACTGTTGGCCGCTTTCGATCCGTCGATCGCGGCCAAGCTGGGAGCGATTCCATCGTCCGGCATCCGGGTGGTCGACCACGGCCATGGCGCGATGTTGACGGACGAAGCGGGTATGACGCTCTACTACTTCGCGCGGGACGCAGCGGATTTGGATGCCTGTAAAGCGACATGCCTGCAGAAATGGCCGATCTTTTACCGCGAAAACCTGTACTTGCCGGCCGAACTCGATCCCGCTGACGTCGGCGTGCTCGTCCGTCCGGACGGCGCAAAACAAATCACCTACCGCGGCTGGCCGCTCTACTACTTCGCCGACGACAAGGCGCCCGGCGACATGAAAGGCGCGGGCGTAAACAACGTCTGGTTCGCCGCGCAGCCGGAATTGCCCGTCAGGTGAACCTGCAAAGTCCGAGGAAACGACGACGAGCGCGGCCGCCCGGTCGAAACGGGCGGCCGCGCCCCCTTTCCCCGCCCGCGCGGGCTGTTTTCCTATATTTTACGCCACGTCTTCCCCCACCTTCACCCAACGGCCTTCCTTCGCGCTTCGCACGACCGCGTCCAGCACCAGCATGACGCGGTACCCTTCTTCCAGCGACGCGACGGAATCCGGCGGCGCGTCCGCCCCGTCCGCGACGGCGCGGTAAAAATTCAGCATCATGTTCTTCAGCGCGTCGGCCCACCCTTCCTCGTGTCCGCCGGGATAATGGACGAACGAAGCGACCTCGCGGCCGACGAGCGACGGATCGCGCATCAGCGTCTCGTTCGCACGGTCGCGCCGGCCGATCCAAAGCCGCGCGGGCTGTTCCTGTTCCCAGCCGCACGCCGCTTTCGAGCCGTCCAGATAAAGCGCCAAGCCGTTCTTGCGCCCCGGCGACACCTGCGATACGGTAAACACGCCGCGCGTGCCGTCGTCGAACCGGACCAGCACGGAACTGTAATCTTCCGTGTCCACTTTTACCGGTTCGGCGTCGTCCGCCCCGCCGGTCTCGAACGTCAACCGCCCGCTTCTCGGCTTCAGCCGGACGGGAACGACCGTCGCCATGTCGGCGAACACTTCCGCGATCCGCTTGCCCGACACATACTGGGCGAGATCGATAAGGTGCGAGCCGATGTCGCCGAGCGCGCGCGTCGAGCCGCCGTACTGCGGTTCAAGCCGCCAGTTGTAATCGGTCTCGTACAACAGCCAGTCCTGCAAATATTCGCCGCGCACGATCCGCACGTCGCCCAGCTCGCCGGAGCGCACCATGGCGCGCATCTGCTGCACCAGCGGAAACTGCCGGTAGTTGAAGTTGACGCCCGCGACCAGCCGCTTGCCTTTCGCCGTCTGCCACAGATCGCGCGCCTCGGCGCTCGTCATCGTCAGCGGCTTCTCGGACAAAAGATGTTTGCCGTGTTCCAACACCGCTTTGTTGATCGCGTAATGCAGATGGTTCGGCGTGCAGTTGTGGATGACGTCGATGTCTGGATCGCGCAGGACGTCGCGGTAGTCGCCATACGCGCGCGGCACATGCAGCTGCTTGGCCAGCTCCTTCGCCCGCGCCTCACTGCTCTGGGCGATCGCGACCACTTCGACGAAACCGAGCCGGCGGACGGCCTCGAGGTGAGCCCGTCCGATAAAACCCGCGCCCAAAATCGCAGCTTTCAACGTTTTCATGGACATCTCCCCTTACCAACCTTTCTCGGACGCCGGCAACCGCAGAAGGGCCGCGCGCGCGTCCGACACTAGATACAGCGAACCGGTGACGACCGCCAAATCGTCCGGACCCGTCATTCGGACGAGTTTTTCCAGCGCCACTCGCCAGTCTGGCTCCGTCACGACGTCCAGGGACTTGCCCGTCTCGTCCGCCGCGCGACGGATCCGTTCGGCCAACGCGGCGGCTTCCAGCCGGTTGCGAAAAGACGGCTCGGTCGCGATCACGGCGTCCGCCAGCGGCACGATTCGCCGGAGAAACTCCGCGTGATCTTTTGCCGCCATCATGCCGACCATCACGTTCAGCCGCCGATAGCGGTACACCGACCCGAGCGCGTCCGCCAGCGCCTGCGCGCCTTCCGGATTGTGGGCGCCGTCCAAGAGGACGCGAGGCGGGCCTTCAATCATCTCCAGCCGTCCCTTCCAAAACGTCTCCCGCATCGCCGCATACAGGTCTTCATCCTCGACGACAAGCGCGAAGTATTGCCGGAGCACCTCGATCGTCATCAGCGCGACCGCCGCGTTCGCGATCTGATGCGCACCGTTCATCGAAATGCGCACATCCGGTATCGTCCGGTATGGACCGTGAAAATCGAAGGCTTGCTCGTTTAGCGCCGAAGACCGGACGTCAACCGTAAAATCGCGGCCGAACCGGTACACCGGCGCCTTCCGTTCGCGCGCGACGGACTCGATCACGGCGAACGCCTCCGGCTGCGCGACGGCGGTGACGAGCGGCACGCCGTTTTTGATGATGCCGGCTTTCTCCGCCGCGATTTGCTCGATCGTGTCGCCGAGCACGTCCATGTGGTCGCGGCCGATGTTCGTAATGACCGTCGCGACCGGCGCGACGATATTGGTTGAATCGAGCCGCCCGCCGAGTCCCGTTTCCCAGACGACGTAATCGGGATAAACGACGGTGGCGTAGTACAAAATCGCGAGAGCCGTCGACAACTCGAACATCGTCGGCGGCCCGAGTTCGGTCCGCTCCAGCTCGTCGGCCAGCGGCTTCAACCGGCCGGCGAGCTCGACGAGCGCGTCGTCCTCGATGTCGCGCAAGTTGTACTGAATCCGATTCTGGTAGCGCTCGAGAAAAGGCGACGTGAACGTCCCGACGTCGTAACCCGCGCGCCGCAGCACATGGGTAAGAAACGCGCACGTCGATCCTTTACCGTTCGTCCCGGCGACGTGGATATAGCGCAGCCGCCGCTCCGGATGGTCGAGCCGCTCCATCAGCCATTGCATCCGGCGGAGCCCCGGACGCATGCCGAGCGATTGCCGCGACGTGATCCATTCGACCGCTTCTTCGACGGTAGAAAACACTCGCCTGTACGAACGCCCGTCCATGGCCCGCCACTCCCGTCATTCGTCCGTGTGCCGTCATTTTCGCAACGCGGCCAGCCGTGCGAGCACCTTGTCGCGCTTTTCGACGTAATCGCGGTGTTTGGCGCGTTCTTCCTCGACGACCGCCTGCGGCGCCTTGGCGAGAAACTGTTCATTGGCCAGCTTTCGCTCGACGCGCTCCACTTCGGCTTCGAGCCGGCGCAGCTCTTTTTCGAGCCGTTCGATCTCCTGGCCGACGTCGATCAGGCCGGACAGCGGCAAATAAAGCTCGGCCCCCGTCACGACCGCCGTCATCGCCTTGTCGGGCGCCGCAACCGACGGATCGATGCGCAGCTCCGACGTGTTGCAGAACTTGCGCAGATACGCCTCGTGCACTTCGAGCGTCCGCCTCGTCCAGTCGTCGGAAGGCTTGATCCAAAGCGCCACCGGTTTTCCGGGCGACACGCCGACTTCGGCGCGGACGTTGCGGACGGCGCGGATGACGTCCTTCAGCAGGTCCATCTCGCGAACCGCGTCGGGAGCCTCGAACACCGGATCATACGCCGGCCATTCCGCCAGCATGATCGTTTCGCCGTCGTGAGGAAGGTGTTGCCAGATTTCTTCCGTCAAAAACGGCATAAACGGATGCATCAGGCGGAGCGCCCGGTCGAGTGTGTAGACGAGCACCGAACGCGCGCGCCGTTTCGCCTCCTCGTCGTCGCCGTACAGCGGCAGCTTGGAAAACTCAATGTACCAGTCACACAGATCGTCCCAGATGAAATCGTAAAGCAGCCGCCCCGCCTCGCCGAACTCATACTTGTCGAGCAAGCGCGTTACCTCGCGCGCCGTCTCGTTGAGCCGGTGCAAAATCCAGCGGTCGGCCGTGCCGAGTCCGCCGCCCAAGCTAAGGTCGCTCAGCGTGAAGTCGCCCAGGTTCATGATCGCGAACCGTGCCGCGTTCCAGATCTTGTTGGCGAAATTGCGCGCCTGTTCGACCCGCTCCCAGCGGAACCGCAAATCCTGCCCCGGCGTGATGCCGGTCGAAATCATGAACCGCATCGCGTCGGCGCCGTAGCGCTCGATCACGTCGAGCGGGTCGACGCCGTTGCCGAGCGACTTCGACATTTTCCGCCCCTCGGCGTCGCGGACGAGCCCGTGGATCAGCACGTCCCGGAACGGAATCGTTCCGGTGAATTCAAGAGCCGTAAAAATCATACGGGCTACCCAGAAATAAATGATGTCGTAGCCGGTCACCAGCACGTCGGTCGGATAATACCGCCGCATGTCGCCGCTTTCGTCCGGCCATCCCAGCGTCGAAAACGGCCAGAGCGCGGAGCTGAACCACGTGTCGAGCACGTCCTCGTCCTGCGTTACGGAGGCACTTCCGCACTTCGAACACGCCCGAACCTCACCGCGGGCGACCGTGATCTCGCCGCAATCGCCGCAATACCACGCCGGAATGCGATGTCCCCACCAGAGTTGTCGAGAAATACACCAGTCTTTTACGTTTTCGATCCAGTGCATATAGATTTTCTCAAACCGCTCGGGCACGAACCGGACGCCTTTGCCCGACCGCTGCGCCTCGATGGCGCGTTCCGCAAGCGGCTTCATGCGGACGAACCACTGGGTGGACAAAATCGGTTCTACGACCGCTCCGCTTCGGTCGCTATGGCCGACCATGTGAACGTGCTCCTCGACGCGAAGAAGCACCCCTTGCGCCCGCAAATCTTCCACCAGTTTCTTTCGACATTCGAACCGGTCGAGGCCTTGGTACGGCCCGGCGTTTTCGTTCATGCGGCCGGCTTCGTCCATAACGAGCACCTGCGGCAGGTTATGGCGCAGGCCGACCTCGAAATCGTTCGGATCGTGCGCCGGCGTAATTTTCACCGCGCCGCTGCCGAACTCCTTGTCGACGTACTCGTCGGCGATAATGGGAATTTCGCGACCGACGACGGGCAATACGACCGTTTTGCCGACCAGATGTCGGTACCGTTCGTCGTCGGGATGCACCGCCACCGCCGTATCGCCGAGCATTGTCTCCGGCCGCGTCGTCGCGACGACGATAAACCCGTCGCCGTCTTTCAGCGGATATTTCAGATGGTAGAGAGCGCCCTTGACTTCGCGGTATTCGACCTCGATGTCCGACAGCGCCGTGCGCGCAACCGGGTCCCAGTTAATGATTCGCTTACCGCGGTAAATGAGCCCTTTTTCATACAGTCGGACGAACACCTCGCGGACCGCCGCGGACAAGCCTTCGTCCAGCGTGAAGCGCTCGCGCGAATAGTCGAGCGAAAAGCCCATTTTCGCCCATTGCTCGCGGATCGTGTTCGCCGACTGTTCCTTCCACTGCCAGACGCGCTCGAGAAAACGCTCCCGACCAAGGTCGTAACGGCTCAGGCCCTCCCGCTCGCGCAACATCTGCTCGACTTTCGTCTGCGTCGCGATGCCGGCGTGGTCGGTACCGGGCAGCCACAGGGCGTCGTATCCCTGCATCCGCTTGAAGCGGATCAAAATATCCTGCAGCGTGAAATCGAGTGCGTGTCCGATGTGCAGGCTGCCGGTTACATTCGGCGGCGGAATCACGATCGTGTAAGGCTTGGCGCCGCTTTTGCGCCCTGCTTGAAAGTAGCCGCCTTTCAGCCAGTATGCGTACCATTTCGCTTCGACCGACTTCGGATCGTAAGCCGCCGGCATGGCGGTGCCCGGAGCATCGGCGTTCGACGTGTTCGCCATCGTTCGTTCGGAACCTCCCGTTCGGCCTCGTCCGAGAGCCGGGCCTTATCCTGGAATGCCCGACCCCTATCGAAAAAGCCTTCCGTCCGGTACCGAACGGAAGGCGGCTGCACTTCGCATGACATTTTTATGATACCGTTTCGGGAAAGTTCCGTCAATGTTTTCGGCGCAGCCCGGATGCCGTACATCGCCATCGAGAATCAGCCATTCACCCGTTCCACGCCTCCCTGGCCATAACATACGATGAGAATGAACGGGAAAGGGGGTCGTGCGCCGTGGAACGCTGGTGGTGGCGAATTCGGCATCACGTGCGCGGCGTCGTGTTCCCGCTGCTTTGCTTGCAATTCGCGCGTACGCTGCTGATTCCAACCAGTCTCGACATTATCGTTCTGTTCGTGTTGTTTCTCATCTATATTGGATTTTTACTCAACAAATATTAGGGCGTGACGATCGTCCGATCCTGCGGTCTCACGACACCGGAATGTACAACACTTGACCTTCCCGCAAACGGGAGTCTTCCAGCCGATTGTACGAAGCAATGTCGTTCGGCTTAACGCGGTATTTTTCGGCGATCGACTCGAGCGTGTCGTCTCTTTGCACGATGCAGACGCGGACGCGGCGAAACGACGGTTCGTCCGGCACGCGGGCGAGAAAACGTTTTTTCCACTCCCAACCCGTTTTCTCCGCGGAATCGTCAGAACGGTCTTCCGAATCGCCGCAAGAGGCGACACGGGCGTCGGCCACAGAGCGATCGTCCGGTTCCAGGCTGCAGGACGCGGCGGACAGCCGGACCATCGGAGAAACCGTGGATGAAAGCGGCGAACGCGCCTCGACAGACTCGTTTGCAGCTTCCTGCGGCTCACAAGAAACGGCGGTACGGTCCGTCGAGTCGTCCGTCTCTGCCTGAACGCTGCGTTCGTCGTCCGGTGCCGGATGTGCCGCATCCTCCCCCCCGTCGTCCGGCACCTCTCGGCTCGACGACTCCACGTCCGATGCTTCGTCAACCGACGATTCGTGATCGGCCGGTTCTGCAGCCGGTGTTTCCTCGCTTTTTTCGGCGGACCTGCTTCCGCCCGACGCCGTCAGATCGACGCCGTACAACGCCAAGACGCCGCTGACGTTCAAATGGCGGTCGTCGGCGAAATCGACGTCGAACGTTTCGACTTCCACCCGAACGTCTTCCGGCGATGTTACTCGATCGAGCGGAATCGTGATTTCGACGGGAATGCGGTGTTTAAGCGGAGGTACCGGCAACGTCCCTTCTCCTCCGCCGGCATAGCCCGACAGCAGAAGACTTCCTTTGACGGTCGCCTGACCGCCTGTCACCTCGACGCAGACGTCGGGCGTAAGTTCGAACGAATCCCAGTCCGACGCCCGCAACGCCGAAGCACCCAAAGCGACGCGTTCGTAAATGTCGAAACGAAGACCGGGCTGTTGTGTATTCACGTGGCCAATCTCCCCTTTCCGGCGTAATTCTTTATCATGTATACGGCCGAAAAGGCCTCGTCATGCCTGTCCCGGAAAGGATCCGCTTTGAAAACGCCTCATCCAAATTTCCCAATCATTCGGAAGAGGTGCTTCGACGACGACGGTGTCTCCGCCGACGGGGTGCGGAAACGACAGCGACGTGCCGTGCAGCGCCGGCCGGCCGAGGCCGGCGTCGGGGCCTCCATACGCTTCGTCGCCGATAATCGGATGACCGATATGGCTGAGATGGACGCGGATTTGGTGCGTACGCCCCGTCTCCAACCGCAGCTCGAGCAGCGACATGTCTCCGAACGTTTCCAGCGTCCGGTAATGGGTTCTCGCCGGTTTCCCGGTCGGGGAAACGCGGCGCAGGCCGGGACGACGTCGGTCGCGGCCAATCGGGGCGTCGATCGTGCCGTTCGGCGGGCGCACATGGCCGCGGACGACCGCCACATACACGCGTTCGATGCGCTTTTCCCGCATTCGGGCATCCAGCAACAGCTGCGACCATTCGCACTTCGCGTACAGCACCGGCCCCGTCGTTCCGGCGTCCAGCCGATGGATATGCCGGACGGCGCACGCCTGCCCCGTTAACGCGTAATAAGCGGCGACGCGATGGGCGAGCGTGTCGGACTGGCCGGGATGCGCCGGATGAACCGGGATGCCGGCCGGTTTCGACACGACGAGGCAAAAATCGTCCTCGTACAGCGGCTCCGCCGGATGTCGCCAAGCCGGTTCGAACCGCGGCTCTTCCGGCGGAAACAGCCGATACCACGTCTTGTTGCGGACGACGCGCAACCCGCCGCACGCGGAGAGGCGTCTCAGAAAAGCGTCCGGCATTTCGACAGGCCGGCCGAACGCGACCCATTCGCCTTTGCGCTCCCAGTTCATTGCAATCGCCCCGCCCCACTATAAAACAAAAAGAGAAGGAGAATCAAGGCGATTCTCCTTCCCGCGAACTCCTTACGGACTATCCCGGCATACCCGGCGTTTATCGGCCCGACACTTTTTTCGCGATTTCCCGCGCGCGGTTAAACAGATCGGTACCCTTGAGCCCCTTGGCGTCGAGATCGGCGGCGGTCTTTTTGGCGATCTGCTCGAGGACTCCCTCGATTTTCTGTCGTTCGGCGGGCGACAGCTCGATGATCTCGTTGCCGCGGTCTTTCGCGGCCTGAAGCCCCGCGTCGATCTGCTTTTTCAGTTCTTCGACAAGCCGATCTTCCCACCAGGCGCCGCTTTCCGTCAAGACGCGCTGATATTCCGGCGGCAGTTTGTCGTAAGAATTCTTGTTGATCAGCTTCGACCAGATCCACGGCGTCGAATAGGGCAGCGCCGTGCTGTACTTCGTCACTTCGGCGAACCGGAACGTCTTGAGCGGATCGGCGCCGGTCATGACGCCGTCGATCGTGCCTTTTTCCAGCGCGCTGTACACTTCCGAAATCGGCATTTTGATCGGATTGGCGCCGAGCGCTTTCGCCAGTTCCGTCGACGTTTCGTCGGCGACGCGCAAGTTGAGTCCTTTGAAATCTTCCGCCGACCGGATCGGCTTTTTGACGGTGTGGACGTATGCCGGACCAGCCGTCAGCCGGCTATGCGGCACGACTTCCTTGTATTCCTCTTTCAGTTCGGGAGAGTTGTTCCAGACGTCGCGCGTAAATTCGAGCAACACTTTCAAATCCGTGATGCCGTAGTTAAAAAAGGCCGTCGCGTACTGCAAGGCGAACCGGTCGCGCTCTGAACCGACGTTGCCCTGCGCCATGTCGGCGGTGCCGCGGATCAGCTCCTGATACCACGCCTCCGGCTTGATCAGGGTGCCGTCGTAAAATTGCTGGAATTTCAGCATGCCGTTCGTTTGTTCTTCAATCCGCTGAAACATCTGTTTGTCGAGCGCCGCCTGATAGTGATTGGCGGAAATGTACGTCGCGTACTTGAGTTCGATCGGCTTCGCGGCCGACGTTGACGGCGAAGCCGATGCGGCCGGGGAACCTCCGCCGGTAGGCTGAGCGCCGCTTTCGGACTTGGAACCACCGCAGCTTGCGGCCAACATCGCAAGCGCAAACGCGGACAGAACGAGGAAAACGACTTTACGGCTTCTCATGACGGATCGGACGACCTCCCTCGTTTTTTTCTTCAAAGTAACTCCGGAAAAAACTTCCAAGATAACTCTTACCGAAAGAAATGACCGACGCCGACGAGAACAAGATTCCCCGCCATCACCTCCATACCTGTTTCAAGGCCGATGATTCACGAACGTCACAAACTCGGGAAAATAAATCATGAGCAGCGTGACGGCCAGCTGAGCAAGGACAAACGGCGTCACACGCCGGAAAATCGCCTCGAGCGGCATATCGCGCACAAGACCGGACAAGACGAAGACGTTTAGGCCGACCGGCGGCGAAAGATTGGCCATCTCCATCACCATCACGGCATAGACGCCGAACCAAATCGGATCGTAACCCAGCGACTGAACGAACGGAAACATAAACGGGATCGTCAAAAGCAACATCGCCAGCGAATCCATGAACGTACCGAGCACAAGATAAGCTAGCGTCACGACGAGCATCGCGACTGTCGCCGGTACTTTCAACGACTCGACCGCTTCGATCAGCGCCTCGGTCATGCCGGTGACGGCGACGAAATAGTTGAACAGAAAGCCTCCGATCAAGATCAGGGCGACCATGCCGCTGCTAGCCGTCGTGGCTTTCAGCGCCTGCATCAAGCCGGGAAACGTCAGCTTCCTCCGCGCCAGCCCAATGAACATAGCGCCGCTTGCTCCCACTGCCCCTGCTTCGGTCGGCGTGAACCAACCGGAGAACAGGCCGCCAAGCGTGAGAAGAATGAGCAGGATGGTTTCCCATACACCGAGAAGCGCCTTCCATTTCTCCTTCATCGAATAGCGAACGCCCGCGGCGGCATACGTAGGCCGCATTCGACAGATGATCGCCACGGCGATTGCATATGCCGCAGCCAACGCCACCCCTGGAACGATCCCGGCCCGGAAAAGTTCACGGATCGACTGTTCCGTCATCAACCCATACAGGATCAGAATCGAGCTCGGCGGGATCAAAATGCCGAGACCTCCCGCAGCCGCTACCGTCGCACCCGCGAATCCGGGGTCGTACCGACGGCGCATCATTTCCGGAATCGCGATCGCGCCGATCGTCACGACCGTGGCGATTGTCGACGAACTGATCGCCGAAAAAATCGCCGCCGCGAAGATCGTCGCCATCGCCAATCCGCCGCGCATAAAACCAATCCATTTTTCACAAAAATCATAAAGACGAGAACCCATACCGGTCACACTAAAAATTTGCGCCATTAAAATAAAAGCGGGCACGACAGCGAAATTGTAATCCGTCACCGTCGTAAACGGAATCAGCGCCGCCTTGCCGACCGCCGCTTCCCACGAGACGAGCCAGGCAAAACCGCCCAATCCGACCAGCGTCATCGCGACGCCGACCGGCACACCGACGACGAGCAAGAGCAAAAAGACCGCCATTCCGACGATGCCGACTGCGATCGGATCCACGTTTAAAGCTCCTTCCCGACCTTTTTGTCGTCCGAGCCGATCTCTTTACCGCCCAGAATCAACAGCGCTAACAAAACGAATGATGCAACCACAAAATAGCGAAACGGCGCTACTGGGATGCGCAAATCAAGCGTGCGTTCGTCCAGCATGCCGGCCGTTACGCGCCAGCCGGCATCGACCAACCATCCGCACATCACCAAAACGGCAATCCGACTGAAAAGGACCAATGCCGTTTTCATTCTGCCCGCCGATAAACGATCGAGGAGCACACGGGTGACGATATGGTCTCCGCGGATGGCGGCATAGACGATACCGGCTCCATAAAACAGCGCGCCGATCAGACCAAGCACTTCGTAAAAGCCCGGCATCGACCACTTGAGCAATTTGCGCGTTAAGACGTTGAACGTGACGAATATAACCATGACGAACGTCGCGATGCCGCCGATGGCGCCGAGCGCTTCGCCGAGGTTGTCCAATGCGGCGGAAACCTTTTTTCGCAGCAAGTCCGAACACCGCCTTTTGCTCTGCTTGAATGCGCTTTCTGTTCGTCTCCAAGCGTTATTTTATCTTCGACGCACTCCCGCAGGAACGATCAGCGTGGACGAAAAAAATCGGGACGATTCCTCCATTGTGAAGGAATCGCCCCGAACGCACCGAATCCCGCTCGGCCTCGACCGGGCCGCTCGTCAGCCGTTCAGCCCGCGCAACGCCGCGCGCGCAGCCTCGACCGTCGCATCGATGTCCGCTTCGCCGTGCGAAAGCGACACGAACATCGCCTCAAACTGCGACGGCGGCAAAAACACGCCGCGTTCGAGCATGCCCGCGAAAAACCGGGCAAAACGCGACGTATCCGCCCGCTTCGCCGACGCGTAGTCGACGACTGGCCCATCCGTGAAAAAGAGCGTCAGCATCGACCCGACCCGGTTGACCGTCGCCGGAACGCCGCATTCGCGCGCGGCGGCGAGCAAACCTTCAGCCAACCGCGCCGACAACCCTTCGAGCTGCTCATATATGCCCGGCTGCTCCAATAGGCGCAACGTCGCACAGCCGGCGGCCATCGCCACCGGATTGCCGGACAGCGTGCCCGCCTGATAGACCGGTCCGGACGGCGCCACCATCTCCATGACGTCGCGCCGCCCGCCGTACGCGCCGACCGGCAGGCCGCCGCCGATGATTTTGCCGAGCGCCGTCAGATCCGGCGTTACGCCGTAGAGTCCCTGCGCACCGCCCGGCGCGACGCGGAAGCCGGTCATCACCTCGTCGAACACGAGCAGGCTGCCGTATTGCCGCGTGATGTCGCGCAAACCCTGCAAGAACCCCGGCTTCGGCGGCACGACGCCCATATTGCCGGGCACCGGCTCGACGACGACGGCGGCGATCTGTTCGCCGTACCGTCGGAACGCCTCGCGCACCGCCTCCAGATCGTTGAACGGGACGGCGATCGTGTGCCGGGCGACGTCTTCCGGCACGCCAGGGCTGTCCGGCAGTCCGAGCGTCGCGACGCCGGATCCCGCCCGAATGAGCAGCGAATCGGCGTGACCGTGGTAACAGCCCTCGAACTTGACGATCTTCGACCGGCCCGTAAAGCCGCGCGCAAGACGAATCGCGCTCATCACCGCCTCCGTGCCGGAATTGACCATCCGTACCATCTCGATCGACGGCAAAAACGAGCGGATCCGCTTCGCCATCTCCGTCTCCAGCTCGGTCGGCGCGCCGAAACTCGTGCCGCGTCCTGCCGTCTCCCGGATCGCCGCGACGACTTCCGGATGCGCGTGCCCGAGGATGAGCGGCCCCCACGAGCCGACGTAATCGAGAAAACGGTTGCCGTCGATATCGTAAAGGTAAGCGCCTTCTCCGCGCTCGACGAAAAACGGCGTACCCCCGACCGCGCGGAAAGCGCGGACGGGACTGTTGACGCCGCCCGGCATCAGGCCGAGCGCTTCTTGGTATGCGCGTTTCGAACGTTCAAAACGAAGCACGGACGCCATCTTCCGTCTCTCCTTTCCCGAACGTCGGCGCATTCTGCGTCGGTTCAGCCGACTGCTCCGCCGAAAAAACCCCCGGACGGCCGGCCAGCCAGTCGGCCAACTGCTCCGCCGCTTGCCGCCCCTGGCGCACGCAATCCGGCAGACCGACGCCTTCCAGCCCCGCACCGGCGATCCAAACGCCGGGCAAGCGTTCGGCCAGCTGCCGCTTCGCCTCCAGGACAAGTCGCGCGTGACCGACGGCATATTGCGGCATCGCCTCCGTCCAGCGCGTGACGACAGCTCGTTCCGGTTCCGCGCGCAGGCCGACAATGTCCGCCAGATCGCCCAAAACGCACCGGACCAGCTCGCCGTCATCGAGTTCGCGCCATGCCTCGTCGCCGTGGCGTCCCACGTAACAACGCGCGGCGAACCGTCCCGGCGGCGCGGTATGCGGCCATTTCACCGACGTCCACGTGCAAGCGGTAATAAACCGCTTCTCCCTTCTCGGCACGAGGAACCCGGACCCGTCGGCAAACGGCGCCCTGACGCCCGGCGGGTAGATCAACACCACATTGGCGACCGACGCGTAGGGCGTGTCCGCAAGCCGACCGGCAGACGGACAAAAAGCGCCGACGAGTCGGGCGACGGCGAAGTTCGGCAGCGCGAGCAAGACGCCGTCGGCGTCGATCTCCCCGCCGTCGTCCAACCGGACGCGATACATCCTTTGATCCGCATGGGAAAGACCGTCCGCCGCAAACAACGCTTCGACGCGCCGGCCGAGCAACAACCGGTCGACAGAAAGCTTTTCCGCCAGCGCTTCCACGACTGTCTCCAGGCCGTCTCGGACGGTGAGAAATGCGGCGGCTTCCGCGTCTCCGCGCGCCGCCTGAGCCGTTCGGCGCGCCGCACGCATGCCGCGGATGAGACTGCCGTACCGACGCTCCATCTCGCGAAATTGCGGAAACGTCGCTTCCAAGCTGAGCCGTTCGACGTCTCCCGCGTAAATGCCGGAAAGAAGCGGCTCGGCGATCCGCTCGAGCGCCTGCCGGCCGAGCCGTCGCGACAAAAACCGCCCAAGCGGCTCGTCGTCCTCATTCTTTCGCCTCGGCAGCACGAGATCGAGCGCCGCCCGCAGCTTGCCGGCGGGCGTCAGAAGCGGAGTGAACGCAAACGGCAGAAAGCGCGTCGGAACGCCGAGCGAAAGCCCCGGAGGCATCGCCCGCAATCGCCCGCCGATCAACACGTAAGTCCTCGAAGCGGCCGGGTCGATGCCGACCAATCGATCGCCCAGGCCGAGGTCGCGCACCAGTTCGGCGAACGCCGGCTTGCGTGCAAGAAACGAGTCGGGCCCGCGCTCGAGCACGAACCCGTCGAGTCGCATCGTCGCGATTTTGCCGCCGAGCCGGTTTTCCGCCTCCACGAGCGTCAATTCGAGCGGCAAACCGCGAGCAGCGGCCGCTTTTTTCAAATAATAGGCCGCGCTCAGCCCGGTGATGCCGCCGCCGGCGACGACGACGCGACGGACGCCGTTTTCCGCCATCGTCACGGCGCCTCCTCTAACACCGACAAGATGGATTCGGCCAGCGTCTCCAGATAGAGCGGATCGTCGTTCAGCGATTCGGTGCGCGCAAAACGGATGCCGAGCTCTTCTGCCCGACGTTTCGCCTCGATGTCGAGATCGTACAGCACTTCGAGATGGTCGGAGACGAACCCGACCGGGCAGACGAGTACCGCCTCGCCGCCTTCGGCGCGGATGCGGGCGAGAATGTCGAGAATGTCCGGCCCGAGCCACGGCTCCGGCGTCCGCCCGGCGCTTTGCCAGCCGACTTCCCAATTCGCGACGCCCGACGCCTCCGCGACCGCGCGCGCCGTCTCTTCCACCTGGTGCGGATACGGGTCGCCTTCCGCCAAAATGCGCTCAGGCAAACTGTGCGCGGTAAACACGACGCGGACTCGCTCGCGCGGCACGCCGGCGAAATGTCGCTCCAGGGCGCGTCGCACTCGTTCGGCGAAAGCGCGGACGAGCTTCGGATGTAAATGATATTGCTCGACGAAAGACGCCCGGATGCCGCGCACTTCCGCCTCCCGGCGCGCCCGCGCAACGTATTCGCCGACGCTCATCGCGGAATAGTGCGGCGCCAGTACCACGCCGACGAGCCGAGCAAGCCCGCGTTCCGCCGCGGCACGCACGCCGTCTTCGATGAACGGGCGGGCATGCTTGAGCCCCTGAAAACCGACGAACGACATCTTCGGCCGCATCCGCGCAAGCGTATCGAGTAACCCTTGCGCCTGCCGATTCGTATGCTCCCGCAACGGAAAGACGCCGCCGATCGCCGCATAGCGCGCCGTCAATTCTTCCAACTGCTCGCGCGACGGCGGCCTTCCGCGCCGGATGTGGGTATAATACGCCTCAATGCCGTCCATGCTTTCCGGCGTACCGTACGACATGACGAGCACGCCGACGGCGTTCGCGGCCGCGGCACGAACGCCTTCGTCCGCCTGCGGTTGCGCCGTCATCCCGCCACCTCCCGCGTCGGTTTCACCGCGACAACGTCCTGCCGTAATCCGGATATGCGGGGCGCGCCCGCTTTTTTCCGCGAATACTCATGCACGAACGCGACCAGTTCGCGCACGCGTTCGAAAGGAGCCTCGGGAAACAGACCGTGGCCGAGATTGAACACGAATCCCGGTTCCTCCAACCCTTCGTCGATAATCGACGCCGCCGTCCGCTCGACGACCGCCAGAGGCGCAAGCAGCACCGCCGGATCTAGGTTGCCCTGCACCGCAAACCCGCCGCCCGTCCGCCGCCGCGCCTCCCGGATCGACACGCGCCAGTCGACCGACACGACGTCGCACTTGAGGCCGCGCAGCTCAGGTAAAAGCTCGCCGGAACCGACACCGGGATAATAAATTTTCGGCTGCGGGCAGTCGGCGAGGTGGTCGAAAATTTTCCTCACCGCCGGCAAAACGTATGCGCGAAAATCGGCCGGCGACAACGCGCCCGCCCAGCTGTCGAACAGCTGGACGGCGTCGGCGCCGCATTCCAGTTGTGCGCGCAGGTAACCCGCCGCCATGTCGGCCAGCTTGTCCAACAGTTCGCGCCAAACGTCCGGAGCTCCGTACATCATCGCCTTCGTCCGCAAGTATTGCCGCGTCGGCCGGCCCTCGACGAGGTAACTCGCGATCGTAAACGGCGCGCCCGCAAACCCGATCAGCGGCACGCGCAGCTCGCGGTCGAGAATCCGAATCGTATCCAGCACCCGCTCCAGATCTCCGTCGATCGAAAACGGCCTCAACCGCCGCACGTCGTCCGCCGTCCGCACCGGCCGGTGAACGACCGGGCCGACGTCTTTGACGATCGTAAACGCGACGCCCAGCGCGGAAACCGGATTCATGATATCGGAATACAAAATCGCCGCGTCCACGCCGAGCTTGCGGACCGGCATCGCCGTCACCTCGGCCGCAAGCTCGGGGTTGCGGCAAATGTCCATCAAACTGTATCTTTCTTTCAGACGCCGGTATTCCGGGTCGTACCGCCCGGCTTGCCGCATGAACCAGACGGGCGCGTAATCCGTCGGCTCGCGCCGGCACGCCTTCAGAAACGTGTCGTTGAATTCGGATGCGCTCACCGGATGGCTCTCCTTCGCACGGAGCATGTGCAGACCTTATCTTCCTGCCAACATTATGCCCGAATCCGGCGAGGCCAACAACCGTCCGCAAGCGGCGGATTCCGACAAAAGTATGACAACCGGCGCACCAAAGCGCCCCTCAACGGCCGAGAAACGCGCCAAGCATCCACATTTCTTTTTCCGTCCGGTTGAGCATCGATGCGACGAGATCGTGCGTCGTCACGTCGCCGGCGCCCTCGGCTTCGCCCGCCAGCTGGCGCATCTCCAGCGCCAGCTGGCGCAAATCTTCCAGCACCGCGCCGACCATCGCCTCGGCGGTCCAGCCCTGCACCGCTTCCGCGACGACCGCCTGCGAGAGGCACGCCTGCATCGTCGACACCGGGCGGCCGCCCAGCGCGAGGATGCGTTCCGCTACCTCGTCGGCATAACGGTCGGCCTCCGCGTACAGCTCGCCGAATTTCGCATGCAACGTGAAAAAGTGCGGCCCGGTGACATACCAATGGCAATGGCGCAGCTTCATCGCGAACACGAGCCAGTTCGCCAGGTGGCGGTTCAAATTTTCCGTCAGTTTGTCGGACATGGCGTTCACTCCTTATTTTTTAAGTCTCGTGACCGTCATCGAATCCATTTTACCACATCTTTAGCATGGTACGTCAAAATGATGTCCGCGCCCGCGCGCTTCATGCCGGTCAGCATTTCGACAACGACCGCGCGCTCGTCGAGCCAACCGCGCGCCGCCGCCGCCTTGACCATGGCGTACTCGCCGCTGACGTTGTAGGCGACGATCGGCAAATCGAAAGTGTCCCTCAACAGACGGACGACGTCCAGATACGCTAGCGCAGGCTTGACCATCAGAAAATCGGCGCCTTCCAAGACGTCCTCGCGCGCCTCGCGCAATGCCTCCCGGACGTTCGCAGGGTCCATTTGATACGTCCTTCGGTCACCAAATGCCGGAGCGGAATGTGCAGCCTCCCGGAACGGGCCGTAAAACGCCGAGGCGTATTTCACCGAGTAGGCCATGATCGGAATGTGTTCGAACCCGGCGACGTCTAACGCGCGACGGATGGCGAGGACGTATCCGTCCATCATGTTGGACGGCGCGACGACGTCCGCGCCGGCTTCCGCCTGAGATACCGCCGTCTTGGCGAGCAGCTCCAGCGATTCGTCGTTGGCGACGTCAAGCCGCTCCGGACGACCGCGCACCGGCCGTACGACGCCGCAATGGCCGTGATCGGTGTACTGGCAAAGGCAGGTGTCCGCAACGACGAGCAAATCCGGCGCCATTCGTTTGATGTGCCGGATCGCGCGCTGGACGACGCCTTCCGGGTCCCAAGCGGCTGAACCGACGTCGTCTTTACGCCCCGGCACGCCGAACAGCATGACGGCGCGGATGCCGAGTTCGACGATTTCACCAATTTCTTCCTCCAATCGGTCAACCGACCAGTGAAACACGCCCGGCATCGACTCGACCGGCTCCTTCACGCCGGAACCCTCAGTCACGAACAGTGGGTAAATCAGATCCCGCGCCGTGAGTTCCGTTTCCCTCACCAAATCGCGTATCGCCGCCGAGGACCGGAGCCGGCGAAGGCGGACGACCGGAAACATCGCTTCTTTCATCATGATCCGTCCTTCCTCCTTGACTCATTCGGCTTTCCGCCGTTCGCGCGCCACATCGACGAGCGCCTCGATCAATCCATCGACCGTCGACCGCCGGGCCACGCGCGTCACGCGCATCCCTTCCTCCTCAGCCGTGCCGGCCGTCACCGGGCCGATGCAGACGACGGCCGTCCGCATCAGAAACGAAGCGACGTCCGTCACGCCCCCGTCGCGAAGCGCGCGGACGAAATTGCGCACGGTCGACGAACTGGTGAACACTACGGCGTGAATCGCCCCTTCCGACAGCATCCGCACGGCCTCGGCGCTTTCTTCGGCGGGAACGTTTTCATAGACGACGACTTCCTCGACTTCCAGCCCGATCGCCCTTAAACCGTCGGGCAACATTTCCCGGGCAATGTCGCCGCGCGGCAGAAGGGCGCGTTCCCCGGCCCGCGCCAGCCCGCGTATGACTTCAAGAAGGCGTTCCGCCTCGTATTGATCCGGCACGACGTCGGCCTTCAATCCGCTGTCCGCCAAGGCCGCTGCCGTCTTTTCGCCAACGACCGCGATCCGGGCGCGCGCGAGCCGACGGACGTCCGCCGACCGTTCGCGCATCCGGCGGAAAAAGTGTTCCACGCCGTTAGCGCTTGTAAACATTATCCAATCGAATTCGTCCAACCGGTCGATCGCCGCGTCGAGCCGCGCCAGTCGGGCGGGGTCGCGCGTCGGCCGAATGCGGATCATCGGGCATTCGACCGGTTCGCCGCCGAGTTCGTCGATCCGGTCCGCCAGTTCGTCCGACTGCCCGCGGTCGCGCGTGATCAGCACGCGCAGGCCGAACAGAGGCTTCTGTTCGAACCACGCCAGCCTGTCGCGCAAGCGGACGACCTCCCCGGCGACGATCACGGCCGGCGGGCCGAATTCCGCCTCACGCGCTTTTCGCTCAATGTCGGCCAACGTCCCCGTAAGTGTCGTTTGTTCCATCCACGTTCCCCAGCGGATCAGCGCCATCGGAAAATCCGGCGGCTTGCCCGCGCGGCGCAGTTCGGCGCAAATCGTGCCGAGGTTCGAAACGCCCATCAGAAACACGAGCGTTCCCGACGCTTCTGCCAGTTTAGCGAAATCGGCCTGCGGATACGTTTTGTTCGGAAACTCGTGTCCGGCGACGATCGAAAGCGACGAAGCGTATTCCCGATGCGTCACCGGAATACCGGCGTAAGCGGGCACGGCCGTCGCCGACGAAACACCGGGCACAATTTCGAACGGAACGCCGTTGTCGACGAGATGGACCGCTTCTTCGCCGAGTCTGCCGAACACCGCCGGATCGCCGCCTTTCAGGCGGACGACCGTCTTACCCGCTTTCGCCAGTTCGACGAGCAGCCGATTGATTTCATCTTGATTCAAAATATGGTTATCTTTTTCTTTTCCAACAAAAATTTTATCCGCCTCCGGCTTCGCGTAACGCAACAAGCGCGGATTGACGAGCCGGTCGTAAACGACCGCGTCGGCTTTCCGCAGCGCCTCCAGTCCGCGGATCGTCAAAAGTTTGGCGTCTCCCGGCCCGGCGCCGACCAGGTACACTTTTCCGATTCCCGACGCCACGTTTTCTCACCCCTTCGGCGGCCGAGATCCGACGTCCGGGGCGGACGACAGCCGCCCGGCGCCGCGCATAAGCAACCGATCGGCAAGTTCGGCTCCGACCGTCTCAGGATCGCCGCCTTCCGCGCGTTCGCGTAAAAATACCGAACCGTCCGGCGACGCAACAAACCCTTCCAGCACCACACGGCCGTTCTCCAGCCTTGCATACGCACCGAGCGGCGTCTCGCAGCCGCCGCCGAGCCGCGCCATAAACGCACGTTCGGCCGAAACCGCCTTTGCCGTCGGCTCATGATGGATCGTCGCCAGCATCGCCATCGTCTCCGCATCGTCGGCGCGACACTCGATCGCGAGCGCTCCTTGGCCGATGTGCGGCAAACAGACGTTGTAATCAAGATATTGGGTAATTCGGTGCGCCCATCCCATCCGATGCATGCCGGCGGCCGCCACGACGACGGCATCGAACTCGCCGGCCTCCAGTTTACGCAACCGGGTATCGAGGTTTCCCCGGAGAAACCCGACTTCCAGATCGGGCCGAAACGCTTTCAGTTGCAGGGCACGCCGCAGACTGCTTGTCCCGATCCTAGATCCAGAAGGCAATCGTTCCAGATCGAGACCGCTTGCCGAAACGAGACAGTCGCGCGGGTCTTCCCGTTCCGGCACGGCTGCGATCACGAGTCCGTCCGGTAGGTCGGACGGCATATCTTTCATGCTGTGAACGGCGAAATCGATTTCGCCCGCAAGCAGAGCCTGCTCGATCTCCTTGACGAACAGCGCCTTGCCCCCGATGTCGGTGAGCGGCCGGTCGGAAATGCGGTCGCCTTTCGTTACGATTTCCCGAATTACGAAAGCCGGTCGCGCCGACGCTCCGTCCGATGCCGCCGCGGCTTCAAGCCGCGCGATGACCTGCCGCGTCTGGGTCATGGCCAGCGCGCTCCTGCGGGAACCTACGACGATGGTGCGCACGTCGATCCCTCCGCCTCAAGCCGTTCCGCCACCGCCCGCCATCCTTGCGGCCCCGCCGCGACCTCCCGTTCCAGCCGTTCGGCCAGGCGCATCCCTTCCCCGGAACGGACCGCCTTTTCCGCCAGCCGCAGCCCGAACGCCCGAAGCAGCCGACGGCGCATTGCCGGATCGCCGACGTGCCGGACGACCGATTCGCGATAGCGCGCCATCAGTTCCAGCGCTTCCTGCGCGACATGATCGAGCCTGTCCGCCCATTCGGCGGCCATCTCGCGCGCCGCCGTCGGGCTGGCGCCGCCGGTCGATACGGCGACCGTCCAGCGGCCGCGGCGGACGACCGCCGGCAACATCGCCGTGCCGGAACTCCCGTCGGAAGCGACGATCGCCCACGCCCCGGCTCTGGCGGCGCAGTCGCGCACCCACGCGTCCGTCTCCGGCGTTCCCGTCGCCGCGACGACCAGATCGGCGCCTTCGACGTCGCCGCATTCGACCGCCCGCGGCAACCATTCGACCAGCCCCTGTTCGGCCCAGCGCCGAACGGCGTCGGACACTTCCGGGCTGACGACGCGGATCCGCGCGCCCGAACCGACGAACGCGGCGAGTTTCCGCGCCGCCGCATCTCCCCCGCCGGCCGAGACGATCCGCCTGCCGGTGAAATCGAGAACGATCGGTACCCACGCCACGGCGCTTTCGTCCCCCTTCCGAATCCAAAAAAAGAAAAGCCGTGCGATCAACGCCCGGCAACCGCTTCTTCCCGCGAGTTTTCCGGTGCCCCGCCGACTTCGTCGTCGACGGCGTCTTCCAGAGCGAACATCCTGACGAACATGCGCAGCGCCTCGTCGCGCTGGCGCGGCGGTTCGCCCGCCGTCTCCTTCAACCGCTCGATCGGATCGCGCAACAACTGGTTGACGATACTCTTGGCCAGCTTACGGATCGTTTTGATCTGCCGGTCGTTCAGTTCAGGCAACTTGTTTTCCAGATCGGCCATGACCGACCGGTAGACGGCTTCCGCCTTGCCGCGCAGCGCGCGGATGACCGGCACGACGCCCAGCATGCGCAGCCATTCTCGGTAACGAACGAGCTCCTCGCGCACCATTGCCTCGATGCGCGCCGCCTGTTTCCGCCGCTCTTCAAAATGCCGGTCGACCAGCCGCTCCAAGTCGTCGATGTCGTACAGGTATACATTCGGCAGATCGCCGATCGCCGGATCGAGGTCGCGCGGCACGGCAATGTCGATCATGAGGACGGGCCGGTCCGTACGGCGTCCCGTCAACGCAGCGCGCACCGTCTCGAAGGTCAACACGTGGCCGGACGCGCCGGTCGAACTGACGACGACGTCCGCTTCCGCCAACGCTTCCCCGACTGATTCCCAGGGCACCGCGCGGCCGCCGAACGCCTCCGCGGTCTCCACTGCTCGGCTCCATGTGCGGTTGGCGACGAGCAGTCGGCCGACGCCGGCGGCTTTCAGATGACGGATCGTCAGACCGCCCATCTTGCCCGCTCCGATCAACAACACGGTTTTGTCGCCGTAATCGCCGACGATCGACCGTCCCAACTCGACGGCCGCATAACTGACCGACACCGGATGTTCCGCGATGCCGGTCTCAGTGTGCGCCCGTTTCGCCAATGTCACCGCCTGCCGAAAAATCGAGTTGAACATCGTTCCCGTCGCCCCGCACGCCTGCGCGGTCGCAAACGCGTCCTTCACCTGGCCGAGAATCTGCGTCTCGCCGAGAATCATCGAATCGAGGCCGCAGGCGACGCGAAACAGATGTTCGACGGCCATGTCGTCCTCATAGATGTACAGATAAGGCAGCATGTCGCGCCTCGGCACGCCGAACCATTTTTCCAAAAAACCGCGGACGAACGTGCCGCACATGTACAGTCGGTCGACCACCGCGTACACTTCCGTCCGGTTGCACGTACTCAAGATTACGCCTTCCAGCACGCTGTTCGTCTCTTTCAGCATCCGGAGCGCGTCGGGCAGCTCTTCCTCCCGGAACGCGAACCGCTCGCGAATCTCGACGGGAGCAGTGCGATGGTTCATGCCGACGACCAAAACGTGCATAGCGGTCACCTGGCCTTGTTTCGTTAAGCTTCATTATATCACAACTACGCGCCCGGATGGCGCCGTGATCCGTGAACATTCCGCGAAAAGCGAACGCCACGGTTCGGCGCCGTGGCGTTCTCCTCCCGAACTTTTTAAGCTAAGGATGCGCGGCACGGACGCGCGTCCACACGCCCCGGACGCCCGTCGCCCGCGTCGACCTTGCGTTCAATTCGAAGCGACCGCCTGCCGGATGACCGGCTCTTCCACGCGGAGTTCCCCGACACCCCGCACGAGTTTTTTCGCGTAAACCCGCGCCGGTTTCAGGACGGCGACCAGATGGTCGATCGCCAATTGGGGGTCCACCGTCTCGCCGCACGTGTAGCAGTCGATGGCGGCGAATCCACGTTCCGGATACGTGTGGATCGACAGATGGCTCTCCGAAAGAAGCACCAACACCGTTGCGCCCTGGGGCTGAAACTGCCTGGATTGAACCGAAAGAACGGTCGCGCCGCAAACTTCGGCGGCTTCCACGAGCTGGGCTTCCAACCAAGCCGCATCATTCAGCCGTTCAAACGCGACACCCCAGGCGTCGACCGCAACGTGTCGCCCGAAAGTCGAGTATCCCATCTTTCGGTTCCCCCTTCCTCGAAATCCAATGCCGGGATTTCATCCGCTAGGAACAGCGCGATTCGCTCCCTTACGATTTCAACGACAATAAAAATAACATCTATCGACGACAAATGCAACAGTTTTTTTGGCCTCTTTTGAACGGACGGCGCAGGCCCCAAAAAGCAAGCCCCCGCGCGGGATTCCCCCGCGTCAGAGGCCCGACGAACCTGATTGTGCCTTTTGCGTCGACAGACGTCGAACGGACGGGAAGTTCTCCCGCTTTCAAAAGCGTGTCACGCCTCCAGTCGGAAGAGTTCTTCCACCAACCGGCGAAGCCGATCGTCGATCGCCCGGCGCGCGTGTCGGTCCGGCGTCGCATTGCGCTGATCGAGCAGCGCGTCGATACGGCGCATGACGTCGCCGATTTTCCGCTCCACGGTCGTGTCGCGGAAAAGCCGCTGCAACCGGCCGCTTTCCTCTTTCCGCTCATAGATGAGTCGGGTCGAACCGCCCGTGCGTTCCACGATCCGCTTCACCGCGCCGCGTTCGTACTCATACGTGACGACGCTCGACGGATAAATCCGATGCATCCGGGCGTCCGCCCGGAACATCGCGATTGCCCTCCCGAGCGCGCGAGCCACGTTCGGATCGCGGACGTCGCACGTTCCGTCGCAGACATACTCCCCGTTTTCGCGGCGGAACGTGAGCGTCACCGATCCGCATCTGCCGCTTTCCAGGCACACCTCCTCCTCGCCGTTTTCCAGCACGCGTACTCTTGCAGCCTCCCGTAACTCCTCGTGATCCGACAGCAGCGACAAAAACGCCTGCCGCTCCGCCTCCGTCAAGCGGAAGCGGGCTTTCAGCTTCGTCGCCAATCGCTGTACCATGTTATCCCTCGATTCGTCGTTTTCAAAACCCGGCTGCATACGGCTTCACTGTTCATTATACTACCGAAGGGCAAATCCGATCAATGATCGCCCAAATTTCGCCGCATCCCTCGCCGGTTTCGGCCGAAAACGGCACGACGGGAACGTCCGGCGACAAATCGAGCGTCTTGCGCACGGCGTCGAGATGCGCTTTACGCCGGCTGCCGGACACCCGGTCGATCTTGGTCGCCACGACGACGAACGGCAAGCCCCGGAATGCCAGCCATTCGCGCAGGGCGACGTCGTCGCGGGTCGGCGGATGGCGGGCGTCGACAAGATGCAGAACCAGTTTCAACGGCCTGCGTCCCGCGAAATACGACTCGACCGTCTCCCCCCAACGCTTCCGGACGTCGGCCGGTGCGGCGGCGTAGCCGTAGCCGGGCAGGTCGACGAGATACAGCCGGCCGTCGATCCGGTAAAAATGGATCGCCTGCGTCCTGCCCGGCGTCGCGCCCACGCGCGCCAGACGTTTACGGCCGCACAGCCGGTTGACGGCGGACGACTTGCCGACGTTCGAACGACCGGCCAGCGCGATCTCCGGCAATCCGTCGGCCGGAAACCGGTCCGGCGCCAGAGCGATTGCCGCCAGTTCCGCGCTCGACGCGTTCACGGCGATCGCCTCGCCGGAGCATGCCATCGTTTCGGGTGCTCGTCGGCATCGTCCGGCGGCGCCGGGGGGACGACGAGCTCTTCAGCGTTCGCAACCGGCGGCGCTTTCTTCGCCCCGTCAGGATCCGGCGCAGACTCCGACTCCGCCCTGGATGGAAGCCGGACCAGCGCATGCCGCAATACTTCGTCCATATGGGAGACGAGCACGAATTCGAGCTCGCTGCGGATTTTTTCCGGAACGTCGCGCAGGTCTTTCTCGTTGTCTTTCGGCAAAATCACTTTCCGGACGCCGGCGCGGTGGGCGGCCAGCACTTTTTCCTTGACGCCGCCGACCGGCAACACGCGTCCGCGCAGCGTAATTTCCCCCGTCATCGCGACGTCGCGCGACACGGGAACGTCGGCCAGCGCCGATACGAGCGCCGTCGCCATTGTAATGCCGGCCGACGGGCCGTCTTTCGGAATCGCGCCTTCCGGTACATGAATATGAATATCCGATTTCTCGTAAAAATCCACGGCGATGCCAAACTCCGCGACGCGCGACCGAATGTAGCTGAGCGCCGCCTGGGCGGACTCCTTCATCACGTCGCCGAGCTGGCCGGTCAACGTCAACTTGCCCTTGCCCGGCACGACGGCGACCTCGACGTTCAGCATGTCGCCGCCGGCTTCCGTCCACGCCAGCCCGGTCGCAACACCCGTCTGATCGGTTTCCTCCGCGACGCCGTAACGGTATTTCTCCGGGCCCAGATACTCCGCGACGTCGTCGGCGTCGATGCGCACGCGTTCGTCCGGCCGCTCGACGACGCGTTTGGCCGTCTTGCGGCAGAGCGCCGCGATCTGGCGCTCCAGCTGGCGGACGCCGGATTCGCGCGTATACGCGCGGATGATACGCAGAAACGCGTCGTCGGTCACGTCGAGCTGCTCTTCCGTTAAGCCGTGTTCGCCGCGCTGCTTCGGTAAGAGATGCCGCTTCGCGATTTCCAGTTTTTCTAGTTCGGTGTATCCGGAAATCGGGATGACCTCCATCCGGTCGAGAAGCGGGCGAGGAATGTTGTGCGACGCGTTCGCCGTCGTGATGAACATGACGTTCGACAGATCGACCGGAATTTCGATGTAATGGTCGCTGAAAGCGTGATTCTGCTCGGGATCGAGCACTTCAAGCAACGCCGACGCGGGATCGCCGCGGAAATCCGACGACATCTTGTCGACCTCGTCGAGCAACAGCACGGGATTGTTCGTGCCGGCGGTTTTCAACGCCTGGATAATGCGGCCGGGAAGCGCGCCGACGTAAGTGCGGCGGTGGCCGCGGATTTCCGCCTCGTCGCGCACGCCGCCCAGCGAAATCCGAACGAACTTCCGGCCGAGCGACCGCGCGATCGACCGCGCGATCGACGTTTTGCCGACGCCCGGCGGCCCGATGAAACAGAGAATCGGCCCGCGCAACCGTCGGGACAGTTTCCGCACGGCCAAATATTCCAGTACGCGTTCCTTCGGCTTTTCGAGGCCGTAATGGTCTTCGTCCAGGACGGCCGCCGCGCGGGCAAGATCGAGATCGTCCTCGGTCCGTCTGTCCCACGGCAGGGCAAGCAGCCAGTCGATATAATTGCGGACGACGGTACCTTCCGCGGTCGTCGGCGGCATTTTCTCCAGGCGGTCGATTTCTTTTTCGATTTTTTCGCGGACGTGCGGCGGTATATGATCGGCCTTGGCGAGCTGTTCGCGCAGCTCATCGGCCTCGCCCGACCGGCCCTCTTTTTCGCCGAGTTCTTTCTGAATCGCCTTCATTTGTTCGCGCAGGTAATATTCTTTCTGCGTCTTTTCGATCTGCTTCTTGACGCGCTGGTTGATGCGGCGCTCCAGCTCGAGCACTTCACGCTCGTTATTGAGCAAAAGCAACAGCTTCTCCAACCGAGCGACAACGTCGAGCGTTTCGAGCAGCTCCTGTTTGTCTTTCAGCCGAAGCGGCAGATGCGTGGCGACGGCATCGGCCAGTCTCCCGGGCTCGTCGATGTCGGAGACGGCCGCCAACGCATCAGGAGACAATTTACGAGAAAGTTGGATATATTGCTCAAACTGTGAAACGACGCTGCGCATCAATGCGCTCGTTTCCGATCCCATCGTCTCCTGCGACGACAGCTCCCGGACGGACACGTCCAAATACAGCGGGTTGTCGTGGTACTCGACGACTTCGGCGCGGACGAGACCTTCGACGAGTACGCGGATCGTGCCGTTCGGCAGTCTCAGCATCTGCCGTACGCGGGCGACGGTGCCGACGCGGTAAATGTCGTCCGGCGACGGATCTTCGACGGCCATTTCCGTCTGAGCGCACAAAAGAACGGTATGGTCGTCCGCCGTCGCTTTCTCCAGAGCACGGACGGATTTTTCGCGTCCGACGTCCAGGTGCAGAACGTTTCCCGGGAACACAAGCAATCCGCGCAGCGGCAACAGCGGGATGCGCTTCGTCTTCGGCTTCGATTGCGCCACGTCTTTCGTCCCCCCTGTCACGGAAGTTGCGGACCGCTTGTGCTTTTCATTTTAACAGATGGACCGGCCCGAAACCAAACCGCGTCGGTTGGAAACTTATCCGGATTCGCGGGCGTGCAGCACGGCGCCGCCGACCGCCGTATTCGCGGCAAGGCGAACGTCCGCGGGCCGTTCGGCTTCATCGGCGATCGTTCGCGGGCGCCAGCCGAGCGCCAGCTCGAACACTTCCTCGATCGTCGAGACCGCCGCGACGCGGACGCCGGGCAGACGGGCAAACAGATCCTGCCAATTTTCTTTCGGAATGATGACGCATGTCGCGCCGGCGTGAAGCGCGGCCTCGACTTTTGCGACGACGCCGCCGACCGGCTTGACTTTTCCGTGAATACTCAGTTCGCCCGTCATCGCCAGCCGGTTGTCGACCGGAATGTGCAAAATCGCCGAAGCGATCGCCACCGCCGTCGCGATGCCGGCCGACGGCCCGTCGACGGGCATACCGCCGGGAAAGTTGATGTGCAAATCGTACGCCCTCGTCGGAATGCCGAGCCGGCGCAAGACGGTCAGCACGTTTTCCACGGAGTTGCGCGCCATACTCTTGCGGCGAAGCGTCCGGCCGGCTCCTCCGGTTTCCTCTTCCTCGACGGCGCCCGTCAACACGAACGAGCCTTCGTCCGGCTTTGCCGCCCGAACCGCCGTTACCTCGATCTCCAGCAACGCACCGAGATTCGGGCCGTATACGGCCAAACCGTTGACGAGCCCGATTTGCGGCTGGTCGTGGACTTTGCGGTCGGGCCGCGGCGACATCTGACTGCTGTGGACGACCCATTCCACGTCGGCGGCCGTCACGGCGTTACGGCCTTCCGTGATCGCCAGACCGGCGGCCAGCTGCACGACGTTGACCGCTTCCCGGCCGTTCGTCGCGTACCGCTTGACGACTTCGACCGCGTCGGCGTCGGGCTGGATGCCGATTTTGCGCAAGGCAGTCGACGCAATCTCGCCGATTTCGTCCGGCAAAAGCGGTCTGAAAAAAATCTCCATGCAACGCGACCGAAGCGCCGGCGGCAGTTCATGGGGCATCCGCGTCGTCGCGCCGACGAGCCGAAAATCCGCCGGCAACCCATTCTGAAAAATATCATGAATGTATCCTGGAATGTTCGGATCCTCGGAATTATAATAGGCGCTTTCCAGAAATACTTTCCGATCCTCGAGCACCTTAAGCAGTTTGTTCATCTGGATCGGATGCAGTTCGCCGATCTCGTCGATGAACAGGATGCCGCCGTGCGCTTTCGTGACGGCGCCGGGCTTCGGCTGGGGAATGCCCGCCACGCCGAGCGCGCCCGCGCCTTGGTAGATCGGGTCGTGAACGGATCCGATCAGCGGATCGGCGATGCCGCGCTCGTCGAAACGAGCCGTCGTCGCGTCGATTTCGACGAACTTGGCGTCGGGGTGAAACGGCGAGTACGGCTGCTTTTTCGCCTCCTCCAGAATGACCCGGGCCGCCGCCGTTTTGCCGACGCCGGGCGGACCGTAAATGATGACGTGCTGCGGGTTCGGTCCGCAAAGCGCCGCGCGCAGGGCGCGAAGGCCTTCGGACTGTCCGACGATGTCGGCGATCGACGTCGGCCGCGTCCGTTCCGACAACGGCTTCGTCAGAGAAATAGATCTAAGTTTTCTTAGTTTTTCCATTTCTTTTCGCGATTCACGGTCGATCGCGTGGCGGTTCGTTTGCTGGTTGCGCAGCAAATTCCAAAAATAAAGGCCGATGACGACGGCGAAAAACAGTTGTACGGCCATCAGCGCCAAGGTCAGCGTCATCCGCGCTTCACTCCTTCCGGCAGTCTGTAGACATTTGACATTATTGCCTGCTGATCTTGGCATTAGTCGGACGATCCAAAATCGAATAACAGGGCCGAAAGGGCGGGCAAATTAGGAAAACAAGGGGTGTTTTCGGAGTGTACTCGGGCATGGCGAAAACCGCGGCCAAGAATTACGTGACGGCAGCAACCGCTCTGTTGCTTGCGCTCGTTCCTGCGGCGGCCGAGGCGGCTGACGTCGGACCGCCGGTAGAACTCGGTCACGACGTCGTCGTCGACGCCGGCCATGGCGGCATCGACGGCGGAACGTCCCACGGCGATCGGCTGGAAAAACATCTGACGCTCGCCCTCGCGCGCGACCTCAAAGCGGCGCTGGCCGAACGCGGGCTTCGCGCCGCTGTGACGCGTACCGACGATTACGCGCCGAGCGACGACAACCGGTGGCTGCCGTCTAGATCGCGCCATCTTCGCGATCTGGCGCAGCGTCACCTGATCATCCGCGAACTTTCCCCGCGGATCGTCGTCAGCGTACACGTCAACTGGTCGCCCGACCCTTCGCGCTCCGGACCCGTCGTATTATATCCGTTCGATCCACAAAGCCACGCACTCGCCCACCTCGTCCAGGAGCGGCTGAACCGGCTGTACGGCGCACGCGAGGTGCCGTACATCGCGCCGAACTTTTACCTATTCCGGCGAGCGACGTGTCCTACCGTGATCCTGGAAGCGGGCTTTATCGGAAACGCCGGCGACGTCGAACGTCTGACGACGCCCGAAAAACGAAAAAAAATCGCCGCGGCGGTCGCCGACGGCATTCTCGCGTTTTTGCTGGCGTATGAACTTCCCCTCCGGACGCCCGTTACGGATGCCGTCTTCCCGGAATGACGCCCGTCCGGCGATATTCCTCGACCATACGGTCGATTTCCTTTTTCAACTCGTCGACCAGCTCGGCCTCGGGAACCTTGCGCACAGGCTTGCCGTGCCGGAACAAAAGGCCTTCACCGCGCGCCCCGGCGATGCCGATGTCCGCCTCGCGCGCTTCGCCCGGTCCGTTGACGGCACAGCCGAGCACCGACACCTTGATCGGTACGCGGATTTTCTCCAAATACGCTTCAATTTCGTTAACGATTGCAAAAAGGTCGATGTCGAGCCTTCCGCACGTCGGGCACGAAATAAGCGTCGGCGCGTCGGAAACGAGCCCGAACGTTTTCAACAATTCCCGCGCCACCTTCACTTCTTCGACGGGGTCGGCGCTCAGCGACACGCGGATCGTGTTGCCGATACCCTCGTACAGCAGCACGCCGAGGCCGGCCGCGCTTCGGATCGTGCCGGAAAACAGGGTGCCCGCCTCGGTAATGCCGAGGTGAAGCGGATACGGGAACGTCCGCGCCGCTTTCCGGTAGGCCTCGATCGCCAGGCGCGGGTCGGAAGCTTTCAGCGAGACGACGATATCCCGAAAATCGAGATCCTCCAGAATCTGGATATGATGCAAGGCGCTTTCGACCATCGCGTCGGCCGTCGGATAACCGTATTTATCGAGAAGGTGCGGCTCAAGCGATCCCGCATTGACGCCGATGCGGATCGGAATGCCGCGCTCCTTGCACGCCTTGACGACCGCTTCCACTTTTTCACGGCGGCCGATGTTGCCGGGATTGATCCGGATTTTATCGGCGCCGTTCTCGACGGCGAGCAGCGCAAGACGATAGTCGAAATGGATGTCGGCGACCAACGGAATTGAAATTTCCTTTTTGATCTCACGCAGCGCCGCCGCCGCTTCCCGGTTGTTGACAGTGACGCGCACGACCTGGCAGCCCGCTTCCTCCAGACGCCGGATTTGCTCCACCGTCGCGCGGACGTCCTCGGTTTTCGTCGTACACATGCTCTGGATGACGACGCGGTCGCTGCCGCCGATCGTCACCGACCCGACACGCACCGCAATCGTATCTTCACGGCGATACATAGTACGTCACGCGCTTTCCTCTTTCTTTTTGGCCTGCTTTTCGCCTTTCGTGCGCAACTCCGGCGCGATCCGGTTGAGCACGACGTCCTTCGTGATGCGGCACACCGTCACGTCGTCGCGGGACGGCACCTCGAACATAACGTCGAGCATGATGCTTTCGATGATGGCGCGCAAACCGCGGGCGCCCGTGTTGCGCTTCATCGCCTCTTTGGCGATGGCTTCCAGGGCGTCCTGATCGAATTCCAACTTGACGTTGTCCATCTCCAGCAGCTTCTGGTACTGTTTGACCAGCGCGTTCTTCGGCTCGGTCAGGATGCGGACGAGCGCCGCTTCGTCGAGCGGCTCCAGCGTCGCGATGACGGGCAGTCGACCGATGAACTCCGGAATAAGCCCGAACTTGAGCAAGTCGTCGGGCTGCACGAGCGACAAATACTCACCGGGTTTCAGTTCGGCCTTGCCGCCGCCTTCCGCATTGAAGCCGATCACTTTTTTGCCGATGCGCCGCTTGATGATTTGTTCGAGCCCCTCGAAGGCGCCGCCGCAGATAAACAGAATGTTCGTCGTGTCGATCTGGATGAACTCCTGATGCGGGTGCTTGCGCCCGCCCTGCGGCGGAACCGATGCGATCGTCCCTTCGAGAATTTTCAGCAGCGCCTGCTGCACGCCTTCGCCGGACACGTCGCGCGTGATCGACGGGTTGTCGGACTTGCGCGCGATCTTGTCGACTTCGTCGATGTAGACGATGCCGCGCTCGGCTTTCTCGACGTCGTAATCGGCCGCCTGGATCAGCTTAAGCAAAATATTTTCTACGTCTTCACCGACGTAACCGGCCTCCGTCAGCGACGTCGCGTCGGCGATCGCGAACGGGACGTTCAAAATTTTGGCAAGCGTCTGCGCAAGCAGCGTCTTGCCGCTTCCCGTCGGACCGATGAGCAGAATGTTCGATTTCTGCAGCTCGACGTCCTCCAGCTTGTTCTGCGTGTTGATCCGCTTGTAATGGTTGTAAACGGCGACGGACAGCGCCTTTTTCGCCTGTTCCTGGCCGATCACGTATTGGTCGAGAACGGCGCGGATGTCTTTCGGCTTCGGCACGTCCTTGAGGTCGAACTCCTCTTCTTGGCCGAGTTCTTCCTCGACGATCTCGGTGCAGAGTTCGATGCACTCGTCGCAAATGTAAACGCCGGGCCCGGCGACCAGTTTGCGCACCTGCTCCTGCGATTTGCCGCAAAAGGAGCATTTCAGCTGACCCTTGTCGTCGTTGAACTTGAACACGGGATTCACCCCATTTTTGGTCGTAAAAATCAGATGGTGGTGATGATTTTGTCGACGAGCCCGTACTCCACCGCTTCTTCCGCCGTCATGAAAAAGTCCCGGTCGGTGTCGCGCTCGATTTTCTCATAAGGTTGCCCGGTATGCTTGACATAAATGCGGTTCAGTTTTTCCCGCGTCCGGATAATCCAGTCCGCATGAATCTTGATGTCGGTCGCCTGGCCGCGAACGCCGCCGAGCGGCTGGTGAATCATGATTTCGCTGTTCGGAAGGCAATACCGCTTGCCTTTGGCGCCGGCCGCAAGCAAAAGCGAACCCATGCTTGCCGCCATGCCGATGCAGATCGTCGACACGTCCGGCTTGATGAACTGCATCGTGTCGTAGATCGCCAATCCGGCCGTAACGGAACCGCCCGGCGAATTGATGTACAGGTTGATGTCTTTCTCGGGATCTTGCGCGGCCAGAAACAACATCTGGGCGATGACGAGATTGGCGACCTCGTCGTCGATCGGACTCCCGAGAAAAATGATGCGGTCTTTCAGCAGCCGAGAATAAATGTCGTAGGAGCGTTCGCCCCGGCTCTCCTGTTCGATGACGATCGGAACGAGATACATGTCAGGGCAACCCCATTTCGTTCGTGACAAATTTGCGTCTTACGGTCATTTTATCATGTTTGCGGCCGTCAAGCCACTCGGCTGTTGGCCAGCAAAAACTCGATCGCCTTGCGCACGGCGATGTCCCGCTTGACGCTCCGCAGGCCGCCGGTTTCCTCAAGCCTGGCCCTCAGCTGGTTGGCGTCGATGCGAAGCTGCTCGGCCATCGCCTCGATCTCCCGCTGCAATTCCTCATCGGTCGCCTCCAGGTTTTCCGCCCGTGCGATCGCCTCCAGCACGAGTCGGGAACGGACGTTCTTTTCCGCGGTCGGTCGAAGTCTTTCCTTCAATTGATCGGGCGTCGTCCGCGTCAGGCGATAATACTGCTCAAGGTTAAGCCCTTGCAGCCGCAAAGTGCTGTCGAACTGGTCGACCAGCCGCTGAAGTTCGTTTTCGATCATCACGGCAGGAATGTCCACTTCGCAGGCCGCCATGGCCTTTTCGACCAGTTCGTCTTCTTTGCGCCGGCGGTTTTCTGCCGCCTTGCGCTCTTCCAACCGTTTTCGAAGGTCGGCCTTCAGCTCGTCCAGCGTATCGAATTCGCTGATGTCTTTGGCGAACTCGTCGTCGAGTTCGGGAATCCGTTTCCGTTTGAAATCGATCAGTTTGACGCGGAAGGATACCGTCTTGCCGCGCACGTCCTCTTTTTCGAATTGTTCGGGAACGTCGATTTCAAACTGCTTTTCCTCTCCCTTGGACATCTCGAGCACGCGCTGTTCGAACTCCTGCGGCATTGAGCCGGAGCCGATCATCATCAACATGCGTTCGGCCGTCCAGTCTTTTACCGGTCGGCCGTCGACGAACGCCTCGACGGAAAGAAAGGCGAAATCGCCGTTTCGCACCGGTTCCCCTTCAAGAGATACGATTTCGGCATGCCGTTCCTGCAGCCGCTTCAGCTCTTCTTCAAGCTCCGCATCGGTCACCGAAACGTCGCCTTCGGACACTTCCAGTCCCTTGTAGACGCCGAGCTTCACTTCGGGCTTGACCGTCACCGTCGCCTTGAATACGAACGGTTCGCCCTTGCCGAACCGCTCGATATCGATCGAAGGACGATCGACCGGCTCGATGCCGCATTGTTCGACGGCTGCAGCGTAGGACTCCGGAAGCAGAATGTCGAGTGCGTCCTGGTAAAGCGCTTCCGGTCCGAACCGCCGCTCAAAAATGGCGCGCGGGACTTTGCCCTTGCGGAATCCCGGCACCGTCACGCGGCGAACGACTTTGCGGAATGCCTTGTCGAGCGCTTCGGCGACTTTGTCTTCGCCGATTTCGACGTGCAGCACGACGCGGTTATTTTCAAGCTTTTCCCAAGTCGCTTTCATTTTATGCTTTCCCCTCCGCGAATATGGCGATCTCCTGGAAGATGGCGAGTACAATAACTTTCCCATTATAGTACGGAAGACGGACGTTTTGCAAGCAATCCGAACGCATCGCGAATGGCGCAAAACGCCCGCCGGAAAGCTGGTTTCACGTCCACGCCGTATGTGTCCATCAGACGGTCCGGACTGACAGGCAATCCGACCGAAAGGGCGACGGCCGCATGAAGCGCGGCCGACCATGCGGGAGCCAAACCGCGTTTTCCGTCACGGACGATATTGGGATATACGGCCGTCGCATAGGCGATCGCGACGAAATCGCGCCATGCGTCAGCCGCAAGATCCGCCAGCATCGAACAATCCGATTCGCTCGCGGCTCTGACGAGTTCCGGCACTTCACGAACGATGGCGGGATGTTCGTCGGCCGAAAGCGGCGTACGCTCGATGCGAAGGCGGACGGTACGTGAGCCTTCAGATGGAAGCTGTACCCAACCCACGGCGCCGAGCCGTTTGAGAGCCGTTAATGCTTGAAATTGCAAGAAGGGATGGCGCGGTTTTCGCTCGAGCCATTCCCGAATCGCCCTGATAAGCTGACCCGCGCATGCATCGCCGGCCGGAACGCCCGCCTGCAACGCGTTGATCGTCTCCAGTACCGCCGCAGGAAGCGCCGCCGGCGCTCCGGGATCGAACGCCGACGTCCATCGCCGGACCTCGTTTTCGTCGAAATCTTCAAAACGCGCGACGAACGACGGATGCACGATCAGCGCCATCGGACACAGCCTCCGTTTTCTGTTTTCTGCAAAACACCGTCGTCCGGCCGCCTTGCGTTCCCCGTGTTTATGTGTTATTATTATCGATGCTTAAAGATTTTTCAAGGCGTTTTCATGAAGGATCGCCGCCCGCGGGTGTAGTTCAATGGTAGAACGTCAGCTTCCCAAGCTGAAAGCGAGGGTTCGATTCCCTTCACCCGCTTTCTTTTTTTGTGTCCCAATAGCTCAACTGGATAGAGCAACGGCCTTCTAAGCCGTGGGTTGGGGGTTCGACTCCCTCTTGGGACGTCGAAAGCCCGCATCGCCTTTTTCTACGGGGCGGTGTGGGCTTTTTCCTTTTCCGCCATGAAGAGGCCGCCGTGTCGTCATACCTTCCCTACCGCCCGCATATGGTTTGCAAAGAGGTGAACGCCGATGTGCGGAATCGCGGGATGGATCGATTGGACACGAGATTTGACGGGAGCCGCCGACATCGTGGAAGCGATGACCGAAACGCTCGCCCCGCGCGGGCCGGACGCGTCGGGAACGTGGCTTTCCCGTTCGTGCGCGTTCGGACATCGCCGGTTGTGCGTCATCGATCCGGCCGGCGGCGCACAGCCGATGATTGGCGAACGCGGAGGCCGTAAATATGTGATCGTCTACAACGGTGAACTGTACAACACGGCAGAGCTGCGGGCGGAACTGGAAGCGCGCGGCCACCGTTTCCGAACGCGCTGCGATACCGAGGTCGTCCTGCTTTCGTTTATCGAATGGGGCGATCGATGCGTCGAACGGCTGAACGGCATTTTCGCCTTTGCCGTCTGGGACAACACGGCGCAACGCGTGTTTCTTGCCCGCGACCGGCTCGGCGTCAAACCGCTGTTTTACGTCCGACGCAACGGCATGCTGCTGTTTGCTTCCGAGCCGAAGGCGCTGCTTGCCCATCCGTCCGTTAAACCGGAAATCGACGCGGAAGGACTGGCCGAAATCATCGCGATCGGTCCGGCCCGCACGCCCGGCCACGGCGTCTATCGCGGCGTGCGTGAACTCCGTCCCGGCTTCTGGCTAGCCTATTCGCGCGACGGCTGCACGATTCGCCCTTACTGGCGGCTGACGCCCCGGCCACACGAGGAAACGGAAGAGGAAACGGCGGAGCACGTCCGCTGGCTGCTGGCCGACACCGTCCGCCGGCAGCTCGTGTCAGACGTTCCGGTCTGTACACTTTTGTCGGGCGGGCTCGACTCCAGCACGCTGACGGCATTGGCCGCCGAGACGTTGCATGAATCCGGCGGCGGACCGCTCCGCACGTTTTCGGTCGACTACGCCGACAACGACCGCTATTTCCGCCCCGGCGCGTTTCAGCCGGACGCCGATACGCCGTGGATCGAACGCGCGGTCGGTTGGCTCGGCACCGAACACCGTCGCGTCGTGATCGACACGCCTGAACTCGTCGCGGCTTTGGACGACGCCGTCGCTGCCCGTGATTTGCCGGGCATGGCCGACATCGACGCGTCGCTTCTCTTGTTTTGCCGGGAAATCAAGAAAAACGCCACCGTTGCGTTGTCCGGAGAAGCCGCCGACGAAGTGTTCGGCGGATATCCATGGTTTTTCCGGGAAGACGCGCAAAATGCGGACGCGTTTCCGTGGTCTTTGAATGCGCAGGCGAGGTTTTCGCTTTGGTCGCCTGACGTGCTGAAGGCGACGGGAGCGGAAGAATACGCGAAAGAACGGTACAGTCAAGCGCTGGCAGAAACGCCGCGCGCCGACTGGGAAGACGAAGAAGCGAACCGCATCCGCGTCATGTCATACCTGAACATCACCCGGTTCATGCCGACGTTGCTCGACCGCAAGGACCGCATGAGCATGGCTTGCGGCTTGGAAGTGCGGGTGCCGTTTTGCGACCACCGGCTCGTCGAATACGTCTGGAACATCCCGTGGCCGATCCGCACGGCCGGCAACCGGGAAAAAGGCATCCTGCGCAAGGCGATGCGCGGCGTCCTACCCGACGACATGCTGGCGCGCAAAAAGAGCCCATACCCGAAAACGCATCGCCCCGATTATGCGGCCGCCGTACGACGGCGTTTGGCCGAAGTGCTCGACGATCCGAATGCTCCGATCGTCCCGCTGCTCAACGTGCCGCATGTCCGGCGCCTCGTCGCCGGCGAGGACCCGCAGTCCGACGAGTCGCCGTTTTTCGGCCAACTGATGACCGGGCCGCAGACGCTCGCATATCTGCTGCAGGTCAACACGTGGATGAAAAAATACCGCGTACGCGTCGTGCTCTGAACCGGCGTCGAGGATTCCCGTCGTCATCCGCACGCGAGCAACGCGTCCAATATCGCGATGTTCGCCCGCTCGTTCAGCCGCGACAGGCGCGACAGCCGCCAGCGGTCCACCGGCGCCGCCGGCATTTCGCCGCAGACGTCGGCGCCGACCACGTACTTGGCCCGGACGAGCATGCGCAGCGCCTCGGTCAGCGAGTCCAACCTCATCGAGCCATGGTCCCAGTTCGTCGCCGCAAACGCGCGGTCTAGGACATCCTTGTCAACACTGATGTAAACCTCCTCCCCGCACACATTCGTAAACCGGGCGAAGCCGCCGAGACCGTCGGAAACGCCGGTCAGGACAACAAGACGGCCGCACCAGCGCGACTGAAGCGCGCGGCGGGCCGCCTCCTCCGACAAACCGATCAGAATCGCTCTCCGCAAGTTCGGCAGACGTTCAAACGCCTCGTCGAGCCATGTGCCGCACGACAAAAGGCCCGGCGTCTCCTCGACGGACCCGGCGCAGGTGGCCATGTCCGCATGGCGGTCGAACAGCACGAGATCGAACGGACGGCTGATCTCGGCGAGCAGCGCCAGAGTGACGTAATGGCGGTCGCCGCTGCCGAGAAACGTCACGCCGCGGCCAACTCGGCGGGAAAGCCGCCTTCGGATTTCGTCGAACGCCTCCTCTGTACAAAACAGCCGCGTCCCCGCGACGTCGCGCATGTCGACGCGACAGCGGGCGCGCGAAACGAGCGCGGGCTGCCAGTCGAACGTTTCGTCGAAATCAAGCAGCGTCACTTCCCGATGCACGATTGCCACGGCCGATCCGACCCTCCGTCTACGGAGCGGCGAACAGATTCCGCACCGCCCGACCGCGGTGACTGACGGCGTTCTTTTCGTCCTCCGACAGTTCCGCCATCGTCTTGCCCAGCTCGGGCAAATAAAAATGCGGGTCGTAGCCGAAACCGTTTTCGCCGGCCGGCTGTTCGCAAATCCAGCCTTCGACGCGCCCTTCGCCGAACCTCGTCATTCCGCTTTCCGGATCGTGGAGCGCCAAAACACAGACGAACGCAGCCGGGCTGAGCAACCGGAACCGCGACGCCGGCGGCGTCCAGTTGATGTTGAAAGCAGCTTCCCGCAGCCGGGCGATCAGTTTGGCGTTATTGGCCGCATCACCAGCCCTTTCGCCGGCGTACCGTGCACTGTGCACGCCCGGTTCGCCGCCGAGCGCCTCGACGCATAAGCCGGAATCGTCGGCTAGCACCGGCCGGCCGAGATGACGTGCGACGACAACCGCCTTTTTCTCGGCGTTTGTTCGAAAACTGTCGCCGTCTTCATCGATTTCGGGCACATCCGGAAAATCGCGCAGCCCGATGACACGAAAGCCGTACCGGTCGAGCAGGCGCGCGAACTCGCGCAATTTCCCCTCATTTCTCGTCGCGATCACCAACCGCCTGTCCGATCGGTCCATGCGCGACCTCCTTCCCGATGTCGTGCGCAAGCGGCCCTAGCGCCCGTTTTTGCGCCTCGATCAACCGCTGCGCGCCGATTTCCGCAAGGCGCAGCAGTTCATCCAGCGTCGCACGCGAAAACGGCGCCGACTCGCCGGTTCCCTGGATTTCCACCAGCAGTCCCCGTCCCGTCACGGCGACGTTCATGTCGACCTCGGCTCGCACGTCTTCTTCGTAATTCAGATCAAGCACCGCCCGCCCGTCGACGAGCCCGACGCTTACAGCTGCCAGAAAATCGGTCAACGGCAGGCGATCCAGCTTGCCTTCGCCGACCAGGCGCTCCAGCGCGAACGCCAGAGCAAGATAAGCGCCGGTCAGCGAAGCCGTCCGCGTGCCGCCGTCGGCCTGAAGCACGTCGCAGTCGAGCACGACCGTCCGCTCTCCAAGCGCCTCCAGCGACACGACGGAGCGAAGCGCGCGGCCGATCATTCGTTGGATTTCCATCGTTCTGCCGGAAGGACGCCCCTTGGCAGACTCGCGTTGGTTGCGCACTTGTGTCGCGCGCGGCAGCATCGCGTATTCGGCCGTCACCCAGCCTCGCCCCTGTCCTTTTAGAAAAGGCGGCACCTTCTCCTCCACCGTCGCCGTACAAAGCACAACCGTCGCGCCGAGCTCCATGAGAACGGATCCTTCCGCATGGCGGATATAATGAGGCGTAATGCGCACCTCGCGCATCTCGTCCGCTCGACGCCCGTCAAGACGCAAGCCCGCTCACCTTCCTTTCCGGCACGTTGTTTATTTTACCAAAAAAAACGCGGCGGCGCACGCCGCCTCGAGCCGTCCGTCCGCGACTTTAGAAGCGTCATGCCGCGTCACGACTTGACGGGATTCGGCCGTGTCGGACGTTCCACCGGCCGGCTGAGATCGCGGCCGTCGGTCGTCTTCAAATCCGCCCTGCCGTCGACGCGGATCAGCACGCGTTCTGCGCCGGTATTTTCCGCAAGCGTCAGCATGATCGCCTGCGCAGTCTCCCCTTCGACCCGGCCATCCGGGCCGAGCAAGGCGTCGTCGAAACGTGCGGAAGCGACGCCGTCTCGAACCGACACGCCCAAAAAATGCGCATCCGACATGACGGGCGACGACAGCGGCGAAGCCGGCAAAGGCCCGCGCACCAGCTCGCGGATCGCCGCCTGCGCCGGATCGTCCGTCAGCGGCACAAGCCTTGTCACGGGCACGAAATACGCGAAGCGGTCGGCTGTTTCGCCGCGAAAATACAGCGTCACCGCCGTCGTCCTCCCGTAATCGGCTTCCGGTGCTTTTTCTAAGTTAATGCCGATTTTCCGCGTCAGCGGAGCGGGAATCGGAAGCCCCGCGACAGGCATTCGACCGAGCGTTTTTCCTGCGATCCGCAGCTCGACGGACGAGACGGCCGGAAACGACGTCAACGTCCATACGACGGATTCCAACACTTTTCTCTCCTGCTCGGCGGGATACCGCGCGAACTCCGCAGAAAAATCGACGGCCGCCTTGCCGCGGGCTAAATCAACCGATAATTTCGTTCCTTGCGGCAAAACAGGCGAAAATCCCGCCGGCAGCTTCCCTTCGGCCGGTCCGCCGCGCACAAGATGCTCGAGCGCCGTCCTGCCCGCCGCTTCTTGAGCCGGCACGCGAATCGTAACCGGCGCGACCAGCCCGTGCGGATCCAGCACATAAAGCGTCAGCGGCATTTCGCCGCCGGTGTCCCCAGTCGCCTGTGCTGGTTCCGGAACGGAAGCCGTCGACGGTTCAGCGACGGCGTCGATTCCCTGCGGCGGGTCGATCGGCCCGGATGCTGGACTGACGGTCCATGATCCGCAGCCGGTCAACGCCGATACCAGCGCTGCCGAAAACACTGCCCGAAGCCGCGCCGCTTTCCAGGGTCGGCTCATCGGTCACCCCTCCCAACAGACGTTTCATCCGCGACTCGGTATATGTATACGAGCCCGGGACGGGTTTATAACCGGATGTTGTCCGACCCGCGGGGACATCCTAAATCGCAGACCGACGCGAACGGGAGGGCGAACCGATGCATCCTGAACGAACCGAGTCCGGTTGCGACGAAATCGCACGGTCAGCCCGGATTTGGCTGATTCGGCGCGGCGTTACGGCCGAAGACATCGCAGAACTTGTATACGTCCTGCAAAAAGACTATATCCCCGGCCTGACGCGCGACGAATGTCTTGAAAACGTCGAGCACGCGTTGTCCAAACGCGACGTTCAAAACGCGGTACTGACCGGTATCCAACTCGACGAGCTTGCGGAACAGGGAAAACTCACCCAGCCGCTTCTGGCGATGATCCGCGAAGACGACCGACTGTACGGCTGCGACGAGGCACTTGCGACGGCGATCGTCGGCGTATACGGCACCATCGGCCTGACCAACTACGGCTACATCGACAGATTGAAACCCGGTATCCTCCGCAAACTCGACGACCGCCGCGACGGCGAAACCCACACCTTCCTCGATGACATCGTCGGCGCGCTTGCAGCCGCGGCGGCAAGCCGCATCGCGCACCGCCGCGCCGCCGTACGCGTCTAGCCGGCCGACCGGCCGGTCAGTCGAACCGCCGGCCGGCCGCTGCCTCGACGGCGTCTCGCAACAACAGATACGTCTCGCCGATCGTCAGCCGCCGCGCGTCGACGATCGCCCGCACCGTATCGGGTTTAAGCAAGCCACGCGCGAGCAGTACTTCTTCGGCCTCTCGGCGATCGGCACGAACGTTTACCGCGCACAACACCGTATAAGCGGCCTGATCGAGCGTAAGCGGAGCTTTTTTCGGCTCGACGTCCCGCGGAAACCCCGGTGCGGCAAGCGCAGCCGACGGATCGCCGGGGAACGCCGCCGGAAACATCCGCTTCGCATTCGCCATCAACCAGACAAACCCTTGGGGGTTGGCGGGATCGTCGAGCCGGAACCGGTTGTCGTACCCGCCTTTGGCCAGGCCGAGCGACACCGCCGCCTTCAGCCCGGGATACGTCCGATGGCGCATATATTCCGGTGTTTTCGCCTGAAACGGATAAATTTCCATACCCTGCCTGTTCAACAAATTCTGCAGCTCGGCGATCGCCGCCCTAGACCGCATAAGACCGTGAATCGTCAGCCCGGACTCTTTCGCGACTTTTACCGCCGCCCCCGCGGCCTGTCCGGTCGCCATGCCGAGCGGTACGACGCGCGCGCTGCCGTGCGCCAGGGAATCGAAACCCGCCGAGCGCCCAACGACGAGCAAGCCGTCGACGCCTTTCGGAACAAGCGATCGAAACGGTACGGCGTAACGCTCGGGACGAAACAGTACCGCGCCGGAATCTTCCGGAGACGTCCGCTGTAAGTCGACGGGATACGAACCGATCGCCACGCGGTCCCACTGGTCGCGGTTTTCCAGCAGGTCGACGACGGAAAGCCGATATTCGGCGACGAGGTGCCGCGATTCGCGCACGTACAGCTCGCGCGCCGTTTCGCCCGGCTCCACGCCCTCGAACTCCGGATAGCGCCGTTTCATTTCGGCGACGATGCGCGGTAGTTCCGCGCGCACGAGATCGAATGCCTCGCGGACCGACGCGGAGTTGAACGGATCGACGCCGAACAGCAATACAGCGTTGACAAGCGCGGTATGGTCGTTTTGCAGGCCGATGTTCAACCCGCGCATGCGCAGCCGATCCGGGTGCAAGGAGACGTATTCGTACATGCCCTTGTATCCCCAAGCGCTGCGCTCGTCCGCGCCGGAATTCGGATCGTCGTCGGAATTCAGACTCTTTTGAATCCGCCTCCAAACCTCGGGCGTCACCCCTTTGAGCTGAAACACCAGCGTCGCTGCCATGCTAACCCTCGGTTCGCCCAAATCTTCCCGTCCGACCGTAAACTGGGCTCCGGCGGCCGCCGCCACGTCCGCGTCTTGCGTCGCGTCGATCAACGCAAAAGACTGAAACGTCCGCTGCGACCCGTCCGGCATCGTTACGGCAAGACCGCGGACCGTCCGGACGCCGGCAATCGTCTCAACGATCGGTTGCATCGAGCGGACTTTCATCAGCAGGTCCACGTTCCGCTCCGCCCGAACCATGCGGGCGAAAGCATTCGCCGCCGTCTTTACGTCGAACGACGTTCCTTCCACCTGGTCGAACCATTCCTTGAAAAGACCCTTGTTCCAGTAATCGCGGCGGAAATGCGGCTTGTCCCAAACGTAATTCATATCGAGGCTGTTCAGCCATCCAAGCGTAAACAGCCCGCCCAGCACATCGCGGTCGCGGCCGTCGACCAAAAGCGTTTTCAGACCGTTCCGCGCGGCCGACACCGCGGCGACGACGCCTTCCGGATCCGTTCCCGCGACGATGACGTCGTAGTTATCTTCCAAATCTTCCAATTTCCTGGATGGAGGCGGCACGAATTCCCGACTTTCCCCCTTGTCGCCGAAAAAACCGGCCCCTTTCGTTTTCACCCACCACCCTGCCGCTGCGACGACCGCCGCGCATACGGCCGACAACACGGCCAGCGCGACGACCCGCATGCGGCGATTCCCCCACACCTTTTGCCACAAACCGTTTTCTCCTCCCACCATAAGACCGCTTACGACACCCGGCTTCTCGAAACGGCCGCCTCGAACGCGACGACACCGCCCCGCTCTTGCGCGACCAGTCGGCCGCGCCTTTCAAGATAGACCAGATGCGCCAACGTTTCCGCCATCGCAAACCTTAACTGGTGAATAGTCAACCGGTCGCCGAACAGCCTCCGACAGACGGCATAGGCCGACATCGGTTCCGCCAACATCGCCTCGATGGCCGCCAACCTGCGGCGGTGATGTTCGATGATCGCCGACGTCCGAGCGCCGAACGACGAAAACGGTTCGCCGTGCCCGGGATACGCGATGCGCACCGACAGCGTACCGAGGGCTTCAAGGCTTTTCAAAAACGACCCCAGCGGATCGTCGTCGAAACCGGGCAGAAAGCCGACATTCGGCGTAATTTTTTCAAGAACATGGTCGCCGCAAAACAGGACGCCGCCCGTTCCGGCCGTTCCCCCGTCTGCCGAGTCCGTCGGGGCGGCTTCGAACGCTTCGTAAAACGCAAAATGGCCCGCCGCGTGCCCCGGCGTCGCGATCGCCCGAAATCCGCCGTCGCCGATCGGCACGAATTCGCCCGAACGCAACTCCGTAAATTCGGGCAGCGGCGACACCTGGGCGGCGAAGCCGTCGAGATGCACCCGCATGTCGGCCAACGTGCCGGCGTCCATGCCGTGGCGCGCGAACAACTCCAACAACGCCTCGGTCATCGGCGACCCCGGCCCCCACAGCAGCCTCGCCTGCGCCGCTCCCTCGGCGCTCAGATAGACCGGCGCCCGCGACCGCTCCTGCAGCACGCCGGCCATGCCGAGATGATCGGGATGATGATGCGTCAACACGATGCGGACGACGTCGGCGTCGGTCATGCCGAGCTCCCGCATCGCCTCCGACCATGCCACCTCCGTTTCCGGCGATCGCAAGCCGGCGTCGATCACCGTAAAGCCGTCGTCGCCGCGGACGACGTACGCGTTGACCGACTGCAAGGGAAACGGCAGCGGCAGACGCACCCGAAACAGCCCGGGAAAGAGCTCTCTTGCCCGTTTCAAGTCGAATTCACCGCCCGCTTCGATCCGATCAGAATGAGCCGAGGCGATTGCAGCCGGTCATAGGCCGAACCGTCGTAATCGCCGCAAACCGTCTCGACGACGAGCTGCGTGCCCGCCAACAATCGCTGAAAATCATCGAGCCGATACAGCCGGATCCGCTCCTCATACGTTCGGTCGGGCTTCCCCGGTTCCGACAGCCGAATCGTTTTAAAAACAAACCGGCCGTCCGAAAACCGACGCTCCTCGATCCAAACGCCGCCGTCCCGACGCACGGAATGCGGAACGAGCGACGCCAGCACACGGTCCGGATTGAGAAAATCGATCAGCCACCGCCCGCCCGGCCGAAGCAGGCGTTCGATTTCATGAAGCACCCGGCCGTTATCCTCATCGCTTTCAAAATAACCGAACGACGTAAACCAGTTCACGACGGCGTCGAACGGCCCGTCGAGCGGCACCGCACGCATGTCGCCGCGCACCCAGCGCACCTTTCCGGCAGCATCGCGGCGGCTCGCCTCCTTCAAAAGCGTTTCTGACAAATCGACGCCGGTCACGCGATAACCCGCTTCGGCCAACGCCAACGCATGACGCCCCGTGCCGCAGCACAGATCGAGGACGGAAGCACCTTCCGGCAAATCGAGCAGCCGCAGCATGCCGCGCACTTCCACCCGTGCTCCCGCGAAATCGCGATGCCGGTAAACGATCAAGTAGTCCGGTCCGAAACTGCGTTCATACCAACCCGTCATCTGCGTCTTTGCGGCCCTCCCCCGGCTTTTCCCATTGTAACACAAAGTGCCGTCCGTCAACATCCCCAGCGCGATTCGACCAGATACGCCGGGATGCGCGTCGGCACCCGAAAAACCGGAAGAAGCGAAACGATTAGGCCGCGGACTCCGACCAATCTTTTCCGTCCCAGCTGTATAGAACCGGTTTGCCGTCGGCCACCGTCCGCAGATGGACCGGCCTGCCCCACAGCCTGTAAACGAGCGGCAGCGTCCGCTGCGCGTATTTTTTGTCGAGCTCGACGCCCTCGTAACGATGCGCAAGCAGCAATTCGCCGCGGCTCTTGTAGTCTCCGTCCTTCACCGTGATGTACGGAAACCCGCCGTTCGTCCGCGACGCGATCAGCTCGCGCCTGACCTCCTCGGCATCGGTCGCCGTCACGCGGTACACCTGCTGCTGTTTCCGGAAAACGAACAAATCGAGTTCTTCCACAAGTTCCTTGGTCAGGTAATTGCGGATGAGCGACACGTCGGATTCCGTCGCGCGCACCTCGAACAGGGCGTCCGTCCCTTCCTTCCGCTCGATCGCGCGCAGAATACCGTAACCGAGGTAATACGGATTGAGCCGCCCGGGACCGGGCGCCAGCACCCCTGCGTTCATTTTCGCGAACTCGACGATTTCCGCGTCGGTCAGATCCAGCTCGCGGACAAGCCGCAAGTGCCAGTACGTCGCCCACCCCTCATTTAAAATTTTCGTTTCCAGCTGCGGCCAGAAATACAGCATTTCCGCGCGCAACCTATATAAAATCTCGCGCTGCCAGTCTTTCAAATAGCGCGCCTGTTCCGCAATAAACCCGATGACGTCCTTCGTCTCGCCGTCGCTTTCGGCGAACCCCTTGCCGCGGGCGAACCGCGCGTGCGGGTCGACGTGTTCGGCGATCGCCAGCCCCGCATCGAGGCACGCCTCGACTTCGTCCGTCCCGTACTCCTGCTCGAACTGCCGGACGCGCTCGGCGAACACCGCCATCCGGTCGATCATGTTGCGGTCCGTCGCGGAAAACAGCGCGTTGTTCTTGAAAAAGTCGCTGTGGCCGAGCACGTGCGCGACGATCAGCTTGTTCTGCAAAAGCGAGTTCGTGTCGAGCAAAAACGCGTAGCACGGGTCGGAATTGACGACCAGCTCGTAAATGCGGCTCAACCCGTGGTCGTATTCCGCCTTCATCCGCTCATATGCCTTGCCGAAACTCCAGTGGGAAAACCGCGTCGGCATCCCGTACGCGCCGATCGAATACAAGACCTGCGCCGGGCAAATCTCGTACCGCATCGGAAAAAAATCAAGGCCGTGTTCCCGCGCCAACTCCGTAATCCGCGCGATCGCCCGTTCCAGTTCGGCCGTCTCTTTCGCCGCGCCCATCGCCCGTCCCCCCTTTCGCCCTGCGGCTTTCAGCTTGCCATCGCGTCGCCGAAAAACGTTTTGAGCGCCTTGTAAACGTCAGACTTGTCGCGCAATTCGACGCAGACGAACGCCTCGTGCCGCAGAGCGGACAATTCCGTCCACAGCCGGCCGCCTGCACCGCCGTGGCGCCGGATTTCGCCGTAGCCGACCAGGTTGGCGCGGTCGATCAGCTCGCGTACCCGCCGGACCGTAAGCGCGTTGTCCGAATCGAGATTGTCGCCGTCGGAAAAGTGAAAAGCGTAGACATTGCGGTCTTCGCCGGGATAGTCGCCGTCGACGATCCGGATCGCCAGCTCGTAGACCGACGAACATTTCGTGCCGCCGCTTTCCCCTTTCGTGAAAAACGACTGCTCGTCGACTTCGCGTGCTTCGACGTCGTGGGCGAGAAACCGGATGTCGACGCGGTCGTATTTCGTCCGCAAAAACCGCACCATCCAGAAAAAGAAACTGCGCGCCACATATTTCTCGAACGTTCCCATCGAGCCCGACGTGTCCATCATGGCGAGCACGACCGCCGAACTGTACGGCTTTTCGATTTCCTCCCACGTCTTAAAACGGAGATCTTCGTTCCGAATCGGCCCGACGCCGCCCACACCCGCCGCCGGCGGCCTGCCGGCCAATGCCTGCCGCTTGAGCGCTTCGAGCAGCGTCCGGCGCTTGTCGACGTTGCTCATCAGGCCGGTCCTGCGGACGTCGTTGAACCGGACGTCGGTCGCGACCGCGTCCTGCGAACGCTTCGGCTTGAGCCTCGGCAAACGCAGGTCCTCGAATACGAGTTCCGCCAGCTCGTCGACCGTCACGTCCGCTTCATAGTAATCGACGCCGGGTTCCTCGCCGGCGCCGCTTCCCGCGCCGGACGCCTCCTGCGGCGCGCCCCCGACGACGTCGCCGACGCGCGTGCCGCCCTTGCCCTGGCCGACCATCGGCCGGTCGTCGAGCCGGAAACGGAAACGAGGCTCGTCGAGGCTGCGGATCGGCACCTTGACGATCCGGTCGCCCTGGGAGGTAATGATCGATTCCTCCGCGATGAGATCGGGAAGACGGTTGCGGATCGCTTCCATCACTTTTTTGCGGTGGCGCTCCTGATCGATTTCCCCTTTGCGGTGCAGCGACCAGTCCTCGCGCGACACGATGAAGGAAGGTTCTTTCGGTTGCATGGTCCCACCCCGCTTGTTCGGCCGGGCGCCGGCCCTCGGACGCGGGCGCCCGTTACCGGTTCAGAAGACCGCCGACGTACTTGAGCAGTTCGTTCGCGCAGACCGCACAATATCCGTGATGGTCGATCAGCCGCCGGGAAACCTCGTTCATCCGCTTGACCTGCGCCTCGTCGGGATGGTGGGAAGACGTCGTGATCTTGACGACGTCTTTCAGATCGGCGAACAGTTTTTTTTCGATCGCTTCTTTCAGCCGCTCGTGCGACGTATAGTCGAACGACTTGCCGCGGCGGGCGAGCGCGGAAATCTTGATGAGAATTTCTTCGCGGAACGCCCGCTTCTGATTTTCGGTGACGCCGATCTGCTCCTCGATCGAGCGCATCAGGTTTTCGTCGGGTTCGCGCTCTTCGCCCGTGATCGGGTCTTTCATCTTGTATCCGTGGCAGTAGGCTTCCACGTTGTCGAGATAATTGTTGAACAGCGTGCGCGCCGACTCCTCGAACGAGAAGACGAACGCGCGCTGCACCTCCGTCTTGGCGCGATGGTCGTATTCCTTGCGCGCGACGGTAATCAGGTTGAGCAGCCGCTCGCGCTCTTCCTTCGTAATCGACGGATGTTGGTCGAGCCCGTCCTTCAGCGATTTCAGCACGTCGAGCGCGTTGATGCAGGCTTTACCGCCTTTGATCAGCGCGCTGGAGATGCGGTTGATGACGTACCGCGGATCGACGCCGGACATGCCTTCGTCCGGATGCTCGCGGCGCAGCTCCTCGACGTCCGCCTGCTTGACGCCGTCGACTTCGGCGCCGTCGTACAGGTACATTTTCTTGACGAGATCGATGCCCGGCTTTTTCGGCTCGCGCAGCCGCGACAAGACGCTGAACACCGCCGCCGTCCAGAGCGCGTTCGGCGCGATGTGCACCCCTTGCAGGTTGGACGCGTCGATCAGCTTCCGGTAAATGCGCTCCTCCTGGCTGACGCGCAGGTTGTACGGAATGCGCATCACGATCATCCGCGAATGGAGCGCCTCGTTTTTCTTGTTCGCGATAAAGGCGCGGTATTCCGTCTCGTTCGTGTGCGCCACGACCAGTTCGTCGGCCGAAATGAGCGCGAACCGCCCCGCCTTGAAATTGCCCTCCTGGGTCAGCGACAACAGGTTCCAGAGAAATTTCTCATCGCACTTAAGCATTTCTTGGAATTCCATCATACCGCGGTTCGCCTTGTTCAGCTCGCCGTCGAACCGGTACGCGCGCGGGTCGGATTCGGAGCCGTACTGCGCGATCGTCGAAAAGTCGACGCTGCCGGTCAGATCGGCGATGTCCTGCGACTTCGGGTCCGACGGCGCGAACGTCCCGATGCCGACGCGCTCCGCCTCCGAAAACAGCACGCGCACCACGCGCACGTCCTCGACGCGTCCGCCGTACTCTTCCTCCAGACGCAGACGGCACACCGGGCAAAGGTCGCCTTCGATCCGCACGCCGTATTCCGCCTGAAACTCCGCGCGCAGTTCATGGGGAATCAAATGCAGCGGCTCCTCCTGCATCGGACAACCCTTGATCGCGTACACCGCGCCTTCCGGCGTCCGCGTGAACGCCTCCAGACCGCGCTTGAGCAGCGTCACCAGCGTCGATTTGCCCCCGCTGACCGGTCCCATAAGCAAAAGCAGCCGCTTCCGCACGTCCAGCCGCTGCGCCGCCGGCCGGAAATATTCCTCGACCAGCGTCTGGATCGCGTCTTCCAGACCGAACAGCTCGCGGCTGAAAAACAGATACTCGCGCCGGCCGTCCCCCAGCTCGCGGACGCCGTACGATTCGATCATCCGGTAAATGAGTTCGTGGGCCGTCCCCGCCACATAAGGCCGCTGGCGGACGATGTCGAGATACTCGACGAACGAACCTTCCCAGTGCAGCTCTTTTTCCCGTTCGCGATAAGCCGTCAGCTTCTCCAGAAACGCCATCTCGACCGCCTCCCCGCGCGGAATCCGCGCGCTCGATTACGTTCGGCCGTCACGTTTGCATGCCCCTTAGACAGGGCGAAAACGGGTTTCCTTCATTATAACACGGATCTGTTCATAAGAAAACAGAATTTTCTGATAATTCATGCGCATGAAAACCAACCTTACACCCCCTCGTTTGAAAGAAATTAAGAACGTACCAAAACAGGGACCCGAATTTCGACACACGTCCCCTCTCCAGGAGTAGAAGAAATAGAAAAATAGACCTTATCTCCATAGGCAAGCCGAAATCGACGAAAAACGTTATAAATCCCTGTATGTCTTTGAAAATACGGATCCTTTATTTCCCCTTCTCCCTCCGCGGTGATCATTTCGCGAATTTTGTCCAAAACATGAGGCGCCATTCCCGCTCCGGTGTCGATAATGCAAATATGCAATTCGGCCTCCGATACTGCCTTCCTCGCGATTTCCGCCTTTACGGTCAGTAGAAACTCCCGCGGGTCCAAATGAGGGCTCCATCCGTGTTTGATCGAGTTTTCTACAAACGGCTGAATGCTTAATTTCATAATCGGCAATTCTAACGCAGCTGAATCGATCTCGAACCGAGCCCCAACATCCATTCCATTCCGATAATAGTGGATTTTTAGGAAGTTTTGAATATAGGCGATCTCCTCTTTCAAAGGCGCCCAGCCGCCGTCATTGCGGACATTGTAACGCATCATGCGCGCGACAAGCTGAACCATCTCGCCGACGGCTTCCCCGTTATTTTTGACGGCGTACGATTCAATCGTCTCCAACGTATTGAACAAAAAGTGGGGATTGATTTGAGCTTGCAATTGAAGAAGTTCACGTTCTTTTTCCCTGATTTTTGTTTGATATACTTCTTGCTCCATGCGCTGCAACTCGTGCAGCATCTGATTGTAACTTCTGATCAAAAACCCGAATTCGTCGTTACCATACGGAGGGGGAATCGGAACGTATGTCCCCCGTCCCAAACTATGCATGCCGTCTTTGAGTTTGTAAAGCGGCCGCAAAACTCCTTTCATGACCGGAAAGGCGATGATCAACGCGGCGGCCAGACTGACCACGGCGATGAACAATGTCCAGCCGGACGATTGGCGAACCCCTCGGGTCATGCTGCTGAGCGGAGCCAGCCATACCAACTTCCAGTCTCCGTAAGGAATATCCGCGTAAGCCGCTTCGTATCGGATGCCGCCGGATGTAAACAGAATGCGGTTGTCGCCGGAACGGATCCCCAATGACTGTCGAAAACACTCGAGAACGTCCGGAGGATTCGGAACCTCGGAAACCGCCGTGCCTGTCCCGGAATGGTATAATAAAAGGTGTCCCTCGTAGTCGTACCCGGGAACGCTGAGCATGCTTTTGAGCTTCTCTTCGCGAATCTCGACGATAAGCCACGAACGAACTTCGCCCGTGCGCAGATTATAGATCGGCCGCACGAACGAGAAAACGGTTTCCGGAGAGCCGATGATATAATCCATCGTATGCGGTACCGACAGTTCTTCCTTCCGCTTTCCGAAAAAAGACGCATAAAGCGGGTCGCGACGAAAATCAAAACCGTAACGGAATCCTTTGCGCGCGGATTCGAAATACGTTTTGCCTAATTCATCCAAATACAACACGCCGACGATTTCGTTGCGGGACTGAAGCGCGTTTCGCAACACGGGTCGAAACGCGATGAGATAATCGGCTTTCTCCACCAAATTATCATCGGGGGTTTCCAGAAATTTTTGAAACGCAGAGTGCGTCAAAAGCGCGTCGAACGATTGACTGAGATCCTTTAAATACAGGGAAATGTCGTGCGATACGAATCGCACGTATTGCGAAGAAATGGACGACGAATACTCCATACTGGACCGAAACAGAAAATGCCGGGAACTGTAACTGACCAGCGAGATAGGAATCAGCGAAAGGCATGCTAAAATGAGAAACAGCTTATATTTCAGGGAAAAATATGATTTCATGATGCCCTCCGTCCGATCCGAATCACCGTATCTGCTTCGTCTTTTCGTCCCTATTCGACGGTTTCATGCGGAATCCTTCTTTGAAAAAACCGGAACAAGGTGATCGACATTGAAGATCTGCGTTGCGGATGACGAAAAAGAAGTGCGGGAAAGTATCGTCCGGAAAATCAAATCCCTCTTCCCCGAGGACCGGGTATTCGACATCGGATTCGGCCGCGCCGCTTTGGACGGCATGATGTTGGTCCGACCCGACCTCGCGTTTTTGGACATCCGGATGCCCGAAATGGATGGTCTAGAAATTCTTAGAGAGGTTAAAAAAGCATATCCTCATATGCATGTCGTCATATTGTCCGGCTATGACGACTTCGAATACGCACGGGGAGCGCTGCAAGGAGGCGCCATGGACTACTTGCTGAAACCCGCCGACCGAGATGAATTGCGGGAAGTTATAGAAAAAGCAAAAAGTTCAATTCATAAATCTTTTTTAAAAGATTGGGAAATTATTCTAGAGAAACTATCCCTCCGTCATCACGTCTTTTTGCATGATCTTCGATGCCGGAACCCGGAGCTGTGGTTTGACGAACGACTGCCGAAAAACATCCTATTCGGCGATCCCACGAGCTTGGAAGCGGCGTGGGCGGCTTTCGGCCACCTGGTTTTATGCTCTTTTATGGTAAATATGGATTATATGTCAATGATCGTTTCTCCAGAAGCGGAAGAGTCCCCCTCCGAGTTGCCGCCCGGTTCACACGGTGAAATCACGTTTTCGGATAGACAGGACTTTTTGCCCGCCTTTCTCGCCGGTATGGATCGATGGGAAAGCCGGCGCTTTTTCGCAAGTACGAAACGCCCGGCTGTCGTCGCCAACGACGGCGAACGCGACTCCGTCGGCCGTCGGGCGGCACAGTGGCGAAACCATCTGCTAACGGCCGCCAAAAACGGAGATCACAAAAATTTAGAACCTCTGTTGAACGCCTGGTTGGAAAGTTTGCTACAAATGGAATATCGCGATCTGAAAAGGGAATGCACCGTCTTCATGGCGCTTTTGGACGAAGGATTGAGCAAGGAAGACATCGTCTATCTGGACGAGGAAAAAATCCGATACTGGAGCGAGTGGACCGCAAAACACCGGACGTGGGACGAACTCGAACGCCATATTCGCAAGTTCGTCCTGGAAGGAATCCGAACTCTTCTTTTATTGGAACATTCGAACGAAAATTCCTCATATTGGTTCGAACAGGCGCTTCGGTTGATCCATACGTCCCGCGATCCGAATCTCAGTTTGGAAACGGTCGCGGAGGCCGTAGGCGTTCATCCCGTAACTTTAAGCCGCATGTTCAAGCAACGAACCGGAACGAACTTCGTCAGATACCTGATTCGCAGCCGACTCAGCCGCGCGAAAACACTTCTATTGAAGACGAACAAAAAAATCAACGAAATCTCCCAGGAAGTCGGATATGTCGACTACCGCTATTTCCGCAACCTGTTTAAAAAAGAATTCGGCCTGACGCCTTCGGAATTCCGGCGCCAAAACGGCGTCGCCGCCCCCGAGGACTCGGAAGATCCGTTCTTTTCCCACTAAAAAGTTCCCCCTCTCCCGCTAATTCATTCCGCTGTTCTTCGTTCCGGTCCCCCCCTATACTCAAAAATGCAAGCGACTTCAAAACTCACGAGGAGGCATGTGCCATGAGGAAAAGGCTGAATCTCGCCTTCCTTTCGTTGTTGCTGATCCCGTCGCTGATCATAGGGGGATGTCAAGACCGAAATGCAGCCGAAAAACAGCAACCGGCCGATTCGACGGGCGAATCCAAACCGCAAGTGTTGAAAGTATTATACGCCACCGTAGAAGCCGGGAGCGAAGCGATTATCGACGCCGCCAAAAAGTACGAACAGCAAACGGGCATCAAAATCGAAATCGATACGTTTCCTTACAATAATCTCCAGGAAAAGGTCTTTTCGGAGTTGGCCCAAAAAAGCGATTATTACGACTTGCTCGCCGTCGACACGCCCTGGATGCCGAAAATCATTCAGCACTTAGAGCCGCTTACGTCTTATATGAAAAATACAAAATCACCAGACGTCCTAAGACTCGATGATTTCATCGCCAAGGTCTTTCTAGACACGTCGGTGTTCCAAAAAGACGCGCCTCACCGACAACCGCCGCAAATGGACGTAATCGCTTTGGATCGCATCACGTCCGCGGGCTTCGACGTTTGGAGCCTGCCGATCCAATCGAACGTCTTGACAGTCAGTTATCGAAAAGACTTGTTCAATGATCCCAAATATAAGGAAGAATTCCGTAAACAGTTCAACCGCGACTTGGAGATCCCGCAAACAATGGACGAATACCTCGAAGTTGCGAAATTTTTCACGCGCGACACCAACGGAGACGGCAAAATCGATCTCTACGGCACCACGTTGATGGCCAAAAAACACGAGGCCAACTTCGTCGATTTCAAATCGTTTTTGAGCACGTTCGGCGGAAAAGTGTTCGACGACAACTTAAAACCTGTCTTTAACGACGAAAAGGGCGTAAAGGCATTAGAAACTTACGGAAGCTGGATTCTGCAGCACAAAGTCACACCCCCGGGCGTGCTGACCTATACGTGGGACGAAGTAGCCACCGTCTTCGGATCGGGACAAGTCGCCATGGCGATGAATTACCACAATATGAAACTCGACCCGAAAGTGCAGGGCGGACAAGCCGGATACTTCATGTTCCCGGGAGTCAAAGAAGGCGACAAGATCGTCCGGGGACCGCACTTCGGTTCGTGGGGAATCGCCGTCAACAAATATTCTAAAAACAAGCAGGCCGCTTACGAGCTTGCGGAATTTTTGGCAAGTCCGGAGTCGCAGAAAGGTTACCTGCAATTCAACCAGCACGTGACGCGCATTTCGGCCTATGAGGCCTCGCGGTCGATCGCCGATCCCGGCGTGCGCGAATATTACCAGGTACTCGGCGAATCGCTGAAAGTGGGCGTGGGTCGGCCGCGCATCACGAATTACGACCAGGTTTCCGAAGCGGTGCAAATCGCGATCAGCGAATATTTGTCCGGGAAAAAAGACGCCAAAACCGCATTGGACGAAGCCGCGAAACAGGTTGAAACGTTGATGAGACAGGCAGGATATTACAAGTGACTTTCCGGAACACCGATTGCGGGGGGCATCTGCAAGCCCCCCGCGAAAGGGAGTTGAACACCGCTTGAAGACGAAATACGCGTTGCTAGCGCCGGCTTTGACCGTGTTGGTTTTCATGACCGTCGTACCGTTTTTCTTTTCGCTGGCGACAAGCCTGACGGATTACAAGGCGACCGAACCGGACCGGTGGCGCTTCGTCGGCTTCGCGAATTTTTACCGGGCGCTTACGGACCGGGATGTCCTGACGTCGTTATGGAACACCGTTCTCTATGTCGGTTCCGCGGTGACATTGGAATTTTTTCTGGGAATGGCGGTTGCACTGTTGTTCAGCCGAAACATGCGAGGTATTCGGACCATCCGCATACTCCTGCTTTTACCGATGATGACGACACCGGTCGCCGTGGGTTTGATGTGGAGATGGTTATTGAATACGGATTTCGGCATCGTTAATTACTATTTGAATACGTGGCTCGGCATGAACGGTCCGAACTGGCTGGGAGATGAATCGCTCGCCATGCCGGTGGTCGTCCTGGTAGATGTTTGGCAATGGACGCCTTTTATGGCACTTGCTTTATTGGCCGGTCTGCAATCATTGCCCGAAGAGCCGTTCGAAGCCGCCAAAATCGACGGAGCTTCTTCGTGGCAGACTTTCCGTCACGTTACGTTGCCGCAGCTTAGGTCGGTCATTCTGGTCGTATGGCTGATTCGGATGATCGACGCGTTCAAATCGTTCGACGTCGTCTGGACGCTGACGAACGGCGGTCCCGGACTCCGGACGGAACTGTTCAGCCTGCGGATTTACCGGGTTGCGTTTAAGTATTGGGAAACAGGTTATGCCTCGGCTCTTTCCTGGATATTTCTGATCATCATTTTACTCGTGGCTTCGCAGTTTATCCGATTTTTGTACCGCGAAACGGCCAAATAGCGGGGTGACAAACATCCGTGGGGAAAACTACCCGTAAACCTTTGCGGTCGATTCTGAACATTTTTCTCGACATTCTGACGTACGCCATCTTGATCGTCTCGCTATTTCCTATCGTTTGGATGGTTTTGACTTCCGTCAAGACATCGTGGGACGCCCAAGCACTGCCGCCGATCTGGATTTTTGTCCCAACTATCGAGAACTATGTTTCGCTTTTTTCCAGTCGGAGTACATCCGGACGATTCGGAGAACTTCTGGTAAACAGCGTGTTAGTGGCCTCGGTGTCCACGGCGCTGTCGGTTTTGTTCGGCGCGCTGGCCGCTTACGCATTGTCCCGCTTTCCGTTTAAAAGGGGCAAAGATTTGGCCGTCTGGATTTTGTCGACCCGCATGTTTCCCCCGGCGGCCACGCTCGTGCCTGTCTTCATGATGATGAACGCGCTGGACCTGATCGACACGTACGCTGCTCTGATCATCCCATATACGGCGTTTAATCTTTCGTTCGCCGTATGGATGCTGAAAGGATTCTTCGAGGAAATTCCGACCGATTTAGAAGAATCGGCGATGGTGGACGGATGTTCGCGGCTGTCGGCTGTTTTCCGCATCACGATGCCGCTTATCGCGCCCGGATTGGCGGCAACGGCCATTATTTGTCTGATGTTCAGCTGGAACGAATTCATGTTCGCTTTGGTTTTGTCGAGAAACGACGCGGTGACGGCTCCGGTGATCGCCAACCAGTTTGTAACGATGTACGGCGTGCAATGGGGTGAACTGACGGCCGCATCCACCTTGATGACCGCCCCTGTTCTTTTGTTTGCGATCTTTGTCCGAAAGTATATGATTCAAGGCCTGACGATGGGATCTGTCAAGTAAACCGAAAACTTTCGGGAACGAAAAGAAGGAGGTTGTTTGCAATGAGCACGATGCGAGGCGTTGTTTTTCCAGGTAACAGAAAAGTGGAGGTCCGGGAATTCCCCATTCCCGTCCCCGGCCCCGACGAAGTACTGGTCCAGATGAAAGCTTCCGCGATTTGTCGGAGCGATATGAGCCTTTATTACGGCAACCCCGTCGTGGGCGGCGAAGCTGCCAGAAGCGGCGCGATCATTCCGGGGCACGAGCCGGCGGGCGTCGTCGCCGCCGTGGGGGAAAACGTGTCGTCTGTCCAAGTCGGCGACAGAGTCGCCGTCTATTTGGCCGTCGGTTGCGGAAAATGCGCGCATTGTAAAAGCGGTTACCTGATGTTTTGTCCGGATTGGAAATGCATCGGGTTCGACCTTCACGGCGGAGACGCGGACTATATTCTCGTACCGGAAAAAAATTGCATGAAACTGCCGGATTCGCTGAGCTTTGTAGCAGCCGCCGTTTCCACGGATGCCATCGGAACGCTTTACCACGCACAAAAACGACTGGGAATTTCAGGGAAAGATACGGTGGCTATTTTCGGACTGGGTCCGATGGGCGGAGCCGGCGTTTTGGTCGCCAAAGCGCTGGGAGCCACGGTGATCGCGATCGACGTGATCGAAGAGCGGTTGCAGAAGGCGAAGGAATGGGGCGCCGATTATGTTATCAACGGCAAATCTGAAGACGCTGTGAAAAAAATTCGCGAGATAACACAGTTTAAAGGCGCCGACGCCGCCATCGATTGTTCCGGCAACACAATAGCCGAAAACCAGGCTTTGGATTGCGTGCGGCCGCACGGCCGGGTCGCCTTTATCGGCGAAAACCGCGAGGCGACCATTAAGCCGAGCGATCAATTGATTCGCAAACAATTGACACTGATCGGTTCTTGGTATTTTCCGATTCACGAATACGAGGAAATCACAGAATTCATCATTCGCAAAAACGTGCGGGCGGAACAACTGGTAACCCATACGTTTTCGATTGAACAAGCGGAGCAGGCGTTCCGCATGTTCGACGAACGGAAGACGGAAAAAGCAGTATTTGTTTGGTAATTTAAAAAATTCAATGGAAGGTGATTTGCAAATGAAAGGAATATCATTTAACACATGGGTCTATAGCAGCTTTCCTTGTTGGTTACCGTCTTATCCCTTGGAAGAAGTTATTCGCCGTTTATCCGCAATGGGCTACGACGGAATCGAAATCGGCTGCGCCAGCCCCCACGCCTGGCCGGACTATTTGTCTCCGCAACGCCGTCTTGAGATCAAACGGCTGCTTGCGGACCATGGACTGAAAGTGGCGGCCATGCTGCCCGCGCCGGGCGGCGGACCGGGTGTCAACCCGAGCTCTCCGCTGAAAGAAGAGCGACAATTTACGATCCACCACTATAAAGAGGTCATCCGGCTCGCCCACGAATGGGAATGCCCGACCGTCATCTGGGTGGCCGGATGGGTGGTGTTCGGAACCTCGCAGCAAGACGCTTGGAACTACAGTTTACAAGGGCTGACGGAATGCGCCCGTTATGCCCGCGAACTCGGTGTAACGCTGGTTGTGGAACCGACGCCGGCGGACAGCAATCTCGTCGAGACCGCCGACGACGCACTCTTGCTGGCCGAACAGGCGGGGGAAACCAATGTCAAAGTCATGTTCGATACCTTTCATGCGTTCTATCGTAACGAAGTGCCGAGCGATTACGTCTATCGGATGAAAGACAAGCTGCATCACATCCACCTTTCCGATGTCGACCGCCTGCCGCCCGGTCGCGGAAACGGCAATTTTACCGCCGTTCTTCAGGCGCTGAAGGAAATCGGCTACAAAGGGTATCTGTCCATGGAAGTGGGGTTCCATACGCGCAAAGCGGATCCCGATTGGTATGCGGCTGAATCGATCCGCTATTTGAAACGGATAATGCGAGAGATCGGATGGGATTAAATCAGGACAGTCAAGCGAGAGATCGCAAAAGGGGGCGTTCGGCCCCCCTTTTTGTCCACTTGCCTGCGGTGAGCCGATGATGGCCCCTCCGAACATGGCCGTGATTCATCGGAGCAGGGAGCCAAAGATGCCGCTACAGAAGCCTCGCAAAAAAACTGCCCGTGCCGGACAGCTCGACTTGTCCGCTTTAAAATATTTGTTTAAATTTTCAATTCCCCCATCTTGATGAGCTCAACCACCGCCTGAGATCTTCCTTTTACCCCAATTTTTTGAATAACATTGGATATATGATTTCTTACTGTTTTTTCGCTAATAAACAACATTTCAGCGATTTCCCTTGTCGTTTTATCCTGAACCAACAGTTCGAACACTTCCCGCTCGCGTTGGGTGAGCAGCGATCTCGATTTACGTCCGACGTCTTTCAACGGTGCCACCCCTCCTTGCCCGGGTGTTGCGAAGTCAGGATATTGTATGATCCGCGGGGGACGCCGGTGAAGCGGCCCCGGGAAAATGGGCAAGGCAGGCGCGGAACCTCGATCCGGCCGACCGTATGCGCGGACGGCCGACGGGGCAAACCTCCGGCCGTCACGGTTCCGCGTTGCGCGCCTCTTTCGGCGAACTTTTGCCGGGCAACCGACCGGCCCGGGCGAGCGCGTCCCTCAGCAAATATTCGATATGAGCGTTGACGCTTCGAAATTCGTCGGCCGCCCAGCGCTCCAGCGCCTCGTACACGGCGGGATCGAGGCGGAGCGGGAACTGTTTTTTCGCGGTCATCCGTCATCGCCCCTGTCAGTACACCTGTCAGTACAGGGTTCCCGCGTTCAGCACCGGCTGGGCGGACCGGTCGGAGACGATGGCCACCATCAGGTTATTCACCATCGCGGCTTTGCGTTCTTCGTCGAGCTGCACGATATTTTCCTTCTGCAGCTGTTCGAGCGCCGCCTGCACCATGCCGACGGCTCCCTCGACGATTTTCTGCCGGGCGGCGACGATCGCCGTCGCCTGCTGCCGCTGCAGCATCGCGCCGGCGATTTCCGGCGCGTACGCCAAGTGCGTCAAGCGCGCTTCCATCACTTCCACACCGGCGACAGCCAGGCGCTCCTGCAGCTCGCGCGTCAGCTCCGCCGACACCTCGTCGGCATTGCCGCGCAACGAAACGCCTCCGTCGCCGAACGTGTCGTACGGGTACTGGCTGGCGACGTGGCGTAGAGCCGTCTCGCTCTGGATTTCGACGAACGATTCGTAGTTGTCTACGTCGAACGCCGCCTTCGCCGAGTCGACGACACGGAACACGACGACGGCGGCGATCTCGATCGGATTGCCTTCGGTGTCGTTGACTTTCAGCTTCCGGCTGTCGAAATTGCGGACGCGCAGCGAAATCTTTTTGCCCGACGACAGCGGAACCGTCGCCCAAAAGCCGCTCGTGCGGATCGTGCCGAGGTACCGCCCGAAAAAGGTGACGACGACCGCCTGGTTCGGCTGGACGATGTGCATCGACGTCAGCAGGAGCACCGCCGCGATCAACGCCGCCGTCCCCACGCCGAACGACCCGCCTACGAAAGCGACAACACCCGCCGCCGTCAGCGACAAAAACGCCAGAATCGCCAAAAACCCGTTAACTTTCGGAGCCGCAAACTCTTTCATGACGCCGACCTCCCTCATTTCTTTTTGACATCTTTATGATATCATATTGATGTCAAAAAACAAGGGGCATGTTTCGTCAACGAAACTTCCCCTTTTCATTCCCCCGTCCTAAACCGGATTTCAGGACGGTCGGCAAGCGGCGTTTCGAGCGGGCCGACGGGAAACGCCCGCGTTACGAGATCATTGAACGAAGGAAGAAGGCTTTCCGGCGGTACCCCCAACGACAACTCTCTCGAATAAGCATTGATGCGCCTGACAAACGCCCGGTCCGCCGAAGCGTAAACGTTGCGCACGTGCGGATGAACGGTTCGTACATCTTCCGCGATCCGTTCGGAGAGCCTTCCGAAATCCGCATGGGGGAACCCCCGTTCCAGCACGACGGCCACATACGCGTTCCGATCCGTGACGACCACGTTGGCCATGCGGACTTCCCGCTCTTCCGCCACTTTGCGCGCCGCTTCGGGGCTGTGGAACAACCGCGTATTCGCGTGGGATTCCGAATCGTAAACGCGCCGCATGTCGGCATTGCGGCGGAGCGTCCACGTCTCGGGCGACACGCCGCCGCTATGCTCCGTGCAGGCCGACGCCGCCATCGCGACTGTCGCCGCCAACATCGCTTTCGCATAACGTCTGCGCATGCGAATTCCCCCCGCCGGTTAGCATGCGGCGCAAAACGGACGTCTATACGTTAAGCCGTTCAGTCCGCGAATAACTGGGCGAACATCCCGCCGCACGGACCGCCGGCGGCAGCGCCGGCGCCCGTTCGCGTAAACGCGGGATCCAGCAGATGGCGGCGGTAGACCGGCGACATCGCCAACATCCGGAACGCTTCCTCCGCTGAACGGTTGCAGGCGACGTCCATCGCCGCCGCGCGAAAACGAATGCCGAAACGGCGCAACCAGTCGTCCGCAGCCCCGACGCCGGGCGAGTCTAGCGAAAAGTAACCGCGCCGAACCATGTCGCCGGTCTTGGCCCGGGCCGCGTCCGCCAGCTGTTCGTCCCAGACGAGCGGAGGCAGACCGGCGGACAAACGTTCGGCGTTCGCCAGCTTCCACAATTCCGGCTCCACGCGCGCCGGGATGTTCCCGCCGTCTTCTTCCGGGTGCTCGGGAACGAAAAAAAACGGGTCCTCCGCCAATCCGATCGCAGATATCCCTGTCTTGGCGGCCACCCGGGCCACGTTGAACGCCAGAAGGACGGCGACGGCGACGACGCGGATCGTCAACGCGGTCTTCCGACGGTTCAAAACAGTCGATCCTCCCGTCCTCTGTCTCTGTCTTCGACGGTTTCAGTATTCCCCGTAGCCGGCCATTCTTGCGGCCATTCTTGCGGTATCTGCGGTTCCTGCGGCCTCAGCCCGGCAGACGGCTCGGCGGCTTCCCTTTTTCCGTCTTCGAGACCGCGGGAGTATCCTTTATCGAAACCTTTTGCGTAGCCGCGGTCAAACCCCTCTCGATACTGGTCACGGCTGACCGGCGACGAGGCCCTCCGTCGGGACGAACGGCCCGAAGTCGTCTTGTTTCGGGACTGAAACGCCCGTCGCGCGCCGCTCGATCGCCGCATCTGGGACGTCCGCCGTTTTCCCTCGGCACGCCCGAAGCGAAACGCCATCGTGAATCACCTCCCTCAATAAATTAATGTTTTCTTCGTTTTTCTCGCGTTTTCGCATGATTTCATCTTCGACACCCGAAGCGCCCTTGGATAGAACTTAATGAGAAGTGAATATCTGGGATCCACCCGTGTCACG